>Ga0207713_1000057_pt1 | contig 217090 bp, 179 predicted proteins | sample KBSS64metaG_FD_184404 | JGI IMG/M metagenome (GOLD analysis project Ga0207713, IMG submission 184404) | Switchgrass rhizosphere microbial communities from Kellogg Biological Station, Michigan, USA - KBS S6-4 metaG (SPAdes) (version 2) | ecosystem: Host-associated > Plants > Roots > Rhizosphere... | reverse complement strand
GCACCTGGGCCACGAGGATACGGCTGTCGGTGCCCTTCAGCTGGCCTTCAAAGGCGTGATATTTCCTGCGCACCTCGCGGAAGTACGCCGCGATGCTCTCCAGCTTCAGGATATCCAGCCCGGTGTCGTGTTCCGTTCCGGCCAGCGTCGCCACCAGCGCCTCGGTGGCCGGGTGGCCGTAGGTGGCGCTCATGGAAGAGATGGCCGTGTCCACGCCGTCCACGCCCGCCTCGATGGCCTTCAGCAGGGCCATCTCCGCCATCCCGGTGGTGGCATGAGCATGCAGGTGCAGCCTGACGTCATAGCGCTTCTTGATTTCGCTGACCAGTTCATACGCCGCCATCGGGGTGAGGATACCGGACATGTCCTTGATGGCGATGGAGTCGACGCCGGTTTCCAGCAGCTGTTCGGTTAAATCGAGCCAGGTCTGCAGGGAGTGGGCCGGGCTGGTGGTGTAACTCAGAGTCCCCTGGGCGTGCGCCCCGTGGCTGCGCACCGCCCGCAGGGCGGCCTGCATATTGCGCGGGTCGTTCATGGCGTCGAAGACGCGGAAGACGTCCATGCCGTTTTTGACGGCGCGCTCAACAAAGCGTTCGACCACGTCATCGGCGTAGTGGCGGTAGCCGAGGAGGTTCTGGCCGCGCAGCAGCATCTGCAGCGGGGTCTTCGGCATGGCCTTTTTCAGCTCGCGCAGGCGGACCCACGGGTCTTCGCCGAGAAAGCGGATGCAGGCGTCAAAGGTGGCGCCGCCCCAGCACTCGAGGGAGCCGTAGCCCACGTCGTCGAGCTGCGCGGCGACGGGGAGCATATCGTCGAGGCGCAGGCGGGTGGCGAACAGGGACTGGTGGGCGTCGCGCAGGACGACATCGGTAATAGCAACGGTCATGGATTCCTCCGTGAATTAAGGGTTAAGTCGGCGATGGTGGTGGATAGCGGCGGCAATCACCGGCTTTAAGCGGGCGAAGTCGTCAGCGGGCGCGGCGGCGGCAGGAGCGGCTCTGGGCGTCGGAGCCGGTTCGGGGAAGACGCGGTTGACGGCGGCGGACATGCCCTGGATGGCGAAAATCAGCACAAACAGAAACGCCAGCACGAACCCCATGCCGAGGAACATCAGGGTGAAGCCTTCACCCAGTAACAGTGCTGCATCAGTCATGAAACGATCCAAAAGTAAGGGCACGATGGCGCCTTTGAAGGTTAACCAATCGGTGCTTCCGGCTAAGGAGTAGGGTGGATTTCCCGAAGCCGCCCCCGGCTCTGGACCCTAATTTGCACCTCTGTGGTTGACGCTCAAATATCGCCATCGTGCGTGTTGGTTACATCATCATGCCGAACACGATGCTCGCGATGACCAGCACAATTCCGCCGCCCAAACGGGAAGAGATTTGCGCATAGGAGATAAGATTCATACGGTTACAGGCAGAGAGTACTTCCAGGTCGCCGGAACCGCCGCGGTTAGCCATGCACAGGCCCGCGGTAATCGCCGATTCAATCGGGAAGAAGCCAATCAGCCAGCCGCCGACAGCGGCGCCGACGACGGCGCCGACGACAATCACAGCGGCAATCACCACGTTAGCGAAGGTGATCGCGTCGATAATTTCCTGCAGGTCGGTGTAGCACACGCCGACGCCGACCATCAGCACCCACAGCAGTTGTTTAGAGAAGAAGTCAGACAGACGTTTGGCGCCAGCTTTGATTTCCGGCGAGCAGAGACCTGAAGCGTTCAGGGCTGCGACAATCAGGACCATCCAGGCAAAATAGTGGATAGACACGCCGCCAATGCTGGGCAGAATTTTCTTGGCGATAACGTAGGCCAGCAGGAAGCAGGTGGTGGCGAGCACAAGGCCGACGGCCGTTTCGCGATGGGTAATCTGGCCCGCTTTTTCATCATCTTCTACTTTGAAGGAGGCCTTGCGTACCAGCTCGCCTTCGCCGCTCAGCCAGGTGTGTTTTTTACCGATAATATCGAGCAGCGCGGCAAAGACGATGGCAAAGATGTTGGCGATGGTCAGGATAGCGATCGCGGTTGAGTAGTACTCTTCACGCGAACGGCCGGTAACGGAGTGATAAATTTCAGACAGCGGCACCGCGCCAGCGCCGTTGCCGCCGCCCATAATCGGCAGGACGTACAGCATCATGATGCGGTCTACGGAAATACCGAAGCACAAGCCGATAAGAATACCGAAGATGGATGCGCCGAGGATCCCCATTAAGATGGTTGGAATATAGCCGAGCAGAGATTTCAGCAGCAGTTTACGGTTAACCGAGAGAATGGCGCCGGTAATCAACACGGCGATGAATAAATTCAGGAAATTACTTTTATCCATCACATTGGTGATCGCCTCAATTTCTTTCTGGGTAAAAATGCCAGCGTAAACGAAATAGGCGGCAACGAGGAAGATCATCACCGGCGCGCCGCCGATATATTTATTGAAGATTGGCAGGCGTTTGCCAATTTCTCCAAAAACAGCGCCAATAATAAACATGATGGCGAAGCCGCCGACAATGTCGGTCGGCAGGGCATTATAAAAATGTGAAAGTAGTAAAGTGATTAACGCAAAGGCGTAAAGCGGTAGCGGCATGCCGAAGATTTTAAACCCCAGAATATCGCTAACGCCTTTTTTCTCCGCAGATGGAGCCTGGCTCATATTAGTCATATGACGTCACCCTGTTAAAAAAAGGAATAATGGCGTTAGAACAAGCAATAATAGAACGGCGGCATAATAATAAATATGTTCCACGGCGATATGTGATTATCTTCACTGATTGGCCGTGTTTTTAATTAATTTAATTGTTTTTATTCTTCTGAATTAATTAACAACATAAAAACCATAAAGCCAATTAAGGTACGCGGAAAAATGTGATTTAAATAAAAGAACCGCTGCGGGAACGGTGGCGAAATACAGTCCGTTTTTGGTTAATGAAGCGCTAAAAAATGAATCTGATAATAAAACGCGTCACCGTACAAAAAGATCCCCGGCGGCGAGAGGCCGTTGACCTCTTTCTTCATCAGCATCAGCTCTCGCTGGAGGCGGATTGCGAAAGGGTGATTGTCGCCGAGGATCAGCGGCGCATTGTCGGCTGCGGCGCGATTGCCGGATGCGTCCTGAAGTGTATTGCCGTCGACCCGTCGTTGCAGGGAGAAGGGCTCAGCCTGAAGCTGCTGACTGAGCTGATGACCCTGGCGTATGAGCTGGGCCGCAGCGAGCTGTTCCTGTTCACTAAACCCGATAACGCGGCGCTATTTTCCAGCGCCGGATTCTGGCCTATCGCCCGCGCGGGTGACCAGGCGGTGTTAATGGAAAATAGCCGCGAACGCCTGGCGCGCTATTGCCGCCAACTGACCATGTACCGCCAGCCCGGGGAAAAAATCGGCGCTATCGTGATGAACGCCAATCCCTTTACCCTGGGACACCGTTGGCTGGTAGAGCAGGCCGCTCGCCAGTGCGACTGGCTGCATCTGTTTGTGGTGAAAGAAGACGCTTCATTTTTCAGCTATCAGGATCGCGTGGCGCTGATTGAACAGGGGATCGCCGGGATCGCCAACGTGACCTTACATCCAGGTTCGGCTTATCTGATCTCCCGGGCGACTTTCCCCGGCTATTTCCTCAAAGATAAAGGCGTGGTCGATGATTGCCACTGCCAGATCGACCTACAGCTTTTCCGCGAACATTTAGCCCCGGCGCTACAGATTACCCACCGTTTTGTCGGTAGCGAGCCGCTGTGCTCTTTAACCCGTAACTACAACCTGCGCATGAAGGAACTGCTGGAAGCGCCCGGCGAGACGCCCGCGATTCAGGTGGTGGAGCTGGAGCGGGTCGAGAAAGACGGCGCACCGATTTCGGCTTCACGGGTGCGCAAACTCTATAAGGAGCGCCAGTGGTCGGCTATTGCGCCGCTGGTTCCGCCGGGAACGCTCTCTTTTCTGATGCAGCTGGCGGAAAGCGAACATCAAACCGCCTAGATATTACCTCCATAACTAAGGATCAGCCTCTATGGAAATGATGATTGACGCCCTGGCCGGCACGCTGGAATCCAGCGATGTCATGGTCAGGATTGGGCCTGCCAATGAGCCGGGTATTCAGCTTGAAATCGACAGTATTGTGAAGCAGCAGTTCGGCGCGGCGATTGAGCAGGTGGTCAGAGAGACCCTGGCGCAGCTTGGTGTCACTCGCGCGAATGTGGTCGTCGATGATAAAGGCGCGCTGGAGTGCGTGCTGAAGGCTCGCGTTCAGGCCGCGGCGCTGCGCGCGGCGCAACAATCTCAACTGCAATGGAGCCAGCTATGAAACCTCGTCGCAGTATGCTGTTTATCCCCGGCGCCAACGCCGCGATGTTAAGCACCTCGTTTGTGTACGGCGCTGACGCGGTGATGTTTGACCTCGAAGATGCCGTCTCGCTCCGTGAAAAAGATACCGCCCGCCTGCTGGTGCATCACGCGCTACAGCATCCGCTCTATCGGGATGTGGAAACCGTGGTGCGTATTAACCCGCTCAATACGCCGTTTGGCCTCGCCGATCTGGAGGCGGTAGTGCGCGCGGGGGTGGATATGGTGCGCCTGCCGAAAACCGATAGCAAAGAAGATATCCACGAACTGGAAGCGCACGTTGAGCGTATTGAGCGCGAGTGCGGACGGGAAGTGGGCAGCACTAAGCTCATGGCGGCGATTGAGTCGGCGCTGGGGGTGGTGAACGCGGTCGAGATCGCGCGCTCCAGCCCGCGTCTGTCGGCGATTGCGCTGGCGGCCTTTGACTACGTGATGGATATGGGCACCTGCCGCGGCGACGGCACCGAGCTGTTTTATGCCCGCTGCGCGGTGCTGCACGCGGCGCGCGTCGCCGGGATCGCGGCCTATGACGTGGTGTGGTCGGACATTAACAATGAAGAAGGTTTCCTCGCGGAAGCGAATCTGGCGAAAAACCTCGGCTTTAACGGCAAATCGCTGGTCAACCCGCGCCAGATTGAACTGCTGCATCAGGTTTATGCCCCAACCCTGAAAGACGTTGAGCATGCGCGCGATGTGATCGCGGCGGCGGAAGAGGCGGAAGAGCGCGGTCTGGGCGTGGTATCGCTGAACGGTAAGATGATAGATGGACCGATTATCGACCATGCGCGCAAAGTCGTGGCGCTGTCGGCTTCCGGCATTCGTGATTAAGGAGCAAATAATGAAAGAGACCGTAGCAATGCTTAATCAGCAGTACGTGATGCCGGAAGGATTAGCGCCCTATGCGGGCGTGACGGCGAAAAGCCCGTGGCTGGCCAGCGAAAGCGAAAAGCGCCAACGTAAAATCTGCGCCTCGCTGGAGGAGGCGATTCGCCGTTCGGGCCTGCAAAACGGCATGACCATCTCTTTTCACCACGCCTTTCGCGGCGGTGACAAGGTGGTCAATATGGTGGTGGCGAAGCTGGCTGAAATGGGCTTTCGCGATCTGACGCTGGCCTCAAGCTCGCTGATCGACGCCCACTGGCCGCTGATTGAACATATTAAAAATGGCGTGATCCGCCAGATTTACACCTCCGGCCTGCGCGGTAAGCTGGGAGAAGAGATCTCCGCCGGTCTGATGGAAAATCCGGTCCAAATCCACTCCCACGGCGGCCGCGCGTATTTAGTACAAAGCGGCGAGCTAAACATTGACGTGGCGTTCCTCGGCGTGCCGTGCTGCGATGAATACGGCAACGCCAACGGCTTTAGCGGTAAATCCCGCTGCGGATCGCTGGGCTACGCCAAAGTGGATGCCGATGCCGCCAAATGCGTGGTGCTGCTGACCGAAGAGTGGGTGGATTATCCAAACTATCCGGCCAGCATCGCCCAGGATCAGGTCGATCTGATCGTGCAGGTCGACGAGGTCGGCGATCCGGCGAAAATCACCGCCGGGGCGATCCGTTTGACCAGCAACCCGCGCGAACTGCTGATCGCCCGCCAGGCGGCGAAAGTGATCGAGCACTCCGGTTATTTTAAAGACGGCTTCTCTTTGCAAACCGGTACCGGCGGCGCCTCGCTGGCGGTGACCCGCTTCCTCGAAGATAAGATGCGCCGTCACAACATTACCGCCAGCTTTGGTCTGGGCGGGATTACCGGCACAATGGTCGATCTGCACGAAAAGGGCCTGATCAAAGCGCTGCTGGATACCCAGTCTTTCGACGGCGACGCCGCGCGTTCGCTGGCCAATAACCCTAACCATATCGAAATTTCCGCTAATCAATACGCCAATCCGGGTTCGAAAGGCATCGCCTGCGAACGCCTGAACGTGGTGATGCTGAGCGCGCTGGAAATCGATACCGGATTCAACGTTAACGTGATGACCGGCTCTAACGGCGTGCTGCGCGGGGCATCCGGCGGCCACTGCGATACGGCGGCGGGTGCTGACTTAACCATTATCACCGCGCCGCTGGTGCGTGGACGCATTCCGTGCGTGGTCGAGAAGGTGTTAACCCGCGTGACGCCGGGCGCCAGCGTGGATGTGCTGGTGACCGACCACGGTATCGCCGTCAACCCGGCGCGTCAGGATCTGATCGATCGCCTGCGTCAGGCGGATATCCCGCTGATGACCATCGAAGCGCTACAGCAGCGCGCCGAGCTTTTGACCGGCAAGCCTGAGCCGATCGCATTTACCGATCGGGTGGTGGCCGTCGTGCGCTATCGCGACGGTTCGGTGATCGACGTCATTCATCAGGTTAAAAGCGCCGGTTAAACGCGCTGAGGAGAAAGGCATGAGCGAAGTGATGATGAGCCAGCATCGCCCATCGAGCCGTCAAACGGTGGCGGCGGAGGAGATGGTTTCACGTGTGGAACGGGCGCTGCTGACCGAAGTTCGCCTGACGCCGAAGCCCGGGCTGGTGGATATTCGTAACGCCGGCGCGCATCGGGATATGGATCTGGCCTCCTTTGAGGCCAGCACGGCGGTTGTCGCCCCGTGGATGGAGAAGTTTTTCATTATGGGTCACGACACTGCCAATATCATGCCGGAAAAGGTGCTGACGATGCTGCGTCCGGTAGGCATGGCCTGCGAGACGGATATGCTGGCAGCCACCGGCGGAGTGAATACCCATCGCGGCGCGATCTTCGCTTTTGGCCTGCTCAGCGCGGCGGTGGGAAGGTTGGTGGCAAGAGGAGAGCCGGTTGAGCAGCACCGGGTTTGCGATCAGGTGGCCCGCTTCTGCCGGGGGCTGGTCGGGCGTGAGCTCTCCTCTGCCGCGGGAAAGAAGGTGAGTAAAGGCGAAGGTCATTTCCTGCGCTACGGGCTCTCCGGCGCCCGGGGCGAAGCGGAGAGTGGCTTTCGCACCGTGCGCACCCAGGCGATGCCGGTATTCAATCGCGTTATGGCGGAGACCGGCGATACCAATCTGGCGTTATTGCAGACCCTGCTGCACCTGATGGCCTGGAATGACGACACCAACCTGGTGTCGCGCGGCGGGCTTGAAGGGCTGAATTTTGTGCAGCAGCAGGCGCAAAGGCTGCTGTGGGAAGGCGGTGTGCTGACCGACGGCGGTCTGGAAGCGCTTCGCCAGCTGGATGATGAACTGATTATCCGTCACCTTAGCCCCGGCGGCAGCGCCGACCTGCTGGCGGTCACCTCGTTCCTGTCCGGTTTCCCGGCCGGGGAGCTGTTCCTGCACTAATCGCTCGCTTTTATCTCGACGGTTTACCCGGATTGGCCAGCAGAGGGCCGATCCGGGGTTGCGGACCGCGCTTGCTCCTCTCTCCTCACTACTCAACGGCAAATTCCCGGCACAATCTTATAGTTTTTACTGATATCGGCGGCAGTTTGTCATAAATTTCTAATTATCGGTGTTTTTGAGTAGCGGCCCATCGATGGGCTGGTTACTCTGAAAACAATTTACGTAGTATTAACAAAAGAGAATAGCTATGCATGATGCACAAATCCGCGTGGCCATCGCGGGCGCGGGCGGCCGGATGGGACGCCAGTTAATTCAGGCAGTACAGCAGATGGACGGCGCGGCGCTTGGCGCGGCGCTGGAGCGCGAAGGTTCGTCGCTGCTCGGTAGCGACGCGGGCGAGCTGGCGGGCGCAGGCAAGGCGGGGGTTGTGGTGCAAAGCAGCCTTGAGGCGGTAAAAGACGATTTCGACGTTTTCATCGACTTTACCCGCCCGGAAGGCACGCTGAACCATCTCGCCTTTTGCCGTCAACACGGTAAAGGAATGGTTATCGGCACCACCGGTTTTGACGACGCCGGCAAACAGGCAATTCGCGAGGCTTCGCAGGAGATCGCCATCGTCTTTGCCGCCAACTTCAGCGTTGGCGTCAACGTGATGCTCAAGTTGCTGGAGAAGGCAGCGAAGGTGATGGGCGACTATACCGATATTGAGATTATCGAAGCGCATCATCGCCACAAAGTGGATGCGCCATCGGGTACGGCGCTGGCGATGGGCGAAGCGATTGCCGGTGCCCTGGATAAAGATCTGAAAACGTGTGCGGTCTACAGTCGCGAAGGCTACACCGGCGAACGCGTTCCCGGCACTATCGGTTTTGCGACCGTCCGCGCCGGGGATATCGTCGGCGAGCATACGGCGATGTTTGCGGATATCGGTGAACGCATTGAAATCAGTCACAAGGCCTCCAGCCGGATGACTTTTGCTAATGGCGCCGTACGCTCTTCTTTATGGTTGAAAGGTAAGAAAAACGGTCTTTTTGATATGCGTGATGTGCTTGAACTGAACTCTTTATAACGATTATTACCCATCGTGATGTGGTTATTGCATTCAATAAGTGATTGATTGCAAGGGGCAATATTTTATTGCCCTTTTTTATTTTTGGGGTTTTAGGTTTTTTTTATGGTTAAAGCTACAAAACAGTACGTTATCTGCGTATTTTTTGTTGTTTTATTGTAAATTTTGACCGTCTGGTCTACTTTTTCAATCCCTGCGCTAAGATTTTACAATCATCCTCCCCCGCAAGCGTTTTCCCAGGCTAGTTAGTTGATCTTTTTGCCCGTTAAGACCGGTATTGCTGAATAGTCGCCTGAAACAAGATTAAAAATATCCGCTTTAAGTTGACTTTTACCGGCCATCTCTCCAGAATGCCGCCGTTTGCCAAAATTCTGCGGGCAACAGATTTGCATTGATTCAGATCTACATTATGAATTAATATGCAAATAAAGTGAGTGGATATTCTCTGGAGGGTGTTTTGATTAAGTCAGCGCTATTGGTTCTGGAAGACGGAACCCAGTTTCACGGTCGGGCCATAGGGGCTACCGGCACGGCGGTTGGGGAAGTCGTTTTCAATACTTCAATGACCGGTTATCAAGAAATCCTCACTGATCCTTCCTATTCCCGCCAAATCGTCACTCTAACCTATCCCCATATCGGCAACGTCGGCACCAATGCCGCCGATGAAGAGTCTTCTCAGGTACATGCTCAGGGTCTGGTCATTCGCGATCTGCCGCTGATTGCCAGCAACTTCCGCAATACCGAAGACCTCTCTTCTTATCTGAAGCGCCATAACATCGTGGCGATTGCCGATATCGATACGCGTAAGCTGACCCGTCTGCTGCGTGAAAAAGGCGCGCAGAACGGCTGCATCATCGCCGGCGACAGTCCGGACGCGCAGCTGGCGCTGGAAAAAGCGAAAGCGTTCCCGGGCCTCAACGGTATGGATCTGGCGAAGGAAGTGACGACCGCAGAAACCTACAGCTGGACGCAGGGGAGCTGGACGCTGGCGGGAGACCTGCCGGAAGCCAAAGCGGAAAGCGAGCTGCCGTTCCACGTGGTGGCCTACGATTTCGGCGCCAAGCGCAACATTCTGCGCATGCTGGTCGATCGCGGCTGCCGTCTGACGGTGGTTCCGGCGCAGACCTCCGCTGAAGAGGTGCTGAAGATGAATCCGGACGGTATTTTCCTGTCCAACGGCCCTGGCGACCCGGCGCCTTGTGATTACGCTATCGACGCGATTACGAAGTTCCTGGAAACCGACATTCCAGTATTCGGCATCTGCCTCGGCCATCAGCTGCTGGCGCTGGCGAGCGGCGCGAAGACCGTGAAGATGAAGTTCGGCCACCACGGCGGCAACCATCCGGTAAAAGATATGGATAACAACGTGGTGATGATCACCGCGCAGAACCACGGTTTTGCGGTGGATGAAGCGTCTATGCCCGCTAACCTGCGCGTGACCCACAAGTCGCTGTTCGACGGCACCCTGCAGGGCATTCACCGTACCGACAAACCGGCGTTCAGCTTCCAGGGGCACCCGGAAGCGAGCCCTGGCCCGCACGATGCCGCACCGCTGTTCGACCATTTTATCGAATTAATTGAGCAGTACCGTCAGTCCGCGAAATAATCAGGAGTTAAGAGAGCCATGCCAAAACGTACAGATATAAAAAGCATCCTGATTCTGGGCGCGGGCCCGATTGTTATCGGTCAGGCGTGTGAGTTTGACTACTCCGGCGCCCAGGCGTGTAAAGCGCTGCGCGAAGAGGGTTACCGCGTCATTCTGGTGAACTCTAACCCGGCTACCATCATGACCGACCCGGAAATGGCCGATGCCACCTACATCGAGCCGATTCACTGGGAAGTGGTGCGCAAGATTATTGAGAAAGAGCGTCCGGATGCGGTTCTGCCGACTATGGGCGGCCAGACGGCGCTGAACTGCGCGCTGGAGCTGGAGCGTCAGGGCGTGCTGGCCGAGTTCGGCGTGACCATGATTGGCGCCACCGCCGATGCGATTGATAAAGCCGAAGACCGCCGCCGTTTCGACGTGGCGATGAAGAAAATCGGCCTCGACACCGCGCGTTCCGGCATCGCCCATACCATGGAAGAAGCGCTGGCGGTTGCCGCTGACGTTGGCTTCCCGTGCATCATCCGTCCTTCCTTTACCATGGGCGGCACCGGCGGCGGTATTGCCTACAACCGTGAAGAGTTCGAAGAAATCTGCGAACGCGGCCTGGATCTCTCGCCGACTAACGAGCTGCTGATTGATGAATCGCTAATCGGCTGGAAAGAGTACGAGATGGAAGTGGTGCGTGATAAAAACGACAACTGCATCATCGTCTGCTCTATCGAAAACTTCGACGCCATGGGCATCCATACCGGCGACTCCATCACCGTGGCGCCGGCGCAAACCCTGACCGACAAAGAGTACCAAATCATGCGTAACGCCTCGATGGCGGTACTGCGTGAAATCGGCGTCGAAACCGGCGGTTCCAACGTTCAGTTCTCGGTGAACCCGAAAGATGGTCGCCTGATCGTTATCGAGATGAACCCGCGCGTCTCCCGCTCCTCGGCGCTGGCCTCGAAAGCCACCGGCTTCCCGATTGCCAAAGTCGCGGCGAAGCTGGCGGTAGGTTACACCCTTGATGAGCTGATGAACGATATCACCGGCGGCCGTACCCCGGCGTCGTTTGAACCGTCCATCGACTACGTCGTGACTAAAATCCCGCGCTTCAACTTTGAAAAATTCGTCGGCGCTAACGACCGCCTCACCACCCAGATGAAATCGGTGGGCGAAGTGATGGCGATTGGTCGCACCCAGCAGGAATCCCTGCAGAAAGCGCTGCGCGGCCTGGAAGTGGGCGCCACTGGTTTCGACCCGAAAGTGAGCCTTGATGACCCGGAAGCACTGACCAAGATTCGCCGCGAACTGAAAGATGCTGGCGCAGAGCGTATCTGGTACATCGCTGACGCTTTCCGCGCGGGCCTCTCCGTTGATGGCGTGTTCAACCTGACCAATATTGACCGCTGGTTCCTGGTACAGATTGAAGAGCTGGTGCGTCTGGAGGAGAAAGTGGCTGAAGTCGGTATTACCGGCCTCGACGCCGACTTCCTGCGTCAGCTCAAGCGCAAAGGTTTTGCCGATGCGCGTCTGGCGAAGCTGGCTGGCGTGCGCGAAGCGGAAATCCGCAAGCTGCGCGACCAGTACGACCTGCACCCGGTCTACAAGCGCGTGGATACCTGCGCGGCGGAATTCGCCACCGACACCGCCTACATGTACTCCACTTATGAAGACGAGTGCGAAGCGAACCCGTCCGTTGACCGCGACAAGATCATGGTGCTCGGCGGCGGCCCAAACCGTATCGGCCAGGGCATCGAATTCGACTACTGCTGCGTCCACGCCTCCCTGGCGCTGCGCGAAGACGGCTACGAGACCATTATGGTCAACTGTAACCCGGAAACCGTCTCCACCGACTACGACACCTCAGACCGCCTCTACTTCGAGCCGGTAACCCTGGAAGACGTGCTGGAAATCGTGCGTATAGAGAAGCCAAAAGGCGTTATCGTACAGTACGGCGGCCAGACTCCGCTGAAGCTGGCGCGCGCGCTGGAAGCGGCTGGCGTGCCGGTTATCGGCACCAGCCCGGATGCTATCGACCGCGCGGAAGACCGCGAACGCTTCCAGCACGCGGTTGACCGCCTGAAGCTGAAGCAGCCGGCCAACGCCACCGTGACCGCGATCGAAATGGCGGTCGAAAAGGCGAAAGAGATTGGCTACCCGCTGGTGGTGCGCCCGTCCTATGTTCTCGGCGGCCGGGCGATGGAAATCGTCTACGATGAAATCGACCTGCGTCGCTACTTCCAGACCGCGGTCAGCGTCTCTAACGATGCGCCGGTGCTGCTGGACCGCTTCCTTGACGATGCGGTTGAAGTCGACGTCGATGCAATCTGCGACGGCGAAATGGTGCTGATTGGCGGCATCATGGAGCATATCGAGCAGGCGGGCGTGCACTCCGGCGACTCCGCGTGTTCACTGCCGGCCTACACCCTGAGCCAGGAAATTCAGGATGTGATGCGCGAGCAGGTGCAGAAGCTGGCCTTTGAGCTGCAGGTTCGCGGCCTGATGAACGTGCAGTTTGCGGTTAAAAACAACGAAGTCTACCTGATTGAAGTCAACCCGCGCGCGGCGCGTACCGTCCCGTTCGTCTCGAAAGCCACCGGCGTACCGCTGGCAAAAGTCGCGGCGCGCGTAATGGTCGGCCAAACGCTGGCCCAGCAGGGCGTAACCAAAGAGATCATCCCGCCGTACTACTCGGTGAAAGAGGTGGTGCTGCCGTTTAACAAATTCCCGGGCGTTGACCCGCTGTTAGGGCCGGAAATGCGCTCTACCGGTGAAGTCATGGGCGTAGGCCGCACCTTCGCGGAAGCGTTCGCCAAGGCGCAGCTGGGCAGCAACTCGACGATGAAGAAACAAGGGCGCGCGCTGCTCTCCGTTCGCGAAGGCGACAAAGAGCGCGTGGTGGATCTGGCGGCAAAACTGCTGAAGTTTGGCTTCGAGCTGGATGCGACCCACGGTACCGCGATTGTGCTGGGCGAAGCCGGCATCAACCCGCGTCTGGTGAACAAGGTGCATGAAGGCCGTCCGCACATTCAGGACCGTATCAAGAATGGCGAATATACCTACATCATCAACACCACCGCGGGCCGTCAGGCGATTGAAGACTCCAAGCTGATTCGCCGCAGCGCGCTGCAGTACAAGGTGCACTACGACACCACGCTGAACGGCGGTTTCGCTACCGCAATGGCGCTGAATGCCAACGCGATGGAGAAGGTGACCTCGGTACAGGAAATGCACGCGCAGATTAAAAAGTAATCTCATCTGCCAGTAAAAGCGCCTCCGGTGGCCAACGCCGGAGGCGCTTTTTTTTGCGTCGCGATAAAGCGAAGCGGGGCGGGAGGGTTCATCCTTAATGGAACAAAACCATTTCATGACGCACGCAAGGATAACTACATGGCGATACTTTTGTTTGATTGGGGCGGTACATCGATTAAATATGGCGTCTGGCAGCAGGGGGAGCTGAAGGACACCGCATCGGTTGAGACGCCTGATAGCTGGGAAGAGATGAAAAATCGGCTATTGGATCTATATCAACAGTTCCAGCCGCGCTACGCCATTGATGGGATCTCAATTAGTGCTCCCGGGTGTGTGGATCCGCAGAGCGGGGTCATTAGCGGCCTGAGCGCCATTCCCTATATTCATCACTTTCCCATCGTCGAAGAGCTTTCCGGGCTGTTTTCACTTCCGGTATGCATTGAGAACGACGCCAACTCGGCGGGTATCGCAGAGGCGGCATTGGGCGCGGGCCGCGAGTATGACAGCGTACTGTTTGTGATTGCCGGTTCAGGTATCGGTGGCGCGATTGTCGACAATAAAGTCCTGCGCCACGGCAGCCATCGCTACGCCGGCGAATTTGGCATGATGACCCTGCACGAGGGGCAAACCTTTAGCGAACTGGCAACCGCCGTCGCTACGGCGCGTCGTTATGCCCGGCGCATGTCGCTGGCGGCTGACTCCGTCTCCGGAGAGGATGTCTTTCGCCTGGCCGAGGAGGGCGACAATATCGCGCAGCAGGAAGTGGCGCAGTTTTACCACTGGATGGCGGTAGGCTTACTGAATTTGCAGGTGTGCTATGACCCAGACTGTCTGATTATCGGCGGCGGTATCTCCGCCAGCGATAAGATTTTCGGTGGTATTAAGCAACGCCTGGCCGAGCTGGTCAATGAAAAAGCGTTAACGGAATTTCTCCCGCACGTGGTGCTCTGCCAGTACCGCAACGAGGCTAACCTGATCGGCGCGGCGGTGAACTTCGAACAAAAACAGGGGGATCGGCGTTAACAGCCTACTTCGGAGAGTTCTGGTTTTCTCTCCCCGGTCAGTCAGCTAGCCTAAGATGGTTAGGGTGATAATGAATATGACTGAATAATGGGAGAGAAACACGATGCACTATAAGCCCCTCACCGCAGCTGTTTTCGCCGCCGCCGCGCTTCTTACCGTGGCCGGTTGTTCATCTAATCAGTCGTTGAAAACGACCGACGGCAGAACCATTGTGACCGACGGCAAACCGCAGGTAGATGACGACACCGGTCTGGTGTCCTACAAAAATGCGGAAACCGGTCGTACCGAGCAGATCAATCGCGATCAGGTTAAATCGATGGATGAACTGGATAACTAAGCGTTATCTCTGGCCTCGCGAGGAGTACGGCGGGGCCGGTTCGGCAATGGTTTATTCTGTTTCAAAAACGCCGATTAAAATAGTGTGTTGCCCTGCCATCAGTAACGTCTTACGCAAACTGCAACCAGCCCGTGACTAATCCATTTATTCTTTTTATTTTTAATTCTATACTCGTTCTGTTTTAAGTTACCGATGTTCCTGATACGCATAAAAAACAATGGAAATGGAATATACAACAGGTGATAAATATGGATGGTTTCAATGAATGGTAACGGTTTTTTGTTTGTTATCTTCTGCGTTTTTATTATCCCCGCGCTCATCGGTGGGGGATTCCTGATTTTCCTTATTTTATGGAGTAAAGGTAGGGTTATTGGGAAAAACATGTCAGTAGCCTATGTTTTTCTGTTTTTTGCTGCGATAATATTGTGTGCGGTTTATAAGTATTTAGGTTTTTTATATACATTTACACTTGACCACTTTATTTATTTTAGTTGGGCGGCCGGCGCCGCGTTGATTTTAGCGTTAATACTTTTTAGCACTTTTTCCGTAAAAAATGCGGGATTTATTCATGCGTTGACTTTGCTGACCTTTGCGCTTATCGCCAATAAATTTATTGGCCCATCAATGGAACAGGTCGACATGTCTTTTGCCGAACGGGACCGCGCGAACAGCATTGCTGAGTTCAGGCTGGGTAAGTTTACAGTGCAAAAATTACCCGAGTTTGACCGCTTGTTTAAAAGTAAATCTCAGCAGGAACAATACGAAATCTATTTATTTGCCATCTATGATAAATCATTGCCGAAAGAGTTATATCAATATTTTGTACAGCAGTTGGGTAGCCCATTAAAAAACCGGCAAGGCTCTTTTGATTACGTTGCGAATCAGAGTGATTATTATACCATTCCCTTTTTCGAGGCCATCCATTCTCAAAATTTAACGGCGCTGCAGGTTTTTATTAACGCTATTCAGGCTTCATCTGCCGCAGAGCGCAAGCAGGCTCAGGACATTGTTTATGCTGCTCCTGCACAATGGACAGGACTGGAGCATACCTTTGCCCAGCCGATCGATGTTTATTATAAAAGACCCACCCACCCCGATAGCGTTATTAAGCAAGCCGAACTGCTGCTTTCCGCATTTCCTGAATTAGCTAAAACCCAAACGGGTGCCGCTATTATTGATCGTACCATTCAAAACGCGGATGTTCGCGCTATGAGATTATTTGCAAAGTATTCTCAACCAGGTTCAGAAATATTAACTGCGGCAAGCTATGTTCTTGGCGGAGAAACGGATAAATTTGTTGATATATTAAAAAAACAACCTTCGTTATTGCGTCAACAAATTGATATTGGCAAGTATTATTCCGGCAGTACTAATTTATTATTCTATGTCGTTATGTTTGGCAAAAAAGATATCATTCAGCAGGTCATTCCCCGCATAAACTGGCAGGATCCTGAATTGTATTATAATAAAGGTAATAGCCTTGTTTTAGCCTACGCGGCACGGCGCGTTAAGAACGCTTTCCATAATGCCTCGCTGGAAACAAATAAGGACGCAATTGAGATCTTTACCCTTTTGCTGAATACACAGTTACGTAACCAACCGAACATCCCTGACCGACAATTGTGGGAGATCGCCGCTGATGACTTTTATAGGAGTCACTGGCCCAATACAGGCGAGACATTTAATGATGAGGCGATACGGTCCATTTGCCATTCGGATATTGGGCCGCAGTTTTTACGCTATATTGATACGTTAGATAAAAATGATAACGAGACGGTAAAAAGCCGGGTTAGCGGAATTAAAAAAGCGTGCCATTAAGCTATCCAAATGCGCAAGACCGACGCCTGTAGCGGGCAAACCGGCCATGACTCGCGGGGTGTCAGGCACCCCCAATTCCTGCGGTTACGCCAACGGAAGCTGTAAGTATCAGCATTAACTGTCTACACTCTTGCTGATTACAACAAGAGTAAACGCAGGCTAATCAATGATCCTCATAATTTATGCGCACCCTTATCCGCAGCACTCGCATGCGAATAAGCGGATGCTTGAACAGGCAGGGACGCTTGACGGCGTAGAGATACGCTCCCTCTATCAACTTTATCCCGATTTCAATATCGATATCGCCGCCGAGCAGGCCGCGCTGGCCCGTGCCGATCTGGTCATCTGGCAGCATCCGATGCAATGGTACAGCGTACCGCCGTTGCTGAAGCTGTGGCTGGATAAGGTACTGGCGCACGGCTGGGCGTATGGGCACAACGGTATCGCATTACGCGGTAAGTCATTGATGTGGGCGGTCACCACCGGCGGCGGCGAAAGCCACTTTGATATTGGTTCCTTCCCCGGTTTCGACGTGCTGGCGCAGCCGCTGCAGGCCACCGCGCTGTATTGCGGCATGAAATGGTTGCCGCCGTTCGCGATGCATTGCACTTTTATCTGCGATGACGAAACCCTTCAGGCGCAGGCGCGCCGCTATCGTCAACGCTTAATCGAATGGCAGGAGGCGCACAATAATGGATAGCCATACGTTGATACAGGCGCTGATCTATTTAGGATCCGCCGCGCTGATTGTGCCGATTGCCGTACGTCTTGGGCTGGGGTCGGTACTCGGCTATTTAATTGCCGGCTGTATTATTGGCCCGTGGGGGCTGCGGCTGGTCACCGACGCCGAGTCGATTCTGCATTTTGCCGAAATCGGCGTGGTGCTGATGCTTTTTGTTATCGGCCTGGAGCTGGATCCCCAACGGCTGTGGAAACTGCGTGCCTCGGTGTTCGGCGGCGGGGCGCTGCAGATGGTCGTCTGCGGCGTGCTGATCGGCCTGTTCTGCATGTCGCTTGGTCTGCGTTGGCAGGTTGCCGAGCTGATTGGCATGACTCTGGCGCTCTCCTCAACGGCGATCGCCATGCAGGCGATGAACGAACGTAACCTGACGGTCACGCAGCTGGGCCGCAGCGCTTTTGCGGTGCTGCTGTTTCAGGATATCGCGGCCATTCCTCTGGTGGCGATGATCCCGCTACTGGCGGCGAGCGGCGGCTCGACGACCCTGGGCGCGTTTGCGCTCTCGGCGCTGAAAGTGGCGGGCGCGCTGGCGCTGGTAGTGGCGCTCGGGCGCTATCTGACCCGGCCGATGCTGCGTTTTGTCGCGCGCTCCGGCCTGCGCGAAGTCTTCAGCGCCGTGGCCCTGTTCCTGGTATTCGGCTTCGGTCTGCTGCTGGAAGAGGTCGGGCTGTCGATGGCGATGGGAGCCTTCCTTGCCGGCGTGCTGCTGGCGAGCTCGGAGTATCGCCACGCCCTGGAGAGCGATATTGAGCCGTTTAAGGGCCTGCTGCTGGGGTTGTTTTTTATCGGCGTCGGCATGTCTATCGACTTCGGTACCCTGGTCACCCATCCGCTGCGGATCCTGATTTTGCTGGTGGGATTCCTGGTGATTAAATCCCTGATGCTGTGGCTGATCGCCCGGCCGTTAGGCGTGCCGCGCGCCCAGCGCCGCTGGTTTGCGGTGCTGCTGGGGCAGGGAAGCGAATTCGCCTTCGTGGTTTTCGGCGCGGCGCAGATGGCCGATGTCCTGGATAGCGAGTGGGCGAAGGCGCTGACCCTGGCCGTGGCGCTATCGATGGCGGCGACGCCGATCCTGCTGGTGCTGCTGACCCGGCTGGAGAAATCCGCCAGCGGTCAGGAGCGCGAAGCCGATGAAATTGATGAAGAGCAGCCGCGGGTGATTATCGCTGGCTTCGGTCGTTACGGGCAGATTGCCGGCCGCGTGCTGCTCTCCAGCGGCGTGAAGATGGTGATCCTCGATCACGATCCCGACCATGTTGATACCCTGCGTAAGTTTGATATGAAGGTGTTCTACGGCGATGCGACGCGGGTAGACCTGCTGGAGTCGGCGGGGGCGGAAAAAGCGGAAGTGCTGATTAACGCCATCGACGATCCGCAGACGAACCTGCAGTTGGCGGAGCTGGCAAAAGAGCATTTCCCGCATCTGCAGATCATCTCCCGCGCCCGCGATGTCGATCATTATATTAAGCTGCGCCAGGCCGGGGTCGAAGCGCCGGAGCGCGAAACCTTCGAAGCGGCGCTGAAGTCCGGGCGCATGACGCTGGAAGCGCTGGGCCTCGGCGCGTATGAGGCCCGCGAACGCGCCGATCTGTTCCGCCGTTTCAACCTGCAAATGGTCGAAGAGATGGTGGCGATGGCGGAAAACGACGCGGCTTCCCGGGTGGCGGTATTCAAGCGCACCAGCGATATGCTGACCGGCATTATTAACGAGGACCGCAATCATTTATCGCTGGTTCAGCGTCACGGCTGGCAGGGGACGGAAGAGGGACGGCATACCGGCGACATCGCCGATGAGCCGGAGAATAAGCCCTCGCTATAGGGTAAATTCAGGGTGTTACGTTAGCTTTACAAGTAACATTTTGTTTTCAATTTAAATCCTGTTCTGGCGGCTCACGGGGCTTACGTGGGCTCGCCAGCAAAACTTAAAATTTTCTGATTCTTTACCCTTCGCCCAGTCGACGAAGTATTACGCTTTCCGTATAGTGGCGACAATTTTTTGCATTCGGGAATTATTTAATGATCAGTCTGATTGCGGCGTTAGCGGTAGATCGCGTCATTGGTATGGAAAACGCCATGCCATGGAACCTGCCTGCCGATCTCGCCTGGTTTAAGCGCAATACCTTAAACAAACCGGTAGTGATGGGGCGTCTTACCTGGGAATCCATCGGTCGCCCGTTACCGGGACGTAAAAATATCGTGATTAGCAGCCAGCCCGGCACCGACGATCGCGTGCAGTGGGTCAAGTCGGTTGATGAAGCGATTGCCGCCTGCGGCGATGTGGAAGAGATGATGGTGATCGGCGGCGGTCGCGTGTATGAGCAGTTCCTGCCGAAAGCGCACAAGCTCTATCTGACGCATATTGATGCGGAGGTGGAGGGCGATACTCATTTCCCGGATTACGACCCGGACGAGTGGGAGTCGGTATTCAGCGAGTTCCACGATGCCGATGCGCAGAATTCCCATAGCTACTGCTTCGAGATCCTGGAGCGTCGCTAAGGTTTCCCCCGGTGGCGTTCGTTCACCGGGGTGACTCTCTTCAGGAGGCGATCGCCTCGTCTTCATCAAGATTTGTCTGCCGGTTCGATCGCTGGGTGAAGTACGTTTTATCTTCCCAGCGCAGACAGGTCAGATCGCCGCCCCAGCAGCAGCCGGTATCCAGCGCGTAAATGCCTTCCGGCGTGCCTTTTCCTTCCAGTGAAGCCCAATGACCAAAGGCAATGCTGTATTCGTTGGCCACCGGCCCGGGAATGGCAAACCACGGTTTCAGCGGCGCGGGGGCGTTTTCCGGCGCCTCTTTGGCGTACATATCCAGCTGCCCGTTCGGGAAGCAGTAGCGCATGCGGGTAAAGGCGTTGGAGATAAAGCGCAGGCGCGCCAGGCCACTGAGCTCATTGCTCCAGTTGTTCGGCATGTCGCCGTACATCGCGTCGAGGAAGAACGGATAGGAGTCGCTGGCGAGCACGGCTTCCACATCGCGGGCGCACTGTTTGGCGGTTTCCAGATCCCACTGCGGAGTGATCCCGGCGTGGGCCATGACCAGCTTTTTCTCTTCATCGATTTGCATCATCGGCTGACGACGCAGCCAGTTGAGCAGATCGTCGGCGTCCGGCGCCTCAAGCAGCGATTTCAACCGATCTTTGGGTTTATTGCGGCTAATGCCCGCAAAGACCGCCAGCAGGTGCAGGTCATGATTGCCCAGCACGATGCGAACGCTATCGCCAAGCTGTTTCACGAAACGCAGCACTTCCAGAGAACCGGGGCCGCGCGCGACCAGGTCGCCCGTGAGCCACAGCGTATCAACCTCAGGGTTAAACTCCACCTGCTCTAATAATGCGATCAGTTCATCGTAGCAACCGTGAACGTCGCCAATAAGGTATGTAGACATTGTTTTAATGGATGAGGGTTGGTACTGCGAGACGGAAAACAGGGACTTCAATGGAGAACGGCGCGCCGTTCACATCGATCATCTCATAATGCCCCTGCATGGTGCCCAGCGGCGTTTCAATGACCGCGCCGCTGGTATATTGATACTCACCGCCAGCGGGAATATGCGGCTGCTCGCCGACAACCCCTTCACCCTGGACTTCGGTCTCGCGACCGTGGCCGTTGGTGATAAGCCAGTAGCGGCCAAGAAGCTGAACCTGAGTTCGCCCCAGATTGCGAATAGTGACGGTATAAGCAAAGACGTAGCGCTCTTCTTCCGGAGAAGATTGCGATTCGATATAGACGCTTTGTACCTGCACACATACTCGGGGCGAATTAATCATGGTTAGCTCTCCTTGGTGGGCGCGTTCTCAGATAACCAGTTAGCTAGCTGACAGTACTGCGCCACGGAAATATTCTCTGCGCGCTTCGCCGGGTCGATACCCAGTTCGGTCAGAACCTCAACGCTGAACAGGTTGCCGAGGCTGTTGCGGATCGTTTTCCGACGCTGGTTAAACGCTTCTGTCGTGATACGGCTCAGTACGCGTACTTCTTTCACCGGATGCGGCAGCGTGCGGTAAGGCACCAGACGCACTACGGCGGAATCGACTTTAGGCGGCGGCGTAAAGGCGCTCGGCGGCACTTCAAGCACCGGGATAATCTGGCAGTAGTACTGCGCCATTACGCTTAACCGACCATACGCCTTACTGTTCGGCCCGGCAACCAGGCGATTGACGACCTCTTTTTGCAGCATAAAGTGCATATCGGCAATGGCATCAGTATAGCTGAACAGATGGAACATCAGCGGGGTCGAGATATTGTACGGCAGGTTGCCGAAGACGCGCAGCGGCTGGCCCATGCTCTGCGACAGCTCGCCAAAGTTCATGGTCATCGCATCCTGCTGATAAATCGTCAGCTTAGGTCCGAGGAACGGATGCGTTTGCAGACGAGCGGCCAGGTCGCGGTCCAGCTCGATAACGGTGAGCTGGTCGAGGCGTTCGCCAACCGGTTCGGTCAGCGCGGCGAGGCCGGGGCCGATTTCAACAATCGCCTGACCTTTTTGTGGATTGATGGCCGAGACAATGCTGTCGATCACAAATTGATCGTTGAGAAAGTTTTGCCCGAAGCGTTTACGGGCTAAGTGGCCCTGATGGACTCGATTATTCATTGAGTATTAACAATCATTTTAATGGCGAGATTAAGCGCCGTGATAAAACTGCCGACTTCCGCTTTCCCCTGGCCCGCAAGTTCAAGCGCGGTGCCGTGGTCAACGGAAGTGCGAATAAATGGTAAACCGAGCGTAATATTCACGCCGCGGCCAAAGCCCTGGTATTTTAGCACGGGCAGGCCCTGATCGTGATACATCGCGAGCACCGCATCGGCATGGTCGAGATATTTCGGCTGAAACAGGGTATCCGCCGGCAGCGGACCGCTGAGGTTCATGCCCTTCGCGCGCATCTCTTCGAGCACCGGAATGATGGTATCGATCTCTTCCGTACCCATATGGCCGCCTTCGCCGGCGTGCGGGTTCAGGCCGCAAACCAGCACGTGCGGGTTGCTGATGCCAAATTTGGTACGCAGATCGTGATCCAGGATGGTGATGATTTCCCGCAGCAGCTCGGGCGTAATCGCATCGCTTATTGCTTTTAACGGCAGGTGAGTGGTCACCAGCGCCACGCGCAGCGCTTCAGTCGCCAGCATCATCACCACTTTACTGGCCTGCGAGCGCTCTTCAAAGAACTCGGTATGACCGGTAAACGCGATCCCGGCATCGTTAATAATGCCTTTGTGCACCGGCCCGGTAATCAGGGCGGCGAATTCGCCGTTCAGGCAACCATCGCAGGCGCGGGCCAGCGTGTCCACCACGTAGCGGCCGTTGCTGACGTTGAGCACGCCCGGTTCAACCGGCGCGTTAAGCGCGACGGGGAGAAGCGTCAGGGTGCCTGCGCGCTGTGGCGTAGCGGGGGCGGTGGGATCGTAAGGCAGAAGCGATAAAGGAAGACCGAGCAGCTTTGCCCGGTCGGATAACAGAGCGCCATCGGCGCAGATCACCAGCTCTACCGGCCAGTCGCGCTGCGCAAGCTGCACAACGAGGTCGGGGCCAATCCCGGCAGGTTCACCGGGAGTGATAACAACTCGATTCATACACTTCATCCTTCAGGCGGTCTCTTACTGGCTGCGCTTTGTCGCCCCCGTCAGAGACCGGGGCGATTTGCTCAGCCGCCTCGATACACCCTGCGTGATGTTGTGTATGAGGCTAATGCGATTAGTTGCTCAGAACCTTCACGTAGGCGCTGGCGCGCTGTTCCTGCATCCAGGTCGCCGCTTCCTCAGAGAACTTGCGGTTCATCAGCATGCGGTAAGCGCGATCCTTCTGCGCGGCGTCGGTTCTGTCGACGTTGCGGGTATCCAGCAGCTCAATCAGGTGCCAGCCGAAGGAGGAGTGAACCGGAGCGCTGGTCTGGCCTTTATTGAGGCGCAGAATGGCGTCACGGAAGGCCGGATCGAAGATATCCGGCGTCGCCCAACCTAAATCGCCGCCCTGGTTGGCAGAGCCCGGATCTTCAGAGAACTCTTTCGCCGCTTTGGCAAAGGTGGTTTTCCCGCTCTTGATGTCAGCCGCGATCTGCTCCAGCTTCGCCCGAGCCTGATCGTCGTTCATGATCGGCGACGGTTTCAGCAGGATATGGCGGGCGTGAACTTCGGTCACGGAGATGTTCTGGCTGCCGCCGCGCATATCGTTAATTTTCAGGATATGGAAGCCAACGCCGGAGCGTATCGGGCCGACGATATCGCCTTTTTTCGCGGTGCTCAGCGCCTGGGCGAAGATGCCCGGCAGTTCCTGAATCCGGCCCCAGCCCATCTGGCCGCCTTTCAGCGCCTGCTGGTCGGCAGAGTAGGTGATAGCCAGCTTGCCGAAGTCCGCGCCGCCGCGCGCCTGCTCAACCACCGAGTTCGCCTGCTCCTGAGCCTCTGCCACCTGCTCGGAAGTTGGGTTTTCCGGCAGCGGGATCAGAATGTGGCTGAGGTTCAGCTCGGTGCTGGCGTCGTTCTGATCGCCAATCTGTTTGGCCAGGGTTTCAACTTCCTGGGGCAGAACGGTAATACGACGACGAACTTCGTTGTTACGCACTTCCGAAATCAGCATCTCTTTACGAATCTGATTACGGTAGGTGCTGTAGTTGATACCGTCATAGGCCAGACGGCTGCGCATCTGATCCATGGTCATGTTGTTTTGTTTAGCAATGTTGGCGATGGCCTGGTCGAGCTGATCGTCAGAGATCTTCACGCCCATTTTCTGGCCCATCTGCAGGACAATCTGGTCCATGATCAGACGCTCAAGGATCTGATGACGCAGGGTGGCGTCATCCGGCAGCTGCTGCCCGGCCTGGCCGGCGTTAAGTTTTACCGATTGCATCAAGCCATCGACGTCGCTTTCCAGAACAACGCCATTATTGACGACAGCCGCTACTTTATCGACAACCTGTGGGGCAGCGAAACTGGTATTCGCGATCATGGCGATACCGAGAAGCAGCGTTTTCCAGTTCTTCATACTTTTTCCATTTCAATTAACCGCAATTGCGGATTACGTGTAAACCAGCCACATCACAGGGAGCTCTGGTACGGTAAAATGTTCGAACGCAGCATCTGCTGGGTGCCGAGACCGTAGTTGGAGCTCAGGCCGCGCAGCTCAATGTTAAAGCCGAAGGTGTTGTCGTATTTGCTTTCGCTGCTGCTGTTATCCCAGCCGTTGATCTTACGTTCATAGCCGACGCGGATAGCGTAGCAGCAGGAGCTATACTGAACCCCTAACATCTGGTTCGCTGACTTTCTGGTATTCGTGTCGTAGTAATACGCGCCGACGACTGCCCAACGATCGACGATTGGCCAGCTGGCGGTCATCCCCACCTGCGAGATACCATCTTTGTACTGCTTAGCGGTGGAATAAGACGGCAGGGTCGCCTGAATGTATTCCGGGCTCGCATAACGATAGTTAAGTTGTACTAAACGGTTTTCGTCGCGACGGTATTCCACGGTTCCGCTGCCGGTAGCGACGTTATCCAGACGCGTATCGTACTGAATTCCCCCGCGTAAACCCCAGTCGTCGGTGATGCGCCAGTAGGTATCGCCAGCCCATACCAGTGAACCTCGCGTGTCGTTGTTCTCCCAGTTGATGTTGTCGTCACCGGTACGCGCCTCGGTGAAATAGTAGATTTGACCAACGGAAATATTAAAACGTTCAACGGCGGCGGCATCATAAACGCGAGATGTGATGCCGGTGGAGACCTGGTTGGCGGACGCAATGCGATCGAGACCGCTGTACGAACGGTCGCGGAACAGGCCGCTGTAGTCCGATTGCAGCAGCGTTGAGTCGTAGGTGCCGATTTTGCTCTGGTCGCGATACGGGATGTACAGGTACTGCATGCGCGGTTCAAGCGTCTGGGTATAGTTCTCCTGCATATCGCGCTCGAAAACCATTTTGCCATCGACTTTAAACTGCGGCATCACGCGGTTAACGGAGTCTTTATAATCGGTACCGTTGGCCGCGTTGTAGTCATCAAGGTTGCTTTGCTGGTAATGGGTTGCCAGCAGTTTTGCCTCGGTATTGATGCTTCCCCAACCGTTAGACAGCGGCAGGTTGATAGTTGGCTCGAAGTGAACGCGTGTCGCTTCCGGCATTCTGCTGTTCGAGTTAACAAAATGCACCGCCTGGCCATAAAGATGGGTATCAAACGGGCCGACATCGTTCTGGTAGTAGTTCACGTCCAGCTGCGGCTCGGCGGAATAGGCATTGCTTGAGTCGCGGTTAAAGACCTGGAACTGCTTGGTCGATACGGTGGCATCAAAGTTCTGATTAGCGTAACCGGCGCTGAGCTTCTGCGTGGCGTAGCCGTCGGTACTGGAACCGTATTTCGAGCTGAAGTCGTTAAAGTAGTCCGGGTCGCTGACTTTGGTGTAGTCGGCGTTGAAGCGCCACACCTGGTCTACGACGCCCGAATGGTTCCAGTAGAACAGCCAGCGGCGGCTATTGCTGTCGCCTGAGTGATCGTCCTGGTAAATTTTATCCGAAGGCAGGTAGTCGAACTCAATTAAGCCGGTTCCTGCTTTGGTCAGATAGCGGAATTCGTTCTCCCACATGACGCCGCCGCGCTTGCTCATATAGTGCGGGGTCAGCGTGGCGTCGAAGTTCGGAGCGATGTTCCAGTAGTAAGGAAGATAGAACTCTGCGCCGTTTTTGGTGCTGTATTTGGCGTTGGGGATCAGGAAGCCCGAACGACGCTTGTCGCCCACCGGCAGCTGCAGGTAGGGACTGTAAAAAATCGGTACGGAACCGAGCTTGAAGCGAGCGTTCCAGATCTCAGCGACCTGTTCTTCGCGGTCGTGGATAACTTCACTGCCGACCACGCTCCAGGTGTCAGAGCCGGGCAGACACGAGGTGAAGCTGCCGTTTTCTAAAATGGTGTAGCGGTTTTCGCCGCGCTGTTTCATCAGGTCAGCGGTACCGCGCCCCTGACGGCCAACCATTTGGTAATCGCCCTGCCAGACGTTGGTATCTTTGGTGTTCAGATTCGACCAGGCTTTCGGCCCTTTGAGGATCACCTGATTGTCGTCATAGTGAACGTTGCCGAGGGCATCAACCGTACGCACCGGCTGCGGCTGGCCGTCGGCCTGCTGCTGGTGAAGCTGAACTTCATCGGCCTGCAGTCGGCTGTTCCCCTGATTGATATCAACGTTGCCGGTAAATACGGCGTTATCAGGATAGTTGCCTTTCGCATGATCGGCATCGATCGTCACCGGCAGGTCGTTGGGTTTCCCTTCAACCAAAGGACGATTGTAGCTTGGTACGCCAAGCATACACTGCGTGGCGAGATCGGCAGCGAGGCCCTGTTGGCTATACAAGGCGCTGGCAATCATAGTGGCCAGGAGGCTGGGAATACGTTTTTTCATACGTTGTATTTGTTGTTCCGTCATCGTGTGGCAGCGGCTTGCAAACGGTCAGAGCCTAACGTACTCGTCTAAATCGCGCTAGTGTTAATCCTGCCCGTTTACTTCCCGAGCGTTAGGCACTGTGTAGAATGACGAGTATGATAAAGCAAATTATAGGCTATGTCCCACAATTGACCGAGGCGTAAACGCTTTGTAACGTGCGGTCAGATATAGCTTAACTGGCGGCAGAGAGATTGGGGAGTCTATGCAGTATTTGGGTAAAATAATTGGCGTTGCGGTTGCGTTGATGATGGGGGGCGGCTTCTGGGGCGTGGTGCTGGGGTTCTTAGTCGGGCATATGTTTGATCGTGCGCGCAGTCGCCGGCTGAATGTCTTCGCCAACCAGCAGGAGCGTCAGTCGCTGTTCTTCTCCACCACTTTTGAAGTGATGGGGCATCTGACCAAATCGAAAGGACGCGTCACCGAAGCCGATATTCATGTCGCCAATTTGCTGATGGATCGCATGAGTCTGCATGGCGAAGCGCGAACCGCGGCGCAGCACGCGTTTCGGGTAGGGAAATCAGATGATTACCCGCTGCGTGAGAAAATGCGCCAGCTGCGCAGCGTCTGTTTTGGGCGTTTTGATTTAATTCGGATGTTTCTGGAAATTCAGCTGCAGGCGGCTTTCGCCGACGGCGAACTGCATCCCAACGAACGCGACGTGCTGTTTGTGATTGCCGATGAGCTGGGCATCTCCCGCGCTCAGTTCGAGCAGTTCCTGCGCATGATGCAGGGCGGGGCGCAGTTTGGCGGCGGTTCGCAGCAGCAATCTTACGGGCAGCGCGGCGGTAACGCCGGCTGGCAGCAGGCGCAGCGCGGGCCAACCCTGGAAGACGCCTGCAATGTGCTGGGGGTTAAAGCGACCGACGATGCCGCCACCGTCAAGCGCGCCTATCGTAAGCTGATGAGCGAGCACCATCCGGATAAGCTGGTGGCGAAAGGGCTACCGCCGGAAATGATGGAGATGGCTAAGCAGAAAGCGCAGGAGATCCAGAAAGCCTGGGAGCTGATTAAAGAGCAGCGCGGCTTCTAAATGACCGGCCTCTCCCGAACGGGAGAGGCGTCACGATGCGCTGGCGGCGCGGCGGTACATGCGCCGCGGATGGCCTATCTTGCCGTACAGCATTTCCACCTGCAGAAAACCGATTTCCACGCAGTGCTCCAGATAGCGCCGGGCCGTGGTTTTGCTCAATCCAGCCTCGCTCACCACGTCATCCACCGAAAAGCAGCGTTCATCTTCACCGGTAAACAGACTCTGCACCAGCGCCAGCGTTTTTTCTTCAATACCTTTACTGCCGCTATCGGCTCGGTAGTTTTTAGCCTGCAGCTGATACAGCGAATCCACGTTCTGCTGGTCGACAATCTTCCATTCGCGCTGCTGGTCGTAGAACTGTACGAACCGTTCAAGGGACTGGCTCAGGCGCTTCCACGACACCGGTTTGAGAATGTAGTCGAAGGCGCCGTTGCGAATTGCCTGGCTACAGGTTTCCATATCGCTGGCGGCGGTGATAAAGATCACCGAGCAGCCAGCGTGGCCCATAATAGGGTCGTTCATCAAGGTGACCCCTTTGCCGTCCGGCAGGTAGTTATCCAGCAGCACCAGCTGCGGCGGCCTGGCGTTGAGTATCTGCCGCGCCTGGGCGAGAGAAGCCGCCGTGCCCGCCAGCCGCATACGCGGATGTTTCTGGATAAGCTCGGCGTGCAGCCGCGCCAGTTCGCTTTCATCTTCAACGATCAGAACATCGACCAGGTCATGATGCATAGTGCTTCTCTTCTTGCGGATGGGCTGGCCCGTCGGCGGGAATAAACAGCGTGAAAATCGCCCCGCGCGGCGCGTTGTCGGCCACTTCAATCGTGCCGCCAGCCTGGGTGACATAGCGTTCAATAAGATACAGTCCTATACCGTGATCGCCGCGAGTTTTGGTGGTGACGCCGCGCTCAAAGATATGCTCGCGGATCTCCGGGCGAATACCGACGCCGCGATCGGCGACTTCAATCATTAATTCCCGGGCGTTGAGCTGAATCAGGATCTCGACCGGTTCGTGCGGCAGTTCGGCGCGCTGGGTGGCCTCAATGGCGTTATCCAGCAGATTACCGATGATAGAGATAAGCTCGGACTCCATCAACGACGGCAGCGGACGGTCGATGCGGCAGGCCGGGTCAAAGCTCAGTTCGACCCCTTTTTCCCGCGCGCGGGCGGCTTTGCCCAGCAGCAGGCCGCACAGCGTCGGCGAATTAAAGTGCGATGAGATAAAGTCCAGTAGCTCCTGGGCATGCTCCGACTGCGCCTGAATATAGCGAATCGCCTCATCATAGTGGCCCATATGCAGCAGGCCGGACAGGGTGGTCATCCGATTGAGCTGTTCATGGCGCATGATGCGCAGATTATCGACGTAGCGTTTCACCTGGCTGAGCTGGGCGCTCAGCGAGTTGATTTCATCGCGGTCGCGGAAGGTGATCACCCAGCCCTGGAGCGAATTCTCCAGCATGATACGTACCCGGCTGGCGAGCACGGTAAGCTGATTAAAACGGCATAGCTCATCGTGGGTATCGTTTTCGAGCATCTCGCCGCTGGCGAAAAACGGCTGCGGGGTAATGACGCTATCGATCGACTTACCGCGCAGCTGGTGCGCGGGCTGGCTCAGTCCGAGCAGGCTGCGGGCGGCGTGGTTTATCACTTCGATACGCCGGTGATGGTCAATCACGATCACCCCTTCGTATATCGACTCCATCATCGCTTTTTGCTGACGCACCAGCAGGCCGATTTCGCGCGGCTCCAGCGAGAAAATTTGCTTTTTAATGCTGCGGGTGAAGTACCAGGAGAAGATAAACAGTGCGATAAGCAGCAGCACCGCGGCGACGAAGATGTTGATGACTTTTTCCAGCGTGATGCTGTCGAGATAGCTGGTGAGATAGCCGACGGAGACAATACCGACCACCCGGCCGGCGTCATTGAAAATCGGCGCTTTGCTGCGCAGGGAAATACCGAGCCCCCCTTTACGGATAGTGGTCGTGCTTTGCCCCTCGAGCACCGGCTGGTTATCGCCGCCAACCAGTCGCGTGCCGACCCACTCCGGGTGGACCGAGTGAAACAGATGCACGCCCCGCTTGTCGCCAATAACAATAAAGCTGGCGTCGCTGTGGGCGGCGATATTTTGCATAAAAGGCTTTATCGCCTGCGCATCTTCACGCGTCACCTGCTGACGTAAATTAGGCATCAGCGCGATTTCTTCCGCCTGTATTCTCGCGCGGGCGCTCATTTCCTGATAAAGCTGATGGCTGGCGTCGAAATAGTAATAGACTCCCAGGAGCGCGAACAGCACTGAGAAAAAAGCGACCAGCGAAATGAACAGCTTAAACTGAAATGAAACCTTCATAAGTATAATGCACAGTATCAGGGATGCGGCAGCGTATCATTTTTTCGCTACCGGCATCGTGGCTGAGGGTGACCGGTGGACGTCCACGCGGGCGTCAGGGAACCACAATTATCCGCTGGCGGGGAATTTATCAAGGTTAATCAGGCGCTGGATTTAAAAACCTTAAAAACCACGGCTATAAATCAGAGCGGTTTCACAATAATAATAGAAACCATAAAAACCATAGTGACCATTAAAACTTCGTTTTTAATCTGCCGATCCTCACATTAACTCTGCGCATGGCCCTCTAACCTGAAAAATAATAATAACCAGAGGGCTTAATTATGAGCACCACAGACAATGCATTCCCTGCAACCATCGACCCTATTAATACGCCAAAAGCGCCGCTTAAGCAGCGTTGGTGGCATATCCTCGATAACTGGAAAGTCGGTATTATCCCGCTGCCGCTCTTCCTGCTGGCCGGCGGCCTGATCGCGCTGGACTGTCTGGGCGGCAAGCTGCCGAGCGATATCGTCGTGATGGTGGCGACGCTGGCCTTTTTCGGCTTTGCCTGCGGCGAATTCGGTAAGCGCCTGCCGATACTCGGTAAACTCGGCGCGGCGGCCATCTGCGCGACCTTTATTCCTTCTGCGCTGGTTCACTACGGCCTGCTGCCGGATGTGGTGGTGGAGTCGACTACCAAATTCTATAAGTCGACCAACATTCTTTACCTTTATATCTGCTGCATTATCGTCGGCAGCATTATGAGCATGAACCGTACCACGCTGATTCAGGGCTTTATGCGGATTTTCTTCCCGATGCTGTGCGGAGAAATCGTCGGTATGGTGGTCGGCGTCAGCGTGGGTACCGCCCTGGGGCTGGAGCCGTTTCAGGTGTTTTTCTTTATCGTCCTGCCAATCATGGCCGGCGGCGTCGGCGAGGGGGCGATTCCGCTGTCGATTGGCTACGCCGCGCTGATGCATATGGATCAGGGCGTTGCGCTCGGTCGCGTGCTGCCGATGGTGATGTTGGGCAGCCTGACGGCGATTGTGATCGCCGGCGGTTTAAACCAGCTGGGCAAGCGTTTCCCGCATTTGACCGGCGAGGGGCAGCTGATGCCGAACCGCCGCAACGAGACGCACCGCGAAACGCCCGCCGAGGGCAAAATGGACGTGACGACGCTGGCCTCCGGCGCGCTGCTGGCGGTGCTGCTCTATATGCTGGGTATGCTTGGCCAGAAGACCATCGGCCTGCCCGCGCCGGTGGGCATGCTGTTTCTCGCGGTGCTGCTTAAGCTGGTAAACGGCGTCTCTCCGCGTCTGCAGGAGGGCTCGCAGATGGTATATAAGTTCTTCCGCACGGCGGTGACCTATCCGATTCTGTTTGCCGTCGGCGTGGCGATCACGCCGTGGCAGGAGCTGGTCAACGCCTTTACCGTAACCAATTTGCTGGTGATTATCAGCACCGTATCGGCGCTGGTGGCGACCGGCTTCCTGGTCGGCAAAAAGATTGGCATGCACCCGATTGACGTGGCGATTGTCTCCTGCTGCCAGAGCGGGCAGGGCGGCACCGGCGATGTGGCGATTCTGACTTCCGGCAACCGCATGAACCTGATGCCGTTCGCCCAGATCGCAACAAGAATCGGCGGCGCGATTAATGTATCGCTGGGATTGCTGTTCCTCAGTCACTTTCTGGCGTGATTTAACTTTTATATAACAGCTAAGTCTACTTTTTCGTGCTAAATAGCGCAGAAAATTTCTGCGCCCCGTCTCCAAAACAGGGATCGTTTAGCGATACAATCAGCGCCATTATTCGCGACCGCGACGGCAGCCTGTCCGCTGCCTTTTATTAAGTGAGGAGAGAAACAAATGTCAGTGGATACTCTCGCCCGTGAGGGCGTAAGCATGGAAGCGCTGCTGGCGGCGAAAGAGCAGCGTGCGGCTCGCCAGGCCGACTGGTTAGCCCATTATCAACGGCCGCTGATTTCGCTGACCCTGGTGACGCCGGGCGCGGTGAAAGACAGCATTCGCTACCGTAATATGATGGGCGTGGCGCTGCAGGCCTGCGATCAGATGCTGTGGAAACACCGCTGGCAGACGCTGGATCGCCAGGTGCTGTGGCTGCCGACCGGGCCGGAAGCGCTGTGGTGCGTCGATCACGCCGCCAGCGAAATCAAAGCCTTCTGTACCGACCTCGAGCATACTCACCCGCTGGGCCGCCTGTGGGATATTGATGTGATTTGCCCGAAGAATGGCCTGGTGGGCCGTCAGTCTATGGGGGAGAACCAGCGCCGCTGCCTGCTGTGCGACGAGCCCGCGCATGCCTGCGCCCGCAGCCGCCGTCATGATACCGGGGAGGTTGTTGCCCGCGTCGAGCAGATGATTGATGCGTGGTTTGCCCGCGACTAACGCCTGTTTCCCGTTGCGATGATGAGCGACGGATAGCCCGGGTGAGCCGCTGGCGGCACGACCCGGGACAGAGATAAGCGATCAGAAGTCGATCGGCGCGCGGAAGGTCATCGAATTACCGAAAGCGGGATGGGTGATGGTCAGCGTTTCGGCGTGCAGTAGCAGACGCGGCGCCATCGCCAGCGCTTCCGGCGACGCATAAAAGCGGTCGCCGAGAATCGGATGGCCCAGCGCCAGCATATGCACGCGCAGCTGATGCGAACGCCCGGTAATCGGCTTCAGGCGTACGCGGGCGGTGTTGTCCGCCGCGAACTCCAGCACTTCATACTCGGTTTGCGCCGCTTTGCCGGTTTCGTAACACACCTTCTGCTTTGGCCGGTTCGGCCAGTCGCAAATCAGCGGTAAATCCACCAGACCTTCCGCTTTTTCCGGATGCCCCCAGACGCGGGCGACGTACTGCTTTTTCGGCTCGCGTTCGCGGAACTGCCGCTTTAGCTCGCGCTCTGCCGCTTTGGTCAGGGCCACCACAATCACGCCGCTGGTCGCCATATCCAGTCGGTGTACCGACTCGGCCTGCGGAAAGTCGCGCTGAATGCGCGTCATCACGCTGTCTTTGTGCTCAGCAAGCCGCCCCGGCACGGACAACAGGCCGCTCGGCTTGTTGACCACCATAATGTGCTCATCCTGGTAAAGAATAACCAGCCAGGGATCCTGCGGCGGATTGTAGTTTTCCATCGCCATATTCGCGTTCCGTTACTGGTGGGTGACGACGATTAAGCGCAGCGCATCAAGACGCCAGCCTGCCTGAGCCAGCGCGTCCATCACCTGCTGACGGTTGCTCTCGATAGCTGCCAGTTCATCATCGCGGATGTTCGGGTTCACGGCGCGCAGCGCTTCAAGGCGCGACAGCTCGGCCGTCAGCTTGTCGTCGGCTTCTTTACGCGCGGCGTCGATCAGCGCCTGGGCCGCTTTGGCGACCTGGCCTTCGCCCTGCTGTAAAATCGCGTGGACGTCCTGCTGGACGGCGTTAACCAGCTTGCTGCCGGTGTGGCGGTTGACCGCGCTCAGCTGACGGTTAAAGCTTTCGAACTCTACCTGACCGGCGAGGTTGTTGCCGTTTTTGTCGAGCAGCATGCGCACCGGCGTCGGCGGCAGGAAGCGGTTGAGCTGCAGATGCTTCGGCGCCTGTGCTTCAACGACGTAAATCAGCTCCAGCAGCAGGGTTCCCACCGGCAGCGCTTTGTTCTTCAGCAGCGAAATGGTACTGCTGCCGGTATCGCCGGAGAGGATCAGATCCAGACCGTTGATAATCAGCGGATGCTCCCAGGTGATGAACTGCGCGTCTTCGCGGGACAGGGCGACATCACGCTCAAAGGTAATAGTGCAGCCATCTTCCGGCAGACCCGGGAAATCCGGAACCAGCATATGGTCGGAGGGGGTCAGGACAATCAGGTTTTCACCGCGATCGTCCTGGTTGATGCCGACGATATCAAACAGATTCATGGAGAAGGCGATCAGGCTGGTGTCGTCATCCTGTTCTTCAATGCTTTCCGCAAGCTGCTGGGCTTTTTCACCGCCGTTGGAGTGGATCTCCAGCAGGCGGTCGCGGCCCTGCTCCAGCTGCGCTTTCAGCGCGTCATGCTGCTGGCGGCAGGCTTTGATCAGCTCGTCGAAGCCGTCGGTATTTTCCGGGGCGGCGAGATAGTTAATCAGTTCGTTATGCACGCTGTCGTAAACGGTACGGCCGGTCGGGCAGGTATGCTCGAACGCGTCCAGACCTTCGTGATACCAGCGTACCAGCACCGACTGGGCGGTTCTCTCCAGATAGGGAACGTGGATCTGAATATCGTGAGCCTGGCCGATACGGTCAAGACGGCCGATACGCTGCTCCAGCAGATCCGGGTTGAACGGCAGATCGAACATCACCAGATTGCTGGCGAACTGGAAGTTACGGCCTTCTGAGCCGATTTCAGAACACAGCAGCACCTGCGCGCCGGTATCTTCTTCGGCGAACCAGGCGGCGGCGCGGTCGCGCTCAATAATCGACATTCCTTCGTGGAACACCGCCGCGCGAATACCTTCGCGTTCGCGCAGGACCTGCTCCAGCTGCAGCGCGGTGGCCGCTTTGGCGCAGATGACCAGCACTTTTTGCGAACGGTGGCTGGTGAGATGGCCCATCAGCCACTCAACGCGCGGGTCGAAGTTCCACCAGGTGCCGGTATCGCCTTCAAACTCTTGATAAATCTGCTCCGGATAGAGCATATCGCGGGCGCGCTCTTCGGCGGTTTTACGGGCGCCCATAATCCCGGAAACCTTGATAGCCGTCTGGTACTGGGTCGGCAGCGGCAGGCGAATCGTGTGCAGCTCGCGTTTCGGGAAGCCTTTCACGCCGTTACGCGTGTTGCGGAACAGTACGCGACTGGTGCCGTGACGGTCCATCAGCATGGAGACCAGCTCCTGGCGCGCGGCCTGGGCATCATCGCGGTCGCTGTTGGCCGCCTGCAAGAGCGGTTCGATATCCTGTTCGCCGATCAGATCGCTCAGCGCGTTCAGCTCGGCGTCGTTCAGCTTATTCCCGGCCAGCAGCAGGGCGACGGCGTCGGCAACCGGACGGTAGTTCTGCTGCTCTTCAACAAACTGAGCGAAATCATGGAAACGGTTAGGGTCGAGCAGGCGCAGGCGGGCGAAGTGGCTCTCCATCCCGAGCTGTTCCGGCGTCGCGGTGAGCAGCAGAATGCCCGGCACGCGCTCGGCCAGCTGTTCAATAGCCTGATATTCGCGGCTTGGCGCGTCTTCGCTCCACACCAGATGGTGCGCTTCATCGACGACCATCAGGTCCCATTCGGCATCGCACAGGTGCTCCAGGCGCTGCTTGCTGCGGCGCACGAAGTCCAGCGAGCAGATAACCAGCTGTTCGGTTTCGAACGGGTTAATGGCGTCGTGCTGCGCTTCGGCGTAGCGCTCATCGTCAAACAGCGAAAAGCGCAGGTTAAAGCGGCGCAGCATTTCCACCAGCCACTGGTGCTGCAGAGTTTCCGGAACGACGATCAGAACGCGTTCGGCAGCGCCGGAGAGCAGTTGCTGATGCAGGATCATCCCGGCTTCAATGGTTTTACCTAAACCCACTTCGTCCGCCAGCAGGACGCGCGGCGCGTGGCGGCGGCCAACGTCGTGAGCGATATTCAGCTGATGCGGGATCAGGCTGGTGCGCTGGCCGCGCAGGCCGCTCCACGGCATGCGGTACTGTTCGCTCTGAAATTTGCGCGCGCGATAGCGCAGGGCGAAACGGTCCATGCGGTCGATCTGCCCGGCGAACAGACGGTCCTGCGGTTTGCTGAAGACCAGTTTGCTGTCGAGCAGCACTTCACGCAGGGTGACGTTGGCTTCCTGGGTATCGAGGCGGGTACCGGTGTAGGCCAGCAGACCGTTCTCTTCATTAACTTCGTCAACCTGGAGCTGCCAGCCTTCATGGCTGGTGATGGTATCGCCCGGGTTGAACATCACGCGGGTGATCGGGGAGTCGTTGCGTGCGTACAGACGGTTTTCGCCGATGGCGGGGAAAAGCAGAGTCACCATGCGCGCGTCCAGCGCAACGACCGTCCCTAATCCCAGTTCGCTCTCTGTGTCGCTAATCCAGCGTTGACCAAGTGTAAAAGGCATATATGTTCGGCTCTTTAGTTCTTTGATTGCAGGCAATAGTTGATCATCTCCATGGAGAATCGGAGATACGTCAAAATTGGGTCCAGGAATGGAAAGGGCGCTATATTACTGGATGGCGGAACGTTCGTCACGTCCTCCTCACCCTTCATTTTACGGCTTTTGCGCCAGCGGAATGGGTGAGGAAAAATCAAAATAGCCCCAGTTGTCCCGTCACTATTGTAGCAAAATCGTCGTCGACAAAGGGAAGTATTCCTTCGGCGACCGGCTCTAATTGCTTAGAAAGGTAGTGTTCATAATCCAGCGGCGATTGCTGATAGTCCACCGGCTCCGGCCCGCCGGTGGTCCAGACGTATTTAATGCTGCCGCGCTGCTGATACTGCTGCGGCCTGCCCAGCCTGACGTTTTGCTCATCAGCGAGCCTGGCCGCGCGCACGTGCGGCGGCACGTTGCGCTGATACTCCGCCAGCGGACGGCGCAGGCGTTTGCGGTAGACCAGCCGATCGTCAAGCTCGCCGTTCATCAGCTTATCGATGGTTTTGCGTACGTAATCGCGATAGGGCTGATGGCGGAAAATGCGCAGATAAAGCTCCTGCTGAAACTGCTGGGCCAGCGGCGTCCAGTCGGTGCGCACCGTTTCCAGGCCTTTAAACACCATGCGCTGCTCATCCGCTTCCTGAATCATTCCGGCATAGCGTTTTTTACTGCCGGTATCCGCGCCGCGGATGGTGGGCATGAGAAAGCGGCAGAAGTGGGTTTCAAACTCCAGCTCCAGGGTGCTGGCCAGCCCATCTTTAGCGAGCTCCGCCGCCCACCATTCGTTGACGAAGGCCACCAGCGAGCGGCCGATGCTGCTGGCTTCCTCTTCGCTGTGGGCCCGCTTGAGCCACACGAAGGTGGAGTCGGTATCGCCGTAGATAACGTCGTAGCCCTGGGATTCAATCAGCGCTTTGGTCTGGCGCATAATCGCGTGGCCGCGCATGGTGATGGAGGAGGCCAGACGGGGATCGAAAAAGCGGCAGGCGCTGGTGCCGAGCACGCCGTAGAAGGCGTTCATAATGATCTTCAGCGCCTGCGACAGCGGCTTGTTTTTATGCTGCTTAGCCTCGTCGCGCCCGTGCCAGATCTGCCCGACAATCCCCGGCAGGCAGTGTTTTTCTCGCGAGAAGCGCGCGCCAAGAAAGCCTTCGGTGCTGTGAGCGTCATCGGGATGCGCCAGCCCTTCAACCAGCCCCACCGGATCGATCAGGAAGGTGCGGATAATCGACGGATACAGGCTTTTGTAGTCCAGCACCAGTACCGAGTCGTACAGGCCGGGGCGCGAGTCCATCACGTAGCCGCCGGGGCTGGCCTGCGGCGGTACTGCGCCAAGGTTCGGCGCAACGTAGCCGAGCCGGTGCATGCGCGGGAAATAGAGATGGCTGAAGGCGGCGACCGAACCGCCGTGGCGATCCGCTGGCAGGCCGTTGACCGTCGCGCGCTCCAGTAAAAAGGGCATGATCTCGGTTTTATGGAAGATGCGCGTAACCAGCTCGCAGTCCTGCAGGTTGTATGTCGCCAGCGCCGGTTTATCGTGATGAAAGCGGCGGTCGATTTCATCCATCCGATCCCAGGGGTTATCGATGGCTTTGCCCTCGCCGAGCAGTTCGCGGGCGACCGATTCCAGGGCAAAAGAGGAGAAATTCCAGAACGCGGATTTCAGCGCCTCGATGCCGTCGATAATCAGTCGGCCATTGGCCTGAGCAAAGAAGACGCCATTTTTAAAACCGTGCTCGCGCCACTCCAGTTCGCTGTTGCCGCGCCCGAGCATCAGCGGGATGCGATAGCGCTCAGCGTGCTTTTGCAGAACGCGTAAATCGAACTGCACCACGTTCCAGCCGATCAGCACGTCCGGGTCGTGAGCGGCAAACCAGGCGTTAAGCTTTTCCAGCAGCAGCGGGCGGCTGGCGACGTACTCCAGCGTGAAATCGACGGCAGGCGGGGTGGCGGGCTCCGGACCTAACATATAGACGACCCGCTGGCCGCAGCCTTCAAGGCCGATGCAGTAGAGCTCGCCGTGGCGGCTGGTTTCGATATCCAGCGAAACCCATTTCAGCGGTGGGCGGTAGTGGGGGTTGGGCTTCATTCGCGCGTTGACCAGTTGCTGGCCGCGCGCCTCGCCTTCCACCCACACCGGGGCGGTAATAAAGCGCTCCATCAGATAGCGCTCCGGCGGGCGGATGTCGCCTTCATATACCGTGACGCCGTTTTCACGCAGCTTTTTTTCCAGCCGCATCAGCTGGCGGTGAGCGCGGCAGTAAAGGCCAAAAACCGGCTGGCGATGAAAATCTTGCAGATTGAGCGCAGCAAGGCGATGGCCGTTTTCCCCCTGCAGCAGGCGCTCAACCTGCGGACGCTGGGATTCGGCAATGAACGCTACGGATTCCTGCGGCGGCAGCGTAACCTCAAGCGGGCCGTCATCGGTCGCCAGCCAGAAAGTCAGTTCGGTGCCCTGTGGGGTATCCCGCCAGTGACGGGTGAGTAAAAAACCTGCTCGTGGCTGCGTCACGCCGTGCTCTCATGAGTGAAAACCAGGCCTGATTATAGCCTGGTTCACGGAATGATGCTGGGGTTTTATACAGGTATAGTCCGGAGGTTGGGTTGCGCGCTGTTTCCCGGATTGCGGCGTAAACGCCTTATCCGGGCTACCCGGCTACCCGTCCTGCAGACGGCTGTGCACCTGTAGCCCGGCTAAGCGTAGCGCGAGCCGGGAAACCGTGGCGCTACTGCCCGTAATAGGCTTTCGCGCCGTGCTTGCGCAAATAGTGTTTATCCAGCAGCGTTTGCTGCATCTCCGGCAGCTGCGGCGCCAGCTGGCGGCAGAAGATGCCCATATAGGCGATCTCTTCCAGCACGATAGCGTTATGCACCGCGTCTTCGGCGTTTTTCCCCCAGGCAAACGGGCCGTGCGAGTGCACCAGCACGCCGGGCATTTGCGCTGGATCGATGCCTTTTTCACGGAAGGTTTCGACGATCACCGCGCCGGTTTCCCATTCGTACTCGCCGTTGATCTCCTCGTCGGTCATCAGACGGGTACAGGGGACCGCGCCGTAGAAGTAGTCGGCGTGGGTGGTGCCGGTGGCGGGAATCGACTGTCCGGCCTGCGCCCAGATGGTGGCGTGACGCGAATGGGTATGAACAATGCCGCCCAGCGTCGGGAATGCCTGATACAGCAGGCGGTGGGTTGGGGTATCCGAAGAGGGTTTTTTCTGGCCTTCAACCACTTCGCCGGTCTCCAGGCTGACCACCACCATATCTTCGGCGCGCATTACGCTGTAGTCGACGCCGGAGGGTTTAATTACCAGCACCCCCCGTTCACGGTCGACGGCGCTGACGTTGCCCCAGGTGAGGGTAACCAGATTGTGCTTAGGCAGGGCCAGGTTGGCTTCGAGAACCTGGCGTTTGAGATCTTCTAACATACTGTGCTCCGAATTGCTGGCGAGTCAGTTCCCCTCACCCTCTCCCCTGGGGAGAGGGTGAGGGGACGGTCTCTTAGCGTTTTGAACCGTAATACACTTCGTTCCAGCGCAGCGCATCCTTGAAGGAGGGCAGACGGGTTTCGTTATCAATCACGGTCAGCTCGATATCCTGCAGCTCAGCAAACTGGCGCATATCGTCGAGGGTCAGCGCATGGCTGAAGACGGTGTGGTGCGCGCCGCCGGCGATGATCCAGGCTTCGGACGCGGTGCGCAGATCCGGATGCGCTTTCCACAGGGCGTTGGCGACCGGCAGTTTCGGCAGCTCGTGCGGCGTTTTCACCGTCTCAATGGTGTTCACCAGCAGACGATAGCGATCGCCGAGATCGATCAGACTGGCAACGATCGCCGGGCCGGTCTGGGTGTTGAAGATGATGCGCGCCGGATCGGCTTTGCCGCCGATGCCCAGAGGCTGGACGTCGAGAATCGGTTTCTCCGCGGTGGCGATGGTCGGGCAGACTTCCAGCATATGCGAGCCCAGCGCCAGATCGTTGCCTTTCTCGAAGTGATAGGTGTAATCCTCCATAAAAGAGGTGCCGCCCTGCAGACCAGTTGCCATCACCTTCATGATGCGAAGCAGAGCGGCGGTTTTCCAGTCGCCCTCGCCCGCAAAGCCGTAGCCCTGCTGCATCAGACGCTGCACGGCGAGACCCGGAAGCTGTTTCAGGCCGTGTAAATCTTCAAAGGTAGTGGTAAACGCGTGGAAGCCGCCCTGTTCCAGGAAGCGCTTCATCCCCAGCTCAATGCGCGCGGCGTCGAGGAGGTTCTGCCGCTTATCGCCGTGGATTTGCACCGCGGGCGTCAGACGATAGCTGCTTTCATACTCATCAATCAGCGCGCTGATTTCGCCGTCGCTGACCGCATTGACGACCTGCACCAGATCGCCCACCGCCCAGGTGTTAACCGAGAAGCCAAACTTGATCTGCGCGGCGACTTTATCCCCGTCGGTCACCGCCACTTCGCGCATGTTATCGCCGAAGCGGCAGACTTTCAGGTGGCGGGTATCTTGTTTAGAGACCGCCTGGCGCATCCACGCGCCGATGCGCTGATGCGCTTCTTTATCCTGCCAGTGGCCGGTCACCACGCTGTGCTGCTGACGCATGCGGGCGCCGATGAAGCCGAACTCGCGGCCGCCGTGCGCGGTCTGGTTCAGGTTCATAAAGTCCATATCGATGCTGTCCCACGGCAGGGCCGCGTTGAACTGGGTATGGAACTGCATCAGCGGTTTGTTGAGGATCGTGAGGCCGTTAATCCACATTTTCGCCGGTGAGAAGGTATGCAGCCACACCACCATCCCGGCGCACTTGTCATCGTAATTGGCGTCGCGGCAGATATGGGTGATCTCATCCGGGGTAGTACCCAGCGGTTTAAGCACCAGTTTGCACGGCAGTTTGGCTTCCGCATTCAGGCTGTTCACCACATGTTCTGCGTGCTTCGTAACCTGACGTAGCGCTTCAGGGCCATACAGATGCTGGCTACCGATGACGAACCACACTTCATAATTATTAAAAATAGTCATTTTTATATCCTTAATGGGTGAGAGCTGCCTGCGATTGCGGCGCGGTTTCCGCTTTTGCAGTCGAAGGAAGATAACGTTGTTCCGCGCTAAGCGACCACTGCTGGTAGCGCTGGTAGAGTTGTTCGAAGCGTTGCGCCTGGGCCGGGCGGGGCTGCAGGGTACTTTCCACCTGGCTGGCCATGTTTTCCTGCGCGGCGGGGATATCGCGATATACGCCCGCGGCGACGGCGGCGAAGATAGCCGCGCCCAGCGCGCAGCACTGATCGGAGGCGACGATTTGCAGCGGGCGATTCAGCACATCGCAGCAGGCCTGCATGATCACCGGGTTTTTCCGCGCGATGCCGCCGAGCGCCATCACGTTATTGACCGGGATACCCTGGTCGGTGAAGCACTCCATAATGGCGCGGGCGCCGAAGGCGGTGGCGGCAATCAGCCCGCCGAACAGCGCCGGGGCGTCGGTGGCGAGGTTGAGATCGGTAATGACCCCTTTTAGACGCTGGTTGGCATTCGGCGTACGGCGGCCGTTAAACCAGTCCAGCACCACCGGCAGGTGGTCGAGAGACGGGTTTTTCGCCCAGGCGTCGGTCAGCGCGGGAAGTAGCTGTTTCTGGCTGGCTTTGATCTGCTCTTTGAGTTCCGGGTGGGCCTGCGCCAGCTGCTCCAGCGGCCAGCCGAGGATGCGGCCAAACCAGGCGTAGATGTCGCCAAACGCGGATTGCCCCGCTTCCATACCGATAAAGTCAGGCACAACGCTACCGTCGACCTGGCCGCAAATACCCTTCACCGTACGCTCGCCGACGCTCTGTTTATCGGCGATCAGAATGTCGCAGGTGGAGGTGCCGATCACTTTGACCAGCGCGTTTGGCTGCGCCCCGGCACCGACGGCGCCCATATGGCAGTCGAAAGCGCCGCCGGAGATGGCGACGGTTTGCGGCAGGCCCAGGCGCGCGGCCCACTCGGCGGTCAGGGTGCCGACCGGGACATCCGCAGTCCAGGTCTCGCTGAACATCGGATAGGCCAGATTCTGGTTAATAATCGGGTCGAGTTCATCGAAGAAACCGGCTGGCGGCAGGCCGCCCCAGCTTTCGTGCCACAGCGATTTATGCCCGGCGCTGCAGCGGCCGCGACGAATATCCTGCGGGCGGGTGGTACCGGAAAGCAGCGCGGGTACCCAGTCGCATAGCTCAATCCACGACGCGGCGGCTTCGGCGACGGCGCTATCCTGGCGGGTAACGTGGAGGATTTTGGCCCAGAACCATTCGCTGGAGTAGATACCGCCGATATAGCGGGAGTAGTCCTCTTTGCCCGGCTGGTGGCAGAGGCGGGTAATCTCCTCCGCTTCTTCCACCGAGGTGTGGTCTTTCCACAGGACGAACATGGCGTTGGGGTTGCTGGCGAATTCGTCGCGCAGCGCCAGGACGTTGCCGTCGGCGTCTATGGGCGCGGGGGTTGAGCCGGTGCTATCCACGCCGATACCCACCACGGCAGCGCGCTGTTCGGCGCTAAGGGATGCGAGGACGCTTTTCAGCGCGGCTTCCATCGATTCGATATAGTCGCGTGGATGATGGCGGAACTGGTTGTTCGGGCCATCGCAGAATAGCCCCTCCTGCCAGCGCGGATACCACTCGACGCTTGCGGCGAGCTCTTCGCCCGTTGCGCACTCTACCGCCAGGGCGCGTACTGAATCACTGCCAAAATCGAGGCCAATCGCAATTGCCATGCTGTTACTCCATGCTAAAAATCATTCATGGTGAAACAGTAGATATCTGGGCTGAAAACCGTCAGGCTGTATTCGCTAATCTTATGGACTATATTGCTGTGACGTCGCAAAGTGTGACGCCGTGCAAATATTCAATGTGGACTTTCCTGCCGTCTTTATAGACACTTCAGTTATGCGCTAAAAGCGCCTGAATTGTGCGCTGTGCTCAGTTTTTGCCGAGAGGCGGCGGGTTTTAATTCAATTTATAACCCGCGTCGCAGCACGCGCTGTCAGCCAGAGGATAAAATGCAAGGTATGGACAATTGGTGTCCTTAATGTCTCCAGGAGAGCAGAGTTTATGGCCGAAACGCAAAACGATCCTTTGTTGCCGGGTTACTCTTTTAACGCCCATCTGGTGACGGGCCTGACGCCGATTGACGCCGATGGCTATCTGGATTTCTTTATTGACCGCCCGCTGGGGATGAAAGGCTATATCCTGAACCTGACGATTCGCGGCGAAGGGGTGATCAATAACCACGGGGAGCAGTTTATCTGCCGGCCCGGCGATATGCTGCTGTTTCCGCCGGGAGAGATTCACCATTATGGCCGTCACCCCGATGCCCGCGAGTGGTATCACCAGTGGGTCTATTTCCGGCCGCGCGCCTACTGGCATGAATGGCTAAACTGGCCGACGATTTTCGCCCAGACCGGTTTTTTTCGCCCGGATGAGCAGTGGCAGACGCGCTTTGGCGAACTGTTCGGGCAGATTGTGGAAGCCGGGCAGGGGGCCGGGCGTTACTCCGAACTGCTGGCGATCAATCTCATGGAACAGCTGCTGCTCAGGCGCATGGAGGCCATCAACGAATCGCTGCATCCGCCGCTGGATAACCGGGTGCGCGATGCCTGCCAGTACATCAGCGACCATCTGGCGGACAGCCATTTTGATATCGCCAGCGTCGCCCAGCACGTGTGCCTGTCGCCGTCGCGCCTGTCGCATCTGTTCCGCCAGCAGCTGGGGATCAGCGTGCTGGGGTGGCGGGAGGATCAGCGCATTAGCCAGGCCAAGCTGCTGCTGAGCACCACGCGGATGCCGATCGCCACCGTTGGCCGTAACGTCGGTTTTGAGGATCAGCTCTACTTTTCGCGCGTATTTAAGAAGTGTACCGGCGCCAGCCCGAGCGAGTTTCGCGCCGGGTGTGAATAAAAAGTAAAGAAAGTGAAATGATAGCCCGGGTTATTAACACAGCCAGTAAACTATACAAACAAATGATGGCTTGACGAAGTATTAACGGCTCCGGAGAATCCGTGCTTCGTTTTTAAACCGGGTACATTATGCAAGCATTGCTGGAACACTTTATTACTCAATCTACGGTCTATTCCCTGATAGCCGTTCTGCTGGTCGCCTTCCTCGAGTCGCTGGCGCTGGTGGGGCTTATCTTACCGGGAACGGTGATGATGGCCGGATTGGGGGCGCTGATCGGCAGCGGCGAGGTTAACTTCTGGCAGGCGTGGCTGGCGGGGATTATCGGCTGTTTGCTCGGTGACTGGATTTCGTTCTGGCTGGGCTGGCGCTTCAAAAAGCCGCTGCACCGCTGGTCTTTTTTGAAGAAAAATAAAGCGCTGCTGGATAAAACCGAACATGCGCTGCATCAGCACAGCATGTTGACCATTCTGATTGGCCGATTTGTCGGGCCGACGCGCCCGCTGGTGCCGATGGTCGCCGGAATGCTCGATCTGCCGGTCGCGAAATTCATCCCGCCCAATATCATTGGCTGCCTGCTGTGGCCGCCGCTCTACTTCTTACCGGGGATCCTCGCCGGGGCGGCCATTGATATCCCGGCCGATGAGAATAGCGCCAGCTTTAAGTGGCTGCTGCTGGGCGCGGCGCTGCTGGCGTGGCTGGCGGCGTGGCTGTGCTGGCGGCTGTGGCGCAGCGCTAAAAATTCCGCCGATCGGTTAACCCGCTTTCTGCCGCGTTCGCGTCTGCTGTGGCTCGCTCCGCTTTCGCTGTGCGCCGCCGGGGCCGCGCTGGTTTTCGCCTTCCGCCATCCGCTGATGCCGGTCTATCTCGAGATCCTGCAGAAGGTTATTTTGCGCTAATGCCCAGCAGCGCCGAGGCGCTGCTGTTGCCGCTGAGCAGCGAGGCGGTGTCGCCATCCCAGGCGATTCGTCCCTCGGCCACAACTATCGACCTCGGCGCGATGCGCGCCGCATCTTCCACGCTGTGCGATACCATTAATAGCGTCAGCCGCTGCTGCTGGCAGACGTCGGCAACCAGCGCCAGCATCTCCTGGCGCAGCGCGGGGTCGAGCGCCGAGAAGGGCTCATCCAGCAGCAGCACCGGCTGCTTGCGTACCAGACAGCGCGCCAGCGCCGCGCGCTGACGCTGGCCGCCGGAAAGCTCGCCCGGCAGCCGTTCTAACATCGCATCGATCCCCATCTGTTCGGCGATGGCCCGCAAATGGGCTGTTTGTTCCGCGTTCAGCTTGAGCCCCGGATGCATTCCCAGAGCAATGTTCTGGCGGATGGTGAGGTGGTTAAACAGGTTATTTTCCTGAAACAGCATCGATACCGGACGACGCGCGGGCGGCGTGTGGGTATGAGGCTGGCCGTCGATGTCGATACTGCCGCTGGCAGGCGGCAGAAAACCGGCAATCAGGTTCAGCAGCGTGCTTTTCCCGGCGCCGCTGGGGCCAAGCACCGCGATGCGTTCTCCGCGTTCGACGGCAAGCGTAAAACGCATCGGCAGATGCTGGTAAAGCCAGGTCACATCATTCAGTTTTAGCATCGCGCCCCGGAAGTTTTTCAATCACGCTAAAGAGTAAAAAGCACAGCAGCAGGAGCAGAAGGGCGGTCACGGCGCCGTCCTGGCTACGATAAGAGCCGATCTGCTGATACAGGTAGAACGGCAGGGTACGAAAATCTTCGTTACCGAACAGCGCCACCACGCCGAAGTCGCCAATCGACAGCACGCAGGCGAAGGCCAGCGCCTGGGCCAGCGGGCGCTTTAACGCGCGAAGCTCAACCACCCTGAGACGGGTAAAGCCGTGCATCCCCAGCGACTGGCAGAGGGTACCGTAGCGGGCGGCGATATCGCGCATCGGGTTCTCCAGCACCTTCAGCGCGTAGGGGATCGCCATCAGCGCATTGGTAAAAATCACGATACCGTCGGCGGACTCGGGCAGGCCCACGCTGTTATTGAGCAGCAGGAAGAAGCCGGTGGCCAGCACGATGCCGGGCATGGCGAGGATCAGCATCCCGCTTAGCTCCAGCGCCTGCCCGGCCAGCGGGCGACGGCGGGCGCGAAGCTCGCGGCTGCTCCATAGCAGCATCATGGTCAGGATGACGCTTAATAGCCCGGCGGCAAGCGCGATGCGCAGCGACGTCCCGAGCGCCTGCCACAGCGCGGGCTGATGCAGCACGCGAAACAGATTGCTGTTCAGACCGTCGAGTATCACCGCCAGCAGCGGCGGCAGCAGTAGCAGCAGCGCTGCGGTAATCAACGCAAAGTCGCTTAATCGACTGTGCAGGCGATCGTCGGGATCGCGCCAGCCGCGAATATTACTGGCCCCGATGGCGAGGGCTTTGCTCAGCCGTTGGCTAAGCAGCACCAGCCCAAGGCAGCAGATCATCTGGATCAGCGCCAGCATCGCCGCGCGGCCCGGGTCGTAGTCGAAATTAAGGGCCTGGTAAATCGCCAGTTCGATGGTGGTTGCCCGCGGGCTGCCGCCCAGCGACAGCACGGTCGCAAAGCTGGCGAAACAGAGCATAAAGATCAGCGCCGCGACCGGAGCAATTTGCCGGCGCAGCCACGGCCACTCCACCAGGCGGAAGAAGACGTAGCCGCGCATGCCGAGCTGGGCGGCGATTTGCCGCTGCTCGCCGGGGATATTTTCCAGCGTTTGTAGCAGCAGGCGCGTGGCCATCGGCATATTAAAGAATACGTGCGCCAGCAGGATCCCCTGCAGCCCGTAGGGCGAGAACGACCACTGCCAGCCGAAAGCGTTAAATAATTCGGCCAGCCAGCCCTGACGGCCGTAGACGCTGAGGATGCCGAAGACCGCCACCAGCACCGGCAGAATTAAGGTCATTGCGCAAAGGCGCAGCAGCAGCGTTCGCCCGGGGAATCGACGCCGATAGAGGGCGCGGGCGAGAAATATCGCCGGCAGCACCGAAAAAAGCGCCGAAAGAAAGGCCTGCCAGAAAGAGAAGCGTACGACGTGCCAGAGATAGCTATCGCCGATCAGCACGCCCCAGGCCGCTTCCGGCGCGCTGAACCACAGCGCCAGAAAGGCGGCCAGCGCCACGACGACCAGAATGATGGCCGCCGTGACTCCCGGCAGGAGCCAGGCGAAAGCTAGCGGCTGACGGCGCGTTGCCATGCGCTGATCCAGTTCTGGCGTTCGGCGGCCACCTGCTGCGGGGTAAATTCGAGGGTCGTTTGCGGTTTCATCAGCGCGTCAAAGCCCGCCGGAAGCGCAACCTGGGTGACCGGATACATCCAGTTGCCGGTCGGGATCGCGTTCTGGAAGCCCGGCGAGACCATAAATTTGAGGAATTTTTCCGCCAGCTCCGGCTGCTTGCTGGCCGCGGTGCGGGCGGCGACTTCAACCTGTAAATAGTGACCTTCCGCGAAGTTCGCCGCGGCGTAGTTATCTTTCTTCTCTTCAATAATATGGTAGGCCGGGGAGGTGGTATAGCTCAGCACCAAATCGCTCTCGCCTTTCAGGAACAGGCCGTAGGCTTCGCTCCAGCCTTTGGTGACGGTGACGGTTTTCGCCGCCAGCTTCTGCCAGGCTTCCGGCGCTTTATCGCCGTACACTTTTTGCATCCACAGCAGCAGCCCCAGACCCGGCGTGCTGGTACGCGGATCTTCATAAATCACCCGCCATTTTTGCTCGCCCTCAACCAGCTCTTTCAGGCTTTTCGGCGGATTTTTCAGCTTGTTTTTATCGTAAACAAAAGCGAAGTAGCCGTAATCGAACGGGACGAAGGTGTCGTTGTCCCAGCCGCCGGGTACGCTGACCGCGCTGGCCGGTACGCCGCTTTTGGCGAACAGTTTGCTCTGCGAGGCGGCTTCCAGCAGGTTGTTATCCAGCCCAAGCACCACGTCGGCTTTGCTGTTTTTGCCTTCCATGCGCAGACGATTGAGCAGCGAGACGCCGTCTTCCAGCGCCACGAACTTCAGTTCGCAGCCGCAGTCGGCTTCAAAGGCTTTTTTAACCGCCGGGCCGGGGCCCCAGTCGGCGGAGAACGAGTCGTAGGTATAAACGGTGAGTAGCGGTTTGGCAAAAACGGGCGCGGCGACTAGCGCCAGCAGCGGGAGTAATTTTTTCAACACTTTGCACCTCAGAAAAAGGGGTGGCAAAGGATTTTGAGTGGGCCTCAAATCCCTTCGCCGGCGTTATCCGGATCAGGTTCGACGGGTATTTTCTCAGCCATAATTCAGCACCCCGTTGAGAACGGCAGTTAGTGTAATGATTTTGTCAGCGGACTGAAAGCATTACGGTTCCGGCGGCGCGAACCACGCGGATTTAAAGTCAAACCAGCCGAGCGTGTTCATGCGTACGCCGCGCATACTGCGCTGCCCCTGGATCATCAGCCAGTGGTGAATCAGCGGCACCACGGTTTGATTGGCCAGCAGCTGCTGGCTCCACGTGGCGGGGTTAAGCTCTCCCGCGCGCCAGCGGCTTGCGTCTTCCTCCCAGTCGATGGGAATACAGTTGCGAATTAGCGGGACTTCATACAGCCAGGCAAACAGGGAAAAATCGATCGGCAAGGTAAAGTTGGCGCTGTTAAGCCACACGTCGCTGACCGCTTCACCGCGGTGCCACTCCTGGTATTCCAGTTCCTGAATCTCCAGCTTAACCTGATGCTCGGCCAGCAGCGTCGCCATGATCCCGCCGATCACGCGATGCTCGACATGGTCCTGGTAGTAGGTCAGCCTGACCGTTTCCAGGCCCGGCGGTTTTTCGCAGGCGTGGCTGCGCGCGTGATGCCAGCGGGGCAGCAGACCATAGGCCGGGAACCAGTTTCCCTGATAGTGCTCGCCGGCGTGGTAGAGCAGGCTGGCGGGCTGGAACAGATAGCTTAACCACTGGCGTACCGCCGCGTTGGCGCCGAGCGGGCTGCGGGCGTCGAACAGCAGGTAATAACAACCCTCTTCCAGACGGCTTTCTACCGCTTTCTCGCTTTGTGTGGTGCCCTGTAACGTTAACCCGCCGTTGGGCTCTTCGCTGATTTCCGGCAGGACCCAGACGTTCACTTCATCGATCAGCGCCCGGTAGCCGAAATAGTCGTCAAAGGCGTGAATTTTGAGCTGATTCTGGTTATTGCGCACCACCGAGTAGGGCCCTGTGCCGACGGGGATGCTGGAGAAATTGTCCATCGACTGCCACTCGTGCGGCAGGATCATGGCCGGTACCTGGCTTAACAACCACGGTAGCCAGCGGTCGGGTTGGCTGAGATGAATGTCGAGAGTCCAGGCGGTAGGGGAGTCGATACGCTCGATATGAGAAAACAGCGGCAGCGCGTTGCTGCGCTGCAGGGAGGTGATGACATCCTCCATCTCCAGTTCGCGACCATGATGAAAATGAATCCCCGGACGCAGGAAAAAGCGCCAGTGGGTCGGGGTGATCTGCTGCCAATGGTGAGCAATATCGGCCTCCAGTTCCCCATTTTCCTCATTTACCCGGGTGAGAGCGCTAAAAATCTGCCGGGCGATATGGGTTTCCGAGCGGCGCAGCGCGCTGCCGGGCAGCAAATTTTTCATCGGCCGGTAGTAGAGCACGCGCAGGATATGCCGACCCTGGCGAAAGCTGCGGCCTAAATGGGAAACCAGCATTTGCCGGACGGCGGCTTTATCGCCCACCAGCTGTACCAGCTGATCGATTCTGTCCTGCTCCAGCAGATCTTCCGCCCTCTGCTGCTGCAGCGCGAGACCGGTATAGAGAAAAGCGAGCCGGGAACGCTTGCCGCGTCCGGCCTCCGCCTCCCAGGTCAGCCAGCCGCGCGCCTCCATCATGTTGAGTAAGGTACGCATATGACGACGCGAGCAGCTTAGCATCTCTGCCAGTTCATTCAGCGTTGTCTCCTGCGACTTGCCATCGCAGCACTGCCACAGGCGGATGAACTGCTGTTGTAAACGACCGGAAGACATAAAAGGGGAACTCCTGATAAAAACTCAGCAATTTATTACTTCCTATATTAAGGCAATAATCCACGTCGATGAAGCGAGGAGGTGGATATGATGAGGTCAACCGCAAAACAGTTCTACCAATGCTACTTTTCTGCGACGCAGGATGCGTCCTGGCTGGCCCGCCTGATGGCAGGAAGACAGCAGGAAATTCTCGGTGAACTGATGCAGTGGGGAGTTACGTCGCAGACCTCTGAACATTGACTTGCAGACATCATGTGTGACTGAGTATTGGTGTTATACTCGTCGTCTTTCAAGCTGCAGGTGCATTGGCCGCGCCCGCTCGCCCGGGTCACATAGTTATCTATGTTCCCAGGGACTTACGTTCTGGCCGCCTGCCCGCAACTCGAAATCCATAGAGTATAGAATCACCCGCCAGCAGAAAACTTCTGCTGGCTTTTTTCGTTTTCTTCTTCGCGTGTTTAAGGATATTTCATGCTGTGGTTAATGACGATGGGGCGTCGGCTTAACGGCGTTTACGCCGCTTTTATGCTTGTCGCTTTCATGATGGGGATCGCAGGCGCGCTGCAGGCGCCGACGCTCAGCTTATTTCTTAGCCGCGAAGTCGGTGCGCAGCCTTTCTGGGTGGGGCTGTTCTATACCGTTAACGCCATTGCCGGGATTCTGGTCAGCCTGGCGCTGGCTAAACGCTCCGATAGTCGAGGCGATCGTCGACGGCTGATTATGTTTTGCTGCCTGATGGCGGTGGGAAACGCGCTGCTGTTTGCGTTCAATCGCCACTATCTGACGCTGATTACCTGCGGGGTTATGCTGGCCTCCGTGGCGAATGCCGCGATGCCGCAGCTCTTCGCTCTGGCGCGGGAATATGCCGATAGCTCGGCGCGCGAAGTGGTGATGTTCAGTTCGATAATGCGTGCGCAGCTCTCGCTAGCGTGGGTCATTGGCCCACCGCTGGCTTTTATGCTGGCGCTGAATTATGGCTTCACCACCATGTTCTCCATTGCCGCCGGGATCTTTGTCATTAGCCTGGCGCTGATCGCTTTTAAGCTACCGTCGGTCGCCCGCGTTGAACAACCCTCGGAAGGGGCCGAAGTGCTGGTGCAGGCCGGAGGGTGGCACGATAAAAACGTGCGGATGCTGTTTATCGCCTCCACGCTGATGTGGACCTGCAATACCATGTATATCATTGATATGCCTCTGTGGATCAGCAGCGATCTTGGCCTGCCGGACAGCCTTGCTGGGATCCTGATGGGCACCGCTGCCGGGCTGGAGATCCCGGCGATGATTCTGGCGGGCTACTACGTCAAGCGCTGGGGCAAGCGCAATATGATGGTGACGGCGGTTGCGGCGGGCGTGCTGTTTTATATCGGCCTGATTCTGTTTCACGACCGGGTTGCGCTGCTGATTTTACAGCTATTTAATGCCGTCTTTATCGGCATTGTGGCCGGGATTGGCATGCTGTGGTTTCAGGATCTGATGCCCGGAAGGGCGGGGGCCGCGACGACGCTGTTTACCAACAGTATTTCCACCGGAGTCATTCTGGCCGGGGTCATTCAGGGCGCGCTGTCGCAAAGCTATGGGCACGCCAGCGTCTACTGGACGATTGCCGCGATTTCCCTGGTGACGCTGTTTATGACCAGCAGGGTGAAAGATATCTAAGCGTTTTCATTGCCCCGGCAGGAAGCCGGGGCAATGTCTGGGCCGGTTATTTCAATTCAATTCTTTTGATATCACCGATAATAAAAATATAGGCGATAACGCCAATTAGTGCGGTTAAACCGATATAAATTAGCGCGTAGAAAAAATTTCCAGTCATTGATATGATGACGCCAATAATTAATGGGGTGATAATTGACGCCATATTTGCGCAGAAGTTGAAGATCCCGCCGGTCAGGCCGCCCATATTTTTTGGTGCAATATCAGAAATAAGCGTCCAGCCGAGGCCGACCATCCCCTGGCCGAAAAAAGCTACCGACATGATAATAATCACTGCGGTATTACTGTCGACCCAGTTAGCAAGGATGATGCAGCTCGAAAGCAGCAGTCCGGAAATAATAGGCAGCTTCCTGCTAATATTAACCGACTGGGTTTTCTTTAATATTTTATCGGATGCCCAGCCGCCGAAAAATATCCCGATAGCGGCGGCCAGGAACGGCCAGGAGGCGAAGAAACCCACGTGTAGCCACGGTAAGTGGCGTTCGTTGGCCAGATAAGTCGGGAACCATGTCAGGAAGAACACCAGCGTGGTGTTACCGGCAAATTGCCCAAGACTGGCGCCAATGATTTGTCGGCAGCAGAGTAGACGCTTCGCATCCGGCCAGTTGAAAGGGATGTTTTCATTGGCGGCAGCCGTATTTTCTACGCCGATATACTCCAGCTCTGCTTTATTTGCCGTTTTTGATTGATGCGGTTCGTGATAAAACTTCCACCATACAAAAGTAAACGCGATGCCCAGGCCGCCGGTCAGAATAAATAACGTTCGCCAGCCATGATGTTCAAGAATTAAAAAAAGTAGCGGGGAGAATGCGGCCAGGCCAATATATTCACCGACGGTGTAAGTTGCCGTCGCGCGGGCGCGTTCATGCTGGGGGAACCATTTACTGACGACCCGGCTATTAACCGGGAAGCAGGGGGCTTCGCTGATACCTAAGCCTAAACGCAGCAGCAGCAGAGACTTTAGCCCGACAGAAAAACTTTGTAATAAGGTAAATGTTGACCAGAAGAAAATAGCAAGCGCGTAGGTCAGTTTATTGCCAAAGCGATCTAAAAACATCCCGCCGGGAATTTGTGCCAGCGCGTAGGTCCAGGCGAAAGCAGAAAAAACGATCCCCATCATCGCCGGGTCAATATGTATTTCGCTTGTTAACTTGGGAGCAACAATACCTAAAATAGTACGATCGAGATAATTTATCATCGTCCCTATCGATAGTAACATTAAAATTACAATTCGCGTTTTAGTTCGCTTCTGCGTGACCGACGGCAAAATCGGCCGTTCCTGAGCATCGATCGTCCTCATAGTGATTTCCTTTAAAGTTTAAAATATTTTTGCATGTATTATGCATGCAAAAATATTCTGCTTAAGTATTGACTCTATCGATGAGAAGTCATGCTTTGTTACGTAAAACAATATTTGATATAACGCCGGGATTTCTCCGTTTCGGCTCATCATAGATGGCTTGTATGGTATATTAGGGGCATTAGTTTTATTCTTATATTATACGAGCAAAAATAATGAACCTAAAGCAACTTTATTATTTTAAGCGGCTGGCAGAAACCGAGCACTACACTGAAGCCGCCTCCAGCCTTTTTATCACTCAACCCTCGCTGAGCCATGCCATATCTGAACTGGAGAAAGAGCTGGGCGTGGCGCTATTCGCCAGGCAGGGGCGCAATATCAAGATTACGCAGAACGGTAAGCGCTTTCTTCCCTACGTGGAAGATGCGCTGGCCTCGTTAGAAAATGGCCGCATGACGTTGCAAAAAAATAGCGCAGAGAACAAAGAGAATATACGCATCGCGTTTATTTATACCATGGGAGAGTATGTTGTTCCGCAGTTAATTAATAAGTATTCACTTTCACCATCTCGTCACAATGTGACATTTTCCTTTACGCAGGGTACGTCGTTAACGCTTCTGCAGGAACTCAAGGCCGGGAAAAGCGATCTGGCTATTTGTTCTTATATTGCGGATGAACCGGATATTGATTTTATTCCTATTATTCAGCAAGAACTGGTGGTGGTGACGGCAAAAGATCACCCTCTGGCCAGGCTCTATGAAAATGAAGTCGACCTGGTGGAGACAATCCACTATCCCTATATCTATTTTTCGGAAAATAGCGGGTTACGCCCCTTTATTGATAACGTATTTATGCAGCAAAAGCTGGTGCCGGATATTGCCTGCTACGTTGATGAGGATACGGCGATGGCGGGGCTGGTCAGTATTGATTATGGGATTGCGATTATGCCGCGAATTTCCGCGCTCTCGTATTACAACGTGCATATCCTGACGATCAAAAATGCGATTCCTCCACGTTATATCTACCTGGCAACGATGAAAGAGCGGGTACTTTCTCCAGCTATTCAGTCATTTAAAGATGTCATTATTAATGACAGTCAAAAAATCCGTTAGCATGATGCCCGGAGGAAGACCTCCGGGCGATGTTTTATCAGGAAAGGATATCCATCAGTTCACGCAGTTGGGTAATGGCAATTTGTCCCGGCGCAGAAGCCTGGCCTACGGTCCCGAAGGTCATCGCTGAACCGAACAAACGGCCGGTTACCCGGCTGACGCCGCCGGATTTACCCATCGACATGGTGATTAACGGTCGAGTGGCGTACTTCTCTTTCATGGTCAGCGTTGCCGAGAGCAGCGTCAGGACATCCTGCGGCGACTGCGGCATAACCGCGATCTTCGGCAGGTCAGCGCCGAGATCCTGCATGCGGCGCAGGCGGTAGATGATATCTTCCTGGGCCGGCGTTTTATGGAAATCATGATTGCTCATGATGACCTTTACGCCAGCAGCATGGGCATCATTCACCAGCGAGCGAATTTGCGCTTCGTCGTTAAACAGCTCGATATCAATCACGTCGGTCAGACCGCTGACGGCCGCCTGGCGATTTAGCTCAAAGTAGGCTTCATCGCTGATTTCCGTTTCGCCACCCTCTTTTTTGCTGCGGAAGGTGAACAGCAGCGGGATCGCATCCAACAGCTGGCGAATTTCACCCAGCGCCAGCAGGACCTGCTCAATTTCCCTGACCTGGGTGAAGTGATCGACGCGCCATTCGATAATGTCAGCTCCGGCGGTAGCCAGCGCGCGAGCGTTGGTCTGCAGCTCGGCAAGCGTTTTACCGATCAGCGGTACGCAAATTAAGGTTTCCCCTTCCTGGAAGGTGATGTTTTTTACTGTTACTGCTTGAGTCATGTTGGTATCCATTATTCTTTTTGTCATTGACCATCAGGCGGTTGCTGCAACATGGGATGTTCTGGCAGCGGCGCGAACCTGAAGCTGACGATAACCGATGTACAGGGCGATCACAAAGCCGACGATAGCGATCAGAAGATCGAACCACATAATGCTGGCGATACCTATCTTCGATAGTTTTGCCGTGATCAGCGGGATCGTAAAGCTGGCCAGACTGCCTGCGGTATAAAAGATCCCGGTGGCTTTGCCTTTCCCGTTCGGGAAGCTCATGGCCATAATGGTCGCGCCTATCTGCAGTACGCCGCCGGCGGCGGAGAAACCGATGATAAAGGCGAAGCCGGTAACCACCATTGGCGTCGGGAACAGGCAAACGATCAGCAATGCAATCATCGACAGGAAGGTGTAGACAATCATGGCGACGGCTGAACTAAATACCTCTTTGACAAAGGCGGCGGTGACGAATACGCACGTCAGGGAACCCGCAGTATAGACGCTCAGGAGTTTAATTGCCGACTCGTGAGGAATACCGGCAACGAACTCTCCATACTGCGCTAGCCACTGGCTGACCAGATAAAACGTCGCCATACCGATATAGCCGTACAGGGTAAAGATAACCATATCCAGTTTACTGGAGTCCGCCTGTGGGGCAGCGGCGGCAGCCGGCGATTTTTCTGCGCTCTCCTTTTTCGCCCGATGGTCCGGGAACGGCATTTTTATCAGGTAGACGGCGCTCAGGAGCATCAATGCCGCAGCGATAATAAACGACCATCCGTACCACATATTCGCCCAAATCAGCAGGCTGATAATGAACGGCAGCAGGAACTGCCCGGCAGAGACAAAGGCCTTAATCAGCACATTTGCGCGGCTGGCGGAGTTTGGGAAAGATTCCATCAGCGCCGGGTAGGTACCGGAGTCGAGGAAGCTGTTCGCCAGTCCCGCCATAATGCCGCAGCAGTAGGCCAGATAGATATTTTTCGTCAGCAGAATACCGAGAAAGAACACCACATAGCTGGCAATCCCGAGATAGATAAAGGGTTTACGGCCAAAACGATCGGACAGGAATCCGGTGACGATCGTGGCGAGCTTGCCAATCCCGAGCGACGAAATGACGATGGAGACGCCGGCCGCGTCGGTTCCCCACTGTTCCTGCAGATTCGCCATATTGAGGGTAATTAATAGCACCCCCATGCCGTGGATCAGGTAGTTTAGATAGAGCCCAGCTGCCGTTGGGACATATGGATTTTTCATCGCGCCCATCCTTAGAACAGGATACTTTTGATGTGTTCAACCGGCATTTCTTTGCCTGTCCAGATTTCAAAAGCGCGCGCGCCTTGCCAGAGCATCATCCCCAGACCGTTGATGGTGCGGCATCCTTTTTTCTCGGCCACTTCCAGCAGATAGGTTTTGCGCGGGTTATAGACCACGTCAGACACGATCAGGTCCGGGCGCAGGAAGCTGTCGTCAGGCAGCAGCATCTGGCCTTCAAACGGTTTCATGCCCACGCCGGTGGCGTTGGTGAGAATGACGCTGCTGTCGATCTCGGCGCGCAGTTTGTCATGATCGTCCAGATCGAACAGGTGGATCTCGCAGCGGGTGTTGTTACGGATTTTGGCGACGGTCTGTTCTGCATTGGCGAAGAATTTATCTTTGCGGTTGAAGATGGAGATCGCTTTGACGCCGTCCAGCGCGGCCTGAACGCAGAGGGCGGTTGCCGCGCCGCCGGCGCCCAGCACGGTCATCTTTTTGCCGATGATGTCGATGCCTTCTTCTTTGAGCGCGCGCATATATCCAGTGCCATCGGTGATGTGGCCGGTCAGTACGCCATTGTCGTTCACCACGGTATTCACCGCGCCAACCAGCTCTGCAGCCGGAGAGAGTTTGTCCAGATACTGGCAAATCTCCGTTTTGTTCGGCATCGAGACGTTACAGCCGCGCAGTTTTAACGCGCGAAAGCCCTGTACCACATCTTTCAGCTCTTCATTACCCACTTCGAACGCCAGGTAAACATAGTCCAGCCCCAGATGGGCAAAAGCTTCGTTGTGCATGGTCGGCGACATGCTGTGACGAATCGGGGTCGCAATCAGGCCAATCAGCTCGGTGTGTCCGGTAATACGTTCTGCCATGATAAAATCCTCAATATGTTAGAAATGGAATTTTTGTCGATTCGCGGTTGCCGAGAGCCCCCATATCTTCGAGGGTATCCAGCACGTTGCGCCCTTCGCGCACGCCATCAATAATTCGCCGGGCCATCAGGCTGTCGCCGATGTTCATTATTTTTACGTTATTGGCTCTGGCCCATTGCTCAATCTCATTGAGACCGGCGGTGTTGGCGCGCATTCCCAAGCAGACGAAGCCGTAATCAAAAGGAATGTCGAAGGCGCCATCCGTATTTTTAACGGTGAAATGCGTTGGGGTGACGGCAACCAGCTGCGTGCGCATGTGCTGTTCCACGTGATGTTCATCGAGCATGGTCAACATGGCATTTTTAGTAATGATGTCCAGATCGCGTCCCGGCGCGTCCTGCATCTCGATAAGCACGGCGCTGGCGCCGCGCGCGGAGAAGTATTCAATAACGTCCAGACCCACGGCGCCCGCGCCGACGACGGCGATGCGTTTACCCGTTGCATCGGCAAACTGGTCCAGATGATGAATCATGTTGGTAATGGAGAAGACGTTGCCGCCTTCGACATCGATGTTTTCACGCAGCCCTTCAATCGGCGGCAGCAGGGGAACTGAACCGGTGGCGTTGACGATTAAATTCGGGCGCAAAGCGGAAACGGACGCCACGGTGGCGCGCTTGCCGACCTGCAGCATCAGGTTATCGAGGGAGGCGATACGGTTTTTCATAAACTGCGGAAAATCAGCGATACGCTTTTTCTCCGGCAGCAGGGAGATCTCACTGGCCAGCCCGCCGATGCTGTGTTTTTCTTCCAGCAGCCAGGTATGGCAGCCGACTTCAGCCGCGGTGCATGCGGCTTCCATTCCCGCCGTACCCGCGCCGATAACCACGACGTTGGTATCACGGATCACGCGCTGCTGTTTGTAAGCGTCGCCGTGGATGATATCCGGGTTGATCGAGCAGCGCAGAGGGCGCGAGCGGGCGATACGGTGATCCGCGCAGCCAATGTTGCAGGAGATGCATTTCCGCATCAAACGTTCGTTACCGCTCTGAACTTTTTGCACCCACTCCGGCTCGGCGATCAGCCCGCGACCGATGGCAATCAGGTCGGCATCGCCGCTGGCGATAATATCTTCTGCGACTTTCGGGGTACGGATGTTGCCGGCAATCACCGTGGGTTTGTGGAATTTGTCACGTACCGCGCGGGAGAGGTAGCGCTTCCAGCCATCTTCCAGAGACATCTGGTCTATCTGGAAATTCAGGTTGTCGTTTTGCGCTGCGGAGACGTTGATAATATCTACTTTTTCCTCGCACAGTTCGAGGATCCGCAGTGAATCTTCGAGCGTATTTCCGCCCTCCAGGAAATCATCGGCGCTAATACGCAGGCTGACCGGGAAACGCGGACCTACGCAGGCGCGTACCTTATCGACGATTAAGGTTAATATTCTGGCGCGATTCTCTACGCTACCGCCAAATTCATCGGTGCGCTTATTAAACAGCGGTGATAAAAACTGACTAATTAAATAAGAGTGGCCGGCGTGAATTTCCACGCAGTCGAATCCGGCGCGGCGTACGCGTTCCGCGGCATCACCAAATTTATCGACGGCATGATAAATCTCGTCGTGCGTCATCGGACGGGGAATATTACCGTTCTTTTTGGACGGGGTGCTTGAAGAAGAAAGCGGCATTTCACCATTCAGGCGATACGCATAGGCTGAAGCGCCAGCGTGGTTTAATTGAATACCGACGCAGGCACCGTGTTTATGTAAGGTTTCGGTTAATTTGAACAGGCGCGGAATATATTGATCGTTATCGATACGCAGCTGCGTGGTGCCGTTAGAGGCGAAAGGAAAATCGATACAAATATTCTCGATAGTGATGAGTCCTGTGCCGCCCCGCGCGCGTAGCTCATAGTAGTCAATCTGTTCCTGGGTGACTTCACCGTTCAGGCTCGCCAGGTTGGTCCCCATCGGCGGCATGATGATGCGGTTTTTTATCGTCATTCCGTTAATGGTCAACGGGGAAAAAAGATGGGGGTAGTGGCTCATATGCTCTCTCCACTGGATGCCTGATGGCCGCTTACGGCGATTCTGGCCTGTCCAAAGTTAATATTTCTCTGTGGGGAAAGATAACGAGGGGTCTAATAGAAAAATAATGCTTTTTTTTGCGTGGAGCTATAGCGGGATTCTATGGGATTAACAATCAATTTACATATTCATGTTTTTATCTTAAATATTTCAATCGATTTTTTACTTGTACTTGTGGAATGACACAAAAAGAGTGGGGGAATGATTGAATAGATGCCCAATTGATAATGATTTATATTTTTTACGGATAAAAATTTGTTTTGCCAGGGCGACCAATATTGATATATGTGCGCCAGATCTCATTTTCGCCCGACGAAAAAAAAGCCCGAAGCGAAGTTCGGGCTGGGTTATAAACTGCGGGTCGCCTTAATTCATAAAGGCCGGTTGTTTTTGCTCATAGGCTGAAATCGCTTCTTCGTGCTGCAGAGTCAGGCCGATGCTGTCCAGACCGTTAAGCATGCAGTGACGACGGAAAGCGTCAATTTTAAAGCTATAGGATTTATCGCCAGCTTTAACCACCTCGGATTCCAGATCGACTTCAAATTTAATGCCGGGCTGAGAGTGGACCAGTTTAAACAGCTCATCGACCTGCGCTTCGCTCAGCGTGACCGGCAGCAGCTGATTGTTAAAGCTGTTGCCGTAGAAGATATCGGCGAAGCTGGGGGCGATAACGACTTTAAAGCCGTAATCGGTCAGCGCCCACGGTGCGTGCTCGCGCGAGGAGCCGCAGCCGAAGTTTTCCCGCGCCAGCAGGATAGAGGCGCCTTTATACTCCGGGAAGTTCAGCACGAATTCCGGGTTAGGCTGTTCGCCTTTGTCGTCCAGGAAGCGCCAGTCGTTAAACAGATGGGCGCCAAAACCGGTACGCGTGACTTTCTGCAGAAACTGCTTTGGAATAATTGCATCGGTATCGACGTTCGCGGCGTCCAGCGGAACCACCAGGCCGGTATGTTGGGTAAATTTCTCTGCCATGATGGTTTCCTTATTTCAAGCTACGGATATCGGCGAAATGACCGGTCACGGCCGCCGCCGCTGCCATTGCCGGGCTGACCAGGTGAGTGCGTCCGCCGCGGCCCTGACGGCCTTCAAAGTTACGGTTGCTGGTGGAGGCACAGCGCTCGCCCGGATTCAGACGGTCGTTGTTCATCGCCAGGCACATGGAGCAGCCCGGTAAACGCCACTCAAAACCGGCTTCAATAAAGATTTTATCCAGGCCTTCTGCTTCGGCCTGCGCTTTCACCGGACCGGAACCCGGTACGACCAGCGCCTGAACGCCCGGCGCGACTTTGCGGCCTTTGGCGATCTCGGCCGCCGCGCGTAAGTCTTCGATACGCGAGTTGGTGCAGGAACCGATAAAGACTTTATCAATGGCGACTTCGGTTAACGGCACGCCAGATTTCAGCCCCATATAGGCCAGCGCTTTCTCAGCGCTCGCGCGCTCTACCGGGTCGGAGAATGAGGCCGGATCCGGAATGATGTCGGTAACGGAGATCACCTGGCCCGGGTTAGTGCCCCAGGTGACCTGCGGGGCAATCTCTTCCGCCTGCAGGGTGACAACGCTATCAAACGTCGCGCCATCGTCGGTGGTCAGGGTTTTCCAGTAAGCGACGGCGTCGGCAAAATCTACGCCTTTCGGCGCGTGCAGACGGCCTTTGACGTAATCAAATGTGGTCTGGTCCGGCGCCACCAGGCCCGCTTTCGCGCCCATTTCGATCGCCATATTGCACAGGGTCATACGGCCTTCCATGCTTAAATCGCGAATGGCTTCACCGCAGAACTCCACGACGTGACCGGTCCCGCCGGCGCTGCCGGTTTTACCGATAATCGCCAGGACGATATCTTTGGCAGTGATGCCCGGCGCGGCTTTGCCTTTGACTTCGATCTTCATGGTTTTGGCGCGCCCCTGCTTCAGGGTCTGCGTCGCCAGAACGTGCTCGACTTCAGAGGTGCCGATACCGAAGGCCAGCGCGCCGAATGCGCCATGGGTTGCCGTGTGGGAGTCCCCGCAGACGATGGTCATACCCGGCAGGGTGACGCCCTGTTCCGGCCCCATCACGTGGACGATGCCCTGGAAAGGGTGGTTCAGGTCATACAGCTCAACGCCGAACTCTTTGCAGTTTTTAATTAACTCCTGCATCTGGATACGCGCCATCTCGCCGGACGCATTAATGTCTTTCGTCTGCGTCGAAACGTTGTGATCCATCGTGGCGAAGGTTTTACCCGGCTGACGCACCGGACGTTTATGCGCGCGCAGGCCGTCAAACGCCTGCGGCGAGGTCACTTCGTGAACCAGATGGCGGTCTATGTACAGCAGCGGGGTTTCGTTTTGCGCTTCATAAACCACGTGAGCATCAAACAACTTTTCGTATAACGTCTTCGCCATGATTACACCCCTTCAGCGACATAGCGGGCAATGATATCGCCCATTTCATCGGTACTGACCGCCGCCGCGCCGCGGGCTAAATCGCCGGTACGCACGCCTTCTTCTAATGCTCGGTTGATCGCATTTTCAATCGCTGTTGCCGCGCTATCGGCATCCAGGCTGTAGCGCAGCAGCAGCGCCAGCGAGAGGATCTGCGCGATCGGGTTCGCGATGTTCTTACCGGCGATGTCCGGCGCGGAGCCGCCTGCGGGCTCGTATAAGCCGAAGCCCTGCTCGTTGAGGCTGGCGGACGGCAGCATTCCCATTGAACCGGTGATCATGGCGCATTCGTCAGACAGAATGTCGCCGAAAAGGTTGGAACACAGCAGAACGTCAAACTGGGACGGATCTTTAATCAGCTGCATGGTAGCGTTGTCGATATACATATGCGACAGCTCAACGTCAGGATACTGTTTGCTGATTTCGCTGACGATTTCACGCCACAAAATAGAAGACTGCAGCACGTTCGCTTTGTCAATCGAGGTCACTTTGTGGCGACGCTTGCGGGCGGACTCGAAGGCGATATGGGCGATACGCTCAATCTCAAAGCGATGATACACCTCGGTATCAAACGCTTTCTCGTGCTGGCCGCTGCCTTCGCGGCCTTTCGGCTGGCCGAAGTAGATGCCGCCGGTCAGTTCGCGGACGCATAAAATATCGAAGCCGTTGGCGGCGATATCGGCGCGCAGCGGGCAGAATTCTTCCAGACCCTGGTACAGCTTAGCCGGACGCAGGTTGCTAAATAATTTGAAGTGCTTACGCAGAGGCAGCAGCGCCCCGCGCTCCGGCTGTTCCGCGGGCGGCAGATGCTCCCATTTCGGTCCGCCAACGGAGCCGAACAGAATCGCGTCGGCCTGCTCGCAGCCTTCGACGGTAGACTGAGGCAGCGGAGTGCCCTGACGGTCAATGGCGATACCGCCCACGTCATGCTGGCTGGTGGTAATGCGCATATCAAAACGGTGGCGAACGGCTTCCAGTACTTTCAACGCCTGGTTCATCACTTCCGGGCCAATACCATCACCTGGTAAAACAGCAATATGGTAATTCTTCGACATTACACGGTTTCCTTATTGTTCTCTTTATTCTGAGCTTTGCGTTGCAACTCTTTTTCGACTTCAGCGGCGCGCCAGATGTTGTTCAGGACGTGAACCATGGCTTTCGCGGAAGACTCCACAATATCCGTCGCCAGACCCACGCCGTGGAAGCGGCGGCCGTTGTAGTTAGCCACGATGTCAACCTGACCCAGCGCGTCTTTACCCTGGCCTTTAGCGTTCAGGTCATATTTAACTAACTCAATCTCATAGCCGGTGATGCGGTTAATGGCCTGATAAATGGCGTCCACCGGGCCGTTACCGTTAGCGGCCTCAGCTTTTGTCTCATCGCCGCAGGCCAGCTTCACGGAGGCGGTTGCGATATCGCTGGAACCGGACTGCACGCTGAAGTAATCGAGGCGGAAATGCTCCGGTTCTTCCTGCTGTTTGTTAATGAAGGCTAACGCCTCCAGGTCATAGTCGAATACCTGGCCCTTCTTATCCGCCAGCTTCAGGAACGCATCATACAAATGGTCCATGTTGTAGTCGGTTTCTTTATAGCCCATCTCTTCCATACGGTGTTTCACCGCTGCGCGGCCGGAGCGGGAAGTCAGGTTCAGCTGTACCTGGTTCAGCCCGATAGATTCTGGCGTCATGATTTCGTAGTTTTCGCGATTCTTCAGCACGCCATCCTGGTGAATACCGGAAGAGTGGGCGAAGGCGCCGGTACCGACGATCGCTTTGTTGGCAGGAATCGGCATATTGCAGATCTGGCTCACGGTCTGGCTGGTACGCCAGATTTCCTGGTGATTAATGCGGGTGTGCACATTCATAATGTCTTTGCGCACTTTGATGGCCATGATCACCTCTTCCAGAGAGCAGTTACCGGCGCGTTCGCCGATACCGTTCATCGCGCCTTCCACCTGACGAGCGCCGGCGTGGACCGCGGCGAGGGCGTTACCGACCGCGATGCCCAGGTCGTCATGGGTATGGACGGAGATGATGGCTTTGTCGATATTGGGGACGTGTTCGTACAGACCGGTGATAATGTTGGCGAATTCGAACGGCATGGTGTAGCCGACGGTATCCGGAATATTGATGGTCGTTGCGCCTGCATTAATCGCGGCTTCAACAACGCGAGCCAGATCGGCGATCGGCGTACGGCCAGCGTCTTCACAGGAAAACTCGACATCGTCAGTGTAGTTACGCGCGCGTTTCACCATATAGATCGCCCGTTCGATAACTTCATCCAGGTTACTGCGCAGCTTGGTCGCGATATGCATCGGCGAGGTGGCGATAAAGGTGTGAATACGGAACGCTTCTGCGACTTTTAATGATTCCGCCGCAACGTCGATATCTTTTTCTACGCAGCGCGCCAGCGCGCAAACGCGGCTGTTTTTGATGGTGCGCGCAATGGTTTGTACGGACTCAAAGTCGCCAGGGGATGAGACCGGAAAACCGACTTCCATCACGTCAACGCCCATCCGCTCAAGGGCCATAGCAATCTGCAGTTTTTCTTTCACACTCAGGCTGGCTTGTAACGCTTGTTCACCGTCGCGTAAGGTCGTATCGAAAATAATGACTTGCTGGCTCATGGTTTAGATCCTTGTTCTCTGTCCTGGCGCCTTGCTTGCGAGCATAAAAAAACCCGCGCATTGGCGCGGGTTTTATAGTCTTGCTGGAAGATGACTTAACGATGAACGTCGCCCAACAGCCTACCGCGCAAAATGGATGCGTTTAGTAGTAGTAGGCTGAGAAAGCGAATGCTGCGAATCATTGCGTCATGCTCCAGATGAAATCGTTATGCTTTTAGAGTTACTGGATATGGGGTTTGATGTCAACCCTTGGGTGAAGAAAAGGCCTTTTTACCTGAGAGGGGAATTAGCTAATTGTGCTGACAATCGCGCTTTTTTGCCGATGATCCTTTTTAGGGTATCGGGACATGTTGAGATAATTTCACCATTTGATAATTTTCATTTTCAATTGCCGCTTCGTGGATATGGCGCATGATCAGCTTCATATCTTAATGAAAACGCTAAATTTATTTGTTTTGTGAATGTGTTCATACATATGAAAGTGAATTATCAATGATAATAAAATGTGAATTTTAGGGGAGGGTTAAATTGATATTGTAATAGCGCTTAAATTATAGTTAACCGTTGCTGTTATTGTTTATTTTTAATATTTATGGGTACACTTAATTCCATCAAGTAAACGATATGGTTTGGGTTGTCACGGGAAGGTTTAAAAGCCGATTTTCTGGTGCTACTCATAACCTTGATATATTCCTAAAATTCATCTTTGCTCTTTTGCAAATGTCATATGCATGATAAATGATATTTCAGAATTAATTACTGCACTTTGGCAAAGGGAATTTAGCGTGACAGTGGAGTTAAATATGTTAAAAGAAGATACTGAATATAAATCAACCTCTGAGGTAGAAAACACTAAACCTCAGCTGCGGATGGTCGACCTCAATCTGCTAACCGTATTCGATGCGGTTATGCAGGAACAAAATATCACCCGTGCGGCGCATTCCCTGGGCATGTCGCAGCCGGCGGTCAGCAATGCGGTATCACGGCTGAAAGTGATGTTTAATGATGAGCTGTTTGTTCGTTATGGACGCGGCATCCAGCCAACGGCGCGCGCTTATCAGCTATTTGGTTCTGTACGGCAGGCATTGCAATTAGTGCAGAACGAATTGCCGGGCTCGGGCTTTGAGCCGCTTAGCAGCGAGCGGGTGTTTAATTTATGCGTTTGCAGCCCGCTGGATAACGCGTTGACTTCGGTTATTTTCAATAAAGTTGGCGAGATCGCGCCCAACATTCATTTGGTCTTTAAATCGGCATTGAATCAAAACACGGAACATCAATTACGTTATCAGGAAATCGAATTCGTCGTTGGCTATGAAGAGTTTCGTCGCCCTGAGTTTGCCTGCGTGCCTTTATTTAAAGATGAAATGGTTTTGGTGGCGAGCCGTAAACATCCACGTATTTCTGGCCCGATGATGGAAAACGATATTTATCAGGAGGAGCACGCCGTTGTCGCTCTCGATCGTTACGCCTCATTTAGCCAGCCATGGTACGACACTGCTGATAAACAATCGCGTATTGCCTATCAGGGGAACGCGATGGTCAGCGTATTAAATGTGGTTTCTCAAACCAACATGGTCGCTATCGCACCGCGCTGGTTAGCCAGCGAGTTTGCCGATAAGCTGGATTTGCAAATATTACCTTTGCCGCTGAAAGTGAATAGCCGTACCTGCTATCTTTCCTGGCATGAAGCGGCGGGCCGTGATAAAGGCCATCAGTGGATGGAAGAATTGCTGGTGAATATCTGCAAGCGATAAACGGTCGCAATACAAACGGGGGCTTCGGCTCCTGCTTTGTGTGACAAAATTCACTAAATGTAGAATTTTATTCTGTTTGCATTTCTCAGCCTCTCGCGCTGTCAGTTAAAAAATGGATGATTTGCTGTAGTTGGTTATTTTCCCCGAGTATTGACTATCATATTTTCTTATCTCCGAAGTTTTTCACCGTGTTTTACCTGCGAACCTTTCTTTTATCCTTTTAATGCCTCTTATGCGCCGACGGTCGCCAATTGCCTGCCCGTTAGCGAGCAGTTATGGTAACGGCATGCAGTCTATTCACCTCACTACGAAGCCATTGCGCTTCGTCTTGTGCGAGCGCGCGGAAATCGGATTCCGCTGTCGTTAAAAACAATAAGCCGGGAGGCAAACCATGGAGATGTTGTCAGGAGCCGAAATGGTCGTCCAGTCGCTGGTCGATCAGGGCGTCAAGCAGGTATTCGGTTATCCCGGGGGCGCTGTCCTCGATATCTATGATGCGTTACACACCCTGGGCGGTATCGATCACGTTCTGGTCCGCCATGAGCAAGCTGCCGTTCATATGGCGGATGGCCTTGCCCGCGCAACCGGCGAAGTCGGGGTGGTGCTGGTCACTTCCGGTCCGGGGGCGACTAACGCGATAACCGGCATTGCGACGGCTTATATGGATTCCATTCCGCTGGTGATTCTTTCCGGCCAGGTCGCGACCTCTTTAATCGGCTACGATGCGTTCCAGGAGTGCGACATGGTGGGTATTTCCCGACCGGTGGTCAAACACAGCTTCCTGGTCAAGCAAACCGAAGATATTCCCGGCGTGCTGAAAAAGGCCTTTTGGCTGGCGGCCAGCGGGCGTCCCGGTCCGGTTGTCGTCGATTTACCGAAAGATATCCTCAATCCGGCCAAAAAACTGCCGTACGTCTGGCCGGATACGGTTAGCATGCGCTCGTATAACCCGACGACGTCGGGCCATAAAGGGCAGATTAAACGTGCGCTGCAGACGCTGGTAGCGGCAAAAAAACCGGTGGTGTATGTCGGCGGCGGGGCGATTAACGCCCAATGTGAACCGCAGCTGTATACACTGGTTGAGAAGCTGAAGCTGCCGGTGGCGTCTTCGCTGATGGGGCTCGGCGCCTTTCCGGCATCGCACCAGCAGGCGCTGGGGATGCTGGGCATGCATGGCACTTATGAAGCCAACATGACCATGCACAATTCCGACGTGATTTTCGCCGTTGGCGTGCGCTTCGACGATCGTACGACAAATAATCTGGCCAGGTACTGTCCGAACGCGACGGTACTGCATATCGATATCGATCCTACTTCTATATCCAAGACGGTGCCTGCCGACGTGCCTATCGTTGGCGACGCCCGCCTGGTGCTGGAACAGATGCTGGAGCTGCTCGAACACGAGGAGACCCAGCAGCCGCTGGATGAAATCCGCGACTGGTGGCAGCAGATTGAACAGTGGCGCGCGCGTCACTGCCTGCAATACGACACGCAAAGCGGCAAGATTAAACCGCAGGCGGTAATTGAAACCATCTGGCGGCTGACTCACGGCGATGCGTACGTGACGTCCGACGTCGGTCAGCATCAGATGTTCGCGGCGCTCTATTATCCTTTCGACAAACCGCGGCGTTGGATTAACTCCGGTGGTCTCGGGACCATGGGATTCGGCCTTCCCGCCGCGCTGGGCGTGAAGATGGCGCTGCCGGAAGAAACGGTGATTTGCGTGACCGGCGACGGCAGCATCCAGATGAATATTCAGGAGCTCTCCACCGCGCTGCAGTACGAGCTGCCGGTGCTGGTGCTGAATCTTAATAACCGCTATCTCGGGATGGTGAAGCAGTGGCAGGATATGCTCTACTCCGGCCGTCATTCGCAGTCCTATATGGAGTCATTGCCTGATTTTGCTCGCGTAGCGGAAGCCTACGGCCATGTGGGAATTCGTATTAGCGACCCGCAGGAGCTGGAAGCGAAGCTAGCCGAGGCGCTGGAGCAGGTACGTAACAATCGACTGGTTTTTGTCGATGTCACGGTTGACGGCAGTGAGCATGTATACCCCATGCAAATTCGTGGCGGCGGTATGGACGAGATGTGGCTGAGCAAAACGGAGAGGACCTGATTATGCGCCGGATATTATCAGTATTACTGGAGAACGAATCGGGCGCTTTATCCCGCGTGATCGGCCTCTTTTCACAGCGCGGTTATAATATTGAAAGCCTGACGGTAGCGCCGACGGACGATCCGACGTTATCCAGAATGACGATTCAGACCGTTGGCGATGAGAAAGCGATTGAGCAGATCGAAAAGCAGCTGCACAAGCTGGTGGACGTTCTGCGCGTTAACGAACTCGGGCAAGGCGCGCACGTAGAGCGCGAGATTATGCTGGTGAAAGTGCAGGCCAGCGGCTATGGGCGCGATGAGGTCAAGCGCAATACGGAAATCTTCCGCGGACAAATTATCGACGTCACGCCGTCTATCTATACCGTTCAGTTGGCGGGAACCAGCGACAAGCTTGATGCGTTTTTAGCGTCGCTGCGCGATGTGGCTCGTATTGTTGAGGTAGCCCGCTCCGGCGTTGTCGGATTGTCGCGTGGCGACAAAATCATGCGCTGAGCAGCGCAAACTGACGTAAAAATAGCCCGACACCCCCTGTCGGGCTATTTTTTTGCGAAATCGGTGGGAACTGTGGACTAAAGCGGTTGCTGCACTTACTTTTCTGCGCTTAGATGTTATAAAAACGAATCCATACCTGAAGAATGGTTATGTTCTGTACTTATTACCCAAGGGGCAATTGTGAAACTGGATGAAATCGCCCGGCTGGCCGGTGTCTCGCGAACTACCGCTAGCTATGTGATTAATGGTAAAGCGAAGCAGTATCGCGTCAGCGATAAAACTGTTGAAAAGGTGATGGCGGTTGTTCGTGAGCACAACTATCACCCGAATGCGGTTGCTGCAGGCTTGCGTGCAGGACGTACGCGTTCCATTGGCCTGGTTATCCCGGACCTGGAAAACACCAGCTATACGCGCATCGCAAATTACCTGGAGCGTCAGGCGCGCCAGCGCGGCTATCAGCTGCTGATCGCCTGTTCCGAAGATCAACCGGATAACGAAATGCGTTGCATTGAGCATCTGCTGCAGCGTCAGGTCGATGCGATTATCGTTTCCACCTCATTACCTCCTGAGCATCCGTTCTATCAGCGCTGGGCTAACGATCCGTTCCCGATTGTTGCCCTTGACCGCGCGCTCGATCGTGAGCACTTCACCAGCGTCGTCGGCGCCGATCAGGACGACGCTGAAATGCTTGGGGCGGAGTTACGTAAATTCCCTGCTGAAACGGTGCTGTACCTTGGCGCACTGCCGGAACTTTCGGTGAGCTTCCTGCGTGAGCAGGGATTCCGTACGGCGTGGAAGGACGATCCGCGAGAGGTGCATTTCCTCTACGCTAACAGCTACGAGCGCGAAGCCGCGGCCCAGCTTTTCGAAAAGTGGCTGGAAACTCATCCGATGCCTCAGGCGCTGTTTACAACTTCATTTCCGTTACTGCAGGGGGTGATGGACGTCACGCTGCGCCGGGAAGGGAAGCTGCCTTCGGAACTGGCGATTGCGACTTTTGGCGATAATGAGCTGCTGGATTTCCTCCAGTGCCCCGTTTTAGCCGTTGCTCAGCGTCATCGCGACGTTGCGGAACGCGTGCTGGAGATTGTGCTCGCCAGCCTTGATGAACCGCGGAAGCCGAAACCGGGGTTAAGCCGCATTCGGCGCAATCTTTATCGCCGCGGCAGTCTGAACCGCCGCTAGCGCGTTATCAGGATTATTCGTTACGCATTCGCCAGACGGTTACGCGTCTGGCGATAATTCGGTGAGATGACGTAAAAATTGCAGGGTTAAGCATCTTTCAGACAAATCCTTAATCTTCCTGACATCTCTTTTAATTTTATTCTTAGCCTTCTTTATTTTGCGCTTTAATTAGCCCATTAAGGGATTAATGAATTTAGTTGTATTATTTTGTTACATTCGGCGGGTGAGTTGCTGAATTAACACCCGTTTCCTCGCTATTATGAAAGCCATAAGCGCTGTACTCCGCAGTAAGAGTGCCTCTCCTGCGAAAACTGGTACTGTTAACGGTCACCAGAATGGCCTAAAATGCCGCTCGCGTCGCAAACTGACACTTTATATTTTCCCCGCGAAGATATTTTGCTGCTTTAACTGTTACAAGTTTGTTGGTTGTTTTCTTACCGATATTCATAACGTTAATTTGCCTCGTTTGTTGGTTGATTTTTCCTCAGGGCGAATATCGGCTGTAAATAATGGGTTTTTGAGCTCTGTTGGCATTCGTGCTGGCTTGACAAGCTTTTCCTCCGCTCCGTAAACTCCTTCTTGTGGGAATTTGTGGGGTAAAGTGGCGAAAAGGGGTGAGGCTGGCATGTTCCGTGGGGCAACGTTAGTCAATCTCGACAGCAAAGGCCGTCTGGCCGTACCGACGCGCTACCGCGACGGGCTGATCGAGGATGCTTCCGGTCAATTGGTGTGCACCATTGACATCCATCACCCGTGCCTGCTGCTTTACCCTTTGCCTGAATGGGAAATCATTGAGCAAAAATTATCGCGTTTATCGAGCATGAACCCCACCGAGCGGCGCGTACAGCGTTTGCTTTTGGGACATGCCAGCGAATGTCAGATGGATAGCGCCGGGCGGCTATTAATAGCGCCGGTGCTGCGGCAACATGCCGGGCTGACAAAAGAAGTGATGCTGGTCGGGCAGTTCAATAAGTTTGAGCTGTGGGATGAAACGACCTGGTATCAACGGGTCAAGGAAGATATCGACGCTGAGCAGTCCGCTTCCGGGGAACTGTCGGAGCGCCTGCAGGATTTGTCTTTGTAAAATGATGGAAAATTATAAACACACTACGGTACTGCTGGATGAAGCCGTTAACGGCCTGAATATTCGTCCAAATGGTATCTACATTGATGGTACCTTTGGTCGCGGCGGCCACTCGCGCCTGATTCTCTCCCAGCTGGGAGCGGAGGGACGTCTGCTGGCGATCGATCGCGATCCGCAGGCTATCGCCGTCGCGAAAACTATCGATGATCCCCGCTTTTCCATCGTTCATGGTCCTTTTTCTCAGTTGGCCGACTATGTTGGCGAGCGCAATCTCACCGGTAAGATCGACGGTATTTTGCTCGATCTTGGCGTCTCCTCGCCGCAGCTGGATGACGCTGAACGTGGTTTTTCGTTTATGCGCGATGGCCCGCTGGATATGCGTATGGATCCGACGCGCGGTCAATCTGCCGCTGAATGGCTACAAACCGCCGACGAGGCGGACATCGCCTGGGTTATCAAAACCTTTGGCGAAGAGCGCTTTGGTAAACGCATCGCCCGCGCCATCGTCGAACGCAACCGCATCGAACCGATGACCCGCACCAAAGAGCTGTCGGAAGTCGTTGCGGCGGCGACGCCGGTGAAAGACAAATTCAAACATCCCGCGACCCGTACCTTCCAGGCGGTGCGCATTTGGGTGAACAGTGAACTGGAGGAGATAGAGCAGGCGCTAAAAAGCTCGCTCAGCGTGCTGGCCCCGGGCGGGCGGCTCTCAATCATCAGTTTCCACTCGCTGGAAGACCGTATTGTGAAGCGCTTTATGCGCGAGCAAAGCCGCGGTCCGCAGGTTCCGGCAGGGTTACCGATGACCGAAGAGCAGCTTAAAAAACTGGGCGGCCGTGAGCTAAGAGCATTAGGCAAGTTGATGCCGGGCGAAAAAGAGGTAGCTGAAAATCCTCGTGCCCGTAGTTCAGTTCTGCGTATTGCAGAGAGGACGAACGCATGATCGGCAGAGTGACAGAAGCCCTAAGCAAGGTGAAAGGGTCGATAGGAAGCAACGAGCGCCATGCTTTGCCTGGCGTGATCGGAGACGACCTTCTGCGGTTTGGGAAGCTGCCACTCTGCCTGTTCATTTGCATCATTATCACGGCGATTACGGTGGTGACAACGGCGCACCATACTCGCCTCTTAACCGCGCAGCGCGAACAGCTGGTGCTGGAACGCGACGCGCTGGATATTGAATGGCGCAACCTGATCCTCGAAGAGAACGCTCTCGGCGATCACAGTCGGGTTGAGCGGATCGCGACCGAGAAGCTGCAGATGCAGCACGTCGATCCATCACAAGAAAATATCGTTGTACAGAAATAAGGATTATTGCGACGCATGAAAGCAGCGCCGAAAACGCCAAAAGCAAAACGTCAGGAAGAACAGGCCAACTTTATCAGTTGGCGTTTTGCGTTGCTGTGCGGCTGTATTCTGCTGGCGCTGGGCTTCCTGCTGGGCCGCGTGGCCTGGCTACAGGTAATTAGCCCGGACATGCTGGTACGTCAGGGGGACATGCGTTCTCTGCGCGTGCAGGAGGTCTCCACCGCGCGCGGCATGATAACCGATCGTTCCGGCCGCCCGCTGGCGGTGAGCGTACCGGTAAAAGCCATCTGGGCTGACCCGAAAGAGCTGCATGAAGCCGGCGGCGTGACGCTCGACAACCGCTGGAAGGCGCTGGCCGATGCGCTGAATATGCCGCTGGATCAGCTGGCATCGCGTATCAATACCAATCCGCGGATGCGTTTTATCTATCTGGCGCGTCAGGTTAACCCTGATATGGCCGATTACATCCGCAAACTCAAGCTGCCGGGCATTCATCTGCGGGAAGAGTCGCGCCGCTACTATCCGTCGGGCGAAGTAACCGCTCACCTCATTGGCTTCACTAACGTCGATAGCCAGGGGATTGAGGGCGTTGAGAAGAGCTTTGATAAGTGGCTCACCGGCCAGCCCGGCGAGCGTATCGTGCGTAAAGACCGCTACGGGCGGGTCATCGAAGATATCTCGTCTACCGATAGCCAGGCCGCGCATAACCTGGCGCTGAGCATTGATGAGCGCCTGCAGGCGCTGGTGTATCGCGAGCTGAATAATGCGGTGGCGTTTAACAAAGCGGAGTCAGGTACTGCGGTTCTGGTTGACGTCAACACCGGCGAAGTGCTGGCGATGGCCAACAGCCCATCCTACAACCCGAACAATTTCGCGGGCACCTCCAAAGATACCATGCGTAACCGCGCCATTACCGACGTGTTTGAGCCAGGTTCAACGGTAAAACCGATGGTAGTGATGACGGCGCTTCAGCGCGGCATTGTTAACGAAAATACCGTACTGAACACCATTCCCTATCGAATTAACGGCCACGAAATCAAAGACGTGGCGCGCTACAGCGAATTGACCCTGACCGGGGTGCTACAGAAGTCGAGTAACGTCGGTGTTTCCAAGCTGGCGTTAGCGATGCCGTCCTCAGCGTTAGTAGACACTTACTCACGTTTTGGACTTGGAAAAGCGACCAATTTGGGGTTGGTCGGAGAACGCAGTGGCTTATACCCTCAAAAACAACGGTGGTCTGACATAGAGAGGGCCACCTTTTCTTTCGGCTATGGGCTAATGGTAACCCCGTTACAGTTAGCGCGAGTCTACGCAACGATCGGCAGCTACGGCATCTATCGCCCGCTGTCGATTACCAAAGTTGATCCACCGGTTCCGGGCGAGCGCGTCTTCCCGGAATCACTCGTTCGTACCGTTGTTCACATGATGGAAAGCGTAGCGCTGCCCGGCGGCGGCGGCGTGAAGGCGGCGATTAAAGGCTATCGCATCGCTATTAAAACCGGTACGGCGAAGAAAGTGGGGCCCGACGGCCGCTACATCAACAAATATATTGCTTACACCGCAGGCGTTGCGCCCGCCAGCCACCCGCGTTTTGCGCTGGTGGTGGTGATCAACGATCCGCAGGCGGGTAAATACTACGGCGGCGCCGTTTCCGCGCCGGTCTTCGGTGCCATCATGGGCGGCGTACTGCGTACCATGAACATTGAACCGGATGCGCTGGCAACGGCTGAAAAAAGTGAATTAGTGATTAATCAAGGCGAGGGAACAGGTGGCAGATCGTAATTTGCGCGACCTTCTCGCTCCGTGGGTGCCAAATGCGCCGGAGCGAATTCTGCGAGAAATGACGCTGGACAGCCGGGTGGCTGCTTCTGGCGATCTTTTTGTCGCGGTTTTAGGTCATCAGGCGGACGGGCGTCGTTATATCCCGCAGGCGATAGCGCAAGGTGTTGCTGCCATTATTGCTGAGGCCAAAGATGAGGCTCATGATGGCGAAATCCGTGAAATGCACGGTGTGCCGGTTATCTATCTGAGCCAACTCAACGAGCGCTTATCCGCGCTGGCCGGACGTTTTTACCATCAGCCTTCGGAACAACTGCGCCTGGTTGGCGTCACCGGGACTAACGGCAAGACCACCACCACCCAACTGCTGGCGCAATGGGCGCAGCTGCTGGGAGAAACCAGCGCGGTCATGGGAACCGTAGGCAATGGCCTGCTGGAGAAAGTTATCCCCACGGAAAACACCACCGGTTCGGCGGTTGATGTTCAACACGTACTCTCTGGCCTGGCAGGGCAGGGGGCGACGTTCGCCGCGATGGAAGTCTCTTCCCACGGGCTGGTGCAGCATCGCGTCGCCGCGCTGCAGTTTGCCGCGTCGGTCTTTACCAACCTGAGCCGCGATCACCTTGATTATCACGGTGATATGGAGCATTACGAAGCGGCGAAATGGCTGCTCTATTCAACCCATCATTGCGGTCAGGCGATTGTCAATGCGGACGATGAAGTCGGTCGCCGCTGGCTGGCGAAGCTGCCGGATGCGGTGGCCGTATCAATGGAAGACCACATTAACCCGAACTGCCGGGGGCGTTGGCTGAAAGCAACCGCCGTGAACTATCACGACAGCGGCGCCACCATTCAGTTTGCCTCCAGTTGGGGCAACGGCGAGATCGAAAGCCGCCTGATGGGCGCCTTCAACGTTAGCAACCTGCTGCTGGCGTTAGCCACTCTGCTGGCGCTGGGCTATCCGCTGGCCGAACTGCTGAAAACCGCCGCGCGCCTGCAGCCGGTTTGCGGGCGTATGGAAGTGTTCAGCGCGCCGGGTAAACCGACCGTCGTGGTTGATTATGCCCACACGCCCGACGCGCTGGAAAAAGCGCTGCAGGCGGCGCGTCTGCACTGCAACGGTAAACTGTGGTGCGTGTTCGGCTGCGGCGGAGATCGCGACAAAGGCAAGCGCCCGCTGATGGGGGCGATCGCCGAAGAGTTTGCCGATATCGTGGTTGTCACCGATGACAACCCGCGTACCGAAGAGCCGCGGGCGATTATCAACGATATCCTGGCCGGTATGCTCGATGCGGGCCATGCCAAAGCGGTGGAAGGGCGCGCGGAGGCGGTGACCAACGCGGTAATGCAGGCGAAAGAAAACGACGTCGTTCTGGTGGCGGGTAAAGGCCACGAGGATTATCAAATTGTCGGCAATCGCCGACTCGATTACTCCGATCGCGTCACCGTGGCGCGTCTGCTGGGGGCGGTAGCATGATTCGCTTGACTCTCAGCCAGCTTGCTGACATTACGCGCGGCGAGCTGCACGGCAGCGATGTGGCGATCGAAGACGTCACCACTGACACCCGTAAGGTCACGGCAGGCTGCCTGTTCGTGGCGCTAAAAGGCGAGCGTTTTGACGCACATGACTTTGCCGAACAGGCTAAGGCTGCCGGCGCGGGCGCATTGTTGGTCAGCCGTCGGCTGGCCTGCGATTTGCCGCAGGTGGTGGTGAAGGATACGCGTCTGGCGTTCGGCGAACTGGCCGCGTGGGTGCGCCAGCAGGTTCCGGCGCGCGTGGTCGCGCTGACCGGATCTTCAGGCAAGACCTCGGTCAAAGAGATGACCGCCGCGATTCTGAGCCAGTGCGGCAATACGCTGTATACCGCTGGCAACCTGAACAATGATATCGGCGTGCCGATGACGCTGCTGCGTCTCACCAAAGAATATGACTACGCGGTTATCGAACTAGGCGCCAATCACCAGGGCGAAATTGCCTGGACCGTCAGCCTGACGCGACCTGAAGCGGCGTTAGTGAATAACCTGGCCGCCGCGCACCTGGAAGGTTTTGGTTCCCTGGAAGGCGTGGCGAAAGCGAAGGGCGAAATTTACACCGGCCTGCCGCTCAACGGCATCGCGATTATGAACGCCGACAATAATGACTGGCTGAACTGGCAAAGCGTCATTGGCGATCGTAAAACCTGGCGCTTCTCGCCGAACGCCGCCAATAGCGACTTCACGGCAACCAACGTTCATGTGACTTCGCACGGGACCGAATTTACTCTGCAAACCCCAACCGGCAGCGTTGATGTGCTGCTGCCGCTGCCGGGGCGCCATAACATCGCCAACGCGCTGGCCGCAGCGGCGCTTTCCATGGCGGTAGGCGCGACGCATGAGGCAATTAAAGCGGGGCTGAAAGATCTGAAAGCGGTGCCGGGGCGTTTATTCCCGATTCAGCTGACCGATAGCCAGCTCCTGCTGGATGATTCCTATAACGCTAACGTCGGCTCGCTGACCGCCGCGGTGCAGGTGCTATCTGAGATGCCGGGCTACCGGGTGCTGGTGGTCGGCGATATGGCTGAACTCGGCGCGGAAAGCCAGGCGTGCCATCGCCAGGTGGGCGAAGCGGCAAAAGCAGCCGGGCTCGATCGCGTACTGAGCGTAGGTTCCTTGAGCGCGGAGATCAGCGGCGCCAGCGGCGTCGGTGAACACTTTAACGATAAAGTGCTGCTGGTAACGCGGCTGCAAGCGCTGCTGTCAGAACACAAAATTATGACCATTTTAGTGAAGGGTTCACGTAGTGCCGCCATGGAAGTGGTAGTACGCGCATTACAGGAGAACGGAACATGTTAGTATGGCTGGCCGAACATTTGGTCAAATATTATTCAGGCTTTAACGTCTTTTCCTACCTGACGTTTCGCGCCATCGTCAGCCTGCTGACCGCGCTGTTCATCTCTTTGTGGATGGGCCCGCGCATGATTGCCCGTCTGCAAAAACTCTCCTTTGGCCAGGTTGTGCGTAATGATGGCCCGGAATCTCACTTTAGTAAGCGCGGTACGCCAACGATGGGTGGGATTATGATCCTGACCGCCATTGTGGTCTCCGTTCTGCTGTGGGCTTACCCATCCAACCCCTACGTCTGGTGCGTACTGACGGTTCTGGTCGGCTACGGCATCATCGGCTTCGTCGATGACTATCGCAAAGTGGTGCGTAAAGATACCAAAGGCCTGATTGCCCGCTGGAAATACTTCTGGATGTCGGTGATTGCGCTGGGCGTTGCCTTTGCGCTGTACATGGCGGGGAAAGATACGCCGGCGACTCAACTGGTGGTGCCGTTCTTCAAAGACGTCATGCCGCAGCTGGGCCTGTTCTACGTCCTGCTGGCCTACTTTGTCATCGTCGGAACCGGGAATGCGGTCAACCTGACCGACGGCCTCGATGGGCTGGCGATTATGCCGACCGTATTTGTTGCCGCCGGATTCGCGCTGGTCGCGTGGGCGACGGGGAACATGAATTTCGCCAACTACCTGCATATCCCTTATTTGCGTCATGCCGGTGAACTGGTGATCGTCTGTACGGCGATTGTCGGCGCGGGGCTGGGCTTCTTGTGGTTTAACACCTATCCGGCGCAGGTCTTTATGGGCGATGTGGGTTCTCTGGCGCTCGGTGGCGCGCTGGGTATTATCGCCGTGCTGCTGCGCCAGGAGTTTCTGCTGGTGATTATGGGCGGCGTATTCGTAGTGGAAACGCTCTCGGTGATTCTGCAGGTCGGCTCCTTCAAGCTGCGCGGTCAGCGCATTTTCCGCATGGCGCCGATCCACCATCACTATGAACTGAAAGGCTGGCCGGAACCGCGCGTGATCGTGCGCTTCTGGATTATTTCGCTGATGCTGGTGCTGATAGGCCTGGCGACGCTGAAGGTACGTTAATCATGGCAGATTATCAGGGTAAAAAAGTCGTCATTATTGGGCTGGGTATGACCGGCCTGTCATGCGTGGACTTTTTCATGGCCCGCGGCGTGACGCCGCGGGTGATGGATACCCGCGTTGCGCCTGCGGGGCTGGATAAACTGCCGGAAGCCGTTGAGCGCTATGTTGGCGGTCTGAACGAAGACTGGCTGTTGACGGCTGACCTGATTGTCGCCAGCCCGGGCATCGCGCTGGCGCATCCTTCCCTGAGCGCGGCGGCGGATGCAGGCGTAGAAATTGTCGGCGATATCGAACTGTTCTGCCGCGAGGCGCAGGCGCCGATTATTGCTATCACCGGGTCTAACGGTAAAAGCACCGTCACTTCGCTGGTAGGGGAAATGGCGAAGGCGGCGGGTCTGGACGTCGGCGTAGGCGGCAATATTGGCCTGCCGGCGCTGATGCTGCTGGATCCTGAGCGCGAACTCTATGTCCTGGAGCTTTCCAGCTTCCAGTTGGAAACCACTTCGAGCCTGCGGGCGGTAGCGGCGACGATCCTTAACGTCACCGAAGATCATATGGACCGCTATCCGCTGGGGCTCCAGCAGTACCGCGCCGCCAAACTGCGAGTTTACGAAAATGCGCGAGCCTGTATCGTCAACGCCGACGATGCGTTAACCATGCCGGTACGCGGCGCTGACGATCGTTGCATCAGCTTCGGCGTAGACGTTGGCGACTATCACCTGAATCGTCAGCAAGGGGAAACCTGGCTGCGCGTTAAAGGCGAGAAAGTGCTCAACGTCAAAGAGATGAAGATTAGCGGCCAGCACAACTACAGTAACGCCCTGGCTGCGCTGGCCCTGGCGGACGCCGCAGGTTTGCCGCGCGCCAGCAGCCTGAAAGCGCTGACGACATTTACCGGCCTGGCGCATCGTTTCCAGCAGGTGCTGGAGCACAACGGCGTGCGCTGGATCAACGATTCTAAAGCCACGAACGTCGGCAGTACTGAAGCGGCGCTCAATGGACTGCAGCTTGACGGAACGCTGTATCTGCTGCTGGGCGGCGATGGGAAATCGGCTGATTTCACGCCGTTAAGCCGTTACCTGACCGGCGACAACGTCCGCCTGTACTGCTTTGGCCGCGACGGCGCGCAGCTGGCTGCCCTTCGCCCGGATGTCGCTGTGCAAACGGAAACCATGGAGCAGGCGATGCGCCAGATTGCGCCACAGGTTCTCCCGGGCGATATGGTTCTGCTATCCCCGGCGTGCGCCAGCCTCGATCAGTTTAAAAACTTTGAACAACGCGGCGACGTCTTTGCTCGCCTGGCGAAGGAGTTAGGTTGATGCGTTTATCACTCCCGCGCCTGAAAATGCCACGGCTGAGACTGCCGCGTCTGCCGGGAATGTTTATTTTCGCATGGCTGTTCGCCGCGCTGAAAGGCTGGGTGATGGGCTCGCGGCAAAAAGATACCGATAGTCTGGTCATGTATGACCGGATGCTGCTGTGGCTGACCTTTGGCCTGGCCGCGATCGGCTTCATTATGGTGACCTCGGCGTCGATGCCGGTAGGCCAGCGTCTGGCTAACGATCCATTTCTGTTTGCCAAGCGCGATGGCTTATACATCCTGCTGGCTTTAGGGCTGGCGATGGTGACGCTGCGCCTGCCGATGGAGTTCTGGCAGCGCCATAGTACCGCGATGCTGATCGCCTCTATCGTCATGCTGCTGATTGTTCTGGTGGTCGGCAGCTCGGTCAACGGCGCATCGCGCTGGATTGCGCTGGGGCCGCTGCGTATCCAGCCTGCGGAGTTCACCAAGCTGTCGCTGTTCTGCTACATCGCCAACTACCTGGTGCGTAAAGGCGACGAAGTGCGTAACAACCTGCGCGGCTTTTTAAAGCCGATGGGCGTGATTTTCGTACTGGCGATTTTACTGCTGGCGCAGCCTGACCTCGGGACCGTCGTCGTGCTGTTTGTGACCACCCTGGCCATGTTGTTCCTGGCGGGGGCCAAGCTGTGGCAGTTCATCGCCATTATCGGGATGGGGATCTCAGCGGTTGTCCTGCTGATTCTCGCCGAGCCGTATCGTATTCGCCGCGTAACCTCTTTCTGGAACCCGTGGGAAGATCCGTTCGGCAGCGGCTATCAGCTGACCCAGTCGCTGATGGCTTTTGGTCGCGGCGAAATGTGGGGGCAAGGCCTGGGCAATTCGGTGCAGAAACTGGAGTATTTGCCGGAGGCGCATACCGATTTCATCTTCGCCATTATCGGCGAAGAGCTCGGTTATATCGGTGTGGTACTCGCTCTTTTAATGGTATTCTTCGTCGCTTTTCGCGCCATGTCCATTGGCCGTAAGGCGCTGGAGATTGACCACCGTTTCTCCGGATTTCTGGCCTGCGCCATTGGAATTTGGTTTAGCTTCCAGGCTTTGGTTAACGTCGGCGCGGCGGCGGGTATGCTGCCAACTAAAGGCCTGACGCTGCCGCTGATCAGCTACGGCGGGTCAAGCTTGCTGATTATGTCGACGGCCATCATGTTGCTGTTACGAATTGATTATGAAACGCGCCTGGAAAAAGCCCAGGCGTTTACACGGGGTGTTCGATGAGCGGTCAGGAAAAGCGGTTAATGGTGATGGCGGGCGGTACCGGCGGACATGTGTTCCCGGGACTGGCGGTTGCGCACCATTTAATGGACCAGGGCTGGCAGGTTCGCTGGCTGGGCACCGCGGATCGTATGGAAGCGGATTTAGTGCCGAAGAACGGCATTGAAATTGATTTCATTCAGATTTCCGGCCTGCGCGGCAAGGGCCTGAAGGCGCAGCTGCTGGCGCCGGTGCGTATTTTCAACGCCTGGCGTCAGGCGCGGGCGATTATGCAGCGTTTTCAGCCGGACGTGGTGCTGGGTATGGGCGGATACGTTTCCGGCCCCGGCGGTCTGGCGGCATGGTCGCTGGGGATCCCGGTTGTGCTGCATGAACAGAACGGTATTGCCGGCCTGACGAATAAATGGCTGGCGAAAATCGCTAAAAAAGTGATGCAGGCGTTCCCCGGCGCTTTCCCGCATGCTGATGTTGTGGGTAACCCGGTTCGCACCGATGTGCTGGCGCTGGCGCTGCCGGAGCAGCGGTTAGCCGGACGTCAGGGACCGATTCGCGTATTGGTGGTGGGCGGTTCGCAGGGCGCGCGCGTGCTCAATCAGACGATGCCGCAGGTGGCGGCGAAGCTCGGTGTTTCTGTCACCATCTGGCACCAGAGCGGTAAAGGCGGTCAGGAAACCGTGCAGCAGGCCTATTGCGATGCCGGGCAGCCTCAGCACAAAGTTACCGAGTTTATTGACGACATGGCGGCGGCATATGCCTGGGCCGATGTTGTTGTGTGTCGTTCCGGAGCGCTGACGGTGAGCGAAATTGCCGCCGCTGGTTTACCGGCGCTGTTTGTGCCTTTTCAGCACAAAGATCGTCAGCAGTACTGGAATGCGCTGCCGCTGGAGAAAGCCGGGGCAGCGAAGATCCTTGAGCAGCCGCAGTTTACCGTGGAGGCCGTCGCGCAAACCCTGGCAAGTTGGGATCGCGAAACGCTGCTGGATATGGCGGAGCGAGCGCGTAGAGCCTCGATTCCGGACGCTACCGAACGGGTAGCAGAAGAAGTGAGCGCCGCAGCACTGGCGCGCTAATCGCGGTGATGATCACCGTCCGAATAAAGAAGTTGATGGCGTAAAGAATGAATACACAAGATCTGGCAAAACTGCGTTCCATAGTGCCCGAGATGCGTCGCGTCCGGCACATTCACTTTGTTGGCATTGGCGGTGCCGGCATGGGCGGTATTGCCGAAGTTCTGGCCAACGAAGGTTATCAGATTAGCGGCTCCGATCTGGCGCCGAATCCGGTGACTCAGCAGCTGGCTCAGCTTGGCGCCACGATTTATTTCAACCATCGCCCTGAGAACGTGCGCGATGCGAGCGTTGTCGTCGTTTCCAGCGCAATTTCTGCGGATAACCCGGAGATTGTCGCCGCCCACGAAGCGCGTATTCCGGTTATTCGTCGCGCCGAGATGCTGGCGGAGCTGATGCGTTTTCGTCACGGCATTGCCATTGCTGGCACGCACGGAAAAACCACGACCACGGCGATGGTATCGAGCATTTATGCTGAAGCGGGACTTGATCCAACCTTCGTAAACGGCGGTCTGGTGAAAGCCGCTGGCGTCCACGCCCGTCTTGGCCACAGCCGCTACCTGATTGCCGAAGCGGACGAAAGCGACGCTTCGTTTCTGCATTTACAACCGATGGTTGCTATCGTGACCAATATCGAAGCCGATCATATGGATACCTACCATGGCGACTTCGAAAACCTGAAGCAGACGTTTATTAACTTCCTGCACAATCTGCCGTTCTACGGTCGTGCGGTGATGTGCGTGGACGATCCGGTTATCCGTGAACTGCTGCCGCGCGTTGGCCGCCAGATAACCACCTACGGCTTCAGCGATGATGCCGACGTTCGCGTGGAAGAGTATCGTCAGGTCGGCGCCCAGGGGCATTTCCGTCTGGTACGTCAGGATAAAGATGTTATTCAGGTAACGCTGAACGCTCCAGGTCGCCACAATGCGCTGAATGCGGCGGCGGCGGTGGCCGTTGCGACGGAAGAGGGGATTGATGATGAAGCTATCCTGCGCGCGCTGGAAAGCTTCCAGGGTACCGGCCGTCGTTTTGATTTCCTTGGCGAATATCCGTTAGCTGAGGTTAACGGTAAAAGCGGCACCGCGATGCTGATCGATGATTATGGCCATCATCCTACGGAAGTGGATGCCACCATCAAAGCGGCGCGGGCGGGCTGGCCGGATAAAAATCTGGTTATGCTGTTTCAGCCGCATCGTTTTACCCGTACGCGCGATCTGTACGACGATTTCGCCAACGTGCTGACCCAGGTTGACGCGCTGCTGATGCTGGACGTTTATTCCGCTGGCGAAGCCGCCATTCCTGGCGCCGATAGCCGCTCGCTGTGCCGTACGATTCGCGGGCGCGGTAAAGTCGACCCGATCCTGGTTTCCGACCCGGCGCAAGCGGCGGAAATGTTGGCTTCGGTATTGACCGGCAACGATCTGGTGCTGGTTCAGGGGGCGGGAAATATCGGTAAAATCGCTCGTCACCTGGCGGAAATTAAATTGCAACCGCAAACAACGCAGGAGGAACGCCATGGCTGATAAAATCGCGGTCCTCTTCGGCGGAACCTCCGCTGAACGTGAAGTCTCGCTCAATTCAGGTTCGGCGGTGCTTGCCGGTCTGCGTGAAGCTGGTGTCGATGCGCATCCTGTCGACCCTCGCGATACCGATATTACCCAATTGAAAAATATGGGTTTTCAGAAAGCGTTTATTGCGTTGCACGGCCGCGGCGGCGAAGATGGTACGTTGCAGGGGCTGCTGGAGCTCATTCAACTCCCCTACACGGGCAGCGGCGTGATGGCTTCGGCTATCTCAATGGATAAGCTGCGCAGTAAATTACTGTGGCAGGGCGCGGGGTTACCCGTTGCGCCATGGGTTGCGCTAACGCGTAAACAGTTCGACGCGGGGCTTTCTGCTGAAGTTGAACAGCAAATCTCGGCCCTCGGACTGCCATTGATTATAAAACCGAGCCGGGAAGGCTCCAGCGTCGGTATGTCCAAAGTCAACGAAAGTTGTGCATTACAAAATGCACTGGCGCTGGCTTTTCAGCATGATGATGAAGTTCTGATTGAAAAATGGCTCAGTGGGCCGGAATTTACTGTCGCCATCGTCGGAGAAGAAATTTTACCGTCAATACGTATCCAGGCGGCTGGAACCTTCTATGATTATGAAGCAAAGTATCTCTCTGATGAAACGCAATATTTCTGCCCAGGTTTTGAAGATCCCGCGCGCGAGTCGGAAATCCAGGCTCTGGTACAAAAAGCCTGGGAGAGTCTTGGCTGTTACGGCTGGGGACGAATTGATGTGATGCTGGACAGCGATGGCCAGTTTTATCTGCTGGAAGCAAACACCTCTCCTGGCATGACCAGCCATAGCCTGGTGCCAATGGCGGCGCGTCAGGCCGGGATGAGCTTCTCGCAGCTTGTTGTACGAATTCTGGACCTGGCGGGGTGATATGTCGCAGGCTGCGCTGAATACGCGGAACCACGAAGAGGAAGAAGAAACTTCTTCGCGTCGAAGTAATGGCTCTCGTCTGGCTGGTATTTTCTTCCTGCTGGCGGTGCTCTGTACCGTGCTGGTCAGCGGATGGATGGTTCTGGGCTGGATGGAGGATGCACAGCGATTACCGCTGTCAAAGATGGTGGTCACCGGTGAGCGTCACTACACGCGCAACGATGATATCCGTCAGGCGATTCTGGCATTAGGGTCGCCGGGCACCTTTATGACGCAGGACGTCAATATAATTCAAAGCCAGATTGAACGTCTGCCGTGGATTAAGCAGGCGAGCGTCAGAAAGCAGTGGCCGGACGAATTGAAGATTCATCTGGTTGAATATGTGCCGATTGCGCGCTGGAATGATCAGCATATGGTAGACGTGGACGGAAATTCTTTCAGCGTGCCGTCAGATCGCACCAGTAAACAGAATTTACCGATGTTGTACGGCCCGGAAGGCAGCGAGAACGAAGTTCTTCAGGGATACCGCGACATGGGGCAGGTGCTGGCAAAGGATAAGTTCACGTTGAAAGTGGCGGCAATGACCGCGCGTCGTTCCTGGCAGTTGACGCTGAATAACGATATTAAGCTCAACCTTGGCCGGGGTGACACCATGAAACGGCTTCAGCGCTTTATGGAACTCTACCCGGTTCTTCAGCAGCAGGCGCAGACCGACGGCAAACGGATAAGCTACGTTGATTTGCGTTATGACTCGGGAGCGGCAGTCGGTTGGGTACCGGCTCCCGTAGAGGAAACTCAACAACAACAGAATCAGGCACAGGCAGAACAACAATGATCAAGGCGACGGACAGAAAACTGGTAGTTGGACTGGAGATTGGCACCGCTAAGGTTGCCGCTTTAGTAGGGGAAGTTCTGCCCGACGGTATGATTAATATCATTGGCGTGGGCAGTTGCCCATCGCGTGGTATGGATAAAGGCGGAGTGAACGACCTGGAATCCGTGGTGAAATGCGTACAGCGCGCCATTGACCAGGCCGAACTGATGGCGGATTGCCAGATCTCGTCAGTCTATCTGGCGCTTTCAGGCAAACATATCAGCTGTCAAAATGAAATTGGCATGGTGCCGATTTCAGAAGAAGAAGTGACGCAGGACGACGTTGAAAACGTGGTACATACCGCGAAATCGGTTCGCGTGCGCGACGAACATCGCGTTCTGCACGTTATCCCGCAGGAGTACGCCATCGACTACCAGGAGGGAATCAAAAACCCCGTCGGATTGTCTGGCGTACGTATGCAGGCGAAAGTGCATTTGATTACCTGCCATAACGATATGGCGAAAAATATTGTCAAAGCGGTGGAACGTTGCGGTCTGAAAGTTGATCAGCTCATTTTCGCCGGTTTAGCCGCCAGCTATTCCGTATTAACGGAAGACGAACGTGAACTGGGTGTCTGCGTGGTGGACATCGGCGGTGGTACAATGGATATCGCGGTATATACCGGCGGCGCGCTGCGTCATACCAAAGTGATCCCGTACGCGGGCAACGTGGTGACCAGCGATATTGCTTACGCTTTCGGTACGCCGCCGAGCGACGCGGAAGCCATTAAAGTGCGTCACGGCTGTGCGCTGGGCTCCATCGTTGGTAAAGATGAAAACGTCGAAGTACCGAGCGTGGGCGGGCGTCCGCCCCGCAGCCTGCAGCGTCAGACGCTGGCAGAGGTGATTGAGCCACGCTATACCGAATTGCTCAACCTCGTGAATGAAGAGATTCTGCAACTGCAGGAACAGCTGCGTCAGCAAGGTGTGAAGCACCACCTGGCGGCAGGCATTGTATTAACCGGCGGTGCGGCGCAAATAGAAGGACTTGCCGCCTGCGCGCAGCGCGTATTCCATACGCAGGTGAGAATTGGCGCGCCGCTGAACATTACCGGATTAACGGATTATGCCCAGGAGCCGTATTACTCGACGGCGGTTGGGTTGCTGCACTACGGGAAGGAATCTCATCTCAGTGGTGAAGCAGAAGTGGAAAAACGCGTAACGGTCGGGTCGTGGATCAAACGACTCAACAGTTGGTTGCGAAAAGAGTTTTAATTTTTTAAGAGAACGCAGAAAATTAGCGATCTCAGGCGACAGGCACAACGGAGAGAGAAATTATGTTTGAACCTATGGAACTGACCAACGACGCGGTGATTAAAGTCATCGGCGTCGGCGGCGGCGGCGGTAACGCCGTTGAGCACATGGTGCGCGAGCGCATTGAGGGTGTTGAGTTTTTCGCGGTGAACACCGACGCGCAGGCTCTGCGCAAAACGGCTGTTGGTCAGACTATTCAGATCGGTAGCGGTATTACCAAAGGTCTGGGCGCAGGCGCAAACCCGGAAGTCGGCCGTAACGCAGCGGATGAAGACCGTGAAGCGTTGCGTGCCGCTCTTGACGGCGCCGACATGGTGTTTATCGCAGCCGGCATGGGCGGCGGTACCGGAACCGGTGCTGCGCCAGTGGTTGCTGAAGTTGCAAAAGATTTAGGTATCCTGACCGTTGCCGTGGTGACTAAGCCTTTCAATTTTGAAGGCAAGAAACGTATGGCGTTCGCTGAGCAGGGTATCACCGAGCTATCCAAGCACGTCGACTCGCTGATCACCATCCCGAACGACAAGCTGCTGAAAGTACTGGGCCGCGGCATTTCTCTGCTTGACGCCTTCGGCGCCGCAAACGATGTGCTGAAAGGCGCGGTGCAGGGTATCGCTGAACTGATCACCCGTCCTGGCCTGATGAACGTCGACTTTGCGGACGTGCGTACCGTGATGTCTGAAATGGGCTACGCCATGATGGGCTCCGGCGTGGCGAGCGGCGAAGACCGTGCGGAAGAAGCGGCTGAAATGGCGATTTCTTCTCCGCTGCTGGAAGATATCGATCTGTCCGGCGCGCGTGGCGTTCTGGTCAACATCACTGCGGGCTTCGATCTGCGTCTGGATGAGTTCGAGACCGTGGGTAATACTATCCGCGCATTTGCTTCGGATAACGCCACCGTGGTTATCGGTACTTCTCTGGACCCGGATATGAACGACGAACTGCGCGTAACCGTTGTTGCCACCGGTATCGGTATGGACAAACGTCCGGAAATTACTCTGGTGACTAACAAGCAGGTGCAGCAGCCGGTGATGGATCGTTACCAGCAGCACGGTATGTCTCCATTGACTCAAGAGCAGAAACCGGCCGCAAAAGTGGTCAACGACAATACGCCGCAGGCGGCGAAAGAGCCGGATTATCTGGATATCCCAGCCTTCCTGCGTAAGCAAGCCGATTAAGAATTGGCTGGAAGTTGGGCATCTGCGCTCTTTGTGCTAAACTGGCCTGCCGAATGTATAGTACACTTCGGTTGGATAGGTAACTTGGCGAGATTATACGATGATCAAACAAAGGACTCTTAAACGTATCGTTCAGGCGACTGGCGTCGGTTTGCATACCGGCAAGAAAGTCACCCTGACGTTACGCCCTGCGCCGGCAAATACCGGGGTCATCTATCGTCGCACCGACTTGAATCCACCGGTTGATTTTCCGGCTGATGCCAAATCTGTGCGTGATACCATGCTCTGTACTTGCCTGGTCAACGAGCATGACGTGCGGATATCGACGGTCGAGCACCTCAATGCTGCATTGGCTGGCTTGGGTATCGACAACATTATTATTGAAGTCGATGCGCCGGAAGTCCCGATTATGGACGGTAGTGCGGCTCCGTTCGTTTATCTGTTGCTGGATGCCGGCATCGATGAACTGAACTGCGCTAAGAAATTTGTGCGTATCAAAGAGACGGTTCGCGTTGAAGATGGCGATAAATGGGCTGAATTCAAACCGTATAATGGTTTTTCACTGGACTTCACCATTGATTTTAACCATCCGGCGATTGACTCCAGCAGCCAGCGCTACGCAATGAACTTCTCGGCTGATGCGTTTATGCGCCAGATTAGCCGCGCGCGTACCTTCGGCTTCATGCGTGATATCGAATATCTGCAGTCCCGCGGCCTGTGCCTGGGCGGCAGCTTCGATTGTGCCATCGTTGTTGACGATTATCGCGTACTGAACGAAGACGGTCTGCGTTTTGAAGATGAGTTTGTCCGTCACAAAATGCTGGATGCCATTGGCGACCTCTTTATGTGTGGTCACAATATTATCGGTGCATTTACGGCATACAAATCCGGTCACGCGTTGAATAACAAACTGCTGCAGGCTGTTCTGGCAAAACAGGAAGCCTGGGAGTATGTGACCTTCGAGGACGACGCAGAAATGCCGCTGGCGTTCCGCGCTCCGACGCTGGTTCTGGCATAAGTCAGACCCGGCAGTAAATTCGACTGGTAACCTGGTACTCTCTCCGGCCAGGGAGCCAGTCGTTTTCTTTTTTATATTCTCGCTGCGTCCTGCTTTGATTTTTAACTGCATTTTTTGCGCGTTCGTTCCTTTTTTAAACGTTTTTACCCCGCCTGAGACCTCATTCCTGCTGCCGTGAAGACGTATTAATGTTAGTATTTGGACGCAAAATATTTCTCAGGGTTGCTACCAACAAAAGGTAACGTAAGTGAGTGGATTGCTGACGCGCTGGCGACAGTTTGGCAGACGGTATTTCTGGCCGCATCTCCTGTTGGGGATGGTCGCGGCTAGTCTTGGCCTGCCTGCGCTTAGCAATGGTCATGAACATGAGACCGCGTCGCCCGCTAAAACGACGTCCAGCAACCATAATCCTGCGAAAGTTAATTTTTCTCAGCTAGCGCTGCTGGAATCTTCCAGCCGTCGACCTAATTTCACCGTTGATTACTGGCATCAGCACGCCATTCGTACGGTTATTCGCCATCTCTCTTTTGCGATGGCGCCGCAGGCGCTGCCGGTAGCGGAAGAGTCTTCACCGCTTCAGGCGCAGCATCTGGCTCTGCTTGACACGCTTAGCGCGCTGTTGACGCAGGAGAGTACACCTCCTGCCATTGTTCGCCTGGCGGCATACAACCCCTCTTTTTCCCACCGCGCGTTTCGCGTCTGTACCTGGATTAGCCAGGTTACCGGCATTCGCGCCGGGCCTCAACGCCTCAGCTAAACCAAAAACGGACCATTCTATTTTTTTGTGACTCCGCAGCGCGGGGCGTTTGAGATTTTATTATGCTAATCAAATTATTAACTAAAGTATTCGGCAGCCGTAACGACCGTACGCTGCGTCGTATGCGCAAAGCCGTCAACGTGATCAACGCCATGGAACCTTCCATGGAAAAGCTTTCCGATGACGAACTGAAAGGGAAAACCGCGGAGTTCCGCGCTCGCCTGGAAAAAGGTGAAAGCCTGGAGAGCCTGATCCCGGAAGCCTTTGCCGTCGTGCGTGAAGCCAGTAAGCGCGTCTTCGGTATGCGTCACTTTGACGTTCAGCTGCTCGGCGGCATGGTCCTCAACGACCGCTGTATTGCAGAAATGCGTACCGGTGAAGGTAAAACGCTGACCGCAACGCTGCCTGCCTATCTGAATGCGCTGACCGGCAAAGGCGTTCACGTGGTCACCGTCAACGATTATCTGGCACAGCGTGATGCGGAGAACAACCGCCCGCTGTTTGAATTCCTGGGGATGACCGTTGGGATTAACATGTCCGGCCTGCCTGCGCCGGCCAAGCGTGAAGCCTACGCAGCCGATATCACCTACGGCACCAACAACGAATATGGCTTTGACTATCTGCGCGACAACATGGCGTTTAGCCCTGAAGAGCGCGTGCAGCGCAAACTGCACTATGCGCTGGTGGATGAAGTCGACTCCATTCTGATCGATGAAGCGCGTACCCCGCTTATCATTTCCGGCCCGGCTGAAGACAGCTCGGAAATGTATAAGAAAGTGAACAAGATCATTCCGCACCTGGTACGTCAGGATAAAGAAGACTCCGAGACCTTTACCGGCGAAGGACACTTCTCCGTTGATGAGAAAGCGCGTCAGGTAAACCTGACCGAACGCGGTCTGGTGCTGATTGAAGAGCTGCTGGTAAATGAAGGTATTATGGAAGAAGGCGAGTCGCTGTACTCACCGACTAATATCATGCTGATGCACCATGTGACCGCCGCGCTGCGCGCACACGTGCTGTTTACCCGCGATGTTGATTACATCGTTAAAGATGGCGAAGTGATCATCGTCGACGAACATACCGGCCGTACGATGCAGGGGCGTCGCTGGTCCGATGGTCTGCACCAGGCCGTTGAAGCAAAAGAAGGCGTTGATATTCAGAACGAAAACCAGACGCTGGCTTCAATTACCTTCCAGAACTATTTCCGCCTGTACGAGAAGCTGGCGGGGATGACCGGTACTGCCGATACCGAAGCGTTTGAATTTAGTTCGATCTACAAGCTGGATACCGTTGTGGTTCCGACCAACCGCCCGATGATTCGTAAAGACATGGCGGACCTGGTTTATATGACCGAAGCGGAAAAAATCCAGGCCATTATCGAAGATATCAAACAGCGTACCGCCGCTGGCCAGCCGGTGCTGGTGGGGACCATTTCTATCGAAAAATCAGAAGTGGTCTCTAATGAATTGACGAAGGCGGGCATCAAGCACAACGTGCTGAACGCGAAATTCCATGCCAGCGAAGCGGATATCGTCGCTCAGGCGGGTTATCCGTCTGCGGTGACCATTGCGACCAACATGGCCGGTCGTGGTACCGACATTATGCTCGGCGGTAGCTGGCAGGCTGAGATCGCCCAGTTGGAAGACCCGACTCCGGAACAGATTGCGCAGATCAAAGCCGACTGGCAGGTTCGTCACGATGCGGTGCTGGCTGCGGGTGGTCTGCATATTATCGGCACCGAACGCCATGAGTCTCGCCGTATTGATAACCAGCTGCGCGGTCGTTCAGGCCGTCAGGGGGACGCCGGTTCTTCCCGTTTCTATCTGTCGATGGAAGATGCTCTGATGCGTATCTTCGCTTCTGACCGCGTGTCCGGCATGATGCGTAAACTGGGTATGAAGCCGGGTGAGGCTATCGAACATCCATGGGTGACCAAAGCGATCGCCAACGCGCAGCGTAAAGTCGAGAGCCGCAACTTCGATATCCGTAAGCAGCTGCTGGAATATGACGATGTGGCTAACGATCAGCGACGCGCTATTTACACCCAGCGAAATGAGCTGCTCGACGTGACCGACGTGAGCGAGACGATTAACAGCATTCGTGAAGACGTATTTAAAGCGACCATCGATGCCCATATTCCTCCGCAGTCGCTGGAAGAGATGTGGGATATCGAAGGCCTGCAGGAGCGTCTGAAAAATGATTTCGACCTCGATCTGCCGCTCAAAGAGTGGCTGGATAAAGAGCCGGAGCTGCATGAAGAAACGCTGCGCGAGCGTATTCTGCAGAGCGCCATTGAAACCTATCAGCGCAAGGAAGAAGTGGTTGGCGCTGAAATGATGCGTCACTTTGAAAAAGGCGTCATGCTGCAAACGCTGGACTCCCTGTGGAAAGAGCATCTGGCAGCGATGGACTACCTGCGTCAGGGCATCCATCTGCGCGGCTATGCGCAGAAAGATCCGAAGCAGGAATATAAGCGTGAATCTTTCTCCATGTTCGCTTCAATGCTGGAGTCCCTGAAGTATGAAGTGATCAGTACGCTGAGCAAAGTTCAGGTGCGGATGCCGGAAGAGGTGGAAGCGATGGAGCAGCAGCGTCGTGAAGAAGCTGAGCGTCTGGCGCAGATGCAGCAGTTGAGCCACCAGGATGATGATACCGCTGCCGCGGAGGCGCTGGCTGAACAAACCGGCGAGCGTAAAGTGGGTCGTAACGATCCGTGTCCGTGCGGCTCCGGTAAAAAATATAAGCAGTGCCACGGTCGTCTGAGCTAAGCTTTACAATCTTGAATACCAGGGCGCAGATATCTGCGCCTTTTTTATGGAACAAGGACAATGAAAACGCTGCAAATTTCAGTGGGTATTATCCGTAATTCGCAAGGGGAAATTTTTATAACCCAGCGCGCTGCCGACGCGCATATGGCGAATAAACTTGAATTCCCTGGCGGAAAAATCGAAGCAGGAGAGTCGTCTGAGCAGGCCTTAGTTCGCGAATTGCAGGAAGAGGTCGGCATTACGGTGCGTGCTTCCCGTCTGTTTGATAAGCTGGAGTATCAGTTTCCCGATCGTCATATCACGCTGTGGTTCTGGCTGGTGGAAAGCTGGGATGGCGAGCCGTGGGGTAAAGAAGGGCAACCGGGCCGCTGGATTGCGCAGAGCGCGCTCGTTGCGGAGGATTTTCCGCCGGCAAACGAACCTGTCATTGCCAAATTAATTCAATATTCTCAGATCGGCCGGGGGTAACGCTGGCATCGGGCAAATTAGGGCGGGGCAGCGAGTGCCCGCCCTGAGTCAGTTACTCTTTTTCTTCGCTCCAGCCATCGCTATCCGACAGATCGCCGCTGCTTGGGATGCGCTTTTCTTCCGCCGCCCATTCACCTAAATCGATAAGCTGGCAGCGTTTGGAACAGAACGGGCGATGCGGGCTCTGCTCATTCCAGACCACGATTTTTCCGCAGGTTGGGCAGTTGACGGTTATCTCTTCTGACATATTTTCTCCTTAACAGCAGGCCAGTTCAAAATCAAAACGCTCCGGCACGATACCGTGCTCGCTGTCCAGCGGCATAAAGCGGATGGCAAAGCGGCTCTTATGGCCTGATATCTGGGGATAGAGCTGGCTGGCAAGATCCAAATGCAGACGCAGCAGATCGGCGTCTTCGCCGTTGTCCTGATAAAAACCGTTCAGGCTGGTCTGCTTGCGGAAGGGGGCCGAGTTGCGGATGAGATCGAGGATGAGCATCAGCGATTGGGTCAACGGTTCCAGGCTGGCCAGCCACTTGCCTACCTGCTCATCGCGATATTCCTGCGGCATATGCAGCCAGATATGCAGCGTCGGGAGATCGAAGCTACAGCAGCCGCCTGGGATGCTTAAGCGCTGGCGTACCAGGGCGATCGAACGATCCTCTCGCAGATACTGGCCGATACGCGGCGCCGACATCAACGTACTGCCAGATTGCTTCAGCTGCTGACGCAACTCGTTGATACGATCCCGATCAACGCCAGGGACTTCCGCCCAGGATTGCAGCTTCCGCTGCTGGCGATCCAGCTCTTTTATCAGATCGGTACGCACTTCACCGCGTTCGAATACATCTAAAAGGTCGCCGATATTGCGGAAAAAGTGAAGTGCATCCGCATGGCTGGTAATCGCCGGATGTACGGCCAACTGCTGGAGCAAAAACTCAATACGCAGCCAGGTGCGCATTTTTTCATTAAGCGGATGTTCGAATAGAACAGGGGTATGCATTACGGTTTTTCCTGTGAGGCGGCCTGCGATGCCAGCCGTTGATACTTTGCATGCAGGCGGGCGACATCTGATGCGATGGCATCAGGTGAACCCATATTTTCAATAACATCATCCGCAACGGCAAGGCGCTGCTCGCGCGTGGCCTGAGCGGCAAGAATATGTTCCGCATGTTGCCGACTGACCCGATCGCGAAGCATCGTGCGCTCTATCTGCGTCTCTTTGGGCACATCAACAACAAGCACGCGATCGGCTTTGGCGGACAAACGGTTTTCGACCAATAAAGGTACAACCCAGAGAATATAAGACGAGGTGGCAAGCTGCATCTGGCGACGCGTTTCCTGCTGAATTTGTGGGTGCAGCAGCGCGTTTAGCCAGCTCTTATCCTCTGCATGAGCGAAAATATGCTCGCGCAGAGCACGACGGTTAAGGGTGCCATCTTCATTAAGTATCTGCGGACCGAAGCGTTGAGCAATAGCGTTGAGCCCCGGAGTGCCGGGCTCTACCACCTGGCGCGCGATAATGTCAGCATCAATAACGTTAACCCCGAGGTGTGAGAATGCATCGGCTACGGTACTTTTACCGCTGCCGATGCCGCCTGTTAACGCTACCGTGTATGTCATACACCTCAATCCTGAAACTGACTACATGCACATTTTTCACTAACGGCGCCGTTATTTACGACGCGACGACGCCACTGCGACAGTGGGTTTACCGGCGTAATATCAACCGATAAAGCGCTGTCACCACCTATTCTTTTTTTTTGCGCATGTAAATCAAATGGTTAAAAATGATACGCCAGCGATGGGATATCGCAAATTCGCTTTTGGCTATTCACCAGGTAAATTTATACGATTGTAGCGTAAAAAAAGTGAAAATCGCAGTCTTGCGCGGCCATGATTCGTGCGTATGATAGCGTCACTGGAGTTGTGCTCTCACAATAATGCAATTAACCCCAGGAATTCGCACATGCGTATTGAAGAAGATTTGAAGCTTGGTTTTAAAGACGTTCTTATCCGCCCGAAACGTTCTACCCTCAAAAGCCGTTCTGACGTACAGCTGGAACGTGAATTCACTTTCAAACACTCTGGCCAGACCTGGACTGGCGTGCCGATTATTGCTGCTAACATGGATACCGTTGGCACGTTCGCTATGGCTAAAGCTCTGGCTTCGTTCGGCGTTCTGACCGCGGTGCATAAGCATTACAGCGTTGAACAGTGGCAGGCATTTGTTCAGAGCGTATCTGCGGATGTCGTGCAGCACGTAATGGTCTCCACCGGGACCTCCGACGCGGATTTCGAAAAAACCAAACAGATTCTGATCCAGAACCCGCAGCTTAGCTTTGTGTGCATTGACGTGGCGAATGGCTATTCCGAGCACTTCGTGCAGTTTGTCGCGAAAGCCCGCGAAGCCTGGCCGCAGAAAACCATCATTGCAGGTAACGTTGTTACCGGCGAAATGTGCGAAGAGCTGGTTCTTTCTGGCGCCGATATCGTGAAGGTTGGCATCGGCCCGGGCTCCGTATGTACAACCCGCGTGAAAACCGGTGTCGGCTATCCGCAGCTTTCCGCCGTGATTGAATGTGCCGACGCGGCGCACGGCCTGGGCGGGCAGATTATCAGCGACGGCGGATGCACTATGCCCGGAGATGTGGCTAAAGCATTCGGCGGCGGCGCAGATTTTGTGATGCTTGGCGGTATGCTGGCTGGTCACGAAGAGAGCGGCGGCACCGTGGTTGAAGAAAACGGTGAAAAATTCATGCTGTTCTACGGCATGAGCTCCGAGTCGGCGATGACCCGTCACGTTGGCGGCGTAGCCCAGTATCGTGCTGCGGAAGGCAAAACCGTTAAGCTGCCTCTGCGCGGCCCGGTTGAACACACCGCGCGCGATATTCTTGGCGGCCTGCGCTCCGCGTGCACCTACGTTGGTGCTTCACGCCTGAAAGAACTGACTAAACGTACGACTTTTATTCGCGTACAGGAACAAGAGAACCGCGTGTTCAACAGCCTGTAATGCCGCTCGCTGGCGCGTTTGCGCCAGCGTTATCCCCCCATCCCGCTAATGGCGTCGCCCAGATGAAAAATGGGTAAATACATCGCCACCACCAGCACGCCGACAATCGTTCCGGTTACAACCAGCATCATTGGCTCCAGTAAGGTGGCCAGGTTATCTGCCTGCTGATGCGTCTGCTCGCTATGGTGACGAGCCAGATTAGCCAGCATGGTATCCAGCGAACCTGAAGCTTCACCGGTACGAATCAGCTGTAGACACAGCGGCGTAAATCCTCCGCTGTTGGCGAGCGCCTGCCAGATGGGATCGCCGTGGGTAATTTGCCGGCAAACCTGGCGGAGTCTCTGTCGCCACAGCGGACAATTCAGGGTTTCCTCTACGCTTTGCAGCCCTTGCAGAAAGCTGATACCGGCGCTTTGCGTCAAGGCGAGTACGGTAAAAATCTGGCTAAGCCGCTGGCCGCATAGCAGTTTGCCAAACACCGGCAGCGTATGGAGCAGCTTCTGGCGATACAGCAGCCAGCCTGGCCGCTGGCAAATCAGCCGGTTGAGTATCGCAGGCAAAATACCCAGCGCCGCGAGCAATGGCCAAAAGCGAGTTAGCCCCTCACCGACGCTCATTACCACGCGGGTCAGCCACGGTAGCGGGGTGTTGAAAGTTTGATATATAGCGGCAAACTCCGGTAAGACGAAACACAGCATTCCCATGACCACCAGCAGCGCCAGAGTCAAAATAATCAGCGGGTAGCGCAGCGCTTTTTTCACTTTCTCGGTAAGGAGCAGCTGTTCTCGCTGCTGCTGGGCCAGCTCGGCGCAGCATAGCTCCAGTTTACCGGTAAGCTCACCGGTGCGGATCATGGCCAGATATAACGGGGGGAACGCTTCAGGCCATTTTTCCAGAGAGCCTGAAAGCGAAATGCCCTGCGCCAGATCCTCTGCCAGGGTTTGCAGCAACGCTTGCCATTGCGCATTGGGCTGCTGCTGAGCCAGCAGTTCCAGCCCCTCAGCCAGCGGGAGGCCGGCCTGAAGAAGGGCCGCCAGCTGGCGGATGATTTCACCGCTATAGCGCGGATGCCAGAGGGCGTTTTGCACGCTACAGCGGCGCAGCGTCAGCGGGATAATTCGTTGCTGCTGTAGAACCTGCAATGCCTCCGGACGATTATCCTGCCAGAGCGTTCCCTGGCAGGGAGCGCCCTGGAGAGTGATACCGCGCCAGCGCCACAGTCGTTTAGTCGCCATGCGGTATCCCCAACACGCGTACCACTTCTTCCAGACTGGTCATCCCGCGTTCGACGGCCAGGCAGCCGCTCTCAAATAGCGTCATCATGCCGGATTCCCTTGCCAGGGACTCGATCTCCCCGGCGCTAAGACCTTGAGTTATCGCCTGCCGTAACGTGGTATTGACGGGTAGCAGCTCAAAGAGCGCCAGGCGACCGTAGTAGCCGTGATAGCAGTGCTGACAGCCCGGAGCCTGCCAGCGAGGAAGCGCCCGCGGCCACAGGCTGTGCGGAACATCAGCCGAACTGCCGGTTTCCCGCCGGCAGTGGGGGCACAGCTTGCGTACCAGACGCTGAGCAACCACCAGCGAAAGCGCGGATGAGATCATCCAGCGTGCAACGCCCATCTGCTGCAGGCGGACCAGCGTTTCACTGGTTGAATTGGTGTGCAGCGTTGAGAGCACCAGGTGCCCGGTCTGCGCTGCTTTTATCGCGATTTCAGCGGTTTCCGCATCGCGTATTTCTCCCACCATTACGATATCAGGATCCTGACGGAGCAGGGCGCGCAGTACGCTGTGAAAGGTTAAACCCGCCCGGGGGTTAATCTGCGTCTGATTCATCCCCACAATGGGGATCTCTAGCGGATCTTCAACGCTGCATATATTTACCTCGTCGCGATTCCGCGCCTGTAGCGCGCTGTATAAAGTGACGGTTTTCCCACTTCCCGTCGGACCGGTAACCAGCATCAGGCCCTGGGGTTGGTTTAGCGCCGAGCGGAAGGCGGCAAGCTGCTGGGAGGAGAGCCCCAGCGCCTCCAGGTCCAGCGCTTGTTCAACCTGATGTAGTAAACGCAGAACGATTTTCTCCCCTCCGCGGCAGGGAAGCGTGGCGATCCGAAACGAGATCGGACGCTCGGAGAGCGTGAGGGTGAACTGACCGTCCTGCGGTACCCGATGTTCGGCGATATCCAGATTACCGAGCACCTTAAGTCGGGCGGTGATTGGGGCGGCGAGCTCCGCGGCTAGCGGCGCAAGAGAATGGAGTACGCCGTCTACCCGCAGGCGAATTCTCAGGCGATCGTCGCCGGGTTCGATATGAATATCGGACGCGCGCTGGCGCAGGGCTTGTTCGAGAAGGTTATTCACCTGTTCAACGACGCTGGCTGAGGCTTCAACAGGTGGGGCGAGCGTTGATATTCCCGGCGTCTGCAGCCGTTTGTCCATCCGGTCCTGGCTCCAGCATTCGATATCAATCCTTTTCTGAGTCGCGAAGCGCAGGGCTTCCATGAGTTCCGGTGCAGGGGCATCGACTACGGCGATGGCAATGGTGTGTTCATCGCTATCGAGCAGCAATGCCTTGTAGCGCTGGCACAGGGGGATCAATTGTTCAGTTTTCATTGCCGCCCCCTCAGTTAAAACGGAACACATCTTCACAGGCCTGCTTGAGTGCGCTATCGCCGGTAATATTACAAACGCGCTGCCAGCCGGTGATACCGTTAGCGTTATCCCAGGACGGCGTCATGGTGACGCTCAGGCCATTGAGACTTTCCTGGCCGGTGAGCGTGACAACGCCCGTCGCTACGGTCATAGCGGAGACGTAGCGGGTGGTTGCGGGGGAGGGGATCCCATTGCTTCCGCCATCGCAGGGGGTTAATCCGCCGTGCTCCAGCGCACATAGCTCAATGGCGGTACGGAAAGGGACGAAGGTTTGTAGCATGTCGGTAAGCGCCGCTTTTCGCAGGTAGTTCTGATAGGCCGGAATGCCGATTGCGCTGAGAATGGCGATGATCCCGATGACCACCATGAGTTCGATGAGGGTAAAGCCATGTTGTTTGTTCATAAGTTGCTCCTTGTTATCTTCGGGAGCACTTTGCCGGGCTTTTTTTAGCGATACGAGCCGCAGATTTCGCCTAAGGAAGCCGGGTTCCAGGCTTTTTGGGCCGCTTGCATGGAGGGATTATTGGCATGCGAGTCAGTTCGCAAAAGCGAGCCCCGGCATAAAGTGAAAACCGGGGCAGGGGGATTAGCGAAAACGCATAGAGAGGTCGAGGGCGCGCACGTGTTTCGTCAACGCGCCAACGGAGATGTAGTCGACGCCGGTTTCGGCAAATTCACGAATGGTATCGAATGTGACGTTGCCGGAGACTTCCAGCGCTGCCTGACCCTGGGTGAGTTTGACCGCTTCGCGCATCAGGTCGGTAGTGAAGTTGTCGAGCATAATGATGTCGGCGCCGGCTTTCAGCGCTTCGTCCAACTCTTCAAGGGTTTCGACTTCCACTTCTACCGGCACATCAGGGTGTAGCCAGAACGCTTTTTCAACCGCCTGCCGTACCGAGCCGGAAGCGATAATATGATTCTCTTTAATCAGAAAGGCATCGGAGAGGCCCAGGCGATGGTTGGCACCGCCGCCGCATAAGACCGCGTACTTCAGCGCCGTGCGCAGACCCGGCAGCGTTTTGCGCGTATCGAGCAGCTGAGTTTTGGTGCCCGCCAGCAGATCGACATAGCGGCGGACTTCACTCGCCACCCCGGACAACGTCTGCACGAAATTAAGCGCGGTGCGCTCGCCGGTGAGCAGAATACGCGAAGGGCCATCCAGCTCAAACAGCGGCTGGTTTGCTTTTACCGCATCGCCATCGGCAACATGCCAGGTGAAGTTAACGTCATCGCCCGCAAGCTGAATAAAGACTTCTTCTACCCAGCGTTTACCGCAAAATACGCCATCTTCGCGGGTGATCACGACCGCATGCGAGCGCGCATCCTGCGGCAATAATTGTGCGCTAATGTCGTTATTCGCATCCACTTCACCGCCTAAATCTTCCCGCAGGGATTGGGCGACGGCATCGGTAATATCAAGATTAATACGCTCCAGCAGCGCGTCACGGCGGCGGTCGGGATTGTAGCGACGAGGCGTCATGATAAAGCTCCAGATAGATAAGATTCAGAAGTGGGAAACATGCTAACCTGAACAACGTTTTTGTACCACATCCGCTTCATTTTGCCGGCGGTTTCAGCTTTTGGCGTTAGTCCGCTGAGCGACAGGGCGTATGATGCCGGGGATTTGTTGGACGCGGTGCCGCGAATGCATAAGCTAGTAAAAGGAGACTCAACATGCAGTTGAACGGGGGATGGCTGGTCGAGGCGCGTCGGGTACCTTCGCCGCATCAAGATAGTCGTCCGGATAATGAAACTCCCTCTTTGCTGGTGGTGCACAATATAAGCCTACCGCCCGGCGAATTTGGCGGCCCGTGGATTGATGCCCTGTTCAGCGGTACGCTCGATCCCCATGCCCATCCTTTCTTTGCCGAGATTGCCCATCTTCGCGTTTCGGCGCATTGTCTGATTCGCCGCGATGGTGAAATCGTGCAGTATGTGCCTTTCGACAAGCGCGCGTGGCACGCGGGTGTTTCAAGCTATCACGGGCGCGAGCGCTGCAACGATTTTTCGATAGGCATTGAGCTGGAAGGGACCGACGAGCTGGCTTATACCGACGCGCAGTATCAGCAGCTGGCAGCCGTTACCCGTCAGCTTATCCCGCTCTATCCGGCGATAGCCGACAATATCACCGGCCATAGCGATATTGCGCCAGTGCGTAAAACGGATCCCGGCCCGGCTTTTGACTGGGTAAAATTTCGCGGTCTGTTAACCCCGTCGTCAGAATAAGGAGATGCCATGACGTTGTTCACTACGCTGTTAGTCCTCATTGCCGAGCGCTTGTTTAAGCTGGGCGAGCACTGGCAGCTCGATCATCGGCTGGAAGTGCTGTTTCGCCGGATAAAGCATTATTCCCTGCTGACAACTGTACTGATGACGGTCGCGGCGGCGGCAGTGGTGTTTATTATTCAGCGCCTGCTGCAGGGGCTGCTGTTTAACGTTCCGCTGCTGGTGTTCTGGATCCTGCTGGGCCTGCTGTGCATCGGCGCAGGTAAAGTCCGTTTGCACTATCACGCCTACCTGAAGGCCGCGGCGCGCGATGATAGCCGCGCCTGCGACGCCATGGCCAGTGAACTTACCCTGATCCACGGCGTACCGCCCGGCTGCGACCAGCGTGAGTATCTGAGCGAGCTGCAAAATGCGCTGCTGTGGATTAACTACCGCTATTATCTTGCTCCGCTGTTCTGGTTTGTGGTCGGCGGGCCGTGGGGGCCGTTAACCCTGATCGCCTACTGTACGCTGCGGGCCTGGCAAACGTGGCTGGCGCGTTATCAGACGCCGCGCCATCGCTTACAGTCGGGTATCGACGGTATTCTGCACGTGGTCGATTGGGTTCCGGTACGCCTGGTCGGCGTGGTGTACGCTTTGGTTGGACACGGGGAAAAAGCCTTACCGGCGTGGTTTGCCTCGCTGGGCGACCGCCACTCTTCTCAGTACCAGGTATTGACGCGTCTGGCGCAGTATTCGCTGGCGCGTGAGCCGCACGTGGATAAAGTGGCCACGCCGAAGGCGGCGGTCTCCATGGCGAAGAAAACATCGCTGGTGGTGGTGGTGATTATGGCGCTGCTGACCATTTACGGTACGCTGATTTAAGCGCCTGCCCGTTGGCGGGCAGGCATGACTCTTAATACGTGTCTGCTGCCGGGATGCCAAAATCAGGCATCCCGTTTTCTTGCCAGCGAATAAGCTTCAGGCGCGTATGACGATTTGGATCGTACAGCGGGTCGCCTTCGATTTCGGTGTAGTTACGCGCGTGGTACACCAGCACATCTTCTCCCTCCGGCGTCTGCGTAAAACTATTGTGTCCGGGCCCATACTGACGATTCTCATAACTGGTGCGGAATACCGGCTGCGGCGCTTTATGCCAGTTTTCCGGCCGGAGCGGGTCGGCGCTAACGTCTATCCACAGTAAGCCCATGCAGTAGTTTTCGTCGGTGGCGCTGGCGGAATAGCTGACGAACAGCTTGTCGCCGTGGAACAGTACCGCCGGGCCTTCGTTCACCAGGAAACCGCGGCACTCCCAGTCGAACTCAGGTTTGCTCAACATCACCGGCTTGCCTTTTAGCGTCCACGGATTTTCCAGCTCAGCCAGATAGAGGTTGGTGTTGCCTTTAATGTCCGGGGCTTTTTGCGCCCACAGGTACCACTGTTTGCCCTGATGGCGGAAAGTCGTGGCATCCAGCGCAAAGGTATCAAGCGGCGTTTTAATCTGCCCTTTTTCCTGCCATTTACCGGTTAATGGGTCGCTGTCCGCGCATTCCAGGGCGAACATGCGGTGCTGGAACATCCCCAGCGCATCCAGGTCGTGCGTGTGGGTTGCCGCAAAGTAGATGTACCATTTTCCGTCAATATCATGCAGCTCCGGCGCCCATATGAGCTGGCTCATCGGGCCGCTGTCCGGTTTACGCCAGACGACCACCGGCTGCGCGTCGCGTAAACCTTCAAGGGTTGCGGAGTGGCGGATTTCCAGACGGTCGTACTCCGGCACCGAGGCAATAAAGTAGTAGCTATCCTGATGGCGCAGAATATACGGGTCCGCGCGTTGTTCAATAAATGGATTCGGCCAGTTTTTCATTACGCTTTCCTTACATGTTCGCCGGTTTTCAGTTCCTGATAGTCATTGAGCTCGCTATAGTTGACCCGGCGTTTCTCGAGGTCAGACTGAATTTGCCTCATAAATTCGCGGTTAACCTTCAGCATACGCACCACTCCCGCGGTAATGAGATAGCCGACGCCGGGGATAACGCTGAATAGCAGTACGATACCGTTAATCGCGGATGCGCTTTGCTGTTTCGCGCCAGCATCGTAACCGTACCAGGAGAGCAGGAAGCCAACCATCGCGCCGGCGATAGCCAGACCGACCTTCAGGAAGAACAGGTTGCCGGAGAAGCTGATGCCGGTGATGCGTTTGCCGGTCTTCCATTCGCCGTAGTCGTCAACGTCGGCCATCAGCGACCAGTGCAGCGGTGAGGGGATCTGATGCAGGATATTCAGCAGGAAGTAGAGCGCCATAATCATCATGGTGGCGTGCGGGTCGAAGAAATAGAACGCGCAGGAGAAAACGGCCAGGACGATATTGGTCCAGAAAAACACCTGCAGTTTACACCAGCGGTCGGTCAGAACTTTCGCCAGCATACTACCGATCATCATCCCGACCACGCCAAGGCTGATAAACAGCGTGGCGAAGTGGGTGCTTTGCTGCATAACCCAGGTGACGTAGTACATGGTGGCGGCCATGCGAATAAAGCCCGGACAGACGTTGCACAGCGTTAACAGCAGGATGCGAACCCACTGGTCGTTTTTCCAGACGTCTTTCAGATCTTTTTTCAGCTCGTCGTTGGTCTGGACTGCGGGTTTTACGCGCTCACGAACGGTGGCAAAGCAGAACAGGAACATGCACATACCGATAAACGCCAGCACGGTCATCGCCATCTGGTAGCCTTTGGCTTTATCCTCACCGCCGAACCAGTCCGCCATCGGCAGCAGCGTCAGGGATAGCAGAAGAGTGGCAATACCGACCATCACGAAGCGATAGGACTGGCAGGCCACGCGTTCCTGCGGGTCATTCGTAATCACGCTACCCAGTGAGCAGTAGGGGATGTTAATCGCGGTATAGGTTAGCGAGAGCAGGAAGTAGGTGACGAAAGCATAGATAACCTTGCTATTGTACGTCCACTCCGGCGTGGTAAACATCAGGACGCTGAACAGCGCGTACGGGAAGGCAATCCACAGCAGCCATGGACGAAAACGGCCATATTTGCTGCGGGTACGGTCGGCCATCGCCCCCATAATCGGATCGGTAACCGCATCAATAACGCGTACAGAGAGCAGTAATACACCCACCAGCGCAGGTGCGAGGCCAAAAATATCCGTATAAAAATAGTTAACAAACAGCATGATGGCACCGAAGATGATATTGCATCCGGCATCACCCATCCCGTAGCCTATTTTCTCTTTAACTGAAAGCTTATTGCCATTCATCGCGGCGATCTCCCCGTTGCGGTATGGAGAGAATTATTAGTCGGGTAATAAATAAATGCGTTGTAGGAAAGGGTTAACGATATGGATAAATCGGTTATCAGGGGGAAAGTGTGAAGCAGATAACAATGCGCTGTGCCCGCCAGCGGCGGGCGGGCACAGATTCAGGAGATGTATGATTATGCTTTAATGGTGCTGGCCGTTTTCTGCTTAAACAGGTAGCCGACGCCGAGAACGGCAATCCATACCGGAATAAGGTAAACGGAGATCGCCATGCCAGGGGTCATCAGCATGATCACCAGTACTCCCGCCATGAACAGCAGGCAAATCCAGTTGCCCAGCGGATACAGCAGCGCCGGGAAGCGGGTCACCACGCCCTGCTGCTGCTTAGCGCGACGGAATTTGATATGCGCCAGGCTGATCATCGCCCAGTTGATCACCAGAGCAGAAACTACCAGCGCCATCAGCAGACCAAACGCCGATTCCGGCGCGAAGTAGTTAATCAGGACGCACAGCGCGGTCACCAGTGCGGAGACCAGAATAGTGTTGACCGGCACGCCGCGTTTATCGACGCTCATCAGCGCTTTTGGCGCGTTACCCTGCTGGGCCAGGCCGAACAGCATACGGCTGTTGCAGTAAACGCAGCTGTTATACACCGAAAGCGCCGCGGTCAGGACCACGATATTCAGGGCGTTAGCGACAAAGGTATCGCCCAGCTCATGGAAAATCAGGACGAACGGACTGGTATCGGCGGTCACGCGGCTCCATGGCAGCAGCGAAAGCAGAACGGCCAGCGAGCCCACATAGAAAATCAGAATACGGTAGATAACCTGGTTAGTGGCTTTTGGAATGCTTTGTTCCGGGTTATCCGCTTCTGCGGCGGTAATACCCACCAGCTCCAGACCGCCGAACGAGAACATAATAATCGCCATCATCATCACCAGCCCGGTGAAGCCGTGCGGCAGGAATCCGCCTTGCTCCCACAGGTTGCGTACGGTGGCCTGCGGGCCGCCGTTGCCGCTAAACAGCAGCCAGCCGCCGAACAGGATCATCGCCACGACGGCGACAACTTTAATGATCGCGAACCAGAACTCCATTTCGCCAAACACTTTGACGTTAGTCAGGTTGATCGCGTTGATGGCGATAAAGAAAATGGCCGCAGAAACCCAGGTAGGAATTTCCGGCCACCAGAACTGAACGTATTTCCCGACCGCGGTCAGCTCGGCCATCGCGACCAGCACGTAAAGAACCCAGTAGTTCCAGCCGGAAGCGAAGCCCGCAAAGCCGCCCCAGTATTTGTAGGCAAAATGACTAAATGAACCGGCCACCGGTTCTTCAACGACCATCTCGCCCAACTGACGCATAATCAGGAAGGCAATAAAACCGGCAATTGCGTAGCCCAGAATAATACCGGGACCTGCATTTTGGATGACGGATGCGCTACCGAGAAACAAGCCGGTACCGATAGCGCCTCCCAGCGCAATAAGCTGAATATGGCGGTTTTTAAGGCCGCGCTTTAGCCGATCGCCATGCTGTTGACCTTCCATCATGAAACCTCGTGTGTGGTTATGGTTATTATGTTTGTCCGCGTCATCCTTCAGGTGACTTCTTCGCTGTCCATCCCTGCCTGATAGCATAGTCAGTGAAATTTCAGCGGGCCTGAGTTCCGTTTTGCCCCGAGTGATGCAACGCACATATTGTTGTGTTTGTGTAATTATCAAATTCCGATGGTGTATTTATTTCTTTACGCAAGGCGGAGAGGGAATTCATGAAAAGGCCTTTCGTATCATGGAGAATAGTGATAAGCGCCGCTGAATGCACCTGCTTTATGAAGGGATGATGACGAAGCGAGCAAAAAGAAACCATTTGTAAATCACACCTCAATATTCCGCTCCTACCTCTTCTTTGCCATTTAGTCGATTTTATTGAATTTATATTCATTACTTGGTGAGTTGAATCGGTTCAGATAGCGTAATTTTTCGTTTCGATTAAGTTAACGCTACCTCTTTGTGAGTAAACACAACATTTGTGCAAAGTTACATTTATGAAATGTTATTTCTGTAAGGTTGTTAAAACGTGCCAGGTTTAATGATTTCAATCAAAACCTGTATGGACAGAAGGTGAATACTTTGTTACTTTAGCGATACGAACTATGAATTGGTAAGACCAATTGACTCCGGGCTAATGGCAGAGACAGGGAATATGGCCTACAGCAAGATCCGCCAACCAAAACTATCCGATGTGATAGAGCAGCAGCTGGAGTTTTTAATCCTTGAGGGGACGTTGCGCCCCGGTGAAAAACTCCCGCCAGAACGTGAACTGGCAAAACAGTTCGACGTTTCCCGTCCCTCGCTCCGTGAGGCTATTCAACGCCTCGAAGCTAAGGGCTTGTTGCTTCGTCGCCAGGGGGGCGGAACGTTTGTACAAAGCCGCCTGTGGCAGAGCTTCAGCGACCCGCTGGTAGAGCTACTGTCCGACCACCCTGAATCCCAATTCGATCTGCTGGAAACCCGTCACGCGCTTGAAGGCATTGCGGCTTATTACGCAGCGCTGCGCAGCAACGATGAAGACCGCGAACGTATTCGCGAGCTGCATCAGGCCATTGAACGGGCTCAGCAGTCCGGCGATCTTGACGCCGAATCCGATGCCGTCGTCCAGTATCAAATTGCCGTCACCGAAGCGGCGCACAATGTGGTGCTGCTCCATCTACTACGCTGTATGGAGCCGATGCTGGCCCAGAACGTTCGCCAGAATTTTGAATTGTTGTACGCCCGTCGGGAGATGCTCCCGCAGGTCAGCAATCATCGTACTCGAATTTTTGAGGCGATAATCGCCGGGGAACCGGAGCAGGCGCGTGAAGCCTCGCATCGTCACCTGGCGTTCATTGAGGAAATTTTGCTGGATCGTAGCCGTGAGCAGAGCCGTCGTGAACGCTCGCTGCGTCGTTTACAGCAACGAAAAGATGAGAACTCCGGTTCTTAAGCGCCATTTTTAGAGCGCGGCAACTAAACGCAGAACCTGTCTTATTGCATTCTCTGGCGAGAATTCAATGGGACAGGTTCCAGATTAATCAACGATTAGATAGATAAGGAATACCCCCCATGTCAGAACGTTTACCCAATGACGTGGATCCGATCGAAACTCGCGACTGGCTACAGGCGATCGAATCGGTCATCCGTGAAGAAGGTGTTGAGCGCGCTCAGTATCTTATTGACCAACTCCTTTCTGAAGCCCGCAAAGGCGGGGTGAAAGTGGCTGCTGGCGCATCGACCGGCGGTTACGTAAACACTATTGCCGTTGAAGATGAACCGGAATACCCGGGGAATCTGGATCTGGAACGTCGTATCCGTTCTGCGATCCGCTGGAACGCCATCATGACCGTTCTGCGCGCATCGAAAAAGGATCTCGAACTGGGCGGCCACATGGCTTCCTTCCAGTCTTCCGCAACCTTCTACGAAGTGTGCTTTAACCACTTCTTCCGCGCACGCAACGAGCAGGATGGCGGCGACCTGGTTTACTTCCAGGGCCACATCTCTCCGGGCGTCTACGCGCGTGCCTTCCTGGAAGGTCGTCTGACTGAAGAGCAGATGAACAACTTCCGTCAGGAAGTTCACGGTAAAGGTCTGTCCTCTTATCCGCACCCGAAACTGATGCCGGAATTCTGGCAGTTCCCGACCGTTTCTATGGGCCTGGGCCCTATCGGCGCGATTTATCAGGCTAAGTTCCTGAAATATCTGGAACACCGTGGTCTGAAAGATACTTCCAAACAAACCGTTTACGCCTTCCTCGGCGACGGTGAGATGGACGAACCGGAATCCAAAGGCGCGATCACCATCGCGACCCGTGAGAAACTGGACAACCTGGTTTTCGTTATCAACTGTAACTTGCAGCGTCTTGACGGCCCGGTTACCGGTAATGGCAAAATCATTAACGAACTGGAAGGCATCTTTGGCGGTGCTGGCTGGAACGTTATCAAGGTTATCTGGGGCGGACGCTGGGACGAACTGCTGCGTAAAGACACCAGCGGTAAACTGATCCAGCTGATGGAAGAGACCGTTGATGGTGACTACCAGACCTTCAAATCCAAAGATGGCGCCTACGTGCGTGAGCACTTCTTCGGTAAATATCCGGAAACCGCAGCGCTGGTTGCCGACTGGACTGACGAGCAGATCTGGGCCCTCAACCGCGGCGGCCACGATCCGAAGAAAGTCTATGCTGCACTGAAAAAAGCGCAGGAAACCAAAGGCAAAGCTACCGTTATCCTCGCCCATACCATTAAAGGTTACGGCATGGGTGACACCGCTGAAGGTAAAAACATCGCCCATCAGGTTAAGAAAATGAACATGGACGGCGTTCGCTACGTCCGCGATCGTTTCAACGTGCCGGTTGCCGATGCGGATATCGAAAAACTGCCGTACGTGACCTTCCCGGAAGGTTCCGAAGAGCACACCTATCTGCACGCCCAGCGTCAGAAACTGCACGGCTATCTGCCGAGCCGTCAGCCGAACTTCGATGAGAAGCTGGAGCTGCCGACTCTGGAAGATTTCGGGCCGCTGCTGGAAGAGCAGAATAAAGAGATCTCTACCACTATCGCGTTCGTTCGTGCCCTGAACGTGATGCTGAAGAACAAATCCATCAAAGACCGCCTCGTGCCGATCATCGCCGATGAAGCGCGTACCTTTGGTATGGAAGGTCTGTTCCGTCAGATCGGTATCTACAGCCCGAACGGCCAGCAGTACACCCCGCAGGACCGTGAGCAGGTTGCATACTACAAAGAAGACGAGAAAGGCCAGATTCTGCAGGAAGGTATCAACGAACTGGGTGCAGGCGCGTCCTGGTTGGCTGCTGCGACCTCCTACAGCACCAACAACCTGCCGATGATCCCGTTCTACATCTACTACTCCATGTTCGGGTTCCAGCGTATCGGCGACCTGTGCTGGCAGGCCGGCGACCAGCAGGCTCGCGGCTTCCTGATCGGTGGTACTTCCGGTCGTACGACGCTGAACGGCGAAGGTCTGCAGCACGAAGATGGCCATAGCCATATTCAGTCTCTGACCATCCCGAACTGTATCTCTTACGATCCGTCTTACGCGTACGAAGTTGCGGTCATCATGCACGATGGTCTGGAGCGTATGTACGGTGAGAAACAAGAGAACGTTTACTACTACATCACCACGCTGAACGAAAACTACCACATGCCGGCCATGCCGGAAGGCGCCGAGGAAGGTATCCGTAAAGGTATCTACAAACTCGAAACCGTTGAAGGTAGCAAAGGTAAAGTTCAACTGCTGGGCTCCGGTTCTATCCTGCGTCACGTTCGTGAAGCCGCGCAGATCCTGGCTAACGACTACGGCGTAGGTTCTGACGTTTATAGCGTCACCTCCTTCACCGAACTGGCGCGCGATGGCCAGGATTGTGAACGCTGGAACATGCTGCACCCGCTGGAAACGCCGCGCGTTCCGTATATTGCTCAGGTGATGAACGACGCTCCGGCAGTCGCATCGACTGACTATATGAAACTGTTCGCTGAGCAGGTTCGTACTTACGTACCGGCCGATGATTACCGCGTACTGGGTACCGACGGCTTCGGTCGCTCTGACAGCCGTGAAAACCTGCGTCACCACTTCGAAGTTGACGCTTCCTACGTAGTGGTAGCAGCGCTGGGCGAACTGGCTAAACGTGGCGAAATCGATAAGAAAGTGGTTGCGGAAGCCATCACTAAATTCAACATCGATGCAGATAAAGTTAACCCGCGTCTGGCGTAAGAGGTAAAAGAATAATGGCTATCGAAATCAAAGTACCGGACATCGGGGCTGATGAAGTTGAAATCACCGAGATTCTGGTCAAAGTGGGCGACAAAGTTGAAGCTGAACAGTCGCTGATCACCGTAGAAGGCGACAAAGCCTCTATGGAAGTTCCGTCTCCGCAGGCTGGCGTCGTTAAAGAGATCAAAGTCTCCGTCGGCGACAAAACCGAGACCGGTAAACTGATCATGATTTTCGATTCCGCCGATGGTGCAGCAGCCGCTGCACCTGCGCAGGAAGAGAAGAAAGAAGCCGCTCCGGCCGCCGCAGCACCGGCAGCCGGCAGCGCGAAAGAAGTTCATGTACCGGATATCGGCGGTGATGAAGTTGAAGTCACGGAAATCATGGTCAAAGTGGGCGACACCATCGCCGCTGAACAATCCCTGATTACCGTAGAAGGCGACAAAGCTTCTATGGAAGTACCGGCGCCGTTCGCGGGCACCGTGAAAGAGATCAAAATCAACACCGGCGACAAAGTGTCCACGGGTTCCCTGATCATGATCTTCGAAGTGGCGGGCGCAGCGCCTGCCGCAGCTCCGGCAAAAGCGGAAGCCGCTCCGGCTGCTGCTGCACCGGCAGCTTCGGGTTCTAAAGAAGTTCACGTTCCGGATATCGGCGGTGATGAAGTTGAAGTGACCGAAGTGATGGTGAAAGTGGGCGATAAAATTGCCGCTGAACAGTCACTGATCACTGTTGAAGGCGACAAAGCTTCCATGGAAGTGCCGGCGCCGTTCGCGGGTACCGTGAAAGAGATCAAAATCAGCACCGGCGACAAAGTTTCCACCGGTTCTCTGATCATGGTCTTCGAAGTGGAAGGCGCAGCGCCTGCCGCGGCTCCGGCCGCAGCCGCTCCGGCTCCTGCTGCAGCACCGGCTCAGGCGGCTAAACCTGCCGCAGCGCCTGCTGCAAAAGCGGAAGGCAAATCTGAGTTTGCTGAAAACGACGCTTACGTTCACGCAACGCCGCTGATTCGTCGTCTGGCGCGCGAATTCGGCGTCAACCTGGCGAAAGTGAAAGGTTCCGGTCGTAAAGGCCGTATCCTGCGCGAAGACGTTCAGGCCTACGTGAAAGAAGCGGTTAAACGCGCTGAAGCCGCGCCTGCTGCTACCGGCGGCGGTATCCCGGGCATGCTGCCGTGGCCGAAAGTGGACTTCAGCAAGTTTGGTGAAGTGGAAGAAGTTGAACTGGGCCGCATCCAGAAGATCTCTGGCGCTAACCTGAGCCGTAACTGGGTGATGATCCCGCACGTTACGCACTTCGACAAAACCGATATCACCGATCTGGAAGCGTTCCGTAAACAGCAGAACGCCGAAGCTGAGAAGCGTAAGCTGGACGTGAAATTCACTCCGGTTGTTTTCATCATGAAAGCCGTTGCCGCGGCGCTTGAGCAGATGCCGCGCTTCAACAGCTCCCTGTCTGAAGATGCTCAGCGTCTGACGCTGAAGAAATACATCAACATCGGTGTGGCGGTTGATACCCCGAATGGTCTGGTTGTTCCGGTCTTTAAAGACGTGAACAAGAAGAGCATTACCGAGCTGTCTCGTGAACTGACCGTGATTTCTAAGAAAGCGCGTGATGGTAAGCTGACCGCTGGCGAAATGCAGGGTGGTTGCTTCACTATCTCCAGCATCGGCGGCCTGGGTACCACCCACTTCGCGCCGATTGTGAACGCGCCGGAAGTGGCTATCCTCGGCGTGTCTAAATCCGCGATGGAGCCGGTATGGAATGGTAAAGAGTTCGTGCCGCGTCTGATGATGCCGATCTCTCTGTCCTTCGACCACCGCGTGATCGACGGTGCTGATGGTGCGCGCTTTATCACCATCATCAACAATATGCTGAGCGACATTCGCCGCTTGGTGATGTAAGCGAAAAGCCGGCCTGACGGCCGGCTTTTTTCTGGTAATCTCTTATCCGTTTTGAAGTTACCAGCAATAAAGGACAAAATCGTTTGCCGTTTGTTGTTTCAAAATTGTTAACAATTTTGTAAAATGCTTGCGGATAGAACGTCCCGGTGGACATGGGCGTAAAAACAATAGCGTCAGACCCGCCGGATACAAATTACAGAGGTCATGATGAGTACTGAAATCAAAACTCAGGTCGTGGTACTTGGGGCAGGCCCCGCAGGTTATTCTGCTGCCTTCCGTTGCGCTGATTTAGGTCTGGAAACCGTCATCGTAGAACGTTACAGCACCCTCGGCGGTGTTTGCCTGAACGTCGGCTGTATCCCTTCTAAAGCACTGCTGCACGTTGCTAAAGTTATCGAAGAAGCGAAAGCGCTGGCCGAACACGGCATCGTTTTCGGTGAGCCGAAAACCGACATTGACAAGATTCGCACCTGGAAAGAAAAAGTCATCACTCAGCTGACCGGCGGTCTGGCTGGCATGGCCAAAGGGCGTAAAGTGAAGGTGGTTAACGGTCTGGGTAAATTTACCGGCGCTAACACCCTGGAAGTGGAAGGCGAAAACGGCAAAACCGTGATCAACTTCGACAACGCTATCATCGCGGCGGGTTCCCGTCCGATCGAACTGCCGTTCATTCCGCATGAAGATCCGCGCGTATGGGACTCCACCGATGCGCTGGAGCTGAAAACCGTACCAAAACGCCTGCTGGTTATGGGCGGCGGTATCATCGGTCTGGAAATGGGTACCGTATACCATGCGCTGGGTTCAGAGATTGACGTGGTTGAAATGTTCGACCAGGTGATCCCGGCAGCAGATAAAGACGTGGTGAAAGTCTTCACCAAGCGCATCAGTAAGAAATTTAACCTGATGCTGGAAACCAAAGTGACCGCCGTTGAAGCGAAAGAAGACGGTATCTACGTTTCCATGGAAGGCAAAAAAGCCCCGGCTGAAGCGCAGCGCTATGACGCCGTGCTGGTGGCTATCGGTCGCGTGCCGAACGGTAAAAACCTCGATGCCGGTAAAGCAGGCGTTGAAGTTGACGAGCGTGGCTTTATCCGCGTTGACAAACAGTTGCGTACCAACGTGCCGCATATCTTCGCTATCGGCGATATCGTCGGTCAGCCGATGCTGGCGCACAAAGGCGTTCACGAAGGCCACGTTGCTGCCGAAGTTATCGCCGGCATGAAGCACTACTTCGACCCGAAAGTGATTCCGTCCATCGCCTATACCGAGCCGGAAGTTGCATGGGTTGGCCTGACGGAGAAAGAAGCGAAAGAGAAAGGCATCAGCTACGAAACCGCCACCTTCCCGTGGGCTGCTTCTGGCCGTGCTATCGCTTCCGACTGCGCTGACGGTATGACCAAACTGATTTTCGACAAAGAATCTCACCGCGTTATCGGCGGAGCGATTGTCGGCACCAACGGCGGCGAGCTGCTGGGTGAAATCGGTCTGGCGATCGAAATGGGCTGTGACGCTGAAGATATCGCGCTGACCATCCACGCTCACCCGACTCTGCACGAGTCCGTTGGCCTGGCGGCAGAAGTCTTCGAAGGTAGCATCACCGACCTGCCGAACGCGAAAGCGAAGAAAAAGTAAGTTTTTCTTTCAGGCAAAATCAAAAAGCGGCTCAGTGAGCCGCTTTTTTTATCGGTGATGTTTAGAACTGTGTCGCCGTTAATAAAATTGCATACCTTATTAATTCCTGAAAAATAGTAACTATGTAAACTTATAGGTAGTAAACTATATGTGAGGTATGCGATGAAAAGGCTTTTAACCACCACTCTCCTGGCTGCAACGTTGGTTTCTGGTATGGCCTGCGCGGCGGATGCCGCGATTCCCTGGGCTGATAACAGCGGCGGTACCGAAAGCACCCATATTGCCGCTATGGGCCAGGATTTGAATATACAGCATCAGCAAATAACGAAGACCAGCGAAGGCGTATGGGCGGCGAACTCCGGTAGCATCAGCGCTGATGAAGCGGCGTTGACCAGCACTAAACCGGCTTTTGCCGGCTACCCGTCTCTGATGCCTCATCAGGGCTAAGCCAACGTAGTGATACTGCCCGGCAGCGCCATATCGCGCCGGGCATTTTACTATTGATGGATGGCCTGCCAGCCGGAGTCAGGCGAAAACTGAGAAATCGCCCGCGCCTTGCTTGGCGTTTCATCACCTAAATTAGCCTGATAAACCTCATCATTTTGGTTAACCATAAAGCTCATGATGCCGGTCTTTCCCCATTCCACCGGCCATGCCAGCAGGGCGGCGCCCTGATTCTCGCCGTCTTTAATTATGCGGAAACGATAGCCGTGATAGCCCTCGCCGGGTTCTACGGGACTAAACGCCGGTCCTAACGGGCTGGGGGCTTCGCCGGGAGCGGCTGGCCAGTAGAGGCCATCTTTCTTGCCATCGCTGCTGATAATCTTCTGCGCCCAGGCGTGGTTTAATCGATAGAAATCCTGCTGGGCATCAACGTAAGCATGCATTGCCTGAATGGCTGACAGCTCATTGCGGCCAATCGCGCGAGTCAGGATCTCATCTTCAGCAGCGGCCATATCAAAACGCCAGCCGCTCTTATCCTGAATTATGGGGATCGGTAGCCGCCACGCTTCCTGACCTACCTCCAGCCAGGCGCTATCCTGTTGCTGAACGATACGATGGCTCACTTTCCAGTCACGCTGAAAGCGATCGACGGCGTCAGGGGCAATGCCATCCGGCGGTAAAAACTGCTGCCAGCTATCGCCGAGCAGCCCGTTGAGCGCCGATTCATCATGCTTGCCGATCGCCTCGGCCAGCGCGCTGGCGGCCTGTTGCGGAGAGGAAAACTGCTGTTGAGCCAACGATATGGCGGGCGCCAGGGCCAGCAGAGTCATTGTTAATAATTTTTTCATCTGATTATCCTCAGCGGCGGCGCAGTTCATGATGTTCAGAAAGCTGTTCTCTGGCCGCGCTGCGCTGCTCGCTGCTTAAACCCGAGATATGACGGCTCTGCAGGCCGCGCGCCTGCTGCGACTGCCAGGAAGGAGAGCGGATATCGTTACCGCTCAGGGCATTGGCGTGCAGGTCATTCAGCTTCTGTTGACGTTGTGCGGGCGTTGCGGTCCGCAGCTGTTCGCGGCGCTGTTGCTGCTGCGCCGTTGGATGCTGAATTTGCGATTTTACCGCTTCCCGATGCTGCTGTTGTACGGCGTTATGTGTAACCGCCGGCGTGGCGTCATAGCCGCGGTAGTTATTGCGCTGGGTCACCTGATGCAGCTGCTGCGATGCGAGCTGACGCTGGGCATCGCGGGACGGCGCGCGAGCAAGCGAGTTATCCGCGGCAGCCGCAGGCCCGGTACGCTGCTGTAGCTGAGTCATGGCCGCCTGACGTTGCGCGTTACGATCGACGGGTTGATGTTGGGTAGCGCTAAGCCCGCCGGGAACATTGGTCTGATGGTAATGCTGCGCGATGTTGTTGTTCGGGTACGGAATATTGCCGCGCCAGGCTGGATTATGCTGCCAGTTAGCGTGGTTACCCGGCAAATTCTGCCCGGTAATATGGTTGAAATTATTGACGTTGATATTGATATTATCGCCGTTGTGCGAGTAGCCGCCGTGATGATCATCATCGTGGTGGTGATCGTCATCGTCATGATGGCGATCGTCATCATCCCAGTCGATGCTGCTGAACAGGGCGTAGGTGGTGGCGACGCCGAGGCTATAGCCAAAACCTTTGACGAAGCTATCGGTGAACTGTTCACCCGGAGGCGGCGGCAGGTAGACCGGCGGGTAGGCCGTGTTAGGCCAGGCGCCGTAAACTACAGAAGGGTTATAGGCCGGCACGTACACCACGTTCGGATCGGCGGATTCGATTTTAATCACCTGGGCGAGAGGGGAGGATGTCACGGCGCTGCTGCTGCGTGAGGTGCTGGTTGTCGACGTTGCCGCAGCGTTTGTGGCGGTGATGACTTTCTGCTGCGGCGTAGATTTTAGCGTTCCGGTCTGCTGGGCGATGGCGCGTAAGCGCTGCACCGAATCCATGACGTCCTGCGGCTGGGCGAGAAATGCGTTACCCAGGTTTTCTATCCACGGTGGGTTTTCTCCCATTAACGCGAGCAGGGAAGGGAAGGCGACCAGCGATTTTACGCTGGGATCCCAGGGCTGGCTTGCCACCGCTTGTACCGCCGCATCCCCCTTCATTGCGGGATTATCCTGCGACCACTGCACCGCCTGAACGACGTTACTCGGATAGGTCGCAGCCATCAGCACCTGGGACAGGAGATTGTCCGGATAGAGCGCGATTGGCGCGACCCACTGGTCTATCTGCGCGGGGGTATAGGTTGCGGTAACCGGCCGAGCGGCGGCGGTGGTCTGCGCCGTCTGCGCAACGGCGGGTGGCTCGGGGGCCGTTTGCGGTTCCCGGCTTTTAACGTAGAGCGTACCCGCAGCGGCTAATAGTCCGGCACTGCAAAGCAGCGCGAGCAGATGGGGTTTGAAAGGCAGCGTCATAAGGACTCCCGGCACAAAGATTGGCCCGTTTTGACAGAGTATTGTCGTCAAGCGGGGGATTGCCTGAGTATAAAGATCGCGAATTTGCGTTTTTGATTTTAGTTGGGTTTTTGGACAATGATGTGTAACAGAATTAATTTTATATACCGCTAAACTGACAGAAAACCTGCAATATTCTGCCCTTAACGATTCAGCTAATTTTTAATGTTGCTTTTTTGTAAACAGATTAACACCCCGCCAAAATCCTGCTATGCTGCCGACGCGGTATCGGGCATTTACCCTACAAACTGCTGTCTCACAGGAGCGTGAAGAGAATCGCCTACCGCATTTTACAATGAGAGCGAGGAGAACCGTCGTGCTAGAAGAATACCGTAAGCACGTAGCTGAGCGTGCCGCCGAGGGGATTGTACCGAAACCCTTAGATGCAACCCAAATGGCCGCGCTGGTAGAACTGCTGAAAAACCCGCCAGCGGGTGAAGAAGAATTCCTGTTAGACCTGTTAATTAACCGCGTACCGCCGGGCGTCGACGAAGCCGCCTATGTTAAAGCCGGATTCCTTGCCGCGATCGCCAAAGGCGATGCAACTTCTCCACTGGTTACCCGTGAAAAAGCTGTCGAACTGCTGGGCACCATGCAGGGCGGTTACAACATTCATCCCCTGATTGACGCGCTGGACGACGCAAAACTGGCGCCGATTGCCGCGAAAGCGCTGTCCCACACCCTGCTGATGTTCGACAACTTCTACGATGTTGAAGAGAAAGCCAAAGCGGGCAATGAATATGCCAAACAGGTGATGCAATCCTGGGCTGACGCTGAGTGGTTCCTGAGCCGTCCTCAGCTGGCTGACAAAATCACCGTGACCGTTTTTAAAGTCACCGGCGAAACCAACACCGATGACCTGTCTCCGGCTCCTGATGCCTGGTCCCGCCCGGACATTCCGCTGCACGCGCTGGCAATGCTGAAAAACGCCCGTGAAGGCATCGACCCGGATCAGCCAGGCGCCGTCGGCCCAATTAAGCAGATTGAAGCACTGCAGCAAAAAGGTTTCCCGCTGGCGTACGTCGGCGATGTCGTGGGTACCGGTTCATCGCGTAAATCCGCCACCAACTCGGTGCTGTGGTTTATGGGCGACGATATTCCGAACGTGCCGAACAAACGCGGCGGCGGTCTGGTTCTCGGCGGCAAAATTGCGCCTATCTTCTTTAATACTATGGAAGATGCCGGCGCGCTGCCGATTGAGGTGGACGTAAACAACCTGAACATGGGCGACGTGATTGACGTTTATCCGTTCAAAGGTGAAGTACGTAACCACGAAACCGGCGAACTGCTGGCGACCTTCGAGCTGAAAACCGACGTGCTGATCGACGAAGTACGCGCAGGCGGCCGTATCCCGCTAATCATCGGTCGTGGCCTGACCACCAAAGCGCGTGAAGCGCTTGGCCTGCCGCACAGCGAGGTATTCCGTCAGGCGAAAGACGTGGCGGAAAGCAGCCGCGGCTACTCTCTGGCGCAGAAAATGGTTGGCCGCGCCTGCGGCGTAGCCGGGGTTCGTCCGGGCGCTTACTGCGAACCGAAGATGACCTCCGTAGGCTCTCAGGACACCACCGGTCCGATGACCCGTGACGAGCTGAAAGACCTGGCGTGCCTGGGCTTCTCTTCCGACCTGGTGATGCAGTCCTTCTGCCATACCGCCGCTTACCCTAAGCCGGTTGACGTCACCACGCACCACACGCTGCCGGACTTTATTATGAACCGCGGCGGCGTATCGCTGCGTCCTGGCGATGGCGTTATCCACTCCTGGCTGAACCGTATGCTGCTGCCGGATACCGTCGGTACCGGCGGTGATTCGCATACCCGTTTCCCGATTGGTATCTCTTTCCCGGCAGGTTCTGGCCTGGTGGCGTTTGCCGCCGCGACCGGCGTCATGCCGCTGGATATGCCGGAATCGGTGCTGGTGCGCTTTAAAGGCAAAATGCAGCCGGGCATTACCCTGCGCGATCTGGTGCACGCCATCCCGCTGTATGCGATCAAACAGGGCCTGCTGACCGTTGAGAAGAAAGGTAAGAAAAACATCTTCTCCGGCCGCATTCTGGAGATCGAAGGTCTGCCGGATCTGAAAGTTGAACAGGCGTTTGAATTGACCGATGCCTCCGCAGAGCGCTCGGCTGCAGGCTGCACGATCAAGCTGAACAAAGAGCCGATCGTTGAGTATCTGACCTCCAACATCGTCCTGCTGAAGTGGATGATCGCGGAAGGCTACGGCGACCGCCGTACGCTGGAACGTCGCGTTCAGGGCATGGAAAAATGGCTGGCGGAACCTGAACTGCTGGAAGGGGATGCGGATGCAGAATATGCGGCGGTGATCGATATCGATCTGGCCGATATCAAAGAGCCAATCCTCTGCGCGCCGAACGATCCGGACGATGCGCGTCTGCTGTCCGACGTGCAGGGTGAGAAGATCGATGAAGTGTTTATCGGTTCCTGCATGACCAACATCGGCCACTTCCGCGCGGCTGGTAAGCTGCTGGACAACCACAAAGGTCAACTGCCGACCCGTTTGTGGGTAGCGCCGCCAACCCGTATGGATGCCGCGCAGCTGACTGAAGAGGGTTACTACAGCGTGTTTGGTAAGAGCGGCGCGCGTATTGAAATCCCTGGCTGCTCCCTGTGCATGGGTAACCAGGCGCGCGTTGCTGACGGTGCGACGGTGGTTTCTACTTCAACCCGTAACTTCCCGAACCGTTTAGGTACCGGCGCTAACGTCTTCCTGGCCTCTGCGGAGCTGGCGGCAGTCGCCGCGCTTATCGGTAAGCTGCCGACGCCGGAAGAGTACCAGACCTACGTGGCTCAGGTGGATAAAACCGCGGCGGATACCTACCGCTATCTGAACTTCGACCAGCTGGGTCAGTACACTGAGAAGGCTGACGGGGTTATTTTCCAGACCGCGGTGTAATGCGCTAGGTCAGAGCGGTACATAATCCCCTCAATGCCCGGTGAACTTTGCGTCACCGGGCATTTTTATTTCCAATCCCTCCGTCCGCGACGCTTTTTTTCTCCCTTACTGCTGCGATAATGACGCTATGGGTACAGTGCAGCGGTGACGCACTGCCCTTGCAGAGGAAAAGACTATGGATTACGAATTTCTGCGCGATATTACCGGAGTGGTAAAGGTGCGAATGTCGATGGATCATGAGGCTATCGGCCACTGGTTCAACGAAGAGGTCAAAGATAACCTTACCCTGCTTGATGAAGTCGAGCAGGCCGCGCGCACCGTCAAAGGCAGCGAACGTTCCTGGCAGCGTGCCGGTCATGAATACACATTATGGCTGGATGGTGAAGAAGTGATGATCCGCGCCAATCAGCTGGATTTTTCCGGCGATGAGATAGAAGAGGGGATGAGCTACTACGACGAAGAAAGCCTCTCGCTGTGCGGTATTGAAGATTTTTTACAGGTCGTTGCCGCCTATCGTGAGTTTATGCAGCAGCGCTAAGTCTGGCGGAGCCTCCGTGCTCCGCCGGGCGTTACACCGCCGGTATATTTCTTGCGTAGTAAATTTCACGCATCTCTTTCCACAGCTGGTCAGTGATGACCCGGCGCTCTTCTTCGGTTAAATCTTCCGGCCTGGTGTGAAACATATAGTGCTTAAGGTCGAATTCCTTAAGCAGCATCTTGGTATGGAAGATATTCTCCTGGTAAACGTTTACGTCCACCATGTCATACAAAGACTTAATATCCTCGGACATGAAGTTCTGAATGGAGTTAATTTCATGATCGATGAAGTGCTTCATGCCGTTCACATCGCGGGTAAAACCGCGAACGCGATAGTCAATGGTGACAATATCGGATTCTAGCTGGTGAATCAGATAATTCAGGGCCTTCAGCGGTGAAATGACCCCGCAGGTTGAGACTTCAATATCGGCACGGAAGGTGCACAGCCCGCCTTCAGGATGGCTTTCCGGGTAGGTATGAACGCAGATATGGCTTTTATCGAGATGCGCCACAACGGTTTCCGGTAGCGGGCCTGGATGTTCGGTCTGATCGATAAGCTGCGGATCGATAGGCTCTTCGCTGACCAGGATCGTCACGCTGGCGCCCTGAGGCTCATAATCCTGACGCGCAATGTTAAGAATATTTGCGCCGATAATTGAACAGGTCTCGGACAAAATTTCTGTCAGGCGGTTGGCGTTGTAGAGTTCGTCAATATAGGCGATGTAGCCATCGCGCTCCTCTGCCGTTTTCGCGTAGCAGATATCATAGATGCAAAAACTCAGGCTTTTGGTCAGATTGTTAAAGCCGTGCAGCTTCAATTTTTTCAATTTAGATCACCCCCTTACTTAACGGTGGATAGCGCATTCAGTAAATATTGCGGTAAAGCAAATGCCGCCGCGTGAATTGCCGGATTGTAATAACGGCACTTCAGGTTCGATTTATGAAAGCGGGCCTGGATGATTTCGCTGGAAAGGTGGCGCAGGGCTTCGTTGTCCGTGGCCCATGCGAAGGTCATAATGCCGCCGTAATAGGTTGGAATCGCCGCCTGATAGAAGCTCACATCGCTAAAGTAATGACTGAGCTTGCGATGGCTATCGACGGCCTCATCCTGCTGCAGGAAGCTGACGCCGTTCTGAGCGACGAAAATCCCGCCAGGATTGAGGCAGCGTTTGCAGCCTTCATAAAATGCGGAAGTGAACAGGCTCTCGCCGGGACCGATAGGATCGGTGCAATCGGAGATAATGACGTCAAACGTTTGCGCCGTTTGGTTAACAAAATTGACGCCATCGTCAATGACCAGCGTAAAACGCGGATCGTCGTACGAGCCAGCGTTATGATTAGGCAGATACTGACGACAGAACGACACCACGCCAGCGTCAATTTCTACCATAGTGATGCTTTCGACATTGCCGTGGCGAGAGACTTCGCGCAGCATGGCGCCATCGCCGCCGCCGATAATTAACACATGTTTCGCCTGACTGTGGGCCATTAGCGGAACATGGGTCATCATTTCATGGTAGATGAACTCATCACGCTCGGTGGTTTGTACCACCCCGTCCAGCGCCATCACGCGACCAAACGCCGCGTTTTCGAAAATGATTAAATCCTGATGCTCGGTTTTCTCATGATACAGAACGTTATCAACGCTGAAATACTGACCAAAATGGTCGTGCAGCGTTTCATGCCACAGATTGCTATCGGCCACGGGCAGATCCTCCTTTGTTAACATCTGTTACACCCATTAAAATGAGCGCAACATCATAGCCAACTATAGAAGATGATGCACGGCGGATATTTCAGCAAATGAGGCGTGGTAAGAAAATGGCGAACGCCGCCCTGGCGGGAGGCGTTAGGATCAGGGTTTTTTAGCCTGCGGTTGTGCTGCAGTGGCGTCAACGATTCTGAGCGAATAGACCATGGTCGCTCCCGGCGGGATTTTAGGCGGTTTGCCTTCGCTGCCGTAGGCGAGCTCGGGAGGGATCACGACCGTAATAGCGCCGTGATTTCCCAGCCGCTTTATGGGCCCAAGGAACAGTGGAGGATAAGATTTCAGGGACTGAGACCACACTTTACCCTCCGCCTCCATATCGTTAATGACGGTTCCGTCAGTAAGCGTTTCTTTGATGGTGACGGTAACGATGTCGCTATCGAGAATCTTGCCCTTACCGGCATAATCTATGCGACTGTAAACGCCATCTTTCAATACCACTCCTTTTTGCTGCGCGAACTTTTGCTGATATTTCTTTCCTTCGCTAAGCGTTTGCTGTTCGATCTTCTTCAGGTTCTGAAAGACTTTTTTAGATACATCGAACAAAGCTTTATTGCGCGCTTTCTCATCAAGGGCGATATTTCCGGAAAAAGAATCCTGGATCCCCTGCAGTACGGTATCTTTGCTCATTTTTACGCCCTGGGAATCCCGGGTGGATAAGAGCTGTAGCACTTCAGCGCCCATCGATACGCCAATAGCGTAAGCCTGCTGCAGGGGCGCTTTCGCAAGGTCGATAGCCGCTGGTTTTTTAGCTTCGGCATCAGCTAACATGGTTTTTAGTCGGGTAATTTCATCTGCGCTGGCTTGCAGTTGGGCTTTATCTTTATCGGCGGCATCCTCCTGAAGGGATGACTGCTGCTTGCTGATGATAAAGGAATCCAGTTTAGCCGTGAGCGCCTGTTTTTCTACCCCTGCAGCCGCCAGTTTTGTCGTTAAATCCTTTTCTTTCGTTTCATAGGCGGCGAGCTTCGCGAGCACGACTTTATGGTCTGTTTCAGCCGCCTCCAGCTTCGTTTGTAGCGCCTGCCGGGCGGCGTCAGCCGCGGTGAGTTTTGCGCGCATTTGCCCCTGAGCTGACTCAGCGGCAGCGAGCTTGCTAATGAGCGCTTGTTTGTCTGATGCAGCAGCCGTGAGCCTGGAGGCCGTATCTTGCTTTTCCGTTTCCGCCGCGGCGAGTTTCTTTATCAGTGCCTGTTTTTCAGCGGTTGCCTCAGTCAGCTGCAGCTCGGCTTTTTGTTTTGCGGATTCTACTAATAATAGCCTTTTTTCTTGCTGCACTATTTTATTTTCGGAGGCGTTACGCTGGCCCACGCTCTGTTTTATTTCAGCTGCGGCCGTTAGCTCTTTATCTATTAATCGTTGTTTTTCGGCTACAGCAGCCGCTAATTTTTTCTCAAGCAGCTGAATTTTATCAGTCAGCTCTTTTTGGTTATCTGCTGCGGCATTAATCGTCACAGGTTTAGCTTCCAGCTGCTGTCGAAGCTGGCGGATGAGTTTATCTTTTTGAGAAATTATTGCAGCCTGGCGGGAGATATCATTGGTACTCTGAACGCTTTTTTTATTGGTTGTTTTTGTTTTATTGCTTTTTTCCTCCACGGGCTTAACAGGCTCACGACTTTCCTGCGCCTGCTGCTCTTTAGCGTAATTTAAAAATGCAGGGCCTGAAGCGTCGCTGCTTGAACTCGTCGTGACGCTTATCAGTGCATCTTTTTCCGCAAAGGCGTCCGGCGATAGCGCCAGCACAAACACTGCTGCCAGCGATACCGAATTGAAGTTTTTAGCTATTTTCCCGTTCATAGCTGAACATTTTCACCACGTTTAACAAGACTATCTATCAATGCCTTTTCAATATCAGCGCATAGCTTGATTGATTTGAACTGGTACATCGAATCGATTCCCTGTTTTGTCGGTTCAGCGACTTTACTGCGGACAGAATTATATTGGGTTGCAGCGCTCAGCAGGGCGGTGAACTCATTACCGAGTTTGTCTGCCTGCTTTGGATTCACTTCTTTCAGAGACTCAAGAGCCTTACGGCAGGAGTCTAAACGCGCTTGCTCATCTGCGACTCTCTGCTGTTCCGTTTGTTGTTGGCTTAATGTCGTATCAGATAATGGTTTCATTAATCTGGCGGATTGTCTGGACTGCGTTGAATTACAGCCCACTAATAAAATGACGGCCAGAGGCGCTATGCGTGTAAATAAGGATATGTTCAAGGTTTCATTCCATTGATAAAAAGGGGTGTTATTGGGCGATAATAGTGTGCAAAAAAGAAGATTGCAATATTAGAGTTTTGTTTTTGAAAGTCTATTTATTATATTTGTTTTAGTGATGAGTCAAACTCTTAATGAATTAAGTTTGAATTGTTAGTGAATTCTATGAATTGAGATATAAATTAAAGCGCGTAGTTAATTGAGCCGCTATTATTACGGCGCATCATAGCCGTATTCTCACGGCTACCGATTTTTTGAAATGAGGGGGATTATTTCACGTAAGCAAGCAGGCTAAGTGAGTCACGCGCCAGCGCTTTACATTTTTTGGTGGTGGGGATTTTGATTCCGCTGAGGTCCCGGTAGCTATCTTCACCCAGCGCTTTCATATTGAAGCTGTCGTAATTGCTTAAATCCCACTGGTTCTGCTGAGCAAAAAAGACCAGGGCGCGGCGAATCTGCGTGTTGGGCAGATTTTGATAACCGCAGTCGTTCTTCAGAAAGACGAATACTGCCGTTAAATCAGCCATATCCTCCGCTTCGGACTCGCTTAATGCATAGCTATTGGCGGAGAGAGTGAGCAGGCTGCCAAGCACTATTGTTCTGAAAAGCGTCTTCATTTTTTCTACCATTGAATCACGGACGAACAACGTTAGCATACTTCGTTACACTGCGCCGAGCTTTATTCTTACTCTTCTACTTGACCTTCCTGTTGGGGGAGGGTTTAAGCTCAATTATTCACCAGCAGAATAAAAAGGATGTGAAAATGCAACGTCGTGAGTTTCTTAAACTAACCGCTGCGGTAAGCGTAGCCAGCGCATTGCCGCTATGGAGTCGCTCGGTTTTCGCCGCCAGTCGTCCATCGTTGCCTGTACCGGAGCTACTTACCGCCGACGCGCGCAATCGCATCTCGTTGATCATCCAGGCCGGAAAAACGCAGTTCGGCTCTCATCTTGCGACCACCTGGGGCTATAACGGTAATCTGCTGGGCCCGGCCCTACAGCTTAAGCAGGGGGAGCAGGCAACCATCGATATTCATAACCGGCTGGCGGAGGAGACCACCGTACACTGGCACGGTCTGGGGGTTCCCGGCGCCGTTGACGGCGGTCCCCACGGCGTGATTGCCGCCGGAGGCTCCCGCACGGTGACCTTTACTCCAACGCAGCGGGCGGCGACCTGTTGGTTCCATCCTCATCAACATGGCAAAACCGGCAGACAGGTCGCGATGGGGCTGGCGGGGCTGGTACTGATTTCTGATGCGGAAAGCGAAAAGCTGCTCTTGCCAAAGCAGTGGGGAATTGATGATGTCCCGGTGATTGTGCAGGATAAAAAGTTCACCGCAGCGGGAGAGATTGATTATCAGCTCGATATCATGAGCGCAGCCGTTGGCTGGTTTGGCGATACGCTGCTGACTAACGGGGCGCTTTACCCGGAGCATGCCGCGCCTCGCGGCTGGCTACGGTTGCGTCTGCTTAACGGTTGTAATGCGCGTTCTTTGAATTTCGCCACCAGCGATAAGCGGCCCATGTACGTGGTGGCAAGCGATGGCGGTCTGCTGGCTGAGCCGGTGAAAGTCAACGAGCTGCCGGTGCTGATGGGGGAGCGTTTCGAAGTGCTGGTGGATACCACTGACGGGAAACCCTTTGATTTAATTACGCTACCGGTTAACCAGATGGGGATGGCGATTGCTCCGTTTGATCGGCCGCAGCCGGTATTACGCGTGCAGCCACTGACTATCCAGGCTTCCGGTAAGCTGCCGGATGTTCTGGCCGCTATGCCAGCGCTGCCCTCCCTTCAGGGGTTTACTCAGCGTACTCTGCAGCTCTCTATGGATCCGATGCTCGATATGATGGGGATGCAGGCGCTGATGCAAAAATATGGCGACCAGGCGATGTCCGGCATGGACCATGGCATGATGATGAATCATGGCGATATGGGGAATATGAATCACGGAAACATGAATCATGGCGGCATGGCGCAGATGAAGCACGGTCATCAAGGTTTTGATTTCCATAATGCGAATCGAATCAACGGTAAAGCCTTTGATATGAATGTTCCCCTGTTTGCGGCGGCGAAAGGGCAGTATGAGCGGTGGGTGATTTCCGGCAAAGGCGACATGATGTTGCATCCTTTCCATATTCACGGTACTCAGTTCCGTATTTTGTCCGAAAACGGTAAAGCGCCGGCACCCCACCGGAGCGGCTGGAAAGATACCGTCAGGGTGGAAGGCGATGTCAGTGAAGTGCTGGTGAAATTTGATCACGATGCGCCGAAAGAACATGCCTATATGGCGCACTGCCATCTGCTGGAGCATGAAGATACGGGGATGATGCTTGGATTTACGGTGTAGCTCGTCTAAGCGGGCTCGCCTGGCGCGAAAAGAGAGAGACGTACCATAGAGAGAAGGCCCGGAAACCGGGCCTTCTTTTTTTACTTCGCGTCGTCCGGTAAAGCATAAGCGACGATATAGTCGCCCATCTTCGTGCCAAACGAACCGTGACCGCCCGCAGAGATGACAACGTACTGCTTGCCATTCACTTCATAGGTCATCGGCGTCGCCTGACCGCCAGCCGGCAGACGTGCCTGCCATAACTTCTCGCCGTTGCTCATATTGTAAGCGCGCAGATAGTTATCCGCGGTCGCGCCGATAAACAGCACATTGCCGGCCGTCGAAATTGGGCCGCCCAGCATCGGCATACCCATGGTGAACGGGAGCTTAACCGGCATCGGGAACGGCAGGCTATCCTGTGGCGTACCGATACGTTTTTTCCACACCACTTCGTTGGTTTTCAGATCCAGCGCGGAGATATAGCCCCATGCCGGCTGTTTGCAGGGCAGACCGAACGGTGACAGGAACGGGTTGAGCGTGACGCCGTAAGGAACGCCGTACTGCGGCTGAATACCGGCCTCGGTACCCGAACCTTTGGCGTCTTTTGGTTGCTCCATCGGATTACCGGGTCCGCGAGGGATCAGTTTTGAGACAAACGGCAGCGCCATTGGGTTAGCAATCGCCACCTGGCGGTTCGGATCGACGGAGATACCGCCCCATTCGAACATCCCCAGGTTACCCGGGAAGACCAGCGTACCTTGTTCTGACGGTGGAGTGAAAATCCCTTCATAGCGCAGCTGATGGAAGATAACGCGGCACACCAGCTGGTCGAACATGGTGGCGCCCCACATATCCGCGCCGGTCAGGTCTTTCTTCGGTCGGAAGCTCAGGTCGGAGAACGGCTGAGTTTTTGCGACGTAGTCACCTTTCGCCGCCCCTTGCGGAACCGGTTTTTCCGGTGCCGGGACGACCAGCTCGCCGTTACGGCGATCGAGGACAAAAATATTACCGGTTTTTGCCGGAGCGTAAATCACCGGCACGGTTTTGCCGTTCACGTCAATGTCCGCCAGCGTCGGCTGCGACGGCATATCCATATCCCACAGATCGTGATGAACGGTCTGGTAACTCCACGCCAGTTTACCGGTCGTGGCGTTCAGCGCCACGATGGAGCTGGCATAGCGCTCTTGTTCGGGCGTACGGTTGCCGCCCCAGATATCCGGGGTGGTCACGCCCATAGGCAGGTAGACCAGATCCAACTTCGCATCATAGGCCGCCGGTGCCCAGGAGTTTGGTGAATTCAGGGTGAAATGATGTTCATCATCAGGAATCGCGTTGGGATCTTTCGCGCCCGGATCAAAGGCCCACAGCAGTTTACCGGTATTCACATCAAAGCCGCGAATAACGCCTGAAGGCTCGCGGGTGGAGAAGTTATCGGTCACGGCGCCGGCGATGACGATTGTCTTATCAGTAATAATCGGCGGTGAAGTGGGTTCATACATGCCCGGCGTGGTGACTGGCATATTGGTTTGCAGGTTGAGAATGCCTTTATTAGCGAAGGACTCACACAGCTTACCGGTTTCGGCATTGATGGCGAACAGGCGGCCATCGTTGACCGGAAGAATAATGCGGCGCGGGCAGTCGGCAACCACATCCGCCGGCGCGTTATCCGCTTTGGCTTCATGATATGAAACGCCGCGGCAGGTCACATGCTGGAAAGACGGGTCCGCGTTGAGCTGCGGATCGAAATGCCACTTTTCTTTACCGGTGGCCGCATCAAGCGCGAACAGGCGCTGGTGGGCGGTACACAGATAGAGCGTGTCGCCAACTTTAATCGGCGTGACTTCATTGGTGATTTCACCCGGATCGTTAGGCTGCTTGAGATCGCCCGTACGGAATACCCATGCCTCTTTCAGGTTCTTCACGTTATCGGCGTTAATCTGCTTCAGCGGCGAGTAGCGCTGGCCTTCCTGGTTGCGGCCATACGCCGACCAGTCGCCATCTGCCACCTCGGAAATTGGCGCCGCTGGCGTTGCATCAGCGCTCAGCGTACCGTTGACCTCCTGCGGGTCGTTGAAGCCAGCCCATGTAAGGATGCCGCCGCTAATCAGCAGGGCGACAACCAGCCCGGCAACGGCGCCAGAGGAGGGAATCGGCAGGCGACGCCAGACAAACGGCAGAATAAGCCAGATGCCGAAGAAGACCAGGATGTCGCTACGCGGAGTCAGCGCCCAGAAGTCGAAGCCAACTTCCCATACGCCCCAGATCATGGTGGCAAGCAGCAGCGCGGCGTACAGCCAAAGCGCAGAACGCTTACCGCGGAACAGCAAGACGGTGACGGCCAGCATCACCAGACCTGCGACAGGGTAGTACCATGAGCCGCCGAGGGCGACCAGCCAGGCCCCGCCTGCTAAGAGATACAGGCCACAGAACGCTGCAAAAAGAGCCGTCAGCGTCACGAGTAGCCGTGATTGTTGAGATTTTGTTTCTGCCATAGAAGGACACTCGTTTGTTTGTTAATTTTTTAACTGCAATTAATTATAGGATTTAACAAGTGTGATCGGAATCACAAAATGGGCTTTATTAATCACTGCATCGCATATTTCTTTTTGCTGGTATACTGCGTGGCTTGCCGGTCAACGTCGGTGCAATCGCAGCGGAGTTGATGATTTACATTAAGAATCAAATGGTTAGTTTTATGAAACATACTGTAGAAGTGATGATCCCGGAAACCGAGATCAAAGCCCGTATTGCTGAGCTCGGTCGCCAAATCAACGAGCACTACAAAGATAGCGGCAGCGAAATGGTGCTGGTGGGGCTGTTGCGTGGCTCATTTATGTTTATGGCCGACCTGTGCCGTGAAGTTCAGGTACCGCATGAAGTCGATTTTATGACCGCCTCCAGCTACGGTAGCGGCATGTCCACCACCCGTGACGTCAAAATCCTCAAAGACCTGGATGAGGATATCCGCGGTAAAGATGTGCTGATCGTGGAAGACATCATCGACTCTGGCAACACGCTGTCAAAAGTGCGCGAAATCCTCAGCCTGCGTGAACCAAAATCGCTGGCGATTTGTACGCTGCTCGATAAGCCAAGCCGCCGCGAAGTGAAGGTGCCGGTTGAGTTTGTCGGTTTTGCGATCCCGGACGAGTTCGTGGTGGGATATGGCATCGACTATGCTCAGCGCTACCGCCACCTGCCGTATATCGGCAAAGTGACGCTGCTGGACGAGTAACGCGGATTATCTATCCCGGCTTATCCGGGATATTAAGAGGGGCGCGTGAATTACTTGTGATTGACGTGCTTGCTTTTAAGGTTGGAAATTCCATGGCGATAGCGCTGTTCCAGCGTTTCGCGGCTGACGGCGGTCACGTCAAGATCGCGTAACATGCCGTCGTGAATGCCGTAGGCCCAGCCGTGAATTGTCACTTTCTGTCCACGCTTCCACGCCGACTGCATAATCGTTGAATGGCCAAGGTTGTAAACCTGCTCCATCACATTCAATTCACACAGCGTATCAAGGCGGCGCTCTTCGGGCATTTCCCCCAGCAGCGAGCTGTGCTTAAACCAGATATCGCGAATATGCAGCAGCCAGTTGTCGATAAGGCCTAGCTCGGTGTTTTCAATCGCCGCCTGCACGCCGCCGCAGCCGTAGTGGCCGCAGATGATGATGTGTTCGACTTCCAGTACATCGACCGCGTACTGCACCACGGAAAGGCAGTTCAGGTCGGTGTGAATCACCAGGTTGGCGACGTTACGGTGTACAAACAGCTCGCCGGGTTCCAGGCCGGTCAAACGTTCAGCGGGGACGCGGCTATCGGAACATCCAATCCACAGAAAGCGCGGCTTCTGCGCCTGTGCCAGTTTCTCAAAGAAACCGGGGTCTTCCTCCACCAGCATTTTTGACCATAGTGCATTGTTGCTGATGAGTGTATCTATATCGTTCATGGATGTTTACGGGCCTGTAACCAAGTAAGTGCGTTGCGCTAATATAGGTTAACCTCACATTTTTTAAAACAACCCATCGCGTGTCACGACACGAGAAGAGACATTTAATGACCATTGCTCTGGAACTAAAACAGCTCAAAAAAACCTACCCCGGCGGGGTTCAGGCGCTGCGCGGAATCGATCTTCAGGTAGAAGCGGGCGATTTTTACGCGCTCCTGGGGCCGAACGGCGCGGGAAAATCCACCACTATCGGCATTATCAGTTCGCTGGTGAACAAAACCTCCGGCGAGGTCAACGTGTTTGGCTATGACCTGCAAAAGGATGTGGTGAACGCCAAGCGCCAGCTCGGCCTGGTGCCGCAGGAGTTCAACTTTAACCCCTTTGAAACCGTGCAGCAGATTGTGATTCACCAGGCGGGCTACTACGGCGTTGAGCGCAAAGAAGCCATCGCCCGTAGCGAAAAGTACCTCAAACAGCTCGATCTTTGGGAAAAGCGCAACGAACGCGCGCGGATGCTCTCCGGGGGCATGAAGCGCCGCCTGATGATTGCCCGCGCGTTGATGCATGAACCGAAGCTGCTGATTCTCGATGAGCCAACGGCGGGAGTGGATATTGAGCTGCGTCGTTCGATGTGGGGATTCCTGAAAGATCTGAATGATAAAGGCACCACGATCATCCTGACGACCCACTATCTGGAAGAGGCCGAAATGCTGTGTCGCAATATCGGTATTATTCAGAACGGCGAGCTGGTGGAAAACACCTCGATGAAGGCGCTGCTTTCCAAGCTGAAATCAGAAACCTTTATTCTCGATCTGGCTCCCAAAAGCCCATTACCGGTACTGGAAGGCTATCAGTATCGTCTGGTTGATACGTCGACGCTGGAGGTTGAGGTGCTGCGCGAGCAGGGGATTAATAGCGTATTTACGCAATTGAGCGCGCAGGGAATACAGGTATTAAGTATGCGTAACAAAGCTAACCGTCTGGAAGAGCTGTTTGTCACGCTGGTACACGATCGGAAAGGAGAATCAGCATGATGCAGCTTTATTGGGTCGCGCTGAAAAGCATCTGGACCAAAGAGATCCATCGCTTTATGCGTATTTGGATCCAGACGCTGGTGCCGCCGGTCATTACGATGACCCTTTACTTTGTCATTTTTGGCAATCTGATCGGCTCGCGCATCGGTGAAATGCATGGTTTTACCTATATGCAGTTTATCGTGCCGGGCCTGATTATGATGGCGGTGATCACCAACGCCTACGCCAATGTCGCGTCATCATTCTTCAGCGCGAAATTTCAGCGCAATATTGAAGAACTGCTGGTCGCGCCGGTCCCCACCCATGTGGTGATCGCCGGCTATGTGGGCGGCGGCGTTGCCCGCGGTCTGTGCGTCGGGATTCTGGTGACGGCGATTTCGCTGTTTTTCGTCCCGTTCCAGGTTCACTCATGGGTATTTGTCGCCCTGACTCTGGTGCTGACCGCCGTGTTATTTTCGCTGGCTGGTCTGCTGAACGCGGTGTTTGCCAAAACCTTTGATGATATCAGCCTCATTCCGACCTTCGTGCTGACGCCGCTGACCTACCTCGGCGGGGTTTTTTATTCGCTGACCCTGCTGCCGCCGTTCTGGCAAGGCCTGTCGCATCTGAACCCGATTGTCTACATGATCAGCGGCTTCCGCTACGGCTTCCTCGGCATTAATGATGTTCCGCTCGCCACAACCTTCGGCGTGCTGGTGGTGTTTATCGTCGCGTTTTATATTTTGTGTTGGTATCTGATCCAGCGCGGGCGCGGGCTGCGCAGCTAATTTAGCCGTTCATGGCGCTTCGCTGCGCAGTTAAGCGAAGCGCCAGCAAACAATTTTGATTGTCATCACCGATATTTATCGCTTCCCTTGCTAAATTGTTTGCCTGCTAAGGAGGTAGGCGATGTTAGGTTGGGTGATTACCTGTCATGACGAACTGGCGCAGGAGATGCTGGATCGTCTGGAGAAAAAGTTTGGGCCGCTGACGCAGTGTCGGGCGGTTAACTACTGGCGTAATCTCAGCAGCAATATGCTGAGCCGCATGATGTGCGACGCGCTGCACGAAACTGACGGCGGGAAAGGGGTCATTTTTCTGACTGATAAAACCGGCGCGGCGCCTTATCGCGTCGCTGCGCTGATGAGCCACAAGCACACCCACTGCGAAGTGATTTCTGGTATCAGCTACCCATTACTGGAAAGTATGTATCTGCTACGTCCGTCCCTCAGTAGTGAAGCCTTCCGCCACGCGATTGTCAGCGCCGGAGGTCCTGCGGTGAGCAGCCTCTGGCATCAGCAGCAAAAAAATCCGCCTTTTCGACTACTGCATGAGCCGTACGGGAATTAAGCATTGGTATTGATGATGCTTTTGTTACAATGACGGCAGTTCTTGTCTACTGGTTCGATGCGCATGTTTGCCCGAATTCTTGCTTTACTTCTCCTGTTCACGACGCTCGGCGCCTCAGCCAGTTTGTTAAGCCAGCAGGGTGTCCCGGCACGTTATATGCAGACGACCGAAGATGCCGATATCTGGGCACAGGTGGGCAATCAGGTAGTGAGCGTCGGCAACGTGCGGGCAGGACAGATTCTGGCGGTAGTGCCGACGGCGGCGGATTACTATGAGTTTAATTTTGGCTTTGCGACCGGCTTTATTGATAAAGGCCACCTGGAGCCGGTACAGGGGAAGCAGCGGGTTGAGGACAGCCTGGGCGATCTGCATAAATCCCTGAGCAACCAAAACCTCATGACCTGGAAAGATACGCCGGTATATGATGCCCCCGCCGTTGGCAGCGCGCCCTTTGGCACCCTGGCGAGTAATTTGCGTTACCCGATTATCAGCAAGCTTAAAGATCGGCTGAATCAAACCTGGTTTCAGATTCGCATCGGCAACCGGCTGGCGTGGGTGAGCAGCCTTGATGCCCAGGAAGATAACGGCATCCCCATCCTTACCTACCACCATATTCTTCGTGACGAAGAAAACACCCGCTTTCGCCATACCTCAACAACGACTTCCGTTCGCGCCTTCAGCAACCAGATGACCTGGCTACGCGACCAGGGCTATACCACGCTGAGTATGTATCAGCTTGAGGGCTATCTGCGTAATAAAGTGAACCTACCGGCGCGCTCGGTGGTGATCACCTTTGACGATGGGCTGAAGTCGGTCAACCGCTACGCGTACCCGATCCTCAAGCAGTATGGCTTTCACGCCACGGCTTTTATTATCTCGTCGCGCATTAAGCGCCATCCGCAGAAATGGGCGCCGAAATCGCTGCAGTTTATGAGTATTTCCGAGCTAAAACAGATTCAGGACGTTTTTGACGTGCAGTCGCATACCCATTTTCTCCATCGGGTTGATACCGATCGTCATCCAATTCTGCTCAGCCGCAGCTATCACAATATTCTGTTTGATTTTGAGCATTCGCGGCGGGCGCTGGCGCAGTTTAATCCGCACGTACAGTATCTCTCTTACCCGTTTGGCGGCTATAACGCCACGGCGGTTCAGGCGGCGAATGACGCTGGTTTTCATCTGGCGGTGACGACGGTAAGAGGAAAGGTGAAACCGGGGGATAATCCGTTCTTATTGAAAAGGCTGTATGTATTAAGAACGGATTCGCTGGAAACCATGTCGCGGCTGATAAGCAACCAGCCGCAGGGGTAGATCAGGCAACCTGTACCGGAATAGCTTTTGCCTGGCGCTTCATTTCGTTCTCGCCTTCAAAATAGGCCACTTTCGGCTGCCAGGCGCGGGCTTCTTCGTCAGGCATCATAACGAAGCTGGCGATAATCAGAATATCACCGACGCTCGCACAGTGCGCCGCGGCGCCGTTAACGGAGATAATTCGCGAACCGCGCTCCGCGGCGATGGCGTAGGTGGAGAAACGATTACCGTTGGTCACGTTCCAGATATGAATAGCCTCGTTTTCCAGGATGCCGGACGCATCCAGGAAATCCTGATCAATAGCGCAGGAGCCTTCATAGTGCAGGTCGGCCTGCGTGACTTTAACGCGGTGGAGTTTGCCCTGCAGCATATTACGAATCATAACGTCTACCTTTAAAGCTTAACGATAACAAAGCGGGCGTGACGTCCGCCTTGAGGAAATTCCTGGCAGTATTGCCCGATTTTTAACCCGTGTCTACCGAGCGAGCGCCACTATCTGGTTGTCGATCAAACGCGCTTCGCCGAGCCACGCCGCCATCAGGATCACCGCGCGCTGGCTGTTTTCGGTCAAATCGAGCAGCGTATCGGCGTCGCGGATCTGGATATCATCGGCGCGGAAGCCTTTTTCGTTCAGCTCCTGCCCGGCAATCGCGATAATTTCGTCAAGGTTGCGCTCGCCGGCCGCCAGTTTCTCCGCCGCGCGATTCATCACCTTATACAGCCCCGGCGCGATTTTGCGCTGCTCTGCGCTGAGATAGCCGTTGCGCGAACTCAGCGCCAGCCCGTCTTTCGCGCGCATAATCGGTACGCCAATAATCTCGATGTCGTAGCCCATATCCGCGACCATTTTGCGGATCAGCGCCAGCTGCTGGAAGTCTTTTTCGCCGAAGCAGGCGACGTCCGGCTGGATCAGGTTGAACAGCTTACTGACGATAGTGGAAACGCCGCGGAAGTGGCCTGGACGGCTGGCGCCCTCAAGCATCGTCGACAGCCCCGGGACATCGACGTAAGTCTGGCTTTCGGTACCCTGCGGGTAGATTTCCGCCGCGGCAGGCGCGAAGACCAAATCGACCTTCCGTTTGTTCAGCTTTTCGCAATCGTCCTGCAGGGTACGCGGATAGCGCGCCAGATCCTCGGCGCGGTCAAACTGCATTGGGTTGACGAAGATACTTGCCACCACGACATCCGCGCTGGCTTTAGCGGTATCAACCAGCTTCATATGGCCATCGTGCAGGTTGCCCATGGTGGGAACCAGCGCAATGCGCTTGCCCTCCTGGCGTAAACGGCGGATATGCTGGCGCAGCAGCGGCAGGGTTTCAATAATCAGCACAACAACACTCCTTAATGGAAACTGTGTTCTTCGCCCGGATACACGCCGGACTCCACTTCGGCAACATATTGCCGTACCGCGGCGCGCATGTCGCCCGCTGTGCTAAGGAAATTTTTGGCGAATTTTGGAATATGACCGCCGGTAATACCAAAAGCGTCATGCATCACGAGGATTTGTCCGTCAGTGACGTTGCCCGCGCCGATACCAATCACCGGGATGGTTAACGCCTCGGTGACGCGTTTCGCCAGTTCAACCGGTACGCACTCCAGCACCAGCAGCTGCGCGCCCGCCGCTTCCAGCGCCAGCGCATCATCAAGCAGAACTTGCCCGGCATCGCCGCGGCCCTGAATTTTATACCCGCCAAAGACATTCACCGACTGCGGGGTCAGACCGAGGTGTCCGCACACCGGTACCGCACGCTCGGCAAGCATTTTCACGGTATCCGCCAGCCAGGCGCCGCCCTCGATTTTGACCATGTTGGCTCCCGCGCGCATGACGATAGCGGCGTTCTCGAAGGTTTGTTCCGGTGTGGCGTAAGCCATAAACGGCAGGTCGGCGAGCAGCAGACAGTTCGGCGCGCCGCGGCGTACCGCGCGCGTGTGATAGGCGATGTCTTCAACGGTCACCGGCAGGGTGGAATCGTGGCCCTGCACCGTCATGCCCAGCGAATCGCCGACCAGCATCACGTTTATACCCTCATCGGCGAACAGCTTTGCAAAGCTGTAGTCGTAGGCGGTGATAGTGGCGAAGCGTTTCTTCTCCTGTTTACATTTCTGCAGCAGGGCGATAGTGGTCGGTTTCATAACGTTTCCTGATGATGAAAGTCATTTTAACCGGCATTCTAACAGCAGCATTCAGGGGGGCAATGGTTTTAGGCAACCGATTACCACGATCGCCGTAATTGCTAAAAAAGAAGGGTTATTACCAGAGGGCGGGTTTTTCTGCGCCGAGATTTGCCAGAACAGCCCGTAATGCCGTACCGTCGGGGAAACGCAGCTCGGGGGCGATTTCAAACAGCGGCCACAGCATAAAACCGCGGTTTTTCATATCGTAGTGCGGTACGGTCAGGCGCGGGCTGTTAATCACGTCATCGCCAAACAGCATGATGTCGAGGTCCAGCGTGCGCGGTCCCCAGCGTTCGGCTTTACGCGTGCGGCCCTGCTGCAGTTCAATACGCTGGGTGTGGTTGAGCAGCGCTTCTGCGGTCAGCGCGGTTTCCAGCGCGACGGCGACGTTGAGGTAGTCAGGCTGATCCTGCGGCCCCAGGGGCGGCGTGCGGTAGAAAGAGGAAACGCTTATTACCCGGCTATCGGGTATGTCCGCCAGCGCGTTAACGGCAGCGTTGACCTGCTCCAGCGGAGAGGCCAGATTGCTGCCAATCGCGATATAGACGAGCGTCATGCGCTACCTTCGCGGCGCGGCGCGCGTTTGCGCGGACGACGGTGGCGGCGGCGCGGGGCCGGATCGTCGCCTAAATCATCCAGCATATCTTTCTGATCCGGCGGCGCGGCGACCTGGAACTCGCCCCACCATTTGGTCAGACGCTGCAGCTCGCTGCTGTTTTCGGCGCCGGCGCGCAGCTCCAGCAGATCGTAGGCGGCGCGGAATTTTGGATGCTCCATCAGCTTCCACGCGCGTTTACCTTGACGGCGGGACATCCGCAGCTGAAGCTGCCAGATATCGCGCACCAGGGTAGTAATACGTTTCGGGATGGCCAGCGTGCGGCAGGCCTCGTCCAGCACGTCGTTCATCGCCAACGCGAAGGCATCGTAGTAGGCCAGTCCGCTCTCCTGCGCGATTTTCTGCGCGGTTTCCAGCAGCGGATACCAGAACATCACCGCGAACAGGAACGCCGGATTAACGCGCATATCGTTGCGAATGCGGGTATCGGTATTCTTCAGCACCTGGCTGATGATGCGCTCCATTGGACTATCGCCGCGCTCGGTGAAGTAGCGGGTAATGGTCGGGAACAGCGGCTGGAACAGATTATATTCGCGCAGCAGGATGTAGGTTTCATAACCGTCGCCGGCCTGCAGCAGCTTCAGGACTTCTTCAAACAGACGCGCCGGCGGCACATCGTGCAGCAGCGTCGCCAGGCGCGGGATCGGCTCGGCGGTCTCTTCGCTGATGCTCATACTGAGCTTCGCCGCAAAACGCACCGCGCGCAGCATGCGCACCGGATCTTCGCGATAGCGGGTTTCCGGATCGCCGATCAGACGGACGACGCCATCCTGCAGATCTTTCATGCCGCCGACATAGTCGCGGACGGTGAAATCCGCCACGCTGTAGTAGAGGCTGTTGATGGTAAAGTCGCGGCGCTGGGCATCTTCTTCAATCGAACCGAAGATGTTGTCGCGCAGCAGCATGCCGTTCTGGCCGCGCTGGGAGGTGATGCGATCGGTGGTGTGGCCTTCATGATGGCCGCGGAAGGTGGCGACTTCGATAATTTCCGGCCCGAACATCACGTGCGCCAGGCGGAAGCGGCGGCCTACCAGGCGGCAGTTGCGGAACAGCTTACGGACCTGTTCCGGGGTCGCATTGGTGGTGACGTCAAAATCTTTAGGTTTTTTGCCCAGCAGCAGATCGCGTACGCCGCCGCCGACCAGCCACGATTCATAGCCCGCCTTGTTAAGTCTGTACATGACCTTGAGGGCATTTTCACTGATATCTTTGCGGGAAATTGCATGCTGCTCGCGCGGGATAACCGTCATATGTAATTGTTCGACGGCGGCTTCTGCCTCGCGCTCTTCACGGCTTAGCACCTTACGGCAAAAATTAGCGACTCGGGTAAAAATGGTACACCTCGTAGTGTCAGACGGACTTCAGGACAAAAAAATAGCGGCTAATCATAGCTCAGCGGAACGCATTTGAGAATGCTGGATTTGCTCTGGCCGCCAGTTCGCTATCGCGTACTCGAGTAAATCCTCAATACTGAGCGTCTGCCATTCCTGAATGACATCCTGATTAAGAAACGTTAACGCCCGCACAATTTCCGGGCGCGGATCGCCTTCAGACAGCGCCGGAGCGTGGTTTTGCTTCGACAGTTTATTGCCCTGCGCGTTGAGGGCCAGCGGCAAATGGATATAGTCCGGCGCCTGCCAGCCAAAATGCTGATAAAGCGATATTTGCCGCACCGTCGGCTCGATAAGATCGGCGCCGCGGACGATTTCGCTGACGCCCTGAAAATGATCGTCCACTACCACCGCCAGATTATAGGCGAACAGCCCATCGCGGCGGTGGATAATGAAATCTTCCCGCGCCAGCGGCTCATCGGCGACGATCGTGCCGCGCAGTCGGTCATAAAATTCGAGGACCGGACGCGTTTGCCGCAGACGCAGAGCGGCGTTTTCCGCGCCGAGGCGTAAATCGCGGCAGTGGCCGTCGTAAATACCGCCAATGCCGTGGATGCGCGCGCGGGTGCAGGTGCAGTAATAGCAGAGGTCCTGCTCGCGCAGCCAGGCGAGGTGCTCGCGATAGGCTTCGTGGCGTTTTGACTGCCAGAGTACCTCTCCGTCCCAGTGCAGGCCGTAGCGTTCTAATTGACGAAGAATGGTGTCCGCGGCGCCGGGAACTTCCCGCGGCGGATCGATATCTTCAATGCGCACGCGCCAGATACCGTTCTGAGCCCGAGCCTGCAGATAGCTGCCAAGCGCGGCAATCAATGAACCGAAGTGGAGTTCGCCGGAAGGTGAGGGAGCAAAGCGCCCGATGTAGTGTGAATCTTTCATGATATGACTAAAGCATCAGGGCGGGAGAAAGCTCCCGCCAGAGATGTGCCAGCGAAGTGAATTAGCCTGCCATCTGTTTTTCGCGAATTTCCGCCAGCGTTTTGCAATCAATGCACAGGTCAGCGGTCGGACGCGCTTCCAGACGACGGATACCAATCTCGACGCCACAGGATTCACAGAAGCCGAAATCTTCGTCTTCGACTTTTTTCAGCGTTTTCTCGATCTTTTTGATCAATTTACGTTCGCGGTCGCGGTTACGCAGCTCCAGGCTGAACTCTTCTTCCTGAGCGGCACGGTCTACCGGGTCCGGGAAGTTAGCAGCTTCATCCTGCATATGCGTTACGGTGCGATCCACTTCATCCCTAAGTTGATTACGCCACGCTTCAAGAATGCGCTTGAAGTGCGCCAGCTGGGCTTCGTTCATATACTCTTCGCCCGGCTTCACTTGGTACGGCTCCACCCCAGCGATGGAGAGAATACTCAGGGACGATGTTTTACGGTTTTGCCCTTCTTGCATGTTGCTTCTCCTTAACACGCACTATCGATCCCCGTGTTGGGGGAAAAATCAGGCCGCTATAAATAGCAGATGCTTTTCCGGATAGCAATTATCTAAACGTTACACTTGACAACCCTGTGAGGAAAAGCGTATTTGCGCTCGCGACCCGAATACTATTTAGCCGTTTATTTACCGGGGGTTAACACCACGGTAATCGGCTTATTCAGAGTCATCATCTCGGTAGAAAGTTCCGCCTTGTACGCGAGAATTTCCACCCCCTTGTTTTGCGCCTCAATCAATAGCTGTGCGTATCTGGCATCAATATGATGCGCGGGTGAGAAACGGTCGATCGCCGAGTGCAGCACGGCGAACAAAATCACCGCCCGATCGCCCGCTGCCGCCACGCTCATCAGCTCCCGGAGGTGCTTCTGGCCGCGTTCGGTAACCGCATCGGGGAAGTAACCGTATTCCTTTTCCGCCAACGTAACCGATTTCACTTCAATATAGCAGTTTTGTTGGTCATCTGCTTGTAACAGAATATCAATGCGGCTGTTTTCATCACCATACTTCACTTCGCTTTTCAGCGTGTTATAGCCCAAAAGCTCGGGAATATTTCCCGCCAGAATCGCCTCTTTCGCCAACGTGTTAGCACGTAGAGTATTAACACAAATTGTCGCACCTTCTACGGTTTCGGTTATTTCCCACGTGTGGGCATATTTGCGTTTAGGATTATCTGAAGTGGAATACCAGACGGTATCGCCCGGCGCGGCGCAGCCGGTCATGGCGCCGGTGTTGGGACAGTGCAGGGTCAGCTCGCGACCGTCGGGGGTGATCACATCGGCGAGAAACCGTTTGTAACGTTTAATGAGGGTGGCGGACCGTAGCGGGGAAGTAAACAGCATCAGCTTTCCTTGTCGAAAGGGTAACGTTCCAGCGCCTTGTAGCGGGTGCGGCCGCGGCTAAAGCTGGATTCGTAGAGTACAAATTCGTTGACCGCAAACGCCCAGCGAAATCCGGGCGGCGGAATAGCCACCGCGTGGCGCGCGTCGCGCAGCAGGGTGATATGCGGATGAAACGGCTGCGGGCTCTGATAGCAGCCGCTGCGGGCGGCCTGGGCGCGCAGCATATTCGCTAATTGCAGAACTCCGCGCGGCGGCTGACGAGTGCCCAGCCACACCACTCGCGAACGCAGCCACTGCCCGGCATCGTCAAGGATCAGGGTAAAGCCCGGCTGGCGAATTCGTTCGGCCATCGCTGACAGCGCCCGCTGCTTATCCGCGCTCACTTCGCCAAGAAACGCCAGCGTCAGATGGAGGTTTGCCGCCGTCACCGGTCGACCCGCATCTTCGGGAAAGCTGGCGGCGCGCCAGTGAACGATCTGCCGCTGAACTTCTGCGGGAAGTTCAAGGGCGAAAAACAGCCTTTTCGGCTCGGACATGATAGAGACTCGGTAATGAATTACCGGGATGCTACAATGCTTGCCCGCAAATGTTAACCTCCGGAGCGCTTCGTGTCCTCATTGCCGGTTGCCGCCGTCCTCCCTGAACTTCTTTCTGCTCTGCGGCATGCGCCGCAGGTTCTGCTTAATGCGCCAACCGGCGCCGGGAAATCCACCTGGCTGCCGTTGCAAATCCTCGCGCAGGGTAAAATTAACGGGCGCATTATCCTGCTGGAGCCGCGGCGGCTGGCGGCGCGTAACGTGGCGCAGCGGCTGGCGGAACTGCTGGGGGAGAAGCCCGGCGAGACCGTGGGCTACCGCATGCGCGCCGAGACCTGCGTCGGGCCGAACACGCGCCTCGAAGTGGTGACGGAAGGTATTTTGACGCGGATGATCCAGCGCGACCCGGAGCTGAGCGGCGTGGGGCTGGCGATCCTCGATGAGTTCCACGAGCGCAGCCTGCAGGCGGATCTGGCGCTGGCGCTGCTGCTCGACGTCCAGCAGGGGCTACGCGACGATCTCAAGCTGCTGATTATGTCGGCGACGCTCGATAATGAGCGCCTGCAGCGTCTGCTGCCGGAGGCGCCGGTTATCGTTTCCGAAGGGCGCGCGTTTCCGGTTGAGCGGCGTTTTCAGCCGCTGGCGACCCATCAGCGTTTTGACGAGGCGGTGGCGATTGCCGCCGCGGAACTGCTGCGTAGCGAAAACGGTTCAATGCTGCTGTTTCTGCCCGGCGTCGGCGAGATCCAACGGGTACAGGAGCGGCTGGCGGAGCGGGTGGCGAGCGATGTTGTGCTGTGCCCGCTGTACGGCGCGCTGCCGCTGAGTGAGCAGCGCAAGGCGATACTGCCTGCGCCCGTCGGGATGCGCAAGGTGGTGCTGGCGACCAATATCGCCGAAACCAGTCTGACCATTGAGGGGATTCGTCTGGTGGTAGATAGCGCCCAGGAGCGCGTCGCCCGCTTTGACGCCCGCACCGGGCTTACCCGCCTGGTCACACAGCGCATCAGCCAGGCCTCAATGACCCAGCGCGCCGGACGCGCCGGGCGTCTGGAACCGGGGATCTGTCTGCATCTGCTCGCTAAAGAGCAGGCCGAGCGCGCGGCGGCGCAGGGCGATCCGGAAATCCTGCAAAGCGACCTGTCTTCACTGTTGCTGGAGTTGTTGCAGTGGGGATGCCAGGACCCGGCGCAGCTTAGCTGGCTGGATCTGCCGCCTGCGGTTAATCTGGCGGCGGCCCGGCGTCTGCTCACCGACCTTTCTGCGCTGGAAGGCGAGCGGCTGTCGTCGCACGGGCGCAAAATGGCGGCGTTGGGCAACGATCCGCGTCTGGCGGCGATGCTGACCGCGGCGGAGGATGCCGATGGCGCCGCCACGGCGGCTAAGCTGGCGGCGATCCTGGAAGAGCCGCCGCGCGGCGGCAATAGCGATCTTAGCGCGGCGTTTGCCCGTCAGCAGGGCAACTGGCAGCAGCGGGCGCAGCAGTTGATAAAACGGCTGGCGGTGCGCGGCGGTCAGCCCGACGCCGACAGAATCGCGGCGCTGCTGGCGTCCGCTTTTGCCGACCGTATCGCCCATCGTCGCGGCCAGGAGGGGCGCTATCAGTTGGCCAACGGAATGGGGGCGATGCTCGACGCCGACGATGCGCTGGGCCGCCACGAGTGGCTGATCGCGCCGCTGCTGCTGCAGGGAAGTTCATCGCCGGATGCGCGGATCCTGCTGGCGCTGCCGGTAGAGATTAACGCGCTGATTGAGCGGTGTCCGGCGCTGGTCCAGCGCTCCGATATCGTCGAGTGGGATGAGACGTTAGGCACGCTGAAGGCCTGGCGGCGTACCTGTATCGGACGGCTGGTGATTAAAACTCAACCGCTGGCGAAGCCGTCGGAAGAGGAGCTGCATCAGGCGATGCTCAACGGCATCCGCGAAAAGGGGCTGAGCGTGCTCAACTGGACGCCGGAGGCGGAGCAGCTGCGTCTGCGCCTGCACTGCGCGGCGCAGTGGCTGCCGGAGGAGGCGTGGCCAGCCGTTGATGAGGCATCGCTGCTGGCATCGCTTGAGCAGTGGCTGTTACCGCAGATGACGGGCGTCCATTCTCTGCGCGCGCTGAAGGCGCTGGATGTGCGTCAGGCGCTGCAAAACTGGCTGCCGTGGCCGCTGCGCCAGAAGCTGGACAGCGAGCTACCCACGCACTATACGGTGCCGACCGGTAGCCGCATCGCGATTCGTTATCACGATGATAACCCTCCGGCGCTGGCGGTGCGGATGCAGGAGATGTTTGGCGAGGCGACGACCCCGACTATCGCCCAGGGGCGGGTGCCGCTGGTGCTGGAGCTACTGTCGCCGGCGCAGCGCCCGCTGCAGATCACCCGCGATTTAGGCGCATTCTGGCAGGGGAGCTACCGCGAGGTGCAAAAAGAGATGAAAGGGCGCTATCCGAAGCACGTCTGGCCGGACGATCCGGCCAATACCGCCCCGACCCGGCGCACCAAAAAATATTCGTAACCGGTTATTTTCCCGGAGGCGGTGCTGCGCACCTGTCCGGGCTACCGGTCCGCAGACGGCGGGGAACCCGTAGCCCCGGTAAGGCGTCAGCCGCCACCGGGAGAGTATGCGAAGCCTTGGTGGGTACGGCTTCCCGGAGACGGTGCTGGCGCACCTGTCCGGGCTACCGGTCCGCAGACGGCGGCAGACCCGTAGCCCCGGTAAGGCGTCAGCCGCCACCGGGGAGAGTATGCGAAGCCTCGGTGGGTACGGCTTCCCGGAGGCGGTGCTGGCGCACCTGTCCGGGCTACCGGTCCGCAGACGGCAGTGAACCCGTAGCCCGGTCAGCGCAGCGCCACCGGGAAGATGGGGGGGTAAATTTGGCTCCACAAAAAGATGCCGCCGCCCGCCAGCGCCAGCCAGGGCCCGAAGGCCAAAGGCTGCTGGAGCGACTGCCGGGTTATCAGGCGCTGCAGCAGCGTCCAGACCAGGCCGCTGGCGGAAGCCAGCAGCAGCGTCTGCGGCAGCGGCTGCCAGCCGAGCCACGCGCCGAGCGCCGCCAGCAGCTTAAAATCGCCGTAGCCCAGCGCCTCTTTACCAGTCAGCAGGCGGAATACCCAGTACACCGACCACAGCGATAAATACCCGGCCATCGCGCCCACGACCGCCTCCGCCAGCGGCACGTAAGTCGCGCTAAGATTGAACAACAGCCCGGCCCACATCAGCGGTAGCGTCAGCCCGTCCGGCAGCAGCTGCGTTTGCGCGTCGATGGCGGCGAGGATCAGCAGCAGCGATAATAAAATCAACCCGCCCAGCAGCGGCACGCCCGGCGCCATCAGGTATCCCGCCAGCACAAACAGCGCGCCGGTCGCCAGCTCCATCAGAGGATAGCGAGGCGAGATCGGCTGCCCGCAGCAGCGCGAACGCCCCTTAAGAAACAGGAAGCCCAGCAGCGGAATATTGTCCCACCAGGCGATGGGCTCACGGCACTGCGGACAGAACGACGCGGGAAAACAGAGATTGATTCCCTCTGCCTGCTCCATCATCAGCGGCAGACGGTGGATAACGACGTTAAAAAAGCTGCCGAACGCCAGTCCGGACAGGAATAAAAAGCTGCCCCAGAGAAACGGGTATTGCGCGGCGAACTCGGGTAATAACGCGATGTTTTCGACCATTATTTTTTCTCCTCGGATAGCCACTCTCCTTGCCACCGCCACGGTATGCGTCCCTGCTCATCTTTACGGCCGTTTTGCGCGACCAGCAGCGTCAGCAGCGCCGGGGCCGCCTGACGAGGTTGCAGCGTACCGTTAAACGTATAGCGCCCGTCGGGCGTCAGAACGCCCTGTCCAGCGAGGCTAAGCTGATGGGAGTCCTGGGTCAGGGCGACAGCCAGCACACCCGCCGGGGTACAGCTTAATTTGCCGTTGACCTGGGCCAGTTCGAGCAACCCGGCGGGGGAGCTGAGCGCCGCATCTTGCCACTGCACGGCGCTCGCGGCTATCCGCCGGCAGCCGTTGGCGTTAAAGCTGGCCTCCGGCAGCGTCAGCGCCAGCTGGCCGCGGGCTTCCAGCGGCATACCCAGCGCCAGCCGCTGGCTGATTAAACGGGCCGGAATCACGAGCCGTCCCTCGCGCACCACAAACTCGTTCAGGCCGTGCAGCCAGGCCTGGCCGCGCAGGCCGGAGGGAGCGTTAAAACGGATATGCCAGCCGGGAAGCCAGGTCGAGAAGCCAAACTCCCAGCGTAAATGGGCGATATCGAAACCGCGCCAGCTGGCCTGAAGGGCTTCTCCCTTCCACAGGGTGCCCGACGTTTGCGCGAGCCGCGCGCCGTCCGGCAGCGCCAGGGCCAGCAGACGCGCCGGCGCGCTGAGCAGCAGCCAGAAGAGATAGATCGCCGCCAGCAGCAGGCCGATAGTGAGTCTATTTTTCATCGCTGCGCTCCAGCACCAGCGTATTGACGGTCACCCAGCCGGGCTGCTGCGCTACGGCGGTCACCGCCAGGGTGGCGGTGGTCATCCCCGCCTGCCCCAGCGCGTCCAGCCATGCCATCAGCGCCTGGAAATCGGCGGGCTGCACGGTAAGGCTCAGGCGGGAGCCCTGCGGCTGCAGGCGAACGATGGTGAGACCGTGACGGGCGGTTTCGCGCATAATCACCGTCGAGGGTTCTTCCGGCGCGGTGGGCGGCTTCTGATTGCGAAGCTGACGGAGAAGGGGCGTCTGCTGGCGCATCCACTGCAGGCTGGCCTGCTCCCTGGCCAGCGTTTGCCGCCACTGCGCCTCGCGGTTTTGCCACGGCTGCCATAACATGTAATAGACCAGGCCGATGAGCAGTACCACGGCCATCCCCAGCAGCAGACGCCGTTCGCGGCGCGTACGCTGTTGCCATAAGGCGAGCAGGTTATGCATCGTTCCCCTCCAGCGTCAGGCGCCCTTCAATACCGTCGGCGCGCGGCTTCATCTCGCCGGTCTGCACGCGAAACCTCGCCCGCGCCCGCTGGCTGAACTGCTCCAGGGCCTGCGAGGAAACGGCGGATATCTCCAGCTGCAGCGCGTTGCGCGCGGCGTCAAAGCTCAACGTCCGCAGGCGGATGCCCGGCGTGTCGTCGATGATTTGCTGCAGCGCGCCGAGCCGCGAGATAAGCGCCGGCCGGGCGCCCGCGTTTTTCATCTGCCGCAGATGCTGCTGCATTTGCAGGCGCGGGTTGACGACGTTCTTTTCCGTTTTGAACCACTGGCGGTAAAAATCACGGCTGGCCTGCACGGCGGCGTCGGCCTGCTGTCCCAGCATGAGATGATCGTGGAGGCAATTACTGCTCCACAGCAGCAGTAGCGCCAGCGCCGCGACGATTACCGGGCGCCAGCGTCGTGGCGTCGGCTGCCGGCGGCGTTTTGCGGCAAAATCGCCCTGGCGTAAGCAGATTCTGCGCGCATCGGGATTGGCCGCCGCCAGCTGCAGCAGATCCTGCGCCGGGAGAGGCTGCCACGGCGCGGCGATATCCGGCGGCGGCGAGTAGCAGGCGATGGGCGCGAGGTCTTGCCAGTGGGTCAGCAGCTGGTCGAGCCATACGGTTTCCACCGCCATTCCGCCCCACGTATCACAGCGAAACAGCCACTGCTCGCCGCAGCGTACGGCGCTCCAGCCGGTGGGACTGTGCGGCAGCGCCAGGACATCCGGCGTCAGGGCCAGTACGCTCAGCCCGAGGCTCTCGCACCAGGCCTGCCAGGCGCGCATCTTTTCCCGCCCGACCACCGCCACGGCGCAGTCGGTTTTGTGCTGGTGGAGCAAGGCAAAGTGGCTCTCCTCAACCTCCGTCGCCAGCTGTTCTTCGAGTAAAAACCCCAGCGCCTGCTGCGGTCTTCTGCGCGCCCCGGTGGGCAGAGCGACGCGATGAAATGCGCAATCGCTGGCGGGCACCAGTACCCAGGCCGGATGGCGCTGCGCCAGCAGGCTGAGCGTCGGATCGCCAGCATCAGGATGCCACTCGCCAGTCTGCGCCGTGTCGCCCGGCGCGGCCAGCCGCCATATCGCCGTCGCGGCATCGGGATTGAGGCGAATAATCAGCACGGCGGCGGAAGAGGTATGGTGGTTATTCATCGGCTACCCAGTAGATTCCGTAGCGCCGCTGGACGACGCCGAAGGTACGCCCCTGCTTTTGCAGGAGGCTGCGTTGCTGATAGCGGGCGTTGCCCATCACTACGCTGAAGGTGGTGATAAAACGCTCGCTGTGAACCGCCAGCCACGGGCGCGCGGCGGCGGTATCGGTTTTTTGTAATGCCGGCTGCGACAGGAAGGCGGCGACGCTGCTCCAGCCGGTGGCCGCGCGGGTTTGTACTAACTGCCGGGCTTCAGAGACGGTGAGTTCTGTCGGGAACAGCGCCGCCAGCAGCGCGGCCTGAGCGGGCTGCAGGGTATTGACGTTCACCTGCAGCGCATCGTCCGGAAGCGCGCAGACAAACGGCAACAGGCGCTGATAGAGCGCGGCGTCCATCCCGGCCAGCAGACGCAGCTCGCTGACGTCCTGCAGCGGCTGATTGCCGGTCAGATAGCCGGGGGATTGCGCCATATAGACCTCGTCTTCCGCGCCGTTCAGCAGCGGCTGGCGATCGTCATCGACCCAGTCGCGCAGGGCGGCGGTGAGCTGTAAGGCGCGCAGCGGCTCGCTGCCGAGGTTTTCCAGCAGGCGGGTAAAGATCTGTGCGGGGTAAGGTATTTCGTCGCTTTCGTTGTCGCCGCGCTGGTTAATGGCGTTGAGGTTGAAGCAGGCCTGAGCGTCGGTAATCGTGGCGTAGATCTCGCCGTCATTGACCGTGAAGCGGCGCCCCTGCTGGGCCCAGTTCTGCGCCAGGTGGGTCTGGTTCGGCGAGTCGAGCGCGTCGCGTTGCAGCAGCGCCGCCGCCAGGGTTTCCGCCCCCAGCGCGTACCATTTGGCCTGCAGGTTATCGAGGGTGGTGGCGGTCTGCTGGTACATCCGGGCGCTGCGCTCGGTCATGGCGCTCGCCAGCACCATCATCAGGGCGAGGATCAGCAGCACCATGAGCAGGGCGACGCCGCGCTGGCGGTGGTTCATCGGCTGTCTCCCGGCGTAAGCAGAAACAGCCGGCGGATCTCGCCGTACGGCTCCAGCGTCAGGGTGACTTCCAGCCCCTGCGGCAGCGTCTGCGCCTGCTGCCATTCGTCCTGCCAGCGGCCGCTGGCGTAAAAACGCAGGCCAAACGCCCGCACGTCGCGCAGCACAATAGTCACCGTTGGCTGGCTACCGGGCAGCGGGTCCTGCTGGTCGTAGTTCAGACGTTCCAGCTGGCTGCCGCGCAGGCGGTAGCTGACGTTCTGAATTTCCGAACGCGGCAGGAGCCCCAAAGGATTGGGCCAGCCGTTGCGGCTAAAGGCGATCGCCCCGTCATCGCTGCCGAGCTGAAAGCGCCCGGCAAAAAACAGGCTTGCGCTGTCGCGGCTGCGGCGGGGAATGATTTGGCTAAAGTCCGCCGCCATCTGGCTGAACGTTTGCTGTAACGCCTGCATGCGCCCGCTCTTATCGCGGGTGAGCGTATCGGCGCGCATCACGTTTTGCAGCACCGTGACCGCGGCGACGCTGAGCGCGGCGAGAATGGCCAGCGCCAGCAGCATTTCGACGAGGGTAAAGCCGCTTGAGCGCCGGATCATGGCGATGTCACGTAGGTGCGCAGCGAAGAGACGGGCGTCTTATCGCTTTTGGCGTGGCGAACCTCGACGTCCAGCGCCCGCAACTGAGGCAGATCGGTCTCCACCCCCTGCCAGCGAATGTGCCAGCTGACGCCTGCCGCCTGCAGCGTGGTTTCCGACCAGCTCAGCGCGGGCCAGCGGTTTTCCAGCCGGAGCTGTACCAACTGATTGTCCGCCAGCCAGCTAGCGAGGGTTTTCTCCTCCATGCGTCCCAGCTGGCGGGTTTGCTGGAGCGTCGCCTGCATCACCGCCAGCCCGGCGAGAGCGAAGACCACCAGGGCGACCATGACTTCAATCAGCGTCATACCGGACTGCTTTTTCATTGCGCCTCCTGCGGTTCGGGCAGGCTTTCGCCGCGGGCGTTAAACGCGATACCCGGCGCCTCGCCGAGGGTCAGCCGGAACGGCGTCATCTCGCCGCCGGGAAAGATCAGCACATCGGGATTGTCGCCCGGCGTCCAGGCTTCGCCCTGCGCAAAAGCGAGGGTCAGCTTGCCCCCGGCGATGCTGCCCGAAGTGGCGACGCGTCCGGCGCGCAGCGGCAGCCAGCGATAGCCGCTCCAGCCGTCGTCGGCGGGGGCCGGATCGGCGCCATCGCGGGCCTCCAGAACCAGAAACTGCCAGCGGTCTGGGTGCACCGAGACGCCAAAGAACTGGCCGGTTTGCAGCCCGCGCTGCTGGACAAAGCGCAGCTGCGCTTCAAAGCGCGCCAGCGTCTGCGCCGCGCTATCGTCGCGCGAGGCGGGGAAAGCCAGCAGCACCATGCCCGCGCTGACCCCCATCAGCAGCAAAATGAGCATCATCTCCAGCAACGTAAAGCCGCGCTGTCGCACTATTTCTTCCCGATCGTCCAGTTGCCGATATCGTCATTGCTCTCCGGCACGCCGTCCGGCCCGAGGCTGAAAATATCCACCTGACCATGCTGGCCGGGGCTCAGCAGCTGGTAATCGCTGCCCCAGGGGTCCTGCGGCAGACGGCGGATATAGCCGCCTTCGGGATAGTTGCGCGCGTGCGGCTCGGCGGATGGCGCGCTGACCAGCGCCTGCAGCCCCTGCTCGGTGGTGGGATAGCGGCTGTTGTCCAGTTTGTACATGTCCAGCGCGCCCTCGAGCGCCACAAGATCGCTGACCACTTTTTGCCGGTCGGCCTTTTCCTTGTTGCCCATCAGGTTGGGCACCACGAGGCTGGCGAGCACGCCGAGGATAACAATCACCACCATGATTTCCAGTAAGGTGAATCCGCGCTGTCGTTGCATATTTTTCTCCATTAGAACAATCACATACTCATCAAGGTATTGAGCTGCAGTATCGGCTGCAGGATGGCGAGGACGATAAACAGCACCATGCCGGCCATCGCCACCACCAGCAGGGGTTCAAACAGGCTGAGGGCCAGCTGAATTTGTGCGCTCAGATCCCGGTCCTGGTTGTCCGCCGCGCGCTCCAGCATGCTGTTGAGCTCGCCGCTCCGTTCGCCGCTGGCGACCATGTAGCGCATCATCGGCGGGAAAAGCTGGGTCATTTCGAGCGCGCGATGCAGGCTGACGCCTTCGCGCACCGCGTCGCTGGCGGCTTCCAGCTGGCGCTTCGCCCAGGCGTTGCTCAACACATCCGCGCTGATGCGCATCGCCAACAGCAACGGAACGGCGCTGGCGTTGAGGATGCTCAGGGTGCGGGCGTAGCGGGCGCTGTTAACGCTGCGCGCGACCCGGCCAATTAACGGCAGGCGCAGCAGCAGCCTGTGCCAGGCCAGCCGCTTTGCCGGCTGCCGCAGCAGGTAGCGCAGCAGGAGAATGAGGAGCAAAATCGCCAGCAGCAGCCACGGCCCGGCGGCGCGCAGCATATCGCTCATCGCCATCAGCAGGCGGGTGGAAAACGGCAGCGCCTGCTTAAGGTGGATAAACTGCTCGACGACCTTCGGCACCACCGTCGACAGCAGAATGACGATCACGCTGACCGCCACCAGGGTCAGCACGATGGGGTAAATCATCGCCTGCAGCAGGCGGGCGCGCAGCTGCTGGCGCTGCTCGGTGTAGTCCGCCAGCCGGTTCAGCACGCCGTCGAGGTGGCCTGAAGCTTCTCCGGCGGCGACCATCGCGCAGTAGAGCGCGTCAAAGCAGCCCGGGTAGCCGCGCATCGCTTCCGCCAGCGAATGGCCTTCCAGCACTTTGCCGCGCACGCCGGCGATCAGCGTTTTCAGCTGCGGTTTTTCACTCTGCTGGGCCACCGCGTCGAGCGCTTTTTCCAGCGGGATCGCGGCGGCGACCAGCGTCGCCAGCTGGCGGGTGACGAGGGCGAGATCGCGGGCGCTGGTGCGGCGCATAAAGCGCGATGGTCTGCCGCCGCTGGCTGCCGGGTCGATGTCCAGCGCCAGCCAGCCCTTTTCCCGCAGCAGCTGGCGCGCGTGGCGGGCGGAGTCCGCCTGCTGGACGCCGCGCCGGGGTTTGCCCTGTTCGTCGAGGGCCTGGTAACGAAACAGCGCCATTTCAGGAAGCCTCCGCGATCGGCTGCTCGGTGACCCTTAGCACCTCTTGCCAACTGGTGATCCCAGCCAGCGCCTTTTCCCGCCCGGCGCGGCGCAGGGTCATATAATCCGTCCCCAGCTGTTGGATCAGCGTCACCTCATTTTCGCCGCGGTGGATAGCCATGCGTACGCGATCGTCCACCAGCAGCAGTTCATGGATGCCGGTGCGTCCGCGATAGCCGGTAAAACCGCACTCGGCGCAGCCCCGGGGCTGCCAGAGTGCCGTGCCGGGGGCGATCTCCATCTGGTGGGCGGCGTCGGCGTTTGCCGGTTCCTGCTGGCGACAATGTGGGCAGAGCCGGCGCACCAGCCGCTGCGACATCACCGCCAGCAGCGAGGTGGAGAGCAGAAAAGGCTCCACGCCCATATCCTGCAGGCGCGAGATGGCCCCCAGCGCGCTGTTGGTGTGCAGCGTCGAAAGCACCAGATGGCCGGTTAGCGAGGCCTGAACGGCGATTTGCGCCGTCTCGCCGTCGCGGATTTCGCCCACCAGCACCACGTCAGGGTCCTGGCGCAAAATGGCGCGCAGCCCGCGGGCAAAGGTCATGTCGACTTTCGCGTTAACCTGGGTCTGACCGATGCCCTCCAGCTCATATTCGATGGGGTCTTCAATGGTCATGATGTTGCGCTCGCGCGCGTCGAGGCGGCTCAGCGCGGCGTAGAGGGTGGTGCTTTTTCCCGAACCGGTCGGCCCGGTCACCAGCACGATGCCGTGCGGGCGGGCGATCAGCCCATCCACCTGCCGCAGCAGGGCGGGAGTCATCCCGAGGGTCAGCAGGTCGAGATTGACGCTATTTTTGTCGAGCAGACGCAGCACCACGCGCTCGCCGTAGCTCGACGGCAGGGTAGAGACGCGCACGTCGACGGCGCGTCCGCCAATGCGCAGCGCCATGCGCCCGTCCTGCGGAATGCGCTTTTCGGCGATATCCAGGCTCGCCATCACCTTAATGCGCGAGATCAGCAGTGCGGCGAGTCGGCGCTGGGGGCGCAGGATTTCGCGCAGGACGCCGTCGACGCGAAAGCGAATTTGCAGGTGGCGCTCATAGGTTTCGATATGAATATCCGAGGCTTTCTCTTTGATGGCCTCGGTGAGCATGGCGTTAATCAGGCGGATAATCGGCGCGTCGTCTTCGCTGTCCAGCAGGTCGTCGGTGTCCGGCAGCTCTTCGGCAAGGGTATACAGATCCAGCTCGTTGCCGATATCGGCCATCATGCGCCGGGCCTCGGCGGAGTCGCGCTGATAGCTCAGCACCAGCAGCTTTTCGAACGCCTCTTCTTCCAGCCGTTCGAGGCGGAACGGCATCGCAGCGACCCGGCGGGCTTCCAGCAGCGCCTGCGGCGCGGTAGCGGCGAGGCAGAAAACCTCGCAGCTTTCGCCGCTGCTCAGGAGCATCACGCTGTGCGCGCGGGCGTAGCCGAAGGGGAGCAGCGAGCGTCGTTCAGCGGCGGGGGTCATAGATTGCCTCCCAGATTGAACGCGTCGATAGCGGCGCTGACCTGACGGAACGCGGCGGTATCCTGGCGCGGGTAGATCTCCAGCAGATCCTGATTCAGCATCGCGTCGTTGTTCTCTTTGCCGCGCTGTTTGCTCTGGGCGTCGTTAAAAGCGGTGTACTGCCCGGATGAGGCCTGGCGGTACTCGTCGCGGTCGCGGATCACCGTCGGGCGGATAAACAGCATCAGGTTGCGCTTGGAGACCTTTTTGCTGGTGGAACGGAACAGCGCGCCAATGACCGGAATATCGCCGAGCAGCGGCACTTTGTCGGCGGTGTCGGAGACGCTTTTATCCAGCAGGCCGCCGACGACCACCGTTTCGCCGCTGCCGACCAGCACCGCGTTATTGACCGTACGGGTATTGAAGGTCGCGCCGAGATCCGAGCTGGTGCTGGAGGCGGCGTCCGCCACGCTGGAGACCTCCTGTTCGATCTCCAGCAGGACCGAATCGCCTTCGTTGATTTGCGGCTTCACCTTTAGCTTGATGCCGACGGTTTTGCGCTCGACGGTATTGAAGATGTTATCGCCGGAGGTGGTTTGCGAGCCGGTGAGTACCGGGACCTCCTGGCCGACGTTAAAGGTGGCTTCCATGTTGTCGAGGGTAACGATGCTCGGCGTGGCGAGAATATCGTTCTTGGTGCTGCTGGAGAGGGCGGTTAACAGCATCGCCCAGTTGCCCTGGTAGAAGCCGGCGGCAATACCGTTGAAGGAGCTTAAGGCGCTGGCCAGCGAGCTGCTGACGGTGCCGTCTTTGTTGTACTGGTTGGCCCCGGCGATAGCGGTGGATATCGGCAGGCCGCTATTGGTGAACTGGGTCATCCCGGCGTTTTTATTGGCCCACTGGATGCCGAGGTTCAGGCCGTCAGCGTCCTGCACTTCGGCGATAATCGCCTCGACCAGCACCTGCGGGCGGCGGATATCAAGTTGGGCGATTACCCGCTCAAGGTCGTTCATTACGTCCGGTGCGGCGGTGACAATCAGGGCGTTGGTCTGGCCGTGCGCTTTGATAATGATATTTTTATCCAGCGCCGCCACCGGCTTCGCGGCCTGCTTTTCGCTCTGCATCGTGCTGCTGATACCGGTCAGCACTTCGACCAGGTCGGAGGCTTTAGCGTATTTCAGGTAGATGACTTTGGTATTGCCCTGGGTCGCCTGCTGGCGGTCGAGCTGCTTAATCATGGCGATGATCCGCTGGCGGGAGTTCGGCTCGCCGCTGACCAGCACCGCGTTGGTGCGTTCATCGGCCACCACGTTGGCGACCATCGAGCCGGGCAGCGCCGATTTGCTGGTGTCCTTGTTGAGTTCGGTCACCAGCTTGACCACATCGGCGGCGGAGGCCCAGGACAGCGGAACGGTCACTACGCTGCGGTCTCCGGCGTTATCGACGCGTTCGACAATGGTTAGCAGGCGCTTGATGACCGCCGCGCGGCCGGTCATCAGCAGGACGTTGGAGGGTTCATAGTGCACCACGCTGCCCGCGCCAGCGTTATCGTTAAGCTGGCGCAGCAGCGGCGCCAGATCGCGGGCGGCGACGTTGGTCAGGGGCACGACGCGGGTGACGACCTCATCGCCAATACCCGGCGCGGCATCGCTCGCCACCGGCACCGCGGCGGTTTTCGCGTCTTTCGAACGCACCACTTTCAGGACGCCGTTATTCATATTAATTACGGCGAAACCGTAGACATCAAGGACGCTGAGGAAGAACTGATAATATTGCTCTTCGTTGAGCATATCGTAGCTGCGCACGGTAATGGTGCCGCGCACGCTGGGATCGATAATGACCGTTTTATTCAGGTTTTTACTCACCGTATTGATAAATTCCTGAATATCGGTGCCCTTGAAGCTGGCGGAAAACTCTTCCGCCGCGGCCGGTCTGAATAACAGCGCGGCGAATATCAGCAGCGTCAAGGAAAATGAGCGGATAACGTTGGCGATGATCAATTATTCATCCCTCAGGGCTAGATAAATATCGTTTTTCTGGCCGTCGCGTTCAACGGTAAGGGTTATTTCAGTTAATTCCGGCAGCTGGGCTAATACCTGGCGGGCCTGCTCTTTATCGCGTAAATCCAGACCGTTGAGGGCTATCGCCAGATCGTTTTCCCGGAGACCCGACTGGCGAAATAGCGCCGGGTCTTTGCCCGGGTTCAGGCGATATCCGCTGAGTTTGTCGTTAACCATGACCGGCGAAATATTGAGGTAATGAAGAATATTTTGCGGCTGCGCGCGGAGCTCCTGCGCCAATTGGCGGGCTGGCGGCGCGGCGCTATTTTTGCCGACGGCGGGCGGGTCGTTAAACAGCGGGATAGCCTCATTTCTGCCGCGATAATTAACAATCAGGCGGTCGGGGGAAATGGCGATGATTTTCGCCTCTCCGCCCGGCGTATTATCGCCAATACCGAGGCTAACCTGTTGATTCCCTTTCATCATGATAGCGATGGCGCGGGACGGGTCGGTGCTGGCGAGCAGGCCGGTAACGCGCAGTCTGAGCGCCGAAACGGGCGCCTGGTCGAGGTTGCCGCCGGGCGCGGAGGCGGAGGTTTTCTCCGCAAGGCCAAACAGCGTAAAGCGCGGCAGCGCCGTTTCCGCGGAGGGGGCTGCGGGCGACGTCATATCGGCAGAGCTCAATGCGTTATCCGTAAAGTTTACCGGGAGAATTATTTTCCAGGTTAATTGCGCGAGCTGCTGGCAGATAAAAAATAATATGATGGAGGTCACAATATGAGGCGCGTAATTAATTATTTTTTTATTTGGTATTGTTAATCTCATCACGGAATTATGCATTTTTATTCCTTTGCTCATTCTATTTCCCTCAGCAAAAGGTACCGCCCTACCGATATGGGTGGGGCATTTTTTATTTTTGAGCGTGCTTATTGCGGGAATCTGCGTAGGTCGCTGCGAATCATAAAGAGTTTGGCTATTGCGGTCGTCATTCCCTTTTTATTTTTTCTCCTCCGGCCGCCTACGCCCCCGGAGGAGGAGTGAATGGATGATTGAACCTAAGAGAGCAAGAATATCTAATTATCGACGCTTTAAAGATATGCCCGTCATTTCTTCATGGGGCTTAAGTGCGCCAGGAATAGTTTCGCGTATATAACACTTCATATAATTTAATCAGCATGTATAGGGACTATCGAATGCTCAGATATACCCGTAATGCCCTGGTTCTGGGATCGCTGGTTTTACTTAGCGGCTGCGATAACGGATCCTCTTCTTCTTCCTCTGGAAATCCCGACACTCCTGGTAATCAGGATGTGGTTGTACGTTTACCTGACGTTGCGGTGCCCGGCGAAGCGGTCACGGCGGTAGAAAACCAGGCGGTCATCCACCTGGTGGATATTGCCGGGATCACCAGCAGTAGCGCGGCGGACTACAGCAGCAAAAACCTCTATCTCTGGAACAATGAAACCTGCGACGCGCTGAGCGCGCCGGTGGCCGACTGGAATGACGTCAGCACCACGCCGAGCGGCAGCGATAAATATGGCCCGTACTGGGTGATCCCGCTCAACAAAGAGAGCGGTTGTATCAACGTCATCGTTCGCGACGGCACCGATAAGCTGATCGATAGCGACCTGCGGGTGTCGTTTGGCGACTTCACCGATCGTACGGTATCGGTGATCGCCGGTAACAGCGCGGTCTATGACTCCCGCGCCGACGCCTTCCGCGCCGCTTTTGGCGTCGCGCTGGCCGAAGCCCACTGGGTCGACAAAAATACGCTGCTGTGGCCGGGCGGGCAGGATAAGCCCATCGTGCGCCTCTACTACAGCCACAGCAGTAAAGTGGCGGCCGACGGCGAAGGCAAATTTACCGACCGCTACCTGAAGCTGACGCCGACTACCGTCAGCCAGCAGGTCAGCATGCGCTTCCCGCACCTTTCCAGCTATGCGGCCTTTAAGCTGCCGGACAACGCCAACGTTGACGAGCTGCTGCAGGGCGAAACGGTCGCCATTGCCGCCGCAGAGGACGGGATCCTGATTTCCGCCACCCAGGTGCAGACGGCGGGTGTCCTGGATGACGCCTATGCCGAAGCGGCGGAAGCCCTGAGCTACGGCGCGCAGCTGGCCGACGGCGGCGTCACCTTCCGCGTTTGGGCGCCGACTGCCCAGCAGGTGGATGTGGTGGTCTACAGCGCCGATAAGAAAGTCATTGGCAGCCATCCTATGACCCGCGACAGCGCTTCCGGCGCGTGGTCATGGCAGGGCGGCAGCGATCTGAAAGGCGCGTTCTACCGCTATGCGATGACGGTTTATCACCCGCAGTCGCGTAAGGTTGAACAGTACGAAGTCACCGACCCGTATGCGCATAGCCTGTCGACCAACTCGGAGTACAGCCAGGTGGTCGATCTCAACGACAGCGCCCTGAAGCCTGACGGCTGGGACAACCTGACGATGCCGCACGCCCAGAAGACGAAAGCGGATTTAGCGAAGATGACGATCCATGAATCGCATATTCGCGATCTCTCCGCCTGGGACCAGACCGTTCCGGCCGAACTGCGCGGTAAATACCTTGCGCTGACCGCCGGCGACAGCAATATGGCGCAGCATCTGAAGACGCTCTCCGCTTCAGGTGTGACGCACGTTGAGCTGCTGCCGGTCTTCGATCTGGCGACGGTGAACGAGTTCAGCGACAAGGTCGCCGATATTCAGCAACCGTTCAGTCGCCTGTGTGAAGTGAACAGCGCGGTGAAAAGCAGCGAGTTCGCCGGATACTGCGATAGCGGCTCCACGGTGGAAGAGGTACTGAATCAGCTTAAGCAGAGCGATAGCCAGGATAATCCGCAGGTGCAGGCGCTGAATACGCTGGTGGCGCAGACCGACTCCTACAACTGGGGCTACGATCCGTTCCACTACACGGTTCCGGAAGGATCCTACGCGACCGATCCGGAAGGCACGACGCGCATCAAAGAGTTCCGCACCATGATTCAGGCGATCAAGCAGGATCTGGGGATGAACGTCATTATGGACGTGGTCTACAACCACACCAACGCCGCGGGTCCGACCGACCGCACGTCGGTGCTGGATAAGATCGTGCCCTGGTACTATCAGCGTCTGAATGAAACCACCGGCAGCGTCGAATCCGCCACCTGCTGTTCCGACTCCGCGCCGGAGCATCGGATGTTCGCCAAGCTGATCGCCGACTCGCTGGCGGTATGGACCATCGATTATAAAATCGATGGTTTCCGCTTCGACCTGATGGGCTATCACCCGAAAGCGCAAATTCTGTCGGCGTGGGAGCGCATTAAGGCCCTGAACCCGGATATCTACTTCTTCGGCGAAGGCTGGGACTCTAACCAGAGCGATCGTTTTGAAATCGCCTCGCAGCTCAACCTGAAAGGTACCGGTATCGGCACGTTCTCCGATCGCCTGCGCGATTCCGTGCGCGGCGGCGGCCCGTTCGATTCCGGCGATGCGCTGCGTCAGAACCAGGGCATCGGCAGCGGCGCGGGCGTGTTGCCAAACGAACTCGCCAGCCTGAGCGATGACCAGGTCCGCCATCTGGCCGATCTGACCCGTCTGGGGATGGCCGGTAACCTCGCTGACTTTGTGATGATCGACAAAGACGGCGCGGCGAAGAAAGGCAGCGAAATTGACTATAACGGCGCGCCTGGCGGCTACGCCGCAGACCCGACGGAAGTCGTCAACTATGTTTCGAAACACGACAACCAGACGCTGTGGGACATGATCAGCTACAAAGCGTCCCAGGAAGCCGATCTGGCGACCCGCGTTCGCATGCAGGCCGTTTCGCTGGCGACGGTGATGCTGGGGCAGGGGATCGCGTTCGATCAGCAGGGCTCTGAACTGCTGCGTTCGAAATCCTTTACCCGCGACTCCTACGACTCCGGCGACTGGTTCAACCGCGTGGATTATTCCCTGCAGGATAATAACTACAACGTTGGTATGCCGCGCATCAGCGATGACGGCAGCAACTATGAGGTGATTACTCGCGTCAAAGAGATGGTTGCCACCCCGGGCGAAGCGGAGCTGAAGCAGATGACCGCGTTCTACCAGGAGCTGACCGAGCTGCGGAAATCCTCGCCGTTGTTCACATTGGGCGATGGCAGCGCGGTAATGAAGCGCGTTGATTTCCGTAATACCGGTTCCGACCAACAGGCCGGTCTGCTGGTGATGACCGTGGATGACGGGATGAAAGCGGGCGCCAGCCTGGATAGCCGCCTTGACGGTCTGGTGGTGGCGATTAACGCCGCGCCGGAAAGCCGCACGCTGAATGAGTTTGCCGGTGAAACGCTGCAGCTGAGCGCGATCCAGCAGACGGCGGGCGAAAACTCGCTGGCAAACGGCGTGCAGATTGCCGCTGATGGCACCGTCACTCTGCCGGCCTGGTCCGTTGCGGTGCTGGAACTGCCGCAGGGCGAAGCCCAGGGCGCCGGGCTGCCGGTAAGCAGTAAGTAAAACCTTAACCTCCCGGCCCGCGGCGTCAAAACCCCGGGCCGGGATGGCGTGTCTTGATTAAGGAGAAGCCGGTGCTTGTTCGCCCGCAAGAGCCGTACCCGCAGTCCGAGCCCCCGGCGGCGGTAGGAAGAATGGTGCAGATCCCCTACGTGACCGTACCGCTGTACGCCGCGCTGCTGATTGCGCTCGGATGGTTCGGCGGCGAGCAGTGGCGGAACAAGCCCGAGCCGCAGCCGATGAGGCAGTCGGTAGCCCATGCGGCGTTAGTCCCGCTGAACCAACCGGCGGTCAAAGCTGCCGTGGCGCCGGTTAACGCCGGGCCCGAAATTCAGGCTGAACCGGAAATAGCGATAGATGAAGATAACCTGCCGCCTCTGCGCTACAGCGCGCACGTCTACGCTTCACTGGCGGATAAACGCAGCATTGTATTAAACGGACAGTCCTGGAAGGAGGGCGACTCGCCGCTGGCGAACCTGGTTATCGAGCAGATTCAGCAGGACCTCACCGTATTTAGCTTCAACGGTAAAACGTTTACCCTCGCGGCGCTGGATGACTGGCCGGGCGGGGCGATTGAGGAGAGTCCGCAGGCAGAATAAAATAGCGCTGGCGGAATATAAATAAGCGCTATTTATTGTCGCGCAGGCTATCAATAAAGGGCGCCAGCTGGCGATTAAACTGGCTGCATTTTGTCGCTTCCGGAGTACTGTCCTGCAGGAGCTGTTGATATAGCTGCGCGCTGCGCTGGCTTAAAAGATTCGCGTCAATATTCGCCCATCCGCGCTTTTTACCCACGTTTATTGCCGCACGGTTAATCGCTTCATCGGCGGGCAGATCGCTGCGGTTGCACTTATTCTTCAGATAGCGCGCCCCGGCGGCGACGGAGGCAAGCTGCTCTAGCTGGGCCTGACCGCTCACGGCAGGACTGAGGGTTGTCGGGCGATTTTGCTGACAACCTGAGAGCAGGGCGGCCACCATCAGCGGAAATAGAATAAAGTTGCGCATAATATATTAATCGGAAAAATTAATTGGCTGACAGTTTAACAAATATTTATCCGTAGTCATCAGAAAATCTGCCAAATTATCAATGTTAAGCCGCTCGCGTTTTTATCATTGCGCGCTTTTAAATTTCTTTTTCTTTCATCTGCGTTATTTCTTTTTGCTGGCGGAAATACTATTTTCCGGCGTTACCGTTCCGCTTTCTTTTGGCGGTATGCAGAAGGAGACGGGCGGACATGTTTATGTTGTTAAAAAACATAATAATTTCCCTTTTGTTACCTGATGAGCATGTAAAATGCTGGTTAAGAATGTCACGGTTTAGTGCTATCCTGTATCGCCTGGACAATCAGTTCCGTGTCCCGAACTATTCTGTCGATGAAGCCGGTAACAATGTGATTTGTATGGTGAATTTTTAAAGTGAAAATCATGCGAGCGACATGATAACGCGTCGCGCAGTTCATAAATGGTCGCCTGAAAGCCAAAACGGTCGGGCGTCAATTTGAGAGATTTCTTCTTTCCCCCAATCGGGGAAACATTGAGAATCAGGCTTTTACGCCTGTAAGTTGCGGAGAAAAAGCATGGCGGGAGATGACCGCGAGCCGATCGGACGTAAGGGGAGACCCTCGCGCCCGGCAAAACAAAAGGTAACTCGCCGTCGGGTTCGGGAAGAGGACTACGACGACGATTACGATGATGACTATGAGGATGAAAAACCGATGCCGCGGAAAGGAAAAGGCAAAGGCGGTAAACCCCCTCGTCGTAAACGCGCCTGGCTATGGCTACTGATTAAGATTGGGGTCGTCTGCGCGGTGTTGATTGCCGCCTATGGCGTCTACCTCGATCAGAAAATCCGTAGCCGCATTGACGGTAAAGTCTGGGATCTGCCCGCCGCGGTCTATGGCCGGATGGTCAACCTTGAGCCGGATATGCAGATCAGCAAAAACGAAATGGTGCGTCTGCTTAACGCCACGCAGTATCGCCAGGTGAGCGCGATGACGCGCCCGGGCGAATATACGGTACAGGCCAACAGCATCGAGATGATCCGCCGTCCGTTCGATTTCCCGGACAGTAAAGAAGGACAGGTGCGCGCGCGTCTGACCTTCAACGGCGATCGCCTGGATACCATCGAGAATATGGATAATAACCGCCAGTTCGGTTTCTTCCGTCTCGATCCGCGCCTGATCACCATGCTGCAATCGGCCAACGGCGAACAGCGTCTGTTTGTTAAGCGCAACGGCTTCCCGGATCTGCTGGTCGATACCCTGCTGGCGACGGAAGACCGCCATTTCTACGAACACGACGGCATCAGCCTCTACTCGATTGGCCGCGCGGTGCTGGCGAACCTGACCGCCGGGCGTACGGTGCAGGGGGCGAGTACGCTGACCCAGCAGTTGGTGAAGAACCTGTTCCTCTCCAGCGAACGTTCCTACTGGCGTAAGGCTAACGAAGCCTATATGGCGCTGATCGTTGATGCCCGCTACAGCAAGGATCGTATCCTTGAGCTGTATATGAACGAAGTGTACCTCGGTCAGAGCGGCGATAACGAGATCCGCGGCTTCCCGCTGGCGAGCCTCTATTACTTTGGCCGTCCGGTGGAAGAGCTGAGCCTCGATCAGCAGGCGCTGCTGGTGGGGATGGTAAAAGGCGCGTCGGTCTACAACCCGTGGCGTAACCCAAAACTGGCGCTGGAGCGACGCAACCTCGTGCTGCGTCTGCTGCAGCAGCAGCAGGTTATCGATCAAGAGCTGTATGACATGCTGAGCGCGCGTCCGCTGGGCGTACAGCCGCGCGGCGGGGTTATCTCTCCGCAGCCGGCGTTTATGCAGATGGTGCGCCAGGAGCTGCAGGCGAAACTGGGCGACAAAGTGAAAGATCTCTCCGGCGTGAAGATCTTCACCACCTTCGACTCAGTCGCGCAGGATGCGGCGGAAAAGGCGGCGACGGAAGGTATTCCGGCGCTGAAGAAACAGCGTAAGCTGCCGGATCTGGAAACCGCGATGGTGGTCGTCGATCGCTTCACCGGCGAGGTGCGGGCGATGGTCGGCGGGGCGGAGCCGCAGTTTGCCGGCTATAACCGCGCAATGCAGGCGCGCCGTTCAATTGGTTCACTGGCAAAACCGGCGACCTATTTGACCGCGCTAAGCCAGCCGAACCAGTATCGCCTCAATACCTGGATTGCCGATGCGCCTATCTCGATTCGCCTGTCTAATGGCCAGACGTGGTCGCCGCAGAACGACGACCGTCGCTACAGCGATAGCGGTAAGGTGATGCTGGTCGATGCGCTGACGCGTTCGATGAACGTGCCGACGGTGAACCTCGGGATGGCGCTGGGCCTGCCGGCGGTGGTCGATACCTGGACTAAACTGGGCGCGCCGAAGAATCAGCTGAACGCGGTTCCGTCGATGCTGCTGGGGGCGCTGAACCTGACGCCGATTGAAGTGGCGCAGGCGTTCCAGACCATCGCCAGCGGGGGCAACCGCGCGCCGCTGTCAGCGCTGCGTTCCGTTATCGCCGAAGATGGTACCGTGCTCTATCAGAGCTATCCGCAGGCGGAGCGCGCGGTGCCGGCCCAGGCGGCTTACATGACGCTATGGACCATGCAGCAGGTTGTGCAGCGCGGTACCGGTCGCCAGCTGGGCGCGAAGTATCCGGGCCTGCATCTGGCGGGTAAAACCGGGACCACCAACAACAACGTTGATACCTGGTTTGCCGGTATTGACGGTGGTCAGGTGACCATTACCTGGGTGGGTCGCGATAATAACCAGCCGACCAAGCTGTACGGCGCCAGCGGCGCAATGTCCATTTACCAGCGCTATCTGGCAAACCAGACCCCGACCCCGCTGGTGCTGACGCCGCCGGAAGACGTGGTGGATATGGGCGTCGATGGCAGCGGTAACTTTGTCTGCAGCGGCGGCATGCGCTCGCTGCCGGTATGGACCACCACGCCGGACGCGCTGTGCCGCCAGGGCGAACAGATCCAACAGCAGCAGCTCCAGCAGCAGCAGGCGAATAATCCGTTCAACCAGTCCGGGCAGCAGCCGCAACAGCAGCAAAACCAGCAGCAGCAACCGCCGAAGCAGGAGAAGAGCGATGGCGTCGCGGGCTGGATTAAGGATATGTTCGGCAGTAATTAACGTTCCGCTTCATCCTTTAAGCCGACGCTTCGTCGTTTAAATGGATGCTAAAATAGTGGCCCTCTAATACCTCAGTATTAGGGGGCCTTTTTATATCGATAAATTAATTAACACCCGCTTAACTCCACACTTACCGTCTGGTTATTTATTCATCCTTTGATATTTCGTCAGGGGCATATTTCTTGCCTTGCCGCGATCGTTTCGCCTATTATGTCAGCCGTTATAATAATAATTCTCGTTTACGTTATCATTCACTTCTATTAGAGATATACCCATGGCGCGTCTTAAAACTGCTCAGCCAAATCACTCGCTGCGTAAAATCGCAGCTGTAGTAGCCACGGCGGTTAGCGGCATGTCTGTTTATGCACAGGCGGCAGTTGAACCGAAAGAAGAAACCATCACCGTAACCGCCGCTCCGGCCCCGCAGGAGAGCGCCTGGGGACCGGCAGCGACCATCGCGGCGAAACATTCGGCGACCGCAACAAAAACCGATACACCCATCGAAAAAACGCCGCAGTCTATTTCCGTAGTGACCCGCCAGGAAATGGAGATGAAGCAGCCGACGACGGTTAAAGAAGCGCTGGCCTATACGCCGGGCGTATTCTCGACTCGCGGCAGCTCAACCACCTATGACGTAGTGACGATTCGCGGCTTCACCACGTCGACGACGGTGAACACCAACCAGTATCTGGATGGGATGAAGCTGCAGGGGAATAACTATTCTGAAGTGTCGATGGACCCCTATTTCCTTGAACGTGTTGAAGTGATGCGTGGGCCAACGTCGGTGCTGTACGGCAACAGCAACCCTGGCGGTATCGTCAGCATGGTCAGCAAGCGACCGACCACTGAGCCGCTGAAAGAAATCCAGTTTAAAATGGGTACCGATAATCTGTGGCAGACGGGGTTTGATTTCAGCGATGCCATTGATGATGACGGGGTGTGGTCGTATCGCCTGACCGGTTTGGGTCGCAGCCAGGATGCCCAGCAGCAGATGGCGAAATCGACCCGCTATGCGGTCGCGCCCTCCTTTAGCTGGCGTCCGGATGACAAAACGGACTTCACTTTCCTGAGTAATTTCCAGAGCGATCCCTATGCCGGGTATTACGGCTGGCTGCCGCGTGAAGGGACAGTGGTGCCGTATTACGACGCCAACGGTAAGGCGCACAAGCTGCCGACGGACTTCAACGAAGGCGAAGCGAATAATAAGATGTCTCGCCGTCAGCAGATGGTCGGCTACAGCTTCTCGCACCAGTTTGATGACACTTTCACCGTGCGTCAGAATCTGCGTTATGCGGATGTCCATACCCTGTATCGTTCAGTCTACGGCAACGGATATACGCCGACAGGCAAAATCAACCGCGCGTATGTTCGCTCCGATGAGCATCTCAATACGTTCACCGTTGATACCCAGCTGCAGTCTGATTTCGCAACCGGCGTGGTAGGGCACACTCTGTTAACCGGCGTGGATTATTCGCGCATGCGTAATGATGTTAAGGCCGACTACGGGACGGCTTCCGCGATTGACATGCAGAACCCGCAGTATGGCAATCCAGACGTCAGCGTTAACTTCCCCTATTCGGTGCTGAACCGCATGGAGCAGACCGGCCTGTACGCGCAGGATCAGATGGCGTGGGATAAGTGGGTGATGACGCTGGGTGGCCGCTACGACTATGCGATGGCTTCCACCCTGACGCGCCCTGCGAATACCCTCGCCAAAAATCACGATCAGCAGTTCACCTGGCGCGGCGGCATTAACTATCTGTTTGATAATGGTATCTCGCCATACTTCAGCTACAGCCAGTCCTTTGAGCCGGTTTCCGGATCGTCGCGGGATGGCAAACCCTTCGATGCTTCCCACGGCGAACAGTACGAAGCCGGCGTGAAGTACGTACCGAAGGATATGCCGGTTGTGCTGACCGCCGCGGTATATCAACTGACCAAAGATAAAAACCTGACGGCGGATCCGAACAACTCCTCGTTCAGTATCCAGACGGGCGAAATCCGCTCACGCGGGATTGAGCTGGAGGCGAAAGCGGCGGTTAACGCCAACGTCAACGTGACGGCTTCCTATACCTATACCGACGCCCAGTACCAGCATGACACCACCTTTAACGGCAAGCGTCCGGCGGAAGTGCCGCGCAATATGGCGTCGCTGTGGGCAGACTACACCTTCCACGAAACCGCGCTGAGCGGCCTGACGGTGGGCGCCGGGGCGCGCTATGTCGGTTCAACGGTAAGCTATTACAAAAACGATACTTCGACGGGAAAAAAAGACGACTCCTTCAACGTCGCGGGCTACGCGTTAATGGATGCTACCGTGAAATATGATCTGGCGCGCTTTGGTCTACCGGGTTCGTCGATCGGGGTCAACGTCAACAACCTGTTCGATCGCGAATACGTTTCCAGCTGCTACAGCGAATACGCCTGCTACTGGGGCGCTGAACGCCAGGTTGTGGCGACCGCGACTTTCCGTTTCTAACCACTTAACGGGCGCGGTTCGCCGCGTCTCTGACCAGGTTCCGTTATGCAGGAAAACATTCCGCACTCCGATACGACGTTTTCACTGGACCGCGTGACCTTCCGCGTGCCCGGCCGAACGCTGCTGCATCCTCTGTCGTTAACTTTCCCGGCGGGAAAAGTCACCGGCCTGATTGGCCATAACGGCTCCGGCAAATCAACGCTGCTGAAAATGCTTGGCCGCCATCAGCCGCCGTCGGATGGGGATATTTTGCTCGACGGCCAGCCGCTCGACAGCTGGGGCAGCAAAGCGTTTGCCCGCAAAGTCGCCTATTTGCCGCAGCAGTTGCCACCGGCGGAAGGCATGACGGTGCGTGAGCTGGTGGCGATCGGCCGCTACCCGTGGCACGGGGCGCTGGGGCGTTTTGGCGCGGCGGATCGGGAGAAAGTGGAAGAGGCGATTGCGCTGGTCGGGCTTAAACCGCTGGCCCAGCGGCTGGTGGACAGCCTCTCCGGCGGTGAACGCCAGCGCGCGTGGATTGCCATGCTGGTGGCCCAGGATAGCCGCTGCCTGCTGCTTGATGAACCGACCTCGGCGCTGGATATCGCCCACCAGGTGGATGTGCTGGCGCTGGTTCATCGCCTCAGCCAGCAGCGCGGGCTGACGGTGATCGCCGTCCTGCATGATATCAATATGGCGGCGCGCTACTGCGACTATCTGGTTGCGCTGCGCGGCGGTGAGATGATCGCTCAGGGAACGCCCGCGGCGCTGATGCGCAGCGAAACCCTGGAAAAAATTTACGGCATCCCGATGGGGATCCTGCCGCATCCGGCTGGCGCAGCGCCAGTAAGTTTTGTCTATTGATGGAAAACCTCACATTCATCACGCGGCGGCGCCTGCTGACCGCGATGGCGCTGTCGCCGCTGCTATGGCAGATGCGCGGCGCGCGGGCGGCGGAAGTGGATCCGCAGCGTATTGTCGCGCTCGAATGGCTGCCGGTAGAACTGCTGCTGGCGCTGGGCGTCACGCCCTACGGCGTTGCCGATATCCCTAACTACAGGCTGTGGGTCAATGAACCGGCGCTGCCTGATTCGGTGATTGACGTTGGGCTGCGCACCGAACCCAATCTGGAGCTGTTGACGCAGATGAAGCCGTCGTTTCTGGTCTGGTCGGCAGGATATGGCCCGTCGGCGGAAAAGCTGGCGCGTATTGCGCCCGGACGAGGATTCACCTTCAGCGACGGCAAGCGTCCGCTGATGATGGCTCAGCAGTCGCTTAGCGAAATGGCTGACCTGATCGGCAGGCAGCAGGAAGCGAAGCGCCATCTGGCGGAATTTGACGCGCTGATGGAGAGCCTGCGTCCGCGCTTTGCCCGTCGCGGCGATCGCCCGCTGCTGATGATTACCCTGCTTGATACCCGCCACGTGCTGGTCTTTGCGCAGAACTGTCTGTTCCAGGAAGTGCTCGACCGCTTTGCCATCAACAATGCCTGGCAGGGCGAGACCACCTTTTGGGGCAGCGTCACCGTCGGTATTGACCGGCTGGCGGCCTACAGAGACGCCGACGTTATCTGCTTCGATCACGGCAATGCGCGGGAGATGGCGCAGCTCACGGCGACGCCGCTGTGGCAAGCGATGCCGTTCGTTCGCGCAGGGCGTTTTCAGCGCGTCCCGGCGGTGTGGTTCTATGGCGCGACGCTATCGGCGATGCATTTTGCCCGCGTGTTGGCCGATGCTCAGGGAGGCCCGGCGTGAGATCGCGTATTTCGCCTTTGGCGACATCTCTGCTGTTAACTCTGCTTATCGTCGCTGCTGCGCTGACGCTGTTCAACCTCAACGTGGCGCTGCCGCGAAGCGAGTGGGGACAGGCGCTCTGGCAGCCGAGTATCGATAATATCGCCCAGATGCTGTTCCACTACAGCCTGCTGCCGCGGCTGGCGATATCGCTGCTGGTCGGCGCCGGGCTGGGGCTGGTGGGCGTGCTGTTCCAGCAGGTGCTGCGTAACCCGCTGGCGGAGCCGACGACGCTCGGCGTGGCGACCGGGGCGCAGCTGGGCATGACGGTCACCACGCTATGGGCAATCCCTGGCGTGCTGGCGTCGCAGTTTGCCGCGCTGGCCGGGGCCTGCATTGTCGGCGCGCTGGTGTTTGGCGTGTCGTGGGGCAAACGCCTCTCGCCGGTGACGTTGATTCTGGCAGGCTTGGTGGTGAGTCTCTACTGCGGCGCGCTTAATCAGCTGATGGCGATCTTCCATCATGACCAGCTGCAAAGCATGTTCCTGTGGAGCACCGGCACCCTGACGCAGACCGACTGGAGCGTGGTGCAGCGGCTGTGGCCGCAGCTGCTGGGCGGGGCGATTCTGACCCTGCTGCTGCTGCGTCCGCTGACCCTGATGGGGCTGGACGACGGCGTGGCGCGCAATCTCGGTCTGGCGCTTTCTCTGGCGCGGCTGGGGGCGTTGACTCTGGCGATTATCATCAGCGCCCTGTTGGTGAATGCGGTGGGGATTATTGGTTTTATCGGTTTGTTCGCGCCGCTGCTGGCGAAGATGCTGGGCGCTCGCCGCCTGCTATCGCGCCTGCTGCTGGCGGCCCTGATTGGCGCGCTGCTGCTGTGGCTCTCCGATCAGCTCATCCTGTGGCTGGCCCGGGTGTGGATGGAGGTCTCCACCGGTTCGGTGACCGCGCTGATTGGCGCGCCGCTGCTGCTATGGCTGCTGCCGCGCCTACGCAGCATTAGTGCGCCGGTGATGAACGGTGGCGATAAAGTGCTGGCTGAACGCCAACATGTGCTGTGGTTCGCGCTGGGCGGGCTGGCGATTCTGCTGCTGGCCATCGTCGCGGCGCTGGCTTTCGGCCGCGACGCGCAGGGCTGGCACTGGGCCAGCGGAACGCTACTGGATCAGCTAATGCCCTGGCGCTGGCCGCGCATTCTGGCGGCGCTGTTCGCCGGCGTGATGCTGGCGGTGGCGGGCTGCATTATCCAACGCTTAACCGGTAATCCGATGGCCAGTCCGGAAGTGCTTGGCATCAGCTCGGGCGCGGCGTTTGGCGTGGTGCTGATGCTATTTTTCGTGCCGGGCAACGCCTTTGGCTGGCTGCTGCCCGCCGGTAGCCTCGGCGCGGCGGCGACGCTGCTGGTTATCCTGGCTGCCGCCGGGCGCGGCGGATTTTCGCCGCACCGTATGCTGCTGGCGGGGATGGCGCTGAGTACCGCGTTTACCATGCTGCTGATGATGCTGCAGGCCAGCGGCGATCCGCGAATGGCGCAGATCCTGACGTGGATTTCCGGCTCCACCTACAGCGCGACGCCGGAGCTGGTGGTGCGCAGCGGCGTGGTGATGCTGATCCTGCTGGCGCTGGCCCCGCTCTGCCGCCGCTGGCTGACGATTCTGCCGCTGGGCGGCGAGGCGGCGAGGGCGGTCGGTATGGCGCTGACGCCGTCACGCATTGGGCTACTGCTGCTGGCGGCATGTTTGACCGCGGCCGCAACGCTAACGATTGGCCCCCTCAGCTTTGTGGGATTAATGGCGCCGCATATTGCGCGTATGATGGGATTCCGGCGTACGATGCCGCATATGGCGATCTCCGGCCTGATTGGCGGGGGGCTGCTGGTGTTCGCCGACTGGTGCGGCCGGATGATGCTGTTCCCGTATCAGATCCCGGCGGGCTTGTTGTCGACGTTTATCGGCGCGCCGTACTTTATCTATCTGTTAAGAAAACAGAGCCGGTAGCTTTTCCGCATCGCGATGCCCGCCGGGCGTCGCGATGTTATAAGCCGCTTATTGATTTTCAAAGAGTGCAGCACCTCGGAGAGGCATTGCCGGGGCTGAGCAGCCCCGGCAATCAGAGTTACAGCTTCGCGAAGGCGTTACGCGCGGCGGCAACGGTGTTGTCGATATCTTCTTCGCTGTGGGCGATGGACATAAAGCCCGCTTCAAACGCCGACGGCGCCAGATAGACGCCCTCTTCCAGCATCAGGTGGAAGAAGCGTTTGAAACGCTCTACGTCGCATTTGACCACGTCCTGGTAGCAGGTCACGGTTGGCGCGTCGGTAAAGAAAATGCCGAACATGCCGCCAACGTTATTCACCACCAGCGGGATACCGGCATCGCGAGCGGCGTCCAGCAGACCCTGGGCCAGCTGGTTGGTCAGTTCGGTTAGCGTCTCGTGCACGCCGGGCTGCGCCACTTCGCTTAAGCAGGCGAAACCTGCCGCCATCGCAATGGGGTTGCCGGAGAGGGTGCCTGCTTGATAAACCGGGCCGGTCGGCGCGAGGGCATCCATCACTTCACGACGACCGCCGAATGCGCCTACCGGCATACCGCCGCCGATGATTTTGCCAAGGCAGGTTAGATCCGGCACCACGCCGTAGTAATCCTGCGCGCCGGCCAGCGCCACGCGGAAGCCGGTCATCACTTCATCGATAATCAGCAGCGCGCCGAACTCGTCGCACAGCGCGCGCAGGCCCAGCAGAAACTCCGGCAGCGGCGGGATACAGTTCATATTACCGGCCACCGGCTCAACGATGATGCAGGCGATATCCTGCGGATACTGTTCGAACGCGGCGCGAACCGATGACAGATCGTTATAGGTGCAGGTCAGCGTGTGTTTGGCGAAGTCCGCCGGCACGCCCGGCGAGTTCGGTTGGCCGAGCGTCAGCGCGCCTGAGCCGGCCTTCACCAGCAGGCAGTCGGCGTGGCCGTGGTAGCAGCCTTCGAACTTAATGATTTTGTCACGGCCGGTGAAGCCGCGGGCCAGGCGAATGGCGCTCATGGTCGCTTCGGTACCGGAGTTCACCATGCGAACCATATCCATGGTCGGGACCAGTTCGGTAACCAGCGCCGCCATTTTGACTTCCATCTCCGTCGGCGCGCCAAAGCTTAAACCGCGTTCGGCGGCTTCAATGACCGCGTTGCGGATGGCCGGGTGGTTGTGACCCAGCACCATCGGGCCCCAGGAACCGACATAATCGATATACGCTTTACCATCAACGTCGTAAAGGTAAGCGCCGTCTGCGCGCTCGATAAACAGCGGCGTACCGCCGACGCCGGTGAAGGCACGTACCGGAGAGTTCACGCCGCCGGGAATAAGTTCACGCGCAGCGTTATACAGATTTTCAGATTTGCTCATTGCCTGGGTCCTGGTTCGTGAAAAATGTTTTGTCGACTATTCTAAGTTATTCCAGGAAGGTTATGAAAGTTTTGCCCAATTGAAACAATGAGGTCGCGGCGTATTTTTTTGACGACGGCGCTTGTCCGGTTGGCTAGAATGCCCTTCTTTCTATTTGTATTACTCATCATTGATAATGGCATGAAAGCAGAAAATCCCTCTTCTTCAGCACATCAGTTCGTACGCGTTCGCCGCAGCGATGCCGTGCGTCGGTTGATTCAGCGTGATAAGACGCCGCTGGCGGTGTTATTAATGGCCGCCGTTGTCGGAACGCTGGCGGGGTTGGTCGGCGTCGCGTTTGAGAAAAGCGTCAACTGGGTGCAGAACCTGCGTATTGGCGCGCTGGTAGAGGTGGCTGACCACTGGTTTCTGGTGTGGCCGCTGGCCTTTATACTCTCCGCTTTGCTGGCAATGGTGGGCTATTTCCTCGTGCGGTGTTTTGCGCCGGAAGCGGGCGGCTCCGGGATCCCGGAAATTGAAGGCGCGCTGGAAGAGCTGCGTCCCGTCCGCTGGTGGCGCGTGCTGCCGGTGAAGTTTATCGGCGGCATGGGTACGCTGGGCGCGGGAATGGTGCTGGGACGCGAAGGGCCGATGGTCCAGCTTGGGGGCAACCTTGGGCGTATGGTGGTGGACGTGTTCCGCATGCGTAGCCCGGAAGCGCGCCATACGCTTCTGGCGACCGGCGCCGCGGCGGGGCTCTCCGCCGCCTTTAACGCGCCGCTCGCCGGGATTCTGTTTATTATTGAAGAGATGCGCCCGCAGTTTCGCTACAACCTGATCTCCATTAAAGCCGTATTTACCGGCGTGATTATGGCCACCATCGTTTTCCGTATCTTCAACGGCGATAAAGCGGTTATCGAGGTTGGTAAGCTCAGCAATGCGCCGGTCAACACCCTGTGGTTGTATTTGATCCTCGGGATGATTTTTGGCTGCATTGGCCCACTGTTTAATACGCTGGTGCTGCGTACCCAGGATATGTTCCAGCGGATCCACGGCGGCAATATCAAAAAGTGGGTGCTGATTGGCGGCCTGATCGGCGGCAGCTGCGGCGTACTGGGGCTGATTCAGCCAACGGCGTCCGGCGGCGGGTTTAACCTGATCCCTATCGCCGCGGCGGGCAATTTTTCCGTTGGCCTGCTACTGTTTATTTTTATCGCGCGGGTGATCACCACGCTGCTCTGCTTCTCTTCCGGCGCGCCCGGCGGTATCTTTGCGCCGATGCTGGCGCTGGGGACGCTGCTGGGGACGGCATTTGGTATGGCGGCGACCCCGCTGTTTCCGGCGTATCATCTGGATGCAGGAACCTTTGCCATCGCCGGTATGGGCGCGCTGCTCGCCGCCTCGGTTCGCGCGCCGTTGACCGGCATCGTTCTGGTGCTGGAGATGACCGATAACTATCAGCTCATTTTGCCAATGATTATTACCTGTCTCGGCGCAACACTATTGGCACAATTCCTCGGCGGTAAGCCTTTATACTCGACAATCCTGCAGCGCACCCTGGCAAAACAAAAGGCGGAGCAGGAAGCCAGGGCGCAGCCGGTCGGCGGGGAGAATACTTGAACGATTTACTCGGGTATTGGATAATGGCTCAAAAGGTCGGGTTATTCTTTAACCGGTCAGAAGTATCAATGGGAGCATAAAATGAGTGATGACGTAGCGTTGCCGCTGGAGTTTACCGAAGCCGCAGCGATTAAAGTAAAAGACCTGATTGCTGATGAAGACAATCCCAACCTGAAACTGCGCGTATATATCACCGGCGGTGGCTGCAGCGGTTTCCAGTACGGTTTTACCTTCGACGATCAGGTTAACGAAGGCGATATGACTATTGAGAAGCAGGGCGTCGGCCTGGTGGTTGACCCAATGAGCCTGCAGTATCTGGTCGGCGGCGCCGTCGATTATACCGAAGGTCTGGAAGGTTCGCGTTTTATCGTGACCAACCCGAATGCGAAAAGCACCTGCGGCTGCGGCTCCTCGTTCAGCGTTTAAAGATAGCGCGGCCCCCCAGCCTCTCCCACAGAGAGAGGGAGCCAACGCGAAAAACGGTAACGTTAAGGTTACCGTTTTGCTTTTATTACCGCCCATTCTCATCAAGCGCAAAAGTTGGCAGCTTCAGGTGCCAGCGGATTGCCGCCAGCCTGATGACCAGCGTGACCACCATACCTATCATCGCCGCGTTTTCTAACGGAACCTGAAAAGTGTAGTACGCCGTCGCATGCACGATGCCGCCAACGATGCAGGCCGTGGCGTAGATTTCCGTACGCAGTATCATCGGGATTTCGCGCGCCAGCACATCGCGGATGATCCCCCCGCCGACGCCGGTGACGACGCCCATACAGACGGCCACCAGCGGCCCGCTATGGGCAATAAAGGCTTTGTTGACGCCGATACCGACAAACACCGCCAGACCAACGGCGTCCAGCACCGGCAGTACCCATTTGGGTAACCGGCGCGGCTGGCGCACCAGCAGGATAGTGAACATGCTGGTGACCATCGCCACCACCAGATCGGTAGGATCTTTAACCCAAAATACCGGGCCGTTAGCAAGGGCCATATCGCGAATAGTCCCGCCGCCCACCGCAGTTACCACGCCTAATACCAGCACGCCGAAAGGGTCCATGCGCAGCTTTCCAGCCAGCAGGACGCCGGAGATGGCAAACACGGCGGTGCCAATAATATCCAGCCAATAGACAAGCATCGTCAGTTCCCACTTATAGTCTATCCCATCAGGCTATTTCATTTGCCAGTTTGGCCCTGGTCAGCGCTTACGAACCTCACGTACTGCGTGTACGCAGCGGTTGTTCCGCGCTGTCCTCCAGACTGGCTGCAACAATTGCGCCTGGTGGGATAGGTTCTGAGCACCTGGGTTAGCAGGTGGTTATTTTATCTGCTCGAGCGCAGTACAGAGTTGTTTTGCGGCGAGGATAATACGTGGGCTCGCGCGTTCAAACCAGTCGCCATGTAGCGCAATAAACGAAATTTTTAGCTGATTCTGCCAATAGCGCTCAACGGCGGGAAGTTGACTGGCGTCGCCGGCGATGACAATGGCCTGAGGCTGCCTTGCCAGTACCTGTTCACGGCTCACCTGCGGCCAGGGAACCCGGCTGGCGGCAAAAATGTTTTCTCCACCGCACAGGGTCAGAACCTGATCCTGAATCGATCCTTTGCTGGTGGTAAAGAGCGGGCTGGCGCCGAACTGTAAAAAAACGCGTTTTTTCGGCCCGCTCGCATAGCGGGCTTTTAAGGTCTGGTACTCGTCCTGCATTTTCTGCGCCGCTTGCCGCGCCTTTTCCGGCTGCGGGCTCCACTGCGCCAGCTGGCGAAGCGTTGCGATAATGTCTTCAATGGTCGACGTTTCGACCCAGATGACTTTTATCCCGAGCGAGCTAAGCTGATTCACCTGACGTTCAGCGTTGCCGCCGCGCCACGCCAGCACCATGTCGGGCTTGAGGGCGACGATACGTTCCAGATTCATTCCTTGCCAGCTGGAAACCTGCTCTATTTTTGCGGCTTCAGGGGGATAATCGGAGTAGCTGCTGACGCCAACCGGCGTAATACCGGCGGCAAACGCCAGTTCAGTATTGGCGGGAGAGAGCGTAATCACCCGCGGCGCGGCGAAAAGCCACGCCGGGGCGAGCAGCATCAGGACGGCAAGCGCCGCGTTGAGCGACTTAGCCACGGGCCAGGTGCTGCACCAGGTTTTCCACCATCAGGGTGGATTGCTTCGCGGCAACGGCGAGAAACTCGTCGAAGCTCAGGTGCGACTGCTGGTCGGCAACATCAGAGATCGCGCGAACGACAACAAACGGTACGCCATAGTTGTGGCAGACGTGCGCGATGGCGGTGGCTTCCATTTCTACCGCAACGGCCTGGGGGAAGTTGTGGCGGATTTTTGCGAGGCCAATAGAACCGTTGATGAAGGCGTCGCCGCTGACGATCAGTCCGCGTACCGCATTCAGGTTCAGCGCCTTGATGCAGGTCTCCGCGGCGGCAATCAGCTTATCATCGGCTTTGAAACCGGCAGGGCAGCCCGGCAGTTGGCCATACTCATAGCCAAACGCGGTGACGTCCGCGTCGTGATAGCGCGTTTCGTCGGAGACGACGATATCGCCGACTTTCAGGGTTGATGCCAGACCGCCCGCGGAACCGGTGTTAATAATCACATCCGGCTTGCAGTGCTCCATCAGCAGGGTCGCACCCATGGCGGCGGCCACTTTGCCAATACCCGATTTCAACAGAGCGACGTCAATACCCTGAAGCTGGCCGGTGTAGATTTCGCTGCCGCCGATAGTGAGGGTCTGGCGGTTGTCGATTTTGTCGCGCAGAAGGGTAACTTCTTCTTCCATTGCGCCAATAATGCCGATTTTCATAGATTTACTCGCGATATGTGGGTTTTAGCGGCATAGTCTATCATGCGCTTAGAAGGAAACGTTATTGCTCGCTCGGGGGAGATCATGGCTAAGATCGATTTTCGCAACAAGATTAACTGGCGTCGCCGCTATCGTTCACCGCAGGGCGTTGAGACGGAGCGTGAAATCCTGCGAATTTTCGAAAGCGATCGCGGGCGCATCATCAACTCTCCGGCGATCCGCCGGTTGCAGCAGAAAACCCAGGTTTTCCCGCTGGAGCGCAACGCCGCGGTGCGAACCCGTCTGACCCACTCCCTGGAGGTTCAACAGGTTGGCCGCTATATCGCTAAAGAAGTGCTGAGCCGCCTGAAAGAACAGAAGCTGCTGGAGAGCTACGGGCTGGATGAGCTCACCGGGCCGTTCGAAAGCATCGTTGAAATGGCCTGCCTGATGCACGATATCGGCAATCCGCCTTTTGGCCATTTTGGCGAGGCGGCCATTAACGATTGGTTCAGCCAGCGGCTTTTCCCCGGTGATGCGGCCAGCCAGCCATTAACTGACGATCGCTGCGTGGTCGCGGCGTTGCGCCTGCAGGAAGGCGATAGCCAACTGAACGAGCTCCGACGCAAGGTTCGCCAGGATTTATGCTGGTTTGAAGGCAATGCCCAGGGCATTCGCTTAGTGCACACGCTGATGCGAATGAATCTGACCTGGGCGCAGGTGGGCTGTATTCTAAAATATACGCGTCCGGCATGGTGGCGCGGGGAACCGCCAGCCAGCCACAATTATTTAATGAAAAAACCTGGTTATTATTTAGCCGAAGAGGGCTATATTGCGAGGTTACGTAAAGAACTGGATCTGGCCCCTTACAATCGCTTCCCATTAACGTGGATTATGGAAGCTGCGGATGACATCTCATATTGCGTCGCCGATCTTGAAGATGCGGTAGAAAAACGCATCTTCAGCGTAGAGCAGCTTTATCAGCATCTCTATGAAGCCTGGGGCGTTCACGAAAAAGGCTCTTTGTTTAATCAAGTTGTCGAAAACGCCTGGGAGAAATCGCGTGCGAATTCTCTTAGCCGGAGTACCGAAGATCAGTTTTTTATGTATTTACGGGTGAATACGCTCAATAGACTGGTACCCTACGCGGCGCGGCGGTTTATTGATAATCTGCCGAAGATTTTTAGCGGTGATTTTAATCATGCTCTGCTTGAGGACGACAGCGATTGCAGCCAACTGCTTGAGCTTTATAAAAATGTTGCGGTAAAACATGTATTTAGTCATCCTGATGTCGAGCAGCTGGAGCTGCAGGGCTATCGCGTTATCAGCGGTTTGTTGGATATCTACCAGCCGCTGCTAAAATTATCGCTGGATGAATTTAGTCTGCTGGTGGAAAAAGAGCGGGTGCGCAGTTTACCGATTGCATCGCGTCTCTTTCAGAAACTTTCAACCCGCCATCGGTTAGCTTACATAGAGGCCGTAAATAAGATTTCGCGCAATAATCCGGAATTTCCGGTGCTGGAATATTATTATCGCTGTCGTCTCATTCAGGACTATATCAGCGGAATGACCGACTTGTATGCATGGGATGAATATCGACGATTGATGGCCGTAGAATAAGGGTGAGTTTTGTAAAGACGGACAATAAATTTTTACTTTTACCAAAACTTCATTCCGGAACTTCGCGCTATAAAATGACTCTGATAGTCACCAACACAGCAACTATTCGTTATCTGAAATCGAGATTGAAACATATGAAAAAAACCACGTTAGCAATGAGTGCCCTGGCTCTGAGTTTAGGTCTGGCGTTGTCCCCTCTCTCTGCGAGCGCGGCGGAAACAGCTTCTTCGGCGACTAATGCGCAGCAAATGCCAAGCCTGGCCCCGATGCTGGAAAAAGTGATGCCGTCGGTCGTGAGCATTAACGTTGAGGGGAGCACCACCGTTAATACGCCGCGAATGCCGCGTAACTTCCAGCAGTTCTTTGGCGATAATTCGCCGTTCTGTCAGGATGGTTCTCCGTTCCAAAGCTCTCCGTTCTGTCAGGGCGGCGGGCAGGGCGGCGCGCCGGGTAGCGATGGCGGCCAGCAGCAGAAATTTATGGCCCTCGGTTCCGGGGTGATCATCGATGCCGCTAAAGGCTATGTCGTCACCAACAACCACGTAGTGGATAACGCCACCACGATCAAAGTTCAGCTGAGCGATGGACGTAAGTTCGACGCGAAAGTGGTCGGTAAAGACCCGCGTTCTGATATTGCGCTGATTCAGATTCAGGATCCGAAAAACCTGAGCGCGATTAAGCTGGCGGACTCTGACGCTCTGCGCGTTGGTGATTACACCGTAGCGATCGGTAACCCGTTTGGCCTGGGCGAAACCGTCACCTCGGGGATCGTCTCCGCATTAGGTCGTAGCGGCCTGAACGTTGAAAATTATGAAAACTTTATCCAGACCGATGCGGCGATTAACCGCGGTAACTCCGGCGGCGCGCTGGTTAACCTCAACGGCGAGCTGATCGGTATCAACACCGCGATTCTGGCGCCGGACGGCGGTAACATTGGTATCGGCTTCGCGATTCCGAGCAACATGGTGAAAAACCTGACCGATCAGATGGTCAAATTTGGCCAGGTTAAACGCGGTGAGCTGGGTATCATGGGGACCGAGCTGAACTCCGAACTGGCGAAAGCGATGAAAGTCGACGCTCAGCGCGGCGCTTTCGTCAGCCAGGTGATGCCGAACTCGGCGGCCGCTAAGGCGGGCATTAAGGCCGGCGACGTGATTACGACTCTGAACGGTAAGTCGATCAGCAGCTTTGCCGCGCTGCGTGCCCAGGTGGGCACCATGCCGATCGGCAGCAAAGTCGAGCTTGGCCTGCTGCGTGACGGTAAGCCGGTGACGGTGACCGTTGAGCTGCAGCAAAGCAATCAGAATCAGGTTGATTCAAGCACTATCTTCAACGGTATTGAAGGTGCTGAAATGAGCAACAAAGGCCAGGACAAAGGCGTTGTGGTGAGCAATGTGAAAGCGGGAACGCCGGCGGCGCAGATTGGCCTGAAGAAAGGCGATATTATCGTTGGCGCTAACCAACAGCCGGTGAAAAATATCGCCGACCTGCGCAAAATCTTTGATGCCAAACCGTCGGTTCTGGCCCTCAATATCCAGCGCGGCGATACGTCGATTTATCTGCTGATGCAGTAATTCTTGACGGTTCGCAAAGCCCCTTTTCTCCTTGTGGAGGGAAGGGGCTTTTTTATTGCTGCTGGACCTTTCCTTTTTCGTTCTGTGACATCTTCCACAACTCCATACATCTTGCCCCGCCTTTGTGCGAATGCACAATGCGGCGTTTTGCCAACTCTTTTATGCTGGTAGCCTGCTCACGGGAGGGTTACATGGCTGGCTGGCATCTTGATACCAAAATGGCGCAGGATATCGTGGCGCGTACGATGCGCATTATTGATACCAATATTAACGTAATGGATGCCCGCGGGCGCATTATCGGCAGCGGAGACCGTGAGCGAATTGGTGAATTGCACGAAGGGGCGCTGCTGGTGCTTTCTCAGGGGCGGGTTGTCGATATTGATGATGCCGTTGCCCGACATCTGCACGGCGTGCGTCAGGGAATAAACCTGCCGCTGCGTCTCGAAGGGGAGATTGTCGGCGTCATCGGTCTGACCGGGGAACCGGAGTCGCTGCGCAAATACGGGGAACTGGTTTGTATGACCGCCGAGATGATGCTGGAACAATCGCGGTTGATGCATCTTCTGGCCCAGGATAGCCGTCTGCGCGAAGAGCTGGTCATGAACCTGATTCAGGCGGAAGAGAATACCCCGGCGCTGACCGAGTGGGCCCAGCGTCTGGGGATCGATCTCAATCAGCCGCGCGTGGTGGCGATGATAGAAGTAGATAGCGGCCAGCTGGGCGTCGATAGCGCGATGGCGGAGCTGCAGCAGCTCCAGACCGCGTTGACCACGCCGGACCGTAATAATCTGGTGGCCATTGTCTCGCTGACGGAAATGGTGGTGCTGAAACCTGCGCTGAATGCCTTTGGCCGCTGGGATGCGGAAGATCATTGCAAACGGGTCGAGCAGCTGATCAGCAGGATGAAAGAGAACGGTCAGCTGCGTTTTCGCGTGGCGTTGGGAAACTTTTTTACCGGGCCGGGTAGCATCGCCCGTTCATACCGCACCGCCAGAACCACGATGATGGTCGGCAAGCAGCGGATGCCGGAGAGCCGCAGCTATTTCTACCAGGATTTGATGCTGCCGGTGCTGCTTGATAGCCTGCGCGGCGGCTGGCAGGCCAATGAACTGGCGCGCCCGCTGGTTCGCCTGAAGGCGATGGATAACAACGGTCTGCTGCGCCGCACCTTACAGGCATGGTTTCGTCATAACGTGCAGCCGCTGGCGACCTCAAAGGCGCTGTTTATTCACCGCAATACGCTGGAATACCGTTTGAACCGCATTTCTGAGCTGACGGGGCTGGATTTAGGCAATTTTGACGATCGTCTGCTGCTGTATATTGCGCTGCAGCTCGATGAGCAGAGATAGAATATCGTTCCCGGCCGGAGGATTAACGCCGGGAACAGGCTCAACTTATTTGTTGCGCGTCAGTTTTTCCAGATCGGATTCGATTTCGCTGATCTTATTGGTGACAACGCTTTCCAGGTGACGCAGATCGTCAAGAATCTTACGTTTCAGATCGATTTCGCTACGATCGCGCTGACAGATTTGATCCAGCTCGTCGATGATATAGCGTAGGTTAGGGCTAATTTCCTGGACTTCTTTATACCCCTGGCCCACGCCGTCGGCGACCACGGTTTTGCGCTGACGCGGATATTTGAACTTGACGCTCTTAGCGAAGAACTCGCCTTTATCCTTCTGAAAGTAGATTTTCAGAATGTCGTTGTTGGCTTCCTGCCGCAGGCTATAGCGATCGATTTCATCAGGATTGGTAATACCAAGACTTTTCAGATTATCGTACATAACGGTACCTTTGATATCATCGTAATCTTTGAATAATTAACGAAAAAATCTATCTTCGCCAGCTTAATATATAAAAAAAGCGGGATGCCTCCCGCTTTTCATACTGCTTAGTCGATGGTACGCAGAAGTTCGTTGATTCCAACCTTGCCGCGGGTTTTGGCATCGACTTTTTTGACAATGACCGCGCAGTACAGGCTGTATTTGCCATCTTTTGACGGCAGGTTGCCGGAGACGACGACGGAGCCTGCCGGAACGCGGCCGTAGAACACTTCACCGGTTTCGCGATCGTAGATTTTGGTGCTCTGGCCGAGGTACACGCCCATAGAGATAACGGAACCCTCTTCGACGATAACGCCCTCAACGACTTCGGAACGCGCGCCGATAAAGCAGTTATCTTCGATAATGGTCGGGTTAGCCTGCAGCGGCTCCAGTACGCCACCGATACCGACGCCGCCGGACAGGTGGACGTTTTTGCCGATCTGCGCGCAGGAACCGACGGTCGCCCAGGTATCCACCATGGAGCCTTCGTCAACGTAGGCGCCGATGTTCACATAGGACGGCATCAGAACCGTATTACGAGCGATAAACGCCCCCTGACGAACGGCCGCTGGCGGAACGACGCGGAACCCTTCTTTCTGGAAACGCGCTTCATCATAATCCGCGAACTTCATTGGGACTTTATCGAAGTAGCGGCTTTCCGCACCATCGATAACCTGGTTATCGTTAATACGGAAAGAGAGCAGAACCGCTTTCTTCAGCCACTGATGGGTGACCCACTGGCCGTCAATTTTTTCAGCGACACGCAGCGCGCCGGAATCAAGCAGAGAAATCACCTGGTTAACCGCTTCGCGGGTCACGGTATCCACGTTTGCCGGGGTGATGTCGGCGCGACGCTCAAAAGCGGACTCAATAACGTTCTGTAATTGCTGCATTGTTTACTCTTTCCATTTACTTAAAAAAAATACGTTACCCTTTATCGTTTGGATTGAGGGCCTCTGTCAACCGTTGTTGCACTTCTTGCTGTAGCTCATTATTAAGGGCGCGCCGGTCTGCGGTGGCGATTATAAATAAATCTTCTACTCGCTCACCAATTGTCGTAATTCGCGCCCCGTGGAGCGAAATGCCGAGGTCGGCAAACACCTGGCCGACGCGCGCTAACAGACCCGGCTGATCGAGAGCAATCAGCTCAAGAAAGGATTTCCGGTCGGTATGCGTCGGCAGGAAATTCACCTCCGTCGGCACGGAAAAATGCCTCAGCTTCGCCGCCTGACGACGGGGCGCCGGTGGCTGCCAGCTGCGCTGGCTGAGGGTCTGTTCCAGGCCCACGCGGATCATCTCGTGCCTGTCGGCGGAAAGCGGGCTGCCGTCCGGCTCAAGAACGATAAAGGTATCCATCGCCATGCCGTCGCGGGTGGTGAAGATCTGCGCATCGTGAACGCTAAGATTGCGGCGATCCAGCTCGCCGCAAACGGCGGCAAAGAGGTAAGGGCGGTCCGGACTCCAGATAAAAATCTCGGTGCCGCCGCGCGTGGCGTGGGAACTGAGCAGGATCATCGGCTTGCTGAGATCGTGCTTCAGTAGATTGCGCGCATGCCAGGCGAGCTGGTTTGGCGTATGGCGCACAAAGTAGTTGGCGCGGCAGCGGTTCCAGATTTGGTGCAGCGCCTGTTCATTGATATTTTCCATCCGCAGCAGCGCCAGCGCCTGTAGCTGATGGTGACGCACCCGCTCGCGCATATCCGGCGTGTTTTGCATCCCCCGGCGCAGCTGTTTTTCGGTGGCGAAATAGAGCTCGCGCAGCAGGCTCTGCTTCCAGCTGTTCCACAGGTTTTCGTTGGTGGCACAGATATCGGCGACGGTCAGACAGACCAGATAGTGCAGACGATTTTCCGTTTGCACCTCTTCGGCGAACTGCTTGATCACTTCCGGATCCTGAATATCGCGACGCTGGGCGGTAACCGACATCAGCAAATGATGGCGCACCAGCCAGGCGACCAGTTGGGTTTCGCGCGAGTTAAGGCCGTGAAGCTCGGCGAATTTCAGTACGTCCTGCGCGCCGAGAATCGAATGGTCGCCGCCGCGCCCTTTGGCGATATCGTGAAAGAGGGCGGCGATAAGGATCAGCTCCGGATGCGTCAGGCGCGGCCACAGTTCCACGCACAGCGGATGGCGGCTACGGGTCTCTTCTTTGGCGAAGCTCTCAAGCTTCAGCAGCACGCGGATGGTGTGTTCATCAACGGTATAGGCGTGAAACAGATCGAACTGCATCTGGCCGACAATATGCGACCATTGCGGCATATAGGCCCACAGCACGCTATGGCGGTGCATCGGCAGCAGCCCGCGGCTTACCGCGCCCTGATGGCGCAGCATACTGAGGAACAGGGTCCGCGCTTCCGGAATGTAGCAAAGCGGCTGCGTCAGATGACGGCGGGCGTGGCGCAGATGGCGAAGCGTGGTGGAGTAAATGCCGGTGATGCTGCTGTTGCGCACCATCGTATAGAACATGCGCAGAATGGCCTGCGGTTCACGGATAAACAGCGTGTCATCGCGCAGATCGATAAGCGTGCCGCGCAGTTGAAAATCATCATCAATCGGTCGCGGCTTCTCATCCTCGGTGAGCGCGAGAATCGCTTCTTCGAACAGCTGGATCAGCATTTGGTTCAGCTCGCTCACCCGACGGGTGACGCGGAAGAAATCCTTCATCATATGCTCAATCGGCTGGTTGCTTTCGCCTTCATAGCGCAGACGGCGGGCGACGCTGAACTGCCTGTCGAACAGCAGGCGATTATCGTAGCGGTTGAGCTCAAGATGTAGCGCAAAGCGAATGCGCCAGAGCTGATGCAGGCATTCGTTTAGCTCGTTGCGTTCGGCTTCGGTCAGAAAGCCGAAGCCGACCATTTCATCAAGCGAGGTGGCGCCGAAATGGCGGCGCGCGATCCACTGTAGGGTGTGGATATCGCGCAGGCCGCCCGGGCTGCTTTTCACGTCCGGCTCCAGGTTGTAGCTGGTCCCGTGATAGCGCTGATGGCGTACATTCTGCTCTTCAACTTTTGCCGCAAAGAACTTTTCCGATGGCCAGAAGCCGTCGCTGAATATGTGCTTTTGTAGTTCAAGGAACAGCGCGACGTCGCCAATAAGCAGACGCGATTCAATCAGATTGGTGGCGACGCTGAGGTCCGACAGCCCCTCCAGCAGGCACTCTTCGAGGGTGCGCACGCTGTGGCCGACTTCCAGTTTAATATCCCACAGCAGCGTCAGCAGCTCGCCGACCTTTTGCGCCTGCTCATCGGGGAGCTTTTTGCGGCTCAATATCAGCAGATCGATATCAGAAAGCGGGTGCAGTTCGCCGCGGCCGTAACCGCCGACGGCGACCAGCGCGATGTCGTTAATGGAACCGAAACCGTACTCGACCCACAGCCGCTGGAGCAGCTGATCGATAAATTCGGTACGTGCTTCAATCAATCTTTCCGCGGCAATACCGCTATCAAAAGCCTCGCCCAGCCAGCGCTGAAAAGCGTCGATAAGCGCCTTAATCGTCGCGCAATTGAAATCACTTTTTGGCCACTCGCCCGGATTTTCTGGCTGAGCGGACAGGTCAGGGGGGACAGTATTAGATAAAGAGTTGCTCATTGCGCCACCATAAGAAAAAACTATCGCCCATAAAAAATCGCCGGGAGCGATTTTTAACGTCGCCTGCGGCGGCCCAAGGGGTGACGGTCAGGACGCCCGTCATAAAAAAGCCGGCTGGCGCCGGCTTTTCATCATTCGTTGTGCGAGATTATCGCCGGGATGGTGTCATCCTTGCGTAACGTCAGTATTTCGCAGCCGTTATCTGTCACCACAATAGTATGCTCATACTGCGCAGACAAGCTCCGGTCTTTGGTTTTTACCGTCCAGCCGTCTTTCATGCTGCGGATCTCTTTTTTACCCGCGTTGACCATGGGCTCAATGGTAAAGGTCATGCCGGGTTTGAGCACCACGTTGGTTTCCGGAGAGTCGTAATGCAGCACCTGCGGTTCTTCATGGAAACCGCGGCCGATACCGTGGCCGCAGTACTCGCGCACGACGGAGAAACCTTCGGCTTCGACGTATTTTTGAATAGCCGCGCCGATAGCGCGCAGATTAATCCCCGGTTTGACCATTTTGAGGGCCAGATAGAGGCTTTCCTGGGTGATGCGGCACAGGCGCTCGCCGAGAATGGTCGGTTTACCGACGATAAACATCTTCGAGGTATCGCCATGGAAATCATCTTTAATGACGGTGACGTCAATGTTGACGATATCGCCATCTTTCAGCAATTTGCCGTCGTCCGGGATCCCGTGGCACACCACTTCATTAATAGAGATGCAGACCGATTTTGGAAAACCGTGGTAGCCCAGGCAGGCGGAAACGGCTTTTTGTTCATTAACGATATAATCGTTGCAGATACGGTCCAGTTCGCCGGTGCTGACGCCCGGTTTTACGTAGGGTTCGATCATTTCCAGCACTTCAGCGGCCAGGCGGCCGGCAACGCGCATTTTTTCGATGTCTTCAGATGTCTTGATAGAAATAGCCATGGATTGTGTCCAGCAGTGTCGATTTTTTCGACAATAATAGATTATGTCTGAACAATGTTAACAGTCCGGGCGTCCTGCTGCCAAATTGAGAATCATTAACAGCACGCGACGTCAACAACAGTTGGTTTCCGCTCCTGTTTTGTGGTATAAAGCGCGCCGGACTTCTGTTCCATTCTCAGATACACAAGATGGACTGAAGCGACAAATCTCACTTTGTGTAACAACACACACGTATCGGCACATATTCCGGGGTGCCCTTTGGGGTCGGTAATATGGGATACGTGGAGGCATAACCCCAACTTTTATCTATAGAGGTTTTAAACATGGCAACTGTTTCCATGCGCGACATGCTCAAGGCTGGTGTTCACTTTGGTCACCAGACCCGTTACTGGAACCCGAAAATGAAGCCTTTCATCTTCGGCGCGCGTAACAAAGTTCACATCATCAACCTTGAGAAAACTGTACCGATGTTCAACGAAGCTCTGGCTGAACTGAACAAGATCTCTTCTCGTAAAGGCAAAATCCTTTTCGTTGGTACTAAGCGCGCTGCAAGCGAAGCGGTAAAAGACGCTGCTAACAGCTGCGACCAGTTCTTCGTGAACCATCGCTGGCTGGGCGGTATGCTGACTAACTGGAAAACCGTTCGTCAGTCTATCAAACGTCTGAAAGACCTGGAAACTCAGTCCCAGGACGGTACTTTCGACAAGCTGACCAAGAAAGAAGCGCTGATGCGCACTCGTGAGCTGGACAAGCTGGAAAACAGCCTGGGCGGTATCAAAGACATGGGCGGCCTGCCGGACGCGCTGTTCGTTATCGACGCTGACCACGAGCACATCGCAATCAAAGAAGCAAACAACCTGGGTATTCCGGTATTTGCTATCGTTGATACTAACTCCGATCCGGACGGCGTTGACTTCGTTATCCCGGGTAACGACGACGCAATCCGTGCAGTTAGCCTGTACCTGAGCGCTGTTGCTGCTACCGTTCGTGAAGGCCGTTCTCAGGATCTGGCTTCTCAGGCGGAAGAAAGCTTCGTAGAAGCTGAATAATAAGGCATACCCTTATTTAGTACCGTGTATAAATAGGGGCCTCTTAGCGGCCCCTTTTTCACTTTCAAATCTGTCTGGTTCCTGGAACCGGGCAGATCACATCTCCCGAGGAATAAAGAATGGCTGAAATTACCGCATCCCTGGTAAAAGAGCTGCGCGAGCGTACTGGCGCAGGCATGATGGATTGCAAAAAAGCGCTGACTGAAGCGAACGGCGACATCGAGCTGGCAATCGAAAACATGCGTAAATCCGGTGCTATTAAAGCAGCGAAAAAAGCAGGCAACGTTGCTGCTGACGGCGTGATCATTACTAAAATCGATGGCACCTACGGCATCATTCTGGAAGTTAACTGCCAGACTGACTTCGTTGCTAAAGATGGTGGTTTCCAGGCATTTGCTAACAAAGTTCTGGACGCAGCTGTTGCTGGCAAAATCACTGACGTTGAAGTTCTGAAAGCACAGTTTGAAGAAGAACGCGTTGCGCTGGTTGCTAAAATCGGTGAGAACATCAACATCCGTCGCGTTTCTTCTCTGGAAGGCGAAGTTCTGGGTTCTTACCAGCACGGCGCGCGTATCGGCGTTCTGGTTGCGGCTAAAGGCGCGAGCGAAGAGCTGGTTAAACAGCTGGCTATGCACATCGCTGCAAGCAAGCCTGAATTCGTTAAGCCGGAAGACGTTTCCGCTGAAGTAGTAGAAAAAGAGTACCAGGTTCAGCTGGATATCGCCATGCAGTCTGGCAAGCCGAAAGAAATCGCAGAGAAAATGGTTGAAGGCCGCATGAAGAAATTCACCGGCGAAGTTTCTCTGACCGGTCAGCCGTTCGTTATGGACCCGAGCAAATCTGTTGCTCAGCTGCTGAAAGAGCACAACGCTGACGTGACTGGCTTCATCCGCTTTGAAGTGGGCGAAGGCATTGAGAAAGTTGAGACTGACTTTGCAGCAGAAGTTGCTGCGATGTCCAAGCAGTCTTAATTTTCAAAAGGAGCCGCCTGAGGGCGGCTTCTTTTTGCGCCTAATGTGTAAATTCAGCCAACCGCTATAGTGGGTACGCTGAAAAGCGACGTACAATGTCGCCAGAATTAACTCATCTCATTCGTTGACAGTCTCAGGAAAGAAACATGGCTACCAATGCAAAACCCGTCTACAAACGTATTCTGCTTAAGTTAAGTGGCGAAGCTCTGCAAGGTTCAGAAGGCTTCGGTATTGATGCGAGCATACTTGACCGCATGGCTCAGGAAATCAAAGAACTGGTTGAGCTGGGTATTCAGGTTGGCGTAGTGATTGGTGGCGGTAACCTGTTCCGTGGAGCTGGTCTGGCGAAAGCGGGTATGAACCGCGTTGTGGGCGACCACATGGGCATGCTGGCAACGGTCATGAACGGCCTTGCAATGCGTGATTCTCTCCATCGCGCCTATGTGAACGCCCGCCTGATGTCAGCGATTCCGCTGAATGGCGTGTGCGATAACTATAGCTGGGCGGAAGCTATCAGCCTGCTGCGTAACAACCGCGTGGTCATTCTTTCCGCGGGTACCGGTAACCCATTCTTTACTACCGATTCTGCTGCCTGCCTGCGCGGTATTGAAATTGAAGCCGACGTAGTACTGAAAGCAACCAAAGTTGACGGTGTATTTACCGCCGACCCGGCCAAAGATCCTTCCGCGACCATGTACGATCAGCTGACCTACACCGAAGTGCTGGATAAAGAGCTGAAAGTGATGGATCTTGCGGCCTTTACCCTGGCGCGTGACCACAAACTGCCGATTCGCGTATTCAATATGAATAAGCCAGGCGCGCTGCGTCGCGTGGTGATGGGTGAAAAAGAAGGCACATTAATTACTGAGTAATTCCCGTCGGCGTCAAATACGGGTAATATTCGGCCTTACTTTTACGGGTTTATGACCCGATGGTTTTCAACATGCTCTGTGGACGGAATGCTGCGGCTGACCTGCAGCCTGAAAGACGTTGAGCATAAACATGACTATACTTAGCTCACTTTTGCAGTGGGCGACCGTCTGGTCTGTCTGAGACAAGTTTTCAAGGATTCGTAACGTGATTAGCGATATCAGAAAAGATGCTGAAGTACGCATGGACAAATGCGTCGAAGCGTTCAAAACCCAAATCAGCAAAATACGCACGGGTCGTGCTTCTCCCAGCCTGCTGGATGGCATTATCGTGGAATACTACGGCACGCCGACCCCGCTGCGTCAGCTGGCTAGCGTAACGGTAGAAGACTCCCGCACTCTGAAGATCAACGTCTTCGATCGCTCCATGAGCCCGGCCGTTGAAAAAGCGATTATGGCTTCCGACCTCGGTCTGAACCCAAGCTCTGCGGGTAGCGATATCCGCGTTCCGCTGCCGCCGCTGACCGAAGAACGTCGTAAAGATCTGACCAAAATCGTGCGTGGCGAAGCTGAACAAGCGCGCGTTGCCGTACGTAACGTTCGTCGCGATGCCAACGATAAAGTCAAGGCGCTTCTGAAAGAGAAAGAGATCAGCGAAGATGACGATCGCCGCTCTCAGGAAGATGTGCAGAAAATGACTGACGCTGCTATCAAGAAAGTTGATGCGGCGCTGGCGGATAAAGAAGCGGAACTGATGCAGTTCTGATTCTCTGCCGACACGCAGGTCTGAGCATTGCCCTGCGTAAAATCTGAAACGCCGTACAGGAGACCGTACGCTCAATTTTCGGGATTGCGTTTAGACGACTGGCCTTGTAGCCTTTGGCGCCAAGTCAAAGGCTCGGCGCCTCCGCTCTATTATCCGATGATTGATGCATAAGGGTTTGCTGGCGGCGTTTTGCTTTTTATCCTGTCTTCATTTTTCTGGACGCCTCATGAAGCAATTAACCATTCTTGGTTCGACCGGTTCTATCGGCTGCAGCACGCTGGATGTGGTGCGCCATAATCCTGATAGCTTTTCTATCACCGCGCTGGTCGCCGGGAAAAATGTCGACCGTATGGTTGAACAATGCCTGGAATTCTCCCCTCGTTACGCGGTAATGGACGATGCGCACAGCGCGGAGCTGCTGCGGGCAAAACTGCGCGAGCAGGGTAGCCGTACGGAAGTCATGAGCGGTCAGCAGGCGGCGGCTGAGGTGGCGGCGCTGGACGAGGTTGAGCAGGTGATGGCGGCGATTGTCGGCGCAGCGGGCCTGGTGCCGACGCTTGCAGCCATCCGCGCGGGTAAAACGGTACTGTTGGCGAACAAAGAGTCGCTGGTGACCTGCGGTCGTCTGTTTATGGAGGCCGTGCAGCAGTACGGCGCACGATTGTTACCGGTTGATAGCGAGCATAATGCGATTTTTCAGAGTATGCCGGAACCAATTCAACATAATCTCGGATACGCTGATTTAACCCAGAACGGCGTGGCGTCGATTCTGCTCACCGGTTCCGGCGGTCCTTTCCGGGAAACGGCGATTTCTGAACTGGCGGCGATGACGCCCGATCGGGCATGTAAGCATCCAAACTGGTCGATGGGGCGCAAAATATCTGTCGATTCGGCCACCATGATGAATAAGGGGCTGGAGTATATCGAAGCCCGGTGGCTGTTTAACGCCTCTGCGGAGCAAATGGAAGTTCTGATCCATCCGCAATCGGTGATTCATTCGATGGTGCGCTATCAGGACGGCAGCGTCCTCGCCCAGCTTGGCGAGCCGGATATGCGTACGCCGATTGCCCACACGATGGGCTGGCCAAAACGCCTTAATTCTGGGGTGAAACCGCTGGATTTCTGTCAATTGAGTCACCTGAGCTTCTCGGCGCCGGATTATGGGCGCTATCCCTGCCTGAAGCTGGCCATGGAGGCTTTTGATGTCGGTCAGGCGGCGACCACGGCGCTGAACGCGGCGAATGAAGTGTCGGTCGCGGCGTTTTTGAACGGTGATATTCGCTTTACCGATATTGCGGCGATAAACCAGTCGGTGCTGGATCTGCAGGCGCTAAATGAGCCGCAAAGTATTGATGAAGTACTGGCTATTGATGCGATGGCCCGGGTAAGCGCAGGTCAGCTCCTGGCCGCGCGGCGCAAATTCTGATACTCGTTGTGATATTTGTGGGCGCTGTGCTTCAGTGATATAGTCTGCGCCATCCGATCGTTGCATTTTGTTGTGAAAGATTACGGTGGCCGTGGCAAGACACGGCTTTTTTGCGTAAAGCTTTTGGTTGTTCTCTGCGATTGGCCGTAGCTCCGGTACCGGATAAAAATGCGTATCCAGCGCTGACCGGTGGCCCGTGTTTAGTAGCTTAGCTAATCCTTATTATGGACTTAAAACGCGTTATGTTGTCTGCTAATCAAACTGTCAGCGAAATGTTGCCTGCGCATGGGTGCCGTCATGTGGCCATTATTATGGATGGCAACGGGCGTTGGGCAAAACGGCAAGGAAAGATCCGCGCCTTTGGCCATAAAGCCGGCGCAAAATCTGTTCGTCGCGCCGTTTCTTTCGCGGCGAATAATGGTATTGAAGCGTTGACGTTATACGCGTTCAGCAGTGAAAACTGGAATCGCCCGGCGCAGGAAGTCAGTGCGCTGATGGAGCTATTTGTCTGGGCGCTGGATAGCGAAGTGAAAAGTCTGCACAGGCATAATGTGCGCCTGCGTATCATTGGCGAGACCACGCGCTTCAACGCGCGTCTCCAGGAACGTATTCGCAAAGCCGAGGCGCTGACGGAGAACAACACCGGTTTGACCCTGAATATTGCTGCGAACTATGGCGGCCGCTGGGATATCGTTCAGGGCGTACGTCATCTGGCCAAACAGGTACAAGACGGGTTGCTTCAGCCCGAGCAAATCACAGAAGAGATGCTGAGCCAGCAGGTCTGTATGCATGAACTGGCTCCCGTAGATTTAGTTATTAGGACCGGGGGAGAGCATCGCATTAGTAATTTTTTGATTTGGCAAATTGCCTATGCCGAACTTTACTTTACGGATGTTCTTTGGCCCGATTTCGCTGAACAGGACTTTGAAGGTGCACTCCATGCCTTTGTTAATCGAGAGCGTCGCTTCGGCGGCACTGAACCGGGCGGCAACAATGCCTGATGGGGGTCACTTTTGCTGAAGTATCGCCTGATTTCTGCTTTCGTCTTAATTCCCGTGGTGATAGCGGCGCTTTTTTTGCTGCCGCCCGCGGGTTTTGCCATCGTTACGCTAGTCGTCTGCATGCTTGCCGCGTGGGAGTGGGGGCAATTTAGCGGCTTCACTTCAACGACGCAGAGAGTCTGGCTGTCAGTGCTTTGCGGTCTGCTGCTGGCGCTGATGCTATTCCTGATGCCGGAATATCATTATGACGTTCATCAACCGCTGGTTGAGGGGGCGCTATGGGCATCATTTGGCTGGTGGGTCGTCGCGCTGCTTCTGGTGCTGACCTATCCCGCTTCAGCGGCTTTCTGGCGCCATTCAAAAACGCTACGTCTGATTTTTGGCGTCCTGACCATCGTGCCGTTTTTTTGGGGCATGCTGGCGCTTCGGGCCTGGCATTACGCCGATGACCATTACAGCGGCGCGCTGTGGTTGCTGTACGTGATGATTCTGGTCTGGGGCGCGGATTCTGGCGCTTATATGTTCGGTAAAATGTTCGGTAAGCATAAGCTGGCGCCGAAGGTTTCTCCGGGCAAAACCTGGCAGGGTTTTTTCGGCGGTCTGTTAACGGCAGCGGTTATCTCCTGGGCTTACGGCTGGTGGGCTCATCTGGATGTGACGCCGATGGTGCTGCTGGTATGTTCCATTGTCGCGGCCCTGGCCTCGGTACTTGGCGACCTGACCGAGAGTATGTTTAAACGCGAAGCTGGCATTAAAGATAGCGGAAATCTGATCCCCGGACACGGCGGTATTCTCGATCGTATCGATAGCCTGACCGCTGCGGTGCCCGTGTTTGCTTGCCTACTCTTGTTGGTTTTCAGGACGATTTGACGGAAGGTTTTATGCTGAGCGTTCTCTGGAATTTGGCTGCTTTTATTATTGCCCTGGGCGTGCTGATTACCGTCCATGAATTTGGCCATTTCTGGGTTGCTCGCCGCTGTGGTATCCGCGTTGAGCGTTTCTCTATCGGCTTTGGTAAAGCGCTTTGGCGCCGTTTTGATAAGCAGGGAACGGAGTTTATTATCGCCCTTATTCCGTTGGGCGGTTACGTCAAAATGCTCGACGAACGCGTTGAGCCCGTGGCGCCAGAGATGCGTCACGCCGCATTTAACAACAAAACCGTTGGTCAGCGCGCCGCCGTTATCGCCGCAGGGCCCATCGCGAACTTCCTTTTTGCCATTTTTGCCTACTGGCTGGTCTTTATTATCGGCGTCCCGGGCATTCGTCCGGTCGTTGGCGACATAACGCCCAACTCGATCGCCGCGCAAGCACAAATTGCAAAAGGAACGGAACTTAAAGCGATAGATGGCATCGAAACGCCTGATTGGGATGCAGTACGGATGGCGCTGGTGGCGAAGATAGGCGATCGGCAAACAATAGTTACCGTCGCCCCTTTCGGGACCAATCAACGCCAGGATAAAATCCTCGATCTGCAGCACTGGGCGTTCGAGCCGGATAAACAAGATCCGGTTGCCTCATTGGGCATTCAACCCCGCAGCGCGCAGATTGATACCGTCCTGGCTGAAGTACAATCTGGCTCGGCGGCGCAGAAGGCGGGTTTGCAAGCGGGCGACAGGATCGTTAAAGTCGATGGTCAACCGTTAACGCAGTGGATGACGTTTGTTAATCTGGTGCGTGATAATCCGGGTAGGGCATTAGTTCTGGACATCGAGCGGCAGGGGAGTCCCTTGTCGGTGACCTTGACGCCGGACACGAAGTCTACCAAAGGCAAAGCTGAGGGGTTTGCAGGGGTCGTACCTAAGGTCATCCCGCTGCCTGATGAATATAAGACAGTGCGTCAGTACGGGCCGTTTGCCGCCATCGCTCAAGCCACGGATAAAACCTGGCAGCTGATGTCGTTAACGGTCAGGATGCTGGGCAAATTGATAACCGGTGATGTCAAACTGAACAACCTCAGCGGGCCGATTTCTATCGCCCAGGGGGCTGGGATGTCAGCGGAATTTGGGCTGATTTATTATCTGATGTTTCTTGCGCTGATCAGCGTGAACCTTGGAATAATCAACCTGTTCCCGCTTCCCGTTCTTGACGGGGGACATCTGCTGTTTTTGGCGATTGAAAAGCTGAAAGGCGGACCGGTATCCGAGCGAGTTCAAGACTTTAGTTATCGCATTGGCTCAATATTGCTGGTGCTGTTAATGGGGCTTGCACTTTTCAATGATTTCTCTCGGTTGTAAGAGAGTTTGTTAGGAAGAACGCATAATAACGATGGCGATGAAAAAGTTGCTCATAGCGTCGCTGCTGTTTAGCAGCGCAACCGTATACGGTGCTGACGGGTTCGTGGTGAAGGACATTCATTTCGAAGGCCTTCAGCGTGTCGCTGTTGGTGCGGCCCTCCTCAGTATGCCAGTGCGTCCTGGCGATACCGTAACCGATGATGATATCAGTAACACCATCCGTGCTCTGTTTGCCACCGGCAACTTTGAGGACGTTCGCGTCCTGCGCGATGGTGATACCCTGCTGGTGCAGGTGAAAGAGCGTCCAACGATTGCCAGCATCACTTTCTCCGGTAACAAGTCGGTGAAAGATGACATGCTCAAGCAAAACCTTGAGGCATCCGGCGTACGCGTAGGGGAATCCCTCGATCGCACCACGCTTGCTGATATCGAAAAGGGGCTGGAGGATTTCTACTACAGCGTCGGTAAGTACAGCGCCAGCGTTAAAGCTGTCGTGACGCCGCTGCCGCGTAACCGTGTCGACCTGAAGCTTGTCTTCCAGGAAGGCGTCTCGGCGAAAATCCAGCAGATCAATATCGTCGGCAACCATGCATTCAGCACCGATGAACTGATTTCGACCTTCCAGCTGCGCGATGAAGTGCCGTGGTGGAACGTGGTTGGCGATCGTAAGTATCAGAAACAGAAGCTTGCAGGGGACCTTGAAACGCTGCGCAGCTACTATCTGGATCGCGGCTATGCTCGTTTCAACATTGACTCCACGCAGGTGAGCCTGACGCCGGACAAGAAAGGCATCTACATCACCATCAACATTACCGAAGGCGATCAGTACAAGCTTTCCGGTGTGCAGGTGACGGGTGACCTGGCGGGGCATTCGGCAGAAATCGAAGCGCTGACCAAAGTTGAGCCGGGCGAGCTGTATAACGGCACCAAAGTGACCAAAATGGAGAATGACATTAAGAAACTCCTCGGTCGCTACGGCTATGCCTATCCGCGCGTTCAGTCCCAGCCGGAAATCAGCGATACCGATAAAACCGTGAAGCTGCACGTTAACGTCGATGCGGGCAATCGTTACTACGTGCGTAAAATTCGCTTCGAAGGCAACGATACCTCGAAAGATGCCGTTCTGCGTCGCGAAATGCGTCAGATGGAAGGCGCCTGGCTGGGTAGCGACCTGGTCGATCAGGGTAAAGATCGTCTGAACCGTTTAGGCTACTTTGAGACGGTTGATACCGATACGCAGCGCGTGCCGGGCAGCCCGGATCAGGTTGACGTGGTCTACAAGGTTAAAGAACGTAACACCGGTAGCTTTAACTTCGGCGTCGGTTACGGTACGGAAAGCGGCGTCAGCTTCCAGGCCGGCGTTCAGCAGGATAACTGGCTCGGTACCGGCTATTCCGTTGGGATTAACGGCACCAAAAACGACTATCAGACCTATACTGAACTGTCGGTGACGAACCCGTACTTTACCGTGGATGGCGTTAGCCTCGGCGGTCGTGTGTTCTATAACGACTTCGACGCTAACGATGCGGACCTGTCTGACTATACCAACAAAAGCTATGGTACAGACATTACGCTGGGCTTCCCGGTCAACGAATACAATACGTTGCGCGCGGGTCTGGGCTATGTGCATAACAAGCTGTCCAATATGCAGCCTCAGGTATCCATGTGGCGTTATCTGAATTCGATGGGGCAGTACCCGGACAACACGAACGACAGAAACTCGTTCAGCGCTGACGACTTCACCTTCAACTACGGCTGGACGTACAACAAGCTCGACCGCGGCTTCTTCCCGACGGAAGGTTCACGCGTCAACCTGAATGGTAAAGTGACGATCCCGGGATCGGATAACGAATACTATAAAGCGACGCTGGATACCGCGACCTATGTACCGATCGATGACGATCATAAATGGGTCATGTTGGGTCGTACCCGCTTTGGTTATGGCGATGGTCTGGGCGGTAAAGAGATGCCGTTCTATGAGAACTTCTACGCCGGCGGCTCAAGCACCGTGCGTGGCTTCCAGTCCAATACTATCGGTCCGAAAGCGGTTTACTTCCCGGCCAGCAGCCGTCATGACGACGACGACAGCTACGATAACGAATGTAAGAGCAGCGCATCTGCGCCGTGTAAGTCTGATGATGCGGTGGGCGGTAACGCCATGGCGGTTGCCAGCCTTGAGCTGATCACCCCAACGCCGTTTATTAGCGATAAATATGCGAACTCGGTACGTACTTCCTTCTTCTGGGATATGGGTACCGTGTGGGATACTCACTGGGATTCAGCCGCATATGGCGGTTACCCGGACTACAGCGATCCAAGCAATATCCGTATGTCTGCGGGTATCGCAGTACAGTGGATGTCGCCGTTAGGGCCGTTAGTATTCTCCTACGCTCAGCCGTTTAAAAAGTACGATGGAGACAAAGCCGAACAGTTCCAGTTTAACATCGGTAAAACCTGGTAATGGTGTTGGCTACAATGGAATGTAAGTGCAGTTGCAGTATAGCGCTGACTATTGGCGATAACTGAGGTTATCGCCTGGCCACGCAAATAACGGTACCCCTGGGTACTCATGGGATGGTAAGGAGTTAATTGTGAAAAAGTGGTTATTAGCTGCAGGTCTGGGTTTAGCAATGGTTACTTCCGCTCAGGCGGCAGATAAAATTGCAATGGTTAACATGAACAGCCTGTTCCAACAGGTTGCCCAGAAAACAGGCGTTTCTAACACGCTGGAAAACGAGTTTAAAGGCCGCGCGAGCGAGCTGCAGCGTATGGAAGGCGACCTGCAGTCTAAAATGCAGCGTCTGCAGTCCATGAAAGCGGGCTCTGACCGTACCAAACTGGAAAAAGACGTTATGGCTCAGCGCCAGACTTTCTCCCAGAAAGCGCAGTCTTTCGAACAGGATCGCGCACGTCGTTCTAACGAAGAGCGCGGCAAGCTGGTGACTCGTATTCAGAGCGCCGTGCAGAGCGTGGCTAAAGATCAGAGCATCGATCTGGTTGTTGACTCTAATGCCGTCGCATACAACAGCAGCGATGTAAAAGACATCACCGCTGATGTGCTGAAACAGGTTAAATAAGTAATGCCTTCAATTCGACTGGCTGATTTAGCCCAGCAGTTGGATGCAGAATTACACGGTGATGGCGATATCGTCATCACCGGCGTTGCGTCCATGCAGTCCGCACAGGCGGGCGATATTACCTTCATGGTAAATCCTAAGTACCGTGAACACCTGGCCGTTTGCCAGGCATCTGCCGTTGTGATGACGCAGGATGATTTGCCTTTTGCTCATAGCGCCGCGCTGGTAGTGCGTAATCCCTACCTGACCTACGCGCGCATGGCCCAAATTCTTGATACCACGCCGCAGCCGGCCCAGGATATCGCGCCCAGCGCGGTCATCGATGCCACGGCTAAGCTGGGTAATCACGTCGCCATTGGCCCGAATGCCGTTATCGAATCCGGCGCGATCCTCGGTGATAACGTGGTTATCGGCGCCGGTTGCTTCGTTGGGAAAAATACGAAAATAGGTGCTGGCTCGCGTTTATGGGCCAACGTCACCGTTTACCACAACATTGAGATCGGCGAGAATTGCCTGATCCAGTCCAGCACGGTGATTGGCGCGGATGGCTTCGGCTATGCGAACGATCGCGGCAACTGGGTGAAGATCCCGCAGCTGGGTCGCGTGATCATCGGCGATCGCGTGGAGATTGGCGCTTGTACGACCATTGACCGCGGTGCGCTGGACGACACCGTCATCGGAAATGGCGTCATTATTGATAACCAGTGTCAAATCGCGCACAACGTAGTGATTGGCGACAACACTGCGGTTGCTGGCGGCGTCATCATGGCGGGCAGCCTGAAAATTGGCCGCTACTGCATGATTGGCGGAGCCAGCGTGATCAACGGTCACATGGAAATCTGCGATAAAGTCACCGTCACGGGGATGGGGATGGTTATGCGTCCTATCACCGAGCCAGGGGTTTACTCTTCAGGTATCCCGCTGCAGCCGAATAAGGTCTGGCGTAAGACCGCTACGCTGGTACTGAATATTGATGATATGAGCAAGCGACTCAAAGCCATTGAGCGCAAGGTTAATCAGCAAGATTAGTGCTTCATCCAGCCACATTAAATTTTCGGCCTGTTGCATTCATGAGATTGCCGCAGGCCGTGTTATTATTGCCTTTTAGGATATTTAGACAGGAAGAGTATTTTGACTACTGACACTCATACTCTGCACATTGAAGAGATTCTGGAACTTCTGCCTCACCGTTACCCGTTCCTGCTGGTCGATCGCGTGCTGGATTTTGAAGAAGGTCGTTTTCTACGCGCAGTTAAAAATGTTTCTGTAAATGAGCCGTTTTTCCAGGGACACTTCCCTGGTAAGCCGATTTTACCGGGCGTACTGATTCTCGAAGCCATGGCCCAGGCCACCGGTATTCTGGCATTCAAAAGCGTTGGAAAACTGGAACCGGGCGAGCTGTATTATTTTGCCGGGATTGACGAAGCGCGTTTCAAACGTCCGGTCGTGCCAGGCGACCAGATGATTATGGAAGTCACTTTTGAGAAAACCCGCCGTGGCCTGACTCGTTTCAAAGGCGTTGCGACGGTTGACGGAAAAGTGGTTTGCGAAGCAACGATGATGTGTGCCCGTAGCCGGGAGGCCTGATACGTGATTGATAAAACCGCCTTTATTCATCCTTCCGCCATTGTAGAAGATGGCGCCGTTATTGGCGCTAACGTCCACATTGGCCCGTTTTGTATTGTTGGCGCTAACGTCGAAATCGGCGAAGGTACCGTACTGAAGTCTCACGTTGTCATTAACGGGCATACCAAAATTGGCCGCGATAACGAGATCTATCAGTTTGCTTCCATCGGTGAAGTTAACCAGGATCTGAAATATGCTGGCGAACCGACCCGTGTGGAAATTGGCGATCGCAACCGCATCCGCGAAAGCGTCACCATTCATCGTGGCACAGTACAGGGCGGTGGATTAACGAAGGTGGGCAGCGATAACCTGCTGATGATCAACGCCCACGTGGCGCACGATTGTACGCTGGGCGACCGCTGTATTCTGGCGAATAACGCGACCCTTGCGGGCCATGTTTCGCTGGATGATTTTGTTATCATCGGCGGCATGACCGCCGTGCACCAGTTCTGCATTATTGGCGCGCACGTAATGGTTGGCGGCTGCTCAGGCGTAGCGCAGGACGTTCCGCCGTTCGTGATTGCTCAGGGCAACCACGCGACGCCGTTTGGCGTCAACATCGAAGGGCTGAAACGCCGCGGCTTCAGCCGTGAGGCGATCACAGCGATTCGTAACGCGTACAAGCTGCTGTACCGCAGCGGTAAAACGCTGGACGAAGCGAAAGCTGAGATCGCCGAGCTGGCGGCGCAGTACCCTGAAGTGCAGACATTTACCGACTTTTTTGCCCGCTCCACGCGCGGCCTGATTCGTTAATGGCTGAATCGCGTCCCCTGACGATTGCCCTGGTCGCCGGAGAAACCTCCGGCGATATTCTTGGCGCCGGTCTTATCCGCGCGCTCAAAGCCCGCATCCCTGATGCCCGCTTTGTCGGCGTTGCCGGGCCGTTGATGCAGGCGGAAGGCTGCGAGGCCTGGTATGAGATGGAAGAGCTGGCGGTGATGGGCATTGTGGAAGTGCTTGGTCGCCTGCGTCGGCTGCTGCATATTCGCGCCGATCTCACCCGTCGATTGACCGAGCTCAAGCCGGACGTGTTCGTCGGCATTGATGCGCCTGACTTCAATATTACCCTCGAAGGTAATCTGAAGAAGCAGGGCATCAAAACTATTCATTACGTTAGCCCGTCGGTATGGGCATGGCGGCAAAAACGCGTTTTCAAAATTGGCAGATCCACCGATCTGGTACTGGCATTCCTGCCTTTCGAAAAAGCGTTTTATGACAAATTTAACGTTCCCTGCCGGTTTATCGGCCACACGATGGCGGATGCGATGCCGCTGGATCCGGACAAAGGCGCGGCGCGCGACCGTCTGGGAATCGATCGTAACGTGCACTGCCTGGCGCTACTGCCGGGAAGCCGCGGGGCGGAAGTTGAGATGCTCAGCGCCGATTTCCTGAAAACGGCGCAGATCCTGCGAGAGTATTACCCCGATCTGGAAGTGGTGGTCCCACTGGTCAACGCGAAGCGGCGGGAACAGTTCGAGCGTATAAAAGCGGAAACGGCGCCGGATCTTGCCGTACATCTACTGGATGGCCGGGCCCGCGATGCGATGATCGCCAGCGATGCCGCGCTGCTGGCTTCCGGAACGGCTGCGCTGGAATGTATGCTGGCTAAGTGTCCGATGGTCGTTGGCTATCGGATGAAGCCGTTTACCTTCTGGCTGGCGAAACGGCTGGTTAAAACCGACTATGTATCGCTGCCGAATTTACTGGCCGGGCGTGAACTGGTTAAAGAACTGCTGCAGGATGAATGTCGGCCGCAGGCGCTGGCCGAGGCGCTGAAGCCGCTGCTGGCCGACGGTAAAACCAGCCACGATATGCATGAAACCTTTCGCGCGCTGCATCAGCAGATCCGCTGCAACGCTGATGAGCAGGCGGCGGATGCAGTACTGGAGTTAGCAAAATGATGGAGTTCGTTTATCCGCATACCCATCTGGTTGCGGGAGTCGATGAAGTCGGGCGCGGTCCGCTGGTTGGCGCGGTGGTGACTGCCGCGGTTATTCTCGATCCGGCAAAGCCGATTTTGGGCCTTGCCGACTCGAAAAAGCTCAGCGAAAAGCGGCGCCTTGCGCTATTCGACGAGATCAAAGAAAAAGCGCTGTGCTGGAGCCTCGGTCGCGCGGAGCCGCATGAAATCGATGAGCTGAATATTCTACATGCGACCATGCTGGCCATGCAGCGCGCCGTTGCGGGCTTGGGCATTTCCCCTGAGTTTGTTCTTATTGATGGTAACCGCTGTCCGCCGCTGCCTGTACCTTCACTGGCGGTCGTTAAAGGCGACAGCCGAGTGGCGGAAATCAGCGCCGCGTCTATTCTGGCTAAAGTGACGCGAGATGCTGAAATGGCCGTGCTGGACCGGGAATTCCCGCAGTACGGCTTTGCGCAACATAAAGGTTATCCCACCGCTTTTCATCTGCAAAAGCTGCTGGAACATGGCGTAATCGAGCAATACCGGCGCAGCTTTGGCCCGGTGAAGCGCGCGCTGGGCCTGGCGTCCTGAACCGACACGCAAGCAATTAAGTAACGCGGAATCTGAAGATGGCTGAACCACGTTTCGTACACCTGCGGGTGCACAGCGACTATTCCATGATCGATGGTCTGGCGAAAACCGGACCGTTGGTAAAAAAGGCGGCCGCGCTCGGCATGCCTGCGCTGGCGATCACCGATTTTACCAACCTTTGCGGACTGGTGAAGTTCTACGGAGCGGGACACGGCGCCGGAATTAAACCCATCGTAGGGGCCGATTTCCACGTCCAGAGCGATCTGCTTGGCGATGAACTGAGCCAGCTGACGGTACTGGCCGCTAACAACGCTGGCTATCAGAATCTGACGCTGCTGATCTCCAAAGCTTATCAGCGCGGCTACGGCGCGGCGGGCCCGATTATCGATCGCGACTGGCTGATCGAATTAAAAGAAGGGCTGATTTTGCTCTCCGGCGGGCGTATGGGCGACGTGGGTCGTAGCCTGCTGCGCGGCAACATGGCGCTGGTGGATCAGTGCGTTGATTTTTATGAACAACATTTCCCTGACTGCTATTTTCTTGAGCTGATTCGCACCGGCCGTCAGGATGAAGAACCCTATCTGCATGCGGCGGTGGGGCTGGCGGAAACCCGGGGCTTACCGGTGGTGGCGACCAACGATGTTCGCTTCCTTGAGCCGGGTGACTTCGACGCCCATGAAATCCGCGTGGCTATCCATGACGGTTTTACCCTCGACGATCCTAAGCGCCCGCGCAACTACTCGCCGCAGCAGTATATGCGCAGCGAAGAGGAAATGTGCGAGCTCTTTTCCGATATTCCCGAAGCGCTGCAAAACACCGTGGAGATCGCCAAACGCTGTAACGTGACCGTGCGCCTTGGTGAGTACTTCCTGCCGCAGTTCCCGACCGGGGATATGACCACCGAAGATTATCTGGTCAAGAAATCCAAAGAGGGTCTGGAAGAGCGCCTGGAATTCCTGTTCCCCGATCCGGATGAGCGGACGAAACGCCGCCCTGAATATGATGAACGCCTGGACATTGAGCTGCAGGTAATTAACCAGATGGGGTTCCCTGGCTACTTCCTGATCGTTATGGAATTTATCCAGTGGTCGAAGGATAACGGCGTGCCGGTAGGGCCGGGACGTGGCTCCGGCGCCGGATCGCTGGTCGCCTATGCGCTAAAAATTACCGACCTCGATCCGCTGGAGTTCGACCTGCTGTTCGAACGTTTCCTTAACCCGGAACGTGTCTCCATGCCCGACTTCGACGTTGACTTCTGTATGGAGAAGCGTGACCAGGTGATTGAACACGTCGCGGACATGTACGGTCGCGATGCGGTATCGCAGATTATTACCTTCGGTACCATGGCGGCGAAAGCGGTTATCCGCGACGTTGGCCGTGTGCTGGGCCATCCGTACGGCTTTGTGGACCGCATTTCCAAGCTGGTGCCGCCTGACCCGGGTATGACGCTGGCGAAAGCGTTTGAAGCCGAGCCGCAGCTGCCGGAAATTTATGAGGCGGACGAAGAGGTTAAAGCGCTGATCGACATGGCGCGTAAGCTCGAAGGGGTCACCCGTAACGCCGGTAAACATGCGGGTGGGGTGGTGATCGCGCCAACTAAAATTACCGATTTTGCCCCGCTTTACTGCGACGAAGCGGGCCAGCATCCGGTTACCCAGTTTGATAAAAACGACGTTGAATATGCCGGGCTGGTGAAGTTCGACTTCCTCGGCCTGCGTACGCTCACCATCATTAACTGGGCGCTGGAGATGATCAACGCCCGCCGCGAGAAGAACGGCGAGGGGCCGCTGGATATCGCCGCGATCCCGCTCGACGATAAAAAAAGCTTCGATATGCTGCAGCGTTCGGAAACCACCGCCGTTTTCCAGCTTGAATCGCGCGGTATGAAGGATCTGATCAAGCGTCTGCAGCCCGACTGCTTCGAAGATATGATCGCGCTGGTGGCCCTGTTCCGTCCGGGGCCGCTGCAGTCGGGGATGGTGGATAACTTTATCGACCGTAAGCACGGTCGCGAAGAGATATCGTATCCGGACGTGCAGTGGCAGCACGAATGCCTGAAACCGGTACTGGAGCCAACTTATGGCATCATCCTGTACCAGGAACAGGTCATGCAGATTGCCCAGGAGCTTTCCGGCTATACCCTCGGCGGCGCGGATATGCTGCGTCGTGCGATGGGTAAGAAAAAGCCGGAGGAGATGGCTAAGCAGCGCGGCACCTTTGAAGAAGGGGCGAGGAAGCGCGGTGTAGACGGTGAGCTGGCGATCAAAATCTTTGACCTGGTGGAGAAATTCGCCGGTTATGGCTTTAACAAATCGCACTCCGCCGCTTATGCTTTAGTGTCCTATCAGACGCTGTGGCTAAAGGCGCACTATCCGGCCGAATTTATGGCAGCGGTGATGACCGCGGATATGGATAACACCGAGAAAGTCGTCGGTCTGGTGGATGAGTGCTGGCGGATGGGGCTGAAAATCCTGCCGCCGGATATTAACTCCGGCCTGTATCATTTCCACGTTAACGACGATGGCGAAATCGTTTATGGTATCGGCGCGATCAAAGGCGTCGGCGAAGGCCCGATAGAAGCGATCATTGAAGCCCGTAATCAGGGCGGCTATTTCCGCGAACTGTTTGATCTCTGCGCGCGAACGGATATTAAAAAGCTCAACCGCCGGGTGCTGGAAAAACTGATTATGTCCGGGGCGTTCGACCGCCTCGGGCCACATCGCGCGGCGTTAATGAATTCACTGGGCGATGCGCTGAAGGCCGCCGATCAGCACGCCAAAGCCGAAGCCATCGGCCAGGCGGATATGTTCGGCGTGCTGGCGGAAGAGCCGGAGCAAATCGAGCAGTCCTACGCCAACTGTCAACCGTGGCCGGAACAGGTGGTGCTGGATGGCGAAAGGGAGACCCTGGGGCTGTATCTGACCGGGCACCCGATTAACCAGTATTTGAAAGAGATCGAGCGCTACGTTGGCGGCGTACGACTCAAAGACATGCATCCGACCGATCGTGGTAAAGTGACCACGGCGGCCGGGCTCGTTATTGCCGCGCGGGTCATGGTCACCAAGCGCGGCAATCGTATCGGCATCTGTACGCTGGATGACCGTTCCGGGCGTCTGGAGGTGATGTTGTTCACCGACGCCCTGGATAAATACCAGCAATTGCTGGAAAAAGACCGCATACTTATCGTCAGCGGACAGGTCAGCTTTGATGACTTCAGCGGGGGGCTTAAAATGACCGCCCGTGAAGTCATGGACATTGACGAAGCCCGGGAAAAATATGCTCGCGGGCTTGCTATCTCGCTGACGGACAGGCAAATTGATGACCAGCTTTTAAACCGACTCCGTCAGTCTCTGGAACCCCACCGTTCGGGAACTATTCCAGTACACCTCTATTATCAGAGGGCGGATGCACGCGCGCGGTTGCGTTTTGGCGCAACATGGCGCGTCTCTCCGAGCGATCGTTTACTTAACGATCTGCGTGGCCTGATCGGCTCGGAGCAGGTGGAACTGGAGTTTGACTAATACAGGAATACTATGAGTCTGAATTTCCTTGATTTTGAACAGCCGATTGCAGAGCTGGAAGCGAAAATCGATTCTCTGACAGCGGTAAGCCGCCAGGATGAGAAACTGGATATTAACATCGATGAAGAAGTGCATCGCCTGCGTGAAAAAAGCGTAGAGCTGACGCGCAAGATCTTCGCCGATCTTGGTGCATGGCAGGTTGCGCAACTGGCTCGCCATCCACGTCGCCCATACACCCTGGATTATGTCCGCCTGGCTTTCGACGAATTCGACGAACTGGCCGGTGACCGCGCCTACGCTGACGATAAAGCTATCGTTGGCGGCATTGCGCGTCTGGACGGGCGTCCGGTGATGATTATCGGCCACCAGAAAGGGCGCGAAACCAAAGAGAAAATTCGCCGCAACTTCGGTATGCCGGCGCCGGAAGGCTATCGTAAGGCGCTGCGCCTGATGGAGATGGCCGAGCGCTTTAAAATGCCGATCATCACCTTCATCGACACCCCTGGCGCTTATCCTGGCGTTGGCGCGGAAGAGCGCGGCCAGTCTGAAGCGATTGCGCGCAACCTGCGTGAAATGTCGCGCCTGAGCGTACCGGTTATCTGCACCGTTATCGGTGAAGGCGGCTCCGGCGGCGCGCTGGCAATCGGCGTGGGCGATAAAGTGAATATGCTGCAGTACAGCACCTATTCCGTTATCTCCCCGGAAGGCTGCGCGTCCATTCTGTGGAAAAGCGCCGATAAAGCGCCGCTGGCCGCCGAAGCGATGGGCATTGTTGCCCCGCGCCTGAAAGAGCTGAAGCTGATTGACTCCATCATTCCTGAGCCGCTGGGCGGCGCGCATCGTAATCCGGAAGTGATGGCCGCCTCTCTGAAAGCGCAGCTGCTGGCCGATCTGGCTGATCTCGACGTTCTGAGTGAGGAAGAGCTGCTGAACCGACGCTATCAGCGTTTGATGAGCTACGGCTACGCCTGATTATCGATCTCATTTTTTATCTCTAAGGGCCGGATTTTCCGGCCCTTTTTTTATGTATTGTTGACTGAGATGAGAGGGACAAGAGCTAATGTGATTAGCGGATGATGCCGGTCTCCCCTGAAACTGCAGCAACGGCCAGGTATTGCGACCCGGCAGGCATTTAACAAGGATAAATATGCATAGCATAAAACTGTCATGTTAAGCGCCGTATCCGAGGGGATCACGTTAAGCCTGGGGCGATGCCTGGAAAGCGGTGTAATAGAGATAAATCCGCCAGTGCTTAGCGCTGGCGGGGTGCTATTATGCTTTCCTTAGGTAAATTCCAGGAGGAAAGCGTGAATATCATTGCGATCATGGGTCCCCACGGCGTCTATTATAAAGACGAACCGATCAAAGAACTGGAAGCCGCCCTGCAACGGCAAGGCTTCCAGACCATCTGGCCGCAAAATAGCGCCGATCTTTTGCAATTTATCGAGCATAATCCGCGGATCTGTGGGGTTATTTTCGACTGGGATGAATACAGCGTTGACCTGTGCAGCAATATTAATCGCTTAAATGAATACCTGCCGCTCTACGCATTTATCAACGCCCATTCGACGATGGACGTCAGCAGTCAGGACCTGCGCATGACGCTATGGTTCTTTGAATACGCGCTGGGGCTGGCGGAAGAGATCGCTACCCGCATCGGTCAATACACCCGCGAATACCTCGACAACATTACCCCGCCGTTTACCAAAGCCTTGTTCAACTATGTGCAGGAAGGAAAATATACCTTCTGTACCCCCGGGCATATGGGCGGCTCGGCTTACCAAAAAAGCCCGGTAGGCTGTCTGTTTTACGATTTCTTTGGCGGGAATACCTTAAAGGCCGACGTCTCCATATCCGTGACGGAACTGGGGTCGCTGCTCGATCATAGTGGCCCGCACCTGGAAGCTGAAGAGTATATTGCCCGAGCCTTCGGCGCCGAACAGAGCTATATGGTGACCAACGGGACCTCGACGTCGAATAAAATTGTCGGGATGTATTCCGCCCCGGCGGGCAGCACCCTGCTTATCGATCGCAACTGCCATAAATCGCTGGCTCATTTACTGATGATGAGCGATGTGGTGCCGCTGTGGCTCAAACCGACGCGCAATGCGCTGGGGATCCTTGGCGGCATACCTAAGCGCGAATTTACCCGCGATAGTATTCAGCAAAAGGTGAATACGACAGGCGGCGCCGGGTGGCCCGTGCATGCGGTGATCACCAACTCCACCTATGACGGGCTGCTGTATAACACCACCTGGATCAAAGAGACCCTCGACGTACCGTCAATCCACTTTGATTCCGCCTGGGTGCCCTACACCCATTTTCATCCGATCTATCAGGGCAAAAGCGGGATGAGCGGCGATCGCATTCCGGGGAAAGTGATCTTTGAAACGCAGTCGACGCATAAAATGCTGGCCGCGCTATCGCAGGCTTCGCTGATTCATATTAAAGGCAGCTACGATGAAGACACCTTCAATGAAGCCTTTATGATGCATACCTCGACTTCTCCGAGCTACCCGATCGTTGCCTCCATTGAAACGGCTGCCGCGATGCTGCGCGGCAATTCCGGTAGGCGGCTGATTCAGCGTTCGATTGAACGGGCGCTGGATTTTCGGAAAGAAGTGCAGCGGTTACGCGAAGAGTCTGACGGCTGGTTCTTTGATATCTGGCAGCCGGAAGAGGTGGGGGAAGCACAGTGCTGGCCGGTGTCCCCCGGTGAACAATGGCATGGCTTTCAGGATGCCGATGACGACCATATGTTCCTCGATCCGGTGAAAGTAACCATTCTGACGCCCGGTATGGACGAACAGGGCAACATGGATAGCGAAGGCATTCCGGCCGCGCTGGTGGCGAAGTTTCTGGATGAGCGCGGCGTGGTGGTTGAGAAAACCGGGCCCTACAATCTGCTGTTCCTTTTCAGTATCGGCATTGATAAAACCCGAGCGATGGGGCTGCTGCGCGGGTTAACCGAATTCAAACGCTCTTACGATCTCAATTTACGGGTGAAAAACATGCTGCCGGATCTGTACGCTGAAGATCCTGATTTTTACCGCAACATGCGCATTCAGGATCTGGCGCAGGGTATCCATCGCCTGATTCGCCAGCACCAGCTCTCGCAGCTGATGCTGAGCGCCTTTGACGTTCTGCCGGAGATGAAAATGACGCCGCATCAGGCCTGGCAGCGGCAGATTAAAGGCGAAGTGGAAACCATCGAACTGGAGAATCTGGTCGGGCGTATTTCAGCGAATATGATCTTACCGTATCCGCCGGGCGTGCCGCTGCTGATGCCCGGTGAGATGATCGTCGAGGAGAGCCGGGCGGTGCTCAATTTTCTATTAATGTTGTGCTCCATCGGCCGCCACTATCCAGGCTTCGAAACCGATATCCACGGCGCGAAACGCGATGAAGATGGCGTGTACTGGGTTCGAGTCTTAAAAAATGACTAAGCGCTTGCGCAATAACGAACTGAACGAGTAACGTTGTTGGCTTCAACGGGAGGAGTTTGAGCATGCTAGGTTTAAAACGGGTTCACCATATCGCCATCATTGCAACGGATTATGCAAAGAGTAAAGCGTTCTACTGCGACATTCTGGGGTTCACCCTGCAGGGCGAGTTTTACCGTGCAGAGCGTGATTCATGGAAGGGCGATCTGGCGCTGAATGGCGAATATGTTATTGAACTGTTTTCTTTCCCGTTTCCTCCTGCGCGCCCGAGCCGCCCTGAAGCCTGCGGGTTACGCCATCTGGCGTTTAGCGTCGACGATGTTGATGCCGCCGTTGCCCATCTTGAGGCGCATGGCGTAGCCTGTGAAGGCGTTCGTATCGACCCCTTCACCGGTAAGCGATTCACGTTTTTTAACGATCCGGACGGTCTACCGCTGGAGATTTATCAGCAGTAATTCTTGTCAGAGCGTGTTCTGCCGGGTAACGTGCCGGACACGCTTTCCTCAGTTAGTACTCTCATGATGATGATCCCAGATATTGCGCAAACGCTCCGACCGCATCGCCAGTTTTTAGTGGCCTTTAGCGGCGGCCTGGATTCGAGCGTGCTCTTATATCGCCTGGTTCGCTGGCGCGAACAGGATCCCACCGTTCAGCTGCGGGCGATGCATATTCACCACGGGCTCAGCGTGAACGCTGACGATTGGGTGGCGCACTGCCGGCTAATATGTCAGCAGTGGCAGGTGCCGCTTTTGGTTGAACGGGTGGTCCTCGCCGATGAGGGGCTGGGGATTGAGGCCCATGCGCGTCAAGCGCGCTATCAGGCTTTCCGTTCAGCGCTGCTGCCTGGCGAAGCGCTGGTGACCGCGCAGCATCTTGACGATCAGTGTGAAACCTTCCTGCTGGCGCTTAAGCGGGGGAGCGGTCCCACCGGGCTCTCGGCAATGGCCTGCGAGTCCGATTTTGCCGGAACGAAACTGCTGCGTCCGCTGCTTAACGAAAGTCGCGACTCTCTGCACCGGTGGGCGATAGCCCATCAGCTCAGCTGGATTGAAGACGAAAGTAACCAGGACGACGCCTACGATCGCAATTTTCTCCGCCTGCGGATTGTTCCGCTGCTTAACGCCCGCTGGCCGCACTTTGCCGAGGCCGTGGCGCGCAGCGCCAGCCTGTGCGGCGAACAGGAACGACTGTTGGATGAAATGCTGGCGGCGGAGCTGGCAACGCTGGTGGCTGAGGATGGCGCGTTGGCTATCGAACCGTTGACGGCCATGAGCGCTCCGCGTCGGGCCGCGCTGCTGCGCCGCTGGCTGGCTGGATTCAATGCGCCAATGCCTTCGCGCGAGGTGCCGGAGCGTATCTGGCGTGAAGTGGCGATGGCGCGCGAGGATGCTTTTCCCTGCCTGCGGCTTGGGCAATTTACCGTCCGTCGCTTCCAGCAGCGGCTGTACTGGGTGAAATATCTCCCCGGCCAGAGTGAAACGGTACTGGCGTGGCCCGATATCGCTAAGCCGCTGCCGTTACCCGGCGGCCTGGGTGAACTGAGGTTCCTGCCCGGCGGCCCGTTACGCGGCCCGCGCCAGGACGAAGCGGTAACCATTCGCTTTCGCGCCAGCGGTCATCTGCATATCGTCGGTCGCCACGGTGGCCGTAAGCTGAAGAAAATCTGGCAGGAGCTGAACGTTGCTCCCTGGCGGCGCGATACCACGCCGCTGCTGTTTTACGGCGAAACACTAATCGCCGCAGCCGATGGTCTGTTTATTACCGTCGATGGGAAAGTTCAGGAAGGTGAAGGCGTGCAGTTGATATGGATGAAAACGGGCGGCTGAGCCACCCGTTTTGCTTCAGGACTCGCTGACCACTACCGTACCGATTTCCGGATGGCTGAAGCTGGCGATTTTATCCAGGCGCACCTCGCGAACGTCGCCGGCGAGCTCCACGACCAGATACTCGATATTTTTGCGCGAGATAAGATCGTTGGCCTTCGCTTGCAGCTGTTCGCCATCTTTGAGCTCCAGCGCCAGGACCAGATGGTTCTGACAGGCAAGTTCGAGGTTGTCATAATCATCGCAATTGATGGGTTGATAAGTATCATTCATTGACATAATCGCTCACCAGTAAGTTTGCCGCCGCATATGCGGCCTTTTCCCTGACTGACTCAGCAAGGGCCTGATCCGCCGCAACCTCATTCAATACTTTCAACACGCAACCTAGCGCATCCGGGATATACCCAAGGTCCCCGCTGGCTATTTCCGCATACCGCTTGCGTATTAACTCACAATATTTGTCCACATGCCCTCCTGTCAGCGTTCTGACTTAACCGTGGGATGTAAGTTTAAGCCTACGAAGATAAACTCTGTTTAGCAAGGTGACTATACCATAGTCATTTAAGCAATATCAGCAGGATGAAAGGGGATCCTGCGATTGCTGACAGCCTTTTGCCGCCAGTTTCGCTACAATGTACGCCATTTTTATCAGGAGTTTCCTCATGGCGCTGAAAGCGACGATTTATAAAGCGACGGTGAACGTGGCCGACCTGGACCGCAACCAGTTTCTGGATGTCAGTTTGACCCTTGCCCAGCATCCGTCAGAAACCCAGGAGCGTATGATGCTGCGCTTGCTGGCGTGGATTAAATACGCCGACGAGCGTCTGCAGTTTACCCGCGGTTTGTCTTCCGATGATGAAGCTGAACTCTGGCTGCTAAACGATCATTTGGGCGTTGATCTGTGGATCGAACTGGGGCTGCCGGACGAGCGGCGGATTAAAAAAGCCTGCTCGCGGGCGCAAGAGGTCGCGCTGTTTGCCTATAATAGTCGGGCGGCAGAAATCTGGTGGCAGCAAAATAAAAGTAAAATGGCACAGTTTTCAAAGCTGACCGTATGGTATTTAGATGATACTCAGCTGGCGCAGCTCAGTGCTTTTGCCGATCGGACGATGTCGCTACAGGCGACTATTCAGGACGGCGGTATCTGGTTATCAGACGCTAAGAATAATCTTGAAATTCATTTAACGGCCTGGCAAACATCCGCATGATTACGATTAGCCGCAGCGTGATGATTGCGGATGATGAGGTTTCACTTTCCGGAATACGCGCGCAGGGGGCGGGCGGTCAGCACGTCAATAAGGCATCGACGGCTATTCATTTGCGCTTTGATATTAAAGCATCGAGCCTGCCTGAGTTTTATAAGGAACGCCTGCTGACTTCCAGCCATCACTTAATTTCTGCCGATGGTGTGGTTATCATTAAGGCTCAAGAATATCGCAGCCAGGAGATGAATCGTGAAGCGGCGATTGCGCGCCTGGTTGCCTTAATACAAGAATTAACCGCAGTACAGAAAAGTCGTCGGGAGACGCGACCGACCAGAGCGTCGAAAGAGCGCCGGCTTGCCTCAAAGGCGCAAAAATCTTCAGTTAAAGCGCTGCGTGGAAAAGTTCGCCATTAAGGGCATGGCGAACCGGTGGAATGGATGATAAGGAATTTACAGTGAAGAAAATCGTGTTTTCAGTCGTGGCGGCCTGTTCGCTTTTTGCGTTATTCGGCTGCAACCATCGTGCGGAGATGGAAACGTTACAACCGGCGCCGATGGAAGAGCTAAAGCCGATGCAGCAGAGCTGGCGCGGCGTGCTGCCGTGCGCAGACTGCGAAGGTATCGAAACCTCGCTCTTTCTTGAGAAAGACGGCACCTGGGTGATGAATGAGCGATATCAGGGCGTCAGGCGCGAGCCCTCCTCTTTTGCTTCATACGGTACCTGGGCGCGCACGGCCGATAAGCTGGTGCTGACCGACAGCAAAGGCGAGAAATCTTACTATCGGGCGAAAGGCGACAAGCTGGAAATGCTCGATCGCGACGGTAATCCCATCGAGTCAACGCTGAACTATACGCTGGAATCCGTCAAAGCCAGCCTGCCCATCACGCCGATGGCGATGCGCGGCATGTACTTTTATATGGCGGATGCCGCGACCTTTACCGATTGCGCAACCGGCAAGCGGGTGGCAGTCGCGAATAATGCGCAGCTCGAGCGTGATTATGCCGCGGCGCGCGGAACGGATACTCGTCCGGTGCTGCTGGTGGTCGAGGGGCACTTTACGCTGGAAGCGAATCCGGATAACGGCGAGATGGTAAAAACGCTGATGGCGGATAAAAATATTAAATTTATTCCAGGCAAAGACTGTAATCAGTAATGGTTTTCCGTGGAAAAAGAAAGGCCTCGCATAAGCGAGGCCTTTTTGCATTCAAAGATGATTGTTAACCTTTGATAGCGTTAACCAGGTAGTTCACGATATCACCGGTTTTAATCAGCTGCTTCTCGCCGCTGCGACGATATTTATATTCGATATCGTCGTTGTCGAGGTTGCGGTCGCCCAGCACGATAGTGTGCGGAATACCGATAAGCTCCATATCGGCGAACATCACGCCCGGACGCTCTTTACGGTCGTCCATCAGCACGTCGATACCCAACGCGGTTAGCTCAGCATACAGCTTCTCGGCCAGCTCCTGTACGCGGTAGGATTTATGCATGTTCATCGGCAGAATCGCAACCTGGAATGGGGCGATAGCTTCCGGCCACAGGATCCCGCGATCGTCAAAGTTCTGCTCAATGGCTGCTGCCACCACGCGAGTCACCCCGATGCCGTAGCAACCCATGGTCAGGATCTGGTTACGGCCATCTTCGCCCTGGACAGAGGCTTTCATCGCTTCAGAGTACTTGGTACCCAGTTGGAAGATGTGGCCCACTTCGATACCGCGTTTAATCAGCAGCGTCCCTTTGCCGTCCGGGCTCGGGTCGCCCGCCACCACGTTACGGATATCAGCCACTTCTGGGGTCGCGACATCGCGATCCCAGTTGATGCCGAAGTAGTGTTTACCGTCGATGTTGGCGCCTGCGGCAAAATCGCTCATTGCGGCAACGGTACGGTCAATAACTACCGGAATCGGCATGTTAACCGGGCCTAGAGAACCGGGGCCCGCCTGCACCAGCGCGCGGATCTCTTCTTCGGTGGCGAAGGTTAGCGGGCTGGCGACCTGCGGCAGCTTTTCCGCTTTAACTTCGTTCAGCTCATGATCGCCGCGAACCAGCAGGGCAATCAGCGGAGACTTGCTGTCTTCTACCGCTTTCACCAGTAGGGTTTTCACCGTTTTCTCAATCGGCAGATTGAACTGCTCAACCAGCTCGGCGATGGTTTTGGCGTTCGGCGTATCGACCAGGGTCATTTCCTGAGTAGCGGCAGCGCGCGGCTCTTTCGGCGCAACGGCTTCGGCGAACTCGATGTTGGCCGCGTAGTCTGAAGAATCAGAGAAGATCACGTCATCTTCACCGCTCTGCGCCAGCACCTGGAATTCGTGGGATGCGCTACCGCCGATAGAACCGGTGTCAGCCTGTACCGCGCGGAAATCCAGGCCCATACGGCTGAAGATTTTGCTGTACGCGGCGTACATTGCGTCGTAGGTCTCCTGCAGAGATTCCTGAGAAGTATGGAAAGAGTAAGCATCTTTCATCAGGAATTCACGGGAACGCATCACGCCGAAACGCGGGCGCACTTCATCACGGAACTTGGTCTGGATCTGATAGAAGTTCAGCGGCAGCTGTTTGTAAGAGCTCAGCTCGTTACGAATCAGGTCGGTGATCACTTCTTCATGAGTCGGGCCGAGCACGAACGGACGTTCGCCACGGTCAGCAATGCGCAGCAGTTCCGGGCCGTACTGTTCCCAACGACCACTCTCTTGCCACAGTTCAGAGGGCTGAACTACCGGCATTAACACCTCGATGGCACCGGCGTTATTCATCTCTTCACGCACGATGTTCTCGACTTTTTTCAGGACGCGCACGCCGGTCGGCAGCCAGGTGTATAACCCGGAGGCCAGCTTGCGGATCATCCCGGCGCGCAGCATCAGCTGATGGCTGATAACCTCGGCGTCGGCAGGTGTCTCCTTCAGAGTGGAGAGCAGGTATTGGCTAGTACGCATGTTGTTACGGTTCCATTTGGACGATCGATACAGGCTGGAAGCCAGCCTGACACAAAAAAGTGGTTTAGTTTACCAGTGTGGCAAAGATGCCAAAAGAGAGGAAAATAAAATTAGCGTGGTTCGAGAGAAAAGACTTCAAAACCGGACGAAATCACCCGCCAACGCACGTTAAAATCCAGCAGCCAGACGGCATAGGTCTTACCCGGGTCTTCTTCTTTACGATATGCCGGCCGCGGATCTTGTGCCAGAACTTCGCGAATAAACGCCTTAAGCCGGGGATAGCGCTTTTCCAGAGCGAAAAGCTGGGCTTCGGTTTCTGACGTGAAGCTTACCGCTATTTCCGCCTGCGGCGCCTGCTGAGCGTAGCTCGCGCTGGCTTCCGGCAGCGCTTCGGCAAAGGGCAGGTAAGGTTTGATGTCGACTACCGGCGTACCGTCCACCAGGTCCAGGCTGCCTAACTCAAGAACGACGCGCTCTTTTTGGCAGCAAATACCTTTTAGCTCGACCAGCGACATACCGATTGGATTAGGGCGGAAGGTAGAGCGGGTGGCGAAAACGCCCATCCGCGCGTTGCCGCCGAGGCGGGGAGGGCGTACGGTTGGGCGCCAGCCGCCTTCCATGGTCTGATGAAACACAAACAGGACCCACAAATGGCTGAAGTTTTCCAGGCCGCGTACGGCATCGGCCTGGTTATAGGGAGGCAGAAGATGTAATTCGCCGCCGCCGTTTTTAACCAGCCCAGGCTGGCGGGGGACGGCAAATTTTTCTTTATAGGGCGAGCGAATAACGCCTATCTGCGCAAACTGAAAATCACTCATTGCGCCGTAACGTTAAGCGCTGAACCAAGGCAGACGGCCTGGCGGTAGCAGCCTGGGGTTCCGCTGGTGACTTCGCAGCGGTGCAGCAGCACGGCATTGGCTTTCATTTTTGCAGCGTTAATCTGCATGCGCTTGCGAGCAGTCGGGATATTGGGCGGAGAGTCTTGATTCGAGGCCTGGCAGGATTCACCGGTGACTTCGCCGAGTTCGCGGAAAGGTTTACCCACCAATTCTGTTGCATTGGTATAGATTCTTACCGGGGCCGGACGCGTCGCTTTCGGTTTTGCCGGTTCCGATTTGGCTGGCGGGGTTACGGTGCTTTGTACAGGCTCGACGGGAGATCTGCTTAGCATAGAACAACCGCTTAACATGAGTGCTAACAAACAGACCGGTAAAGCACGCATAGTATTTCCTCAATAAATAATAAAACAGGGCGCTATTGAATCAGGTGCTTGCATAAATGACAAGACGGGCATAAAGCCCGTCCTGAATGATATTACGCTGAGAAAAGATTACCAGCCTTTCACCGCGCCGCCGTTAAAGATTTTGTTAGCCGCTTCGTAAACTTCGTCACTCTGGTAAGCCTGAACAAATTTCTTAACATTTTCCGCATCTTTGTTGTCTTCGCGAGCGACAATCAGGTTCACGTACGGAGACTCTTTACCTTCCACGAAAATACCGTCTTTTGCCGGCGTTAAGCCGATCTGGCTGGCATAGGTGGTATTGATAACCGCCAGAGCGATCTGCGCATCATCCAGGGAGCGCGGCAGCTGCGGGGCTTCCAGCTCAACAATTTTCAGGTTTTTCGTATTTTCAACGATATCCAGCGAGGTTGGCAGCAGACCAACGCCTTCTTTCAGTTTGATCAAGCCAACCTGCTGCAGCAGCAGCAGAGAGCGGCCAAGGTTGGTGGGATCGTTAGGAATCGCGACCTGAGAGCCCGGCTGCAGCTCGTCCAGCGATTTGATTTTTTTCGAATAACCGGCAATTGGGTAAACAAAAGAGTTACCTACGGAAACCAGCTTGTAGCCGCGGTCTTTGATTTGCTGGTCAAGATACGGCTTATGCTGGAAGGCGTTAACGTCGATATCGCCTTTGCTCAGCGCTTCGTTCGGCAGAACGTAGTCGTTGAAGGTCACCAGTTCAACATCAAGGCCGTATTTTTCTTTTGCTACTTTCTGCGCGACTTCCGCAACCTGCTGTTCCGCACCGACGATAACGCCGACTTTAATATGGTTAGGATCTTTTTCGTCCTGACCGCAACCCACCAGAGCCAGAGAACCGATTAACGCGCCGACTGCCGCAAAGGTTTTGAAATTAAAGGCCATGTTATTTCCTTCCTGTAAGATTCTGTATTGTGTGTAATGTTATTTGTGAGTCACAGCCCGGACGATACGATCGCCAGAGAATTGAATTAAGTACACCAGAATAACCAGCAGCACCAGTACGGTATTCATTACCGTTGCATTGTAGCCGATATAACCGTACTGGTAGCCAATCTGTCCGAGACCACCTGCACCCACGGCGCCGCCCATCGCGGAATAGCCGACCAGCGTAATGAGGGTAATGGTTGCCGCGTTCACCAGACCCGGCAGCGCTTCCGGCAGCAGGACCTTACGCACGATCTGCATCGGCGTTGCGCCCATGGCCCGGGACGCTTCGATAAGGCCGGTGGGGATCTCCAGCAGGGCGTTTTCAACCATACGGGCGATAAAGGGCGCTGCGCCGACCGTTAGCGGAACAATGGCCGCCTGCAGGCCGATCGACGTCCCTACAATCACGCGGGTAAAGGGGATCATCCAGACCAGCAGGATAATAAAAGGAATCGAGCGGAAAATATTCACCACCGCCGAAAGCGTACGGTAGAGCTTCGCATTAGCGGCAATTTGCCCCGGACGGGTGACATAAAGCAGGACGCCGACCGGCAGACCAAGAACAAAACCGAAGAAGCCGGAGACGAACGTCATGGCCAGCGTTTCCCATACGCCGCGAACCAGCAGCCAAATCATTGGTTCAGACATATCCCAGTACCTCTACTTTTACATGGTGTTCCTGTAGCCAGGCGATCGCGGCCTGGGTATCTTCCTGCGTGCCGTGCATCTCGGTCAGCATAATGCCGAACTTCACGCCGCCCGCGTAATCCATCTGCGCGCTAATAATGTTGTTGTTTACATTAAAGCGACGGGCAGTTTCAGAAAGCAGCGGGGCATCAACGGAGTGACCCGTGAACTCCATGCGCAGCATGGGCACGCTATCGGGAAGAGCCTCAGACTTCAGACGCGCCTGATAATCATCCGGGATATCCAGGTGTAGCGTTGACTGAATAAACTGTTGCGCCAGCGGAGTTTTGGGGTGAGAAAAGACCTCGCTCACCGTATCCTGTTCAATCAATTGGCCGTTGCTGATCACGGCAACGCAATCACAGATGCGTTTGACGACATCCATTTCGTGGGTAATCAGCAAAATCGTCAGGCCCAGACGACGGTTGATATCCTTCAGCAGCTCCAGAATCGAGCGCGTGGTAGCCGGATCCAGGGCGCTGGTGGCTTCGTCGCAGAGCAGGACTTTTGGGTTGCTCGCCAGCGCACGGGCGATGGCGACGCGCTGTTTTTGACCGCCGGAAAGGTTTGCCGGATAGCTATCGTGCTTATCCCCCAGGCCGACGAGATCGAGCAGCTCGGTAACCCGGCGTTTGATTTCTTCCTTCGGGGTATTGTCGAGTTCCAGCGGCAACGCCACATTACCGAATACGGTACGTGAGGCAAGCAGGTTAAAGTGCTGGAAGATCATGCCGATCTGGCGACGAGCGCGAGTCAGCTCTTTTTCGGACAGCGCCGTTAGCTCCTGGCCGCCCACCTGTACGCTGCCCTGAGTTGGACGTTCGAGCAGGTTAACGCAGCGGATTAGTGTACTTTTACCCGCGCCGGAAGCGCCGATGACGCCATAAATTTGCCCGGCGGGGACATGCAGGCTGACATCGTTCAGCGCCTGTATGCTGCGATTTCCCTGCTGGAACACTTTGGTAATCTTCGAAAGTTTAATCATCAGTTATTTATTATCGTTTAGCCGTTTGCCGTGGCATTTTCTTCTGCCGTGTCCAGGCGATGCCTGTCAATGAAATGGATGTTAAGGCATCCAGACGTCTAAATCAATCTGACTCTGTATAATGAGCACTTTCTTGCGTCGGGAAACATGCGATACTACGCGCATTAGCCTTTATCAGGAGCAAACCGGTGGCAATGTCAGTACCCGCAATTTTTCTTGACCGTGATGGCACGATTAATGTCGATCACGGATACGTCCATGAAATCGACAACTTTGAATTTATCGATGGTGTCATTGATGCAATGCGTCAATTAAAGGAGATGGGCTACGCGCTGGTGGTGGTGACCAACCAGTCCGGTATCGCCCGCGGTAAGTTTACTGAAGAGCAGTTTGAAACGCTGACCGAGTGGATGGACTGGTCGCTGGCCGATCGCGGCGTTGATCTGGATGGCATCTATTATTGTCCGCACCACCCGCAGGGAACCGTCGAAGAGTTTCGCCAGACCTGCGACTGCCGTAAGCCGCATCCGGGTATGCTGATCTCGGCGCGTGACTATCTGCATATTGATATGGCTGCTTCCTATATGGTCGGCGATAAAGTCGAAGATATGCAGGCAGCTCTGGCGGCCAATGTCGGCACGAAAGTATTAGTGCGTACCGGCAAGCCAGTCACTCCAGAAGCGGAAAGCGCCGCTGATTGGGTGCTTAATAGCCTGGCTGACCTGCCGGATGCTATCAAAAAGCAGCAAAAATAAGCGTTATGTATAAAAGATGAGCGGTTGAAATAAAATTGTATTTTACCGCTTGTCAGCGCCGAATAACTCCCTATAATGCGCTCCCACTGACACGGCAGATGTGAATCACTTCACAAACAACCCGGTCGGTTGAAGAGAAAAAATCCTGAAATAACGGGTTGACTCTGAAAGAGGAAAGCGTAATATACGCCAC
>Ga0207713_1000055_pt1 | contig 221387 bp, 204 predicted proteins | sample KBSS64metaG_FD_184404 | JGI IMG/M metagenome (GOLD analysis project Ga0207713, IMG submission 184404) | Switchgrass rhizosphere microbial communities from Kellogg Biological Station, Michigan, USA - KBS S6-4 metaG (SPAdes) (version 2) | ecosystem: Host-associated > Plants > Roots > Rhizosphere... | reverse complement strand
GAAATCGATCCCAAGAAGGCTGACGTAGCGCTCCAGCAGCGTTATGACAAAGCGAACCGAGGGCAATGGGGATGGAATATTGTCGAATTCTACCTGGGCAACATCAGTGAAAAAACGCTGATGGAAAGGCTCAAGGCAGATGCAACGGATAACACTTCGCTCGCTGAGCATCTCAGTGAAACTGACTTCTATTTAGGTAAGCATTACCTAAGTCTGGGGGACAAGGACACCGCTTCGGCGCTGTTCAAACTGACGGTCGCTAACAACGTTCATAACTTCGTTGAGCACCGCTATGCATTGTTGGAATTGGCGCTGTTAGGCCAAGAACAAGACGACCTATCGGAATCGGACCAGCAATAGCTGACGAACAACTATCAGCCTGATATACATTGGTTTTTTGCCAAAGTTATCGTCTTAACGGGCGAGGGCTTTTTTGTTCGTTTTATAATCTAATTTGAGCCGGTTCACACTTTTCAATGAAAATGACTGAAAATTTTCTCGACGAGTTATGTAGACTGGCTGCCATTATTAATGAGGCACGTGTACATGACTACTGAGCTTGAAACCTCTTTTGCTGACCTGGGGCTGTCTGCTCCGATCATTTCTGCCCTGACCGATCTGGGCTATGAAAAACCTTCACCGATCCAGGCTGAGTGTATTCCTCACCTGTTGAACGGCCGTGATGTGCTGGGCATGGCACAGACCGGTAGTGGTAAAACTGCAGCATTCTCGCTGCCACTGCTGCACAACCTTGACGCTTCCCTGAAAGCACCTCAGATCCTGGTGCTGGCACCGACCCGCGAACTGGCGGTTCAGGTTGCTGAAGCGATGACTGATTTCTCCAAACACATGCATGGCGTTAACGTTGTGGCCCTGTACGGCGGCCAGCGTTATGACGTGCAGCTGCGCGCTCTGCGTCAGGGCCCGCAAATCGTAGTAGGGACTCCAGGCCGTCTGCTGGACCACCTGAAGCGTGGCACCCTGAACCTCTCTAACCTGAGCGGTCTGGTGCTGGATGAAGCCGACGAAATGCTGCGCATGGGCTTTATCGAAGACGTAGAAACCATCATGGCAGAGATCCCGGCTGAACATCAGACCGCGCTGTTCTCCGCAACCATGCCGGAAGCGATCCGTCGCATTACCCGCCGCTTTATGAAAGAGCCGCAGGAAGTGCGCATCCAATCCAGCATCACTACCCGTCCGGACATCAGCCAGAGCTACTGGACTGTGCACGGCATGCGTAAAAACGAAGCGCTGGTGCGTTTCCTGGAAGCGGAAGACTTTGATGCGGCGATTATCTTCGTTCGTACCAAAAACGCGACCCTGGAAGTGGCTGAAGCGCTGGAGCGCAGCGGTTACAGCAGCGCAGCACTGAACGGCGACATGAACCAGGCACTGCGTGAGCAGACCCTGGAGCGCCTGAAAGATGGTCGTCTGGATATCCTGATCGCAACCGACGTTGCTGCTCGTGGCCTGGACGTTGAGCGTATCAGCCTGGTGGTAAACTATGACATCCCTATGGATTCAGAGTCTTACGTTCACCGTATCGGCCGTACCGGCCGTGCTGGTCGTGCCGGCCGTGCGCTGCTGTTCGTAGAAAACCGCGAACGCCGCCTGCTGCGCAACATCGAACGCACCATGAAGCTGACCATTCCAGAAGTTGAGCTGCCAAACGCAGAACTGCTGGGTGAGCGTCGTCTGGCCAAGTTCGCCGCTAAAGTACAGCAACAGCTGGAAAGCAGCGATCTGGACATGTACCGCGCACTGCTGGCTAAACTGCAGCCGGAAGAAGAGCTGGAAATGGAAACACTGGCCGCAGCACTGCTGAAAATGGCACAGGGCGAACGTCCTCTGATCTTGCCACCGGATCCCGTGTTCAAACCACGTCAGCGTCGTGAATTCAACGACCGTGACGATCGCGGTAGCGACCGTCGTCGTGACGCACGTCCAGACAGCCGTGATGGTGGCGCAGATCGCCCACGTCGCGAGCGTCGTGACGTTGGCGAAATGCAGCTGTACCGCATTGAAGTGGGCCGTGATGACGGCGTTGAAGTTCGTCATATCGTTGGCGCGATCGCTAACGAAGGTGACATCAGCAGCCGTTACATCGGTAACATCAAGCTGTTTGCTGGTCACTCGACCATCGAACTGCCAAAAGGCATGCCGGGCGAGATCCTGTCTCACTTCACCCGTACTCGTATCCTGAACAAGCCGATGAACATGCAACTGCTGGGCGATGCACAGCCGCATGAACGTCGTGAGCGTCGCGAAGGCGGTGCTGGTGCAGGTAACGGCGAGCGTCGTGGCGGTGGTCGTCCATTCAACGGCGAACGTCGTGAAGGGGCAAACCCAGGCCGTCGTTCTTTCGGTGATCGTCGTGAAGGCGGTGCTGCTGCACCTGCCGGCAACGGTGGCGAACGTCGTGGCGGTAACTTCAATCGTGACGGCCAACGCGCCCCACGTCGTGATGACGCCGCTCCGGCTGCACCACGTCGCCGTTTCGGTGATGCATAACATCTGATTTGACCGCTTGCGGTTAATCGGACTAAGAAACCAGCCTTCGGGCTGGTTTTTTTATGCCTGAAATTCACCGTTAAATGGCAGAAAATGGCGTATCATTTATAAGGTTTTTTCTTATGGATACTACGAACGGGAGATGCCATGAGTTGGCAGCAGTTCAAGTCTCAATACCTGGTGCGCTTTTGGGCACCTTTACCCGCGGTGATTGCCGCAGGGATCCTCTCTACCTACTACTTTGGTTTGACCGGTACCTTCTGGGCGGTAACCGGGGAATTTACCCGCTGGGGTGGCCATGTATTGCAGTGGTTCGGCCTGCACCCTGAGCAATGGGGCTACTTCAAGGTTATCGGCCTTGAGGGCACGCCGCTGCAGCGCATCGACGGCAGGATGATCATCGGCATGTTCGCTGGCTGTATCGCTGCCGCACTGTGGGCCAATAACATCAAGCTGCGCCAGCCACAGCACCGCATTCGCATTGTGCAGGCGCTGTTGGGCGGCATTATCGCCGGCTTCGGTGCCCGTCTGGCGATGGGCTGCAACCTGGCGGCGTTCTTTACCGGTATTCCTCAGTTCTCGCTGCACGCCTGGTTCTTCGCACTGGCGACCGCTGCTGGCTCCTACTTTGGCGCCAAATTTACCCTGTTGCCGATGTTCCGCATCCCGGTGAAATTACAGAAGGTAAAAGCCGCCGCCCCGTTGACGCAAAAGCCGGAGCAGGCGCGCCGCCGCTTCCGTTTGGGCATGGTGATTTTCTGTCTGTCGGTAGCCTGGTCACTTTGGACGCTGTTCGATGCGCCGAAGCTGGGTATCGCCATGCTGTTCGGTATCGGTTTTGGCCTGCTGATTGAGCGTGCGCAGATCTGCTTCACCTCAGCCTTCCGCGATTTATGGATCACCGGTCGTACCCACATGGCGAAAGCGATCATTATCGGCATGGCGGTGAGCGCCATCGGCATTTTCAGCTATGTGCATTGGGTGTCGCGCCGAAAATCATGTGGGCCGGCCCCAATGCGGTTCTGGGCGGCCTGCTGTTTGGTTTCGGCATCGTGCTGGCCGGCGGCTGTGAAACCGGCTGGATGTACCGCGCGGTGGAAGGACAGGTGCACTATTGGTGGGTGGGGCTGGGTAACATCATCGGCGCGACCCTGCTGGCTTACTACTGGGATGACCTGGCCCCGGCGCTGGCCACAGATTACGACAAGATCAACCTGCTGGATACTTTCGGGCCGATCGGCGGCCTGCTGGTGACTTACCTGCTGCTGGCGTTGGCGTTTGCCGCCATGCTGTGGTGGGAGAAACGTTTTTTCCGCGCCAAACCCGATGCGCAGGTGGTTAATTTGAGGAGTGTGTCATGAAGCAAGCGGCGATAGTGCCAAATTATCGGTTGGATATGCTGGGTGAACCTTGTCCGTATCCGGCAGTGGCCACGCTGGAGGCGATGCCGCAGTTGAAGCCGGGCGAGATCCTGGAAGTGATCAGCGACTGCCCGCAGTCGATCAACAACATTCCACTCGACGCGCGGAATCACGGTTACAAAGTGTTGGATATTCAGCAGGACGGGCCAACCATCCGCTATCTTATCCAGCGTTAACCGACGTGGGGCAGCGGTGTGCTGCCCCATTTTTGCATGGCGGACGTTGAGGGAAATGATTGCCCTGCGGCCCGCCGTTGACTTACCCTTTCGCCAGCGTGTCTTTTACTCCGGCGACAATCTCAAACGAATGCAACCGTGCCTGATGGTCAAAGATCTGGCCGTTAACCATGATCTCATCCGCACCGGTTTCGTTGAGCAACGTTTGCAGCCCGTGACGCACGGTATTTTCGTTACCGATGATCGACATGCGCAGTGCCTGATCAACCCCGTACTGTTCCCCGGCGGTCCATAGCGCGTGGATATTGTCCACCGGCGCCGGCAGTGGGCCTGGCGAACCACGACGCAGGTTGATGAACTGCTGCTGCATCGACGTAAACAGGAAGCGCGCATCGGCATCGCTGTCGGCGGCCACCACGTTGACGCACACCATCGCATGCGGCTGCTGGCACTGCTCGGAAGCTTTGAAGTTATCACGATACAACTTCAGCGCCTGGAACAGCATCTCCGGTGCAAAGTGAGAGGCGAAGGCGAACGGCAGGCCAAGCTGTGCCGCCAACTGCGCGCTGTACAAACTGGAACCGAGCAGCCAGAGAGGGACATGCAATCCTTGACCGGGTACCGCCTGAACCGGCTGGCCCGGTTGTGCATCGCAGAAGTAATGTTGCAGTTCCTGCACGTCGCGGGGGAAGTTATCCACCTCGCCGGACAGATGGCGGCGCAGTGCCATCATGGTGCGTTGATCGGTACCGGGTGCGCGGCCGAGGCCCAAATCGATACGCCCGGGGTACAAAGACTCCAGCGTACCGAACTGCTCGGCGATCACCAGCGGCGCATGGTTAGGCAGCATCACGCCACCGGAACCAAGGCGAATGGTTTGGGTACCCGCGGCCAGATAACCCAGCAGTACCGAGGTGGCGGCACTGCCGATGCCGGTCATGTTGTGATGCTCTGCCAACCAATAGCGTTGATAACCCCATTTTTCGGCATGTTGTGCTAAATCTAAAGAAGCGTGAAACGCATCACGTGGTTTGGCCCCTTGTGGGATAGGGGATAAATCCAGTACCGAAACCGGTACCGCAGTTTTTTCAGTCATGGCATCGTCCATCAAAAGGTGATCGCTTAAAGGGCGATTGCAGAAGTCTGCAAACTACAAAGCATAATGTGCTTTTAGTGTTAAAAGCATAATCCAATTTATAGTTATAAAAGAGGATATATGTGCTCGGAATATCCTTATGAGTAAAATGGTTTTTTTGGGAGTTTATTGAGATATGGACATGATGATTTCACCTGCCGCTTATTGCTCAGGGAGCTGAGAGAATGAAAAAAAAGACGTTGTTTACCCTACTGTTGATGGTGGTGGCGATCGCCATGGCGATATTGTTCCGCGCGCATAATCAGGATTTGTTGTTGCAGGGCGAAGTGGATGCGCCTGAGGTGATTGTGGCTTCCAAGGCTAAGGGACGAGTGATTGAACGTCTGGTGGAGCGTGGGGACGACGTGCAGGCAGGGCAAGTGATGATTCATCTCGACAGCCCGGAACTGATGGCGCAACTGCGTTCCGCGCAGGCGTCGCGCGATGAGGCCAAAGCGCAGCTCGAGCAGTCGCTACACGGCACGCGTGAAGAAAGCATCCGCAACCTGCGCGCCAACCTGGCGCAGTCCGAAGCGCAATATCGCAACGCGCAAAACGACTACAACCGCAACCTGAGCGTGGCCGGTAAAGGTTATATTTCGAAATCTGAATTGGACGCTTCACGCCGCGCGCGCGATACCGCTTTCCAACAGGTGCAGGCGGCCAAAGCCAACCTGGACGAAGGGATTAACGGCGACCGTGTCGAATTACGGCAACAGTACGCTGCGGCACTGCGAGCAGCGGAAGAAAACTTGCTGCAGGTGAAAGCCCAGACGGACGACCTGCAGGTTTTGGCCCCGGTGACCGGCGAAGTTGGGCCAATACCGGCAGAAGTGGGCGAGTTGTTGAATGCGGGTAGCCCATTGCTGACGCTGATCCGCATACCGGACGCTTATTTCGTGTTTAACCTGCGTGAAGATATTTTGGCTCACGTGCGGAAGGGCGACAAAGTCCAGATGCGGGTACCGGCACTGAAGGACAAAATGATCGAGGCGGAAGTGCGTTATATCGCCCCGCTGGGCGACTACGCCACCAAACGCGCCACCCGAGCTACCGGTGACTTCGATCTGAAAACGTTTGAAGTGCGCCTGTATCCGTCACAGCCGGTAGACGGCCTGCGCCCAGGGATGAGCAGCTTATGGCTATGGAAAGAGTAAGGGCCGGCTGGCGCTGCTTCAGCCATGCGTTTGGCAACGAGTGTCGGCTTGCCTTCCGCAGCCCGGTGGTGCATTGGCTGAGCTGGATCTTCCCGCTGATCCTGTTTGGTCTGATCAGCAGTAACTTTTCGGAAGGGACCTTGCTCGATCTGCCGGTGTCGGTAGTGGACAGCGATCACAGCCCGCTATCCAAATCGCTGACGCGCCGTCTGGATGCCGGTTCGCACGCCCACGTCGAGGCTTACCCCGGTGGGCTGCAGGAATCGCTGCATCGCCTGCGTAGCGCGCAGGATTATGCGCTGCTGTATGTGCCGCCGGATTTTGAGGCCAACGCGTTGGCTGGCAAACAGCCGAGCGTGGTGATGTACTACAATGCGTTGTTTTACGGTGCGGGGCTGTATTCCACCCAGGACTTCAGCGGCCTGATGACCGAAATCAACGCCAGCTACCGCAGCATCATCGCCGGCGAGATGGGCAAAACATTGCCGCCCCTGGCGGACGTGACGCTTTCCTACGGCAGTTTATTCAACGCCAGCGGCAGCTATATTTATTATCAACAGTTTGCCGCCACCATCCACCTGCTGCAGCTGTTCGTAGTGACCTGCATGATTTACGTGTTGGCACGCAGTAAATCCTTGTTGAAGGCGCGGCCGTTCAGCCTGGCGCTGCTCGGCAAGTTGGCGCCGTACACCTTATGTTTCACCAGCTTGCTGATGGTTGAAATTGCCGCGCTGGTGGGCATTTTTGACGCCCGCGTCAGCGGCAATCCGCTGTTCATGCTGATGATTGGTTTCTTCTACGTGATGGCGGCGCAGAGCATTGGCCTGCTGCTGTTTACCTTTACCAGCAGCACCATCACCGCCTACAGCCTGATCGCCATTTTGGTGAGTATTGCGCTGACCTTTTCGGGCATGGCGGTGCCGGAACTGTCGATGCCGCTGCCGGCGCGCATTATTTCTAATATTGAGCCGTTAACTCATGCGTTGTACGCCATGTTTGACGTATTCCTGCGGCAAGTCCCTGCCAGCGCCATCTTCAGCGTCTGTGCGTTGCTGTCGATTTATCCGCTGGTGACCGCACTGCTGGTGCGTAACCGGCTGTTGGCGCGGCTGTTAAAAGAAGGGGGGGCAGGATGAAACTTTATTGGCAAACCTTCGTCCGGGTGCTGCTCGGCATGCTGGAGCGGCCGATGTGGCTGATGTTGATCCTGTCGTTGTGCGTCATGAGCATGGTCTATGCCAACCGCACGGTATGGGATCTGCCGGTGGGCGTCATCGATCAGGACCACAGCACCGCCAGTCGCCAGCTGATCCGTCAACTGGACGCCACCTCCAAAATCGCTATTGAAACCTACGACAGTCTTGAGCAGGCGCAGCGAGATCTTGGCTGGCGCAAGCTGTTCGCGGTGATCATCATGCCGGTGGATCTGGAGAAGAAGATCCTGAGCGGCCAGAATATCGTGGTGCCGGTGTATGGCGATGCGACCAACCGCCTGGCCAACGGGCAGATCCAGCAGGATGTGGTGGCGGCTTATCAGCAGTTGCTGACCCAGTACAACAACGGCCTGCTGTTACGCAGCGGTTTCAGCGAACGCCAGGCGCAGGTGATCCTGACGCCGATCGTCGGACAGACGTTGGATGTGTTCAACCCGGGCATCAGCTTTGCGGCGATCATCTTCCCCGGCCTGCTGGTGATGCTATTGCAGCACTCGTTGTTGATTGCCTGCGTGCGCGTCAGCATTGCCATGAAGAGCATGCCCGGGGGCAAAGCGCCGCTGGCGGCGCATCTGGGGGGGCTGACGGCGTTGCTGCCGATCTGGCTGTTCCTGTCGATCGTGCTGTTTGTGCTGTGGCCGTGGGTGCTGGGCTACCGGCAAACGGCGGGCATTGCGGAAATTCTGCTGCTGACCTTCCCGTTCTTACTGGCGGTGCTGGGGTTGGGCAAGCTGGTAACCGAGTGCCTGCGCAGCGTCGAAATGATCTACCTGACGCTGGCGTTTATTACGACGCCGATATTTTATCTTTCGGGCACCATCTGGCCGCTGCAGGCGATGCCGGGCTGGGTGCGGGCGATTTCCTACAGCATTCCCTCCACCTGGGCAACCAAGGCCGTTGCGGGGGTTAACCAGATGGGGTTGTCGCTGAACGAAGTGTGGGGGGACGTGGCGATGCTGCTGGTGCTGGGGATTGTTTACACCCTGTTGGGCTTCGGCGTAGGTTTCGTACGCAACAGCGTCGCGCTGCGCAGTATGTTCCGCAAACGGCAGGTTAATTAACGTTCCAGCAAGGGAGCCCCACCATTTCCTTGACCCTTAACAAGGTGGACAGACGCGCTGTCTCGCATAATCACGTCCGTGAATTTTCTTACTGGTGTGATTGTATGGCTTACCAACTGAACCTGAACTGGCCCGAGTTTTTAGAGAAGTATTGGCAGAAAAAACCTGTTGTTTTGAAAAATGCCTTCCCGAATTTTGTCGATCCTATCACGCCAGACGAACTGGCGGGGCTGGCGATGGAGCAGGAGGTTGACAGCCGTCTGGTGAGCAACGCAGAGGGAAAATGGCAGGCCAGCAACGGTCCGTTTGAACATTTCGATGACCTCGGTGAAACGGGTTGGTCACTGCTGGCGCAGGCGGTTAACCACTGGCATGCGCCCTCAGCCGAGCTGGTGCGCCCGTTTCGCGCCTTGCCGGACTGGCGCCTGGATGATCTGATGATCTCCTTCTCGGTGCCGGGAGGCGGTGTGGGTCCGCATATCGACAACTACGATGTGTTCATCATTCAGGGGATGGGCCGCCGTCGCTGGCGCGTAGGCGACGCCTTGCCGATGCGTCAGTTCTGCCCGCACCCGGCGCTGCTGCACGTTGATCCGTTCGAGCCGATCATTGATGAAGAATTGGAACCGGGCGACATTCTGTACATCCCGCCAGGCTTCCCACATGACGGCTTTACCCACGAAACGGCGTTCAACTATTCAGTGGGCTTCCGTGGGCCAAACGGCCGCGACTTGATCAGCAGCTTTGCTGATTACGCGCTGGAAAAAGATCTGGGTGGTGCGCATTACAGCGATCCTGATTTAACCCTGCGTGAACATCCGGGCCGGGTTGAAGAATATGAGCTTGAGCGACTGCGCTCAATGATGTTCGAAATGATCGGCCAACCGGAAGACTTTAAGCAGTGGTTTGGCCGTTTTGCCACTACGCCACGTCATGAGCTGGATATCGCTATGGCGGAACCCCCTTATGAAGCTGAAGAGGTACTGAATGCGCTGATGGGCGGTGAAACCCTGACTCGCCTGAGCGGTCTGCGTGTGCTGCAGGTCGGCGACAGCTTCTTCGTCAACAGCGAGCGTCTGAACACCGTGGACGATCGTGCGGCCGATGCGCTGTGTCGCTATACCGAGCTGGGCCAGCCGGAGCTGGGTGATGCGTTGCAAAATCCGGCCTTTGTGGCTGAGCTGACCGAACTGATCAATCAGGGATACTGGTTCTTCAAAGAGTAGTTGTCGCTGTGGGCTGACTTGCCGGGTGGCGCTACGCCTACCCGGCAGTTTTGTATTTTCTCAACGAATTAAGACACCAATTCCAGCCCCGCGACCCGGCGCCAGTAGCCGTTGCAGTCGGCTTGATCGGTGAGCGTTAACGGCTGCGCACCCTGCTCGTTGGCACGGAAGCGTTCGACCAGAGCCAACGTCTCCGTGCTCTGCGGCGACAGGCGCACGATGTCTACCAATCCCTGCATACCGCTCAATTCGTTACCCAGGTTATAACAGTAGCCGCTCATGGTCTGAATGCCGTTGAGCACGAACACCTGCTGCTGTTCTTGCGAACGCATCATGCGGCCCTGCGGGTATTTGATGCAGCAGGTTTCGCATTCGTCCTTGGCACGGTCTTCAGACCGTGCGGTGAAGCAGCGTGCCGAATAGGCCAGCGGCAGGTGGCCGTAGCTCAGCACTTCCACTTCAAACTGCTGGCGGAAGCCCAGTTCCTCGCACTGCGCCAACAGTTTGGCCAGCCAGTCGCGTGACAGCTCGACCGGCATAGACCAGCGGATCATGCCCTGGCGGTGCAGCAGACGCAGGGTGTAGGCGTTGTAGCAATTCAGCGCGTGACCGGCGACGAACGGCAGGCCACGTTCCGCGGCCATGTTCACCGTGCCCAGATCGTTGGCTTCGATCAGGAATTCGCCGTTTTCCACATAACGCTTCAGTTCGTTCAGCTCGGACGGCGCCTGTAACAGTGCCAGGGTAGAGATCACCACCTGCTTGCCGCTGCGGGCTATCTCTTGCGCCAGCGCCAGCCAGTCTCCCACCTTCATTTCACGCCGTTTGGTGCAGACGCTTTCACCGAGATAAATAATCTCCGCGCTGCTGTTTACCGCCTGCTGATAAAAACTCTCGACCTCGGTTTTTGGCCAGTAGTACAGCACTGGGCCTAATGCGTATTTCATGCGTCCTCCTGCTACTGCCATTTGCGGTGATAGGCACCGAGGGTGGTTTGGGTGCCTTCGGACATCGAGCCGAGCGCCTCCATCCAGCCGGCCTCGGCCTGATAAGCGGCCGGATCGGCCTGGCAGCGATCGATGGCCTGACGCCACACGCGGGCAACCTGGCTAACATAGGCCGGGCTGCGCTGGCGGCCTTCAATCTTCACCGAAGCGATATTGGCAGCCAGCAGTTCCGGCAGCAGTTCCAGCGTATTGAGGCTGGTGGGTTCTTCCAGCGCGTGGTAGCGCACGTCATCCACCAGATAGCGGCCCTTGCACAGCGTCGGGTAACCAGCATTTTCATCGTCCCGGTAGCGGTCGATCAGCACGCCGTTCAGGCGTGACTCCATACCCTGAGCCGTTTGCTGCCAGCGCACGTAGCGCGCCGGCGAACAGGCACCGACGGTATTGGGGGATTCGCCGGTCAGGTAAGAGGAGAGGTAGCAACGCCCCTCGGCCATGATGCACAGGCTGCCGAAGGCGAAGACCTCCAGCGGCACAGGGCTGGTACGTGCCAGCTGTTTAACCTGGTGCATCGACAGCACGCGCGGCAGCACCACCCGCCCGACGTCGAAATGGCGTTGGTAGAAGCGAATTGCCTCTTCGTTAGTGGCAGAAGCTTGCACCGACACGTGACGCTCCAACTGCGGGTAACGTTCGGCGGCGTATTCCAGCATCGCCAAATCGGCGAGGATCAGCACGTCGGCACCCAACTGCGCCGCCATGTCTACCGCCCGCTGCCAGCGGGCATAGCCGTCCGGGTGGGCGAAGGTGTTGATGGCGATGTGCAGCTTACGGTTGTGGCGATGGACGTACTCGACCGCTTCCTGCAGCTTTTTCTCGGTAAAGTTGAGGCCGGCAAAGTGGCGCGCGTTGGTATCATCTTTCAGGCCGATGTACACGGCGTCAGCGCCGTTATCCACCGCAGCCTTCAGGGCCGGCAGGTTACCGGCGGGACAAAGCAGCTCCATAGATTTATCCTGACTCAGCATGCACCCATGGCGGATGCGGGCTGTCACAATGTTTACCGGTGACCGTTTTTAACCGGCAAACGCTAATCGGGAGGCAATTTTAGTGAAAGCGCGCTGAACAGGCTTTGATTTGAGGCAGCTTCTGGCGTATTGATAAAGCTGGCGGCGAAATGCACTATTTGTTGATATAGAGCGCTTCTGCCGTGCGCCACTGTGGCAAAATAGTGCATCTGTGTTGAAAGGAGTGAACGACAGTGTTGGAACAATTACGAGCGCGCATTGTGCGCCAGGGGCCGTCGCTGCTGCGAGTACCGCTAAAATTCACGCCGTTTGCTTTGCAGCGCCAGCTTCTGGAACAGGTGCTGGGCTGGCAGTTCCGCCAGGCGTTGGCGGATGGCGATTTGGAATTTCTCGAATCGCGCTGGTTAAAGATCGAAGTCCGCGATCTGGCGCTACACTGGTTTATGACGGTAGAAAACGGCAAGCTGGTTGTCAGCCAACATGCCGAGGCTGATGTCAGCTTCAGCGGCGACGCCAACGATCTGATTCTTATCGCAGCGCGTAAGCAAGATCCCGATACGCTGTTCTTTCAGCGTCGGCTGCAGATTGAAGGGGACACCGAATTGGGCCTGTATGTAAAAAATCTGATGGACGCCATCGAGTTGGAAGCCATGCCTGCGCCATTGCGCCTGGGCCTGCTGCAACTGGCTGAATTTGTCGAAGCAGGGCTGCAGGAGGGCACGGTGCAAACTTCCCGTGTGCCGGTATCATGCTAATCCGCGTAGAAATTCCGGTAGATGCCGCAGGAATCGACGCGCTGTTGCGTCGTGCCTTTGGGCGTGACGACGAGGCCGATCTGGTGCAGCAACTGCGCGAAGATGGCCTGCTGACGCTGGGCATTGTCGCCACCGACGACGAAGGCGGCGTGGTAGGTTATGCGGCGTTCAGTCCGGTGGACGTGGCCGGGGAGGATCGCCAATGGGTCGGTCTGGCACCGCTGGCGGTGGACGAAAGCCTGCGTCGCCAAGGGCTGGGTGAAAAACTGATCTACGAAGGATTGGATTCGCTCAATGAGTTCAGCTATGCCGCAGTAGTGGTGCTGGGCGATCCCGCTTATTACGGCCGCTTTGGCTTTAAACCGGCTGCTGCCTACGGGCTGCAGTGCCGTTGGCCGGGCAGCGAAGCCGCCTTCCAGGTGTATCCGCTGGCGGAAAATGCTCTGGATGATGCGCGCGGGGCGGTGGAGTTTTCCGAGCCGTTTAACCGGTTTTAATCTCAGCGTCCGGCAGTAAATGATCCAAAGTAAGAGGCGGGTGATTCACCAGCCTCTCTTTTTGCGTTTTGCTCAGTTGCTTCACCCGGTATTCCAGCCTTAGCGCTTTAGAACGATCCCCCGCCAGGCAGTGAAACGCCAACACCAGCTCGCCTTTGCCCCGCAGTGCCTTTGCACCTTTGCCAGCCTGATGCTGCGCCAGACGTCGTTCGACGTCGGTAGTAATGCCGGTATACAGCATGCCGTTAGGCAGACGCAGCATGTAAAGGTACCAGGGGGAGAGGGTATCGGTCATGAATAAGCAGCAACTTCGGTGGTCAGGGTGGGAATATGATGGCATGTTCGCCGTCGTAATCCCACCCTGTCCGCCTGCGGATGATTACGGTTAGCCTTTTTTGCCCGCCATTTCAAAGCGAGGTGAAACGAGGCCGTACAGCGTCCAGCCGAGGAAAGTGGCGATGGCACCCCACATCATGGCCTCTTCACCGGAACTGTAGAGCGCATAGAAGCTGTAAAGCGCGCCAATGCCGGCAATGATGTTGGCGATCCGCGCTTTTTTCTCCGGCACTTTCGCCACCTTCTGAATAATGATCAGCGCCGCCATCGACAAGATGTAGGGGATAATATTGGTCACCACGGCCAGGTTAACCAGCACGTTGAACTGCTTGTTCAACGAGGGGCTGATGGTCATCAGCGACAGCACGCTCTGGATAACGACGATGGTCAGCATGCCTTTGACCGGGGCGTCCGCCTTGCTGAGTTTCGAGAAGATTTTCGGGAAGAAACCGCTGTCGGCGGAAGATTTGAATACCTGAGCGATGGTGAACTGCCACCCCAGCAGCGACCCGACGCAGGACATGATCATCAGTGCCATGATGATCTTGCCGACCGTTGGGTTGAACATATGGGAAAACGCCAGCCCAAACGGCGCGGTGGAATTGGCCAGGTCCATATTCGGTACTATACCGGCGATCACGTTGGTCGAAACGATATAGATCACTGCGGCGCTAAGCGTACCGCCCAATACGGCGATCGGCACATTACGTTCTGGGTTCTCCACCACATCGGTATTGGCACAGGCGGATTCGAGGCCCAGGAAAGCCCATAGGGTCATGGAAATCGAAGCGCCAATGGCTTCAAAAGTTGGCACCTGATGCGGGTTCCACGCGGCGACGTAAGCGCTGCCGCTGAACCAGTGCCAGCCGATGATCGAAATCCCGACCACCGGGATGATGACGCCCCAAACGGTGATGCCGCTGATCCTGCCGGTAATGCGAGCGCCGCCGAAGTTGGCGACCGTGGCTAACCACAGCACACCAATGGTGGCGATACAGATCCCCAACGGGCTCAGGTTGGCGCCAAACAGCTCGGTACCGTAACCCACGGCGGAAATGGCGATGGCGATATTGGCGATCAGTAACGAAACGCCGTAGGTATAGTTCGCCATAAAGTTGCCCGATTTGCCGAAGGCATATTCAGCATAACCCCCCATGCCGCCGGATTTACGGCTGAACATCCCGCATTTGGCGAAGGCATAGGCCAGCGCCATTGAACCAACCGCAGTGACCAACCAGGAAACAATAGAAATTGTGCCTACCTCGGCCAATTTGGTCGGCAGCATAATTATGCCGGACCCCATCATGTTGACGGCCGTCAGGATCGTTAACTGCACGACCCCCATTTTATTATTAGACTTACTCATGATCATTCTCTCTTTTATGATGCGATCTGGGCGGTGAATAATATTCACCGCCTTGTGAGGTCATTAATTACTCATGACGTAGCCGTAAGCGCGATTCCAGCCATCTTCATCTTGTTGGATATAAACACCCTGCAATTCCGGTGCGAAACCAGGAAGTAAATTAATGCCTTCCTCCAATGCCAGGAAATAACGCTGTGCAGCGCCACCCCATATTTCTCCAGGGACGACACATAAAACACCCGGAGGGTAAGGTAGTGCACCCTCTGCCGCAATACGGCCCTCAGCCTTGGCCAATGAAACCAATTCGATATTGCCGCGGACAAATTCTGTATTGGCATCTTGCGGGTTCATGGCGACACGAGGGAAATAATTCTTGCGGAACATCTCTTTTTGCAGTTCTTTAACATCGTAACTGACATAGAGATCGTGCATTTCTTGGCAAAGTTGACGCAGGGTATAATTCTTGTAGCGTTGCTCATTGCTTTTATATACCGCGGGCAGGACTTCACTGAGTAATGAATCCTGCTCGATGTGTTTTTCAAAGCGGGCAATCAGCGCCACCAGATGCTGCATTTTGGCGATGTCTTCGGCCGGCGTGAGCAGGAACAGGATCGAGTTGAGATCGCATTTTTCCGGTACTATGCCGTTTTCGCGCAGATAGTTGGCCAAAATGGTCGCCGGAATGCCGAAGTCACTGTAGTTACCGCTCGCCGTGTCTATGCCCGGCGTGGTGAGCAACAGCTTGCAAGGGTCGACAAAATACTGCGATTCCGCATAGCCTTCAAAGGCATGCCACTTCTCGCCTGGCACAAAGTTGAAGAAGCGCAAATCGTTGGCCATTGTCTCGGTGTCATAAGACTGCCAGGGCTTGCCGTCGATCTGGTCTGGAACAAAAGGTTTGATTAACTGGCAGGTCTCCAGCAGCATTTTACGGGCTTCAATCCCTACGCGAACGCACTCCTTCCACAGGCGCTGACCGCTTTTCCCTTCATGCATTTTGGCATTGACGTCCAGAGCGGCAAACAGCGGATAGAACGGGCTGGTGGAAGCATGCAGCATAAAAGCGTTATTAAAGCGTTTATGGTTGCAATAGCGACTTTGGCCTTTGATATGTTTGTCTTTTTTATGGATTTGTGAGGTTTGCGAGAAGCCGGCCTGCTGTTTGTGAACGGACTGGGTCACAATGATCCCCGGGTCGTTTTCATTCAGTTCAAGCAGTAAAGGCGAACAATCTTTCATCATTGGGATGAATTGTTCGTAGCCCACCCAGGCGGAGTCAAACAGGATGTAATCGCACAGGTGCCCAATCTTGTCGACCACTTGGCGAGCGTTGTAAATGGTGCCGTCGTAGGTGCCTAACTGGATGATTGCCAGACGGAAAGGCCGGGCCTCATTGGCACGTTCCGGCGCCACTTCGCGGATTTGCTGACGTAAATAACGTTCATCGAAGCAGTGCGCATCAATACCGCCGATAAAGCCAAATGGGTTGCGGGCGGTCTCCAGATACACCGGCGTTGCACCAGCTTGAATCAGTGCGCCATGGTGATTGGATTTATGGTTATTACGGTCGAACAACACTAAATCGCCGCGTGTTAACAGGGCGTTGGTCGCAACTTTGTTTGATGCCGAGGTCCCATTCAGCACGAAATAGGTCTTATCGGCGTTAAACACCTTGGCTGCGTGTTGCTGCGCGGCACAGGGTGCCCCCTCGTGGATCAATAAGTCGCCCAGTTTGACGTCCGCGTTGCACATATCGGAACGGAACAGCGTCTCGCCATAGAAATCAAAGAACTGACGTCCGGCCGGATGTTTACGGAAGAATTCACCGCCCTGATGGCCCGGACAGGCAAAGGTGGCGTTACCCATTTCGACATACTGCGTCAGCGTGTTGAAGAACGGTGGCAGCAGATCTTTTTCATATTTTACCGCCGCGGCCTCCAACTGCTTGCCGTAGAACTGGGTGTTTTTCCCGCAGAGTTCAAATACCCCGTGCAGCGCCGGTAATACGGCATTGTCCAACTCTTCTTCGCAGCAAACCGCCACAAACAGCGGGATGTTCAACCCGATCTCTTCGAGATGCGTCACCATGCCCTTTGCAACGTCCTCAACGGACAGCACAATGGCGGCGACATCATTGAAATCGCTCTGATGCACATCGACAATTTCACGTTCTGTTTCAAAGCAGCCCAGTGTTTTTTCATTAGCGGCAATTTTTAACTTTTTCATTTTCTCATTCTTCAGACAAAGGTATTCCACCGGCAAATAATTAAATCTGCCGTTAATACCTTATTAAAATAAAGGTGTACGAGAACCTGGCATGCCGGAAGGCATTCCTGAGTTCACTCTATTATTTTGTGATGACGTTCTTATCCCATGAAGATGAATTACGATGTTTTCCACTGCATAAGCAACAGGAGTTTATCTCTGTTGAACAGAGTGAAAAATAAGTCGTAATGATGTCTTGCGTTCGGAATAAGGACGAACGAGGAGGGAGGTTATCTGAAGTTAAAGAAAGCGAAGCTAAAGCAACTACGATGAGCCATCATCATAATATGGGTTGTGCGCCTGATATGCGCCATTTTTCTGTTGTTGTTTTCCATTTCTAATCCACCTTTGTGAGTGAAAAGATGGCGCTATTTTAACGCAGGCTTGAGCAAAATATGTGACATACATCACGCATATGCACCTTCAAGTAAATAACTATTCACTGGTTATGCATTTAGTTGCATAAAAATACCTCTAAAGAGTGATTATGCATGTAAATAGATTGATAACAAATAGCCCTTTCTGCTACCTGATTTTTTCTATGCGGGAGAAATAGCAAAAAAAATTGCGTTTAAGAGGGGCGTATAATGCGCAATTGAAGTGAGTTTGTTTTTATTATGTTATAAGTCTATATAATGATATTTTGTATATAAATTCACTTTATCTGGGTGTTTATTCTCTTTTGATTTTTTCCGACATTGTTGTTATTTGTGACCCGCCTCAACAACACGGGTTAAGATGAAACAAGCTAACGGGGAGAATTCACAGTGACTATGACCGATGAGCATCAACCTATCGCACAGTTTCTCAGCAAGCAGCACGTACTGACGCTGTGCGCGGGAAACGGCATGGATATGTGGTGCGCCAATTGTTTCTACGTGTTTGACACCGAGCGGATGGCGCTGTGGTTGATGACCGAAACCCACACCCGTCACGGTGAGCTGATGCTGCAAAACGCCAGCGTGGTGGGCACCATAGCGCCGAAACCGAAGACCATCGCCTTGATCCGCGGCATTCAGTATCGGGCGCAAGCGACGATGCTGAACGGTGAGCAGGAGGCGTTGGCACGGGCACGTTACTGTAAGCGTTTCCCGATAGCCAAGATGATGAAGGCGCCGGTCTGGCAGTTGGATCTGCAGGAGGTGAAGATGACTGACAATACCCTCGGTTTCGGTAAAAAGCTTCACTGGGCGCGGGTCTGAATACCGCAAACTATACTTTTCAGCATCATCAATCAGCGGGAGGGCATATGGCAAGGGTATTCATTGTCGGGGCAACTGGGTTGGTGGGTAATGCACTGTTGCATCTGCTGCAGCGTGATCCGCAAGTTACGGCGATCGTGGCGCCAACGCGCAGGCCATTGCCACCGCACGAAAAATTAGAGAACCCGGTGGGGGATGATTTGTTTGCGCTGCTGACTGAATGTGAACAGCCGGTCGATATGGTGTTTTGCTGCCTGGGGACGACCCGCCGCGAAGCCGGTAGCGACGCTAATTTCCATTATGTCGATTACACCCTGGTGGTGGAAAGTGCGCTGACTGGCCGTCGGTTAGGGGCGCAGCATTGTCTGGCCGTCAGCGCGCTAGGCGCGAACAGGCGCTCTACGTTCCTCTATAACCGCACCAAAGGGGAAATGGAGCAGGCGCTGCGTGAACAGAATTGGCCGCGCCTGACGCTGGTGCGGCCATCCATGCTACTGGGGTCACGGCCCTCGCCGCGCTTGCTGGAGCGCCTCACCGCGCCGCTGTTTAAATTGCTGCCCGGAAAATGGCGAGCGGTGAGTGCCAAAGACGTGGCGCAAACCCTGCTGGAACAGGCGTTCAGCCCTGGCAACGGCGTTAGGGTGTTGGAATCCGATCGGCTGCATTGTTACCGCAGTGCACGCTGAGATTATCGAACGCCAGCTCCAGGCCAGGCGGCAGTTCATTGTCCGTCAGCCACAAATCGAGATGATGGCTGATGTGCGTCAATAGGGTACGGCCAGGTTGCAAGCGTTGCTGAATTTCCTGCGCACGGGTCAAATCGTTGTGGTTACGCGGTGCCTGCGGCTGAGGGGGCAGGCTGCAATCGAGCACCAGCAAATCCAACGGCACTCCGCGTAGAAAAGCGTCGGTATCGGGCGGCAGGCCGACGGTATCGGTCAGGTAGGCGAGCGATGCCCCAGCGGCCTGGATCAGATAGCCCAGCGTGATTTTTGAATGCTGCAGCGGCAACGGTGTGATGCGCAGCCCGCCCAGTTCAAGGGGTTCGAAGGGGGTTAACGGCGGTTGAAACGCCAGAATACCAGGGTGTTTGAACAGGTCATCGCAGCCCTGCTCGTCTGCCGGACCATAGACGGGAATAAAATTTCCGCACCCCCAACGCAAAGGAAATAACCCCTGTACGTGATCCATGTGGTAATGTGTCAGTAAAAAACGTTGAATTTCCCCCGCCGAAAAACGCCGTTCCAACGACGGTAATCCCGCATCCAGCAAGGTCGTTTCCCCCTGAAATTTGAGCATGGCGCTGCATGGTCTTCGCCGAAAAGCCGGCTCGCGCCTCGCCCGCTGACAGACCAGACAATCACAGCCAAACACCGGGATCTGTTGCGCGCCACCGGTGCCGAGAAACGTCAGTTGCATGTCGTCACTCCCGATTATAAATACTTCTCCGCGAAGGCATGGATATCACGGAAATCCGCCAACCGCTGTTGCAGCGTCTGGTGGTCCCAGTGCCACCACTGGCTGCGCTCAATGCGTTCGATCAGGGCGTCGTCGAAACGCATGCCGATCTTTTTGGCCGCTACGCCGGCGACAATCTCATAGGGGGCGACATCTTTGGTGACGACCGCCGCGCTGCCGATAACGGCACCGTTGCCGATGCTGACGCCGGGCATGACGATGGCGTTATGACCGATCCAGACGTCGTGGCCGATAGTCACATGCTGTTCGCGCCGCCAGTCGAAGAACGCTTCGTCGTCTTCTCCCAGGTCATACTCTGAAGCGCGGTAGGTGAAATGGTGTTGGGCGATACGCTGGTAAGTGGGGTGATTGCCAGGATTAATGCGTGCATAAGAGGCAATTGACACGAATTTGCCGATGGTGGCGTAAAAAATCTGGTTGTGTCCGGCGGTATAGGAGTAGTCACCCATCTCCACCTCTTCCAGAATCGCATCGTCGGCCAGATGTACATATTGGCCTAAGCGACTGCGGTTAAGCGTCACGTTGTTACCGATTCTCGGCTGCGCAGCATCGTTCATGGCACGGCATCCTGTGGTTGTTTTGCCAAAGAGGGCAGCAGCGCCAACAGCGCCGCCAGCGTGTCATCAAGGTTGCCGTCGTTATCCAACCGTCGGCAACCGGCAGGGAGTTTTTCCTGGTACTCTGCCGCTCGCGCCAATCGTTGTTCGATCTGCTCGGCATTTTCGCGTCCGCGGTTTTGCAGCCGCTGGCGGAGAATATGCGTACTGACCTGCAGGCAAACCGGCAGCAGCTGTGCGCCATAACGCTGCTGTGCCTGCAATAAGTGAGCGCGCGAGCCATTGACCACCACATCGATCCCCTGCAGCAACCAAAGATCCACTTCGATCCCAAAAGCGTAATGATGCTGGTGCGCGTGCCAGTCGAGGGCGAACAGGCCTTTGGCGCGGCGGCGCAAAAATTCGGGTTCACTGAGCGCAATATGGTTCTCGCAGCCGGCGTCTGCCGGCCGGGTGATATAACGGTGCGCCACCAGCGGCGCACTGTCGGCATGGGCGCGCAGGGCGGCCAGCAGGCTGTCTTTCCCGGCCCCGGAAGGCCCCATCAGATAGATAAGCTGTGCCATCAGAACACCTGCTTGCCCTGGCGCCACACGTTCTGCACGTAGATATGCTCGCCGTGCGGCCGCGCCAGCACCAAATCTGCCCGTAATCCTTCGGCGATGGTCCCGCGATCCTGCAAGTCCAGCGCTTTCGCCGGGTTGCGGGTGATCATCTGCACCGCCTGCGGCAAGCCGTAGCCGTTGCGCTCGTCGGCCGCGATACGAAATGCCGCATCCAGCAGGCTGGCCGGGTAATAATCGGAAGACAGAATATCCAACACCCCCAACGCCGCCAGATGGTGCGCTGCCACGTTGCCGGAGTGGGAACCGCCGCGCACGATATTCGGCGCCCCCATCAGCACCTGTAATCCTTGCTGATGCGAGGCCAGGGCTGCGGCTTCGGTGGTGGGGAATTCGGCAATGGCGCTGCCCAGCGCACAGGACTCGGCTACGTGTTCGGCGGTCGCGTCGTCGTGGCTGGCAAGAGAGATCTTGCGTGCCCGGCAGTGAGCGGCGATCGCTTCGCGGTTTGGCGTGGCCCAGCGAGCGGAAAGCCCGATTTGCTGCTCCTCAAAGTCGCTCATCTGCTGGTCATTGAGGTTGTATTTGCCCTGATAATATTCGCGGTATTTTTCTCGCGAAGCGAACTGGCGCTGACCCGGCGAATGGTCCATCAACGACACCAGAGACACGCCCGGCTTGTCCATCAGCTGTTCGAACAACGGCAGGGTGCTGTCGTGCGGCAATTCGCAGCGCAGGTGCAACCGGTGTTCGGCGCGATTCACCCCCGCACGCTGGCTGTGGATCACCGCGTCGATCATTTTTTGCAGGTTCTCCAGCCGATGACCGCCGTCGCGTACGTCGCCAATGGCCACTGCGTCCAGCACGGTGGTGATGCCATTGGCCACCATCAATGCATCATGGCTGCTCATGGCCGAATGGGCCGGCCAGTCGACGTTAGGGCGCGGGGTGAAAAACTTGTCCAGGTTGTCGGTGTGTAATTCGATCAGGCCAGGCAGCAACCAGCCGCCTTCACCGTTCAGTGCCTGGGGTAACTGACTGGGTGTATCGGCAAAACTGCGGATCGTGCCGTCGTTGATCTCCAGCGATCCTTCGACAACCTGATCTTCCAGCACCAGCTTCACGTTATTGATGATCATCAGAGGATCTCCAGCGCCTGTGGCGCCTGCATGTCATATAACCGGTCGGCGACCTGCTGACGGACGCCCTCATCATGAAAAATGCCGACGATAGCCGCGCCGCGCCGTTTAGCCTGTTCGATCAAGGCGACCACTGCCGCGCTGTTGCGGCTGTCGAGTGACGCCGTGGGTTCGTCCAGCAGCAAAATCGGATAATCGACAATAAAGCCGCGCGCAATATTCACCCGCTGTTGCTCGCCGCCGGAGAAGGTCGAAGGCGCCAACTGCCACAGACGCTGCGGCACATTGAGCTGGTTAAGCAAGGTTTCGGCGCGTTCACGGCATTCGGCGCGATCGGCACCCTGTTCCAGTAACGGCTGCATCACGACGTCCAGTGCGCTGATACGAGGGATCACTCGCAGGAACTGGCTGACCCAGCCAAGGGTATGACGGCGAACCGCCAGGATTTGGCGCGCTTCGGCCTGCACCATGTCCAGCCATTCCCCCTGATGGTTGACCCAGATATGGCCGCTGTCGGGCAGATAGTTGGCATACAGCGAGCGCAGCAGGGTTGATTTTCCGCTGCCGGAATGGCCGTGCAGCACCACACACTCGCCGCTGCTGACCGTCATGTTGGCGTCGTGCAACACCGGCAGCCGCGTGCCGTGCTGCTGGTGGAGCACAAAGGTTTTGCTGAGGTGTTCAACCCGGATTTGAATAGTCATCTGTTATTACCTTGAGTTACGACAGCACCGAAGAAACCAGCAGTTGGGTATAAGGATGGTGTGGATCGTCCAGCACCCGGTCGGTCAGGCCGCTTTCCACCACCTCGCCCTGTTTCATCACCAGCAAGCGGTGCGCCAGCAGGCGCGCCACGCCGAGATCGTGGGTGACGATCACCGCCGCCAACTGCATTTCCACCACCAAAGTGCGCAGCAGATCGAGCAGCCGCGCCTGCACCGAAACGTCCAGACCACCGGTGGGTTCGTCCATAAATACCAGCTTCGGGTGGGTCACCAGATTGCGGGCGATCTGCAAGCGTTGCTGCATGCCGCCGGAAAAGGTGGTCGGCAGATCGTCAAGGCGCGACAGCGGGATCTCAACGTCTTCCAGCCACTGCCCGGCCTGACGGCGGATGTCGCCATAGTGGCGCTGGCCGATGGCCATCAGCCGTTCGCCGATGTTGCCGCCGGCGGAAACCTTGGGCCGCAGCCCGTCGAGCGGGTGCTGATGCACTACGCCCCAGTCGGTGCGCAGCAGGCGGCGGCGATCGCTTTCCGCCATCGCATATAAATCATGCTGTTGCCCGGCCTGCGGACGGTAGAGGATCTGCCCTTGCTGTGGCGCCAGCCGCGCAGAGATCGACTTCAGCAGGGTGGTTTTGCCGGAGCCGGATTCGCCGACGATGCCCAGCACTTCACCGGGGTAGATATCGAAAGACACATCGCTAAAGCCTTTGCCCGGCGCGTACAGGTGGGTCAGGTTAGCCACCGACAGCAGCGGCGTGGTGCTCAGAGGGGTGGAAGTCATCAGTGCTGCGCCTCTTGCGAAGGTTGCGCCAGTTGCTGCTGGCAGTAATCGGTATCGGAGCAGACGAACATGCGGTTGCCCTGGTCGTCGAGCACCACCTCGTCCAGATAACTGTGGCGCGAGCCGCACAGCGCGCAGGGCTCGTCCCACTGCTGTACGCTGAACGGATGATCGTCGAAGTCCAGGCTCTCCACTTTGGTAAAGGGTGGCAGGGCATAGATACGTTTCTCGCGTCCGGCCCCAAACAGCTGCAGCGCCGGCATCATGTGCATTTTCGGGTTATCGAATTTGGGGATCGGCGACGGATCCATCACGTAGCGGTCATTGACCTTCACCGGATAGGCGTAGGTGGTGGCGATGTGGCCGTAGCGCGCGATGTCTTCGTACAGCTTCACCTGCATCACGCCATACTCTTCCAGCGCATGCATTTTGCGGGTCTCGGTTTCTCGCGGTTCGATAAAGCGCAGCGGCTCAGGGATCGGCACCTGATAAATCAGGATCTGGTCTTCGCGCAGCGCGGTTTCCGGAATGCGGTGACGGGTCTGGATCAGCGTAGCCTCGGGCGTGCGTTCGGTGGTGGCGACCCCGGCGACGCGCTGGAAGAAGCGGCGAATCGACACGGCGTTGGTGGTGTCGTCGGCGCCCTGATCAATCACCTTCAGCACGTCGGCACGGCCAATCACGCTGGCGGTCAACTGAATGCCGCCGGTGCCCCAGCCGTAGGGCATCGGCATTTCACGGCCGCCGAACGGCACCTGATAACCGGGGATGGCGATTGCCTTCAAAATGGCGCGACGGATCATGCGCTTGGTTTGCTCGTCCAGGTAGCCCAGGTTGTAGCCGGTTAATACTTCACTCATTGCGGGCCTCCTGAAGCTCGCTAAATTCCTGGCGCAGACGCTTAAGCAGTTCCAGCTCTGCCTGGAAATCGACGTAGTGCGGCAGTTTAAGGTGGGAAACAAAGCCGGCGGCTTCGACGTTATCGGCATGGGCCAGCACGAACTCTTCGTCCTGCGCCGGGCTGGCGATGCCTTCGTCGTACTCGGGGCTTTGCAGTGCACGGTCTACCAGCGCCATTGCCATCGCCTTGCGTTCGGCCCGGCCAAACACCAGACCATAGCCGCGGGTGAAATGCGGCGGCTGGTCAACCGGATCGATAAAACCGTTAACCATCTCGCATTCGGTTAGCAGGATTTCGCCGATATCAATGGTGAAACCCAGCTCTTCTGGCGTGATCTCCGCTGATACATAACCGGTGCGGATCTCGCCGGCGAACGGGTGAGTACGGCCGTAGCCACGTTGGGTGGAGTAGCTCAGCGCCAGTAAAAAGCCTTCGTCACCGCGCACCAATTGCTGCAGTCGCGCTGAGCGTGAGCAGGGGTAAACCGGAGGATTACGGGTGATATCGTCCGGTATGCTGCCGTCGTCCCGCTCCGCCAACGCCAGCTGTTGCTGACTGAGCAGATCAAACACGTGGGCGCAGTTTTCCGGCAAGGGTTCGTCCGCCTGTGGTGCGCGGGGGGCTTCTCCTTCCGCCAGCAACGCGAAATCCAACAGCCGGTGGGTGTAATCGTAGGTTGGCCCCAGCACCTGTCCGCCGGGCAAGTCCTTATAAACTGCCGAGATGCGGCGCTCCAGTCGCATATTTTCTGTCGCCAGCGGTTCGCCGATCGCCAGGCGCGGCAGAGTGGTACGGTAGGCGCGCAGCAGGAAAATGGCCTCGACCAGATCGCCGCTTGCCTGCTTGATGGCCAGCGCCGCCAGCTCGGGATCGTAGATGCCGCCCTCGGTCATGACCCTGTCCACGGCCAGCCCCAGCTGCTGCTCAATCTGCAGTGCGCTCAGTTCCGCCACGCTGTCATCGCCGCGCCGCAGCTGTTCTTGTAACTGATGGGCGGCCTCAATGGCTTTTTCGCCCCCTTTAACGGCAACGTACATCAGCACACCTCCACGTGGGTGGTTCGCGGTAACGCCAACAGGCATTCGCCGCAGGTCAGCAGGAAATCCAGCCCCAGCGGGAAGCGCTGCGGGCGGTTAAGCAGGTAATCCAGCAGCGCCGGCGGCAGCTGCGGTGAAATAATTCGTTGATGTTCGATGCCTGGCCCGGTCAGGCGCAGGGCGGTGCCTTGTTCCAGGCTAGCTAACTGCACAATCACCGTAGCGCTGAACTCGGGGGAAATTTCGCTGCCGCGCGGCAATGCCTGTAAATCGGTCGCCTGCAGTTGGCTATCGAACAGGGCGAAACACACCTCTTCGGCGCGGTCGGCCAGCGGTGCGCCGCTGTGGAAGCGAATGTTTGTTAGCGCTTGCTCACTTTTTAGCTCAGGACTCAGCTGGATCGGAGTTTCCTGATCCGCCAGGGTCAGCAAGGCAGCGGTACTGGCGGCATTCAGCCTGTCCCAGGTTGGGCTGCCTTGCAGCGTAACCACATGCCCAGGCTCGCTTAACGCCTTAAGAATTAAGCGGAAAGTCTGCTGAGATTGGTCGATCGGCTGGGTAAAACCTGTCAGTAGGCTCATGATTAATCCCCTCGCACCAGCGTAAAGAAGTCCACCCGGCTGGAGGCGACGGCCCTTGCACGCAGCTGGCGTTGCTCGTGTTGCAGCGCGGCCAGCGGCTCTATCAGCTGTTGTTGCAGCAATTCGGCCTGCTCCGGCAGTTGCAGCAGGGCATCCAGCAGCGCGCAGAGTTCGGCATGCGCCTTATCGCGCCCGGCGATATAGCTGTAGCCATAGCCGCCGTTTTCGAGCTGGACCACCGCACGGGTGACGGTCATGTCGCCCAAGACGAAGCGGCGGCCAGTGGCCCCCATGCGCCCCTGCAACTGCGCCAGGCCAATCTCCGGTGCACGGATGCTCTGGTAGCGCGGGTTGATATTCAGCGCCTGCCAGTGGCTGCGCAACTGGGCCGGCTGGCTGTGCGCCAGTACCGACATCCAGCGTTGTCTCGGCTGTAAGGCTTGCATTTAGTGCTCCATCGTCAGTTCAATCATGTCGGCGCGCGCCAGGCTGACGGAGTATTCCGCCACGTTGTCGCTGCCGGTGCAGACGTTCAGGGTGCGCACGCACAGCAGCGGCGCCTGGGTGGCAATTTCCAGCATCCGGCTCTCTTTGGCCTGGGCCCGGCGCGCACTGATGCGTGTCTGGCTGCGGGTCAGCGGCTGGTGGATGTTTGATTCGATAAATTCGTGCAGCGAACCGCTGTGGAACTGCTGTAGCGCCGGCCACCAGTCCAGATCGGGCAGATAGTGGTCGATCAGGCTCATCGGTACGCCGTTGACCCGGCGCAAAGTGCGAAGGTGGATCACCGTTTCGCCTTCTTCCCGTGACAATGCGCTGGCAACATGCCCATTGCACGGGCGTAGTACAGCGAGTAAGCGCTCACTGGTGGGGTGGCTTCCCTGCTCGAACAGGTTCTGACTGAAACGGGTATTGGCATGCAGCGGGTAGTCGTAGGGGCGCATCAACACCAGAATGCCGATCCCGTGCCGGCGTTGCAGCCAGCCGCGCTCCACCAATTGATCGACTGCACGACGCAGGGTATGGCGATTGACCTGATAGCGTTCCGCCAATTGCTGCTCGGAAGGCAGGTAGTCGCCACAGCGGTATTGGGTGCGCAGCTCTTGTTCCAGCTGCGCGGCGATTTGCTGGTAGCGGGTGGGAAAACTGGTCGGATGTCTAGATAAGTCCATCATAATAAAAAACCTCGGTGGCCATAACGACATAAAAATATGCGGTTTATCGGCATGTCTTACAGTGCTTACCCTGCGGCTTGAAAGACGACGGGTAGGTCCCGTGGTGAAGTTGGCATCATCTTGCAGGCGTCAGATGACATTCGCGTTACGCGTCGGTGGCGAACAGATGAACTATTTTGGACAGGCAGATGATGCGCAGGGGGCCGCTGCGCGCTAAGCTGACGCTATTGATGATTGAACCGAGTTAATCTAAGCCCATGCCACATCCCCTGACTGCAACTGAACACCGCGCGCGCCCTTGGCCGTGGTGGAAACCGGCGCTGTTTCTGCTGGTGGCGGCCATCGGCCTCTACTACGTCAAATGGCAGCCTTATTACGGCAAGGCCTTTCTGGCGGCGGACACGCATTCCATCGGCAAATCGATACTGGTCAACGACGACAGCAGCCCGTGGCTGGCGGCCTGGCACTATGCGCTGGTCTATTTCACGGCGGTATGGAAGGCGGCGGTGCTCGGTGTGGTGTTGGGCTCATTGGTGCAGGTGCTGATCCCACGCGATTGGTTGATGCGCACGCTCGGCCATCCGCGTTTTTCCGGTACCTTGCTGGGCGCGGTGATCGCACTGCCGGGCATGATGTGTACCTGTTGTGCCGCGCCGGTAGCTGCCGGATTACGGCGTCAGTCGGTGTCCAGCGGGGCAGCGATGGCGTTCTGGCTGAGTAACCCGGTGCTGAATCCGGCCACGCTGATTTTTATGGGCTTTGTGCTCGGCTGGCAGTTTGCCGCAATCCGGCTGGTGGCTGGGGTGATCATGGTGCTGGGCATCGCCTGGCTGGTGCAGCGTGCCACTGCCAGGGATCCGCAGCCGGCGGCTTTGCAAACGCCGCTGCTGCCGCTGGATAAAGCTGACGAAAAGCCATTTTTCGGCCGCTGGCTCAAGGCGCTATGGTCGCTGTTTTGGTCCACCATACCTGTCTACATTCTTGCAGTGTTGGCGCTAGGGGCCGCGCGCGTTTGGCTGTTCCCGCATGCCGATGGGGCGATAGATAATAGCGTGTTGTGGATTATTGGCCTGGCGATCGCCGGTTGCCTGTTCGTGATCCCGACGGCGGCAGAAATCCCGATTGTGCAGACTCTAATGCTGGCGGGCATGGGCACCGGCCCGGCGCTGGCGCTGTTGATGACCCTGCCGGCGGTCAGCCTGCCTTCGTTGCTGATGCTGAACAAGGCTTTCTCTGCCAAGGCACTGTGCCTGACAGCGCTGTTGGTTGCGCTGTGTGGGATCGTCACGGGCGTGGTAGGAATGGGGTTGGTATAGCTATGAAAAGGGCGCAATGCTGAATTGCGCCCCAATTTCAAAGGATTAACGCAGCTTATGCACCACCTGATTAGCGCTGCCGCGCCAAATCAGCGCCGGATCTTTTAAGTCCTGCACAAACTTTCCGTCAATCAACACGTTAATCCTGTCCACTATCTGCATTTGCTGCGCATCCAGCTCCGCCAGCCGGTAGCCGGTCCACAGCCAGATATCCTTGCCGGGGCATTCGGCGCGCACCCGTTTTACCAGTTGCAGCACCGCCGCGACGTTGGCGGGGTGCAGGGGATCGCCACCGGACAGCGACAGCCCCTGGCGCGGAATGCGCGTATCGTTCAGGTCGGCAATCAACTGATCTTCCATCGTCTGGGTAAACGGCTGGCCGGAGTTAAGCCGCCAGGTACTTTTGTTGTAGCAGCCAGGGCACTGGTGCACGCAGCCGGCAACAAACAGCGTGCAGCGGGTGCCGGGGCCGTTGACGACATCAATGGGGTAATACTGGTGATAATTCATGTGAGGTCTGCCCATCTGGCTATTTTACTTGCCATTTTCCCCTCGGGCAGTGCTCTGAATACTCACGTACTGTGTGTACGCTCCGTTTCTTCCGCGCTGGCCGAGGGTAAATTGGCGGCGACAATCACGCCCGATGAACAGACGTATGCTCAGCAGGCTTGACGATCTTTGCTTCAGCCCATCTGCCCGTTCCCCAGGTGTTTCACCCGGCGTTTCACCTCTTCTTGCTTGCCGGCATTGAACGGCCTGGCATCCGGGCTGCCGAGATAGCCGCACACCCGGCGGGTGACGGAGACCTTGGATGGCTCGTGGTTACCGCATTTCGGGCAGGTGAAGCCCTTGCTGGTGCAAGAGAATTCTCCGGTAAAGCCGCACTCGTAGCATTCATCGATGGGCGTGTTGGTGCCGTAATAGGGCACGCGGCTGTAGCTGTAATCCCACACGTCTTCGAGCGCTTTCAGGTTGTGCTGCAGGTTCGGGTATTCGCCGTAACAGATGAAACCGCCGTTGGCCAATGGCGGATAGGGGGCTTCAAAATCCAGCTTGTCGTAAGGATTGACCTTTTTCTCTACGTCGAGGTGGAAGCTGTTGGTGTAATAGCCTTTGTCGGTCACGCCAGACACCACGCCGAAATCGGCGGTATCGAGCCGGCAGAAGCGATCGCACAGGTTTTCGCTTGGCGTGCTGTACAGGCTAAAGCCGTAACCGGTCTCGGCTTTCCAACTTTCCGTGGCGGCCCGCAGGTGCGCAACGATGGCGATCGCCTTGGCGCGCAGCGTTTCATCGTCGTATACGTGTTGTTCGTTGCCGAACAGGGCGTTGATGGTTTCATGCAGACCGATGTAACCCAGCGAAATAGAGGCACGGCCATTCTTGAAGATCTCGGCAATGTTGTCGTCTGCCTTCAGGCGTACGCCGCAGGCGCCTTCCATATACAAAATAGGGGCCACGCGCGCCTTGATACCTTCCAGCCGGGCAATGCGCGTCATCAGCGCTTTTTTCGCCAGCAGCAAGCGCTGATCCAGCAGATCCCAGAAGCGGCTTTCATCGCCCATGGCCTCCAGCGCAATACGCGGCAGGTTCAGGCTGATCACGCCGATATTGTTGCGACCATCGTGTACCAGCTCGCCCTCTTCTTCGTAAGTGCCGAGGAAGCTGCGGCAGCCCATCGGCGTTTTGAACGAGCCGGTGACTTTCACCACCTGATCGTAATTGAGTATGTCTGGATACATGCGTTTGCTGGCGCACTCCAACGCCAACTGCTTGATGTCGTAATTCGGATCGCCGTACTGATGATTCAGGCCGTCGCGGATGGCAAACACCAGTTTAGGGAATACAGCCGTTTTACGGTTTTTGCCCAGCCCGGCAATGCGGTTACTCAGGATAGAACGTTGGATCAAGCGTGATTCCCAAGAGGTCCCCAGCCCGAAACCGAAGGTGACGAACGGCGTCTGGCCATTGGCGGTGTGCAGGGTGTTGACCTCGTATTCCAGCGACTGGAAGGCGTCGTAACACTCTTTTTCGGTGCGCGCCATGGCATAGCCTTGCGCGTCAGGGATCTGCCACTGTTCGGCGACCTGCTGGTGTTTGTTAAAGCTTTCGGTGACGAACGGCGCCAGGATCTCGTCGATACGGTTAATGGTGGTACCGCCATAAATATGGCTGGCCACCTGCGCGATGATTTGCGCGGTCACTGCGGTAGCGGTGGAGATCGACTTCGGGGGTTCAATCTCGGCGTTACCCATCTTGAAGCCGTTGGTCAGCATACCCTTCAGGTCGATCAGCATGCAGTTGAACATCGGGAAGAATGGCGAGTAGTCGAGATCGTGGTAGTGGATCTCGCCTCGCTCATGGGCCAGCACCACGTCACGCGGCAGGATGTGCTGCTTGGCATAGTGCTTGGCGACGATCCCGGCCAGCAGATCGCGCTGGGTGGGGATCACCTTGCTGTCTTTATTGGCGTTTTCATTGAGCAACGCTACGTTGCTTTGCTCGACCAGGCCGCGGATCTCCTGGTTCAACCGTCCACGCAGTTCACGCGCTACGTCGCGATCGTGACGGTACTCAATATAGGCCCGCGCCAGCTGCTTGTATTCGCCGGCCATAAGCTGGTTTTCCACTGCCCGCTGGATTTCATGGATATCGACGCGCGGCTGCTGTGATATCTGTTGAGCGACTACGCGGGCGACGGTTGCGCAGTAGTCCGCATCGACGATCCCCACGGCCAGCGCGGCCCGCTCGATCGCTTGCCCAATACGTGCCTCGTCAAAAGGTACCTGACAACCGTCCCGTTTAATCACTACTGGTTTCACGTTGTTACTCCTTGTTCCCCGAGGGAGCGTTGATGCCCTGCCTTGCAGATTTCAGCCTGAAAGCTAGCGGGTATCGGTATGATTTCAGCTTATCCACAGGGCAATGCCGCAGCACGCAAGGGCTGAGGCGATGTGTGGATGATTTTGTGGATAACTACTATATATAGTTGCTGTCGTTTCTTAATGCACTATATATAGATGTTGGTGGAGTTCTTTTGACGTAGGACAAAGAAAATGAAAGAGCGCGCGTAAGCTGTACAGACGTTAATTTTGGCCTGAATGCTCAGGCCGGACGAGAGTGGAAATGTTCGAGCAGGAACTCAACCCAGACGCGCACTCGCGGGGGCAGATCGGCCGAGGCATAGTACAACCACAGTTGGGTTGGCTGCGGCCAGCATTCTGCCAGCACCGGCAGCAGGGTACCCTGCGCAAAGTGATGCTCCGCATACCAACGCGCCAGACAGACGATGCCCAGGCCGGCCAGCGCCGCATCCAGTAACATGTCCGGTCGACTGGCCACCAGGCGACCATGCAGCTCCAGCGTTTTGACTTCGCCATGTCGATGCAACGGCCATTTTACGCTGCGGCCGGTGGCCGGGTTACGGTGCAGCAGACAATTATGTTGCAGCAGATCGTCAGGATCCTGCGGCGTGCCGTGCTGCGCAAGATAGCCGGGCGAGGCCGCCAGAACCATCTGCATCGGATACAGTGGCCGCGCCACCAGCCGGCTGTCGGGATCGACCCGGCTGCCGATGCCGACGTCAAATCCTTCGCCCACCAGATTGACCACGCGGGCATCCAGTGAGAGATCGAGAGCGATCTGCGGATAACGTTCCAGGAATTGCGGGATCAACGGCATCAGGATCTGGCGGCCGAAGCCGGGGATCATGCTGACGCGCACCGTGCCGGAAGGTGCCTGCTGCGCGCTACCGGCAGTTTCCAGCGTGGCGGACAGCGCCTGCCACAGCGGTGCGACTTGCTGCAACAGCGCCTTACCTTCGTCGGTGAGCACCACGTTGTGGGTATTACGCTGGAACAACCGCAGCGCCAGTTTTTCTTCCAGCACGCGAATATTTTTACTGATTGCCGCCGGGGTGACGCCCAGTTGGCGCGCGGCGGCGGAGAAATTCTGTGCCTGGGCGGCCGCGAGAAAGGCTGGCAGCAGGCGGTGCACGTCAAAGGGCAGCGACATAGTGGTTGATACTTTCAGTTGAAATTGAAGTGACGATTCACAGCCTACACCCGCGGCGCTGGAAATGGAAAAATGCGTTATCAAATCTTAATCAAGGATCCTTTATGTCGCGTATTTTAGTGTTGACCGCCCACCGTTTTCCCGACGAATCACGCATCAACAAAGCGCTGATCGAAGCGCTTCGTCCTTTGCCTAACGTCACTGTCCACGAACTGATGCGTGCTTACCCGGACTATCAAATCGACGTGGCGCGTGAGCAAGAGCTGCTGCAAAACCATGATGCGGTGGTGATGCTGTTCCCGTTCTATTGGTACAGCTCACCGGCGATTCTCAGCGAGTGGCAGGATGCGGTATTAACCCACGGTTTCGCCTACGGCAGTGAAGGTACCCAACTGCATGGCAAGCCCTTGCAACTGGTGGTCACCACCGGCGGCAATCAGCAGGCCTATACGGCGGAAGGGTATAACCGCTATCCGGTCGAGGATTTGCTGCGTCCGTTCCATGCGATGGCCAACCTGACCGGCATGGATTATCTGCCGCCGCATCTGGTGCAGGGCGTCTTTGATATGAGCGATGAGCGTCTGGCGCAAGAGGCCGCCGGAGTGGTGGCTCTGTTGAAAAAAGAGTAGGGCGCAGCCTGAGGCCGCACCCTGGGGGTTAGTCCTCTAACAACCACCACACCGCTTCGAACGGGCGCAGGGTGATGGCCTGCGGTTGCGTAGGCGCATCGGCGTAATTGCTCATCAGCGGACGCCACAACGCTGAAGGTTCCACGCCTTCCGCCTGCCAGGCCAGCGGTTCGCGGCTGAGGTTGGCCGCCACCAGCAGGCGTTGGCCGTTCCAGCGGCGCTGGTAGCACCACAGCGCCGGATGGTTGGGCGCCAGATCCTGATAGTCACCGTGGGTCAACAGCGGATACTGCTTGCGCAGGGTGATTAACTGACGGTAGGCGTAAAACACCGAGTCCAGATCGGCCAGTGCCGCTTCAGCATTGATTTGCGGGTAGTTTTCCGCACAGCCAATCCACGGGGTTCCCTGGGTGAAACCGGCGTTGGGCGCGGCACTCCACTGCATTGGCGTGCGGCCGTTATCGCGCGATTTAGTGGCCAGGATCGCCAGCAATTCGGCGTCACTTTTGCCCTGGGAGCTCAGCTCGGCGTACATGTTCAGGCTTTCCACATCGCGGTACTGCCCGATGGTGCTAAAGCCGGGATTGGTCATGCCGAGCTCTTCGCCCTGATAAATATAAGGCGTGCCCTGCATGCCGTGCAGCACCATCGCCAGCATTTTGGCGGCCGGTACTCGCAGTTCGCCTTCATCGCCGAAGCGCGAAACGATGCGCGGCTGATCGTGGTTACACCAGAACAGCGCATTCCAGGCCTGGTTGTGCATGCCCTGCTGCCAGTGGCGGAAAATCTGTTTCAGTTCAACGTAATCCGGTGCCGCCAGCGTCCATTTTTCGCCGCCGGCATAGTCCACTTTCAGATGATGGAAGTTGAAGGTCATCGACAACTCTTCACCGCTTTGCGCAGCGTACTGCCGGCAATGCTCCAGGGTGGTGGAGGACATTTCGCCCACGGTCATCAAGCCGCGCGGCTGGAACACGTCGCGGCTCATTTCCTGCAGGAACTCATGGATCCGCGGCCCGTCGGTATAGAAACGGCGACCGTCCCCCTGGGGATCGGACGGGAAATCCTGCTGTTTGGAAACCAGGTTAATCACGTCGAGGCGCAGGCCGTCGACGCCTTTGTCTGCCCAGAACTGGCACACTTTCTTCAACTCTTCGCGGACCGGCGGGTGTTCCCAGTTGAGATCGGCCTGCTCGGTGGCAAACAGATGCAGGTAATACTGGCCGCTGTCGGCATGCCACTGCCAGGCATTACCGCCAAATTTGGAACGCCAGTTGTTCGGCGGGGTATCACCTTCGCCATCGCGCCAGACGTAGAACTGGCGGAAGGGGCTGTTCGGTTCTTGCGAAGCTTTGAACCACGGGTGCTCGGTTGAAGTGTGGTTGAACACCATATCCATCACGATGCGGATGCTACGCTGGTGGGCGGCGGCAATCAGTCGGTCGAAATCCTCCATGGTGCCGTAGGCCGGATCGATGGCGCAGTAGTCCGCCACGTCATAACCGTTATCCACCTGTGGGGAGACATAAACCGGCGTCAGCCAGATCGCATCGACGCCCAGCTCCTGCAGATAGTCCAGCCGCTGGGTCACACCGGCCAGATCGCCGTAGCCGTTACCGGTGCTGTCCTGAAAACTCTTCGGGTAGATTTGGTAGATGACGCCGTTTTGCCACCAGGGGATTGGATTGCTCATAGTCATACCTTTAAATCGTGACAACGGGCCCGGCATGCCAGGCCCCTACATTTTAATCAGACCGGCAGCTCACCGCGGCTGGCTTTGCGTTTGTAAACCATCATGGTCAGGACCAGCGGGATAATCACCGCCACCAGGATCGCCACCGTGTAAATCATCCAGAACTGAGGTTTGATCGACAGGATGCCCGGCAAACCGCCGACGCCGATGCCGTTGGCCATCACGCCGTCCAGGCCGCAGATCAGCCCGGCGAAGGCAGAGCCGATCATCGCGCACAGCATAGGGAAACGGTATTTCAGGTTGATCCCATACATTGCCGGTTCGGTGACGCCAAGGTAGGCGGAGATTGCCGCCGGGACCGAGATTTCACGTTCGTTGGCCTTGCGGCTGACGATGATGATACCCAGCACCGCAGATGCCTGCGCAATGTTGGACAGAGCAATCAGTGGCCAAACCGGCGTGCCGCCCATGCTTTGGATCATCTGCATATCGATGGCCAGCGTGGTCTGATGTACGCCGGTGATCACCAGCGGGGCATACAGGAAACCAAACAGCGCGGCCCCAATCGGCGCGAAGCTGCCGGTCATGACGGCTTTCACCGCCCAGGCTACGCCATCGCCAATCATGCGGCCGAACGGGCCGATAAAGGCGTGCGCCAGGAACACCGCCAGCAGCAGAGAAACGACCGGCACTACCACCAGATACAGGTAATCCGGCACGATCTTTTTCAAACGGGTTTCAATCCATCCCAGTGCCATACCGGCCAGCATGGACGGGATCACCTGCGCCTGATAGCCGACTTTCTGGATGGTGAACCAGCCGAAGTTCCACACTTCCGGGATCTGCTGGCCGAGCTGATAGGAGTTCATCAACTGCGGCGACACCAGCGTGACGCCCAGCACGATGCCAAGCACCGGCGTGCCGCCCATTTTTTTCACCGTTGACCAACAGATGGCGACCGGCAGGAACATGAAGATGGCTTCACCGAGCAGCCACAGGAAGTCGTAAATGGTTTTCCACGCCGGGTGCATTTGCGCCAGCGTTTGGCCGCCGGACATCGGGATGTCGCCGATCACGTTGCGGAAGCCGAGGATTAAACCGCCGCTGATCAGCGCCGGCAGCAGCGGGAAGAAGATTTCGGCGAAGTGGGAGATAGCGCGCTCGCTCCAGGTCATGTTCTGGCGCGCAGCCACCTTGGCCTGCTCTTTATCGGCCTCGTTGACGCCGGTGGTGGCAATCAACGCCTGATAATAATCACCGACCTCCGGGCCAATCACTACCTGGAACTGCCCGGCATTGGTGAAGCAGCCTTTGACCATTGGCAGCTCTTCGATTTCTTTTGGTTTGGCAAGACTTGTGTCGTTGAGAACGAAACGCAGCCTGGTAATGCAATGGCTGACGGTGGCGATATTCTCGCGCCCGCCCACCAGCACAATCAGGCGATCGATATCCTGCTGTTTTACTTTGCCCATTATTAGATACCTTTCTTGGTATGAGACTGCCGCAGAGGTGTTGTTGGAGTGATGATCAAAGCTTAGTCATTTCGCTTTTTTTATGGAATGGGAACGTTCCCGGTTTGGGGCGAGGATCACAAAACGATAAAAAAATGACCACTTGTTGAACAGGGGAAATTTGAGAGCGGGGCGAAACATTCCGTAATATTATCTTGAACTGATGCAACGCTGGCTATACTGTCAGCCTTAACAATCAATAAGTTGATTGAAATCAGCGGCACTCACGCCTGTGTTTTCAAAACCAATACGCTATTCGAGTGCTATTACCACGGACTTTTTTCAAGGAAGAATGATGACTTTGACATTGCCTCGACTGCTTTTTGTCTTTACCGCGCTGCTCCTGAGCGCCTGTACCAGTCAAAAAAGTAGCCCGGAACGCCACGCCAAACATGCGGTTTATCAGTTGGCACGTGAGGATTTCTCCCCCGAAATGCGAACCCAAATCCCAGACTCGATAAAAGCGGCTATCCCATTCTTTGACCAGTTTTACCAAATGGGCAAAGCCGATCGGGCCAAGGGCTTAACGCAGCAACAGGCACAGCAGCAGGAAGCCTATTTCCGCAGCCCAGAATTCCTCAATGACATGGGGAAGAAAGGGCGATTTATCAATCAGCAATATTCAGTGGATAACCCGCAAAAACAACGCCAGATCTTGCTGGATTCCGCCGTGGCCACCTACTGGGATGGTTACGAAGGCCGGCCTTGAGGGGGATAAATAAGCTACTAATGAAAGTGCCCAATAAACTAGAGCTTATTGGGCATTGTTTCAATTATTTTATTCGGAAATTGGTGAGGGTTAAAGTAGATTGAATTTCTCCAGGGTCGCTTTGACTTCTTTTCTTAATCCAGACTCATCCAGTTCATAATCAGCGCGATCTGAATCTGGATTATAAATCTCAGCCACCATAAATAGTTCCTCTCCACAGTTCAAAACACTCTTGTCCTGATCAATTCCATATAATTTACGTCTTTCAATACATATTTCTTCAGAAAATTTAAGTGCATTAACTTTTGAGTTCAAAAAATCCCTGGCTAATTCAATTATCGCCATTTTGTTCATAAGTCACCTGTCTCTAAATAAATTCGACCATTATCCGCATCGGGGTTTATTTTCCATCCGGAGAGAAAATCGCCATTGGCTTTTATGATTACAACCCTCATATTTTTGGGGTTGAAGTAAACTTTAGATTCCTTTTCCCGTCGATATGTTCCTTTTTTCACAGTATCTCTGTCCTTCAAGTGTGCTTCAATTGCGTCGCGATATTGAGTCAACGTTACGCTATTTTTTTTCGTGTCGGCAATACCAAAGTCACTAGCATGCTTAAATTTCTTGTCCAATTGTTTACGCGTAAAACGCCCAGAGTCAAGTGGATCACTGACCATCACATAGAGAGCTTCAACGCCTGATTCAGACGCATCCGGCAGCCACAAGATAAAATCCTGTAAATCCTGGACGACGTCTGCAGGGAAGGTCGTAACAACAATGCTGTCCGCCTGCCTGACATTGGTGCCGGTATGCACCGGAGTCTTGGGGACCGGTGAACCATTGCCTGTATGTGACGGTGCCGCAGGGCCAGTCGGTACCGGATTGACCAGTATGGTCTGGGCAGGTATGCCTCCCATTGCTGGCAACGTGATTTTATCCAGCCCGGTTGCCTCATCACGAGTTATCTCTTCAGAGCAGAGAGGTAAAAATAGGATAAGTAAGTAGGGTAAGAATATTTTATTAATGAACAAAGCCCAACAAAGTTTCGTTTGTTGGGCTTTGTTTAATACATAAACATAAGGCCATTCGATAGATTAAAGAAGATTGAATTTCTCCAGGGTCGCTTTGACTTCTTTCTTTAACCCATCGGAGTCCAATTCACTTTCTCTTCGATCTGGAACGGAAGTATAGCAGTCTGCAAGGATGAAAATCTCAGATGCACACTCACCAACATTTTTACTATCTTTAGCTAATTGCCCTGATTTTCCTTCTTCTCGCCATAATTTAAAGAATTGTGACTCGAAGTCATCAGCAGTTAGTTGTGATGACACTAGCTTTTTAGCTAAGTTGATTAGTTTTTCACTCATTATAAAACCCCTGTCTTAATATAACTATTATATTGTGGGGAATCAGAGATTAAATTCCATCCAGAAATGAAATCTCCATCCTTATCGAGAACGACGACATTGTTTGTTTTAGTGTTAAAGAACACCTTAGATCCCTTTTACCGTCGATAGGTTCGTTTTTCTACAGTATCTCTGTCCTTCAAGTGTGCTTCAATTGCGTCACGATATTGAGTCAACGTTACTCTATTTTTTTTCGTGTCGGCAATACCAAAATCACTAGCATGCTTAAATTTCTTGTCCAATTGTTTACGCGTAAAACGCCCAGAGTCAAGTGGATCACTGACCATCACATAGAGAGCTTCAACGCCTGTTTCAGTCGAATCCGGCTGCCACAAGATAAAATCCTGTAAATCCTGGACGACGTCTGCAGGGAAGGTCGTAACAACAATGCTGTCCGCATGTCTGACATTGGTGCCGGTATTCACAGGCGTCTTGGGGACCGATGAACCATTGCCTGTATGTGACGGTGCCGCAGGGCCAGTCGGTACCGGATTGACCAGTATGGTCTGGGCAGGTACGCCTCCCATTGCTGGGAACGTAATTTTATCCAGTCTGGTTGCCTCTTCACGAGTTATCTCTTCAGAGCAGAGAGGTAAAAATAGGATAAGTAAGTAGGGTAAGAATATTTTATTAATGAACAAAGCCCAACAAAGTTTCGTTTGTTGGGTTTTGTTTAATGCATAGACATAAGGCCATTCGATAGATTAAAGAAGATTGAATTTCTCCAGGGTCGCTTTGACTTCTTTCTTTAATTCTGATTCGTCCAACTCATAACTGTCACGGTCAGAATCAGGGTTAAAACAATCCGCCAAAATAAATAGTTCACCACCACACATATCTATAGATTTGTTCGGTTCTTCCACACCATATAGCCCACGTCTTGAAATCACTATTTCTTCTGCGAAAGTTTCGGCGCTGATTTTATTTTCTATGAATTTCTTACCAATTTCTATTAGTTTAACTCTACTCATAACACCCCCGATGCTAAATATATTCTGCCGTTCTCTTCCGTTGGGTATATTTTCCATTCTGACAAGAAACTCCCATCAGCCTTAAGAATAACGACATTCATTGATTTCGGATTAAAATACACAGTTGAGCTCGTGTTTCGTCGATATGTTCCTTTTTTCACAGTATCTCTATCCTTCAAGTGTGCTTCAATTGCGTCGCGATATTGAGTCAACGTTACGCTATTTTTTTTCGTGTCGGCAATACCAAAGTCACTAGCATGCTTAAATTTCTTGTCCAATTGTTTACGCGTAAAACGCCCAGAGTCAAGTGGATCACTGACCATCACATAGAGAGCTTCAACGCCTGTTTCCGTCGCATCCGGCTGCCACAAGATAAAATCCTGTAAATCCTGGACGACGTCTGCAGGGAAGGTCGTAACAACAATGCTGTCCGCATGTCTGACATAGGTACCGGCATGGGGAGAATAAATAAATGGACAGAATAAGACGATTGTATTAATTAAAAAGCCCAACAAATGAGAAATTGTTGGGCTTTGCTGAAAATTAATTTTTTGTAAAACGCAGAATGTTATTCGATGCCGTATTTTTTCTCGGTCACGAATTTTGGCTCTTTCCAGTTGGGGCCTTTTTTAACAAGCATTTTATCTCCCCACATCACAACACCATTCTGACGTAATTGTTCGAATGCTCGCATAAACTCACCATTTTCAATTACTGAAAAATTGTGGCGACTAAAGAACCTGTCCATTTGTTGGTAACCAAATCCGCCTTCTCTTCTTACTAAAAAGGCAATGACATCAGAAATTTTTTCTTCGTTCGCTAAGCGTTCTAGATCAATCATTTTAACATCCTCAAATCTTGTTCTTCAGCAGCCTCTAAAGCTTCTCGTGTATATAAAAGAGCCTCATCATTACCTAATTGATAATCCTCTAAAGTTGCCGTGTGAGTATTATTCCATACCTCCCCAGAATTATAGGGAAGTTTGCCATCTTCAACATCTAGATTACGGTATCTTTCAAGCTCCCTGATCTCATGGGTGTAAAAACGCTTGTCGATATCGGTGGGCTGCAGTTCACCCTTACCTCCGTTGCCCCTGAATGGCAGGTCTGGGGAGGTACACATTCCGTGTGCTGAAAAACCGCTAAAACACACAGCGATAACTGTATGTATGAACAGTAATTTAATTAGATGGGTGAAGGCGGTCGACTACCGGTTGTTGTGTGGTGGCGGAGACAAAAAAAATAGCGATGAAGTGACGCTCACTGGGTGTGAGCACCAACAGGGTATTTCAGGCTGGGGAATTTATCCGGGTAAACAAACCCACCCGCCGTCAGGCGAGTTTGCTTGGCACGATGATCTGACGGATACCCTGTTCGCCGCTGAGCTGGCCCAGCAGCTGTTGCGCAGCCTGCAGTCCGGCGCTGCCGTAGCCGAGATCGACCGAGAACGTTTCGGGGAACAAGAAGTTAAGCAACGGGGTGTTACCGATGCCGCACACCTGCAGCGGCGTAATATGCTGCTGTTGCAGGTATTTGATGGCGCCGAGGGCGATGGTGTCGGAGGCGCACACCAGCGCGGTGGTCTGTGGTTCGATGGCTGAGGCAGCCAGCTGGAAGCCGCTCTGATAACTCAATTCACCCAAGGCCACATGGGGGGAAATACCCCGTTTGCGGCAGGCGTCCAGATAGGCCTGGTGGCGGCGCAAACCGGTGGTGGCATCCGACAGTTGCACCCCCAAATAACTGATATGGCGATGCCCCTGCTGGTGCAGGCGTTCCATCAACAGCCGTACGGCGCCGTCGTCGTCGTAGCACACCGAGGAAAAACCGTCGTATTCCCGCGCCAGCACCACCATCTTTTCTTGCCATGGGCTGAGCATGGCCGCCGTCAGGCCGGTGAAGCCAAACAGGATCACCCCGTCGACGTTGCGCTGTTGAAGGACATGCAGATGCTCTTCCACCAGCCGGGTTTCAAACTGGCTTTCCATCACTATAGGGTCGAAACCGTGCTGATACAGCAGCGGCAGCATGGTGCGTACCGCCTGGTTCTCGGATGGCGAATCGAGACGGGAAACGATGATGCCGACCACTTTATCGCTCTGGCCGCGCATGGCGCGCGCCGATTTGGACGGGGTAAACCCCTGCTGACGGATCACCGCTTCCACCCGTTCGCGGGTTTGCGGGCTCACGCTGCCTTCGTTGTTCAGCACGCGTGATACGGTGGATTTGCCTACGCCGCTCAGGCGTGCGATGTCCTTGATGGTCAGCCGGTTTTGCATGGTTTACTTTTCGTTGAGGTTAAAAGGCGTAGACTGGCGGCCTACGCTGAATGCCCGTCAGCATAGCTTATTTTCCGCAACGGATCTTGACGCTATGCAGGGATTTATGTGCTGCGCTGAACGGCCGCTCTTGTCGTTCGATCTTTTCATTTACCGGAGGTTATCACCCGTATGGATCCCGATCCGACCCCGTTAGACACCCACTCGGTGATCCGGTAAAACCTGCTCGCTTTGCGCTGCTGTTTTACCGGTGAAGTAAACGGTAACCGGTAGCGCACGCCCGTCGTTCGCTCCTGCTGCTTTTAAAAAAACAGGATCTGCCCCGGCAGAGGCTTTTTGGCGCATCCAAAAGCCCGGTTGGGAGCGATCCCGCGTTCACCCGCTGCCGGGAGGCAATGGGCGACGAGGTGCAAAATAATGAAACTGAAAAATATTCCCCGTCAGCTGTTGGGCATGCTCAGCCGCAATTTACCGCGCCGTTTGGTGCACCGCGATAGCCTGTTGGACAGCCTTGGCGGCAAAGCGCAAGGGTTGCCCGCCGGATTGGCACAGCAGCGGCTGGAATGCGCCGCTGCCGACGTCACCGATCTGTATCTGCGTTTTCACAGCCACCCGGAAGGCATCACTGCCCATGAGGCTGAGCGGGTGCGCGAACGCTGCGGCGAGAACGTCATCGACGATCAGCAAAAAGAAGCCTGGTGGCAGCACCTGTGGCACTGTTATCGCAACCCGTTCAACCTGCTGCTGACCGCGCTTGGCATGATCTCTTACGCGACGGAAGATCTGACTGGCGCTCTGGTGATCGCACTGATGGTGGTGATCTCCACGTTGTTGAATTTCATTCAGGAAGCGCGATCCAATCGGGCGGCGGACGCGCTGAAGGCGATGGTCAGCAACACCGCCACGGTGATCCGTAGCGACGCATTGTCCGGGAAAAGCGAACACCTTGAACTGCCGATCTCTCAACTGGTGCCGGGTGACATCATCAAACTGGCGGCAGGAGATATGATCCCGGCGGATCTGCGCGTGCTGTCGGCCAAGGATCTGTTTATCAGCCAGGCGGCGTTGACCGGCGAATCTCTGCCAGTAGAGAAAATCGCCGAGCTGCGCGAACAGGCAGAAGATCCGTTGGAGTGCCAGAACCTGTGCTTTATGGGCACCAACGTGGTCAGCGGCACCGCGCTGGCGATGGTGATCGGTACCGGCGGCGGCACCTACTTTGGCCAGTTGGCGCAGCGGGTCATCAGCCAGGATGAACAGCCGAACGCCTTCCAGACCGGCATCAGCAGGGTCAGCTGGCTGCTGATCCGTTTTATGCTGGTGATGACGCCGATCGTTTTGTTGATCAACGGCTACACCAAGGGTGACTGGTGGGAAGCGGCGCTGTTTGCGCTGTCGGTGGCGGTGGGGCTGACCCCGGAAATGCTGCCGATGATCGTCACTTCAACGCTGGCCAGAGGGGCAGTGAAACTGTCCAGGCAGAAAGTGATCGTCAAACGTCTGGATGCTATCCAAAACTTTGGCGCCATGGACGTTTTATGCACTGATAAAACCGGCACCCTGACCCAGGATAAAATCGTGCTGGAGCGCCACACCGACGTGTTCGGTGCCGCCAGCGATCGCGTACTGCATTACGCCTGGCTGAACAGCTTCTACCAGACCGGCTTGAAAAACCTGCTCGACGTGGCAGTGCTGAGCTGCGCGGAACAAAACCAACAGCCGGATGCGTTGCAGCATTACCGTAAAGTGGATGAGATCCCGTTTGATTTTGAACGGCGCCGTATGTCGGTGGTGGTGGCCAAAGACGCGCAATATCACGAACTGATCTGCAAGGGCGCGCTGGAAGAGATGCTGGCGATTTGCAGCCATGTGCGGCAGGAAGATGAGGTGATCCCGCTCAGCGAAGCGCTGCTGGCGCGAATTCGGCGCATCACCGACGATCTCAACCAGCAAGGGTTGCGCGTAGTGGCGGTGGCCAACAAGATCTTGCCGGCCCAGGCCCATGAATACAGCGTGGCCGACGAGTCGGATTTGATCCTCGAGGGCTACGTGGCCTTCCTCGATCCGCCTAAAGAGAGCACGGCGCCGGCGTTGGCGGCGCTGAAAAACAGCGGTGTCACGGTGAAGATCCTTACCGGTGACAATGAGCTGGTGGCGGCGAAGGTGTGCAAAGACGTCGGGCTGGCGGCGGATCACGTATTGCGCGGCAGTGAAATCGAACAGATGAACGACGAACAGCTGGCGCAGGCTGCGGCGCGTACCACGGTGTTCGCCAAGCTGACGCCGCTGCATAAGGAACGCATCGTCAAGCTATTGCGCCAGCAGGGCCACGTGGTCGGCTTTATGGGGGACGGCATCAACGATGCGCCCGCTCTGCGTGCGGCGGATATCGGTATTTCGGTGGACTCCGCGGTGGATATTGCCAAGGAAGCGGCGGACATCATCCTGCTGGAAAAAAGCCTGATGGTGTTGGAGCAGGGGGTCATCGAGGGACGCCGTACTTTTGCCAACATGCTCAAGTACATCAAGATGACCGCCAGCTCCAATTTCGGCAACGTCTTCAGCGTGCTGATTGCCAGCGCCTTTTTGCCTTTCCTGCCGATGTTGCCGCTGCACCTGTTGATCCAGAACCTGATGTATGACATTTCACAGATCGCCATTCCGTTCGACAACGTCGACGACGATCAGATTACTCAGCCGCAACGCTGGAACTCCGGGGATATTGGACGCTTTATGGTGTTTTTCGGGCCGATCAGTTCGATCTTCGACGTGCTGACCTTCAGTCTGATGTGGTGGGTTTTCAAGGCCAATACGCCTGAAATGCAGACGCTGTTCCAGTCCGGCTGGTTCGTGGAAGGCCTGCTGTCGCAAACGCTGATTGTGCATATGATCCGCACGCGCAAAATACCGTTTATCCAGAGCCGTCCTTCATGGCCGCTGTGCATGATGACCCTGCTGGTCATCGTTACCGGCATCGGCCTGACATTCTCGCCGTTGGCCGGATTCCTGCAGCTGCAGGCATTGCCGCTCGGCTACTTCCCGTGGCTGGTGCTGATCCTGACCGGCTATATGGTGCTGACCCAGTGCGTGAAAGGCTGGTTTGTGCGCCGTTACGGCTGGCAGTAATCGCTGCGCCCCTCTTTCGCCTGGAAGAGGGGCATCTGTGATCCAACCCGGCTTTTCACCCTTGTCGTTGGACATCTGTCCTGTGCTCAGTCTTTATTTACAGCTTAGCTGTCTTCCCCTTTGCCTTTCAAACTACCGCGTTGTTGGCTGCACGTCCTCACCCTAGTCACTTAGCAAATCTAAGCTCCCAGGGATTCAGACGTTTGCCGCCTGGCGGTAATTTGAAATTCGTTGGGGGAGCAATTGATATTTTTTCCTCTGAGGAATTTCTGATGCACAGAACTTTGCGTTATACGCTATTGGCTTCATCGTTATTGCTTTCCCTGGGCGCGCTGGCGCAACCGGCCGGCGATCTGCCGCTGATGCCCTGGCCGCAGCAGGTTGAACTGACTCAGCCGGCGGGCAAGCTGGTGTTGGATCACCGTTTGTCGATTAGCCTGCAGGGGGACGATCTGGACGATGCGCTGCAGCGCTGGCGCCAACGTATTGAGCTGCAAACCGGCTGGACCCTGGTGCCGCAGGCCGAAAAGGCCACGGGCGTGGTCATCAAGGTGAATATCAAAGATAAGGTGGCGGCGCAGCCTCTGCCGGGGAGCGATGAAAGCTATATATTGACGGTGACGCCGCAGGGGGTAACGCTGGCAGCCAATACCCGCTTCGGCGCGTTGCGCGGCATGGAAACCCTGCTGCAATTGGTGCAGACCGACGGGCAGAACACCTTCCTGCCGTTGGTGAGCATTACCGACGTACCGCGTTTCCCGTGGCGCGGTGTGCTGCTGGATTCGGCACGTCATTTCCTGCCGTTGGCGGACATTCTGCGTCAGCTCGACGGCATGGCGGCGGCCAAACTCAACGTGTTCCACTGGCACCTGACCGACGATCAGGGCTGGCGCTTTGCTTCTGTGCATTATCCCAAGCTGCAACAGCAGGCCAGCGACGGCCAGTTTTATACTCGCGAACAGATGCAACAGGTGGTGGCCTATGCCACCGCGCGCGGTATCCGGGTAGTACCTGAAATCGATCTGCCTGGCCATGCTTCCAGCATCGCCGTGGCCTACCCGGAATTGATGAGCGCGCCGGGCCCGTATTCGATGGAGCGCAAGTGGGGTGTGCATCTGCCGACGCTGGATCCGACCCGCGATGAAGTCTATCGGTTTGTTGACGCCATCATTGGCGAACTGGCTGCGATCTTCCCCGATCCTTATTTGCACATTGGCGGTGATGAGGTTGATGCCAGCCAGTGGAAGCAATCCAAAACCATTCAGGCCTTTATGCAGCAGCACCAGTTGGCGGACACTCATGCGCTGCAGGCCTACTTCAATCAGAAGCTGGAGAAAATCCTCGAGCAGCATCAGCGTCAGATGGTGGGTTGGGATGAGATCTATCATCCGTCGCTGCCGCGCAGCATTGTCATCCAGTCCTGGCAGGGGCAGGACTCGCTCGGCGCCAGCGCACAGGACGGTTACCAGGGCATTCTGTCTACCGGTTTTTACCTCGATCAACCGCAAAGCGCGGCCTATCACTATCGCAATGAGATCCTGCCGCAGCCGCTGGGCGTCGACACCGAGGTACAGCCGGATGAAAAGGCGCAAAGCTGGCAGTTCAGCATGCCGCGGCTGAAGGGCAGCGCGGTAGAAGGCAGTTTTACCCTGATTGAAGGCAAGCAGGGCTGGCGGGGTTTTATCGATTTCAACGGTAAATCGCGCCGTGCGTTGCACGATATCGTCTGGCGTTCTCCACAGCAGGTGAGCTTCCGGCTTGACAGCTGGATGGGGGATACCCGCCCGGTATTTACCCTGAGCCAGGACCAGCTCAGCGGCTATACGCTGGTGGGCAACGTGCGTTACCCGACCAGCGGCAGCAAGCTGACGGCGATCCCGGTGGGCAAGATGCCGGTGGTGCCGGAGACGAAGCAGCAGGCCAATATTCTCGGCGGTGAGGCGGCGCTGTGGGCGGAAAACATCAGGGCGCCGATCCTCGATCTCAAGCTCTGGCCGCGTGGGTTCGCGGTGGCGGAGCGCTTGTGGTCTGCGCAGGACGTGACCGATGAAAATAATATGTACCGCAGGCTGGCGGCAGTCGATGCCTGGTCGGTGGTGTCGGTGGGGTTGCAACAGCATGCGGAAACCGCACGCGAGTTCACCCGGTTGGCAAACAGCGTGACGATAGCACCGCTGCAAACCTTGGCCGAAGCGGTGGAGCCGGGCCAGTACTACACTCGACAGCATCTGAAATTCAAAGCCGGTAACTATCACCAGTTCGAACCGCTGAACCGTTTTGCCGACGCACTGCCAGCGGAAAGCAACGCGGTGCGGGAGATGGGCATGCAGGTTGCGGCGTTAGTGAAGGACCGCAACGATCGGGCGGCGGCGCAGGCGTTGCGCGAACGTTTACAACGCTGGCAGCTCAATACCGCACCGGTAAAAACGGTGATTGCCGGTAACCGGCTGATGCAGGATCTGGCACCGGTGGTGCAGGATGTCGGCGCGCTGTCCACGCTGGGGTTGATGCTGTTGGAGCGTTATCAACAGGGCAAACCGCTGAGCAAGGCAGAAGCGACGCAGATACAGCAGCAATTGGACGCGGCGGCGCAGATACGCGACGAAGTGGTGATTGCGGCGGTCTATCCGCTGGAAGCGCTTTTGCGCGCCAGCGCTATCGAATGAGGTAAGTCAGTATATGTAGCGCTCAGCATATGTAGGGACTCAGCGTGTGTAGGGCTCTGCATATGTAGGGGCTCAGCATGCTGAGCCCGCAAAACCTACAGTTGCAGCGGCGGCAACTGTTTGAAAATACTGACCAGCCCTTCGCCCCAACCTTTACGGATGGCGCTAAAATGCGGGTGATCTTCGGTGATACGGTACTGCTGCGCACTGCTAAAGCTGTCGCGCGGGTAGATCATCACGTCGAGCGGCAGGCCGACCGACAGGTTGCTGCGCAGCGTCGAATCCAGAGAGATCAGCGCGCACTGCATCGCCTGTTCCAGCGGGGTGTCGTAGGTCAGTACCCGATCGATAATCGGTTTGCCGTATTTGCTTTCGCCAATCTGGAAATAGGGCGTATCGCGGGTGGCCTCGATAAAATTACCCTGCGGATAAATATGGAATAGCCGCATCTCTTCACCGCTGATCTGGCCGCCGAGCAGCAGGCTGCAGCTAAAGTCGGTCGTGCTGCCGCTTTGCTGGGCTTCGCTGTCGCGTTGGATCACTTCCCGCACCGTTTCGCCCACCAGCGTGGCGGCTTCGTACATGCTCGGTGCGTTCAGCAGGTTCAGGCGTTCGGGATCTTTGCTGCGGCGCTGTAACAGGCTGATGATGCTCTGAGTGGTCGCCAGGTTGCCGGCGCTTTGCAACACCAGCATGCGTTCACCGTCCTGCTGAAACACGTGCAGTTTGCGGAAGGTGGAAATATGATCCACGCCGGCATTGGTGCGCGAATCGGAAGCAAAGACCAGCCCGGAAGACAAGCGCATGGCCACACAATAGGTCATACCACAATCCCTCAAAACGATACTGGCACGCCGCCAACCGCCAGCGTGCCGTAAACCTTGGTTTTCGGCAAGAGGCTACTGGCCGGTTGGCATCATCTGCACTTCGGCGATGGTCTGCATGTTCTCGCAGCCACCGCCGAGCCGCATCCCGCGTACCGGACAGGCGTCGAGATAGTCGATGCCTACCGCCAGCTTAAGGTGTTGATTCGGCAGTCGGGTATTGTTGGTGACGTCAAAGCTGTGCCAGCGGTCGTCGACCCAGGCCTCGGCCCAGGCGTGGGTGGCGACGTGGGCCGAGTCCTCGCTATAAAGATAACCGCTGACATAGCGCGCCGGAATGTTCAGGCTGCGGCAGCAGGCCAAAAATACGTGGGTATGATCCTGACAGACGCCGGTGCCGGTTGCGAATGCCTGGGCCGCGCTGTCGGTGACGCTGGTCGACCCTGGGGTGTACGGCATTTTGAGCAGCAGCTCGCCCATCAGATTTTCCAGCCCGTCCAGCACCGCCTGCGGTTGGTAGTAGCGCAGGGCGAAGGCCTGGATCGCGCTGTCGGGTTGGGTCAGCGGGCTGTGGCGCAGGAAGACCAGCGGCGACAAATGCCCCATCACCTGATCTTCGGCACCGTCTTCAATTTCCACCACGCCGTGGGCCTGAATGCTGATGGCCTGGTGCGGGTGATCCAGCGTCAGCACGTGCAGCACGTTGCCGAAGGCATCGGTGGTGCACACGGCATCTTCCGGCAGCGTCAACTGCCATGAAATGATGCGCTGATGCTCCGAATCCTGCGGCGTCAGGCGCAGATACTGAGTGCTGCGCTGCACCTGCTGGGCATAGGTATAGTGGGTGTTGTGCTCAATGTTCAGTTTCATTGCGCCTCCAGATAAGTGTGGTGGATGCTCTCCGCGATGCCGCCAATCTGGCCGAGAAACGCGTCCAGCCAGTCGTTCAACCCGACCTTGTTCAGATCTTTCATGCTGCTAAAGCGCAGCTCGGCGTGCAGCGTATGCGCCAGCCGGCGCGGCTGATTGGCACTGTTGCCGCCAATTTGCTCCAGCTGTTGCACCAGATCGCCGACGCAGGCCAGCAGGGAGCGGGGGATTTCATTACGCAGGATCATCAGTTCGGCAATGGTGTCCCGACTGAGCTGCTGCTTGTAGATGCTGTGGTAGGCTTCGCGTGCGCTCACTGCCCGCAATAGCGTGTCCATGCGGTAATATTCGCGCACCGGGTCGCCGTCGCTGTCCATCAGCGAGTTCTTGACCCCTAACAGACGGGCAGTGCTGTCTGCGCGCTCCAGCAGGGTACCGAGGCGGATAAAGCACATGGCGTCGCTGCGCAGCAAAGTGCCGAACATCGCACCGCGAAACAGGTGAGAACGTTCCTTCACCCAGTCGAAAAAGCCATCCGCGCCCACCGATCCTATGCCCTGACGGCGGATCAGCTTCATTTCGATCCAGGTGGCGTTGATGCATTCCCAGACCTCGGAAGACAGGCTGCCGCGCACCGCATGGGCGTTGTTCCAGCCCATTTGCAGGCAGCTGTAAATGCTGCTGTGGTTGCGGCTGTCGAGCGCAAAAAAGCTCACCAGATTGGCCATCGTCAGGTCGGGGTAGGCGGCGGCATACAGCTGCCCGGTACTGGTCAGATTGAGCGGCACCTGCAGATCCTGATCCTCGCTGTCGCGGATCGGCATCATCGACAGCTTGTTGGTGACGTCGAGCACCCGGGCGATGCTTTCCGCCCTCTCCAGATAGCGGGCCATCCAATAGAGTTCACTGGCAGTTCGGCTCAGCATGCGTCGTCCTCCAACACCCAGGTATCCTTGGTTCCCCCGCCTTGCGACGAGTTGACCACCAGTGAGCCTTGCGCCAGCGCCACGCGCGTCAGGCCGCCTGGCACCAGGCGGATTTCCGCGCCGCTGAGGGCGAACGGCCGTAAATCGATATGTCGCGGCGCCAGGCCGTCGTTGACGAAGGTCGGGCAGGTCGACAGCGCCAGCGTATTTTGCGCAATGTAGTTATGCGGCTTGGCCAGCAGCAGGCTGCGGAAGTGAGCGATTTCGTCTTTGGTCGCCGCCGGGCCGATCAGCATGCCGTAGCCGCCGGCACCGTGCACCTCCTTCACCACCATCTGTTCCAGGTTCGCCAGCACGTACGACAGTTCATTCTTGTGGCGGCATTGCCAGGTGGGCACGTTATTGAGGATCGGCTCTTCCTGCAGGTAAAAACGCACCATGTCCGGCACGTACGGATAAATTGACTTGTCGTCGGCCACGCCGGTGCCGATGGCGTTGGCCAGCACCACGTTGCCGGCGCGGTATACCGACAGCAGGCCCGGCACGCCGAGCATCGAATCCGGGCGGAATGCCAACGGATCGAGGAAGGCGTCGTCCACCCGGCGGTAGATCACATCCACCTTGCAAGGCCCGGCGGTGGTACGCATAAAGACCGCCCCGTCCTTGACGAACAGGTCGGCGCTTTCCACCAGCTCAACCCCCATCTGCTGCGCCAGGAAGCTGTGTTCGAAGTAGGCGCTGTTGAAGCGGCCCGGCGTCAGCACCACCACGGTAGGATCGTTGATCGGCGAGCTTTCACGCAGGGTTTGCAGCAGGTGCGACGGGTAGCGCTCCACCGGCGCGATGCGTTGCTGAGCGAACAGCTCCGGGTACAGGCGCATCATCATTTTGCGGTTTTCCAGCATATAGGAAACGCCGGACGGGGTGCGCAGGTTGTCTTCCAGCACGTAATACTGGCCGTCACCGTTGCGCACCATATCCACGCCAACGATGTGCGCGTAAATATTGCGGTGCAGATCGACCCCTTGCATACAGGGTTGATATTGATCGTTGGCCAGCACCTGTTCCGCCGGAATGATCCCGGCTTTCAGAATGTGTTGTTGATGGTAAATATCGTGCAGAAAGGCGTTAAGCGCCTGTACGCGCTGGCGAATACCGCGATCGAGCATCGCCCACTCGCTGGCGGGTATGATGCGCGGTACGCTGTCGAACGGAATCAAGCGCTCAGCGCCATCATCCTCACCATAAACGTTAAAGGTAATCCCCACCCGGTGAAACAGCAGTGCAGCCTCTTCCCTCTTGCGTTGAATGGCCTTTTGGTCAGCCTGTTGCAGCCAATGCCAGTAAGCCTCGTAGTGACCCCGGTGCTTACCCTCAGCCAGAAGCATCTCATCAAAAAACGGTGAAGCAGACAGATCGATATTTAGCATCATCACCTCGTCGACATTGCAGGCTGTATACAGAACCAGCATAAAATGTGCCAAGGTGATAAAGGGGCGAAAATGGCGCGAAAACGCCGGCTCGCGGCAGGAAATGGCCCGCTTTGGGTGCAACCAAAGCGGGCGCTGCCTTAAAACGGGGCAAAACTGCGGCGCGTGTGGGTTGGCTATGAGCAGTGATGGCGCAACTCACCGTGCAAAGGACGCGGGCGGGCCCTGAAGACCCGCCCTGGTATTTATACCTGCAATGCTTGCTGCGAAGTGCCGATAGACTGCCGCAGATAATTCAGTAGCATTTGCCGGGTAAACCGTGGTTCTTCGATCCCGCTGTGCCGCAGGAAATGCTGCAGGTTGCTGCAATCCCATTGGTAGGTATTTTGGTAGAGCTGCACCGTCGATTGCCCATTCACCATATTGTCCCTGAACAGGCTGAGCAACGGGTAGAGCGGTGCATTAGCGTCGTGTTCCCACTGTGCTCGCCATTGGTCGAAAGGCAGCTGTCGGAAACGGTAGCCACACTCGCGCTCCAGCAGGCGGAAGAAGGCTTGCAGCGTCAGGTTATTCTGGTGCTGGTGGATCAGGTTGAATTTCTTCCCTAACGCCTGAGGGTTGCGAGTGATATGGGCAATGGATTGGGTCATATAGTCCACCGTCGTCAGGCCCTCGCGCAGGTCTTGCAACACCGGCAGGGTGCCGCTGGTGATACAGGTTTTGACTAGCCGTCCCCACCATTGGTAGCTGGCGCTGACGCCGGTTCGGCTGTGGAAGGTGGCGTACCCCAGACGGAAGGTCATTAGCGGCAAGCCTTGCGATGCCGCCAGATCGGCAATTTTCTCCATTACCCATTTGCTGCGGACGTAGCCGATATCGGTGATCACCGCCGGCAGGTTCTGATCTATGTCGTCACTTTCCAGCATCACCCGTTTGCCGGTATGCAAGTGCCCCCAGCTGTAGACCGAAATCGTCGACATCAACATCAGTGGTTTGGTGCGCCGGTACGCGGCAAAACGAATGATTTCGCGCAGGCCCTGCACATTATCGCGTTTCATATAAGAATAGGGCTGGATAAAGTTCACCGCACTTGCCGAATGATAAATGATATCGATCCGCTGGCTGAGTTCACGGAAGTGCTCCGGTGACAGGGCGAAATCGTGCTCGGCCACGTCGCCGGGGATCAGATGGACGCGCGCGTACTGCTCGGCGGATAAAGTAATCTGATAGCGATTCAGGATCTCGTCGAGTCGTTGCTGCGGGGATATCCGGCTGCGCTGCCGCACCAGGCAATACAACTCGGCACGGGTTGTGGCGAGCAACTCTGCCAGCAGATGCGCACCGACAAAGCCGGTGGCGCCGGTGAGTAAAATGGCTTTGGGGTCGCTGACCTGTCGCACATCATAATCCGGGTTGATGGTGATATCTGCAGGTAGCCAAACGTCGTCTTGCAGAGCACGTACCGGTTCGCTGTCCACCGTCGGCAGTGCATGGCCGCTGCGTTCATCCAGCGCCTGCGACAGACGGTTTATCGTCGGATATTCATAAATATCGCGCACATAGACTTTGACTCCGATTTTGTTATCGATGGCCGTCGCCAGCTTTGCTGCCAGCAGTGAATGGCCGCCGATGTCGAAAAAGTTGTCTTCGGCGCGGATATTCGCCGTCCCCAATACCTGGCTCCAAATAGCGGCAATGATCTGCCAGCTGCCGGTCAGCGTCTCTGCTGCCAGAGACTGATCCGTGTGGGAAAGGGCCAACAGCGCGGCCTTATCGGTTTTACCATTGGCATTGATCGGCATGCGTTCCATCACCAGGAAGCTGGCGGGCAGGAAGTATGAAGGTAACATTTCTTTCAGTTGCTGCTTCACACGTTCGACCAACTCGCCGTCGTCATTGTCAGCCGCCAAAAACGCCACAATCTGTTTGTTTGCAGGATCCTGGGGTTGGGTGGCGATAGCGACAGCCGCCTTCACTCCCGCAACCTGCACCATAACGCTTTCTATTTCGCCCAGTTCCACGCGGTTACCGCGGATTTTGATCTGGTCGTCTAGACGCCCGAGGTATTGAATGCGTTGATCCGGTAGCCAGCGTGCCCGATCGCCGCTGCGGTAGAGGCGTTTACCGGCAAAATGCACCGGGGTAATAAACTTTTCTGCGGTGAGCTGTGGGTCATTCAGGTAACCACGAGCCAGGCAACGGCCACTGATATAAAGCTCGCCAGCCTGTTGGCCACTCACCGGTTGCAGATGATCGTCGAGAATGAAAATCTCGGTGTCTGCCACCGGTCGACCGATAGTCGCGGCCGAGTTTTGTGTTGCACAAGTGACCCGATTCCAAGTGGCGAAGATGGTCGCTTCAGTGGGGCCGTAGTAATCCACCAAGGGGTAACTCACTCCACGGAGATCGATCGGGTTGAGTTTTTCCCCGGCGGTAAACAGGTAGCGCAGCGCCAGGTTTTCCGGCTGTGGCGCGCCGACGATTTCAGCCACCAACACCGTGGGCACGAATGCATGGGTGATCTGGTGGTCTGCGAAGAAGTTGAGCAGGGCAGAGGGCTGCAGTCGGGTCTCTTCTTGCGGCAAATATAGCGTGCCGCCGCTGAGCAATGCTGCCCAGATTTCCCACTGGGCCACATCAAAGCCGATACCGGCTATCAGCGTGGAACGGCTTTCATGGCTCATGGCGAATTTTTGATTATGCCAGAGAATAATATTCAACAGTGAATGATGTTCAATCATCACCCCCTTGGGCTTGCCGGTAGTGCCAGAGGTAAAAATAATATAAGCCGTTGCATCACTCTTGGGATTTATTAATTCAAAAGGAACCAGTTTATCTGATGTAATATTATCAATGGCAATAATTTTCACATCGGGGTTATTTATTTCAAAAGTAATTGATAAGTTACTCAATATGATTACTTTTGACCCGCTTTGTCTGACAATATCCAGAATTCTTTTTTCAGGATATCGGGCATCGATGGGGATATAACTTGCTCCAGCTTTGATAATCGCCAGGATACCTATCAGCAATTCCGGCGTGCGCAGCGCGACTAATGGCACGTTGTCACCGGGGCTAACGCCCTGCCGTTGCAACTGACCGCAGAGTCGGTTGCTGGCTTCATTTAACTGTCGGTAGGTAATACGTTGATCGTCACTGACGATCGCCAGTGCTTCGGGGGAATAAGTGACCTGTTGGATAAAATAATCCAATATGCTTTGAGCCATGGGATATTCTCCTGAGATAATTAGTCTGGTTAATAAATCACAAGAAATCATAGCCTGGCCGGGCGAAAATAATTATAGACGTATTTTTAATGCGGAATTGTAAATATGGGGAGGATGGGTCTATCGTTATAAAATAATTGAAATAATAAAAATACTAAAAATAAAAACGGCCAGCCTGGGCTGACCGTTGGGCGCGTGGTCGCGGTATTAGCGACGAACGGCGATGGCTTCGATTTCGATTTTCACGTCTTTCGGCAGACGGGCCACTTCAACGCAGGAACGGGCCGGGAACGGCGCGCTGTGCTCGGTGAAGAAAGCTTCATAAGCGGCGTTAACGGTAGCGAAGTCGTTCAGATCTTTCACGAAAACCGTGGTTTTCACGATGTCGGCCACTTTCAGGCCGGCGGCTTCAACGATCGCTTTAACGTTTTCCAGCGACTGGCGAGCCTGAGCGGCAACGTCGTCGGCAACGGCGCCGGTTTTCGGATCGACCGGGATCTGGCCGGAAGTGATGATCATGCTGCCCAGATCAACGCCCTGCACGTAAGGACCAATGGCTGCCGGGGCGAGTTCAGTGCTGATGTTACGTGACATTTTTTCTCCTGATATACCCTTCGTCTTTCAAATCGCAGCGCGGTGGGCTGCGTGGCTCTCCGTAGCGTCGGGCCCGGTATTCGGTGCCCCTACGGGGTTCCCATTATAGGCAGTCACCGGGAGAATAACAGCCTCATCTCCCGGCTGCCGGCCGAACTCAGTCCGCCTGCAAGACCACCTGATGCTCGAACTCTTTTTCGCAGTAGCGGCATTTCAGGTGTACGTCGCCGTCGCGGGATTTCACGCTAAAGCTGGAAGACACCGGTTCGCTGCGGCTGATGCAGTTGCTGTTCGGGCAGGTCAGCACGCCGTCGATGTGATCCGGCAGGCTGAGGGTCAGCTTGCGTACCACTTCATAATTGTCGATGCGGTTAACCGTGGCTTTCGGCGCGTACATAGCCAGTTGGTTGGCTTGTTGCTCCGTCAGGAAGGTGTTTTCGATTTTGATCAGGTCTTTACGGCCCAGCTCGTTGGAAGGCAGGTTCAGGCCGATGGTGATGCGCTGGTCGGTGGCGGTCAGCTTGAACAGCGTCAGCAGCTTAAACCCGATCTGTGCCGGAATATGGTCAATCACCGTGCCGCACTTGATCGCTTCAACCTGCAGTTTGTTATCGTGAGTCATGACGGTTCCCCCTTAAAGAGCCAAATCTGCGTTTAAAACCAGCGCCAGCAGCGCCTGACGGGCGAAAATGCCGTTACCCGCCTGCTGGAAATAGTAGGCGTACGGCGTTTTGTCCACGTCGGTAGTGATTTCGTCAATACGCGGCAGCGGGTGCAGCACCTTGAGGTTGGCGCGTGCGCCGGCCAGATCCGCTGCGCGCAGAACGAACTGCGCCTTCACGTTAGCGTATTCGGAAGGATCCAGACGCTCTTTCTGCACCCGGGTCATGTAGAGAATATCTAGCTCGGGGACCACTTCTTCAATGCTGCTGTGCAGGCTGAACTCGATGCCTTTCTCTTCCAGCATTTGCAGGATATAGGCCGGCATCGCCAGCGCGTCCGGCGCGATGAAGAAGAAGCGGTTGCCTTCAAACTTGGCCAGCGCCTGCGCCAGTGAGTGCACGGTGCGGCCGTATTTCAGGTCGCCAACCATGGCGATATTGATGTTGTTCAGACGGCCCTGGGTTTCCTGAATGGTGAACAGGTCGAGCAGCGTCTGGGTCGGGTGCTGGTTGGCGCCGTCACCGGCGTTGAGCACCGGGATGCCGCCGGAGAATTCGGTCGCCAGGCGCGCCGCGCCTTCCTGCGGATGGCGCATGACGATGGCGTCGACGTAGGTGCCAATCACCGAGATGGTGTCGGCCAGCGTTTCGCCTTTCTTGCCGAGCGAGGTGTTGCTGCCGTCGGCAAAGCCCACTACCGAAGCGCCCAGGCGGTGCATCGAGGTTTCAAACGACAGGCGGGTACGGGTCGAGGCTTCAAAGAAGCAGCTGGCGATCACCTTGTGTTTTAGCAGCTCGGGTTGCGGATTGGCTTTCAGGCTGGCGGCGGTGCGCAGCACCAGCTCCAGATCCTCGCGGCTGAGATCGTTAATAGAGATGATATGTTTGTGATACAGCGGGTTGGCCATTTTTCACTCTCCTCGACTCGTGCCCGTGGCGCGGGGCTTTGAACAGATTTTTCAGGCAAAAAAAAGCCCCTCAACGAGGGGCTTGAAACGATCGGTTTAGCAACAGGAGAAACAACGGCAGTTGGCTGCCGATTGGCAGTCGGTTTTGTCGGTTGTGGCTAACAAAACAAACGTCGTTTTTCATGCTTTCTCCTGGCAAATTGTCGCGCATTATACTCGCGCCTTTGTTCACTGCAAGCGCTAAAACGCCGATTTTTGTCATTTCGCAATCGATTGGCTGGTGGCCTTTAGCCGCATGGCAGAAAATTTACCTTCAGTGGGCTCGGCGCAGCAAAATCACCAGAACGAAAACACCGCCCAGCCCGGCGGTAATGATCCCGATGGGCAGCTCTTGGGGGGCGGTGATGACGCGGCTCAGCAGATCGCCGGCAGAGAGCAATATGGCCCCTAACACCCCGACCAACGGCAGCAGACGCCGGTGACGTACGCCGGTAAAAGGGCGCGCCAGATGGGGAACCATTAAGCCGACAAATCCTATCACCCCGGTCAATGCCACCAGTAATGCCGTCGCCAGCGAACAGCAAAGAAACACTTCCGTGCGCAAACGGCGGGTGTTGATGCCCAGCGTGCCGGCGGTCTGTTCGCCCGCCAGTAAGCCGTCCAGCGATCGCCAGCGCAAGGCAATCAATACCACCAGCAACAGCAGCGCTATCAAGGCAAAAATCACATTATCCCAGCGGGCCAGCCCCAGCCCGCCCAGCGTCCAGAACAGTACGCTGCTGGCGGTACGCTGATCGCCGGAAAAAACCAGATAGTTGGTGAAGGCCCCGAATAAAAAAGAGACCGCTAGCCCGCAGATAATCAGCTTTTCGGTGCCTTTTTGCGATTGAGTCATAAAAATAACCAGCACCACGGCAGCAGAGAGCATGCCACCGGCAAAGGAAGACACCGGTAACGTCCAGGCCCCGAGGCTATCACCGAGACGGGTCATCACCAGCACCACGCCGGCGGAGGCGCCAGAGGAGAGGCCAAACAGAAAGGGATCGGCCAAATCGTTGCGGGTTGTGGTTTGCAACAGTGCGCCGACCAACGCCAGGCCAGCCCCCGCCAGCAGCCCAAGCAAGGTGCGTGGCAAACGCAGTTCCAGCACGATGCTTTTGATCATGGGGGGTACATCACCCGGGCCGATGCCCAGCGCGCTTAACACCTGGGCAAGAGAGAGCGACACGCTGCCTTGGGCGACATTGGCGAAGATTAACCCTGCCAATAACAGCGGGGCGAGGGTCCAGGCCAGCCTGAAACGTATTTTTTCCGACATCAGCTAACAGCGGCAGGATAAAGGGCCTGAGCCAGTTTGTGGATCGCCTCAATATTGACCGGCCCCGGTGTTAACGCCTGGTATTTCAATTTCAAATAGCGGTGATGGACCACTGCCGGGGTTTGCTTCATCAGGGGGTGTTGTTCAAGGAAAAGCTGCCGCGCATCGATGCTGTCGGTGGGCTCAGCCTGATAGTCCACCAGAATGATAAATTCAGGCTCTGTCGCCGCCACGCTTTCCCAATTGGTGTTCACCCAGCTGGTGTTCAGGGTATCCATCACGTTTGTTGCCCCAGCGGCTTCAATAATCGCCGTCGGCATGGCGTAGGCCCCGCTGGTGTAGGGCTTTTCTTCGCCGGAATCATAAAGGAACACCCTGACGGGTTTTTGCGTCGCAATTTTGCGATGGATATCTGCCACCTGCCGTTGCCAGCCTGCGACCAGCTTTTCCGCCTGTTCCTGTTTACCAAAGACTTTGCCGAGCCTGATCATATCGTCGTAGAGCAAATCCATACTGGCCCGCGGCCGATGGTTGTCGACGTGGATGCAGCTTTCACTCAACACCAGCGTTTTGATATTGAATTTTGCCAGCGCTTGCGGGGTCACTTCCCCACGAAGACCATAATTCCAGCCGGCGAAGAACAGGTCTGGACTGGCAGCGAGAAGGTTTTCGATCGTCGGGTATTTGGCGGCCAGTTCAGGAATGGTTCCCTGCTGTTGTGTGAATTCAGGGATGTTTTTGTACCAGCCGGAGATCCCTGTCACGCCGACGATAGAAGGCTGGAGCTGCAGGGCAAAGGCCATTTGCGACATATTGATATCTTGAATAATGGCACGCTGCGGCGGGCGTTCAAAGGTCAGGGGCTGGCCGCAGTTGTCCACCGTAACCGGGAAACCAGAGGCCCCGGCGCTTGCCGCGGTGAATGCCAGTAACGCGGCGAGGGTTAACTTTTTCACATCGACTCCAGATTCATTGCACCGAAAGGCTATTGATTGGGCATTACCGTCGGTTGTCTGGCCTGGCGTCAGTGGGGCGGAGGAAGGTCATCCCACTCGGGTAACCCCGTGGGCAAAACGGCAAAACCGAAGTCAATAACCCGGTTTATTGGAAACGGGGGCAACATACCTGAATAATTCGTATGACAAATATAGTTAGATCAAACAATTGTCGATTGTGGAGAATATCGCGGGGATTATGTCGGTAAAGCCTCGAAGAAACGCACAGCTTCGCCGCTTTCCGGATGACGAACCTGCAGCGTTCTCATGCCAAACACCTGTTGCAGGTGCGCCGATTCCAGCACCGTTTCAGGGCGGCCATAACAAAGGATTTTCCCCTCATTGATGATCATCACCTTATCGGAAAAGGGTTGCACCAGCTCGAGATCGTGCAGCACTTTTATCGTGGCTATCTTTTTTTCATGGATCAGCGACAGCAGTTGATGTCGGGCCAGCGGATCGAGATGGTTAGTGGGTTCATCAAGCAATAACAGCACCGGCTGCTGCGCCAATGCTCTGGCGAACCCGGCGCGCTGGCGTTCCCCTCCTGAAAGCTTGCCCAGCGGGTTATGTTGCAGGTGGCCGATACCCACCTCCTCCATCGCTTTTGCAACTATCAGCGCGTGTTGAGATGGCGAATGATCGGCCAGCCAGGGCAGTCGTCCCAGCGCCACATACTCGCTAACCTTAAGCCGCAAATCCGCATCATCGTGCTGGCTCAGCAAGGCGATAGCGCGGGCGCGTTGCTGGGGTTTTAAGCTGGCTAGGGGCTTTCCCTGAAAGAGAATTTCGCCTTCGGTCGGCTTGAGCTCACCGGTCAGTAGCCGCAATAGCGTGGATTTCCCACTGCCGTTCGGGCCGATAATGGTAACGGATTCACCGGGTTGAATACTGAAGCTGGCCCGATCAATTCGCGGGGCTTTCCTTGGGGTCGTCAGGGAAAGATTCTGCACCGACAGCAGGCTGTCGGTGGGCAGGCTGGTCATGAAATATCCTTTTCCGAGCTCAGAAAAATGTCTCAATGGTTTCTATAACGTTGTAATTATCATCAATCACCAACAGCGTCTTCCATTTATCGAAGGTCAGGCAGGGGTGAGAGGTGGCAAACACCAGTATATCTCCAACCTGCACCGGGAAGTCTGCCGGGCAGCTTAACATGGCGTGCTGGTCCATAACCCCCTGGGTGGTCAACTGCTGCACGCCGCTGTCTTGCCGAACCCCGTTGCGGTAATGGGCGATCGGCTGCGGTAATCCGGCGTCGAAAGCCGCGTCTCGCTTGCCAAAATTGACGATAACCCGGCCCGGCTCCGGCACCGACTGTACCAGCGCTATCAATTCCAATGCCGAGGTTAGCTCCCCCGCCAGATCGCAGGCGTAGCTATCGCGGGCCAGCACCGCATTTTGCGCGTCCTGATAAATTCCCCGATCGTGGGTGATGTAACAGCCGGGGCGGATCACCCGACGGCAGTTTTCCGGCAGCGACTCTTCACCCCAAACGCGGCAAACCACGTCATACCAGGAAGAGCCCGCACCGGTGAGGATTGCTTCTTCACCGCTGAGCAGACGTTGCCGGTGCAGTTCACGCAGCAAGCCGGCGGCGTCACGCAGGAACCGTTCGATTTTACTCTGGGCGTCGTCGCCGTGCATCACGCCTTCATATAGCTCGATACCCTGTAAGCGCAGCCCTGGCAGCCCGGCGATATCCTGCGCCAGTTGCTCGGCTTGTGCCACGCTACGGCAGCCGCAGCGGCCACCGGGCACGCCCAGCTCTAACAGGACATCCAGAGTTTGCCCATGCTGGCTGAAAAACGCCGAGAGGGCTTGCGCATTGCTCAGGCTGTCGATGCAGCAAAGGAAAAGGGTGGAGGGATGTTGCGCTTTCAATTCGGCAACGAGTCGCATATTGGCCTTGCCGACCAGTTGGTTGGCCATCAGCACCCGGGGTACGCCCGCCTCCATTGCCACCTTCGCCTGCCAGGCGGAACCGACGCCCACCGCCCAGGCGCCCTGGGCTACCTGACGCTGGAAGATCCAGGGGGTCATGGTGGTTTTACCGTGCGGGGCCAGCGAGACGCCGCGTGCATCGGCATAGTTTTGCATCCAGGCGATATTGTTTTCCAGGCTGCTGAGCTTGATCACCGCGGCCGGCAGGCAGACATCTTCGTTAAGCAGGTTTGCCGGCGCAGACGGGTCACTGCGCAGCACGGCGGCCTTATTGGTAACGGTGAAATCTTTTTGGTATTTCATAACATTATCCTTTGGGTGCTCTATCTTTTTTAAATTGGGGTATCTTGATTTATTTCTTTGATTTTAATTGTATTTAAATATTATTTTTTTATTTTAGGGTACAAAGTATCATTTTTAACGCTGATTTTTGTGTAGTCTTCCACTGTTTTCTTGCATTGTAAATGACAAAATTTAATCACTATGGGGTGAGGCGATGGGTGTGGATATCGACATTATCTCGCGCATTACAGAGCTTTTTATTGAGCTGAGCAGCGCCGAAAAACGTATCGCGCAATTCATTCTGGACGAGGCGGACGCGGTGACCGCTTTGCCGATTGCCGAGCTGGCCCGGCAGGCCAACGTCAGCCAGGCCTCGATCACGCGCTTCGCCAAAACGCTGGGCTGCCGTGACGTGCGGGACCTTAAGGTCAAGCTGGCGCAGTCGTTGGCGGTGGGGCAACGGTTTATCCATGAAGAACCGGACCTGGAAGGGATCCAGGGGATTTACGAAACCATCATCAATGTCCTGACGATTAACCGCCGGACGATCGATGAGCCGGCGCTGGCCAAAGCGGTGGAGTGGCTCAGCGACGCGCGGCAAATTCTGGCCATTGGCATGGGGGGCGGTTCGACCATTTGTGCCGCTGAGGTACAGCACCGCCTGTTTCGGCTCGGGCTGCCGGTGACCGCGCAAAGCGACGGCTTGCTGGTGCGCATGATGGCGGCGGCGGTGGCCAGGCAGGATGTGGTGGTGGCGCTGTCGCTGGGCGGCTACACGCAGGAAGTGGTGGAAAGCGCGGCGATTGCTCGCCAGTACGGGGCCAAAGTAGTGGCCATCACGCCGGCAGGAACGCCGCTGGCGGCGCAGGCCGACGTGCTGTTGGCGCTGGTGGTGCGGGAAAATGATTACATCTATAAACCCAGTACTTCGCGCTACGCCATGTTGGCGATGGTCGACGTGCTGGCGACGGCGCTGGCCATGGCGAATAAACGCCAGTCCCGGGACCGTCTGCGCCGCATCAAGCTGGCGCTGGACAGTCACCGTGGAGGAGAAGATCGGCAGCCGCTGGGGGACTGAGTCGCTGCCCCAAGACACTAACCTGAGGATGATGATTCATGCGGTATCAGTATCTGATTAAAAATGTCACGGTGATCGACGGCAGCGGCGGGCCGCAATACCGTGCCGATGTGGCGGTGAAAGACGATCGGATTGCGGCGATCGCACCCGCCATAGAGGCTGAAGCGGAGGTGGTGATCGACGGCCGGGGGCGGGTGCTGTCGCCGGGGTTTATCGACGTACATACTCACGACGACACCAACGTGATCCGCATGCCCGAGATGCTGCCGAAGATATCCCAGGGGGTGACCACGGTGATTGTCGGCAACTGTGGCATCAGCGCTGCCGGGGCGGTAATCAAAACCAGCGTGCCCGATCCAATGAACCTGCTGGGAGAAAAAGCGCATTTCGTTTACCCCACGATTGCCGATTATCGTCAGCAGGTCGAGGCCGCGACGCCGGCGGTGAATGTGGCGACGCTGATCGGGCACACCACGCTGCGCAGTAACCAGATGGACGACCTGTTTCGCCCGGCTAATGCCGAGGAAATCTGCGCCATGCGTGAGCAGCTGCGTGCCGCGTTGCAACAGGGCGCTTTGGGGCTGAGCACCGGTCTGGCGTATGCCTCGGCGTTCTCTGCCCCCACGCAAGAGGTGATGGCATTGGCGGAAGAGCTGGCGGGTGAGCAGGGGATTTACACCACTCACCTGCGTTCTGAATTTGAGCCCATACTCGAGGCAATGGAGGAGGCATTCCACATTGGCCGCCATGGCCGGGTGCCGGTGGTGATTTCGCACCACAAATGCGCCGGGGCGAAAAACTGGGGCCGCACGCAGGAAACACTCAAGCTGTTCGACAGGGTGCGCCAGACGCAGGACGTGTCCTGCGACTGTTACCCTTATTCCGCCAGTTCATCGACGCTGGATTTAAAACAGATCACCGATGAGTTCGATATCGTCATCACCTGGTCCGAACCGCACCCGGAAATGGCGGGGCAATCCTTGCGGGACATCGCCGGGGCCTGGTCAATGAGCCTGCATGAGGCCGGCAAACGGCTGATGCCGGCGGGGGCGATTTATTACAACATGGACGAGCAGGATGTGCGCCGGGTATTGCGCTATCCGCTGACCATGGTGGGATCGGATGGCTTGCCGAACGATCCGATGCCGCACCCGCGCCTGTGGGGCGCTTTTCCCCGCGTGCTGGGCCACTACAGCCGCGATGAAGGTTTGTTCCCGCTCACGGTGGCGGTGCACAAAATGAGCGGTATGTCGGCGGCGCGTTATCAGCTGCCGCAGCGTGGGCTGATCAAAACAGGGTACTACGCCGATCTGGTATTGTTTGACGCATTGAAAGTGAAAGACAGCGCGACGTTCAGCCAACCGCAGCAACCCGCCGCAGGGATCGATGCGGTGTGGGTGAACGGCGTACTGAGTTATCAACATCAGGCCGTGACCGGCCTGCGCGCCGGGCGGTTTTTGTGCCGTCAGGGCAACACAATCGACAGGAGCAAGGCATGACGATCAAAAGATACGGCATTGACGGCGGAACCGGAACCGGTGGACAGCATCTGCCCTTTTCCCGCGCGGTAGAAGCCGGTGGCTGGTTGTACATTTCCGGCCAAACGCCGATGAAAGATGGTGAAGTGGTGGAGGGGGGAATTATCGATCAGTCTCGCCTGGCGATCCAAAACTGCCTGGATATTATGGCGGAAGCGGGATATGGCCTGGAAGACGTGGTGCACGTTAAGGTCATTCTGACTGATGCGCGTTACTTCCAGTCATTCAATAAAGTCTTTCGCGAGTTCTTTGCCGCTCACCCCCCGGCACGGATTTGCGCGGTCGCCGATCTGGTGGTGGATTGCAAGGTTGAAGTGGATATCACCTGCTATAACGCCGCACGTATTCCCCGCTAGAGCGCTTGCCGATTAAAGGGGGGGGGGAAGCCACCCTCAGACCGCAGACAAACCCGCATAAGGGTTAAACCGGTAGGGGTCGAACATGTCGACCCGATTTAACCGATTGATTATGCGATAGGGCGCAGCATGCAGCGCCCTTACTACGAAACTTGGGAGCACTTTGCCAGTGGCCTTAGGGGAAAAATCTCCCTTAATCATCATTTCACCAGGCGGTGGAGCTCCGTGGCGCGAGTCGGTTATTTGCTGACGCGATCGTAGTAGACCATGTCGGCGTTCAGACCCTGCTGATAGCCTTTGACGTTATCGCGCAGCACCACTTCGGTTTTCGCCTGATCGATAAAGACATACGGCGAACTGCGTTGCAGCTCTTGCTGCATGGCAGTGTACAGCGCGGTGCGCTTGGCGGGATCGGCTTCGGCCACCGCCGCCAGCGTTTGCTGGTTCAACTGTGGGATCTGCCAGCCGTTGAGGCCTGCGACCGTGCTGGTCTTGCCGTCGTTATAGGCGAAGGCGCTGGCGTTGGAGTGGGCGTCGAAATAGTCCGGGATCCACAGGCGGATCGCCGCCTGATGCTGTCGGGCGCGTACCCGCGAATAAACCTGGCTGCCGGCGGCCGGCAACAGTTCCACCTTCACGCCGCCTTCGGCAAAGCTGGCCTGCAACGCCTGAGCAATAGTAATAAACGGCGGTTTGTTCTCGACGTCCAGCGTCAGCGAGGCATTGGTGATACCGGCCTTGGCCAGAATGGCCTTGGCTTTGGCCGGATCGAAACTGAACGGATTGTCTTTCAGCGCGCCCGGCAAGCCGACCGGCAGGAAGCTCTGGTGCACAAAATACTGGCCCTTCAGCAGGTCTTTAGTGATGCCCTGATAGTCGATCAGATAGCGCGCCGCTTCCCAGAACGCCGGGTTTTTCAACAGCGGATTGGCAGTATTGCCGGTGTTGAACACCAGGTAATTCTGCTCGGCAGAGGGGATTTCCAGCACCTTCACGCCCGGCTGATTTTTCAGCGCCACGGTTTGGTCCGGGCCCAGTTCGCGCGCCACATCAGCGTCACCTTGCTGGATCAACAGGCGGCGAGTGGCGGAGTCCGGCACGCTTTTAATGATGATGCTTTTCAGCAGTGGCTTGCTGCCCGGCGACGTCGGGTTGGCGTCCAGCACAATCGCCTGATGCGGTTGATAGACGCGCATTTTAAATGGCCCGCTGCCGGCGGAGTGCATTTTCAGCCAGGCATTGCCGTAGTCGCCGTCTTTGGCGTTAGGCTGCACCGCCTTGCTGTCGACGATCGAGGCGATCGGCGTGGAGAGAATATTCAGCGCCACCGCAGGACTGACGTTCGCCGTCCAGCTCAGTTGCAGGCTGTGGTCGTCGATTTTTTTCAGCTGTGCGTCGATGTTGTCCGGCTGCCAGCCGAGAACGTTGAGGATAAACGCCGGTGACTTGTTCATCTTCACCGCGCGGCTAAAGGAAAAGATCACGTCATCGGCGGTCAGCGGGTTGCCGGAGGCGAAGGTCGCCTGCGGACGCAGTTTGATGGTCAGGGTTTTGGCCGCGGCGTCGCCCTGCCAGCTTTCCGCCAGCACCGGTTCCACTTTTGCCGGATCGTCGCGATCCGCCTGCACCAGCCGCTGATATAGGCTGGGGACGGTCTGGATACTCGACAGCTCGTTGGCCTCCGCCGGATCCAGGCTGACGATATCGTCGAGCGATTGCACGACCACCAGCGTATTGGGCGGGGTGGCGGCCAGCGCGGAGGAGGACAGGGCGGCAAGCATTAACAGCGGCAGGACTTTGGCTTTCATCGATGTTTTCCCTTGAATGTACGGCAAGAAATTATTGTTATCGTTTGTTTTCACGGCGTTTTCGCCGCCAGAATGCCACGGTAGAGTCTTTGTCGGCGGCTGACAAAGGCCAATCGGCTATTTGATATGCTTAAAATATATTAGACGGAAAAGGCGGGAGGGGGACGCAGCGTGCTGGATCACTGCGCCCCGGCAATGCAGATTAAAACGTTTCGCTCAGGGTGGCGACCATCACCGCCTTGATGGTGTGCAGGCGGTTCTCGGCCTGATCGAACACCACGCTGTGTGCAGATTCGAACACCTCATCGGTGACTTCCATGCCGCCGTGCAGCCCGTATTGTTCGGCCATTTGCTTACCGAGCGTGGTCTGGTCGTCGTGAAACGCCGGCAGGCAGTGCAGGAATTTGACGTTCGGGTTACCGGTCAGTTTCACCATCGCCATATTGACCTGATAAGGCTTCAGCAGCGCGATACGCTCCTGCCAGGTTTCTTTCGGCTCGCCCATCGATACCCACACGTCGGTATACAGAAAGTCCGCGTCCTTCACCCCTTCGGCAATGTCTTCGGTCAGGGTGATCTTGGCGCCGGTCTGTTTTGCCAATGCCTGGCACTCTGCCACCAGCTCCGGCTGTGGCCAGCAGGCCTTCGGCGCCACCAGCCGCAGGTCCATGCCCGCCAGGGCGGCAGCTTCCAGCAGGGTGTTGCCCATGTTGTTGCGGGTGTCGCCAAGGTAGGCGAGCTTCACCTCGCTCAGCGGCTTGCCCGGTAGGTGCTCCTGTACGGTCAGCAGATCCGCCAGCAACTGGGTCGGATGGAACTCGTTGGTCAACCCGTTCCACACCGGTACGCCGGCATGGTTGGCCAGGGTTTCCACCAGCGCCTGACTATAACCGCGGTATTGAATACCGTCATACATCCGGCCCAGCACCCGGGCGGTGTCTTTCATCGACTCTTTATGGCCGATCTGGCTGCCGCTTGGGCCCAGATAGGTGACCTGAGCACCCTGATCGAAAGCGGCAACTTCGAAAGAGCATCGGGTACGGGTCGAGTCTTTTTCGAAGATGAGCGCAATGTTTTTGCCCTGCAGGTGGCGTTTTTCCTGGCCTTTCCGCTTGGCCTGCTTTAACTCGGCCGAAAGCTGCAGCAGCGCCTGAAGCTCCGCCGGGGTGAAATCCATTAACCTTAGGAAGTGACGTTTGTAGAACGGTTTTATGCTACTCATTGCCGTGTATCCTGATTGTTGTTATTGAATTAAAATTCACTTTATATGTATGAATATTCAATTTCAACCCCGTGGGAGAAATCTTTCACGTTTATCGTGGAAGCAATGCCGACGGTGTGTGAAAATAGAAGGAATACAGGCCATTTGACTTGAGGATATAGGCATGGCAAACCGCGAACAGCTAGAAGAACAACGTGAAGAGACCCGCCTGATCATCGAAGAACTGCTGGAAGACGGCAGCGATCCGGAAGCGCTCTACACTATCGAACACCACCTTTCTGCTGAGAAGTTTGAAGTGCTGGAGCAGGCCGCCGTTGAAGCCTTCAAGTTGGGCTACGAAGTGACCGACGCCGAAGAGCTGGAAGTGGAAGACGGTACCCTGGTGATGTGCTGTGACGTGATCAGCGAAATCGGTCTCAACGCCGAGCTGATCGACACTCAGGTAGAGCAGCTGGTGGCGTTGGCGGCACGTTGCGGCGTCAACTACGACGGTTGGGGCACCTACTTTGAAGATCCGAACGGCGAAGAAGGTGACGACGACGAAGAAGAAGGTGACTTCATCGACGAAGACGACGACGGTAAACGCCATTAATTAATCTTGTGGGCCGGCGCTCGCCGGCCCCGCCTATCCCGCCGTTTTTCAAGCCGCAGCGCTAGCTGTAACTTGAAATGCATAGGGCAGTTGAAGCAGATGAAATACCAATCCCTGTTAGCCCCCATTTTAAACTTCCTGCATTGCGAAACCCCAGACGCCTGGATCGACGCCGCCCGTCGTCCGGAAAACCTGCCGCTGTTGCTGACCGACCATATGGTGTGCGAGCTGAAAGCGGCGCAAACCGGCATGTGGCTAATCCGCCGTTACGTGGCAGACAAGGAGAGCGGCGATGCCTTGTTGGCGCTGCTAAGGCCTTATGAAGCGTTTCTGCATGAAGCGCAGGGCGTGCCGGAAGCCTTGTTCCAGCAAAACAATTTCACCCGCAAGATCTTGCCTAAGAACGGCTCGGCCTACGGCCAGGATCTGGCGGACAAGATGGTGTTGCTGATCAAAGAAGAGCTGCATCATTTCTCGCAGGTGCTGGAGATCATGCTGGCGCGGCAGATCCCGTATAAGAAGATCACCGCCAGCCGCTATGCCAAAGGCATGATCCGCGAGATCCGCACCCACGATCCGGCCACGCTGATTGATAAGCTGATTTGCGGTGCCTATATCGAAGCCCGCTCCTGCGAGCGCTTTGCCCGGTTGGCACCGCATCTGGACGACGAGTTAAACCGTTTCTACGTTTCGCTGCTGCGCTCCGAAGCGCGCCACTATCAGGATTACCTGCAGCTTGCCGAACAGATAGCCGGTGGCGACATCAGTGAGCGGGTGGCCCATTTCGGCCGCATTGAAGCAGAGCTTATCCAAACGCCGGACAGCGAGTTCCGCTTCCACAGCGGCGTGCCCGCCTTCGCCTGATAGCCGGGCGCCCGCGCAACTCAGTTACGCCGGTGCGCCCAGCAGCAAATCCACCGCTTTTTCCGCCAGCATAATGGTCGGCGCATTGGTATTGCCGCTGGTGACCTGCGGCATCACCGAGCAGTCGATCACCCGCAGTCGCTCAAAACCGTGCACCCGCAGTTGCAGATCGGTCACCGAGTCCTGCGGCGATTGGCCCATGCGGCAACTGCCTACCGGGTGATAAACCGTCTTGCAGAAGTTGCGCACAAACTCCTCCAGCTGGGCGTCAGCGTTCAACCACGCCGGCTGCGGCATCAGCAGATCTTTGATCAGCGGCTTGAGGGCCGCGGTTTGCAGAAAGCGCAGGCCGAATTTCACCGCGCGCACGCTGCCGGCCAGATCTTCCGGATGACCGAGGTAATTGGCGTGTAGCTTCACCGGATCGCGCGGATCGCGGCTGCGCAGCAGGACTTCCCCTCGTGCCTTGGGCTGCAGATAACCGACCTTGAGCGTGAAACCGTGGATATTGGGCAGCGGTTCGCCGGGCACGTCGTCCCAGCTGTCGAGCATCGGCAGGAAGTGGATTTGCACGTCGGGCCGGCCGTCACCCTGGCTGTCGGTGAAGGCGGCACCTTCCAGTACGTTGGAGCTCAGCACGCCGCTGCGAAACGCCAGCCATTCGGTGCCGTGGCGTAGCGCCTGCAGCCCGCGATCGGCACCGTAGAGGCTGATCGGTTGCTGGGTGCTGACGTTGATCGACATATGCAGGTGATCGTGGAAGTTCTTGCCCACCGGCAGATCGGCGAGCGGGGTTATGCCCAACTGTTGCAGATGTTCGCGTGGCCCAATGCCTGACAGCATCAGGATCTTCGGCGATCCTACCGCGCCGGCGCTGAGGATCACTTCCTTTGCCGCATGCGCGGTGACTTCGGCACCGCCGTTTTGGCTATACACCACGCCGGTGGCGATGTTGTTGTCCAATACCACTCGGTGCACCAGCGCATTCAGTTTCACCACCAGACGTTGGTCGTTGCGCACCGCTTTCAGGTAGGTGCGTGCAGTGCTGGCGCGCTCGCCGTTATGGGTGGTGGTCTGATAGAAGCCGACGCCGTGCTGGCTGTCGCCGTTGAAATCGTTGCGGTAGGGCAGGTCCAGCTCCTGGCCGGCGCGGATAAACGCCATGCTGAGCGGGTGTCGGTAGCGGTTCTCGCTGACCGGCAGCAGGCCCTCACCGCCGTGATAGGCGTCGGACAGGCTCTCGTTGGCCTCGGCACGTTTGAAATAGGGTAGCACGTCCTGATAGCCCCAGCCGACGCAGCCGTAACGTTCGGCCCACTCGTCGTAATCCTGCCGCTGGCCACGGATATAGATCATGCCGTTGACCGAGCTGCTGCCGCCCAACACCTTGCCCTGGGCGATCTGCATGCGGCGGTTGTTGGCGTGCGGCTCGGGTTCGGTTTCGTAGGGCCAGCTTTTTTTGGCGATGATTTTCGCCACGCCGGCCGGCATCTTGATGAATAAATTATTGTCGTCGCCACCGGCTTCCAGCAGTAACACCCGCGCCTGAGTGCGGCGGATCAACTGCGCTGCCAGTACGCAGCCGGCGGAACCTGCGCCGACAATGATGTAATCAAAAGCGTTTTCCGACATGACTGCTCCCTGTGCGATTACGGCATGAGCCTGTCATGGCAGAGTATCGCAAGCGGACGGTAGGTCAATTTCAAATCGTTAATTTGTTAATGAATATCACATAAATTGTTTTTAATTTTTATCAACTAATTGATTTAAATATATAAAAAATAAAATGTTCATATTAATATTTTTTGTGGTTTGCGTGGCAGTGACGATGCCGGAGCGAAAAATACGCGGTGATAAATATCCGGCGCATTGTTTCTAAACGGAATATTAAATATGAGATTTATCCGAGCGGGAAAGAGGATGTCAGCACAAAAATGCTGCTATATGATGAGCCACTCTGTGGTTGGATAAGATATTAAGAAATATGGACATTTCGATTAATAAATCTAATTATTTAAAAGGGATTGCCATCATATTGATGCTGATCCATCACCTGTTTGCCTACCCGATCCGAATTAGCCCGGATATCCCGGTCTATCATATTGTTAACAGCGTTGATCTTGAAATGTATCTTGGTCTGTTCGGCAAGATTTGCGTTTCGATGTTTCTGTTTCTGTCCGGTTACGGGTTTTCGCTGAAAAAAGAAGTGTCGTTTCACTATATTTGGGGAAAGCTGAAGAATTTATATATCAGCTATTGGATAGTGTTATTTATCTTTGTCCCTATCGGCATTTTCTTCTTTCCCGGAGAAAGGTATAGCCTTTCCCTGCCGCTGTTTCTCGAAAACCTGATTGGCATTAAATCCACGTATAACAGCGAGTGGTGGTTCTTCAAACTCTATGTGCTGTACGTGCTTTCTCTGCCGCTGTTGTCGCGGCTGAATATCTACCCTCTGCTGGGGTTGCTGGTTCTGGCGGCGCTGTGCGGCAGAGGGCTACAGTATTTCGCCTGGGCGCCTGAAATCTTGATCGAATATTGCACCTGGCTACTGCCTTTCGGCTTTGGCATGGTGTTTGGCCGCAGCAAGCAAATGCCGGCGGACTTCTGGCTGTCGAAGCTGATTGTTACCCTGAGCCGCACCCATCCGCTGATCTTGCTGATGGTGACGGTGGCGGTGTTTATCGTCGCCCATAATCCGGGGCTGCTGCTGGTGACGCCGCTGTTTATCATCGCGATGATGAAAACCGCAGACGGGCTGGGCAGCACGGTGAATCGGGCGGTGGGCGAGCTGGGCAAGCATTCGATGTACATGTGGCTGACCCACAGCTTCTACTGCTATTACTTCACTCAAAAGCTGATTTTTGCGCCACGCTATACGCCGCTGATCCTGCTGCTGCTGATTGTGGTGTCCTATCTGACCAGCCTGGTGCTGAGCCGGATTGAGCTGGCGATCAAGGGCAGGGTAACGGCGTAGGGAGGCTGAATGCTGCGCCCGTGATGACCGCGGGCGCAGCAGCAAGATTAAAGCGTTTTCAGCATGGTGACTTCGCAGTCGACGTGGCCGGTGGTGCCCATGGCGTGGTCGATATGTTCGAAGCCCAGATGCTCGTACAGGCCGATGGCCTGCGTCAGGCTGGCGGTGGTTTCCAAATAACAACAGCGGAAGCCCTGTTGACGGGCAAACTCCAGTGCCTGCAGCGCCAGGCGTTTTGCCAGGCCCTGGCCGCGCAAAATCGGCAGGAAATACATTTTCTGTAATTCGCAAATATCGTCGTCACCGCCCTGCAGCGGGGCCACGCCGCCACCGCCGGCAATCCGGCCATCGACTTCTATCACCCAATAAGCGCTGCGTGGCAGGCTGTATAGCTGATACAAGACGTCCAGATTGGGGTCGGAAACGGTATAGCCTTTGTCCGCCGTCAGGCCGTGCTCGGCAGAGACTTCGCGAATGACATTAGCAATAGCGGCATTATCGTCAGCCGTTATTGGGCGCACCAGAAGACGTACTGGGGTTGCTGTTGTCATAGTTACACTCGCCATAAAAAGAACCCGAAGGGCTCCGGAATATCGTTTTTTGTGCAGACAAAAACGCGCCGGGGTTATATCTCGGCGGCGTCCATGCAGCTTTAATATCTTGTAATAACATCTATACCCTTCATCTTTCAAGCTGCAGATGTGTTGGCTGCGTTTTCTTACCCCAGTCACTTACTTATGTAAGCTCCTGGGGCTTCGCTCACTTGCCGCCTTCCTGCATCTCGAAATCTATTGGGTATTTATATGGCTGATGCAACGGCGATAAAAAAACAGCGGGGAAATCCCCGCTGTTTTTCAACTGTTGCAGTGAACCGAAAGATTACAGCGCGGTGATGGTCGCCTGCTGTTCCTGCAGCTTCACTTTACCTTCTTTGCAGGCTGCCAGACGTTCGCGCTCTTTGGCGACCACGGCTTCCGGCGCGCGCGCTACAAAGCCTTCGTTGGCCAGCTTGCCTTCGATCGAGGCGATTTCTGCATCCAGCTTGCCCATCTCTTTCGACAGACGCGCGATTTCGGCGTCTTTATCGATAAAGCCGGCCATAGGGATCAGCAGCTCGGCGCCGTCCACCAGTTTGGTGACCGATACCGGGCCTTTGTCACCCGCAGGCAGCAGGGCGATAGACTCCAGACGCGCCAGACGCTCAATAAAGCTCTGGTTCTCCTGCACGCGACGCTGAGCGTCGGCACTGCAGTTGCGCAGCAGCACTTCCAGCTGTTTGCTCGGAGCGATATTCATCTCGGCGCGGATGTTACGCACCGCGGTGATCGCCTGCTTGATCCATTCCAGATCGTTCAGCGCCTGCGCGTCTTCCAACGCGGCGTCGTACTCTGGGAAGGGTTGCAGCATGATGGTGTCTGCGGTTTCGCCGGTCAGGGTTTTCACGCGCTGCCAGATGGTTTCGGTAATGAACGGGATCACCGGGTGCGCCAGGCGCAGCAGGGCTTCCAGCACGGTGATCAGCGTGTGGCGGGTACCGCGCTGTTCCGCTTCGCTGCCGTTGCTCACGACCGGCTTGGTCAGCTCCAGGTACCAGTCACAGAACTGGTTCCAGGTGAATTCGTACAGGATGTTGGCGGCCAGATCGAAGCGGTAGGTGTCCAGCGCTTCGCGGTATGCCTTCACCGTACGGTTGAATTCGGCCAGGATCCAGCGGTCCGCCAGCGACAGCACTTTCTCGCCGCCGTTGAAGCCGCAGTCCTGACCTTCCGCGTTCATCAGTACGAAGCGGCTGGCGTTCCACAGCTTGTTACAGAAGTTGCGGTAGCCTTCCAGACGCTTCATATCCCAGTTGATGTCACGGCCGGTAGAGGCCAGCGCCGCCAGGGTGAAGCGCAGGGCGTCGGTGCCGTGCGGCTCGATGCCGTTCGGGAACTGCTTCTCGGTGCGCTTGCGGATTTTCTCCGCCAGCTGCGGCTGCATCATGTTGCCGGTGCGTTTTTCCAGCAGGTCTTCCAGCGAGATGCCGTCAACCATGTCCAGCGGGTCGATCACGTTGCCTTTCGACTTGGACATCTTCTGCCCTTCGTCGTCGCGGATCAGACCGGTCATGTAGACCGTCTTGAACGGAACCTGCGGCTTGCCGTTTTCGTCCTTCATGAAGTGCATGGTCAGCATGATCATGCGCGCAATCCAGAAGAAGATGATGTCGAAGCCGCTGACCATCACACTGGTCGGGTGGAAGGTTTTCAGCGCGTCGGTCTGCTCTGGCCAGCCCAGGGTAGAGAAGGTCCACAGGCCGGAAGAGAACCAGGTGTCCAGCACGTCTTCGTCCTGAGTCAGCACCACGTCGGCGCCCAGGTTGTTTTCGCTGCGTACTTCTTCTTCGCTGCGGCCCACGTAGACTTTGCCGTTCACGTCGTACCAGGCCGGGATACGGTGACCCCACCACAGCTGACGAGAGATACACCAGTCCTGAATGTCGCGCATCCAGCTGAAGTACATGTTTTCGTACTGCTTCGGCACGAACTGAATTTCGCCTTGCTCAACCGCTTCCACCGCCACTTTCGCCAGCGGTGCGGTACGTACGTACCATTGGTCGGTCAGCATGGGTTCGATCACCACGCCGCCGCGGTCGCCGTAAGGCACCGTCAGGTCGTGCGGTTTGATCTCGTCGAGCAGGCCCAATTCGTCAAAGGCGGCAACCACCGCTTTACGCGCCGCGAAACGCTCCAGGCCACGGAACTGGGCCGGGATTTCGTTGCAGTAATCGGTGCAGATTTCGCCGAGGGTGTTGAACACTTCCGCTTCCTGGCGGATATCGCCGTCGAAAGTCAGAATGTTGATCATCGGCAGGCCGTGACGTTTACCGACTTCGTAGTCGTTAAAGTCGTGCGCCGGGGTGATTTTCACGCAGCCGGTGCCTTTTTCCATATCGGCGTGCTCGTCACCGACGATGCGGATGCGACGGCCCACCAGCGGCAGAATGATTTCTTTGCCGATCAAATCTTTGTAGCGCGGGTCTTCCGGGTTTACCGCTACGCCGGTATCACCGAGCACGGTTTCCGGACGGGTGGTGGCGACCACCAGGTAATCTTTGCCTTCGGCAGTTTTGGCGCCGTCAGCCAGCGGGTAGCGCAGGTGCCACATGGAGCCTTTGGACTCGCGGTTTTCCACTTCCAGGTCGGAGATGGCGGTGCGCAGTTTCGGATCCCAGTTCACCAGGCGTTTGCCGCGGTAGATCAGATCTTCTTTGTGCAGACGGACAAACACTTCGCGTACCGCGTTGGACAGGCCTTCGTCCATGGTGAAGCGCTCGCGCTCCCAGTCCACGGAGTTGCCCAGGCGACGCATCTGGCGGGTGATGGTGCCGCCGGATTCCGCTTTCCACTGCCAGATTTTGTCGATGAACGCATCGCGGCCATAGTCATGGCGAGTTTTGTTTTCTTCTGCGGCGATCTTGCGCTCAACCACCATCTGGGTGGCGATACCGGCATGGTCGGTACCGGCCTGCCACAGGGTATTTTTACCCTGCATGCGCTGGTAACGGATCATGGTGTCCATGATGGTCTGCTGGAAAGCGTGACCCATGTGCAGGCTGCCGGTAACGTTCGGCGGCGGGATCATGATGCAGAAGCTTTCCTGGCTGGTATCACCGTTTGGCTTGAAGTAACCCTGGTTTTCCCAGTGATCGTACAGCTTCTGTTCGATCTCTTTCGGGTCGTATGCGGTATCGAGATGACTGTTTGTCTTTTCCATTTTATATCGTTGTTCAGTGAGTTGGCGGCGTTGCCGTGGTCAAATGGAAGCCGACGCTGCGATAGGCTTTATATCGGTCGCGCGCCAACTGTTTTAAGGTGTCTTCGTAAGGGACGAAGTCTACCACTTCATGGAAAGCAGTAGCAAAATCTGCAAACTGCGGCAGCAGGGCGATCAGCAGATCGCGCGGTGAGTTGCCGCGTTTGCCGGGCCAGCACAGCTCGACCGGGGCACCGTAGTGCGGCCCTTCGCCGGCCAGATTGTGCGGCACGAACTGGTGCGGATCGCGCTGCCACAGCGCTTCGTCCAGCCGCTGGGCCTGTTCCTGGCTTTCGCAGGCGATCAACACCCGCTTGCCGGAGCGCCAGCGTTCGGCGGCAACGGCGCAGGCCACGGCCTCATGCGCGCTGAGCGCACCTGCCGGTTCCGCATGTTCAATTAAATAGAACGTAGCCTGTTTCATATAACCCCTTCATCTTTCAAGCTGCAGCCGTGTTGGCTGCCCTCCCTCACCCCAGTCACTTACCCGTGTAAGCTCCTGGGGATTCTCTCGGTTGCCGCCTTGCTGCAACTCGAAAGCTATTGGGTTTATAAAATTGTGCAGCATTACTAAAAACACAAGGGTACAGCATGCTGTACCCTTGGGGATTATACCTGAATTACCGCTCAGATTTAATCGTCGCCGTTCAGCCCCGCGCGATTGAGCAGGAACTGCGCCAGCATCGCTACCGGACGACCGGTTGCGCCTTTGGCTTTGCCGGAACGCCAGGCGGTGCCGGCGATATCCAGGTGCGCCCAGCTGTACTTGCGGGTAAAGCGCGACAGGAAGCAGGCTGCGGTAATAGCCCCGCCCGGACGGCCGCCAATGTTTGCCATATCGGCAAAATTGGAGTCCAACTGCTCATAGTACTCGTCGGACATCGGCAAGCGCCACGCGCGGTCACCGGCCTGTTCGGACGCGCCGATCAGTTCGTGTGCCAGCGGGTTGTGGTTCGACATCAGGCCGGTGATGTGGTGGCCCAACGCAATCACGCAGGCGCCGGTCAGGGTAGCAACGTCAATCACCAGCTCCGGATCGAAACGCTCAACGTAGGTCAGGGTGTCGCACAGCACCAGGCGGCCTTCGGCGTCGGTGTTCAACACCTCGACGGTCTGGCCGGACATGGTGGTCAGCACGTCGCCCGGACGGTAAGCGCTGCCGCCCGGCATGTTTTCACAGCCTGCCAGTACGCCGATCACGTTCAGCGGCAGGTTCAATTCCGCCACCACGCGCATCACGCCGTACACGGTGGCGGCGCCACACATGTCGTACTTCATCTCGTCCATGCTGTCGGCAGGTTTGATCGAGATACCGCCGGAGTCGAAGGTCAGCCCTTTACCCACCAGCACAATCGGCTTGGCGTCCGGGTTCGGGTTGCCTTTATATTCCATCACCGACATCAGCGATTCGTTCTGCGACCCTGCGCCAACCGCCAGATAGGCGTTCATCCCCAGCTCTTTCATCTGCTGTTCGCCGATGACGCGGGTGGTGATGTTGGTGCTGAAGGCATCCGCCAGTTGACGAGCCTGAGAGGCCAGGTAGCCGGCGTTACAGATGTTCGGCGGCATATTGCCGAGATCTTTCGCTGCCTTGATACCGGAAGAGACGGCCAGACCGTGCTGGATAGCGCGTTCACCGCTGGTGAGCTCACGGCGGGTCGGCACATTGAACACCATTTTGCGCAGCGGACGGCGCGGCTCCACTTTATTGCTTTTCAGCTGATCGAAGGTGTAGAGCGTTTCTTTTGCGGTTTCCACCGCCTGGCGCACCTTCCAGTAAGTGTTGCGGCCTTTCACGTGCAGCTCGGTCAGGAAGCAGACCGCTTCCATGGAGCCGGTATCGTTAAGGGTATTGATGGTTTTTTGAATCACCTGTTTGTACTGGCGTTCATCGAGCTCGCGCTCTTTGCCACAGCCAATCAACAGGATGCGTTCGGAGAGAATGTTAGGCACATGGTGCAGCAGTAACGTCTGCCCGACTTTACCTTCCAGTTCGCCACGGCGCAGCAAAGCGCTGATATAACCATCACTGATTTTGTCGAGTTGTTCTGCGATAGGGGACAAGCGGCGCGGTTCGAAAACGCCGACTACAATACAGGCACTGCGCTGTTTTTCCGGGCTACCGCTTTTTACACTGAACTCCATGCACTCTCCTGAATCTTAAAGACAAAGGCAGGCGCTACGGCTAGAATAACGTACTCCGTAACGATCTCCCGCCATTGAGTTAACTAACTATGTTAACCTGAACGGCGTAAATTGCTCTGTTTTGGCGACTATAAGTAAGTTCCTATAGGACACCCAAATGCTAGATGTTGTAATACTATTTTAGCTGTGTTGGTTGCCATATGATGAGAATAAATGGCGGATTAGCGATGAAACTATCGATTTTCCTGCAAAAAGACAAGTTTTCACAGGCGTAATAAGCGTGATCATCATAAGATATCTGGTACGGGAAACGCTAAAGAGCCAAATCGCGATCCTTTTCATCCTGCTTCTGATCTTCTTTTGTCAGAACCTGGTCAAGGTGTTAGGCGATGCGGTGGACGGCGATGTCCCGACAAATTTAGTCCTTTCATTGCTCGCATTGGGTGTGCCGAAGATGGCGCAGCTAATCCTGCCGTTAAGCCTGTTTCTCGGCTTATTGATGACGCTTGGGCGGCTGTATACCGACAGCGAAATCACCGTGATGCATGCCTGCGGGCTGGGTAAACGCACCCTGATTATCGCCGCGATGGTGCTGGCGCTGATCACCTCTGCCGTGGCGGCGGTCAACGTGTTCTGGGCCGGGCCCATGGCCTCGCGCTATCAGGACGTGGTAATCAGCGAAGCCAAAGCCAACCCCAGCATCGCCGGGTTGGCGGAAGGGCAGTTCAAACCTTCGCAAGACGGCAACGCGGTGCTGTTTATCGGCAACGTAAAAGGCAGCACCTTCAACGACGTGTTCCTGGCGCAACTGCGGCCGAACGGCAACCAACGCCCATCCGTGGTGGTGGCTGAGCATGGCCAGATCAACCAGATGAAAGACGGTTCGCAGGTGGTGACGCTGGACAAGGGCACCCGCTTCGAAGGCACCGCGCTGCTGCGTGACTTCCGCATTACCGATTTCAACGACTACAAAGCCGTGGTCGGTCACCGCACGGTCGCCGTGGACGGCAACCAGGCCGAGCAGATGTCGATGCAGACGCTGCTGGAGTCTGACGACCCGGACGCGCGCGCCGAGTTCCACTGGCGCCTGACGCTGGTGCTTTCCGTGGTGATCATGGCGCTGTTGGTGGTACCGCTCAGCGTGGTCAACCCGCGCCAGGGCCGCGTGCTGAGCATGCTGCCGGCCATCCTGCTGTATTTGATTTTCTTCCTGCTGCAGACGTCGCTGCGTTCCAACGGCGGCAAGGGCAAACTGGACCCGATGATATGGCTTTGGGTGGTCAACGCGGCGTACTTTGCGATCGCGCTGGCGCTAAACCTGTGGGATACGGTGCCGATGCGTAAGCTGCGCGCACGCCTGAGAGGAGCGGCCTGATGTTTGGCGTTTTAGACCGATATATCGGTAAGACGATTTTCAACACCATCATCATGACGTTGTTCATGCTGGTGTCGCTTTCCGGCATCATCAAGTTCGTCGATCAGCTGCGTAAAGTGGGCCAGGGCGAGTACACGGCGCTGAGCGCCGGGATGTTTACCCTGCTGAGCGTACCGAAAGACATCGAGATCTTCTTCCCGATGGCCGCACTGCTGGGCGCACTGCTCGGGCTGGGGCAACTGGCGACGCGCAGTGAACTGGTGGTGATGCAGGCTTCCGGTTTTACCCGCATGCAGATCGCCGGCTCGGTGATGAAAACCGCTATCCCGCTGGTGCTGTTGACCATGGCGATTGGCGAGTGGGTGGCACCGCAGGGCGACCAGATGGCGCGCAACTACCGTGCGCAGCAGATGTACGGCGGCTCGCTGCTTTCCACCAAAAACGGCCTGTGGGCGAAGGACGGCAACGACTTCATCTACATTGAGCGCGTGGCGGGCGAGAAAGAGCTTTCCGGCGTCAACATCTACCACTTCAACGACCAGCGCAGGCTGGAGACGGTGCGCTATGCCGCCACCGCCAGCTTTGAAGACGGCGTGTGGAAGCTTTCGCAGGTGGATACCTCCGACCTGACCAATGAAAAGCAGGTGACCGGCACCCAGACGCTGACTGGCGAATGGAAAACCAACCTGACCCCGGACAAACTGGGCGTGGTGGCGCTGGACCCAACCTCGCTTTCGATCAGCGGCCTGCACAACTACGTGAAGTACCTGAAACAAAGCGGCCAGGAAGCCAACCGCTACCAGCTGAACATGTGGAGCAAAGTGTTCTCGCCGCTGTCCGTCGCGGTGATGATGCTGATGGCGCTGTCGTTCATCTTCGGGCCGCTGCGCAGCGTGCCGATGGGCGTGCGTGTGGTGACCGGTATCAGCTTCGGCTTCCTGTTCTACGTGCTGGACCAGATATTCGGCCCGCTGAGCCTGGTGTACAACATGCCGCCGGTACTGGGCGCGTTGCTGCCAAGCATGCTGTTCCTGTTGATCAGCGTGTATATGCTGCTAAAACGCAAGTAGCGGCACGACAGACGATTTAAAAAGGCGTAGCCATGCGGTTACGCCTTTTTTGTTTCTGGGAACTCTGCAGCGCGCTACTGCTGATAACGCTATGCACAGGCGCACATTATCGCCGATGTCTTCCGTAAGGGCGCCGCACGCCGCGCCCGTGCTGTTTGCCATAGTTAACCCCGTGTCATCCGTAGGGACGCCGCATGCCGTGCCCGTGCCGTTTGCCACAGTTATCCCCGATATTATGCGTAGGGGCGCCGTATGCTGCGCCCGTGTTGTTTGCCACCGTTATCCCCGATAGACACGCCATACTTCGCCCAAAAAACGAACCCAATGTGACCCCGGCGACGATTTTTTCAGCACTTAACTCATTGAACAACGGATAAGTGTTGCACGTGGATCGCTGAAAGGTATAATGCACCCGTTTTCCGCATACTACTTGCAGTGCCGAAGTGGCGAAATCGGTAGACGCAGTTGATTCAAAATCAACCGTAGAGATACGTGCCGGTTCGAGTCCGGCCTTCGGCACCAACAGTATGTAAATGGACCTCTCTGGAGGTCTTTTTTTATGTCTAAAATCCAGCAATTACCTACTTTTCCCGCTATATTAACTCTCCTCAGGGTACCCGGCCCCCATGTACATCTACCAACAGATGTTGGTACAGATGATGGTATTTCCGGTTCGATAATGCTTGTACCAACAGGGAGGGGATAAGCATGGCTCTAACAGATATCAAAGTCAGAACAGCCAAGCCAACGGATAAGCAATATAAGCTGACCGATGGCAACGGTATGCATCTTCTCGTCCACCCCAATGGTTCAAGATACTGGCGTCTACAGTACCGCTTTGGCGGGAAGCAAAAGATGCTGGCTTTAGGCGTATATCCTGATGTGTCTCTTGCAGATGCCAGAGCTCGTCGTGATGATGCTCGTAAGCTTTTGGCAAACGGCATCGACCCGGGAGACAAAAAGAAAAATGATAAGGTTGAACAAGAAGAAGCGCGCACTTTTGAGGAGCTTGCTGTTGAGTGGCACGCCACAAATAAAAAGTGGTCAGAAGAACATAGCCGACGAGTATTAAAAAGCCTGGAGGACAACCTCTTTCCTGCCATTGGTAAACGCAACATTGCCGAGCTAAAAACGCGGGATTTGTTAGCTCCTATAAAAGCCGTAGAACTTTCTGGACGACTTGAAGTGGCTTCCCGTCTTCAGCAGCGTACCACCGCTATTATGCGCTATGCCGTTCAGAGCGGTTTACTTGATTACAATCCCGCACAGGAAATGGTTGGTGCTGTTGCTTCAAGTAACAGGCAGCATCGACCAGCATTGGAATTGAAACGGACTCCCGAGCTGCTTCAGCGCATAGGCAGCTATACCGGTAGGCCTTTGACTCGTCTCGCCGTCGAACTAACCCTCCTCGTTTTCATCCGCTCCAGTGAACTGCGTTTTGCTCGTTGGTCTGAGATCGATTTTGAAACATCAATGTGGACGATACCAGCCGAGCGAGAAGCTATCGAAGGGGTAAAGCACTCACAGCGTGGCTCAAAAATGCGTACACCTCATCTTGTGCCGCTTTCCCTCCAGGCTCTGGCGATTCTCGAACAGATAAAGACGTTCAGTGGCGATCATGAACTGATCTTTATTGGCGATCATAACCCTCGCAAACCGATGAGTGAAAACACGGTTAACAAGTCATTGCGAGTAATGGGATATGACACACAGGTTGAAGTGTGCGGCCACGGTTTCAGGACCATGGCATGTAGTTCGTTGATTGAGTCAGGACTGTGGTCGAGGGATGCAGTCGAACGGCAGATGAGCCATATGGAGCGTAACTCTGTGCGTGCGGCTTATATTCATAAGGCCGAGCATCTTGATGAACGCAAGCTAATGCTGCAGTGGTGGGCTGATTTTCTGGATGCGAATAGGGAGAAGGCGGTCAGTCCGTTTGACTTTGCTAAGCTTACTCAAAAATGACATATAGTTCATTATATAGAATTTCATTTAACTAGTTGTTTTTTATTGTAAATATTGTTGTTGTTTTGTGCTTAGAGATTGTGACTTGGATTTATTGGGCGCTAGCCGTGCTCATTGGGTATTGACTAATAGATCATTCTAACAATGAGCTTTGGCTAGCAGCATTTCGCGAAATTTATTGGCAAACTAAGAGTGTTGCTGCACTATTTGTATGGTTAAATGCAGTTACATAGCTGATATTTATATAGTTATTGAAGGGCTAGAGGCTTTTTACAAAGGCTCAAATAATTATGGATTGCAGGGAGAATGATGAACAGCCTATCAAATTCAGCAACTGAGCAAGGTACAAAGTTATCTTCTCAGCCCAATAGTTCTTGGGTGCGTTTTCTTCGAAGCTATGGACCAACATCTAACAACCTCACTATGTTTGATGAATATGTCGTCGGTGCGTTGGGACGAGCCAAGGTTCATCCGATTAAATTGTCGACACCATTGCTCGATAAAATGGTTGATCACATTGAGTCTCAGGTTCCAGGTTCAATTTTGATTGCAGGAACTGCGGGTGATGGAAAAACATACCATTGCCGTGCTTTATGGGAAAAATTTGGAGGTTCAATTAAGCATTGGTCTACAAAGGGCAATATCAAGGAGCTTCCGCTTGCTGACGGTCGTATTGCTGTGTTCATCAAAGATCTATCTGAATTCAACGGGGAGGAAAGCGACCTTCCTCTGCTTCGTCTTGAACGGTCTGTGCTAGAAGGCGATGATTCGGAGATCATTATTCTTGCGGCAAACCACGGTCAATTACTTGACCGATTAAGAGACATTGGCCGAAGGCAAGGCAGAATTCATCCTTTACGTAAACCATTACAAGAACAATTTCTACAGGCAGGCCCGGCACCAAACAGGCTGGCTGTATTTGATCTAAGCAGGGTAACAAACCGTAAGACATTAGATGAAGCAATCAGAACTATTGCCGCGCACCCTGAATGGGAAAAATGTAAACATTGCTCATTAAAGTCTGATGGGAGGATTTGTCCGATAGACGAAAATCGTAGAAGACTACTCGGAGAATTTGACAGTGGGCAGCTAGCTTTGCGTCTTGCTGATTTAATAGAGATTGCTCGATTCAATGGATTACATCTCCCTACACGGGATATTCTCGCCTTATGCTCAAATATGATTTTAGGATATTCAGATGCTAAAGTCGTTAGGGAAAATTTAATGACTTGTGCTGATGTTATGAGTATTCAAGAACGAGGAGAAATAGGGAAGGCTAGTATCTATACAAATGCTTTTGGCGCTAATCTTCCCAAACGTAGAGCTGCTGGACGTCCTATATTCAAAGCAATGGCTAGTTTTGGCGCAGGTGAAGAAACTAGTAATGCGATTGATGGACTGTTGGTCTATGGGAAAGATGATTCTCGATTACAAGCAGATTTCGAGCGTTTGTTAGCATCAGATCCGATATACGGGGCTACTGTTGCTTTTTACTCTAGCCAGAATGCATATTTGGAAGGTCATGAAAGTTTACGGTTAGATGGCGGGGCTTCTGAATTTTTAGAATTACTTGAGATTCAACGTCGTAGATTATTTTTCACGTTGCCTGAAGGTGAAGTTAATTATCCATATTGGTCAATGACTGCATTCCAATTTGCTGGAGACTATTTGTTAATTATTGAATCTCTTAAAGCCAAAAAAATAATTAGTGATTTAATTAAAGGGCGAATTGTTAAAGGGCTCAATAGAGTTATTACTGGATTATTGTTAGAGAATTCCGACAAGATTTTTGTTGCAAGCTCTGGTGGTTTTACCCAATCAAGAGTTAGTGTACTTTGCGATTACGAGATCCCATCTCGTAAGCAAGCTGGTATTGGCATGAGTATTAAGCTTGATGAAGAGAGTGGTCTCCCATTTTTGGAAGTTTCTTTTGCTCCTGGGCAGTCAAATTGTGTAAGTTTTGATTTAACCCCTATTCGCCACGAATTCCTTTCACGTATCTCGGAAGGAGCGTTACCAGCTAGTTTTTCTAACGAGTGTCTTGAAGACCTCCTAGCTTTTAAGGCTAAGTTGTTACGAAAAGCACAGATGGTTCGTAAAGCAATGATTGGCTACGATGATGAAGAGTTTGGAGTAGAGGATTCTGCTATGACTTTGAACTTTATTGATATTGAACCTGGTGGGTGCGGGTTCGTTCGTCCTATGGTAGTAAGGTGGGCTGAATGAATTCAATTATAAAACGTCCAGAAATAAAGCACGTTGATTTTTGTGTGGATGAGAATATTTGGGGGCACCGTCTCTATGATGAACAACTTCCGCATTTAACTATTTTGGAGTTTTTGGGGCTACTTGGAGCCAACCTTGATCGACCTTTACTTCCTCACGATGATTTGGGGGGAACTATCCGTTTCCGCCCCCAGCGGCAAATTCGTTTACGTAGTCTGTTATTTAATAATCCTTATATTGAATCTATTGCGGATAGTACTTTATCTGATGAAGAAAAATGGGATTCATGGTTCAACAAATTTGCTGAAGGGGCGATGGGGAAGGGAGATGATGAGGTAACTTATTTAAGGCGAGTCTTCTCAAATTTCAATGATTTTGCCAAAGCGATCGAGCTATTACGCTCTTCATCTTTCGAATCCCGTAGCAATAAACGCTGGAGTTCTAAATTTGCCTTTCCATTTGGACCTGATGCACTCTTCGAAGACTTGAATTTTGATGCTCATGGTAATGCAAGTAATGACCGACGTTTTTTTGCGCGTACAGGAGAACTACTCTATTTAATGCTTACTCGTACGAAAAGAGGGGAGGAGCTAGGCCAGGTCTTGGCTGATCAACTTTTTGACAGTACATCTGCAATGAATCGTCTTGTTAAAGCTTTGCAGGGAGAGACTCAGCTCGCCGAAGATTCTCGTTTAGCAGGTTATCTTCCTGAATCTCAAAATCCTCGTTTTGATCAGATTTGTGACGACTGGCTCTCAGTTTTGAATAAGGATATTCCGGTCTATGATGCACTCGAACATTTAATACCTATAACTGGTTTGAATATGTTGCTCTATTTTCTTGAACGCTCTAAATGGTATGCCGGAGATGGCACACCTGTGGAAATTGTCTGTGAAATTGTGTCTAAAGAACGCACTAAAGTTAGAGGGCTATCTGGTGATAGTTATCAATATAATCAAGGGTTACCAGCCAAAGCGGTACGTGCTTATGTGGAGTCTATTAGTTTAGATCCTCGGTGGGGCAAATCAAATGAGATGGATTTCCCAGATTCAGAACGTCTGAAGTTAATGCGAGAATGGTTCCAATGGCCCCCATCAGAAGGAGAGGGCGATGGTGATTATTCCGGCAAGAATCCAGATGACTTAATTTCTGAGCTAGTCACATTATCACTTACTCGTCATGAACGTCACACTGGAAAGATACATTCAACTTGGGCTAGGGCAATTGGGTTGAGTTCACGCCGACTTTCTCGGCGCACACGCTATGCTCCAAATGATCGGTTGCTCAAATCTCTTGTGGTTACAATCGTTGAAGATAGGATGCAATTTGATGAGTTCTTAGCCGAAGCTAAGCGTCGCTATGGGCTAGTTTTTGGTGACGTTGAAGGGGATTATTTAGTGGCCGAAAAATTTGTTGACCAAGAGGAGCTCAGTGAAAATCGAGACAACCTTGAGGCTCGACTTATTGGTTTAGGACTAGTTCGCAGGCTCTCCGACTCCTGTTCATTTGTGGAAAATCCATTCGCAGTAAGGGAAAATACTGAATGCTAACCGAACGCATTATAGGACGTGTCGGCGCGGATATCCTTGCCAAGCGCATTACAAATCCAGGTCAAATCGATGATGCAGTTGCATTATTCAGATTAGATAAACTTTCTTCTAGTCAAATTGCAGCAATTGCAAGAGCAATCTTGGCTGACAATGATTTAATAGCGCAAGTTGATTTACGTATACCTGAAACTTTAGCTCAGGGACAGGGACTTCCTGCGGAGATTCTTATTCAGCACAATGCGGGTTTTGTTCGTAATAATGCTCAAACTAATAAAGTGGCTATACTTACGGCTAATGGTAACGAGCATAATTTATCAGATACCTTAGGTCATGTAATGGCAATCGGAGCTAAGGAAATGCGAGCTGATGCCAAGCCTTGGGTTGATGCTGCATTGCATTCAGGGGGGATCTCTCCTGTACAAGAGGATCGAGCTATTTTTCAGGCCGCTCTGGCTGGTTTACTTGCTTCATCTGAGCTCTCTTTGGTACAGCTAGGTGAGTTTTGTTCTGAAATTGCCAGTGCCATCTTATCCAAGGGATTAGCTATTAGACATGCGCTTGGTTTCTCTCTACAAAAAGTTGGATTGCCTAGGGATACTACGTTTTTTTCCAATAGCAAAACTTATTCAACATTACGAGGTCCTTGGCAAAAAGCCTTTACTAAGTTATTCCTCCAAAGAGCTCCGCTACTAAAAAAACTAAAACAAAATGGCCAGCCAATTGATTTAGACGATCTACGAGAGCGGCTTTGTGAGCATAAAGAGGAATTATCCGGTGGGGTTTATCAGGCGTTGGAAGCTTTCATTGAATCACCGGCTGGAGATATATCTGCAGCGGTTGAACTCTCTAATTTAGAATGGGAGGGTGATGGTGTATATTTGATTTTCGATAAGCCTAAAGAAAAGCTTCTTGGATTATCAGATGCAACAATTCAATTTTTTGATCACAATTGTGAACCTGAAAACTCCTTAAGTGAAAATAGTCGTAAGCTTTTAGAAGACTTAAAAGCTCGTGAACGCAGAGCAGATTTTACTGAAGAAGATGAAGAGTTTTTCATTAAACATCGACGACTTTTGGAGCAAGACACTAAATTATGTTCTCGTTGGGAAAAAGCACTCTATGGGAAGCCCATAGAGTGTCATGATTTTTTTGATGGCTTTGCTCGAGTCGTCCACAACCTTTATGCGGGAGTAAGGGAATCTGACAGTACATGTTTCTTGCGCTTTACCGTTAATAAGGGACGTAAGGAGTGGCGAGAACGTTTCAATTATGACGCAGGTAGCTTTTTTTCCTCTATGTATAGAGGGCTCAAGGAACTCATGGGTCCTAAAGTTGATTGGAAAGTTGAGCGGATGGGCAACGCTAATCTACCTAATCCACTATTTGATTATGAGTCTTTTTTTGCCAAAGAAAAGGAATACCACAATAACAAGAAGACTAAAGTCAAACCTAGCTCATCACTATCTAAAGCTGCGTTGCAAATTAAATTTGATGTTGCCCTAATTAGAAAAGATCAGGAAAAAGAAATTATTCTGGCCAAGACGCAACTTCTTTGGAGTTATAGACCCGCTTCGATTGGTCTGTCAATGGTAGGGGATATGCGTCGATTACTTGAGAAAGGTGCTGTTGGCCGTACTGAAGTTCCTAGGAAGCTTGTGAGTAAAAAGGGAGGGGTACAGCGAGTATCACTTTTGGATACTGGTAGTCTAGAGGCGACTTTTGCTCGTGACGCAGGTTCACTTGTACCACCATCCAATAGGCTTCGTAGCCAGCGAGCAGAAATCAAGAGACGTATTCAGGAATTGTCTGATGCAGGGCGCCTAAAGCCGGAGCAACGCGATGAGATTCGTATTGCCTGGGACAAATTTGAAGAAGATTACAATCAAGCCATGCTCGAGTTTATTGAAAAAGGGCTCCATGGCGAAGCTGTAATGCAACAAGCTGAGTCATTTTGTGCTTTATTATCAACCCTGTTGGTACATGCGCGTGGCGATGTTTGTAGAGCGAAGTTAGTTTCAGAAGTATTGGCAATAGGAACCGTGAAGGTGGTTGGTGATAATCCAGCATTGATCATTCCTCCTTGGCATCCTGAAAGAATGAAAGCATTGGCTGTTAAATCAAAAAGAATTACTGGCTTTGCTAAACATTTGCTTTTTAGTGAGAGTATTTTATTTAGTGATCGCGAAATTTTTATGCGTGAGTTCTCCGACGAGATTGCACACCCGTTCTATCCTGAGATCGGTGTGCTTGATTGGGCAGGAGCCTCAATTTTGGTTTCGGAGAGTAGTACAGTCAATGGTTACAGTCTTTTAGAATCACCTACTCGGGGAGTAGAAGATTCAATGACGAATGTTGATCCATCTTTAGCAGCGAAGCAAGCTCGTGAACTTCTGGAACGCTATGTTGGATTACAACCTCATGAAGCTTCAAATCTTAATGTTGTGCTATATAACTCTGATGCAGCCGAATTGCCGCTTGCTACAGTACGCGAAATATCTTCTATGCAGTCGCATGGAAAACTTCAATGTAGTGTATCTATGCGCCACTCTGACCAGAGTAAGCTTCGCAGCGTCTATGGCGAGTTGGTAAATAAAGTTGATGATGCTCCTGATTTACCTGTAGTCAGTGAAACAAGTGATAACTTTATATCGAAATTACGCATATCAGTTACGCCAATTTCAGCAACACCTTTAAAAAGCCGACAAGGTTTTAAGCCTTTCGACATAGCTTTTTTGCACGATGTAGTTGCTCGAGCTGCTAAGGTAGATTGGCTTCGAGTTGACTGGACTAATGATAGAGCAAATTTAGAACATGCTCCTTCACGTTGTTCTTATCGAAGTGTTTCTGGGGAGAATGAACTTAAGTCATCTACATTTTTGACTTGTCCTCAGCAGACTAGTACTGGATGGACTTATATATCTGCAGTTGGGGCCGTTTGTCGTCAATCTGATCTATCAACCAACGAAAGACATCTGCCAGTTCGTCGTATCTCTTTGCAAGATCCTGATCTAGCTACAATGATAAAGGATGCTCATGATTTAGCCGAATGGGTTGCTATATATGATGAACTTTTGGATAAACGTCAGTTGCAGTACAACGGCATCACTATTGTCCGCTACCGACGAAGTTCAACTAATGGCCGTAATATTATAGTTAGCTCGACATCTGAACTGCGCCTCTTGAGTGTGTTGGTACGTAGACGTCTGGGGGAGCTTAACTTAAAAATTGAAGAGGAAGAACTTAACAAAACAGCTGAAAGAGCAAAAATAGATGCCCTCTCTATTTCTGGCGATATTGTTTTAAGAGCAGCTAAACGGGGTACATCTGCTGGAGAAATGCTTGGGTTAGTATTTAGCCGTTATTTACTTGCAGAGGAGTTTAAACAATCGACCAAAAATAGCCAAACTTTGACAGCCTATTTTTTACTCGATGATTATGCACGCTGGCTGTCTCAACCTGAAAGTCGTATCGCAGATATACTGGCATTAAATGTTGTAGAAATAGATGACAAAATCAGCATATCTATTGTAATTGTTGAATCGAAATATATTGGTGCAGATGGGCTCGCTAAGGCTCGTCGAGACTCGAAAGAACAACTTCTTGCAACCCTCAGTACATTCCGGGAGGCCCTCTTTGGTGATCCTGGTCGCTTAGATCGCGATATCTGGCTTTCTCGATTGGGAAATATGCTTCTAGATGCTGATATCCCACCAGGAATGACAGGATTAATGGAGCGAGCACGTACAAAATTACGTGATGGTGATATTGAAATATCGCTTCGAGGCTACTCGCATGTTTATATACATACTTCTGATGCGGATACAGGCTCTAAATCTGAACAAGAACTTCTTGAAGAGTTAGCAGGCGTTCAGGCTTGGCAAATAATATTTGATCGTCCTGAATTACGTAAAATTGCTGAGCGCTATAGCAAAAAGAGTAGTGTTGTTGATGTGTGTTCAACCATGGGGACACTGCTGCCGTGGGGGAGTAATACATTCCAAAAGCCTGCTCGTAGAGTGGCTTGGCTCAGTTCGGTTGAAGAACTGGTGCCAACATCAATTACTTCTGAGAGTGATTGCCTATCCTTAACTAGTGAAAATGATACCTCACAACAGGATAAAGCTGTTTTGGATTCAACATGCATAGCAGAGTTCACATTACCTTCGATAGGTCACGAAATAGAACCACAATCTTCCGATAATCCTACTATTTATGGAACAGAATTATCGAAGCTAATTGCCTCTAAATATGCAGGCAAAGCCCAAGGTGATGCAGAGCGAGAAGCTTGGGCTCAAGATGTTACCCAGAAGCTTAAAGTAGCTCTTAACAGTTATGGATTACAGGCTTCGGTCATAAATACTCGTCTAACACCAAATGGTTGTTTAGTCCGCTTAGCTGGTTCTGATCGTCTGCGTGTTGAAGACATCGAAAATAAACGCACTCAGCTTATGACTACCCATGCTCTCAACTTAGTAACAGTCCAGCCTAAACCAGGTGAAATAGTAGTTACAATTGCGGGAACAAAGAGACAATCAGTTGCTCTTTGGGAACTGTGGGCACAGCGCGAAATAAATCGAAATATGGCGGGCATCAACACGTCATTTTTGCTAGGTGTTCAAGAAGTTAATGGGGCTTTACTTTACTTGAACTTGGGGTCCGAATTTGGAGGACTATCCTCACATGAACCACATTCATTAGTCGCTGGTGCTACTGGTAGCGGCAAGTCAGTCTTAATACAGGCTCTGTTATTAGACATCGCTGCGACAAACCCTACAAATCTTGCAAATATTATCTTGATCGATCCGAAAATGGGGGTTGATTATGCTCCATTGGCTGACCTTCCACATATGCGTGAAGATATAATTATTACTAAAGATCGTGCAAAGGAAGTTTTAGCTGCTTTGGTCGAGGAAATGGAAGATCGATATCGCGCTTTTGCTAGCGCTCGTGCACGAGACCTCTCCACTTATAACAGTAAGGTTCCACATGAAGAACGACTACCTATGGTGTTCTTGGTACATGACGAGTTTGCCGACTGGATGTTTGATGATGAATATAAATCTGCGGTAAGTGCTGCAGTACAGAGGCTTGGGGTTAAAGCTCGTGCCGCAGGTATCCACTTAATTTTTGCGGCGCAACGTCCTGATAAGGATGTGATGCCGATGCAACTTAGAGAAAACTTGGGTAACAGATTGATTCTTAAGGTAGCAAGTGAGGCAACTTCGAAGATAGCCTTGGATCGTTCTGGTGCTGAATTGCTTTTAGGGAAAGGACATCTCGCTGCTAAATTAAATGGGGAGCATGGATTAGTATTCGCACAAGCTCCTTTCTTATCGGATGAAGATATTTCGTGCGTAGTAGAGGCTATTCGTACAGATTTTTCTGTTACAACGCATGCTATGGAGCTGGTTAAATGACCAAAAAATGGGTTTCAACAACGCATCCGATTTCAGATATAAGAGACTGGAACGACGCGGGAACTTTGATATTACAACCTGATTATCAAAGAAGAGAAGTTTGGGGCATTGCAGCGAAAATTATGCTAATTGATAGCATTATGAACGCAATTCCAATGCCGAAGATTTTTGTTTCTTCGCATATTAAAAATGGAAAAACTGTCAGGGCGGTCATTGACGGGCAGCAACGAATTACTGCTATTCTTGGTTTTTTGAATAATGAGTTTTTTTTAGATGAGCCGTATGTGGGAGATTATAAGAAGTTATATTTTCATCAATTGCCCGTAGATGTCCAAGATAACGTTATTCTTGCTTACGATATTGATTTTAATGAGGCGAAGGGGTTATCAGATGGTGATTTAAGAGAGGTGTATTCTCGGGTTAATAAATATTTGGTTGCACTCAATAAGCAAGAACTTCGAAAGGCCGATTATCCTGGTGATTTCTTGGATGTTTGTGAAGCTATGGCGAACCATGATTATTTTGATGAAGCTGGTGTGTTCACTGCAGCTGCAAGGCGACGTTCTCTCGATGTTGAGTTTACTTCCGAATTGGTTAGTGCATTGATTATCGGTATTTCTGAACGTAAAGATGCAATAGATACTTGCTATCAAAAGTATAGCGTATGGGATCATCAAAAAAGGGATGCTGTAAAAGAGGAATTTGAAAATATCTTTAACGATATATCTAAAATATTTTCTGCAGATATTTTACCCATTCGCAAAACTCGCTGGAAGCAGAAAGCAGATTTTTATTCATTATTTTTGGCCATTTCAAAATTACGTAAGGAAGGTCTTTCATTACCAAGTAATACAGATTTATTACGCAGTGATTTAGAGTTAATTGGTTCCTATATTGCACCAACTTCAAATGTTGATATTTTAAGTACATATGCAGTGTACTGTGTTTCTCAAGCTAACTCTGCAGCTAGTCGTCGGTGGCGCACTAACCTTCTAATAGCTATCCTTCGAGGGACTTATGCTAGAAATATTGATGATCTTGAACAGCGGAACATTATTTTTAAACTAGCTGTTGATATTCGATGGGCTAGTGAAGAATGTTATCCATCAAATGAGGAAACATGTAGGGTATGTGGGCATAGTGAGCTTGGAATAATGGTTGCTGAGGCTGCTATAGGCTGGCCAGTAAAATCTGAAGTTTTCCAGTTATCAAATCTTGAGTGGGGTCACCGTAAATGTTTTGGTAATGCTGACGATATCATTGCAATCTTACCAGAAGAATTTGGATATCTCGACGATATGGATGAGGAGTAATCGGTGTTTTGCCGATTAAAGTGCTAATTATGACTAATAATGTACTCTTGATACGCCAACGGACCTGTTATTCCATACCGGCAATCGTCAACACAATTAATAATCGTGAATATGATATTGGTGAATTTATAAATTCAGGTGGTAATGCCGTTGTTCATGAATGTATTGATCGATTAAGTGGAAATAAGTACGCAATTAAGTTTCAGGTCGAGCTAAGAGGGAATCGGCCATTGAGATTCACTCAAGAAATACAACTTCTTCAATCTTTTGATGATCCTCACATTATTGGATATGTGGATCATGGGCAGGTGAAAGGCTCTCGATCTGAGAAACAAAAAAAACGTCCATTATCACAAAAAAAAGTAATTGAAGTAGAAATACCTTTTGTAATTCTTGAATTAGCATCAAGTAGCTTATCTGATTTTATTAGAGAGCGATCGAGAATACCACCTGCAGAGTATTTAGGGCAGTTTATTGGTTTGACTAAAGCATTAGTGAAAATCAATGAAAAAGCTTTGCATCGAGATATCAAGCCTGAGAATGTTTTAGTCATGGGAAACACTTGGGTAATTAGTGATTTTGGATTATGCAATGTTCTGGATTCTGATACAGACCTCTCAGGTGAGGGGGAGAAAATAGGACCAATTTTTTGGATGTCTCCCGAGGCATTAAATAAACAATTAGGTTGCGACGACGAAATATGCGAAGCTTCTGACATATATCAATTGGCTAGTGTTTTTTGGTATTCAGCTTGCGGGCGACACCCGTCAGGTGTTATTGAAAATTCGGATTGGACTGGCCCAGAAGAGGTCTTTCCTATCCTTTTTCAGGCATTAGCACATAGCCGTTCTCGCCGTTATCAAACTAGTACCGAATTTTGTGAAGCTCTACTTTCGGCAATAGGAGTATCCGAATAATCTAGGATACTCCTATTGAATATTTACTACTTATGGCAGATTGCGCAAGATCCTCCTCCTTCATCATCGCCATATATATCATCTATGTCGATGAGTGACTCACCAGGGCGTAAAGGGTTGATTGGTTTTCTAGCCCTTTCTCGTTCTTTACGCTTTTCAAAATCAGCAATAATTTGGGCAATCCTTTCCGGTTTTTCAAGGGTATCCAATGGTTCACCTTTTGTCCAAGTGAAAGGTGAACCATGTTCAATAGCATTTTTTTCATAGCGTTTAGCTTCTTCAAATGCTTCAGGATGGCGCTCTCTTAACCGTACCCATTCAATTTTTTGCTGGAAAAAGCAAAATGTGCAGCCACTACGTGAACGCCAATCGTAATATTTAGGTAGACCAACTCCCGAGGAGTCAAGTATATCCATGACTCCCTTGCGGTCAATGCCTGAGTCTCTGAAAGGTAAACTAATTGTTAAATTGGCATTTTTCGAGCTATATCCTTCGCGATATTCCTCGTCAGCTCTGATTGCTACGTAGCTGGTGACTTTATCACCTGCTGCGAGCATAGGGCGGACCCATTGTTCAAATGGGGCCAATTTCAATTGTCGTGTGCACCAGCGAGTTTGCGGTGAAGGCAGGTAATGATTATATTCGCGTAACCAGAAATCGAAATCACGTCTAGGATTTAGCCGGGCAATTGGCTTACCCAAAAAACCTTCTAATTTACCAAGGAATTCGTAGACTTCTGGTAGTTCTTTACCCGTATCAGTAAAAAAATAATCAATATCTAGCTCAGGCCGGGTTTGGCGCATAAAAACAGCCAGCGCTGCACTGTCCTTACCTCCGGAAATTCCAAGAACATGTTTTTCAGTCATCGAGAACCTCCTCACCATGTAGAGCCAGTTGTATACAGGCTTTACCTAGTGCAGCCATTATGATTTCCGAACTCAGCCCCTTTGCAGACAATGTATTAATCAGTTCATCGGTTAGGTTTTCAATTTGTTGAATACATTGTTCTGGCACACTAAATTCGTGTTTAAATGTTCGCATTTCAGCACCAGCGCCAATAACCACAGCAAATGCTTCGCTCGTTGGCTTCCGTCCTTGTATTGCCACTAAAGCTTCAGACTGCCGAAAGCGCAATGCAAAATTAGCTATTTCCATGAGGGCCGAATCAATATCCCGATCATTCCAATCTCTTGGGGGCTTGTTCGCGGCAAGGCTGAGTATACCTTCAATCGTTGATTTGCTACCGTCATACGCGGCTAGTCGAGTAGAAAATGCGTCTTGCCTTAGTTCACCTGTAATACCTGTTAGTGTTTCTGCACGTCCTCTCAATACAGACAAATTGTGTTCATCAGCATTTAGCTCTTTTAACATACTTGATGCAATTTTCTGCAACAATTTGTCATAGGCACTCCAGATTTCTTCTATTGGTCTTTTTAAAGCATCAATATAATCGTGCCCACTTTCCACATCCAAAGCTGCGGCTAAATCGATAAACAAAACTTTGTGAGGATCGCTAGCTTTGAGAAGAGTATCTCTTACCTTCTTGGCCTCAGATGAAAGCCTTGCTGTTCTTTGTGTCCAATTTGGCAACCCTATGACCATTGCAACTAAGCTTCTTGCAGCTTCTAAAGGATCGGCTGCATTAGATGTTGCTCCTATAGACGTAAGTATTTGACCGATTCCATTTAGAATTTTTTTCTTTTCATTATCTATAACAATCCAGCGCAAAGCGAAACGTCTTTCATCTTGCAAGTATTCATCAATATCGGCATCAGTGATATTTGGAATAAATATCCCATCTTTGTAGACTGCAATATTTCCCTTATATGTTAGTAAGAAAGCCATTAATATTATTGGTATGACTCCTTTTTTTAGGCCAAAAGGAGGTGCAGCCCAAAGGGTATGTATTTCAGATGCTGATATTTTAATGTTTTTATCTTGGAGTAGCTCGTGTGTTTTCTCCCAAAGGGCTGAAAATGAGGCATTTTTTCCGCTTGTTGGTGGTGAAAAACGATAGTGTCCTGCATCGTCTTTTCTATACAAACTAGTTCGATACAAAATAGTTTCGTAAAGTCCTCGTGCAGCAGGGTAACCCTCTATGCCAAGATTAGGCTCTCCTTCATTTTCGAGCATCCGATATAAAAGTTCTCTCCTGGCTTTAACACTATTGCTTGATAGGTTGTCTCGATTAACTAATTCACTCCATAGTCGAGGAGCTTTATAATAAAAATTATCGGCGAGAGAAGATGCGATCGAAGATAGCGTTCCTTTGGGCTCAGATTCTATATCATCAGCATGCCAATGTGCAGTTGCTAGTGCTTCGGCTAATTGCTCTTCTAATGTTGCCTGTGTTGCTATGATTCTCGCATGAACTTCTCGTCGGGCGACAGTATCACCATTTAGTTCGTGCCCACGTTTAGTCAGCACAACTTGTAGTGCCAAAAGTTCAGTGCCTAAATCTGCGATGCGCAAATAGTTATGCGGCAACCCGACAACTATTGGCCATGGTTTAGACCGAGCTGCTTCAGCACATATTAGCTTAGCTTGGTTTTCATTGATATTTTGGTCAGGAAGTGCAAGTAGCAGTAATCCGAATTCGCCATTTCTCGGTTTAAATTCACTGGCAAATTTCTGAGCATCATTTAATCCACAAAGAGCAATGTTCATCCAACGAAATGTACCTGTCTGATGATAATGCCGCTTAGCTATGATCGGGTAAAGATTTGCTAGTTTATTCAGTAAGTTGAAGTCCGTTCCTGACATAGTAGCACGAGCTTGTGACACAGCTTGGTCAATATCGAAATCGCTTCCTTCAAAAACAGACCATGCACCTGTGTGCTTTTTAAAGATTATTACATGCCATTTAGAAAGCTCATCGAGTGCTGTTATGATTTTTTCTTTATCGATATTAATAAACAGCGACTCGAGGATAGCTGTTTCAGCTATTAATCCTGAGCCATCTTTAAAAAGGTCTAATATTGCAATGCTTTTAATTAAAGCGATATGTAATCTGTTATCAGATTTTGCTTCAGCTCGTTCCACTGCATCGACAGCTTGTGCCCAACGATGCCCATCAGATGAAGCAAGAATAAGCTGTTCAAGGTTCGCTTGGAGATAGTCAAAGTAGTTTGAAGGTAAATACCAAGTCGCTTCCTGGAACGATGTTACATTAAGGAAGGTTTGAAATCCGTAAGGCTCAGATGAAGAAAGGAAACCGAATGTTGATCGTTCGTTCTGGCCGAACTGACGTTTTGATATAGGGCCTAGCAACGCAGCCATTGCGGGATGTAACGGCCAGCAAAGTTCTAATGCATGCTCGTACTGAGCACCAACCATAGGGCGTCGCTCACGTATCGCATTAGCAACTATCTGCGCTGCAATTTTGGCATGCTTAGGTCTTCTATCAACATTGAGTGCTTTACCTATCAGTTCAACAATCTCATCACTGCCAGCAACTAGAGGTATATCTGTGTATCGACCCTGAATTTTGGCCCACTCATCACGAGTATCAAGCCCGAGGCGTGCAGCATATTGAGCAAAAGATTGGTGGAGTATACCGATAATAACGACTTTGCCATTACTACGAGCTGCCGCTTCAGCTAACTCTTGGTAGAAGTAAATATCATCACCATTACCTAAAGCTGATGCTTCAAGAAATTTACCCAATTCGTCAAGAATGAGCAAAGTGCCATCTAAATTTTCTTGTTCTGCTGCGGAACAAATATGTTTAATCAATAGTGATGCCGATTTAGCATAATCCTTTTCCTGGCCACACACCTTATTCAATGTATGAGAAATTCGTTGAATTACACTACCTCTACGGCCAACTACGGGTAAAACAAGCCAACCTTTTCGAACCTGAAATACTTTGTCAAAGTCGCTATGTGGTAATACGTTTAACATAGCTCGAGCTTTGTTGCGTAGAACCTCGTTGGGTGATAGAGCGCTTGCAAGAGCAATTGCTAGAGAGGATTTGCCACTTCCATATGGCCCGGTCCATGTAAAAGCTCGTTGTTGACTATTCAATAACTGTCTGGACATGTTTTCGAGCAGCGTTTTTGCCGTGCCATTGCATACATAGCCGTCAAGAGCATCTTCACGCCCAAGGTCGGTATCAATACGGATAGAACGTTGGTACTGTCTTGCTATATGAACCTGTTCTGAAAGCAGGTTTTTATTATGTTCAGTCATAAGCCTTCCCGAGCATATTCAACATTACTTCTTCTGTTTCTGATGTTTTTCGATGAACTTGACGTAGACCAGCTGTATCTGTCCATGCAAAGGAACCTTCAGTTAGTTCCTCCAGTGCAAATAAACGTTCCGCGATTGAATCTTCATCAAGCTTAAAAACTCTGCCGGGTGAGCCTTCACCATATGCAATAGACTCAAATGATAATGTACTCAGTTTTTTCGCTTTCCGTTCCCAATAATCGATTAGGGCGTATGCAAATACTCCATCCGACAGAGTGATCTTTGGTCCCCGACGGAACGCAAAATGTCCTTTTTTTTCTTCTGAAACAAGGCTAAGTTCCCCGAGCATAGGCTCAGCGAAATCTTCTGGCGTGCTTCCACTCGACCTAGGAGCATAACTTCGTAAGCATGTCTCAATATCTCGAGAGAGCGTCATTGCGGAAAGCTTTCGGCTGGGACTACATTTAGCTGCATATTCAGCTAAAAGGCTTCTGAGATCTTCTTGCGTAAAAGTGGGTGAGACTACATGGTTAAAAAACCAGTACCAGGTAGTGGAGCGATACCCCCTTCCTGATAGCTGCCAATGACTCAGCCAAGATGTCGAAGGATGCTCTGAATAAGGATCTAATCCATTGTCATCAAATATTTTTGTAGAAAATTCAGTAAGTTTAAATCTGCCATCCTCTTCTCGTATGACCTCACAAGCAAGTGCCCAATGCTTGATTGATGCGACCATATTTTTGCCAACACCAAATTTGGCGATAGCCTCGTCATCAGAGAAAACAGATTTATCAATGTATCCGTCCGAAGTTGCGCAACTGTAAGCTTTTTTAAGCCACATTTGTCTTAACGGAAAGGTCTCGTGACCTGAAAAATGAGCCATGACTTATCCTAATGCAGTAACAACTAAATATGAGCAGATTGTACATGAACTGGAGACTTTCTCCAGTGGGCGGTAAAATTGCTCATGTTCACTAGGTTCCGACAGAAAATGCATTTTAAATTTGTGTCTTTTTTATTAAATTTCAATAAATTAGAATTAATTTTTTAAGAGGGATCGGCGCGTATAGTTACCTAGTTCTGCTGAGATTATCCGTGACTTTAACCTTGTAAATATGAAAACGGTGCTCTGGAAAGCTAGTCAGACTATGACATTGTGCATCCCAGAGCTTTCAACCAGACTTACAGAAACGTTGATGCCAACAATCGGATGGCCATTCGATTGTCGGAACTCAATCTTTTGTTATCTAAATGTTTTTTAAGCTGACATTGGATGGAGTTCGTGGACGGACGCTCAGGTACTTCGTTGCAGCCGTGGAGCAGCAATCTCTCTTTCTGTTGGATTTTTGTCATATACGCGAGTGCCTGCCGTATGTTGGCAATACTTTCAGGATCATTGTAACGAACGGGGATATTGATATTCGCTCGATAGTGCTCCTTGTACTCGCAACGGTGGTGCCAGCCCTCCCTGTTTGTGATTTTGCTCCATAGCTCACCCGCCTTCTCAGCCCATGGATAGATTATCTGGGTTCGATTACCATCTAACCAGAAGGCTACATGGGCGTGGTAGCGGTGATCCTCAGCCCACTCAATGACCCAGAAATAACCGACTACAGCTTGCAAGCTCATCATGTTTTTCATTAACACGTGAATATCCCGCTCCAGTTGGCGGTGGTCAGGTTGTGCGAATCCAGGCGTTCCATTTTTATAGAATAAATCTATACGGATAGCCCGCAGGCAAGCATACCGGTTGATCATACTATCCGTATGCCAGTTTAAAACAGATGACATGCTCCCCGTTGATTAATACACCGCGATGTTAGTAATGTCTTCGCCACAGGTAGTTACGCGAACACAAACATGCTATTTTAATAAGTGTTATTAACTTTTATTAAAAGGTGACGGTCATGAGACAACTCGCGAAACAGACGATCAGTGCTCAGATCCCAGCAGAGCTTGCAGCTGCGGTTGAAAACCTGGCTATTGAACTAGACAGATCCAAAAGCTGGGTGATTAAGGAAGCGTTAACCGCCATGATTGAAGAGAGAGAGCGGCGGCATCAGCAGATTTTGAAAGGGCTTGCTGATGTTGATGCGGGAAGGGTGGTTAGCCATGCGGATGTGGTTGACTTCGCTAACAAACTGAAAAAATCGTAATCCATGGAAATACAGTGGACCCAAAAGGCCCAGGATGACCTGGAGCGTATTTATAGGTTTGCATGTCAGTACAGTCGGCAACATGCTGACAATGTATTAGAACGTTTGATCATAGGAACCTCAGGTCTCGCCGACCATCCAAGAATCGGTGTATCTCAGATAAGATATGAACCACGAGAAGTGAGAAAAATCTTGTTTGATGATTATGATGTTCACTATGAAATTCAGCGCGATACTATTTATATTGTTGACCTTTGGCATACCCGAGAGGATCGCTGAAGTTCGTTATCTTCCAGGTAACCCTTGCCCCGATTCGAGTCCCAAAATCAACGATTTAATGTGTTGGTATCGATGTTGGTACATTATCTAAATGTTATTTTTTACTTCTTTAAAATCAAAGGATTAATTATCATGTGCGAGTCCGGCCTTCGCACCATTAGTACAGTACAGCGCGAACAAGAAGCCACCGAAAGGTGGTTTTTTTGTGCCGAAAATCCAGCCCCGCGAGTTCTCCCTATCTAACCCAAACTCATCCATCAACGGATTGACGCATCCCATAATTGCCACTTTTGCGGGCTCGTTCCGCAGCCCTCTGAACGCCCATTTCCATCCAAGAGATACTGGACTAACCGGGAGTGATGATTATCATGTTATCGATACTACCGATTTAGAGAGAGTGCTATGCAACATATCATTGAAGGTTTCCTCAGCTTCCAGAAAGAGATTTTCCCACAGCGTAAGGAACTCTTCCGCAGCCTTGCCTCCAGCCAGAACCCTAAAGCGCTTTTTATTTCGTGTTCTGACAGCCGCCTGGTACCCGAGCTTGTGACACAGCAAGAACCGGGGCAGCTTTTCGTTATCCGTAACGCGGGCAACATCGTTCCTTCCTTTGGCCCGGAACCGGGCGGGGTGTCTGCGACCATCGAATACGCAGTGGTGGCACTGGGCGTCACGGATATCGTGATTTGCGGCCACTCGAACTGTGGCGCCATGAAGGCGATAGCTTCTTGCCAGTGCCTTGACCCGATGCCGGCAGTGGCCCACTGGCTGCATTATGCTGACGCCGCCAAAGCGGTGGTAGAGAAGAAAAAGTGGGATAACGAAATCGACAAAGTTAACGCTATGGTCGAAGAGAACGTTATCGCCCAGCTTAATAACATTAAGACTCACCCGTCCGTTGCCGTGGGTCTGCGCAACAACGGCCTGCGCCTGCACGGCTGGGTTTACGACATCGAAAGTGGCGAGATCCGCACGCTGGATAAAAATACGAAGAATTTCGTGTCACTGGCGGATAACCCCGCAGTTCACTTCGAATAAAACGATGCCTGGCCTTAGCTATGAAATTGAATCCACGCTTCGGCGTGGATTTTTTTAGAGGTAGTTACTTGCTCCCCGTTTCTTTAAGCACCACCCTCGAAACACTTCTACTCAAATAGTTTTTAAACAACAGCTATTTAAAATCAGCCTCTTTCAGCTCCAACTTCACCATCAAAGTCTGATTCAGCGCTTTCCCATCTATCCCACTGTGTATCCGACGGTGGCAGGTAGGGCAGATGGCGCCAACCCACTGGGGGTGATCGGGGCCTTCATCGGCTAGGCGTTTTGTGTGGTGAGGCTCCAGGTAGGGTTCGCCATTCTTTTTCTTGAACGGTGCGGGTTGTTCGCATGACTCACAGATGCCATTGGCGCGTTGAAGTACGTATTTTTTCACGTCCTCGCTGCGCTTGAACCAAGAATTCTTGCTGTCACTTTCTTTACGCTGGCCCGTCATCATGGATGATTTGATAGCCTTGGCGCGTAGCTGCTCGAGCGTTTCTTTCTTCGAAGCGACTTCTGAAGTATCGATATCATTATCAACTTCGCGAGCAGAAGATACCGGGAATAAATTAAAAACTATACCCTGCCGCATATCCTTTTTTTCGAAGTCTAAGCATTGAATGTAATCCCAAGTATCACATTCAAACATGCCAATAAACCTTACACCCTTATCTTTTTTATTATCTTCAAATAGGAAGATATCTTCGCCATTCTCTTTGTGGTCGCGGATGGCCTTATTGCCCCGAATAAACTCCATTGGGCCTTTCTGGCCTTCTCCGGTATAGGAAAAGCTGCCATCAGCTGACCAACCGTCTTTGTAGCCATAAGCCTCGCCGCTCTCACCGGTAAAGATGAAGATGACGGGGAACTCTGTGGGTGTCCAGATGCCGCCCTGCAGTTGCCCACCATAGAGGTCGATAAGCTCTTTACGCGTGTAAAGCCTACCTTTGACTAAATGCTCAATAGGGTGAGGTGTTTCGACAATCTCGAAACCGAGGTTTTTAAGTGCTTGGATCGCAATTTTAGCACCACTATTAGATTTTATTTTTTCGAAGGGTGTTTCGAACTGGTAAACATAAGCGGCCGCGACGATGGCTCTGATGTCGTACTTTTCGTTATTATAAAGGAGTTCACATTTTTTAATTCGTTTGACGTTGTATTTTTCCAGCAGAGCATCACAACCCAACGCTTTATATTCTTCGATGGCTTTTAAAACAGCCTCTTTCGAAGATAACATTGCGATCTTTATAGCCAAAACATTCCCCTCATTGCAGAACGGATCCTGATCAATGCGTGCTGCCAGCGGCCATGCGTCATTATCCAGCAGTTAACTCATCGATTTATCGAATGCGTTAACTATGCCAGGCCACGGGGGAAATGCCTACCTTCGTGAATGTGTTTATCGTGATGTGTCAGTCAGATCTATGAGATTTACCAGAGTGATAAGAACGGTATAAAACTAATACCGTTCTTATTATTTGTTTTGGCTTTTATTTTAACTTATCAGATCTGGCACTCCATCTCGCGCAGCGCGCGGCCATAGAGGTTGCATAGTGCCGGTACTAAGTGAGCCGTTGCGCTAAGGTAGTGATTCAGCTGTTCTCATTGGGTGTCGTCGGGCTGCGGGTGCTTTTGCATAAGCTCACCGAACAGCAGCAGGCCGTGGCAGAATCCTTCGGCCTGTTCGGCTCGTAACAATCGCCTTTATCGCACCCACCCCCTATCACCCCAAATCCGCCCCATTACTCGCAATCACCTTCTTGTACCACCAGAAAGATTTCTTGCGCGTGCGGGCGAGGGTGCCGTTGCCATTGTCGTCGCGGTCGACGTAAACCAGGCCGTAGCGTTTGCTCATTTCCCCGGTCGATGCCGCCACCAGGTCAATGCAGCCCCAGGTGGTGTAGCCCATCACCGGCACGCCGTCGGCGATGGCGTCGGCCATGGCGCGGATGTGTTCCCGCAGGTAGCTGATGCGGTAATCGTCGGCTATCTCGCCGTCGGCGTTGAACTCGTCGTGTGCGCCCAGGCCGTTTTCCACCAGGAACAGCGGTTTTTGGTAGCGGTCGTACATCATGTTCATGGTGATGCGCAAACCCAGCGGGTCGATGCCCCAGCCCCAGTCGCTGCGCGGAATATGCGGGTTGGTCAGGGATTTCACCACGTTGGCGGCGCTGCTGTTGTTGTCGTTCATATCGGCAGACGCGCAGCGCGAGGCGTAATAGCTGAAGGAGACAAAATCGACGGTGTTCTTCAGGATTTCGGCGTCGCCTTCCTCCATTGCAATGCTCACGCCTTTCTCGCGGAACACCCGGGCAGAGTAAGAGGGGTAGGCACCGCGGGCCTGCACGTCGATAAAGAACAGGTTCTCGCGGTCTTTCTCCAGCGCGGCCCACACGTCTTCCGGCTTGCTGGACCAGGGGTAAAAATTGCCGCCCGCCAGCATGCAGCCCACCTGGTTGGCGGGGTTCACCTCGTGGGCGATGCGGGTTGCCAGCGCACTGGCCACCAGCTCGTGGTGTACGGCCTGGTATTTTACCTGCTCGGGGTTCTCGCCTGCCTCAAACACCAATCCTGCGCCGGAAAACGGGCTGTGCAGCACAATGTTGATCTCGTTGAAGGTGAGCCAATACTTCACCAGCCCGTCGAAGGCTTCGAAGCAGGTGCGGGCATAACGGGTGAAAAACTCCACCATTTTGCGGCTGCGCCAGGAGCCGTATTCGGTTACCAGGTGCATAGGCACGTCGAAATGGCACAGCGTCACCAGCGGTTCGATGCCGTATTTACGGCACTCTTTGAACAGGCTGCGGTAGAAGGCGATGCCTTCCGGGTTGGGCGTCAGCTCATCGCCGTTCGGGTAAATCCGGCTCCAGGCGATGGAGGTGCGGAACACGCTAAAGCCCATCTCCGCCATCAGCGCGATGTCATCGCGGTAGCGGTGGTAAAAATCAATCGCGTCGTGGCTGGGGTAAAACTCGTCTTCGCGCAGGGTAAAGCGCTTCTCCAGGCCAAGCTTTACCGGCATGCGGTTGGGGCCATGCGGGATCATGTCAACCGTGGTCAGCCCTTTGCCACCCTCGCGATAGCCCCCTTCCGACTGGTTGGCGGCCAAGGCACCGCCCCATAAAAACCCTTGCGGGAATGTTGAATCAGACATGAAATCCTCAATAATTACCCGTCATACTTGAAGCTGCCTCTGTGTTGGCTGCGTTACAAGACCCATCCGTGGGTCTTGCCCCTTCGGGGCCGCTGCAAGCAGCGTTCAAATCTGTTCCTGACAGATTTGTCGCGCACCCCAGTCACTTAGCTGACTAAGCTCCTGGGGATGTACGGCCTTGCCGCTGTGATGCAACACCAATTATGTAGGGTAAAAAATAGTGTGTTAATGGATAGCGTTAGCGGTATTGGCCGCAGGCGCGGTTGTCGTTGGGGCCTCTTCGCTTTCCGGAATGTCTTCAAAGCCCAACAGCAGCGTGAGCACGAATGACAGCACCACGGAAAGCACCATCACGCCGCCGACCCAGACAATGCTCATCGGGTTCGACGGGTCAAAGAACTGCACGCTGGTGAACAGACCGGGCGAAGCCATCGAATGGCTGGCTAATCCGCCAATGCCGGCGACGGCGCCGCAGATAAAGCCGCTGATCAGGCTGGCGATTAATGGGCGTTTGAGCCGCACCGCCACGCCGTACAGCGCCGGTTCGGAAATGCCCGCCACAATGGCGGAAGCGGCGGCGGCCAAGGCGGTCTGGCGCAGCTCGCGGTTCTTGGTTTTGAACGCCACCGCCAGCGAAGAGCCGCCGAGCGACAGGTTGGCGCCAATCTCCGAAGGCATCACCATGCCTTCTTTGCCGGTTTCGGCGATGGTCTGAATGATGGTCGGGGTGAAGACTCGGTGCATGCCGGTCATCACCAGCAGCGGCCAGATCGCCCCCATAATGGCGACGGAAAGCCAGCCCAAATAGCCATGCACGGTATACACCAGCGCCGAGATACCGCTGCCGATCCAGATGCCCAACGGGCCGATCAACACAATTGCGATCGGCGCGGCGATCAGCACAATCAGCATCGGCTTAAGGAAGTTCTTGGTCACCGCCGGGGTGATGCGATCGACCCATCGTTCGATATACGACAGGATCCAGGTCATCACCAGCGCCGGGATCACCGTGTAGGTATATTTCACCGCCGTCACCGGAATGTAGGCGAACTCCACCGCCTGGCCCTGCGCCGCCTTGGCCATCAGATCGATAAAGTTAGGGTGCAACAGCACACCGGCAATGGCGATCGCCAGCGACATGTTGGTTTTGAATTTAAGGGCGGCCGACGCGGCGACCATCACCGGCAGGAAGAAGAACGCGCCGTCGCCAATCACGTTGAGGATGATCAGCGTCGACGAGCCTTTATCGAACACGCCGGCCATATCCAGCATCATCGCCAGCAGCTTCACCATCGAACCGCCGATGATGGCCGGGATCAGCGGCGACATGGTGCCGACCAGCGCGTCGAGAATGCCGGCGCCAATGCCTTTCAGGGTGATTTTGCGTTTTGCAGGCGCGGCGGCAGGAGCGTTACCCGGCATGCCGAGCGCCAGCACCGCCTGATAGGCTTTCGACACTTCGTTGCCGATGATCACCTGGCACTGCTCGCCGCTGTGCACCACGCCCATCACGCCGCTAATCGCTTTGAGTCTTGGCGTGTCGATCAGCGCCTTGTCTTTCACCACGAATCGCAGGCGGGTCATGCAGTGCGTAACGGCTTCGACGTTCGCGCGGCCGCCCAACGCATCCACGATGGCGTGCGAGATCTCTGTGTAGTTCTTCGGCATGGAATATCGTCTCTAAGATATGAATTCGGATTGCCCAAAGGCTCACTTTTACTGCCTGGGCGATCCGCCGTTCCATGTCAATGAAACGCCCACAAGAAACCGGTTTCACAAAATCATGCTGATCTGTTTTAACTCTGGCAAGAATTATGATTTTTTGGTTTTTAATTTCGTGAAGTCAGTCACTTTAAGGCTGGGGAGGGCGGCAACGGCAGGCGCGAAAACATTCCAAAGGCGGGGCGTCTTGGGTAGACTGCGCGGAACCCTGGATTTTGACGGCGCAGAGATGGCAACAATACTTGAGGTGGCAAAAAGGGCCGGCGTTTCGAAAGCGACGGTGTCCCGCGTGTTATCCGGCAGCGGCTATGTGGGCCCGGAGAAGCGCGAACGGGTAGAGAAAGCCATCGCCGAGACCGGCTATCGGCCCAATCTGCTGGCGCGCAACCTCGCCACCAAAACCACTCAGACCATCGGGTTGGTGGTCACCAACACGCTGTACAGCGGCAACTATTTCAGCGAGCTGATGTTCCAGTCGGCGCGCATCATGGAAGAGCACGGCCGCCAACTGATCCTGGCGGACGGCAAGCACACCGCCGAAGAAGAAAAGGCCGCTATTCAATTCCTGTTGGACCTGCGCTGCGACGGCGTGATCATCTACCCGCGCTTTCTGTCGATCGCGGAAATGGACGAGATCATTTCCCAGCACAAACAGCCGATCCTGGTGATCAACCGTCGGTTAAGGCTGAACGACAGCTACTGCATCTTCAGCGATCAGCACGCCACCAGCGCGGCGGCGGTGGGGCACCTGATCGAACAGGGGCACCGCGATATCGCTTTCATCACCGGTTCGCTGGATTCGCCCACCGGGCTGGAGCGGCTTTCCGGCTATAAAGCCGCGTTGGCGGAGCAGGGTATTGCCGTCAATAGCGCCCTGATTGTCGAGGGGAAGTGGAATGCGCAAAGCGGCATGGCGGCGGTTGATACGCTGGTGGCCAGCGGCAGCGCTTTCAGCGCCATTGTCGCCAGCAACGACGAGATGGCTATCGGCGCTATCAAGCGGTTGACGGAGCGCCAAATTCCGGTGCCGTCCGCCGTTTCGGTGATTGGTTTTGATGACATCCCGCTGGCGCCTTATACCATCCCTTCGCTCTCCAGCATGAAAATGCCGGTAACCGACATGATCAAGGAAACCATCAATCGGCTGGTGTCGATGCTGGACGGCGGCGAGCTGAGCAAGCGCCCCACCTTCCCGGCCAGCCTGATCCTGCGCGATTCGGTAGCGGCGGGGCCTTATTTGTCGGCAGAGAAGGCGGACCGTTAACGGCGGATCAGCATATAGGCGCGCGGCGAGCTGCCGGTCATATTTTTAAAGAAGGTTGAGAAGGCGCTGTCGCTGGAGAATTCGAGCTTACCGGCGATATCTGACAGGCCGTATCCCTCCGCCAGCAGCTCGATGGCTTTGATCAAACGCCATTGCTGGCGCCACTGCTGGTAGCTCAATCCGGTCTCCTTGCGAAAGATGCGGCTGATGGTTTTCTCCGAAGCGCCACTGTAGCGCGCCAGCTCATTGAGCGGTGGCACTTCCTCCATGCCGGCCAATTGCCGTAAGCGGCGGTCCTTGGGCAGCGGCAATAAGGTCGGTTCGCGCTGCGCATGCCGTATTTCGTCCAGGCATACGGCAAGAATATTGGCGCTGGGGCCGCTTTCCCACTGGGTAGCAAAGTCGGCGATGGCGATCCGCTCCAGCACTTCCCGCAGCAAAGAAGAGGCCGACAGCACTTCCAGATGGGGCGAAAGGCCAGGGTAGCGCTGGTTGTCGAGATAAACCGAGCGATAGCCCGCCACGCCGGTAACCTGAACGCGGTGCACCACCTTGGGGGGGATCCAGGCAATGCGTGCCGGCGGCAGGAGGCAAATGCTTTCATTGAGTGTGATGCGCATACAGCCCCGCTGGCTGAACAGCAACTGCCCCATGTGGTGCCAGTGCGGCCCGGAATCATGCTGCGCCAGCTCGGCCGCAATGCCTAACACGCTATTGTTGATAGCATCGGGATCAAATTCGTCCTGTGCGCTGAGCCATGCCATAAATGTGTCCGATTTTATAAGTTTTTTGTCTTTTATATTGTAATGGTCAGGGTGGGGAAGGTGCTACTTTGTGGCCTACTTTCTTTTTGGAGACGGGATGTACCATGCAACGCAGACTGACCCTTACCCTGGCGACACTGATGATGATGTTTCCTCAGATTGTGGAAACGATCTATAGCCCGGCGCTCACGCATATTGCCGACGGTTTTCACGTCAGCGCGCAGGCCGCGGCGCAAACCCTGTCCTGTTACTTTTTCGCTTTTGCATTCGGGGTCGTCGTTTGGGGCCGTTTGTGTGACGTGATCGGCCGGCGCCCCACCATTTTGGCCGGTCTGGCGCTGTATCTGCTGGCGTCGATCATCGCCATCTTCAGCACTGGCTTTACCTTGTTGTTGGCGGCAAGGGTGTTGGCGGCGTTTGGCGCGGCGGTGGGCTCGGTAGGCACTCAGACCGCCATTCGCGACCGGTTCGACGGCTATGAGCTGGCGCGCGTGTTTTCCGTGATGGGGATTGCGATGGCGGTCAGCCCCGCGGTGGGGGTGCTGAGCGGCGCCCTGTTGACCCATTACTGGGGTTATCAGGGGGTGTTCGCCGGGCTGGCGGCGTTGGCCGCCTTGCTGCTGGCCTATGCCGCATGGCAGTTGCCGGAAACGCGCCCGGCGCAGGTGGTGAAAAGTTCTTTCTTCGGTACGTTAGGCCGCATGGCGAAAGACGGCGATATCTGGCGCAGCGCATGGCTGGTGGCCCTGTTCAACGTCTGCATGTTCAGCTATTACCAACTGGCGCCGTTTCGGTTTGAAGCGCTGGGCATTCCGCCGCAGTGGTTTGGCTATACCGGGTTGGTGCTGGCCGCCGGCGTCGGGATCGGCGCGGCAATCAACAAGTTTCTCATCGCCAAACAGTGGCTGTTTACGCCGCTGCTGATGCTGGCCTGCGTATTGGCGCTGATCGGCGGCGGCCTGGTGTTCCTGTTGGAAGATAAGCTGTGGTTCGTGCTGCCGATGATGCTGGTGGTGATGGCCTACGGCATCGCGATCCCCAATATTCTGGCCCGGGCGCTGCGGAATTATAAGGATTGCATGGGCACTGCGGGCGCAATTCTTGGCCTGATGTATTACCTGATGCTGGCGGCGGGGCTGGTGCTGGCCGGGATGGCGCAGCGGCCGGGCATCGTGCTGATGGCGAGCAGCGCCTGCGCGCTGCTGCTGGCGTGGACCGTCGTGCGCGGCGAACGCACCGTCGCATTGGGTAAACGCAACAGCGAGCAGGCGTAACCCTCAGCGGGGAGTTGGCGGGGCACTCAGCGGGCCCGCCAGCAAGGTATGAAGCGCCTCTATCACCGCATTGCGCTGTTCGTTCAAAAAGAGGTGCCTGCCGGGGAAGCGTCGTTCATGCACTTCGCCCCCGGCCAGCAACCGCCAATCCGCCAGATCCTGCCTGTCGACCCAAAGATCGTCCTCGCCATAAAAAACCGCCAGCGGGATCGGCAAATGTGTTTCCCGTGGGAAAATAAGCTGGCTGGCAAGCAGGAGATCGGCGCGGATCAGCGGCAAATAGGCGTCAAGCAGGTCGGCGTTTTCATCGGTGGTTGCAGCCGTTTGCCCGGACTCGTGAAGTGTTTCAATCAGCGCGCTGCGCGTCAGGCGCAGCAAATGACCGTGCTTTGCCGCGTAGGGTGTGGAGCAGGCGGACACGATCAACCCTATGGGCGGCAGCCTGGCTGAGAGTGCGGTTGCCAGGGCCAACCGGCCGCCAAGGCTGTGTCCGAAAAAGACGCAGGGTTTGTCCTGCAGGGGGGCCAACGCCTGCTGCAGTTCGGCCACCAGCCCGCGGTGCTGGCACGCCGGCGCTTCGTCCGCCCGGTCTTCACGCCCGGGATATTGCATGGCGAACAGCTCGATGTCCGAGCACAGCAGGCTGCTCCAGGCGCGGAAGGTGCCGGCGCTGCCACCGGCATGAGGAAAGCAAATCAGTCGCAATTTGCCCTGGCGTGTGGGGGTCAGCGCTTTCAGGCATCGCTCGGCTCCCCGGAAGGGTATGTTGTGCATGGCAGGTTAATCGCCGTTCAGGATGAAGGGGAAGGGGATCGCGCGATCCCCGGATTTTCGACTAAGGCGATCAGTTGATCGCCTCCCACAGTTCGTCAAAGATCGGCGTAAACAGCGTGGATTTCAGGTAGTCGGAACCGGCGGACCCGCCGGTGCCTTTACGTTGGCCAATGGTTCTTTCCACCAGCTTGACGTGCCGATAGCGCCATTCCTGCAGCAGTGAGTCCAGATCCAGCAGCTGATTCAGCAACAGCGACTCGCTGGAAGCTTCCTCCAGCACGGTTTTTATGATGGCCTTGAAGGACTCGGCCTGCTGTCCCTGGCGATCGTTGAGCAGCAGCAGGTGGCGCTGAACCGCTTGCCAGAGCGAGATTGGGCGAATGATCGCGCCAAGCATTTTCTGAATGGCCGGATCTTCACCGTACTGCTGCAACTTTTTACCGTTCGCTTTACCCAACAGCGCCTCAATGCCCGCAAATTGGTAGGACTGAAATCCGCTGGCGGAGCCGAGGTAACCGCGAAATTTTTGGAACTCATGGAATTTCAGCGTGAAAATCACCTCAATCTGGTTCACCACGGTTTTCGTGATGGCGTTGATGCGGATCAGCCCATTGTTTGCGGCGGCTATGTCGCCGTTTTCTATCAGATCGATAAGGCAGTGGAGCTCATCGATCAGCTGTTTGAACCACAGTTCATACGTCTGATGCGTAATGATGAAGAGGTTCTCGTTGCGGTGTTCGCTCGGCGGCGAGGCCGGTTGCTGCAAAGCGAGTAGCTGATTTAACTGCAAATAACTTGAGTAATTCATGCTGCGTCATTCCCTTGGGAGAACGGAAACAAAATTGGTTTGCTGGGGAGGGCGTCGCCCGAACAATCCGGCAAATGCAATGACAGGAAATAGCTACCGGCCGGGGTTGCCGGCGAAACCTGCGCCATTTCCGTTACGGAGCAGCGCAATCTTGCGCACGCCTCCGCCGTTGGCAGGCCCATTCCCCAAAAGCAGCGGTGGTTGTCCATCCTGCCGTCATCGTGCAATCGGTCAATCGAAGGCACATCAACCAACAGGTGATGTACGCCAAGCTCGACGATGCGCGCCATCGCCTGGTGGCTGAAATAAGGCGGTATTTCATCCGCCAGCCGCCAGCTCGGCGCTTTGGCGGCGATCACCAACGCCTGAAGATAATGCGGCGCCACCTGCGACAGGGCATCGTCGATCGCCGCGCGGGTAATGACCAGGTCCGTTCCCCGGGCGCTCGCATTATAAGTTTCCGACATCTCGCCGGCCCTTTGCAGCGGTACCCGAATCAGCGTGGCGGCAATGAATGGCTCGAAAACCAACTCTGCCACGTTATGTTCGCCAGGCATGATGTGCCCGGCGCACTCCGTGTGGGTGCCGTGACAATGCGGCACCAAAGAGATGCGGGAGGCATTGCATGCCCCCCCATGCTCTACGCTGGCCAGCGAATCGCCGTAGCGCAGGGGCGCTGCGCTCGCCGGTGCCACGCCGTAGATATTGGTTGGGTTGTCGCCGAATTTCAGCATGGCGGACAGCGGGATCCGCTCATGGTGATGCACTCGGTGGCGCCGGCCGCGGTAGGTCACCTCAATGCACTCCATCCGCTTCCTCCCTGGTTTTGGTGAGCGCCAGCGCGGTCAACTCGCGAATTTGGCTGTGCAGGATGAATTCGCGAATAGTGAGGGAAATGTGCATCGCCTGGCGAATGGCGTGCAATAGCCGTGGGATCTGCAGCGAGTTGCCGCCCAGGCTGAAAAAACTGTCCGTCACGCTGATGTGTTCCTGCATCAACACGGCTTGCCAGATTTCCTGCATGGCGTGTTCCGCGTCGCTGGCCGGCGGCACGTAATCCGTTTCGGAGGCCGAGTAGGTTATCGTCGGGGCAGGTAGCCTGCGAACGTCGATCTTGTTGTTATTGGTCAGCGGGAAAGCGGACAGCACCATAAAGCTGGAGGGGATCATGATGTTGGGCAGCCTGCTTTTCAACGCCGCGCGCACGGATTTCTCGTTTAACTCCGCGCCGGGCTCCATTTGCAGATAACTGACGATCCTGGCGTTATTCCCTTCTCCGACGATCAGGCTCAAGGCATGCGCGATGCTATCCATGGCGGATAAATTGAGGTCGATCTCGCTGAGCTCAATGCGATGGCCGCGAATTTTTACCTGGTGATCGTTACGGCCCAGATATTCCAATTGCCCACGGCTGTTGAAGCGTGCGATGTCGCCGGTTTTATACAGGTAATGGACGGTACCAAGGACCTGGCGTTTGGCGAACGCCTGGGCGCTCAGCGCACCGTTGTTCCAGTAGCCCGGAGATACGCCAGCACCGCCCAGGCAAAGCTCGCCGAAAGCGCCGCTGGGCACCAGGCCGCCGGTCGAGTCCATAATGAAAGCCTCGGTCATGTTTATCGGCGTGCCGATGCAGGTGCTGTCGCCCTCAAAGGTCAGATCGGCGCAGGTTGACCAGATAGTGGTTTCCGTCGGCCCATAGACCTGCAGCACCTGAGTGGCGATGCGCCGCAGTTGTGAAAGCAGTGCGACGGGCATTTTCTCGCCGCCGCACAGCACCGTCAGCGGTCGGCTGCCCGCCGCCGGTAAATGACTGACGATGGTGCCCCAGACGGTAGGGGTGGCCTGAATGACGCTGGGTTGCTGCTGCTCGATAAAATGATAAAGCCTGACGGGATCCATGGCGGTTTCCCGCGGGCACAGCACGACATGAGCACCCGAGGCCAGAGAGCAAAACAGCTCCAGACCGAAAATATCGAAACTGATGCTCGTCAGGCTCAACATCTTGTCAGCAGGCCCCAGGGCCAGCCGGTCGGCAAAGTCATTGGTGAAATTGTTCAGATTGCTGTGGCTAATCATCACGCCTTTCGGGTTGCCGGTAGAACCGGAGGTGTAGATGATGTAAGCCAGCGGATCCTTTTCTCCGTTCGAACGCGCTTGCTCAACGGCGGGGCGGGCAGACAGTATTGACTCGAAAGTCACGTGCGGGCAATCCGCCGGCACTGGGGCGTTTGCTTCGTCGGTGACCAGGATTTTCGTGCGCGCATCGTCAATCATGTACCGCACGCGATCCGCCGGGTAATGGACATCAATGGGAATATAGTATTTGCCGGCCTTGAGCGCGCCGAGGATCAGCGCCGCCACCCTGCTGCTCTTTTCCATCATGATGCCGACAGAAAACGCGTTGCTGTCCAGCGCGCTCAGGTAATGGGCGACATGCTCAGAGAGGCGCCACAGTTGCTCGTAGCTGTAACTCTCTTTTTCGCAACTCACCGCCAGCGAATCCGGCTGCCTGCGTGCCAGGTCATGAATTTGCTCGATCAGCGTCCCACGCGCGCTCTGCGTCGTATTGCTTGCGAGCTGTAAAAGTCGGGTTTGCTCTGCCTCGCTGAGTGGGTTGATAGCGGCAAGCGCCATCGAGGGGGATTGCGTCAGCAACTGATGCAGCACCTGTTCATAATTGTTCAGCATCATCTGCAATCTGGCTGCGTGGAACAATTCGCTGGCGTAATCAAGCTCAATGCTGATGCCGTCTGCGGCCAGGCTGAAGTTCCAGGTCATGTCGAACATCGAGAAACCCGAAGACACCGGCAATTTTTGCAATGAGCAGTCATGGAGGCCGGCCTGACACACGTCCCCGGCGTTTTGCAGAATAGCCATGATTTGGAACAGCGGGTTTTTGTTCGATACGCGCTCATAATCAAGCTGGTGGAGAATGCGGTCGAAGGACAGCTGTTGGTGCCGATAGGCGCCCGTACAGGTTTCCGTCATTTTACCGATCAGGGTTGCCAGGGTGTCACTCGCGCTCAGTACCGTGCGCAGCGGTACGGTATTGACGTGGAATCCGCTCACCTGCTCGAGGTAAAGGTTGTCGCGCGCGGCGATGGCGCTGCCAATGACAATATCGTCTTGGTTGGCGTATTTACTCAGCAGATAGGTCAGCGCTGCGGTAAGCACAACGAAGGGAGTCGCGCCCAATACCCTGGCGCGCTGTTCCAGCAGCCCCGCGATGGCGGGATCCAACCGGCGGCATATGCGTTCGCCGGCATGCGTCGGTGCCAGGGGGCGAGGCATGTCCAGGGGGAAATCCAACTCTCTGCACGCGTGCAGTTTTTGCTGCCAGTAGGCGATATCGCTCTCGAGGTGGGGTTCCCCGGCATCATTGACGATATCAATTGTTTGAACCTCTGGCGCCGGCAGTGCGTAGGGGCCTCCGCCGCACAGATGATTGTATTGGCGCCAAAGATCGTTGAGGATGAGGTCCTCACTCCAGGCATCGGTCAGAATGTTGTGTTTCACCCACACTAACACGTGGTGCTGGTCATGGTACTGCACCAAACGCAGGGTGACCGGCGGGCGGTGGGTGATATCGAAGGGGACGGCGCAAAGCTGTTTCACCGTGTCTTCCAGAGGCGGATGCTGCCCGGTAAGGGTATGCCCGGCAAGGTTAATGGGAATATGCGGCAGGGCATGCTGATAGGCGATGCCCTGAGCCTCGCCAAATTGAGTACGCAGGCTTTCATGTTTTTCATAAATGAAATTGATGGCCTGCTCGAACAGCGAAAGATTTAGCGGCCCGCGGATCTCCACCGCAATGGGCAGGTTATAACTGCAATCATCAGGATTCAGCGCGCTCAGGTACCACAGTAAATTTTGCTGGGGGCTGAGCGCCGCCCGGCGTTGCTCGCCGATGGGAACGGCTCTGTCTGCGGAAACCGCCTTATTCTCAATATATTCCGCCAGCTTGCGTATCGTATTGTTTTGGAAAAGGTCGGCGATATTCAGACGACAGCACAAATCCCGGGCGACCAGCGAAACGATTTTACTCATGGTAAGTGAGTGTGCACCCAGGCAGATAAAGTCTTGCGTGACGTCGGCGCGGGTACAACCGATGGCCTCGGTCACGATGCGCTCCAGGATCACTTCAGTTTCGGTTTCCGGCAGCGCCATATCGCCGTCATTGTCTTCTATAACCCAGTTTTCCAACCGTTGGCGCGCCACTTTGCCATTGGTGGTCAACGGCAATGCAGGCAAGAAAACGAAAGCGGTCGGAATGGCGGCGGCATGCAGCAAAGGGGCCAGCGAATGCCGCAAGCCATCGGCGGTCAACGCCGGCGACGACGCTTGCACAAACGCCACCAGCGCTTTGCCGGCGGCCTGCGGTTTGGCTACCACGCACACGCTTTCTACCTGCGGATGGGTGCGAATGGCCGTTTCCACTTCGCCAATTTCGATGCGTACGCCGCGGATCTTGACCTGATGGTCTTTGCGGCCAATAAAAATAATATTGCCCTGTTTATCCCATTTGGCGATATCGCCCGTTTTGTAAATGCGTTCTTTACCCTGACTGCCGGGTAGGGCGAACGTGATGAATTTTTCGCCGGTCAATTCGGGCTGATTCAAATAACCGCGGGCAAGGCCGTGGCCGGCGATGCACAATTCACCCTCGAAGCCGAGGGGCTGCAGATTATTGTGCGCATCCAGGATATGGCAGCGGTAATTCTTCAGCGGTTTGCCAATGCAGTTCCAGGCCACGCCGGGCTGGTATTCGCACAAAGAAGTGGCGATGGTGGCCTCTGTCGGGCCATAGCCGTTGCACAGACGAGTTTGCTCCGCCCACCAGGCCACCACATCCGCCGGCGGTGCATCGCCCATCACAATCATCGATTTTAATCCGCGCCAGGCTTCACGCGGCAGCAACTCAAGGATGGCCGGGGTAATGGTGATATGGTTCACCTCGTGCAGCGCGAGGTAACGGAATAAGGCATCGGTTTCGGTATGCAATGCCGCAGGGGCGAGGTAGAGCGTTGATCCGCTGATCAAGGCGCCATAAACATCCCAGCCAAAAGCGTCAAAACCCAGAGAGGCAATCGACAGGACTTTACTGCCGGTTTCCAACCGCATGAAGTCGCGATGGTTTTGCGCGACATTGGCAAGCCCCTCACGAGTGATCATGACGCCTTTGGCTTTGCCGGTGGTGCCCGAGGTGTAACAGAGGTAAGCCAGGCCATCAGACGACCGGGGAAGATGTAACGCCGGCAGGGTCATTGCCTGGTAGTTAATGGTTGCCGGATCAATGCACGGCGCATTCCCCGCCTGCAGAAGGGTATTGGCCAGGATCAGCGTGGGCCGCACATCATCAAGGATATTCTGATTGCGGGTTGCCGGGGCCTGCGGGTCGAGCAGAACATAGGTCTTATTACTTTTCAGGATGCCCAGCATCACGATTGGCAGCAGGGCGGATTTCTGCATGGATACGGCGATAATGTCGTGGCTGTCTACGTCGCCGCGGTGTTCGAGCAGCCAGCAAGCCATTCTGTCAGAGGCGTCATCGAGCTCAGCATAGCTGTATTCTCTGTCGTCGGCATGCAAGGCGATAAGCGCCGAATTTGCCGCCGCCGTACGGCGAAACAGGGTGACAATATCTTGGGAAAGCAGGGTCGCGTCCGCGGTATCATTGAAGGACGCCAACTGGCGTATTTCATCAGGCGAAATGACCAGCGGCGCGGTAGCGGGATCGTCCTCAGAGGTGAGCAGCGCGTCCAGATAGTCGGTGAAGCGTTGGAAACGGGCATCGTCCCCGGTGACCGTGACCCACACGCCATCACCGGCGGGGGTCAGGGAGATCATCGCATGGGTTTGCGCGTATCGGTTTTGTTTGAGAATGCCGGTTTCATTGAAGAAGAAATGCCGCAGGTTTTGATTCTCCGGCGTGACCTGATCTTCGGCAAGGGTATGGAAGTCAGCTTCTTTTCGCCAGGTGACGAAACAGAGATCGGTCGCGCAACGCCCCTGGGTCTGGTCACCCAGCCGCTGTAAAAGCGTGACGATCAAAGCGCGCAGGCGTTCTGGCGAAGCGGAATAACATTTCTGGCCGATGCGAGGAGGCAAACTGATATTGTCAGGCGGTATGCCGCGTGACAGAGAGACCACTACGTCGCAGATTAAGTCTTTCAGCTGCGCTGCGTTATTTCTTTGGCTATGCCGGGCATCGGGTATCAGGCTGCCGCACAGGTAGCCGATTTTTTCTTTTTGAATAAAATACAGGGATAAGTATTCTTGTTTTTGTAAACTATCAATATCGGTGATTATTTCTTTATTGGACGATATCACCAGAACGTTTTCAGATAATTTCTGCAGTCGTTGTAATTCCTCCTGATGATTGTTTGTCGTTATTATCAGATCGATTTTTTCGGCGGGTAGGCGGGGTGAAGATAACGGGTAAATATGATGTCCATATTCTTGTATTTCTGAGGTGAGCGCTTCCCCGCAATGGATATCACCTGAGAATACTATGTTTAATAGTTCCACATTGGCTTCCTAGTAATAGTGTAACGTGAGCATCCGGTGTTGATGCCCAGTTTTAATTCGGTTTATCTGTTTTATGCCTGCGTTATTTTTGAAATCGGCAGGTCTTCGAGTATGCCCGCTTTATCCAGTGCCAGCAGCATTTGCTGCGTAACAATATTATTGGTTTCCCATGGCTTGGTGTCTGCAGGTGGGTAAGTGTCGTGAATGACGGCGGCGATGGCTTCTGCATCCATATTCAAATGACCTAGCATCCGGGCGCTAAATTCTTTAGCGATGGCATCCGTCGTATAGTGTTCAATAAAGGTCAGGATGGGGAGTTTCATCGCCTCTTTTGCATGCGTATCGCTGTGGCGCCATATATGCCCAAGTATCTGTTGAGAAAAGCGGGCGTGTCGGCCTTCGTCCGCGACATGGTCTTTCATGATCTGATAGAAGGAGGGGAAAATATTTTCATTGTCGATCACATCGATGAGATCGGTGGTTAACGCCTGTTCTGACAGGGAAACGCACACCAGCCGGAATAATTCACGGTGTTCATCCGGGGTCTGACCAAGCGCGAGCGCGAGCGCGAAGGACGCTTCGGTGTCTTTCGGCATGCTCAGCGGCGCTATGCCCGTCATCTGTTCGACCTGATTGATAAGGTCCAGTGCGACCAGAGCATGATAGGACTCATCTACAACGACGGTTAGTGCATCCAGGCGCATATCTGCGGGGAAATCGACGCCTGCGGTATTTTTGTATAGTTTGTAGGTTGAGTCATTAATAATATCCAGCTCAATGTTGGCAATGCCATTCAGATAGTGATAAAGCGTTTGGACCTGAATATAGCGCAGTGCTTCGTCACCCAACGCTGCCACGCGCGGGTGCATGCAAAGCGGCAGGCGTTCCGTAGGGAAATATTGCCTGGATTGGTAATCTTGCTCATTAAGTATGCGACGCGGACGGGAACGGACAATAGCAGCGCGATCCCATTTTTTCAGGGTTGTTTCAATTATGCTCACGGAAAGAATCCTTCTTTAGTAGAGTTCGACTTCAATATCCGACAGCGGATAGGCACAGCAAGCTAATATAATATTTTCCTCAAGCTCATCTTCGGCCAAGGCGCTTTGTTTTCCATGACGCACTTCACCTTTGACTAACAACATTTTGCAGCAGCCGCATTTTCCTGCGCGACATAAATGTGGAATATCGATGCCTTTACTCTCAAAGTTATCTAATAGTGACTTCTCGGAGCAAAAGCTACCCGTGTCCTCACCATCAAGAATAACCTGATAGTGGGTGTTTTTTGATTGTGAAATCATGGCGGGGATTCCCTTGGCTATTAATTAAATGGTGTGGGGCCCATTATTCTTCCCTGATTGAATGATATTTTTATTTATGTGCCTTGATGGCGGAATAACAGTAGCTTCTGAGTTGTTTATTGTCAACATGAATGGTTAATAACTTTAACATTTCATTAATATTTTCGTTGTCTTTTTATTTTTTAATGGTTAATTCGTTAATTATTTCTTTTTTTATTTTTACAGGTGCAGATGTGCATATTGCAAGAAGTGTCTTTGTAATAATTGATTTTAAAATTATTTTATTTGGTATCGACCGCCGGCTGGGGCGTTGAATATTCACTGCTGTTGGAGGCCAACCTTGAGACCTCGCCCCGTTAACGAAAAAGGGCAAGCTTTCGCTTACCCTTTGGTTGGTGCAGTACGCAACGTCGCTATCTCAACCCAACCCGCCAATCCGCCCCCGGATCTCCTCCTCAGGCAAATCTACGCCAATAAACACCAAGGTGCTGCGGCGCTCTTCCTCCGGCAGCCACTCGCGATCCCAGTCGGCGTTATACAGCCGTTGTACGCCCTGGAATAACAGCCGGCGCGGCTCGCCCTTGATCGACAAAATGCCCTTATAACGCAGCAGGCTGTCGGCGTATTCCAGCAGCAGGCCTTCCATCACTTCGGAAATCTGCATCAGCTCCAGCGGCTGGTCGTGGTATACCACGATCGAACCAATATTGTTTTGCGCTTGCGGAATGCGGCGGAACAGCGGCGTCGTCAGGGTCAGCTTGTCGTTCAGCACAAAGCCTTCGATGTCGAACAGCACGCTGAGATCGATATCGCCGTGCGTCACTTTATACACCGGTGCGCGGGCGTTCATCTGCTGCAGGCGTTGGATCAGCGCTTCGCAGTCCGGTGCCACGTCGGTTTTGGTCAGCAGAATGCGGTCGGCGTAGCCCACCTGCGCCTGCGCGATGCTGAACTGGGTCAGTTGTTGGTCGGCATGTGCGGCGTCCACCAGGGTGATGATGCCGTCCAGCAGGAAGCGTTCGCAGAGGATCTCGTGCGAGAAAAAGGTCTGGGTGATCGGGCCGGGATCGGCCATGCCGGTGCATTCGATGATCAGCCGATCGAACGCCAACTGGCCCTGGTCTACGCCGTCCAGCAAGTCCAGCAGCGCATCGGCCAGTTCGTTGGATTTGCTGCAGCAGATGCAGCCGTTGCTCAGGGTGGTGATGCGGCTGGCGCGGTCGCCAATCAGCGCATTGTCGATCGGCACTTCGCCGAATTCGTTTTCGATTACCGCAATCTTGTAGCCGTGCTCGGCGTTGAGAATATGGCGTAGCAGAGTGGTTTTACCGGCGCCCAAAAAGCCGGTCAGAATGGTGACTGCGATGGGTTTCATTACGGGTCCTTATTAACAGCAGCGCATGCCGCCTTTGCCGTCCCCACCGTAGCGGGCCTGCTGGCGTTCGCGGAAAAACTCTTTATAGGTCATCACCGGTTTGTCCGGGTGGTTGTCTTTCATGTGCTGGACGTAGGTATCGTAGTCGGGCACGCCCACTAACATGCGCGCTGCCTGACCGAGGTATTTCCCCGCCTGGCCGAGATTTCCGAACATCGCCTTCTCCCCAAAAAATTACCCTGCATAACAGCTTTCATTATGCAGGGTATCCGTTAAATCACCATCAGTGCTGCGGTGAAACTTTGACGTCCCCCTCAGTTACGCCGTTGGAGGGCACTTCTACAGGCACCGGCACGTACGGCGTTTCCTGGTCGCTGCGGTTCGGGTTTTTATGCGCCGCCATGGCGGTTTTCACCCCGTAGAAGATGATGCTGTACACCACCAGCAGGAACAGAATGCTCAGCCCGGCGTTGGTGTAGTTGTTCACCACGATATGGTTCATGTTAGCCACTTGCTGAGCGGTCAGCTCGGCACCGCCTTCGGCAATTTTGCGCTTGTACTCACCGGCCTGGAAGAAGAAGCCTTCCAACTGAGGATTGTCGCTGAACAGCTTCAGACCCAGGGCGTAAGTGGTACAAATCAGCAGCCATACCGCCGGCAGCACGGTGACCCAAATGTATTGGGTGCGCTTCATCTTAATCAGCACCACGGTACCCAACACCAGCGCCACGGCGGCCAGCATCTGGTTGGAGATGCCGAACAGCGGCCACAGGCTCTTCACGCCGCCGAGCGGATCGACCACCCCTTGATACAACAGGTAACCCCACAGGCCCACGCAGCCGGCGGTGCCGACAATACCGGCCACCAGCGAGTCGGTTTTCTTCAGGAACGGCACGAAGTTGCCCAGCAGGTCCTGCAGCATAAAGCGACCGGAACGGGTACCGGCATCCAGCGCGGTCAGAATAAACAGCGCTTCAAACAGAATACCGAAGTGGTACCAGAAGCCCATGTTGGCACCAGGAATGATCTGGTGGAATACGTGGGCGATACCCACTGCCAGCGTAGGTGCGCCACCGGCGCGGTTCAGCACCGAAGGCTCGCCGATGTCCTTGGCTGTCTGCAGGATCTGTTCCGGGCTGATGACAAAGCCCCATGAGCTGACGGTCGCCGCCGCGTGGGCGGTCACATCTTTCAGTGACGCCATGATCATCGGCGCATCTTCGGTACCCAAACGGTGCAGGTCAGGCATGGTGATGCCCAGTGCTGCCGGCGGGGTGTTCATGGCGAAGTACAGGCCCGGCTCGATAATCGAAGCCGCCACCAACGCCATGATGGCCACGAAGGACTCCATCAGCATTGCGCCGTAACCGATAAAGCGCGCGTCTTTTTCATTGGCCAGCAGCTTCGGCGTGGTGCCGGAGGCGATCAACGCATGGAAGCCGGACACGGCGCCACAGGCGATGGTAATGAACAGGAACGGGAACACCGAGCCTTTCCACACCGGGCCTGTCCCGTCGACAAACTGGGTGATCGCCGGCATTTTCAGCTCAGGGTTGAGGATCACGATGCCAATCGCCAGCCCGACGATAACGCCAATTTTCAGGAAGGTCGCCAGATAGTCGCGCGGCGCCAGGATCAGCCAGACCGGCAGCAGAGCGGAAACGAACGCATAACCAATCAGCGTATAGGTGATGGTGGTGTCTTTAAAGGTCAGCGCCGGGCCCCAGTACGGGTCGTGGGCGATCACGCCGCCGAACCAGATGGAAGCCACCAGCAGCACGATGCCAATGATCGACACTTCGCCCACCCGTCCCGGACGCAGGAAGCGCATGTAAACGCCCATAAACAGGGCAATCGGCACGGTGGAACAGACGGTGAACACGCCCCACGGGCTTTCCGCCAGCGCTTTCACCACGATCAAGGCCAGCACCGCCAGGATGATGATCATGATCAGGAAGCAGCCAAACAGCGCGATGGTCCCCGGTACCGGGCCCATTTCCTTTTTGATTATCTCGCCAAGCGAAGCGCCGTTGCGGCGCGAGGAAATGAACAGCACCATAAAGTCCTGCACCGCCCCCGCCAGCACCACGCCGCCCAGTAGCCACAGCGTGCCGGGCAGGTAGCCGACCTGCGCTGCCAGCACCGGGCCCACCAGCGGGCCAGCCCCGGCAATGGCGGCGAAGTGGTGGCCGAACAGCACGTTTTTGTTGGTTGGCACGTAGTTCAGGCCGTCGTTATTGACCACCGCCGGCGTCGCGCGGAAGGCGTCCAGCTTCATCACCTTGGTGGCGATGTACAGGCTGTAATAACGGTACGCCACCAGATACACCGCCACCGAGGCGACGATGATCCACAGCGCGCTGATGTGTTCGCCACGGCGCAGCGCAACCACGCCCAGGCAGGACGCGCCGAGTATTCCCAGCAGCATCCAGGGTATGTGTTTTAAAATCCCCTCTCTGTTCATTGAGGTGTCCTTAGTTCAAATCTGCAAAATGAGTGAGTTAACCCGCTTATAAGATGTTTCAGGCACGCGGCCCGGTGCGGATAACGTTCGGGTACGAACTCTAAATAATTCGAGTGGCATTGAGGCGGCAAGGGCGCGAAGCCCGATGAACTTACATAAGTAAGTGATTCGGGTGAGCAATCGTAGCCAACAACGATGCAACTTGAAGTATGACGAGTTTAGGAACAGCTCATCATTGCGGGTTGGGGCTGGGGAAGACATGCGAATTTCAGTCAACGGTGCTATAGGGTGCCGAACGGTTGAAATCCCGGGATGAGCGGTTGGGCGTTGCAGGGGGAGTGGCAACGCCCCACCGAGGGACGGGTCAGTAAATCTTTCTGGCGTTGATCCCGGCGGGGAAAATGCCGGTGGCGAAGATGTGCCCGTTAACCTGCAGCTGGCCGTCGGGCAGCATTTCGACCGGGTATTCGTGGGTCAGATAACTGAGAAAGTTATTGCGGTCGTCGAGCGTCTGAAAGCCGATCAGATCGTAGAAAAACAGCGATTCGATTAAGCCGTGATGCTCGGGGATCTGTCTGAGCAGCGCCGTCGACGGGAACGGCAAATGGAAGAAGAACGCGCAGGGGTTCAGCAACCCCTGTTCTTTCAGCGCCTGGCCGCAGGGCAACAGCTGGTAATCATCAATACAGATGATGTCGTTCGGGCAAACATACTCGCAGGCGATATCGGCGAAATGCCGGTTGAGTTGCCGATAAGCGCGGTAGTTCTCCGGCGTGAAATGCGCCTTCTCCGGGTGGTTATGGAACACTGGCCACAGGCCGTCGTGATAGTAGCCCTGATAGTGGAAGTGAAACTCCTCGGTCGATAACGGAAAGGTCACCTGCTCGTAGCCGCTGCGGTGCTGATAACTGACCGGGCGCAGCGGCGCATCGCCAAAGTTCTGTACGTCACCGTTCCAGCCCAGCCACAACCCGCGATCGTCGTCGCTCTGGCTGTCAGGCGATAGGGCCTGCGTAGCGCAGGCCAGATCCTTGCCGTCACACTGCTTATTCGAGATCAAAACCAAACGAGACATGCTGCGTTCCTTGTTCAGGTTACGAATAGGGGGTTAAAGCATCCAGCGGGTTTCCGCTTCGGTGACCTGCGCTTCAAAGCGGCGCAGCTCGGCGCTCTTGCAGGTGTGCCACAGCGCGGCAAACGCCGGGCCGAGGCTTTCCTGCAACGGTAGGGTTTGCCGGAATAACGTCAATGCTTCCTGCTGGCTGAGCGGCAGTGCCACCGCGTCGCCATTTTCATAGCCGTTGCCGCAGGCTGCCGGCGGCAGGGGTTGCGCGTGCTCCAGCCCATACAGCATGCCGCTCAGCATCGCCGCTACGGCCAGATACGGGTTGGCATCGGCCCCGGCCAGCCGGTATTCGATGCGCTGGTTGGCATGGTCGGCGCAGGGTAAACGCAGTGCCACCGTGCGGTTATTGTGTCCCCAGGAGGCACGCAGCGGCACGTGCATACCGGGACGAAAGCGGCGGAAGGCGTTAACGTTGGGCGCGAATATCGCCATCGAGGCTGGCATCAGCGCCAGCATGCCCGCCATCACCTGCGTCATGGTGGCGCTCAACTCGCCCGGCAGGCTTGCCAGCAGGTTGTTGCCCTGCTCATCCTGCAGGCTGATATGAAAATGCAAACCGCTACCGGCGGCCTGAGCACAGGGCTTGGCCATAAAGCAGGCGTGCTGGTGGTGTTTCTCGGCGATCTGGCGCGTCAGCCGCTTCAGGGCCAGCACCTGATCGCAGGCCTCCAGTACGCGAGCGCTGTGATGCAGATTCAGCTCATACTGGCCGGAGGCGGCTTCGGCGACCACGCCGGTCAGCGGCAAGGCCTGCAGCCGGGCCTGATGTTCGATGTCATTGAGCAACGCCTGGTGGCGCTCCGGCGCATCGACAGAAAAACTCTGCGTCGGGCACTGTCCGGCCTCAGTCGGTTGCTGCAGCGGATCCTGCAGATAAAACTCCAGCTCTGCCGCCACGACCGGGAAGTAACCCTTGGCATGCAGGCGTTTGAGCACCCGTTGCAGCACCACGCGCGGCTCCAGCTCGCAGGCGTCGCCGTCGGCATTTTTCATCGTCAGCAGCAATTGGGCATGGTGCTGCGGATCGCGGGCGCAGGGCCGCAAGGTTCCGGGCACCGGCAGACACAACCTGTCCGGCTCGCCGGCCTGCTGGCCCAGCCCGCTTTCTTCAATGACCTGGCCGCCAAGATCCATGGCGTAGATTGACAGCGGGAAATAACAGCCTTTATCCAGCGCAAACACCTCGGCGACAGGCAGCCGTTTCCCGCGGAATTGACCGTTCAGATCGTTGAGATAAATATCGACGTGTTCGGTGTCCGGATAGCGCTGTAAATACTGTTCTACTTCTTTGTGGAATGAACGCGCCTGCGAAGCGGGAATATCTGCCAGCAGCGGATTAAAACCAATAACGTTAGCATGCATGGCAGCCCCCGAAATGAATTAAAGCCGCGGGGGAAATTATTATCAGGGCAGGGGATAAACACATGAGGCATCCGTCTCGTAAGGCCATATTGGCGATGTAATGATGTTATCTGCGCCCCTAAAACCTGTCTGTAAAAACGCCGTAACTTTATTTATAGCCGGAATAAAAAAGGTGTAAATAAGGGGCGTGGCTCTGATGGCCGAAGAATAAATAGCTGCATATACTGCTGAGAGCGACGTTATTCAGGAGAGAAAATAATGATCAGAGTTTTTATCGTGTTTGCCGCCGTGATGACGGCGTTCAGCGCCGGGGCCTCCTCTGAAGCGGCATGGGCCAGCGGCGATAAAGCACTGCAAACCGCCTGCCTGAAAGCCAGCAGTTTGAAAGGGGCCAAAGCCGTCGGCAGCATTATCCATTATGGTGACGACGTCGGTTACTCGGCCCTGTTGATCGCTGGGCGCTATCCGCAGGCGTTTATGCATAACAAAGCGGGCAAAGAGCTGTGCCTTTACCAACGAGCCACTAAAAAGGCGGTGGTTCAGGACGCTGACGGGCTGGCGGGAAAGCCATAGCTACCGATCAAAAAAGGGCGCCGGGGCGCCCTTATGCCGTTATTTCAACGCGATACGGATCACGTCGTCCGGCGCGGTGGCTTCTTTCTCGCGGCTGGAAGCCTGTTTGACGCTCACGTACAGCGTCTGGCCATCCGGTGACAGCGCCAGGCTGTTCGGGTGGGTTGGGGTCTTGATGGTTTGCAGCAGCTTGTAGTTCTTGGCGTCGATCACACTGACCTGGCCTGCCTGACGATGGGTGACATACACCTCATTGCGCGTCGGGTTGAACAGGACCGCCAGCGATTCCGGCACGTCGATTTTGCTCAGAATCTTGCCGTCGCGGGTATCGACCACCAGCACCTGGGCCTGCTTGGAGTCGGTGATAAAGGCGCGATGGGTGGCAGGATCCAGGCTGATGTTCAGGAAGAAGTGCTCTTTGGACTCGTCCAATTTCTTGCGGCTGAGCACCTTGTTGGTTTTGGTGTCGATAGTCACCAGCTCGCCGTCGGCGTTGGTCACGTACAGGCGGCTTGCGGCCGCATCCAGTGCCAGACCGGTACCGTATTTGCCGGTTTCGGTGATGGTAGTGCGCAGGGTCAGGTCTTTGCCGTCTACCACCCAAACCACGCTGGATTCACCCAGCCCGGTGATATACAGGGTGTCGGTGGTGGCGTCGGCCACCAGCTCACGCGGTGCCAGCGGTTTTACCGTTTCGGAGCGTTTACGCGCATCCAGCACCAGGCGGCCTTTGACCTCACCGGTTTTACCGTCGATGGCAGTGACCGAGTTATTGACGGTGTTGCCGAAGAACAGCGTGTCGGTTTTGCTGTTAATGGCCGCGCCGAAAGGTTTGATATCGTTGTGAATGATCTGGGTGATATCCAGCGTTTGCGGATCCAAACGATACACCACGCCGCCTTTGTCCAGCTTGCGGCTTTGCGAAGTGGCCAGATACAGCGCGTTCTCGCCCTGGCTGTAGACCATCTCGTAAGCGCCTTTGCCGACGGGCTTGCGCAGCAGTTCCGGCTCGCCCTGGGCCAGCAGCGGGGCGGAAAACAGCATTGAAGTGAGCAGCAGCAGTGGGAAAGCGGCGCGTGCGCCAAAGCGGCGGCTGGTCGTTGTTGCAGAGTTCATAACCTCTCCATGGAGTTAAAATGCCTGTCGCCGCAGGGCGGTTGCCCAGAGGCTAAAAAGCTCAACATTGAATTCAAAGCAAAATCCGGCCGGTCGCATCGTGTTGCGCCGGGCCTTCTGTTTGCGAATAATAATCATTATTCATGCCGGAGGGGAGTGATTTCTACCCAGGCTGGGGTGAAAATCACAATGTGAAGAGTGGGTGAAGGGTGATCGTTGCCGTGTCGCTGCGTGGGTTTCCTGATTTTCCTTGTGGGCAGATAACAAATAATTAATTTAGCTGCGTTATTGTTTGGTCGCTGTAATAATATTTATTTGTTATCTCTTATAATAAAAACCCGATAATAACGGAGGTTTCTTTGGGTTAAAAACTCCTGCTTTGTACGTTATGTGAGCGGTTAATTACATTGTCTTGCATTGAATTACAGTTGAATACTTTTGTGGTGAAAAAGTCATCCTGTGGTGGATAATCTCAGGTTATGACATGAATTTTTATAACTTGCGTCATTTGCACACATCGGGTAATTGTTTATGCGTGGCTCAAGACCACCGTATTTATAACAATAATTTTTCGGGCAGGGGTAATAATGAGATATATAAAAACGCCAATATTCATTGGCGGCGTTGTGCTGTCGGCGTTATCCGCCGGCGCGCGGGCAGAAATCACCATTCTGGATAAAAACCCGCAAAGCAATGTGTTGCTGGCACCGCTGAGTTTGAAAGTTGGCGGCAGTATTCGCCCCGAGTGGATATTTAATAATGGCCCGGAGCCGGGATATTATAAAAATGGTCATGATGGCGGCACGCGCTTTCGCTTCAGCGGCGACTATGCGCTGACGCAGGATACCTCGGTTATCGGCTACTACGAGTGGGGCGTCGATCTGGCACACGCGCTGAGCTGGGACGGCCACTACAACGAAGACGGCAAACGCGACTATCAGCGCCAGCTGTACGGCGGCTTCAAAGATGATCGCTACGGCACCTTAACCTTTGGCCACCAATACGGCATTTATTATTCGGTTGTCGGCATTAAAAGCGACGTCTGGGATAACGATGGTCATGCGGGCGGCACCGGCATTGGCATTTCCGGCGACTACGACGGCGGTAATAAACCGAAGAACAGCCTGAAATACACCAATGATTTTGGGCCGGTCACCTTATACGCCAACTATTTATTACCGGAAGACGATTTGCACACGGCGGATAATCTCATCTACCGCCGTAAAGGCGGCGGCGGGTTGGGGTTTGATTATAAGGCGACGAAGGAATTAACCTTCAGCGCGGCCTACAGCTACACCGACGCAAAAATCAAAGACAATCAATATAACGAGAAAGAGTATCACCAGCAGTTGTCCGGCACCGCGCTGACCTGGCAACCCAATAACTGGTATATCGTCGGGACCGCCAGCTATTACAAAGACTATGTGCCGAGCACCCGTGAACGTACCTTGTCGCATTATTTCGCCGGGAGCGGTTACGGGGTAGAAGGCTTTGTCGGTTATACCTTTAATATCGACAAGCCTTTCCTGAAATCGATCCAGCCTTATGTGGCCGCGGACTCGCTGCAATTGAAGGGCGACGAAGAATACCACGCCAATCACGTTTACCTTGGGGCGGGTACCACCATCGGCTACGGCCTGTCGGTGTATGTGGAACGGACGCTGGCCAACAGCAGCGACAACGAACCGGACTCCACCTGGGTGACGGTGTTCTACGACTTCTGATCGCTCCTGACAAACTTTCCAGGCCGGCCTCGTTGCCGGCCTTTTTGTCGGGTTATTTCACAAGGTGATCCAACCACCCTGCGCCCGATCCGCCGCGGTTTTCTCCGCCAGATAGCGTGCCGGCGGTTTGCCGACGGCTTTGCGAAACATGGTGACGAAGCCACTGGCGCTCTCATAGCCCAAATCCAGCGCCACCCGCTGTACGGTCTCCCCCTTGGTCAGGCGTTGCAGCGCCAGCATCACGTGCAGTTGCCGTCGCCAGTGGCCAAAGCTCATGCCCATTTGCTGCTGCAGGGTGCGGTTGAGGGTGCGTTCGCTCATGCCGATGCGCTGAGCCCATTGGCTGAGGGTGGCCTTGTCCGCCGGATCGGCCAGCAGGCGCTCGGTCAGTTGGCGAATGCGTGCGTCATTGGAGACTGGCAAGTGCAGGTTCTCAATCGGCGCGGCGGCCAATTGATCCAAGAGTACGCCAATCAGCCGCCCTTCAGCGCCTTGCTCGTCATACAGCGGATCAAACCCGCTGGCCTGCAACAGCAGTTCGCGCAGCAACGGCGAAACGGCCAACGTACAGCAGCTGGTCGGCAACCCGGCGATGGCAGCCTGATCGACAAACAACGCGTAACATTCGGTGGCCCCGGTACCCTGAGCGTTGTGCAGCACGTTGCTGGGCATCCAAAGCGCACACTGCGGCGGAACCAGCCACAGGCCGTTTTCCACTTCGCAGCGGATCATGCCGCGCATCGTATAAATCAGCTGCGCTTTTTGGTGCCGGTGATGGGCGACTTCCCAATCCTTGTTAACGGTGGAACCCTGCACGGCAAAAACCGCCCGGGGCACCCGATCGATATCGAAAAGCGGTGGAGTGACAAAAGGCATGAGAATAATTCTCAATTTGGCGCAAATGAAAAACATTATGTCCTGATTGTGCAATGTGGTCTAGTGCTTCCGCCGATAAAGTAAGCGCACGTTTCCGAACTCTTAGGAGAAATCTCATGTCATTAGATTCTGCAACCTTCCCACTGGTCTGGATGCGTCAGCAAGCCGCCGGCGAACCGAAAGATACCCTCGCCGAATTTGCCGAATTCAGCACCTTGCTGCAGCGTGAACAGCCGTTTGTGCTGCTTTGCGATCGTCGTATGGACGAAAGCGGTGAGCAGGATCGCGACGAGCGTACCCAGGTCGCCCTGTGGAAACGCGATCACCGTGAGGCGTTAGCGAAGTGGGTCAAAGGTATGGTGCTGATCGAGCCGGACGACATGCGCCGAAAGGCGGCGGAAGAGTTTGTCGATTTCGCCAGCCGTTTCTGGGGTTATTCGGTGATGGTGGTGGCCAGTGAGCAACAGGCCCATGAGCTGGCACAACGCCTGCTCGAGCAGCGGGAACAATAATCAATAAGGAAGCGCCATGTATCAGCAACAGGTAATTGCGCAACTGCTGGCCTGGATTGAAGCAAACCTCGACCAGCCGCTGACGCTGGACGATATTGCCGCCAAATCCGGCTACTCCAAATGGCATTTGCAGCGGCTGTTCAAGCAGTTGACCGGCCATATTCTGGGCACTTACGCCCGGCGCAGACGTTTGACCGCCGCCGCGCGTGAGCTGCGGCTCACCCATACCGGCGTGGCCTGCATTGCCGATAAGTACCAGTTCGATTCCCAGCAGACCTTCACCCGTTGCTTCAAAAAACAGTTCGGTTTGCCGCCGGCCGGCTATCGCCGCAGCGCGGATTGGTCCAGCCACGGCATGCAGCCGCCGCTGCGGATGGCAGAAGGCCCATTGCCTCAGGGGTGTATTGTCACTCTGCCGGCCATGCAGCTGGTCGGGCGTACCCAGCGTCGCAGCTGCACTCTGGGGCAAATGCAGCATTCGAAAAATGAGCTGCGCCAGTACGTCTGGAACCAGGTGCTGCAACCCGAAGTCGCGCCACCGGCGGTAGTCTACGGCCTCACCAGTCTGGAAGCGGACAACCGACAGCTTGATGGTCAACGCATGGCCTATACACTGGCGCTGGCAGATGAACAGGCCGAAGGGGAGCAGATCCTGATCGAGCAGGGCGATTACGCCAGCTTTACCTATCAGGGGCAGGTCGAAGAGTTGCCAAACTTTGTCGATCGCCTGTACGACTCCGCGATGCCCATGATGAAAGCTGTACGCCGTCCCGGGCAGGATATCGAGCGTTTTTACCCGGCACAGGGAGAGGTTTGTAATGCACGTGGTACGGCGATCCGCTGTGAATATCTGATCCCGATTCGCCGAACGTCACCGCCGGCCGCTGTGCTTTAACGGCAGTTTTCACAGAAAAACCTCTTCGTGCTGCACCAGGTTACAAAAAAGTTCGATATTGCGCTGGTAATGTTTCACACTTAGGCCGATGTGCACATATAATGCGCATCCGGTCATTTATGGCCGCATAACCTATATTGATAACTGCCAGTGGCCACTACCAACACGAAGATGAAAATGAGCATTCGCGCGTTACTAACCCTGTTTACGGCACTGGTGGCTTTCAGCCAGGCTGCCTTCGCCGTTGTATATCCGTTGCCTGCCAAAGACAGCCGTCTGGTGGGTGAGAACATCCAGATCACCGTACCGGAAGACAGCAAGCTGCCGCTGGAGAGCTTTGCCGCTCAATACCAGATGGGCCTGAGCAATATGCTGGAAGCCAACCCGGGTGTGGATCCTTTCCTGCCGAAAGCAGGCAGCACTCTGACCATCCCACAGCAGTTGATCCTGCCGGATGCGCCACGTGAAGGCATCATCATCAACAGCGCCGAGATGCGTCTGTACTACTACCCGAAAGGCACCAACACCGTGATCGTGTTGCCAATCGGTATCGGCCAGTTGGGCAAAGATACGCCGCTGAACTGGACTACCACCGTGCAGCGCAAGAAAGACGGCCCAACCTGGACGCCAACTGCCAAGATGCGTGCGGAATACGCCGCGGACGGCGAGATCCTGCCTGCAGTATTCCCGGCCGGTCCGGACAACCCTATGGGGCTGTACGCGCTGTACGTTGGTCGTCTGTATGCGATCCACGGTACCAATGCCAACTTCGGTATCGGTCTGCGCGTGAGCCACGGCTGTGTGCGTTTGCGTGCTGACGACATCAAGTTCCTGTTCGAAAACGTTCCGGTCGGCACTCGCGTGCAGTTCATCAACGAGCCGATCAAAGCCAGCGTTGAGCCGGACGGTTCCCGTTACATTGAAGTGCACAACCCACTCTCTGCTAACGAAGAACAGCTGAAGTCCAAAGATCCGGTGCCGTTGACCATCTCTGCGCCAGTGGGCAAAGTGATGATGGACCCGGCGGTTAACCAGAGCGAAGTGGACGCGGCAATCAAAGCCCGTTCCGGTATGCCGGTTAAAGTGAACTGATTGATTCAGTCGCTGTAGAAAAGGCGCCTTAGGGCGCCTTTTTTTATGGCTAAATAACACCGTTTTGCGCAGGCCTCCGCAGTTCTTTGCTTTTCGTTACTGCTGCCTCTTTAAAGGTCCGGTACTGTTAGCAAAAAACAGATTTTCTCGTTGCCTTAAACGGGCATCGCGAAGCTGTAGGTGGGCCAAATTGCGACAGGAAACTGTCGGGAGGCCCGTCGCTGAAACTTCTTTCTCTGGTGCAAAAATACGGCCTGAAGATCTTGCTGTAGAGTGTCAGAATAATCACAGCTTATCTGCCTATGCATCACCGCTATAAGTCCTTCCTGATAATTATTCCTCAAAAAATCATCGTTAATTAATTGGTTATATATCCCCTCCGACCAGTGATTGCCTGAGAAAAAACTCTCAAAACCTCTGCATTGTGAAAATAAGATCACACAAACGTAACAAAAGATAAACATAGGCTCTCTATATTGGCTGCTTTGCTTTTGGGAGGGAGTGCCATGCGTAACTGGAACGAGCCGAAAAAGAACAAAGCGCACATCGAACTGATCCCGATGATCGACGTGATGATGTTTTTGCTGGTGTTTTTTGTGTTGATTAGCCTGAACGTGATCCCGGCCCTTGGGCTGAAGACTCAGTTGCCGTCCGCCGGTAGCGCTCAGCAATTGAAGCCGCAGAAGAAGGCGATCATTACCCTGGGCGCTGAGGAACAACTGCAGCTCGACGGTCAGCCGATAGCGCTGAGCGCGCTGGTCAGCACGCTGAAGCAGCAGCAGCAGGAAAACCAGACCACCACCATTATCGTTAACAGCGACAAAGGCGTTGCGGTAGAGCGCTTGGTCGCGGTGATGGATAACCTGCGCCAGGGCGGTTTCTTCTCCGTCTCCATCGCCACACGGAAGCTGTGACATGTATCTGCTCTATCGCTCACGTCACCTTTTCAGCTGGTTGCCGGCGCTGATCGTCGCGGGCTGCGTGCTGTTCGCCAGCCAACAGGCGGCGCTGAAAATTCAGCCGCGCTATGACGAAACCGCCATGGAGCTGGCATTGGTCGAGCCGGAACCTCAGCCACAGCCGGAACCGGAGCCGCCGGTGGAAACCCCGCCGCAACCCGAGCCACCGCCGCCGGAACCTGAGCCCCTTCCTGAACCTGTGGTGCCTGCACCTGAACCGATTGTCGAGGCCAAACCGGTGCCCAAGTCGCAGCCGAAACCCAAACCCAAGCCGGTGAAAGAGAAAGCCAAGCCGGTGGAAAAGGCCAGGCCCGCCGCGGTGCCGGCAGCACCGAGAACCTTGGTCAGCAAGCCCGCCGCACAGCCCGTTCCGCCGGCTCCAGCGGCACCGAAGGTGAATGCGCAGGCAATCGAAAACGGTTATCTGCAGGCATTGCGCCATGAGCTGGAGCAGCGCAAGCGCTATCCCACCGGGCGGCAGGCTTCGCTTGAACGGCCGCAGGGCAACGTCGAGGTGTGGCTGGAGGTGGATCGCAGCGGTCGGGTGATCTCTTCCGGCATCACCAATAAGGCTTCCAGCATGCTGCTCAACCGCGCGGCGCTGAGCAGTTTGCAAAGTATCAGCCAGGTGAAGCCGTTCCCAACTGAGGCTTTCAACGGGCAGACAACCAAAAGATTTTCAGCCACGTTCAATTATCAGGCGCCTTGATGCCTGGCATAACAGTTTGATTTTTATGGGATGGAAACAATGAAATCTTTCAATCGATCTGGGATTTATCTGGCAGTGATGTCGGCGATGTTACCGGGTGCCGTGCTGGCGGCGGACTCGACCGACGTCGGCACCATCAACGTTAAGGGGCAGTCGCTGGGCGGCGGCATGATGGTGCAGGAGGACAGCGCCAAGTCGCGTTCCACCGTCACCAAAGAGGCGATGGATAAAATGCCGGCGGCGGCCAACGCCATCGACAAGCTGAAATACACGCCGGGCCTGAACGTCAACAGCGACGATGCCAGCGGTCTGAGCGGCGTTGATTACACCATGCGCGGTATGAGCTCCGATCAAATCGGCCTGTCGATGGACGGGATCCCGATTAATGATTCCGGCAACTATGCGGTTTACCCGAACCTGCTGGGTGATTCGGAGAACCTGGGGGAAGTGTTCGTCACCCAGGGATCCTCGGAAGCCGACGGCCCGCACATCGGCTCCAGCGGCGGCAATATTGGCCTGGTGACGCGGCGTCCGTCTAAAGACTTCGGCGGCTTCGTCAAACAGACGCTGGGCAGCAACAACCTGAGCAAAACCTTTGCCCGTCTGGAGACCGGTGAGTACAACGGCTTCAGCAACTGGATCTCCTATTCGCACACCGAGGCCAAAAAGTGGCGCGGGGAAGGGCGTTTGTACTCCAACAAGTTCGAGATGAACTCGTTGTATGAGGACGGTAACGGCAACAGCAGCAACCTGATCATGAAGTACAACCAGCAAAATAACGTCAACTACAACACCCGCAGCAAGGCTCAGTTCGCGGAAGACCCCCGTGGCGATTATGACACCACGCCGTCCTACAACAACCGGGGCCAGCTGACTCGCTATTACAAGCTCAACCGTAATCCGTTCGAGAATTTCAACCTGACGTTCACCCAGAAGCTGCAGCTGCGCGACAACCTGGCGTTAACCCTGCAACCCTATTACTACTGGGGGAACGGCGGCAGCTTCAGCGGCCAGAGCGCGTCGGTACTGTCCAGTACCTCGGATCGGGCCGGTCAGTATGACCTCAGCAACTTGCAGTCCAACACCTATTACCGTCCTTCCTGGACCCAGACCTGGCGGCCGGGCATCACCACCAAGCTGAAGTGGGACATCAACGATCAGCACAGCCTGGATATCGGCTACTGGTTTGAACGTGCGCGCCAGTCGCAGACCCAGCCGTTTATCGGCATCAAGGACGACGGCAACCCGCAGCAGCTCTCGGGTAAACCGGGCGGTTCCGATCAGGTGAAGGACGCCAACGGCAAAACCGTGCAGGGGCGTAACCAGTACACCATTACCCCGGCGCAAAAAGTATGGCTGCAGGACACCTGGTTCGCGACGCCGGACTGGACCTTCGTCGGCGGGCTGGCCTATCAGTACGTTGAACGAAAAGGCGATAACAAGGGCAGCCTGTATAACGTGCCGGAAAAGCGTGATGCCAAATACCATGAATTCCTGCCGAACTTCAGCGCCAGCTACAAGCTGAACCCGGAAAACCAGGTGTTCTATAACCTGACGCGCAACATGCGCACCCCGCCAAACTACGTGTTGTACAACGTCGGCGATTCGCTTAGCACCAAGCCTGAACTGAGCTGGAACCATGAGCTGGGCTGGCGTTTCGAGCGTGAAGATATGCTGCTGAGCGCCTCGCTGTTCTACTTGCGCTACAGCGACCGTCAAATTTCTACCACCAATCCGGACGGTGACTACGAGATGATGAATATCGGCAACGTAGAGAACAAAGGGCTGGAACTGGAGTGGAGCGGCCAACTGCCGCATAACTTCAACTACTACACCTCGTACACCTATACCGAGTCCAAGCAGAAGAGCGACATTGTCAGCAACGGCGGCCTGCCGCTGCCGACCAGCGGTAAAGAAGTGCCGAACGTGCCGAAAAACCTGCTTAACGTGACCCTGGGTTATGACGACGGTTTGTATTACAGCAGCGTGAGCGGCAAGTACGTCAGTTCGTTCTACGGCGACCTGACCAATGACGAGAAGATTGGCGGCCGGACGGTATTCGATCTGGCGGCGGGGGTGCATTTGCCGGTGGACAAGAAGATCGTCAAGAGCGCGGCGCTCCGCTTCGGCATCAGCAACCTGTTTGACAAGGAGTACCTGACTTCGGTGCGCTCCACCACCTTCAACGCCGCGCCTTATAACGGCGTAAGGGCCAGCACGCCTTACTACAACGTCGGGGAAGAACGTACCTTCAGCGTATCGCTGGAAGCCACCTTTTAACTATTTATATCCTATGGCTTTCAAGTTGCAGCCAGGCGGCCAACTCGCTCATCCCCAGGCGCTTACTTAAGTAAGTAACTGGGGTGAGCGAGTGCAGGCAACAACGCTGCGGCTTGAAAGACGACGGGTAAGAGGACTGAACGATGAATGCCAATCTGCTACACGACATTATTTTCTACGTGATGTACGCCGCGCTGGCGATTGCACTGGTGATCATTATCGAACGTGCGTTGTATTTCGCCTATACCCAACGCCAGGCGCGTCGACTGGAGCAGGCGCTGACGTTGGATGTGCACCGCACGGCCGATCTGCCGGATGAGTTGACCCAGCGCAACAGCCTGCCGCTGGCGGTGATTTCACCGGTGCTGGAGCAAAAACACCGTGCCGGTGACCGCGAGGCAATCGGTGATTTGATCGACGCTCAGTATTTGTTGAGCAAGCCGCTGATGGCGCGGGGCCTGTGGTTGCTGGAAACTATCGTTACCGCGGCACCGCTGTTGGGGCTGCTGGGTACGGTGATGGGGATTATCGAAACCTTTAAGGCACTGGCTGCCTCGGGGGTGTCCGAGCCGAGCCTGGTTTCTGCCGGGATGGGCACCGCGCTGTACGCTACCGGACTGGGTATCGCCATCGCGCTGCTGTGTCTGGTGGGGAACAACTATCTGCAAAGCCGCATGGAGCGCATTAACGAACTGTTGAAGGTGCTGCTGATCCGTGCCGGTGCGCCGGGCAGCCGCCCGGAAAACGGCAGCCGCGAGCAACGGGTTGACAGCGAGGTGCCGCGCTATGCCTAATGGCCGTCATTCACGGTGGCCATTAGGCCGCCTTTACACTGCGTTATGGGGTGGTTGCCTGTTGATGTTGAGCCAGAATGCGGCGGCGCGCTTTGAAATTCCCGGCTACGAGCTGGTGTACACCGCACCGGTAGAAACCGCGTTGCAGGCGGATGACCTGCGCAACACTGCCGAAGTGTGGCAGCAGATGTTTGATGCGGCGAAAACCCGCATCGATCTGGGCCAGTTCTACGTGGCGAACCAACAGGGTTCGCTGCTGGATGGCGTGCTGCAGCATCTTAAAGCGGCGGGGGAACGTGGGGTAAAAATTCGTTTCCTGATGGAGGAGAAGGGCATCCGCATTTCTACTCCCGAAACGCTGGAACAGCTTAAGGCGATCCCGAATCTGGAGCTGCGTATCATCCCTTACCAGCGGCTGAGCGGCGGCATTCTGCATGCCAAATACCTGCTGGTGGACGGTGAACAGGCGTTTGTCGGCAGCCAGAACTTTGACTGGCGCGCGCTGGCGCACATCCATGAAACCGGGCTGCGCATCAGCGATGCCGGTGTGGTGCGGCAGATCCAGGCGATCTTCGAACAGGACTGGCAGGCGCAGGCGTTGCTGGCGGCGGATAAACCGGTGCCCCAGCTGACGTCCCAACCCACGGTAGAACCGCTGCAGAGCAATTACCTGGTCGCCAGCCCGCGTGCCTACAACCCGGCGGGCGTGATTGATTCGCAGCTTGAGCTGCCGCGCCTGTTGGCTTCGGCCAGGCAGCGAGTGCGGGTACAGGTGATGGACTACGCGCCGTTGTCTTTTGGCCCGGACCGCACCCGGCCTTACTACGCGGTGATCGATAACGCCCTGCGCAGCGCTGCCGCGCGCGGTGTGCAGATTGAGCTGATGGTCGCTAACTGGAATACCAAAAAGCCGGATATCGCCTGGCTGAAAAGCCTGGCGCTGGTGCCGAATGTGCAGGTGAAAGTGGTCACCATTCCGCCGGCAAGCAGCGGGTTTATCCCGTTTGCCCGGGTGATCCACAGTAAAATCATGACCATCGACGGCGAGATCGCCTGGGTAGGCACCAGCAACTGGACCGGCGGCTATCTGGACAATTCGCGCAATCTGGAGATTGTGCTGCACGACGTGAACATGAGCCTGCGGCTGGACAAGCTGTACAGCCAACTGTGGGACAGCCTTTACGCCGAACCGCTGAAACTGGATTACGACTACCCGACGCCCAAACCGGGCGGTGAGTCCTGAGATTGTCGGCAAATCCTCGTCAAGACTGAACCGGTAGGGTCGAACAGGTTCGACCCGATTTACCCCTTTTAATGCTGCGCCTCTGCGCTTGGCTTTGCCGGATTATTTCCGCCAGCCGCTTTTTTCCAGTGCCGTCAGCAACTGTTCGGCGCTCAGTCCCTCCGCCCGATGGCCATTACCGGAAACGGTATTGGCGGCCAGCAGGGCATTGATAATCGCCTCTTCCACCGCTTCTGCCGCTGCGGCAAACAGCTCGGAGATGTAATCGTTGTTCACCATGCGCAGCGGGGTGGTAAAGGCCCCTTTGTTGGCGTAGTCGGCAGGGGGGAGGCCGTCATTGCCGGTGGCGAAGGCGATAAAAATGTCGCCGCTCGAGTCTTCGGTACCGCCGCCGGTGCGGGCAATGCCGATGCTGGCGCGTTGGGCCAGACGGGCACATTGGTGCGGCAACAGCGGGGCGTCGGTGGTCAGGGTGACGACGATCGACCCCATGCCCGGGTGCGGCAGCTGCGGTGTAAACGGCGAGTGAATATGTGCCAAATGACGGCCCACCGGATAACCGCCCACCAGCAGCGACGCGCGTTTGCCGTGGTTGGCCTGCACGATGGCACCGACCGTCCAGCCACCGCGATCGGCAGGCAGGCGGCGCGAAGCGGTGCCGATGCCGCCCTTGAACTCATGGCAGATCATGCCGCTGCCGCCACCGACGGCACCTTCCTGGGGTAATCCTTCGTGTGCCGCCTGCAGTGCTTGCCGCACATGTTCAGGCTTGACGTGAAAACCGTTGATGTCGTTGAGCAGGCCATCGAAGGTTTCCATTACCACCGGCATATTCCAGTACACCGCGTCGTCGGCCGGCAGCGCTTCACGTTCCAGCGCGATCAGGCTGTCACGTACCACGCCGACGCTGTGGGTGTTGGTGAAGGCGATTGGGCTGGTGAGCAGGCCGGCTTCGCGGATCCACTCCAGCCCGGTGGCGTCGCCGTTGCCGTTAAGCACATGTACGCCGGCAAAGCAGGGGGATTGCCGGGCCTGGCCGGCACGCGGTTCGATCACCGTGACGCCGGTACGCACGCTGCGCCCGTCGGCCAAATCGGCGTGGATGCTGGCGTGGCCGACGCGAACGCCGGGCACGTCGGTGATGGCGTTCAGCGGGCCGGCAACGCCGTGGCCGATTTTAATGCCCAAATCCTGAGCGCGCTGCGACATGGTTATTCTCCTTCAATTGAGGGTTCAACGTGCGGGATAGCCTGCCGGGTGCGCATATAGCTCAGCAGCAGGCCAAAGCAGAGGATGCCGGCAATGATAATAAAGTCTTTCAGGCTGCTGGCGATCAAAATTGTCCATAACACATACAGGCAGCCGATCAGCGCGATCGCCACCGGCAGCGGCCACAGCGGCATCAGATACGGGTGGTGGAAACGTACGCGGCGGCGACTGATTAGCGCGGCAACGGCCATGATGATGTACACCAGCAGCAGCAGGATCACGGTAAATGAGGTCAGATCGCCGAGGTTGGAGCAAAAGGCCAACAGCGCCGAGGGAATACCGAACAGCAGAGTGGCAATCCACGGCGTGCCGAAACGCGGATGGATGATTTTCAGCGCCCGGTTCACCTGCGGCAGCCAAAAACCGTCACGCCCGCTGGAGAACATCATGCGGCTAAACTGCGCCACGATGGCGATAATGGCGTTGAACACCGACAGGTAAATCGCGCCGCTGACCACCCGCGCCAGCGTCGGCCCACCCAGTTGGCTGACCACGTAGCCGACCGGATCGGCCTGTTTGGCCATTTCCGCCAGGGACGGCGCGCCAATCAGCAAAGCGGTGAAGGGCAGCAGCTCGACCAGTACCACGATCGCCAACGTCAGCATGATGGCGGTGGCCATGGGTTTGCCCTGCTCGCGCATGTCCTCCGCCATATACACCGCGGCACCGTAGCCGTTATAGGAAAACAGCGCGACGCCGACCATGGCGACGATCAGCGGTACGGAAACCGGTGCCAACACGCCTTCGGGGTTTAGCATCACCGGCGCGACGAGGATGTCCGCACTTTGGTGCGGGGTGCTAAAGCCCAACCAGGCGATTAACCCCAGCACCGCGATTTCAACCACCAAAAAGGTGCCGGTCAGCAGCGCATTGGCCTTGATATTGAAAATGGCGCAGGCTCCGCCGATCAAGATGGTGAGCATCCCGGCGGTAGAGGCGTCGAACTGAGTCCCCAGCGCGGTGTTCAAATAAGGCACGGCACCGGTGGCCAGCACCGCCGGTACAAACAGCGCGGCACTGAGAATAAACAGGTAAGTTTGCAGCCCGCACAGGGTGCCGAACAGGCGTTTGATAATGCTGTATTCGCCCCCGGCGCTGGGATGCGCCGCACCGAGTTCGGCGTAGCACAGGGCAATAGTGGCGGCGATAAAGGCAGCGATCAGAAATGAGATAAAGGCACCGCTACCGGCGCTGGCGATCGCCAGCGGAGCAATAACGAAAATTGAGCTGGCGGGCGTGACGCCGGAGGCGGTAATCATCACCACGTCGAGGACGCTGAGATTACCTTTGAATCTGTGTTCTGGTGTGGGCTCAGTCATTCAAAACTCCATTAACGCGTTAGTGGGTTATTTTGCGGGCGGCGATCGTGCGGTAGAGCCTTGCGATGGCATGCCGCTGCCCGGGCCTGATTAAATGGAGCGCGTGGAAAACGAGGCGAATTTCTTCGCCTCTAAAAAATCATTATGATTATTATGAAATTACCCTTGCCCGGACGGGAAGCTGAAGGTGGCATGCTGGGCGTCATGGGAAGAAGGCCAGCGCTGGGTAATGGTTTTGCGCTTGGTGTAGAACCTGACGGCATCCGGGCCGTAGGCGTGCAGGTCGCCAAACAGCGAGCGTTTCCAGCCGCCGAACGAGTGATAAGCCACCGGCACCGGCAGCGCAACGTTGATCCCCACCATACCGACCTGAATATGACTGGAAAAATAACGCGCCGCCTCGCCGTCGCGGGTGAACAGGCAGGTCCCGTTGCCGTACTCGTGGGCGTCTATCATCGCCATCGCCTCTTTCAGCGATCCGACCCGAACCACGCCCAGCACCGGGCCGAAGATCTCCTCCTGATAAATCCGCATGCCCGGCCGCACGTGGTCAAACAGCGTTGGGCCAAGGAAATAACCCTGGCTGATTTGCCCGCTGTCGTCCTGCACCGCCAGCTCGCGACCGTCGACCACCAGGGTAGCTCCCTCCTCAACACCCTGATCGATATAGCCTTTCACTTTCTCATAATGCTGTTGGGTGACCAGCGGCCCCATGTCGTTGCGGTTATCGTTACCGGCACCGACCCGCATGGCCGCCATTTGCCGCTGCAACCCGGCAACCAACGCGTCGGCCGTGCCGTCTCCCACCGCCACCACCAGCGGGATGGCCATGCAGCGTTGTCCGCAGGAGCCGAACGCCGCACCCATCAGCGCACTGACGCTGCCGGCGATGTCGGCATCCGGCAGCACCACCGCATGGTTCTTCGCGCCGCCCAGCGCCTGCACCCGTTTGTTCTGGCCACAACCGGTGTGATAGATGTGCTCCGCTACCGGCGTAGAGCCGACAAAGCTGACGGCTTTGACCCGGGGATCGTGCAGCAGGGTGTCCACCGCCTCGCGGTCGCCGTTGACCAGGTTCAGCACTCCCGGCGGCAGCCCGGCTTCGGACGCCAGTTGAGCGATATACAGCGTGGAGGAAGGGACGCGTTCGGAAGGTTTCAACACAAAGGTGTTGCCGCACACCACCGCCATTGGCCACATCCACAGCGGTACCATCGCCGGGAAGTTAAACGGCGTGATGCCTGCCACCACTCCCAGCGGTTGAAACTCGCTCCAGCTGTCGATGCCCGGCCCGGCATCCTTGCTGTGTTCGCCTTTCAGCAGTTCCGGCGCATAGCTGGCGTACTCAATATTCTCGATGCCGCGCTGCAGTTCGCCCATGGCGTCGCTGAGCACTTTGCCATGTTCGGCGGTGATCAACCGGCAGATGGCATCGGCATGCTGTTCCAGCAGCGTTTTTAGACGCATCATCACCCTGGCCCGCTTTAGCGGTGGCGTATCGCGCCAGGCTGGGTAGGCTTGCTCGGCGGCGTCGATGGCGCTTTCTACCGTGGCGCGGTCGGCCAGTAACACCTCCTGATGCGACAGCCCGGTAGCCGGATCGTAAACCGGCTGGCTGCGGGTTCCGCCGGTGGCGGACTGGCCGTTGATCCAATGTGCAATTGGCATGGCTTGCGCTCCTTTATTATTCGGTTGCGTTGATAGCGTCGCCGAGGGCGTTGATCAGCGAGTCGATCTGCGCCTCGCTGCTGATAAACGGCGGCGCCAACTGCAGGGTGTCGCCGCCATAGCGGACATAAAACCCGCTTTCCCAGCAGCGCATCGCCACTTCATACGGCCTGCGTGCCGCTTCGCCCGGTCGGGCCGCCAGCGTGATACCCGCCGCCAGACCGAAGTTGCGAATGTCGCTGACGTGGTTGCTGCCCTGTAAGCTGTGCACTGCACGTTCGAAATAGGGGGCCAGCGCCTGCACCCGTTCGATCATCTGTTCGCGTTCAATGATATCCAGCGTCGCCAGCCCCACCGCACAGCTGACCGGATGGGCGGAGTAGGTGTAGCCGTGCGGGAATTCGAGCAAATACTCCGGTTCATCGGTGGCCATGAAGGCCTGGTAAATCTCGGGGCGAACTACCACGGCCCCCATCGGCTGTGCGCCGTTGGTGACCTGTTTGGCAATATTCATGATGTCCGGCGTGACGCCGAATGCCTCGGCGCCGGTCAATGCGCCGCAGCGGCCGAAGGCGGTGATCACTTCGTCAAAAATCAGCAGAATATTGTGTTGAGTGCAGATCTCGCGGATGCGTTGCAGATAACCGACCGGCGGTACGATCACCCCGGCCGAGCCGGAGAAGGGTTCGACAATCACCGCGGCGATGGTCGAGGCGTCACGCAGTGCGATGATGCGGTTGAGTTCTTCCGCAAGCTCGGCGCCCTGCTCGGGCATGCCGCGCGAAAAGGCATTTCCCGCCAGTTGGGTATGGGGCAGGTGGTCCGCTTCGGCGCTGGCGCCAAAGGCTTTACGATTGCCGGCAATGCCGCCCACCGCGATGCCGCCAAAGTTAACGCCGTGGTAGCCCTTCTCGCGACCGATAAAACAGGTTTTGCCCGCCTGGCCTTTGGCTCGCCAATAGGCACGCGCCATTTTTAACGAAGTGTCTGCCGCTTCTGAGCCGGAACCGGTGAAAAACACATAGTCCAGCCCGGCCGGGGTCATGGCCTTGATTTTGTTCGCCAGCTCGAAAGATAAGGCATGGCCGAACTGAAACGCCGGGGAATAATCCAATCGCGAAAGTTGCTGGTGAGCGGCATCGGCAATTTCCTGGCGGCCATGGCCCAATCCGCAGCACCACAACCCGGATAACCCGTCAAAAATCTTGCGACCGTCCTGGCTGGTATAATAAACGCCTTGCGCGTGGCTTATCATTCTCGGGTTGGCTTTAAAATTACGGTTGCCGGTAAAAGGCATCCAATGTGCTTCTAACCATTCACGGTCGGCTTTATTTTCACGTTGATTTAAATCAGCCATTTTTCCCTCCGAGGGGAGAATAGGTACGGTTAATTAACTATGCCCGTCATCTTTTAAATTGCAGCGTTGTTATCTGCACCAGCTCACCCCAGTCACTTACTTGAGTAAGCACCTGTGCTGAGTGAGCTGGCCGCCTGGCTGCAACTATAAAAGCTAGAGGGTATAAATAAACGTGTTAATGAATTGTTGAGTGAAATTGACTATGTTCTGCTTCTTCACTAATGTGAATAATCATATGTCGAAACTTACTTAAGGTTTTATGCAAGTAAAAAAGCGCGCATTGTTGGGCCAGTTATCGGATATGGATCTGCGGTTGCTGCGGGTATTTAAGGCGGTGGTCGACTGTGGCGGCATGAGCGCCGCCGAGCTGGAGCTGAATATCAGCCTGTCGACCATCAGCAAGCATATCAAGGATCTGGAACAGCGGCTGGGCCTGACGCTGTGCCACCGCGGGCGCGAGGGGTTTGCGGTTACTGACGAAGGGCTGCTGATTTATCAGGAAACCGTGAATCTGTTGGCGGCGACCGAGGCCTTTCGCCGTGGGGTGGATGATGTGCATCAACGCCTGGGGGGGCAGCTGCACGTGGCGATATTCGACCATACCGTCAGTAATCCTCAGGCGCATATCGGCCGGGCGATTGCCTTATTCAGCGAGCAGGCGCCGGATGTCTCTTTGCAAATGTATGTGGAACCGATAAATACCATTGAACGCGGCGTCATTGACGGCCAATTTCAAATTGGCATTATTCCCATGCACCGCAGTGCGGAAAGTTTATCTTATAGTTCGTTATTTCATGAGAGGATGTTCTTATATTGTGGCGCGCAGCATGAATTATTTTCCGCTAACCATGAAATACTAAATTGGGATCTGTTGCACAATTATGCCTTTGCCGGATTAGGCTACCATTCGCCGAATATGGAACTGAGCCTGCAGCAGCATTTACATCGCAAGGCAACGGGGTTTGCCCAGGAGTCGATCGCGACCCTAATTCTTTCCGGTAAGTACGTCGGCTTTCTTCCCGACCACTATGCGGCGTTTTTTGTCGCGCAAAATATGATGCGCGCCATCAAACCGACGCTGTTCCGTTATCACTGCGAATATTCCAGCGTGCTGCGGCGTTCGCCCAGCCCGCAGCGGGTGGTCAAGCTGTTCCACGAATGCCTGCTGGCGGCTCATGGAACAGCTTAATGTTTACTGATCTTTCTTCTTGCCAAAAATCTTGATCAGCAAGCCGACCAGGATGCCAATCGCGATGCCGGTGAAAATCCAGCTGATGATGCCCATGTCCAATCTCCCGCTATTACTTTGATCTGATTATATAATCATTCGATGCGGAATGCGCCTTCGATCATCTGCTGCCGCTGCGGCGCGCTGTAGTCGATCAGCGAGTTCTTGCTGTTGGATTTTGCCAGCGTCACCGCCAGTTCGTCGGCGGAAATCGGCAGGTCATCCTGCCAGAAACTGGCGATGGCATTGCGGGTAATAAAGTCGATCAGGTAGCGTTCCGGGCTGTCATGCTGCTCGGGGAACAGGCGGGCGGCAAGCTCAGCCATCAGCGCCCGCTGCTGCGGTTGTTCGCTTTTCGCCAGCAGTTCGAGGAACGGCAGCAGCAGGCGACCGCAGACCTGGCCGTGGTGATAATCGCGCAGGGCGCCAATCTCGCCGGCGATGCCGTGGATCACTCCCAGCCCAGCGGCGCTCAGCGTCAGGCCGCCAAGGTAAGAGGCTTGCATAATCGCCTCGAGAGCCTCGGCGCTGCGGTTGAGCGCAGGCCAGGCCTGCAGGAAGTGGCGAATGCCGGTCAGCGACATCTCGCGCGTCATGGCATTGGCGGTTTTGGACAGATAGGCCTCGAACAGGTGGGTAAAGGCGTCGATGGCGCAGTAGGCCAGCACCTTGTCCGGTGACCCTTGCAGCAGCTGCGGATCCAGGATGGCGGTGTGCGGCACAAAGTTGTTATGGCGCAGCGAGGCTTTCACCTTGCTCACCTGGGTGTCGGTGATCACCGCATTCTGCGTGACTTCACTGCCGGTACCGGCGGTGGTCGGGATGGCAATCAGCGGCAGGGTTGCACCGCTGATTTTTGTGTCGCCGATCTTTTCCATATAGCGCAGGGTGGGCAACGGGTGCTCGACCAGCGCGGCAAAGGCCTTGGCAGCATCCAGCACGCTACCGCCGCCAATGGCTACCACGCGTCTTACCTTGCCGCGCCAGCGCGCGACCCAGGCGTCTATCTCTTGCGGTGAAGCCTCGTGACTGACGATTTCGGTGCCGAGCAGCAGTGGCGTCAATCCGTCTGCAAGTGAGGAATACACCGCGCCATTGAGGAATGATCGGCAGCTAAACAGCAGCGTCGGCTGTGGCTCGGCGGTCAGTAGCGGGATCAGTTGGCGGATGCTGCCGTGGCCGAACCAGGTCTGGCGGTTGGCAATGGTCAGGCTGGTAGTCATGTTCTCTCCTTGGCACGCGAAAACCACAGCATAAGCCAGCCTCTGCGGCTGAACCACTGCTTTTCGCTGCCTGAAAGGGATTCCGTTAATATATTAATCCAGCCTCGTTCGGCCACGCCGCAATAATCTGGCGAAGGTGTGATTTGTTTAACATGTAAACGATTCTGCTGTTGCATTTGGCGCTATTGAGTGTTTTCTATAACAAACAGGCCACGGCGTAGCCGGAATAAAGTGATTGTTAATTTATTAATAATGGCGGGGCGAAGATGAATATTCAGGTGGAACGATTATCCGCAGTGATAGACGCAGTCGCAACCCAAGGTTTCTATCCCAACCTGTTGGCCTGGCTGGAAGGGTTCTTCGCCTTTGATAGCGCCATTGTTTACGCGTTTGAACGCGGCCAGGCGCCACGTTGCCTGATCAAAACCGAGCGAGAAAACAGTGACGCGGTCAATCAGCTCTATCAACAGGGCGCTTACCTGCAGGATCCGTTTTACCAGGCGCTGAATGATGGCGGCGGCGGCGAGGTGCTGACCCTGCGCCAGTTGGCTCCCTGCGGCTTCTACCATACTGATTATTACCGTAACTTTTACCGCAAGACCGGCTGGCATGATGAAGCCGGCGTGCTGCTGCCCCTGACGCCGGAACGCGGGTTGGGGGTGTTTTTCGGCTCAGCGCGCCAGTCGGTGGGCGTGCGTTATCCGCAGTTGGCTGAGTTGCGTGATGCGCTGACGCTGCTCAAGAGCGTCGCGCGGCTGCATGGCGAAGTGGTCGTCGCCCCGGCAGAACCAGAAAGGGTGACGGATCATGCGGTGCAGGCACGTTATCTGTTGACGCCGCGCGAGCGCGAAATAGTGGATCTGATCCTGGACGGCTGCGGCTCGCAGCAAATCGCCGATCGGCTGTTCATCAGCCTGGGAACGGTGAAAAACCACCGCAAGAACATCTACAGCAAGCTGGCGATCGGTTCGCAGGCCGAACTGTTCAATCTGCTGTTGGCCACCCCGCTGCGCCGCAGCGCCTGAGTGTTAATTATTTGTTGCGAATGTCCCTAAAGGGACATGGCGACGTCGCGCCCACCTCCTGATAATCCGATGTTATGGCATAGGGTCTTCGGGAGTGCGACAGTGAACAATAATATCGAATCGTTAACCTACTACGCGGCAACCAAAAAATACGATCTGCGCTTTCCGACGCTGGAAGAAGATCTGGACGTTGACGTGGTGATCATCGGCGGTGGTTTCTCCGGCATCAATACCGCCCTGGAGTTGGCTGAGCGCGGCATCACCAATATCGCCATACTCGAAGGGCGCTACCTGGGCTACGGCGGCACCGGCCGCAACGGCGGGCAGGTGATGGCCGGCATCGGTCACGATCTGGAAAAAATCAAACGCCACGTCGGCCCCTCCGGGCTGGAAACCATCTTCAAAATCAGCAACCTCGGCGCCGGGATTATTCGTGAGCGCATCAAGAAGTACGCGATTGATGCCGATTTCTGTTTTGGCTACGGCTACCTCGGCAGCAATGCACGCCAGGAGAAAACCCTGCGCAGTTGGCTGAAAGAATTCAAGGCGGTATCGCCGGATGAAGAGATTGAACTCTACACCGGCGCAGAGGTGAAACAGGTCGTGGGGTCAGATGCCTATACCTGCGCATTGAAACACATGGGCGGCGGCCACGTGCATTCGCTCAACCTGCTGTTGGGCGAGGCGAAGGCGCTCAGCGGCTACGGCGTGAAAATCTTCGAAAACAGCAGCGTGCTGGGCGTGGAATACGGTTCGCGCATTAAGGTGCGCACCGCCATGGGCTCAGTACGTGCCAACAAGATGCTGTGGGCGTGCAACGGTTTCCTCAACGGCATGGAGCCGTTCATCTACAACAAAACCATCAATACCTACGCTTTCCAACTGGCGACCGAACCCTTGCCTGAAGAACTGATCCGCCAGATCAGCCCGATCCGCGGTGCCTACAGCGATATCCGCCCGGTGATCGATTACTACCGGGTGACCAATGAAAACCGGCTGCTGTTTGGCAGCGCCACCCGCTTGATCGAATACATTCCGTCGGATCTTAAGGCCTGGAACCGCAACCTGATGCTGAAAGTGTTCCCGTATCTGCATGACGTGAAGATCGATCTGGCCTGGGGCGGGCCGCTGTGTTGCAGCGCCAACCTGTTCCCGCAGATCGGTACCTTGCCGCAGCATGACAACGTGTTTTATGTGCAGGGCTATTCCGGCTTTGGCGTAACGCCGAGTCATATCGTTTGCAAAGTGTTGGCAGAGGGCATGAGCGAAGGATCGGATCGTTACGATCTGATGAGTTCGATTCCGCACGTCAATATCTTCGGTAAAGACAAGCTGCGACGGGTAATGACCACCGCCGGCAAGGTTTGGCACCAGACGTCCGGCTACTGGAAAGGTCGTCGCTAATTTTTATCACAGGAGAGAAACATGAAACCATTACTGCTTAAGCAACCGCTGCCTGAACTGTTGGACATTGGCAGCGTCAGCAACCTGGGCGCCACGGTGATCGCCGGTGAGCCAAACGTCGGGGTGGCGAGCCTTTTCGGTGAGCCGACCGATAACCTGAACTGCGGTGTTTTCAGCTGCACGCGCGGCACCTTTGTAATGGAGTATCCGTTCTCCGAACACGCTACGGTGTGGGAGGGTAGCGCGACGCTGACCGACGAAAAGACCGGTAAATCCGTGCAGTATCAGGCCGGGGATTCGTGGTTTGTCGAAAAAGGCACCCCGGTACGCTGGGAGATCACCTCGGATCGTTTTGTAAAACATTACCTGGCGATCGTCGAAGGCTGATCGTGTTCTGGCCCCTCTCCGCCGGGAGAGGGGTATTCAGCTATCCCAGCACCCGTTCGATAAAGTCGGTGATCCGCCTTAATATCTGATCCTTGTTGGTTTCGTTAAAACTCTCGTGCCGCCCGCCTGGATTGACCATCGCTTCGAAATCGCTGCCCTTGAGCCGATCGATCGCGGTTTGCGATTCCGCCATTAACACCAGCCTGTCGTCATCACCATGTATCCACAGCGTAGGTAGCGTGCCGAAGCCCGGGCCGGCGTTGATTTTTGCCAGGATCTGCTGCATTGCCCGCAGCGTCGGGCGTTTGAACGGCCCGTGCCACACCAGCGGGTCGGCCTGATAGGCTTCCCCCACCGACGGATCACGCGACAGGGTGGCAGTATCGAGCGGCGTGTCCGGGATCTCTGGCAGAGTAAGCAAATCCGAAATCAGGGTTCTTTCGCCAATCAAGGGGCCGGAAAGCACCAGCGCACGCACGTCATCGCCATAACGTTGAACGTAGCGGGTGGCAATCATCCCGCCCATGGAATGGCCGATAACCACCAGGGGGACGCCAGGATGCAGCCGCTGAAAATGCTCCGTTACGCGTCGAACATCGTCGACCACGGCGTCATAATCTTCAATCAATACGCGTTCGCCCTGCGAAAGTCCATGGCCGAGATGATCGGGGCCGAACACCCGCGCACCCTGCGCTTCCAGCGTACGTGCGACGTACTGATAACGGCCGAGATGCTCGCCGTAACCGTGCACCAGCAGCGCCAGAAAGCGAGGTCGGTCATGGCCCCAGTCATGCACGGCAATATCGCCATGCCCACCTTTGATAAAGCTGATCTTCTGTTCAGACATCGTATTTTCTCATCGGAAGGGTCATATTCAGCGTAGCGGCAAAGCGGAGAATGGGTAGGGGCACTGCGTGCGGTGCCCCAGGATATTTAGCGAATGAAGTGCTGTGCCAGCGCATCGATAGCCTGGCGTTGGAACAGATTGAAGGCGTCTCGCGGCTGCTGTTGGCGGATAAATGCCAACAGCGGATCTTCGACCTCGGTGCGAATACCGCTAAGCTGCTCCATCACCGCCAGCCCGCAGAAGGGCACGTAGGACTCGGCATAACCGCCCTCATGCACCATCACCAGCTTTCCATCGCACAGGCGGTCGGCGGCGTCCTGTACCAGGGCCGTCATGCTGCGGAAACTGTCGCTGTGCAACTGCATGCGCGCCAGCGGGTCGAGGGCATTGGCATCGTAGCCGCAGGCAACAATGATCAGCTCGGGTTTGAAGCGCTCGAGTGCCGGGATCACTATCTGTCGCATGGCATACAGATAGCCGTCGTCACCGGCGCCCGCAAGCAGCGGAACATTGATGTTAAAGCCTTCTCCCGCCCCGGCACCGCGGTCCTGTTCACCGGAGTAGCCCGCCGGGAAGCAGCCGTCCTGATGCAGCGACAGCGTCAGTACGTCGTCACGTTGCCAATAGATATGCTGCGTACCATTGCCGTGATGCACGTCCCAATCGAGCACCGCCACTTTGCCCAATCCGTATTTGGCCCTGGCCCGCTCGATGGCGATCGGGATATTGGCCAGAAAGCAGAACCCCATCGACTGATCCGGCAGGCAATGGTGGCCCGGTGGGCGCGACAACGCATAGGCGTTATCCAGGTGGCCCTGCAGCACCGCTTCGACCGCCGCGCAGGCCAGCCCGGCGGACAGTTTGGCTATCTCGTAGCTGCCCGGGCCCAAAGGTGCTTCCTCACCCAGCATGCCGCCGCCGTTATCACTTAGCTGTTTGAAACGTTGCAGATAGTCGGCGGGATGAATGCGTAACAGGTCTTCTTCCGTCGCCATGTCGGCACTTAGCAGCTGGATCTGTCGCGACAGGCCGGACACGTCCATCAGGTTTTTCATCCGCCGTTTGGTTTCCGGCGATTCGGCATGGCCCGCCCCTGAAGGCGGTTGCACCCAGCCGCCGACCGGCAGCGTGGTGGCATGCAGGCCGGTGCTGTGCCAGAAACAGCGTTCATCAAACAAGAAACCGGTTTTTCTTTTCACCTTATTACTCCTGTTAAATGGCGCGTTGAACGCGCGGTGAAGCCAGCGAAATCAGCAGCAGCGACAGCAGAGCACTGCCCAGCGCTCCGACCAGCAGCCTGTCGAAACCGCCTGAAGACTCAATCCAATAACCGGCCAGCGTTGGGCCGATCGCCATGCCGCCGCCAATCACCAGATTGATGTTGTTCATCAGCTTGCCGTTGTTATCCAGCCCGGCGACGCGGGCCAGGATAAACGGCAGCACAAAGGTCCAGGTAAACTTGAACAGCACCGCCGCCAGCGCAAAGCGCAGCAGCTGCGGCGTGTGGAACAGCAGCGCAATGCCGGCGAGCAACAAGCCGTAACTTAGCCAGATCAGTCCATTGCCGCCTCGCCTGGCGCTGATGAACGCCGCACCGCCGGCGCCGACGATGCCAAACAGCGTGGCGGCCGCCAGCACCTGGCCGCTGCTGACCGGCGAAAGGCCGGCCGCGTGGGCGATACTGCCGATAAAGGTCCAGACTGCGCTCAGGCTGATATAAAAGGTCAGTACCGCCAGGACGGCGAAGACTTTACGCAGCCATGGCGTTGCCGTGGTATGGGCGGTGGATTGCGCAGGGTGAAAGCCGCTGGGAAAGGCGGAAAGCAGCGGCAAGCAGCACAGCATGATGGCCGCCAGGATCAGGTATACCGCCATCAGGCCAAAATGGGCGAACAGCAAGGGCAGCACCAGCAGCCCAACGGCGCCCAGCACCAGCTGGCCCAGCACCCACAAGGCGTAAACCCGGCTGGGGTTGGCGGTGCCACCGGCACAGGTGATACACAGGATCATCAGCGTGCCGCCCGCCAAAGAGGCGATGAAACGCAGCCCCAGTAACAGGTGAAAATCACTGACCAGTGCCGACGCCAAATTGCCGACGATAAACACCCCCGCAGCCAGGGTTGCCACCCGGCGCCAGTTAACGCGGCTGATCCACCACCAGGCGGGCAGGGTGGCGAGGCTCATGGCCCCCAGCTCGGTGGAAAACAGATGGCCGATTTGCGCGGGGGTGAGCGACCATTGGCTGGCCAGCTGTGCGGCAACCGCCGGGGCGGTCATCAGGATGCCCGGTGCAATGGCGGCAAAGATGATGATGGCGGTCAGCAGCCGCGGCGGGCAGGGGAGAGCCGCCCCGGCAGCGGGTACAGAAACGGAATCACTGGACATAATAATTATCCCCGCAGGTTAAGCCTGAGTCAGATATAACCGCGTTGCCGTATTCTGGGCAGGCGGAAACCGCGCCATGAATGGCGAATAATTAACGAACTTATTTTCTCTACTATAAGCCGATGTTATGGCTCTATTTATTAACCGTGGGCAATAAAGCTGCTGGCCACCAATTCGGTACGGTTGACCACTTCAGTTTTGGCAAAAATATTGCGCATATGGGTTTTTACCGTTGAAAGCGAAATACCCAGCTTCAACGCTATGCGTTTATTACTGGCGCCCTCACGCACCATATTGACGATCTCCTGCTCTTTGGCGGTGAGCAGGCGGGCTTCCCCGTCGGGCAACAGGTCGCGGGTCGCCAGTTCGATCAGCGGCATCACCGCCCGCAGGCGACCGCGTTCCAGTTCGGTAAACGGCGTATCGCGGATCAAGGACACCCCGGCAACGATGCGTTTACGCTGCCGAATAAAGATCTCCGTCATGTCGCGCATATCATTGGGCAGCATAAAGTCATGATAGTAATGGCGGTTATTGGCGATTGCCGCCGGGCTCATGCCGACCATATTGATGTCCTGCTGGTGAAAGTTGGCAGGCTTGAGCGGATCGATCTGCTGGAAATGGTTCAAGTACTGCTGATGGGTTTTATCGGAGATGCCGTGCAAAATATAGTGGTCTGGCCGCAGGTCCTGGTTAACCAAATAAAACACCCCTGCGGACACCGGGATCAGGTGCGCAATGGTGGTCAAACAGCTGTTGATAAAGGCATCGGACGATGCAATGTGCATGATTCATTTCCTCCCTTTATCGTTCGGTCTGGAATATTCGGTCAATATGTGAACGATACAAGCATAGTGATAGCAATTGTGCAACACAATAAATACATATTAACAACGTGAGCCTGATTGCAATAAAACACATAAATAACAAGGCAACGAAGAAGCCTCGGCAGCGACAGTGCTGCACGAGTGTCGATATTTTATTAATATATTAACGAATGACCTGTGGCCTTCCTGCTGAATTTACAGCAATTTCCCCCTCGGCGTGGTGACCCCCTGCGATATCACCGGCCAGTCTCGCCGCTGATGCCGCTCCCCACGGCTCGTTCTTAAGAACGATAGACAGCCTTAATCCCGTTTGTTCTCTCTGTGAGAACCTTTTCTGGCCAACGAAAACCATAACGGTTGATTGGGCACCAAAGGTAAGACGAAAAAGCTATGGTTTGGCCTCGTCCTTAAGGACGATAGTCAGCATTTTCTTTTCCTCTCTATAGTGATATTGCCGCCACTGGCGACGAAACACCTGCAAAAGCACCATCAGGGCCAAACGATAAAACTATAAGAGGACATAACCATGAACCTGTCGTCGCGGCTTCATGCCCATCTTGAGCGGGGCAAGGTCGGATTCCCCACCACGCTGGCCAGCTCGGTCGGGGTGATTATGGCCAGCCCGGTGATCCTCACCGTGACCAGCGGTTTCGGCATCGGCGGCGATACCTTCGCGCTGGCGATGCTGATCGCCTTTATCATGATGCAGGCCCAGCTCACCACCTTCTCGGAAGCGGCGGCGATCTTGCCGACCTCCGGATCGGTCTATGACTATATCGCCTGTGGTATGGGACGCTTTTTTGCCATTACCGGCGCGCTGTCGGCCTACCTGATCGTGCATATCTTTGCCGGGACCGCCGAAACCATTCTCTCCGGCATTATGGCGCTGGTGAATTTTGAGCACCTTAATACCCTGATGGAAACCCACAATGCCTCCTGGATGGTGGGGGTGGGGTTAGTCATCGTGTTCGGTGCACTCAACGCCTTCGGCATCGAGGCCTTCGGTAAAGCGGAGATCGTGCTGACCTTCGCCATGTGGAGCACCCTGGTGATATTTGGCATTACCGGGCTGCTTTCGCCGCATGCGGTACCGCTGGAAGGCTGGTTCGGCAGCACGCTGAGCCTGAGCGATCCCTTTGCGGTATTCAGCCTGATCGGTATGGCGATGTTTATGTTCGTCGGTTGTGAGCTGGTCACGCCGATGGCACCGGAGATCAAACGCTCCGCCAGCGTGATCCCACGGGCGATGTCGCTGGGGCTGTGTGGCGTGGCGGTGTGCATGGCGTTGTACGGCGCGGCGCTCAGCCATCAGGTGGAAAACGTGGTGGTGGACGCCGCCAACGGCGTTCATCTGCTGGATACGCCGATGGCGATCCCGGCTTTTGCCGGTCAGGTGATGGGCGAGTTCGGCAAATACTGGTTGGGTATCGGGCTGCTGCTGGCCGGGGCGGCGACCATCAACACGCTGATGGCGGCGGTGCCGCGTATTCTTTACGGCATGGCGCTGGACGGGGCATTGCCACGTATCTTCGCCTATCTGCACCCCCGTTTTAAAACCCCGGTGGTAGGTATTCTGGTCGCGGTATTGATCCCCTGCGTGCATGCCTTTGCCATTCAGGGCAATCTCGACCGTATTATTCCGCTGGTGCTGGCGGCGGTGTGCGCCTGGGGCGTGGCCTACCTGCTGGTCACCTGCTCGGTGGTGATCCTGCGTATTCGCCGCCCGGATCTGCCACGCGCTTACAAATCTCCCTGGTTCCCGTTGCCGCAAATTGTCTCCAGCGTGGGCATCGTGCTGGCGATTATCTATATCACCCCGCCGGGCATGGATCCGCGTGCCGTCTATATCCCGTTCAGCATCATGATTGGCCTGACTGCCGCCTATGCGCTGTTCTGGACCCTGTGCGTGCAAAAGGTCAATCCGTTTAAACCGGTGCCGGTCGAACAGGTACTGGAAACGGCCTTTGCCAAAGCGGAAAGCGAGGAGGCCCAGTTTGATCGGCTTACTTCCCTCACTTAATCGCTACTGGCAGCGCTCCCCGGCGGGCTACCAGCCGGGCGTCACCCTCAGCCGGCTGGCGAACAATCTGCAGCCCTATGTCTGCGAGCGCCTTTCGCCCTGCCTGCTGCGCCTGACCTTGCCGCAGGGGCCGGTTATCGACATTAGCGAACAGGTCAGCGCGCTGTTTATGGCGCATATCGTTAGTCAGCGTTTCAGCTTGCAGGGGGCGTGCTCGCAGAAGGAGCCGCTGACGCTACGCATTAACGCCGGCGGTTGGTTGCGGCGACGCGGCGTGGTTTATCGCGCGACCCGGGATGGTGCCGTAGCGCAGCGAATGATTGCCGCTCTGCGGCGCTATCCGCAGATTGCCGAAACGCTGGAGCAGCTGGATTTTCGGCGTATCCAACTGACGGTCGCAGCCGGTCATTGGCGGCTGGAGATCGAACATTTCGCCGCTTCGGAAGTGGTCGGCCGTTTGCCTGCCGGTCGCCGCTATCTGCGGCTGGAACCGGAGCAGCGGCGCTTGCTGCTGAGCAGCCTGCTGATGATCGGCCAATTGATGGAGAAACTGGATGAGTAGAGTGGTGGTGATTACCGGCGGCGGCACCGGCGTGGGGGCTGCGTGCGCCAGGCTGCTGGCGAGCAGGGGCGATCGGGTGTTTATCATCGGCCGCCGCCGTGAACCTCTGATGGCGCTGGCGGACGACATTGGCGCGCAGGCATTGGTGGGAGATGCGGCCAGCGGTGAATGCTGGCAAAGCCAGCTGTTGCCGGCCATTTTGCAACAGGCCGGGCGCATTGATTGCCTGATCTGCAGCGCCGGCGGGATGGGGCTGGGGCGCATTACCGAAATGAACGATGACCAGTGGCGTCAGGCGCTGGACAGCAACCTCAACAGTGCTTTTGCCAGCGCCCGCGCCTGCCTGCCGGAGCTGGTGAAAACCGGCGGCAACCTGCTGTTTGTCGCCTCTATCGCTTCGCTGGCCGCCGGGCCGGAGGTGTGCGGCTACGTGACCGCCAAACATGCGCTGATTGGACTGATGCGCTCCATCGCTCGTGACTACGGCCCTCTGGGCGTGCGTGCCAACGCGGTGTGTCCCGGCTGGGTCACTACGCCGATGGCGGATGAAGAGATGCAGCCGCTGATGGCTGAGTACCACCTCACGCTGGAGCAGGCTTACCAACGGGTATGCCGCGACGTGCCGCTGCGTCGCCCGGCCAGCGCCGAAGAGATCGCCGCTATCTGCCGTTTTCTCTGTTCGGAGGACGCGTCGATCATTACCGGTGCGGCGTTGGTGGCCGACGGCGGCTCCACCATTGTCGACGTACCGACATTGGCTTTTACTTCCCTTTAAGGAGCATCAAATGAGTACAGAAGCGGTATTTATTCAGGTTGGCGCACTGGCGGAAGGCTTTGCGCCGCACAGCAATACGCTGGAACAGCAGCATGGGTTGAGCGGTAACACGCTGACATTACGTTTTGCCGACGGTGAAATGCTGAGTTGTCACTTTGTCGATGAGCAGACGCTGAGTTGGGGGGAGTACAGGGGCATCGCTTATCGCGCCACCAGCATCCGCCCCGGCATTCTGTTTATCGATTTTCTCGATCCCGCACAGGAGAACGCCAGCATCACGCTGGTGTGCGATCGCAACCAGGGTAATTTCACGGCGGTGTATGGCCAGTTGCCGGATGAGGAACAAGCCCGTCTGGACGCCTTCAGCCGGGTTGAGCAAGGGCTGCCGCTGACGGCGGTCAACGTTGAATTCCACTTTGGCACGCTGGATAACGCCGATGTTGAGCCGCCACAGTTCACCGACGAGCTGATTGGCATGCGTAACATGTATACCTACAGCCCGACCGAGCGTTACGAACACATTTATCTGAACGACAATTTCTACGCCTGGCAGTGCCTGGACGGCGTGGAGAAAGGGCTGGCGGATGTCGATCGCTGCCACTACGTGAAGGTGGCCGAACAGCTGTACCTGTTTGTCTGGCGAGAGAAGATTGTGCCGACGCTGGGCGTGGTCATGATCGATCTGCAGGGCATGCGTACCGACGGCAAGATCCTCGGCTATCAGGGCAGTGATTTCAGCGCGCTGAGCAATTTTGCGGTAGGCGCCCATGCGCAGGTGCTGAACACCACCCACCATCCACGGGGATAGTCCGATGAATGCAACCTATGCGGCTGATGCGTTCAAGGGGCAGGTGGTGCTGGTGACGGGCGGTGCGCAGGGCATCGGGCTGGCGATCGTCAGTGCCTTTGCTCAGTTGGGCGCGACGGTGGTGATGGCGGATCTGCAGCTGCAAAAAGCGCAGGATGCCGCCGAGACGCTGCAACAGCAGGGTGGGCAGGTCCAGGCGATGGCCTGCGATCTGGCCGATCCGGGGCAGGTTGCCGAACTGGTTGCAGCGGTGGGGCAGCAGCATCAGCGGCTGGATGTGGTGATCCATAACGCGGCTTACTTCCCGCTGACGCCCTTTACCGAGATTGACGCCGTGTTATTGCAACGCACGCTGAGCGTTAATCTGATGGCGCCGTTCTTTCTGGCGCAGGCGGCTTTACCCTGGATGCAGCGTCAGGGCGGGGGCTGCATTTTGGTAACGTCGTCGGTGACCGGGCCACGGGTCGCCTATCCGGGGTTGGCGCACTATGCCGCTTCAAAGGCCGGAGTAAACGGGTTTATTCGCGCGGCGGCGCTGGAACTGGCGGCGGCTGGCGTCAGGGTCAACGGTGTGGAGCCGGGAATGATCCGCACGCCGGCGATGGCCAATCTGGGGGGCGCGGCGGTCAATCAGGCGATTGCGGCCGCAGTGCCGCTCGGGCGATTGGGGGAGCCGGAAGACATCGCGGCGGCGATGGTGTTTCTCGCCTCACCGGCGGCCGCCTATATGACCGGCCAAACGCTGGTGGTGGACGGCGGCGCGTTACTCCCCGAGGCTCATCCTGTTCTTTCTTGACGTTGCAGCCTGGCTGCAACGCCAATTAATCAGAGGATGATAATCGGAAGGATCATTTCTTTGTGGGATGAGCGGTCACGTTGGCGGGTAGTTTATCCCCCAGGGTGATCAGCTCGTCCAGTAAGGTCATCAACTGGTCCATTTTCTGCTGTGAAAATGCGGCTTCGATTTCAGCGTACCCCTGTTCTACCTGGTGGCGCGCCACTTCATACAGCTCCTGACCCTGCTGGGTGAGAGATACGTACAGCTTGCGCTGATCGTTAACCGGTTTCAGGCGGAAAATCAGCTTATCGCGTTCCATGCGCGACAAAATGCCGGTCAGGCTGGGGCGCAGGATGCAGGTTTCTGCTGCCAATTCGTGGAATTCGATCGAACGACTGTTGGCCAAAACGCGAATGATGCGCCATTGCTGTTCGGTCAGGTTATGGCTTTTCAGGATCGGGCGAAAAAAGCCCATGGCGGTTTCACGCGCTTGCAGCAGGGCAATGGTTAAGGACTCATGCATAGATTTGGCCTTGGCTATAAAGGTGTTCGTTATTCTGGCATTTACCGTTGTGGCTCAGCAGGTGGCCGTGCGGACACTGCAATACCCCTATCGGTAAATCCTGATTTTATTAATAACTTAATAGTAGCCAAGTTTACCCAGATGGATAAAGCGAAAACGCATCCGCAGCGGTAAAAATCACCTAAAAATGATTAATCCGTTGAATAATCACGCCAATGTTCATGGGTTGTGAATATTTTGTTATCACGATCACAAATCAATCCACCGGCATTGCGTAAAAGCTGAACAGCGTATAAAAGTATTCATTAACATATTAATGAATGCCGAATTGCCCTGTTGTGTCATTGAAAGGAGTTTGCATGAAAGGCACCGTATTTTCCGTCGCGTTGAATCACCGCAGCCAGATAGACGCCTGGGATCAGGCGTTTCATCAGCCGCCGTATAAAACCCCGCCGAAGACCCCGGTGTGGTTTATCAAACCGCGCAATACCCACCTCGCCAACGGCGGGGCGATCCCGTTTCCTGCCGGTGAGCAAGTGCAAAGCGGCGCCACGCTGGCGGTAGTGATTGGCAACACCGCCCGTAAGGTGCCGGCCGAACGGGTCGCCGACTATCTGGCCGGTTATGCGCTGGCCAACGATATCAGCCTGCCGGAAAGCAGCTTTTACCGCCCGGCGATCAAAGCGAAATGCCGCGACGGTTTTTGCCCGTTGGGGGAGATCGGTTCATTGGTGACCACCGATGCGGTGGAGATCATCACCGAAATCAACGGGGTAGAGCAGGATCGCTGGTCGACGGCCGATTTGGTGCGTTCGGTGCCGGAACTGATCGCCGCCATCAGCGATTTTATTACCCTGCAGCCGGGCGACGCAGTGCTGATCGGTACGCCGCACCAGCGGGTGGAGATCAAACCTGGAGATGAAGTGAGGGTGCGTGCCGCCGGTTTGCCGACCCTGACCAACCGCGTAGTGCAGGCAGGAGAAACCGCATGAGACACGCCCGTATTCGCCATCATGGCCAAATTGTTAATGTCAGCGTCGACGAGCAACTGCGCGTGACGTTGCCGGACGGCACGGTGTTGCCAGAGCAGGACGTCGAGTGGTTGCCACCGGCGCAGGGCACGGTGTTTGCCCTGGGGCTGAACTATGCCGATCACGCCAGCGAGCTGGAATTCAAGGCCCCGGAAGAGCCGCTGGTGTTCCTCAAGGCGCCGAACACCCTGACCGGCCATCGGCAGGTTTCGGTACGCCCGGCCAACGTCGACTATATGCACTACGAAGCCGAGCTGGTGGCGGTGATCGGCAAGACGGCGCGTAACGTCAGCCGCGATGATGCCATGGCATACGTGGCGGGCTACACGCTGTGCAACGACTACGCCATTCGCGACTATCTGGAAAACTATTACCGCCCGAATCTGCGGGTGAAAAGCCGCGATACCCTGACGCCGATTGGGCCGTACATCGTCGATCGTGACGATATCGCCGATCCGCACCGTCTGGCACTCAGCACCTACGTCAACGGCGAGCTGCGCCAGCGCGGCAGCACCGCCGACATGATTTTCGATATCCCCTACCTGATCAGTTACCTGAGTGAATTTATGACGCTGCAGCCGGGCGACATGATCGCCACCGGCACGCCGAAAGGGCTGGCCGACGTGCAGCCGGGCGATGAAGTGGTGGTGGAGATTGAGGGCATCGGCCGTCTGGTTAACCACATCATCAGTGAAAAAGATTACGAGGAAAGCCTGCGATGAAAACCATCAACCATTGGATTAACGGTAAAAACGTAGCCAGCAAAGAGTATTTCACTACCACCAACCCGGCCAACGGCGAGGTGCTGGCAGAGGTCGCTTCCGGCGGGCAGTTGGAGATCGATCTGGCGGTGGCTGCCGCCAAGGCTGCGTTCCCGAAATGGGCCAATACGCCAATGAAAGAGCGTGCTCGCCTGATGCGTCGTCTGGGCGAGCTGATTGACGAGAACGTGCCGCAGATTGCCGAGATGGAAACCGCCGACACCGGTCTGCCGATCCACCAAACCAAAAACGTGCTGATCCCGCGTGCTTCGCACAACTTTGAGTTCTTTGCCGAGATCTGCCAGCAGATGAACGGCCGCACCTATCCGGTAGACGACAAGATGCTCAACTACACGCTGATCCAGCCGGTGGGGGTGTGTGCGCTGGTGTCACCGTGGAACGTGCCTTTCATGACAGCAACCTGGAAGACCGCGCCTTGCCTGGCGCTGGGCAATACCGCGGTGCTGAAAATGTCCGAGCTGTCGCCGCTGACCGCCGATCGCCTGGGTGAACTGGCGCTGGAAGCCGGCATTCCGGCCGGGGTACTCAACGTGGTGCAGGGTTACGGCGCCACCGCCGGGGATGCGCTGGTGCGTCATAAGGACGTGCGTGCGGTGTCCTTTACCGGCGGCACCGCCACCGGACGCCGGATCATTGAAAGCGCGGGCTTGAAGAAGTTTTCCATGGAGCTGGGTGGGAAATCGCCGGTACTGATTTTCGAAGATGCCGACATCGAACGTGCGCTGGACGCCGCGCTGTTCACCATTTTCTCGATCAACGGTGAACGCTGCACCGCCGGTTCGCGCATCTTTATTCAAGAGAGCATTTACCCGGAATTCGTCAAACGTTTTGCCGAGCGCGCCAACCGCCTGCGCGTAGGCGATCCGCAGGATCCCAACACGCAGGTTGGGGCGTTGATCAGCCAGCAGCACTGGGAAAAAGTGTCCGGCTATATCCGCCTCGGGCTGGAAGAAGGCGCCACCCTGTTGGCCGGTGGCCCGGACAAACCGGCTGGCCTCAGCCACGGCAACTTCCTGCGCCCAACGGTGCTGGCGGATGTCGACAATCGGATGCGCATCGCGCAGGAGGAGATTTTCGGGCCGGTGGCCTGCCTGCTGCCGTTCAAATCGGAAGAAGACGGCCTGCGCATGGCCAACGACGTGGAGTACGGCCTGGCGTCGTACATCTGGACGCAGGATGTGAGCAAGGTGCTGCGTCTGGCCCGCAATATTGAAGCGGGGATGGTTTTCGTCAATACCCAAAACGTACGCGATCTGCGTCAGCCGTTTGGCGGCGTGAAATCTTCCGGCACCGGCCGCGAGGGCGGGGAATACAGCTTTGAAGTGTTCGCCGAGATGAAGAACGTGTGCATTTCCATGGGTGACCACCCGATCCCGCGCTGGGGCGTTTAAGCCTCAAACCATAATAAAAAAGAAGGAGATGAGAACAATGACGACCAAACTTACCACCGATGCTGTCCCTGCTCCCGATGTTGTGCGCTGCGCCTATATGGAAATTCAGGTCACCAACCTTAAAGCCGCGCGCGAATTCTACGTCGATATCCTGGGTCTGGTTGTGACCGCAGAGGACGAGAAAACCCTCTATCTGCGGTCGATGGAGGAGTTTATCCACCATAATCTGGTGCTGCGTGAAGGACCGGTGGCTGCCGTTGCGGCCTTTGCCTTCCGGGTGCGTACGCCGGAAGACGTCGATCGGGCTGAAGCCTATTTCAAAGCGCTGGGTTGTCGTACCGAGCGTCGGGTGAATGGCTTCGCCAAAGGCATTGGCGATTCGGTGCGGGTAGAGGATCCGCTCGGCTTCCCGTACGAATTCTTCTACGACGTGCAGCACGTCGAGCGTCTGGCCTGGCGTTACGATCTCTACACGCCAGGGGCGCTGGTACGTCTCGACCACTTTAACCAGATCACGCCCGATGTTCCGCGTGCGGTGGAATACATCCAGGGCCTGGGGTTCCGCGTGACGGAAGATATCCGGGATGAAAATGGCGTGGTTTACGCCGCCTGGATGCGTCGCAAAGCCACGGTGCACGACACCGCGATGACCGGCGGCGCCGGGCCGCGTATGCACCATATTGCGTTCGCCACCCATGAAAAGCACAACATTCTGGCCATCTGCGACAAGCTCGGCGCACTGCGTAAATCCGATTTGATCGAACGTGGCCCAGGCCGCCACGGCGTCTCTAACGCCTTCTATCTCTATCTGCGTGATCCCGATGGCCATCGCGTAGAAATCTATACCCAGGATTACTACACCGGCGATCCTGACAACCCGACCGTGAGCTGGGATGTGCACGATAACCAGCGTCGCGACTGGTGGGGCAACCCGGTAGTGCCAAGCTGGTACACCGAGGGGTCACTGGTGCTCGATCTCGATGGCCAGCCGCAGCCGGTTATCGAACGCAACGCGCCAAGCGAAATGGCCGTCACCATTGGCGCGGATGGTTTTTCCTATACCCGTCAAGGCGATACAGAGAAAGGCTTTAAGCTCGGTAACACCCTGTAGCCCCCAACGCGCGGACAGGCGTTCGCGCAAATTCGTTTCCCGGAGATTGCTATGCCGCATTTTTATGCTGAATGCACCAATAACATCCGCGAAGAAGCCGAGCTCCCCGCGTTGTTCGCCAAGGTCAATCAGGCACTGGCGGACACCGGTATTTTTCCGCTGGCCGGAGTGCGCAGCCGCGCTATCTGGCTGGATACCTGGCAGATGGCCGACGGTAAGCACGATTACGCCTTCGTGCATATGACATTGAAGATTGGTCACGGCCGCAGCCTGGAAAGTCGTGAACAGGTGGGCGAGATGCTGTTTGCGCTGATCAAAGAACATTTCGCCGCGCTGATGGCCAGGCGCTATCTGGCGCTGTCCTTCACGATGGAAGAGCTGGATCCGGTGCTGAACTACAAGCAAAACAATGTCCACGCGCTATTTCGCCAAGGCTAAGGGGCCGTCAATGTTGAATAAAGAGCTGGTTAGTCGTGCCGTGCAGCGCTTGCATCAGGCGGAGCAAAACCGCGAGCAGATCCGCGCGCTGTCGCTGGATCATCCCGAGATCACCATTGAAGACGCTTACGCCATTCAGCGCCAGTGGGTAGAGCTGAAGATCGCCGAAGGGCGCAAACTCAAGGGTCATAAAATCGGCCTGACGTCGCGCGCCATGCAGGTCAGCTCCCAGATCTCCGAGCCGGATTACGGCGCGCTGCTGGACGACATGTTTTTCAACGATGGCAGCGATATTCCCATCGACCGTTTTATCGTGCCGCGCGTCGAGGTGGAGCTGGCCTTCGTGCTCGCCAAGCCGCTGCGCGGGCCAAACTGCACGCTGTTCGACGTTTATAACGCCACCGATTACATCATTCCGGCCCTGGAGATCATCGATGCGCGCAGCCATAACGTGGATCCCGAAACTCAGCGCCCGCGCAAGGTGTTCGACACCATTTCCGACAATGCCGCCAATGCCGGGGTGGTGATGGGCGGGCGGCCGATCAAACCGGACGCGTTGGATCTGCGTTGGATCAGCGCGTTGCTGTACCGCAACGGCGTGATTGAAGAGTCTGGCGTGGCGGCAGCGGTGCTGAACCATCCGGCCAACGGCGTGGCCTGGCTGGCCAACAAACTTTTCCCGTACGACGTAGAGCTGGAAGCCGGGCAGGTGATCCTCGGCGGTTCCTTCACCCGACCGGTTGCCGCCCGACGTGGCGACACCTTCCATGCGGATTATGGCCCGATGGGCTGCATCAGCTGTCGCTTTGTCTGATCGGCCCTTTCCCTGTGGGAGAGTGGAAAAACCAATGGAGAACACCATGTTAACCAACCCTTTCAAGCAGGCGTTGCAGGAAAAACGCCCGCAGATTGGCCTGTGGCTGGGGCTGTGCAGCAGCTACAGCGCAGAAATGCTGGCCGGGGCCGGTTTCGACTGGCTGCTGATCGACGGCGAACACGCGCCCAACAACGTACAAACGGTATTGGGCCAGCTGCAGGCCATCGCGCCTTATCCGAGTCATCCGGTGGTGCGTCCGGCATGGAATGATCCGGTGATGATCAAGCAACTGTTGGACGTCGGTGCGCAGACGCTGCTGATCCCGATGATCCAGAACGCAGAACAGGCGCGTGACGCGGTGCGAGCCACCCGTTATCCGCCGCATGGCATACGCGGCGTTGGCAGTGCGCTGGCTCGTGCTTCCCGCTGGAACAGGGTGCCGAATTACCTGCAACAGGCCGACGCGCAGATGTGCGTACTGGTGCAAATCGAAACCCGTGAGGCGGTGAAAAACCTGGATGCCATCCTGCAGGTGGAGGGGGTCGACGGGGTATTTATCGGCCCGGCGGATCTCAGTGCCGACATGGGTTTTTCCGGCAATCCACAGCAGCCGGAAGTGCAGCGCACCATCGACGACGCTATAGCGCGCATCAGCGCCGCCGGTAAGGCAGCAGGCATTCTGACGGCCAACCCGGAACTGGCGCAGCACTATCTGGCGTCCGGCGCGCTGTTTGTCGCAGTAGGGGTGGATACCACCCTGCTGTCGCGAGCGGCGGAATCTTTGGCCAGCCGCTTTAAACAAGAGCGGCCGCCCGTACAGTCCCCGAGCGTTTATTAGGTTGCAGGCCGCCATCTTATTGGAGACACCATGAGCAACGTCGATTCGCTGCCGCCGGTCAACCCGGCGCAGCAACATAAAGCGTTAACCGCCGCCGAGCAATCGGTGATTAAAAAGTTATTTCGGCGACTGATTATTTTTCTGTTTGTGCTGTTTGTTTTCTCTTTCCTCGACCGCATCAACATCGGTTTCGCCGGGCTGACGATGGGCAAGGATCTCGGCCTGAGCTCGACCATGTTCGGCCTTGCGGCAACCTTGTTCTACGTCACCTATGTGATCTTCGGCATTCCGAGCAATATCATGCTGGGGATCGTCGGCGCGCGCCGCTGGATCGCCACCATCATGGTGCTGTGGGGCATCGCCTCGACCTGCACGCTGTTCGCCACCGGGCCGACCAGCCTGTACCTATTGCGGATGATCGTAGGCATTACCGAGGCCGGTTTTCTGCCGGGGATTTTGGTGTATCTCACCTATTGGTTCCCGGCTTTTTACCGCGCTCGCGCCAACGCGCTGTTTATGATCGCCATGCCGGTAACCATGGCAATTGGCTCATTGGTGTCCGGCTATATTCTGGCGCTGGACGGGCTGATGAACCTCAAAGGGTGGCAATGGCTGTTCCTGTTGGAGGGCATTCCTTCGGTGCTGTTGGGCGTGGTGGTGTGGTTCTACCTCGACGATACTCCTGCCAAAGCCAAATGGCTGACCGACGAGGAAAAGGCCAGTCTGAAGGCGATGATGGAGGCGGACAAACTGCAACTGGTGCAGCCCAATGGGCCGGGCAGCCATCGGGCATTGCAACAGCGCAGCCTGTGGCGGGAAATTTTCACGCCGATTGTGTTGATGTATACCCTGGCTTATTTCTGTCTGACCAACACCCTGAGCGCCATCAATATCTGGACGCCGCAGATCCTGCAGAGCTTCAACCAGAGCAGCAGCAACATTGTGATCGGTATTCTGGCGGCGATCCCGCAAGTCTGTACCATCGCCGGTATGGTGTGGTGGAGTAAGAGATCGGATCGGCTGCAAGAGCGCAAACACCACACCGCGCTGCCGTACCTGTTTGCCGCTGCCGGTTGGCTGCTGGCGTCGGCCACCGATCACAGCATGATCCAGCTGCTGGGGATCGTGATGGCGTCGGTGGGGTCGTTCACGGCGATGGCTATCTTTTGGACTACGCCGGATCAGTCCATCAGCCTCGAGGCGAGGGCGATTGGGATCGCGGTGATCAATGCCACCGGCAATATCGGATCGGCGGTCAGCCCGGTATTGATCGGCTGGTTTAAGGATCTGACCGGCAGCTTTAACTCTGGGCTGTATTTCGTTTCGGCGTTGTTGGTCATCGGTGCCGTGATCGTGTGGCGGATCCCGATGCAAGGCTCGCGTCCACGGGCCACGCCATAAGCCTGATATTAGGCTATTTTACTTGCCATTTTGGCCTAGGGCAGTGCTCGGAACCCTTACGTACTGCGTGTACGCTCGGGTTCCTGCGCGCTGTCCATGGCCAAACTGTCTGCGACAATGACGCCTAATAAAAGGCTTATCACTGATCTCATCGCTGATGGAGGATGATGTGCAGAAAAGTACCGGTTTTATCGCCAATATCGATATCTGCAAAGAGTACGATGCGCGTTACGCCACCGACGAAGTGCACTATGAAACCTTCGCCGGACTGGCGGCGTTTTTTGGCCGCGATATGCAGGTGCATTGGCACGATCGGTTTTTCCAGATGCATTTTCTGGAGACCGGCAAGATAGAGCTGCAGCTGGACAGCCAGCACTATTCGGTGCAGGCACCGCTGTTCATCCTGACGCCGCCCTCGGTACCCCATGCGTTTTTCACCGAACCGGACAGCGACGGCCACGTGCTGACGGTACGCCAGGAGCTGATTTGGCCTTTGCTGGAGCGCCTCTACCCTGGCAGCAATCTGGCGTTGGACATGCCGGGCATTTGCCTTTCACTGGCGGATGCACCGCAGGAATTGACCGCGCTTAGCCATTACTGGGCGCTGATCCGGCGTGAGTTCAGCCAGAGGTTGGTGGGCCGCGAACAGACGCTGGTGCTGTTGGCGCAGGCGGTGTTTACCCTGCTGTTGCGCAATACCACGCTGGAGGACACCGCCACCAGCGGCGTGCGGGGTGAGCTGAAGCTGTTCCAGCGTTTCAACAAGATGGTCGATGAGCGTTTTCGCGATCACCTGGCGGTGCCGGACTATGCTCAGGCGCTCGGCGTCACCGAATCGCGGCTCAACGATTTGTGCCGACGGTTTGCTAATCAGCCCCCCAAACGTTTGATCTTCGATCGCCTGCTGCGCGAAGCCAAGCGCATGCTGCTATTCAGCGCCTGTACGGTGCATGAAACCGCCTACAGCCTGGGCTTTAAGGATCCGGCCTATTTCGCGCGTTTCTTCAATCGTCTGGAAGGCTGTTCACCCTCGACCTACCGCGCCGCGCAGCATCCCCTTTCATAACGGCGGAACACCGTCTGGATCACAATTCGCGGCGATTGTGGCCAACCCGCCTGAAAAGTACCGGCGTTTGCCGCAAAAGTCTCTTCTCGAAACCGGCCCTGGAAGCTTCAATTAAGCAACCAAAAGAAAACATTATTTTAACAAGCGACCGAATCCACGGTCTGCACTATGCCGATTACGAGGAAGACTTAAATGAAACCTGAAGACTTTCGTGCTGACAACAAACGCCCGTTCACCGGTGCCGAATACCTGAAAAGTTTGCAGGACGGCCGTGAGATTTATATCTACGGCGAACGAGTGAAAGATGTCACCACTCACCCGGCATTCCGTAATGCAGCGGCTTCGGTCGGTCAACTGTACGACGCGCTGCACGATCAGGTCAGCCAGGATCGCCTGTGCTGGAACACCGATACCGGCAACGGCGGTTACACTCACAAATTCTTCCGCTACGCCCGCAGCCCGGAAGAGATGCGCCAGCAGCGTGATGCCATCGCCGACTGGTCGCGCCAGAGTTACGGTTGGATGGGGCGCACCCCGGACTACAAAGCAGCCTTCGGGTGTGCGCTGGGGGCTTATCCCGAGTTTTATGGTCAGTTCGCCGATAACGCGCGCCACTGGTACAAACGCATTCAGGAAACCGGCCTGTACTTTAACCACGCTATCGTTAACCCACCGATTGACCGCCACAAGCCGGTCAACGAAGTGAAAGACGTTTACATTCAGGTGGAGAAAGAGACCGACGCGGGCATTATCGTCAGCGGGGCCAAGGTGGTGGCGACCAACTCGGCGCTGACCCACTATAACTTTATCGGTTTTGGTTCTGCCCAGGTGATGGGGGATAACCCGGACTTCGCGTTGATGTTTGTGGCGCCGATGGATGCCGAAGGGGTGAAGCTGATTTCTCGCGCCTCTTATGAGCTGGTGGCGGGCGCAACGGGATCCCCGTTCGATTATCCGCTTTCGAGCCGTTTCGATGAGAACGATGCGATCCTGATTATGGATCATGTGCTGATCCCGTGGGAAAACGTGCTGATCTACCGCGATTTTGATCGTTGTCGTCGCTGGAGTACGCAAGGGGGCTTCGCTCGTCTGTTCCCGCTGCAGGCCTGTGTGCGCCTGGCGGTGAAGATGGACTTTATCACCGCGCTGCTGCAAAAAAGCCTGTCCTGTACCGGCGTGCTGGAGTTCCGTGGCGTACAGGCCGATCTTGGCGAAGTGGTGGCCTGGCGCAATATGTTCTGGTCACTGAGCGATGCGATGTGTGCCGAAGCCACCCAATGGGAAAACGGCGCTTATCTGCCGGATTCCACCGCGATGCAAACTTACCGCGTGATGGCACCAATGGCCTACACCAAGGTGAAGCACATTATCGAAAAGAACGTCACCAGCGGTTTGATTTATCTGCCGTCGAGCGTGCGCGACATGAATAATCCAGAGATCGATAAATACCTGGCTCGTTACGTGCGCGGATCCGACGGTATGGATCACGTTGAACGCATCAAGATCCTCAAGCTGATGTGGGATGCGATCGGCAGCGAATTCGGCGGTCGCCACGAGCTGTATGAGATCAACTACGCCGGCAGCCAGGATGAGATCCGCCTGCAGTGTCTGCGCAACGCACAGGGATCCGGCGCCATGAACCAGATGATGGAGATGGTCGACAAATGCCTGTCCGACTACGACCAGCACGGTTGGAAAGTGCCGCATCTGCATAATAATGGTGACATTAATCAGCTGGATAACTTGCTCAAGTGATCCTGAAGGAGGGGTGTATGTCTCAGGAAAATGAACACCGTTTGCTGTTTCGCGACGCGATGGCCAGCCTGTCCGCCGCGGTGAATATCGTCACTACCGACGGTCCTGCGGGGCGCTGCGGCATTACCGCCACCGCCGTGTGCTCGGTGACCGATACGCCGCCGACGCTGCTGGTTTGCATTAACCGCAACAGCGCGATGAACCCGGTTTTCCAGGCGAATCAGCGTCTGTGCGTTAACGTATTGAACCATGAGCAGGAGCTGATGGCGCGCCACTTCGCCGGTATGACCGAACTCAGCATGGAGGATCGTTTCCGTCTGGAGGAGTGGCAGAACGGCGCACTGAATCAGCCGGTGCTGCGTAACACGCTGGCCAGTCTGGAAGGGGAGATCGAGCAGATCCAGAGCATTGGCACCCATCAGGTTTATCTGGTGCAGATCCGCCAGATCCGGGTGAGTGCGGGCGGTAACGGCCTGATCTACTTCAAACGCAACTTCCATCCGGTGATGCACAAGATGGCGGCGTTAGTCTGAAAACGGCGGGGCGCACGGGCTGCGCCCCGTTACGGCATTAGCTTTTGTTGGTCGCCAACTCGGCGACCAGCCGGTTAACCGGATCGCTCATGTTGGTGAATTTACTCAGTTCCGAGCGGGTTACCACCACAAATACCCCAACGTTTTTCTGCGGGATCATCGCCATATAGGTGATAAAGCCACCGCCACCGCCGGTTTTCTGAATAATCCCCGGCAGTTCGCCGTTCGGCGCCATATACACCCATCCCAATCCCAGGGCGCTGGCTTCACCCGGCACATCCATCCCTTTGAGCGAAACCAGATCGTTACGCTGGAAGTACATGGTCTGCTCGCTGGCCGCGGTTGATTTGCGTGGGCCGGAGACGTTGGAAGTGAGGAACTGTTGCATCCAGCGCTGCATATCGCGGGGGGTGGAGTAGACGCCGCCGCTGCCGGCCGCGGCCGTGGTATCGCGGCAGGCGCTAGGGCCGGCTGAGGCAACCATCAGCCGTGAGCACTGCTCGGCACTGGGGGTCAGGGTGGTGTCGACCATACCGAGCGGCGCGGTGATTTTTTCTTTCAGCAGGGCGCTGTAAGGTTTACCCGCCGCCCGTGACAGCGCATCCGCCAGCAGGTCATACGCCAGGTTGGAATAAGAGGCACGTACGCCCGGCGGTACCGTCACGTTGGCATGCTCCAGCCACTGCCAGCGCTGTGCTTTGGTCGGCCAGGTGAACACCGGCGTTTTAGGCGGTTTCTTGCCCGGTTGCTCACGCGGCAGTGCGCTGGTGTGGGTGGCCAGGTTCAGCAAGGTGATCGGCTGGCGAGCGTTATAAGCCGGTACGTAGGCACCGGACGGGGCGTATTTGCGCAGCGGATCGGTGAGCTTGACCCGGCCTTCCGCCGCCATTTTTACCATCACTTCGCTGGTCATCAGCTTGGTGATTGAGGCGATGCGGATCAGGGAATCCGGGCGCGGACGCAGGTTGTTACCGGGTTTGGTGTCGCCAAAACTGCGGTTAACCACCTGATTGCCGTCGATTACCACCAGCGCCATGCCGGTGGCGCCGCTGTTGTAGAAAATGTGCTCGGCATATTGGTCGACGATTTGCGAAGCCAGCTGCGGGGCAGCGGCCTGCGCGGCCAGCGGTGCGGCACACAGGCTCAGCGCCAGCAATGAAGCGGAGAAAGAGTTCTTCAACGATGGTTATCCATTTTAAAAGGCAGCAGTGAAAGGGCCTATACCCGTCGTCTTTCAAGCCGCAGCGTTCAAATCCGTTTCCGACAGATTTGTCACTCACCCCAGTTACTCTAGGGGGCGAATATATTCGCCCCGATTAATGCGGGCGCCGCATGCGGCGCCCCTACAAAAGCTGGGGATGAGCGAGCAGGTCGCCTAGCTGCAACTTGAAAGCCATAGGGTGCAATGCAATATGCTGTCAGTGTAATGTGCCTGAGCCTTGGCTGCATGTGGAAAAAAGGCGGTTTGAGAAAAAATTTCTCACCGCCCTGATGCCGACCAATCGTCCTACTGCGCGCGGGCGAAAATGGCGATCACTTCGTCCAGATGCGCTTTCATCGCCTTGCGTGCGCCACGCACGTCACGCGCCTCGATAGCGGCCAGAATTTCCCGGTGTTCCTGCTCGGAACGGTGCGGCATGTCATCCGGCGTATAGTGACGCTGAAGTACGCGGAACATGCTGCCGTAGCGGTGGCCGAGCAGGTGGCCGATGATAAAGGCATAAGCTGGGTTGCCGCTGGCCTGGGCGATGCGGATATGGAACAGCCGATCGCCGGGATGGGTGGCCGATCCCGCGCGGTTATCACGGCAGTTTTGCTCGTAGGCCTCACGGATGCCCGCCAGTTCCTGATCGGTGGCGTGCCGTGCTGCCAATGCCGCCGTTTCGGGTTCGATCAACAGGCGGGTTTGCAGCAGTGAGAACGGCGGCAGCTCGGCGTTAAAATCCAGCTCGATATTCAATTCATCATCGATTTCTGCCCACTGATCCCGGCCGGCCTGGGCCATCACCGGCTCTTGCGATGTCATCACCGGCGTTTGCGCCCGGACGATCACCCCGTTGCCGACTTTGACATCCACCAGGCCAATCACTTCCAGCGCGATTAGCGCCTCTCGAACGGAGGCCCGGCTAACCTGTAACTGCTGGGCCAGATCGCGTTCGGAGGGCAGGCGGCTGCCGGGAGGAAATTCATTGTTATCGATAAGCCGTTTCAATTGGTCGGCTATCTGTCTGTAAATACGAGGGTTTTCCAGTCGGGTGATCGGCATTTTTTACCTTGGCCTTTTCCGTGTTAAGTGATTCAGCGCACAGTTATTAGTCAAACCGCTTGAGTAATCGTTATTCAAGTGTAAAAAATTGGTTAATCAAAAAGCTGTTTCAAGTGTATCTCATAACATTCTCACCAAACCATAACGCGTAAAGCGTCTTTTGTCATGTTAAAGGCCTGACCTTTAATTGCCCTGAGTGGCCTGACCATTAGACCTTTAAGCCAAGGGAGCGAAAATGAATTTAACCGGAAAACGCGTGCTGATCACCGCCGCCGGCCAGGGGATTGGCTTCAGTACCGCCAAACTTTTTGCTGAGGCAGGTGCGCAAGTCATTGCCACCGACATCAACACCGAGCAACTGCAGGGTTTGCCCGGCATCGAGCCAATGACGCTTAACGTCACCGATGCCGCGGCGATTGCGGCAGCGGCGGAAAGCCTTGGTCCGATCGACGTGCTGTTCAACTGCGCCGGCGTGGTACACAGCGGATCAATCCTGGAGTGCAGTGAGGATCAGTGGGCATTTGCGCTGGATCTGAATGTGACCGCGATGTACCGCATGATCCGCGCCTTTCTGCCCGGCATGCTGGCGCGAAAAAACGGGTCGATTATCAATATGTCCTCGGTGGCTTCCAGCGTGAAAGGAGTGCCTAACCGCTTTGCCTACAGCGCCACCAAGGCGGCGGTAATCGGCCTAACGCGTTCGGTGGCGGCGGATTACGTCACTCAGGGCATCCGTTGCAACGCCATTTGCCCCGGTACGGTGGAGTCGCCTTCGCTGCGGCAGCGCATCGCCGAGCAGGCGCGCGAGCAGGGACGCAGCGAAGAAGAGGTGTACCAGGCGTTTGTGGCTCGTCAACCGATTGGCCGTATCGGCACCACCGGGGAGATCGCCCAATTGGCGCTGTATCTGGCCTCCGACGCCAGCTCCTACACCACAGGGACCGTTCAGATTATCGATGGCGGCTGGAGCAACTGAGGCCAGGCGCTTTGGAACATTTTTAGAGTGAGGACACCATGAAACTTTTACGTTACGGCGCACCGGGACAGGAACGCCCAGGAATATTGGATCCGCACGGGCAGATCCGCGATCTGTCGCAGCATATTGCCGACCTGAGCGGAGATGCGTTGCTGCCGGCGGGCTTGGACAAACTGCGTGCGCTGGATATCAACCAACTGCCGCGGGTGGAAGGGCAACCGCGACTGGGGCCGTGCGTTGGCCGCATCGGCAAATTTATCTGCATTGGCCTCAATTATGCCGACCATGCGGCGGAAACTGGCGCGGCGATCCCCTCCGAGCCGGTGGTGTTCAACAAATGGACCAGCGCGGTGGTCGGGCCGAACGATGAGGTACAAATCCCGCGTGACTCGCTTAAAACGGACTGGGAAGTGGAGCTGGGCGTGATTATTGGCCAGGGCGGACGCTATATCAGCGAACAGGACGCGATGCGCCACGTCGCCGGTTACTGCGTGATTAACGACGTCTCGGAGCGTGAATTCCAGATTGAACGCGGCGGTACCTGGGACAAAGGCAAAGGCTGCGACACCTTTGGCCCCACCGGCCCCTGGTTGGTGACCGCCGACGAAATTGCCGATCCCCATAGCCTGAACCTGTGGCTGGAGGTGGACGGCAAGCGTTATCAGGACGGCAACACCAGCACCATGATCTTCCGCATTCCGCAAATTATCAGTTACCTGAGCCGTTTTATGAGCCTGCAACCGGGCGATGTGATCTCGACCGGTACGCCACCGGGCGTCGGCATGGGGCAGAAACCCACGCCTCTCTACCTGAAAGCCGGACAGACGATGCGGCTGGGTATCGAAGGATTGGGTGAACAGCGTCAAACAACCGTACAGGCCTGATGGGGAGCATTGCCATGACAACGATTACCGCACTGCGGGTGGAAGATATTCGCTTCCCGACTTCATTGGCGCTGGACGGATCCGATGCGATGAATCCGGATCCCGACTACTCCGCCGCTTATGTGATCCTGGAGACCGATCGCGCCGATCTGAGCGGCCACGGGCTGACTTTTACCATTGGCCGCGGCAATGAGATCTGCTGCGCGGCGATCCGCGCGCTGGAGCACCAGATCGTCGGTGTCACTCTGGAAGAGATCGCCGCCGATATGGGGGCCTTTTGGCGTCGTTTTACCAGCGACAGCCAGCTGCGTTGGATCGGGCCGGACAAGGGGGCGATCCACCTGGCGACCGGCGCGGTGATCAACGCGGTTTGGGATCTGTGGGCCAAAGCCGAGGGGAAGCCGGTGTGGCGGCTGGTGGCGGAGATGACGCCAGAGGAACTGGTGCGCTGCATCGATTTTCGCTACATCACCGACTGCATTACGCCGCAGGAGGCGCTCACGCTGCTCAAACAGCGGGCGCAGGGTAAAGAGCAGCGTCTGGAACGGCTGCTGGAGGAAGGCTACCCCTGCTACACCACCTCCGCCGGGTGGCTGGGCTACCCGGACGACAAGCTGCGTCGGCTGTGTCAGGAAGCGGTCGATGCCGGTTTCTCCTACCTGAAGCTGAAGGTGGGGCGCGATCTGGAAGACGATATCCGCCGAGTGCGCATTGCCCGCGAGGTCATCGGCCCCGATCGCCAACTGATGATCGACGCCAACCAGGTCTGGGAGGTCAACGACGCCATCCCTTGGGTGAAACATCTGGCATTCGCCAAGCCCTGGTTTATCGAAGAGCCCACCAGCCCGGATGATGTCGAAGGGCACCGTCGCATTCGCGACGGGGTTCATCCGGTCAAGGTTGCCACCGGCGAGATGTGCCAAAACCGCATTATGTTCAAGCAGTTCATCATGCGCGAAGCGATTGACGTAGTGCAGATCGACGCCTGTCGCCTGGGGGGCGTCAATGAAGTGCTGGCGGTGATGCTGATGGCGGCCAAATACAACCTGCCGGTGTGTCCGCATGCCGGAGGTGTGGGGCTGTGTGAATACGTTCAGCATCTATCGATGATCGACTATCTGTGCATTGCCGGTACCCACGAAGGACGGGTGATCGAATATGTCGATCACTTACATGAACACTTTGTTCACCCTTGCGACGTCAAGGGGGCGGCCTATATGCCGCCACGTCATCCGGGTTACTCGATCGAGATGCACGCGTCATCACTCGAACAGTATCGGTTCCGCGGTTGAACGGGAAACAGCCCATGCTGCGCATCGATGCCCACCAACATTACTGGCAATACCATCCGCAACGCTACCCGTGGATCAGCGAGCAGATGGCGGTGCTGCAGCAGGACTTTGGTCCGGCGCAGCTTGATCCGTTGCTGCAACACCACGGTTTTGACGGCGCGCTGGTGGTGCAGGCCCGCCACGGCGAGCAGGAAACACAGGAACTGTTGACACAGGTGCAGCAGAGCCGTGGCGTCTGCGGGGTAGTGGGCTGGCTGGACATCACTGCGCCGCAGCTGGCGCAGCGGCTTGATGAATGGCGGCAGCAGCCTCTGCTGCGTGGCCTGCGCCATCTGGTGCAGGATGAACCGCAGCCGGACGCCTGGCTGGCGCGGCCGGAAGTGCGGCGCGGCATGCAGATGCTGCAGCGGCAGGGCTACGTCTACGACATGTTGGTCACCCACCGGCACTTGACGGCGGCGGCGCAGTTTGCCGCTGAACATGACGACTACTGGTTGGTATTGGACCATCTCGGTAAACCGGATATCGCTTTGGGCGCAAAGCACTGGGCACAGCAAATCAAGCCGTTGGCGGCATTGGGCCATGTGGTCTGCAAACTGTCGGGGCTTATCACCGAGGTGCCCGGTGGCCGGTGGCAGGCATCGCAGCTGCTGCCGTTTTTTGATGCGGCGCTGGAGGCATTCGGCCCGCAGCGGCTGATGTTCGGTTCCGACTGGCCGGTGTGCCTGCTGGCCGGGGACTATGGTCAGGTTTATCAACTGAGTGAGCAGGCGATCGCCACGCTGAGTCCTTCGCAACAGGCGGAGATTTGGGGCGGCACCGCCTGCCGAATTTATGGCTTAACGGAGTCTGGTTATGGATCTGTATCTGAAAGATAAGGTGGTGATCGTCACCGGCGGCGGTTCCGGCATCGGTGCGGCCATCACCCTGCTGCTGGCGGAGGAAGGGGCGATCCCGGTGATTGTCACCAACGCTGCGCCAGAGGCGGAGTTTCTGGCGCAGCTACGGCGGTTGCAGCCGCAGAGTGCGGTGATCATCACCGACTTATGCGAAGAGCAGGATTGTCGACGGGCGGTGGCACAAACGCAAGAGACCTTCGGCCGCATCGATGCGCTGGTGAATAACGCCGGTGTTAACGATGGCGTGGGGTTGGAGGCCGGCCGCGAGGCCTTTGTCGGATCGCTGGAGAAAAACCTGATCCATTACTACCTGATGGCGCACCTGTGTCAGTCGGCGCTGCAAAACAGCAAGGGTGCCATCGTCAACATCGCTTCCAAAACGGCCCTGAGCGGGCAGGGCGGCACCAGCGGTTATACCGCCGCCAAGGGCGCAGTGCTGGCGTTGACCCGCGAGTGGGCGGTGTCGCTGCGCCATGAAGGCGTACGGGTGAATGCGGTGGTTCCGGCGGAGGTGATCACACCGCAGTATCAGCGCTGGATCAGTACCTTCGAGCAGCCGGAACAGCAGCTCGCGAAAATTACCGCACGCATTCCTCTCGAACATCGGATGACCACGCCGCAGGAAATCGCCAACACCGTGGTGTTTTTGATTTCATCGCGTTCGTCGCATACCACCGGGCAATGGCTGTCGGTGGATGGCGGTTATCTGCATCTTGATCGGGCGATCACATGAGTGGCGCGGCGGACAGGGGACGGCGCTTTTGTCAGGCGCTCGATCTGGTCGACTCACCGGCGCTGATCGAGGAGTACCTGCACCATCACCAGCGTATCTGGCCGGAGATTGCCGCTCATCTGCGAGAGCACGGCATTTTGGATATGGAGATTTATCGGCTGGGTACCCGGCTGTTCATGATTGTTGACGTTAGTACCGAGTTCGATGCCGCGCGGTTTGCCGCCGCCGGCCTGAGCAACCCCCACGTGCAGCGCTGGGAAGCCCTGATGTGGCAATACCAGGTCGCCACCCCCTGGACGCCGAAAGGCGAAAAATGGGTGGAGATGGAGCAGATATTTTCTTTGCAAAAACAATAACATCGCTACCCTATCGAGGATATATCAATGCTTGCTGAAAAAAGTGCGGCCCCGCCACAGCTGGGCGTCAAGTCAACCGCCAACCTGCGCTGGGCTTTTATTCTGGTCACCAGCCTGTTCTTTATGTGGGGGCTGTCGTATGGCCTGTTGGACGTATTAAACAAACACTTCCAGGAGACATTGCACGTTACCAAGGCGCAGTCGGGATTATTGCAGGCGGCATATTTCGGCGCCTACTTCCTGGTGGCGCTGCCCGCCGGCTATTTTATGGATAAGAAAGGGTACAAGGCCGGAATTTTGGTCGGGCTGTGCCTGTATGCGCTGGGGGCGTTACTGTTTGTGCCGGCGGCATCCGCCAACAGCTTCGCCATGTTCCTGTTCGCGCTGTTTGTCATTGCCTGTGGGCTGGGCTGCCTGGAAACGGCGGCCAACCCTTATGCCACGGTATTGGGCGACGCGAAGGGGGCCGAACGGCGGCTGAACCTTTCCCAGTCGTTTAACGGTCTGGGGCAGTTTATCGGCCCGATGATCGGCGGCACGCTGTTTTTCTCTGCCACCCAAGGGGCGAGCAGCGGCGACCAGAGCGCGGTGAAGATGACCTATGTGGCGATCGCCGTGCTGGTGCTGCTGATTGCCTTTTTGTTCGGCCGCACCCGACTGCCGGACATTCGTGAGGAAGAGCAACCGGAACACGGTGAAATCGTTCAGGGGCTATGGCAGCACAAACACTTTGTCGGCGGGGTGATCACCCAGTTCTTCTATGTGGCAGCCCAAGTGGGCGTCGGTGCATTCTTTATCAACTACGCCACCGAACACTGGAACGAAGTGTCCAACCAAAGTGCGTCCTACTTGCTTTCTATCGCCATGATTTGCTTTATGGTCGGGCGCTTCTTCAGCACCTGGCTGATGGGCCGGGTCAAGCCGGCCACGTTGCTGATGATCTACTCGCTGATTAACATTGCGCTGTGTGGCGTGGTGATGCTCAGCCTGGATGGGGTCTCGGTGGTGGCATTGATCGCGGTGTTCTTCTTTATGTCGATCATGTTCCCGACCATTTTCGCCCTGGGGGTGAAAAACATGGGCAAACACACCAAGCGTGCCAGCTCCTTTATGATCATGGCGATCGTCGGGGGGGCCATCATGCCTTACTTTATGGGGGCGCTGGCGGACAAATACAGTACGGCACTGTCGTATGTGCTGCCGCTGTTGTGCTTCGGCGTGGTGTTTGTTTACGGTTTGCAGCAGCGCCGCCGCTAAAAGTCTGGCCCGCCGGCTCAGACAGCGGCGGGCTGCACGCTAGGCGCCAACTGAATATTATTGCGGCCGTTGTTTTTCGCCTGATACAAGGCGGCATCGGCCGCACGGATCGCCGAGGACACGTCAAGCTTGTCCAAGGCGGAGATCCCGGCGCTGAGCGTCACAGTGGTGCTTTCCAACTGGTTGAAGCGATGGGGGATTTTTAATCCTTGCACCCGCAGCCGCACCCGTTCGGCCAACTGGGTGGCGTAATCCTCGCTGACGTTGGTCAGCAGCACCAGAAACTCTTCCCCGCCGTAGCGCACCACAATATCTCGAGAACGCACCGAATCGCGGATGGTGATGGCAACCTGCACCAGCGCCTGATCGCCCATGGTATGACCATAGTTATCGTTATAAGCCTTGAAATGGTCGATATCGAGTAACACCACGAAATGACAACCCGACGGCGGTACCGTCAGCATATTGATTTTATTTTCCAGTCCCCGGCGGTTATAAAGCCCGGTTAAGGGATCGATCATGCTCAAATTGCTGAACCGGTCCCGTTCGTTATACAGATTGGCTACCAGCGTTTGGGTAAAAAGTTCGCTGCGTTTGAGCATCAGATGATGAATAGAGAATGCGATAATCGGCAATACCGTGGTGAATACGATCCTGGTGGTATTGTGCATACCGTCCAGTAATAGAATAACCAGGGCGGAAGGCACGGCGTGCAGGCAAAAAGCGATAAAGTTATCGGTTAAGGCAATGGCGCTGATAAAAAACATACTGAACAGACTAATTAATAGAAAACTTTGGTTGTTCGGCGCACAGTACTGACTTTTAACGTAAATATGGGCAGCCCACAGCAGGCCAAGCACGCAGGAAAATAGATTCAATTTTTTGACGTATAACCGTGGATACTGCAAGGTAAATAACAGCGCCACCAGACAAAATATCGGTATACCTAATAAAGGTAGGGTAAAAGCTGGCTTGTCATTAAATGGGACCAATAATGTAAATATGGAAGAGGCCGCGTTCATTAACAAAAATAAAAATAATGATAAGCGGTGTTTGCTGTTCAGCAGTTCCTGATAAGAACGCGCGTTCATACGGAGTTCACTCTTCACAATATCGATCTGTCGAAAAATTAAGGTGGCGAAAAATTCTATCGGCGTGAATTAAACATTCGCATTGTATGGTTGTTGATTGTGATTATTAACATGCGAATAAGACTAAGAATTTTCTTATGGCAAACTATCATTTTTACACCGTTATGTCATCCGCGTTTGGTGGTTGCGGCGAAAATGATGCGCAGTGAAAAAAAGTGTTATATGATATTGGTTATCATTATCACTTGAAGGGTAGGGTTATCATGATTGCAGCCATGATTACCGCGTGTGGGTTGTGGGGCGTCAGTTGGTGCCTGGGCAATCGGCTAGCCAGCGCCTGGGGCGTTTTGTTGCCCTGCGCTTTAATGCCGTTACTGGCATTGATCAACCTGGATATGATGCAACTGCGTACGCTGATTGTGATCGCCATGCTGGCGACGCTGGTGATGTTGTTCAACAGCCGCTGGCGGCATTACCTGCTGCTGCCTTCCTGTCTGGCATTGGCTGGGGGATTGGCGGCGATCAGCCTGAATTTTAATCTGGGATAAAAACGCAAAAATCACGCTATCGCGTGTTGGTTATCGTTTCGATTGGGAATAGCTTTGGGGAGGGCTTCCGAAGAGATTTATCGATTGGTGCGAAGAGAGGGACTTGAACCCTCACGTCCGTAAGAACACTAACACCTGAAGCTAGCGCGTCTACCAATTCCGCCACCTTCGCACAGCCGATAATCTTTGTTTTGCTTTCGATTTATATCACCAGCTTGGTGCGAAGAGAGGGACTTGAACCCTCACGTCCGTAAGAACACTAACACCTGAAGCTAGCGCGTCTACCAATTCCGCCACCTTCGCATTGATGCTGTGCAATATAAATCATGTGGTTATTTGGTGCGAAGAGAGGGACTTGAACCCTCACGTCCGTAAGGACACTAACACCTGAAGCTAGCGCGTCTACCAATTCCGCCACCTTCGCATACCAGATACATTACCGGAGTAACGTTACCACGGAGGCGAATTCTAGAGATTTTGGCGGGTACGTCAATAGTTATTTCCCCTGTTTGCGGGCGTTTGCTGGAAAAACGTCCGTTTTGGGTGACTGATAGCGTTCAAACAGCCAAATCAGCCAGTCAATCAACACCCTGACCCGTGGCGCAAGGAAACGGCCGGGGGGATACATGACGTAAATGGGCATCGGCGGTGGCGGGGTTTCCGCCAACACTTCGACCAATTCTCCTTTCTGCAGCCAGGGTGCCAGCGAATAATGCGCTGCCTGTATCAGCCCCATGCCGGCGCGGCAGCCGCTGGTGTAGGCATCAGCCCCGCTGACGCTCAGTTTGGCGGGCAATTCGCGCAATTCCACTTTGCCGTTGCGGCAAAACTCCAGCGGATAATCCCGGTTGCTGGTGAGGGAAAAATAACCTACCGCCTGGTGCTGCTGTAGCCGGTCAATCGACTGCGGTACGCCGAACGCCGCCAGGTAGGCAGGCGAGGCGCAGGTCAGCTGTGGCAACATGGCAATGCGGCGTGCCACCAGGCTGTCATCTTCGGTTTCCCAGGCACGCAGCACGCAGTCTACTCCATCACGCAGTAAATCCACGTGGGTGTCGTTGGCACCCAATGCCAGGGTCAGATCCGGGTAGCGCCGGTAAAAGTCATCCAATGCCGGAATAACGATTTCGCGCGCCAGCGAATGGGGCATATCGATACGCACTTTGCCGGAGGGCTGCAGTTTTTGGTGGCTGAACAAGGTGTCCGCCTCTTCCAGCGCGCCCAGCAACTGTACGCAACGCTGGTAATAGAGGGTGCCTTCGCTGGTCACCTGTACCTGACGTGTGGTGCGCAGCAGCAAGCGCACACCGAGGCGCTGCTCCAGCCGCTTAACGGCATTGCTGACCGTGGCGCGGGGTAGCTGCAGGCGTTCCGCCGCCCGACTGAAACTGCCCAGTTCGACGATACGGGTAAAAATGCGCATGGCCTGGATCTGGTCCATCTTGCCCGCTCCGTATTGTTAGTGATTTATGAACAGTGATGAGCAATCTGCATTATTTATCTTTTTAGGCGAAACAACCAGACTCTGTTGCATCAGCATCTTCGCTGATAAAAACCGCAAGAGGGCAACACAATGCAACAACGCAAATTAGGTCCCACTGGCCCGCTGGTTTCCGCTCTGGGGTTGGGCTGCATGGGGATGAGTGATTTTTATTCGACCGCTCACGATGAACAAGAAGCTATCGCCACGCTGCACCGTGCGCTGGAGTTGGGCGTCACTCTGCTGGATACCGCCGACATGTACGGCCCACACACCAATGAACAGCTGATTGGCAAAGCGATCAAGGGCAAGCGGCAGCAGGTCTTTCTGGCCACCAAGTTTGGCATTGTGCGCGATCCGGCCAACCCTGCAGCCCGGGGCGTCAGCAGCCGACCGGAGTACATCCGCCGATCGGTGGAGGGCAGCCTGAAGCGTCTCGGGGTCGAGGTGATTGATCTTTATTACCAGCACCGCGTCGATCCTGAAGTGCCGATTGAAGAGGTGGTAGGTACGATGGTGGACCTGATTAGCGAAGGAAAAATCCGTTATATCGGGCTAAGCGAAGCTTCGGTCGCCACGCTGGAGCGAGCGCATAAAGTTCACCCGATTACGGCGCTGCAAACTGAGTATTCATTGTGGACACGCGATGCCGAGCAGGGCGTATTGGCGGCCTGTGAACGCCTGGGCATTGGGTTTGTTCCCTATAGCCCACTGGGGCGCGGTTTTCTGACCGGAGCGATCCAACGGCCGGAAGATCTGGACGCTGACGATTTCCGTCGCAGCAACCCGCGTTTTCAGGGGGAAAACTTTGCACGCAATCTGGCGCTGGTGGAAAAAGTGACCGAGCTGGCTACGCAGAAAGGCGTTGCGCCGTCGCAGTTGGCGTTAGCCTGGGTGTTGGCGCAGGGTGAGCACATTGTCCCGATCCCTGGTACCAAACGCCGTCGCTATCTGGAAGAGAATATCGCAGCGGCCGAATTGACGCTCAGCGCTGCCGAACTGGCGGCCATTGAGGCGGTGTTCCCCCTGCAGGCCGCGGCAGGGGCACGCTACGGTGCGGAGTCGATGACCTATATCAACGGCTAATAAAAAGGGCGCAGCGTGTAAACGCTGCGCCCTGATACGGAGACGCGTTAGCGGGTCGCCGTTACTTCTTTTTCTTGGTATCGCGCGGCGCACGGGCTACGGTCGCCTGGTACACCTTGAAGCGGCCGTTTTGTGCCAGCACTTCATGGCTGCCGAAGGTGGCGTCCAGGATGTCCGGATACGGCAGGAAGGCGTTGGCCACGATGCGCAGACGGCCGCCGATCGGCAGGTGTTTCAACGCCCCGCGGATCAGGGTTTCTGCTGCGGTCAGGCTGGTTTGCAGGCCATCATGGAATGGCGGGTTGGAAATGATCAGGTCGAAACGGCCGGTAATGTCGGAATAGACGTTACTGACGATCACTTCGCCTTCAATGCCGTTGGCGGCAAGCGTAGCCCGGCTGGACTCCACGGCAGCGGCGTTGACGTCGCTGAGGGTCAGCTTCATCTTCGGCGACAGTTTGGACAGCACGGAAGCCATCACGCCGGCTCCGCAGCCTACGTCCAGCACCTTGCCTTTCATGTGTTTTTCCAGGGTCGACAGCAGCAGTGAGCTGCCGACGTCCAGCCCGTCGCGGCTGAACACGCCCGGCAGGGTTTTCACTTCCAGATCGTGCAGCTGATAGCTTTCCCACCAGTCTTCCAGGTTGAATTCGGTCTGCGTATCCAGACGGCCGTGATACAGGCCACAGCGGCGGGCGCTGTCGATTTTCACCAGTGTGGCATAGTCTTCCACCATCTGGTCGGCACTGCGCACGCCGCTGCGGTTTTCACCGACCACGAACACTTCTGCGCCGACCGGCAGCAGCGCCAGAATGTTGCACAGTTGGAATTGCGCTTCCTGTTTGCTCTTCGGCCAATAGTAGATCAGCGTATCGCACTCGGCGACAAACGCAGCGTCCACGGTCAGCCCGAACTGCACGTTTTCGCCCATCGCCCGGTTCAGTAACTGCCAGTGATGGTACTGCTGGGTATGGACACGCACATCCGCGGCCTCGAATTGGGCCGGCAGGGCGTCCTGCAGGTCACCGGCAAACAGAACGCGGCGTTCGATAAACTCATCACTGTGGCGCAGCATGACTTCACTGGCGGGGGTTAATGCAGACATCAGGTTTTGGCTCCTAGAAATTAGACCGGGGATTATAGAGCTTTGTGGCGATATGTTCGACGGGTTTATGCCCAATAGCTTTCTGGCTCCAGCAAGGCGGGGATCGAGAGAGTTCCCGGGAGCTGAGATAACTCAGTGACTGGGATGAGCGAGGGAAGCCAACGCCGCTGCAGCCTGAAAGATGAAGGGGATGTTGGCGCAGTCCGCGCGGGTTTGTTAGCATAGCGCGGCGCATGGCAGGCATGGCGCACCACAACGGGTAGATCCTGACAGGAATCGGCATGGCATCAAAACGCGACTGGCTGTTACAACAACTGGGTATTACGCAGTGGACATTGCGCCGCCCGGGCGTGTTGCAGGGCGAAGTAGCGGTCAGCCTGCCGCCCGAAGTGCGTTTGCTGATCGTGGCGCAGGCACTGCCTGAGCATAACGATCCGCTGTTTTGCGACGTGTTGCGCAGCCTGGGGTTGACCCCGGCGCAAACCTACGGCCTGACGCCGGATCAGGTGGCGATGCTGCCTGAAGATACCGAATGCAACAGTTGGCGGTTGGGCGTTGCGGAGCCGCTCGCGGTGGCCGGCGCACAGCTACACAGCCCGGCGCTGGCCGAGCTTTCTCTCGATGCGGGTGCCAAACGCGCACTCTGGCAGCAGATTTGTCATCATGAACAGTATTTCTACCCTGACCGCGGCCGATCTGGCCACGGCCTTCAAGATTGAGCAAGCCAGTCACGCCTTTCCCTGGACGCAAGCCACCTTTTCCAGCAATCAGGGCGATCGTTATCTTAACCTGAAACTGGACGCCGACGGGCAGATGGCGGGCTTTGCCATTACCCAGATCGTGCTGGATGAGGCCACGCTGTTCAACATCGCCATTCACCCCGACTGGCAGCGTCGCGGCTTCGGCCGCCAGTTGCTGGAAGCCTTGATTGCACAGTTGGAAACCCGCGGTGTGGTCACTTTGTGGCTGGAAGTGCGCGCCTCCAACCGTGCGGCGATTGCGTTGTATGAAGATCTCGGCTTTAACGAAGTGACCGTCCGCCGTAATTACTATCCGAGCGCCAATGGGCGTGAAGACGCCATCGTCATGGCGCTGCCGCTGGCTTAGCCGGTGTCTTGGTTTTAACTTCTTCCCGCCGGGAAAAGCATTGATTGTCACCGGTTGACAAATCAGCGAAAATGCCCGGCTATTATCTTTTATTTACCGCTTTGCCTGGCGCCGTGCGCGGCGCGTTCTGATGCTTTCGCAGGGCGGACTAACTGTAGAATCTGAAAAACATGTCTCCTAGTGAATTTGCCCGCGAAGTCTCGAAAAGAAGAACTTTCGCCATCATCTCGCACCCCGATGCCGGTAAAACTACCATTACCGAAAAGGTGTTGCTGTTCGGACAGGCGATCCAAACCGCCGGTACGGTAAAAGGCCGTGGCTCAAACCAGCACGCCAAATCCGACTGGATGGAAATGGAAAAGCAACGTGGTATCTCAATCACCACCTCGGTGATGCAGTTCCCGTATCGCGAATGCCTGGTTAACTTGCTGGATACCCCAGGGCACGAAGACTTCTCCGAAGATACTTATCGTACCCTGACCGCCGTCGACTGCTGCCTGATGGTGATCGACGCCGCGAAAGGGGTTGAGGATCGTACCCGTAAGCTGATGGAAGTAACCCGTCTGCGCGATACGCCGATTCTGACCTTTATGAACAAATTGGACCGCGATATCCGCGATCCGATGGAAGTGATGGACGAAGTCGAGCGTGAGCTGAAAATTGCCTGCTCGCCTATCACCTGGCCTATCGGCTGCGGCAAGTTGTTTAAAGGGGTTTATCATCTGTACAAGGATGAAACCTACCTCTACCAGACCGGTAAAGGCCACACCATTCAGGAAGTGCGCATTGTCAAAGGCCTGGATAACCCAGAGCTGGACGCCGCGGTGGGCGAAGATCTGGCCGCGCAGCTGCGTGAAGAGCTGGAGCTGGTGCAAGGCGCTTCGCACGAGTTCGATCATGAAGCCTTCCTGAGCGGCGATTTGACCCCGGTCTTCTTCGGTACCGCGCTGGGTAACTTCGGCGTGGATCACATGCTCGACGGTCTGGTCGCCTGGGCGCCGGCGCCGATGCCGCGCGATAGCAACACCCGTAAAGTGGTGGCTGCGGAAGAGAAATTCACCGGTTTCGTGTTCAAGATCCAGGCCAATATGGATCCAAAACACCGCGACCGCGTGGCCTTTATGCGCGTGGTGTCTGGCCGTTACGAAAAAGGCATGAAGCTGCGCCAGGTACGTACCGGTAAAGATGTGGTGATCTCCGACGCGCTGACCTTTATGGCGGGCGACCGTTCGCACGTGGAAGAAGCCTATCCGGGCGATATCATTGGCCTGCATAACCACGGCACCATTCAGATCGGCGATACCTTCACCCAGGGTGAAGACATGAAGTTCACCGGTATCCCGAACTTCGCACCGGAGCTGTTCCGCCGTATTCGTCTGCGCGATCCGTTGAAGCAAAAACAGCTGCTGAAGGGTCTGGTTCAGCTGTCCGAAGAAGGGGCGGTACAGGTCTTCCGTCCAATCGCCAACAACGACTTGATCGTGGGCGCGGTGGGTGTGCTGCAGTTCGACGTGGTAGTTGCGCGTCTGAAAAGCGAATACAACGTCGAAGCCTTGTACGAGTCGGTCAACGTCTCTACGGCGCGCTGGGTGGAATGCAGCGACGTGAAGAAATTCGAGGAGTTCAAGCGTAAGAACGAGCTTAACCTGGCGTTGGACGGCGGGGACAACCTGTCTTACATCGCGCCTACCATGGTTAACCTGAATCTGACGCAGGAACGCTATCCGGAAGTGGTGTTCCGCAAAACGCGCGAGCACTAACAGAACAGCAGGGCGCCTTAGGGCGCCCTGTGTTATATTGCGTCTCCCCATTCTGCTAATTAATAAATCTCCTTCACCAGTTTCGTCTCCCCCGCATCCGCCAGCATTTACCCGGTCTTTCCTGTTTTTTCTGTCATATGGTCTATATTTAATAGGGCATCATTTAGCCAGTAAGCGTAATTCACTATTTTTTGCCACGATAATAGCGAGTTGTTCGGTGGTGTTGCCAATAAGAGACAGTGTGATGTTATTAATATCAATAACATAGCTATAACCTTGATTTAACGGACAGGTGTTGTCGTCAATAGGCGACAGTTTTTAGTTCGATTATTAATCAACTTTTATTTTGTTATTGATTTTTAATGATTTTTTAAAGTTGGCACAGCCGTTGCAATATTCCTGGTGTGGCAACAATCGTCTTAGCGTGAATGTTTGAACGTATAGAAATCGTGAAGTATTCACTGAGTGAGTCGCGTTATGGCGACTGAAGGGTCCGCAATCATTTTGGATCCATAACCAAAGGAAGAGATCGATGAAAAATACTAAATTTGCACAATCACTGATGGCTGTTGTTTTGGGTTCCGTTCTGGTTAGTGGCAGCGCGCTGGCTGAAGATACGCTGCTCAACAAAGCGTCGAGTGCCGCTGATAGCGCGGGTGCCAAAATCGATAGCTCCATGAAAAAAGTTGACGGCTACATGGATGACAGCGCAACAACGGCTAAAGTTAAAAGTGCGCTGGTGGATGACAAAACCATTACCAGCAGCGATATCTCGGTGAAAACGGAAAAAGGTACCGTTACCCTGAGCGGTTTTGTCGGCAGCCAGGCGCAGGCCGAGCATGCGGTTGAAGTGGCCGGTAAAGTTGAAGGCGTCAAATCCGTCAGCGACAAGCTGCACGTGAAAGACGAAAGCAAGCAGTCCGTGAAGGCTTATGCCGGTGACACTGCGACCACCAGCGAACTGAAAGCCAAACTGCTGGCCGATGACATCGTGCCTTCACGCAACGTGAAAGTGGAAACCACCGACGGTGTGGTGCAGCTTTCCGGTGAAGTGAAAACTCAGGCCCAGTCTGAGCGTGCAGAAAGCATCGCCAAAGCGATCGACGGCGTGAAAAGCGTTAAAAACGACCTGGTAGTTAAGCCGTAAGTTTTAGTACGAGCAACAATAAGCACCAAATCCTGGGTTGGCTGAAAGGTTAACCCAGGAAGCACCATCAAAAAAAGAAACTGACCGGCAACCTGGATGAGCCTGAAAAGGGCACAGGTTGCGATGTGTTTTTTCACTATGGTAAGGAGAAGCTTATGTTTCGTTGGGGCATTATCTTTTTAGTCATCGCACTGATTGCTGCTGCGTTAGGTTTCGGCTCTCTGGCGGGTACCGCCGCCTGGGCTGCAAAAATCGTCTTCGTCGTGGGGATCATTCTGTTCCTGGTCAGCCTGTTTACCGGCCGCCGACGTCCATAGGCTGCGACCCGAAGGGCTGGGGCCATTTGAACGCGCCCCTGTGTTACGAGCCGTTTATTTGGCCCACCAAACCTCACGACCCGTGCCTTGTTGCGCGTCCAAATGACCGCCAGCGGCGCTCACGCACTATTACGGGACACAGCCTTGTTTCTCTCAAAGTGTAACAAAGCTTAATTCCTTTTCTCACCCCAGGGAGGTCAGTCATGAATAGCGACATCATCCTCGGACGCTGGAAACAGTTGAAGGGCCGGGTGTGTCAGGCATTGGCGGAGTGGTCCGACAATGACTGCATCTGGCTGATGGGAAGCAATGACTGCCTCTCTGGCATACTGCAAGAGGATTACGGAAGAGAGCAAGACGAGGTATCCTCGGGTAAAACGTCTCACTGAGGATGCAGGGTTGGGATACAGAATACCCATCACGCTCGGCAATATAGAACCGCTGGCGTATAAACCTTACCGGCCCGGCAAAATGGCGCTGGTATGTGAAGGGGGCGGGCAGCGCGGCATTTTTACCGCCGGCGTGCTGGACGAGTTTCAGCGTGCCCGCTTTAATCCTTTTGATCTGATGATCGGCACTTCTGCCGGCGCACAAAATCTCTCGGCCTTTATTTGTGGCCAGATGGGCTATGCGCGGCGGGTGATCACCCGTTACACCACCTCCGCTGAATTCTTTAACCCGCTGCGCTTCGTGCGTGGCGGGCATTTGATCGATCTCGACTGGTTGATCGACACCACGTCGCAACAGCTGCCGCTGGCAATGGACGTGGCGGAAAAACACCTGATCGATGGCCGTGAATTCCTGATGTGCGCCTGCCGCAGCGATGACTTTGAACCCACTTACCTGCCGGCGCAGCGTGCCAGTTGGTTGCCGGCGATCAAGGCATCCAGCGCCATTCCGGGTTTTTACCGTATGGGCGTGGATTTGGACGGCGTCAGCTATCAGGACGGTGGCATCAGCGATGCGATCCCAGTCGAAGAGGCCTATCGTCGTGGCGCGGACACCATCGTGGTGATCCGTACCGTGCCTTCGCAGATGTATTACACCCCGCAGTGGATGAAGCGCATGGAGCACTGGCTCAGCGAAAGCAGTCTGCAGCAGATGGTGCGCATCCTTCAACACCACGAACAAAGCTATCACCGCATTCAGCAATTCATTGAGAAGCCGCCCGGCAAGCTGCGCATCTTTGAAATTTTCCCGCCGAAGCCGCTGGCCAGCAATGCCTTGGGCAGCCGGCTGACGTCGCTCAATCAGGATTATCATCTGGGGCGTCGCTGCGGGCGCTATTTCCTGGCGACCGTCGGGCACTGGCTGGTCGAGCAGGACAAACTGGACGGTATGAAGGTGAAAAAGGCGCTGTCGCGCCGTTTGATCCAGCCTGAGAATGTCGTTATGCCTTCGCCGATCATCACCGACGTGGCACACCCGCGCGAACTTTCCACGCAGCCGGAGCCCAATCTGGCCGCGAGAGAGATTATTTTGCCGGGTGACGTACCCCCGGGTGAAGGGGGGGTGCTGTGACCCCAGATTTCACCGATACCCACTGCCACTTCGATTTCCCGCCGTTCAGCGGACAGGAGCTTGAAAGCCTGGCGTTGGCCGAACGGGCGGGCGTACGGCGAATTATCGTGCCGACGGTGACCGCCGACCGCTTTGCGCGGGTGGTAAAACTGGCGCGCGACTATCCGCCGTTGTTCGCAGCCCTCGGGCTGCACCCGCTGTATATTGCCCAGCATCAGGAAGCGGAGCTTGAACAGTTGGCGGGTTTTCTGGCCAGCCGACCTCGGAAGCTGGTGGCGGTGGGGGAGATTGGTCTGGATCTGTATATGGAGAACCCGCAGTTCGAACGGCAACAGCGGGTATTGAAGGCCCAGTTGAAACTGGCTAAAGAACACGATCTGCCTGTGATCCTGCATTCCCGCCGCAGCCACGATCAGCTGGCGGCAATGCTGCGTCGTAGCGAAGTGCCACGTCGTGGCGTCGTACATGGTTTTGCCGGTAGCCTGTCGCAGGCGCAGGCGTTTATCCGCCTGGGCTATTACATTGGCGTGGGGGGCACCATCAGCTATGAGCGGGCGCAGAAAACCCGTAGCGTGATGGCTCAATTGCCGTTGACCTCCTTGCTGTTGGAAACCGATGCGCCGGACATGCCGCTGGCCGGTTACCAGGGGCAGCCCAACCGGCCTGAACGTGCCGCCGAAGTTTTCCAGGAACTGTGCCGCTTGCGCCCCGAATCAGCCGAGGATATTGCCGCCCAGTTGCAACACAACACTCACGCCCTGTTTACCCTTTAGGTGTCTAACCCGCCATAACTGTGATGATGCTCACGTTATAAGATTTTCATTTGCTTCCTGTTGTATGCATTTGTGACATAAATCGGTACGAGGGGTACCTCGCTCCGTATAATCGCTCCCCGAAATTACTCTAAAGCAGCCCCGTGTTCCTCTCTGACAGGGATGCATTTCTTTTTCGCAACAGGGATACTTTGCATGCAACTCATCATGAGCCTGGTCGGCATGGCGGTGCTGATCGCCATTGCGGTGCTGCTCTCCAGCAACCGCCGCGCGATTAACCTGCGCACCGTTATTTGGGCATTTGTTCTTCAGGTCGCCATCGGCGCGCTGGTGCTGTACGTTCCAGTTGGTCGCGCGATTCTCGGCGGCATGTCGGCGGGCGTGGCTAACGTGATCGCCTACGGCAACCAGGGGATCTCCTTCATCTTCGGTGGCCTGGTTTCCGACAAGATGTTTGAAGTCTTCGGCGGCGGCGGTTTTGTGTTCGCACTGCGCGTACTGCCGGTGATCGTGTTCTTCTCCTCGCTGATTGCGGTGCTGTATTACCTCGGTATCATGCAATTGGTGATCCGCGTGTTGGGCGGTGGCTTGCAAAAGCTGCTGGGTACCTCACGGACCGAATCACTGTCGGCGACCGCCAACATTTTTGTCGGCCAAACCGAGGCCCCGCTGGTGGTGCGCCCGTATATCGCTACCATGACCCAGTCTGAGCTGTTTACCGTGATGTGCGGTGGCCTGGCCTCGGTAGCCGGTTCCGTATTGGCAGGTTATGCCCAGATGGGGGTGCCGCTGGAATACCTGATCGCCGCTTCATTTATGGCTGCACCGGGTGGCTTGCTGTTCGCCAAGCTGATGGTGCCGGAAACCGAAAAAACCCACGATAAAGACGACGCGATGAAATTGATCGCAGAAGATGAACGCCCGGCCAACGTGATCGATGCGGCTGCTTCAGGTGCGGCTTCCGGCATGCAGCTGGCGCTGAACGTCGGCGCGATGCTGTTGGCGTTTATCGCGTTGATCGCTTTGCTGAACGGCATTCTTGGCGGTGTCGGCGGCTGGTTCGATTATCCGCAGCTGTCGCTGGAACTGATACTTGGCTGGGTATTCTCACCGATCGCCTTCCTGATCGGCGTGCCTTGGCATGAAGCGATGGCGGCCGGCTCGTTTATTGGCCAGAAGATTATCGTTAACGAGTTTGTTGCCTACATGAACTTCGGTGCTTACCTGCGTCCGGACGACGTGGTGGCGTCAGAAGGGCTGCAGGTGCTGTCGGCGCACACCAAGGCGATCATCTCCTTTGCGCTGTGCGGCTTTGCCAACCTGTCGTCGGTGGCGATCCTGCTCGGCGGTCTGGGCAGCATGGCGCCGAACCGTCGTCATGACATCGCGCGCTTCGGCCTGAAAGCCGTGGCTGCGGGTACGCTCTCCAACCTGATGAGTGCGACCATCGCCGGGTTCTTCCTGGCGCTGTAACCCCGGTCCTGTCCTGTGATAGCGCCGCGAGCCCTATTGCAGGACACCGCCTATACTCTAAGACGGGCACAGTGTGCCGTGCCCGCGTCCGTTTCTTTAGCGAATTTGTGAACGATATCGCGTTATTTTGTGATGTTCTTCACATATAATTCCGGCCTGTTACAGTGTTATTTCATATAGTGTGACTCTGAGCGCGAATTGCCCCCGGCGATCGTGTTCAAATAGCTATTACTGACCCTGCGCGATGCGAAGGGTTATGTGCGGTGAGAAGGATCTCAGTTGCCGCGGTGGGAACCCGTTCCCCAGCGCTATCTTCAAGGAACCAAGTCCGCTCGCCAACACCCAGGTACTCAGTTGGAGAGTTTTATGACCGAATTAACCGCAGCAGCGCAACGTGCGCTGACCTTAATGGATTTGACCACGCTGAACGACGATGACACCGATGAAAAAGTGATCGCGCTGTGTCGTCAGGCCAACAGCCCGGCCGGCCATACGGCGGCCATCTGTATTTACCCGCGTTTTATCCCGGTGGCGCGCAAGGCTCTGCGTGAGCAGGGGACGCCGGACATCCGCATTGCGACCGTCACCAATTTCCCGCATGGCAACGACGATATTGAAATCGCGCTGGCGGAAACGCGCGCGGCTATCGCCTATGGTGCCGATGAGGTGGACGTGGTGTTCCCTTACCGCGCGCTGATCGCCGGTAACGAGCAGGTGGGTTATGAACTGGTCAAACAGTGCAAGCAGGCTTGCCAGGCCGCCAACGTGCTGTTGAAAGTGATCATTGAAACCGGTGAGCTCAAGCAGGCCAGCCTGATCCGTAAAGCATCGGAAATCGCCATCAACGCCGGTGCTGACTTTATCAAAACCTCTACCGGTAAAGTGCCGGTCAACGCGACGCTCGAAAGCGCCGAGCTGATGATGTCGGTGATCCGCGATCTTGGCGTTGCCAAAACGGTGGGCTTCAAGCCGGCCGGTGGCGTACGCACAGCGGAAGACGCGCTGCATTATCTGCAACTTGCCGATCGTATTCTGGGCGAAGGTTGGGCCGATGCGCGTCATTTCCGCTTCGGGGCTTCCAGTCTGTTAGCCAGCCTGCTGACGACGCTGGGCCACAGTGCCGGGCAGTCCGGCAGCGGTTACTGAACGATTACGTCGGCAAGGCGAGATAATCGCCGGCCTGCACTCTACTCTAGCTAAAACAGGGGGACGCTTTGTTCCTGGCCCAAGAAATTATCCGTAAGAAACGTGACGGTCAGCCGTTGAGCGAAGCAGAAATTCGCTTTTTCATCAATGGTATCCGTGACAACGTCGTTTCAGAAGGTCAAATTGCCGCGCTGGCGATGACCATTTATTTCCACGATATGACCATGCCGGAGCGCGTGGCGCTGACCATGGCAATGCGTGATTCCGGTACCGTGCTGGACTGGAAAAGCCTGTCACTGAACGGGCCACTGGTCGACAAGCACTCCACCGGCGGCGTGGGCGATGTCACTTCGCTGATGCTGGGCCCGATGGTGGCGGCTTGCGGCGGCTATGTGCCGATGATCTCCGGCCGTGGTTTGGGCCATACCGGCGGTACGCTGGACAAGCTGGAAGCGATCCCGGGCTTTAATATCTTCCCGGACGACAATGCCTTCCGCAAAATTATTCAGGACGTGGGCGTGGCGATTATCGGCCAAACCAGCTCGCTGGCACCGGCGGACAAACGCTTCTACGCGACCCGTGATATCACTGCTACCGTAGATTCCATTCCGCTGATCACCGCCTCTATTCTGGCGAAGAAGCTGGCGGAAGGCCTGGATGCGTTGGTGATGGACGTCAAAGTCGGTTCCGGTGCCTTTATGCCAACCTACGCACTGTCGGCCGATTTGGCGCAGGCGATTGTTGGCGTAGCCAACGGCGCCGGCTGCAAAACCACCGCGCTGCTGACCGACATGAACCAGGTGCTGGCCTCCAGCGCCGGTAACGCCGTGGAAGTTCGCGAAGCCGTGCGCTTCCTGACCGGCGAATACCGCAACCCGCGCCTGCTGGAAGTGACGATGGCGCTGTGCGTGGAAATGCTGCTTTCCGGTGGCCTGGCGAAAGATGATGCCGATGCGCGTGCCAAACTGCAGGCAGTGCTGGACAATGGTAAAGCGGCAGAAGTGTTTGGCCGTATGGTCGCCGCACAGCAGGGCCCGACCGATTTCGTCGAGCGCTACGACAGCTATCTGCCTGCCGCAACCCTCAGCAAGCCGGTTTACGCTGAGAAAAAAGGTATCATCAGTGCAATGGATACCCGTGCATTGGGCATGGCGGTGGTGTCCCTGGGCGGCGGTCGTCGCCGTGCAACCGACAGCATCGACTACAGCGTGGGCCTGACTGATATGGCGCGCCTGGGCGACAAAGTGGATACCCAGCAGCCGCTGGCGGTGATCCATGCCAACGACGAAGAGACTTGGCAGCAGGCGGCCGAAGCGGTACGCAGTGCGATGGTGCTGAGCGACAAAGCGCCGGAAGTGACGCCAGTAGTCTATAAGCGCATCACGGAATAATTAACGAATCAGGAGCGGCAGCGGCCTTTTCGCTGTCGCCCACAGCGTGAGAACACGCAGGAGAGCATGATGAAACGTACATTTATTATGGTATTAGACTCATTCGGTATTGGCGCGAGCGAAGATGCCGAGCGTTTTGGCGACAAGGGTTCCGACACTCTGGGTCACATCGCCGAGGTCTGCGCGCGCGGTGAAGCCAACGTTGGTCGTCAGGGCCCGTTGACGCTGCCTAACCTGAGCCGTCTGGGCCTGGGCAAGGCCGCGGAAGAATCCACCGGCACCTTCCCGCAAGGGTTGGATCGCAATGCGGACATCATCGGCGCCTATGCTTACGCCAGCGAACTCTCTTCCGGTAAAGATACGCCGTCAGGCCACTGGGAAATCGCCGGCGTGCCGGTACTGTTCGATTGGGGCTATTTCAGCGACGAACACAACAGCTTCCCGCAGGAGCTGCTGGACAAGCTGGTCGAGCGCGCTAACCTGCCGGGCTACCTCGGTAACTGCCACTCATCCGGCACCGTGATCCTCGACCAACTGGGCGAAGAGCACATGAAAACCGGCAAGCCGATTTTCTACACCTCTGCCGACTCGGTATTCCAGATCGCCTGCCACGAAGAGACCTTCGGCCTGGATCGTCTGTATGAACTCTGTGAAATCGCCCGTGAAGAGCTGACCGAAGGCGGTTACAACATTGGCCGCGTGATCGCTCGTCCATTCCTGGGCGACAAGCCGGGCAATTTCCAGCGTACCGGTAACCGTCACGATCTGGCCGTAGAGCCACCGGCGCCAACCGTGCTGAAAAAGCTGGTGGACGAGAAGGGCGGCGAAGTGGTGTCGATCGGTAAAATTGCCGATATCTACGCCAACGTGGGCATCACCAAAAAGGTCAAGGCTACCGGCATCGACGCGCTGTTCGACGCAACCGTGACCGAAATGGAAAAAGCCGGTGACAACACCATCGTGTTCACCAACTTCGTTGATTTTGACTCCTCTTACGGCCACCGCCGCGACGTTGCGGGCTATGCTGCGGCGCTGGAGCTGTTCGACCGCCGTCTGCCGGAGCTGCTGAAACTGGTGAAAGATGAAGATATCATTATCTTCACCGCTGACCACGGCTGCGACCCGACCTGGCCGGGCACCGACCACACCCGTGAGCATATTCCGGTCCTGATTTACGGTCCGAAAGTGAAACCGGGTTCGTTGGGCCACCGTGAAACCTTCGCCGACATCGGCCAGACCGTAGCCAGCTACTTTGGCGTGTCACCGATGGATTACGGTAAATCCATGCTCTAAGCCCCGTATTTCAAGCCGCAGCGTTGTTGCTACGCGCCTGGCTGCAACTCGAAATTCAAGGCTTAGATGTTTGATGTTTTTATTAAATATGATTTCTGAAGGAAGATAATTATGGCTACGCCGCACATTAATGCTGAAATGGGTGATTTCGCTGACGTAGTACTGATGCCGGGCGATCCGCTGCGTGCAAAATACATCGCGGAAACTTTCCTGGAAGGCGCGGTGGAAGTGAACAACGTGCGTGGCATGCTGGGCTTCACCGGTACCTACAAGGGCCGCAGAATCTCCGTAATGGGCCACGGTATGGGTATCCCATCCTGCTCCATCTATGCGCGTGAACTGATTGCCGAATTCGGCGTGAAGAAAATCATCCGTGTGGGTTCTTGCGGCGCGGTGCGTGACGATATCAAACTGCGTGACGTGGTGATTGGTATGGGTGCTTGCACCGATTCCAAAGTAAACCGTCTGCGTTTCAAGGATCACGACTACGCGGCAATCGCCGACTTCGATATGGTGCGTAATGCCGTAGACGCGGCAGCAGCGCAGGGTATCCCGGCGCGTGTGGGCAACATCTTCTCCGCTGATCTGTTCTATACGCCGGATCCGGATATGTTCCAGGTGATGAAGAAGTACGGCATCCTGGGCGTGGAAATGGAAGCGGCCGGTATCTACGGCGTGGCGGCTGAGCTGTTCGAAGAATTCGGTTCCAAGGCACTGACCATTTGTACCGTCTCCGACCACATTCTGCGTCATGAAGCGACCACCGCTGCAGAGCGTCAAACCACCTTTAATGAAATGATCATTATCGCGCTGGAATCTGTGCTGCTGGGCGACAAAGCCTAATCATACTGCGGGCGCAGCGTTCTGCTGCGCCCCAGCTAATCTATTCATCGTGCTCCCCTCATTTTCTTGAAATGCTTTACCTTATAGGTAATTAGCGCTATTACTCTATTCATCAATCTATTCACTCCTCTATTCATCTATGACCAGCCTCGAGCAAGTTCTGCGTAAGGGGCCCGCCGCGTCGAAAGCACTTACCGATGCGCTGGGTATCAGCCAACCGACGCTGTCGCGCCGTATCCGTGTACTGGCGGAAGCGGTACTGGCTATGGGTAAAGGCCGAGCCACTCGCTATGCCTTGCGCAGGGTTGTGGGGGGAGACGTATTTTCCGCTCTATCAGGTGGATGAGCAGGGCACAGCATGAGTTGATCAGCGAGGCATTCCGTAGTCTTGCCGACCAGATGTTGATGCAGGTTCAAGGGTTGAATGAACACATCCAGCGCATGGCTTAAAGCAAGCCTAGGGCATCTTCTCTTCTTTCTTATCTTCCGGCTTTTCGTCATCGTCATCTTCCACCGTATTGCCTTCCTCCAACGGCGTATTGGCGGTTAACAGGTACGGGGACTGCTGCCAGCGGCTGCGGCGGTGCTGCAACAGCGTACGGGCCAGGATGATGCCGATGGCCAGCGCCAGCAAAATCATCAGGCGTAGCAGGTTGGTGGTGTTATCCACCTGTTTGGATTCGGTCGCCAGCACGTGGGTGTCCAGCGTGATGCGGATAAAGCCGATCGGCCCGTCTTTGTTCTCAATGGGTTCAACCAGCTGATGATTGAAGTAGCTGCCGGCGCGTTTACCGTCAAGCGACAGGCGATCGCGTATACTTATCTGCTCACCGGCGTGGGAAACCAGGGAGCCGTCCAACTGATAGACGCTGGCGTCCAAAATGCGGCTGTGGTCGGTGAGCTGTTTGAGGATGGCGTCGATGCGTTGGTTGTCGACGTCGCTGTCGTCATCCATCAGGGGGGCCAGGCTGGATGCCACCTGTTTGGTCAGCGTTTGCGCCAGTTCTTCCACCTGTTCGGATCGCGCCAATTGGTGACTCAGGCTAAAATAGGAAGCGCCCTGCATCAACAGCACCAGCAAAGCCAGGCAAATCAGGATAATAGCGGTGCGGTGCAGGCGGAATTTCAGTTTAGCGCGGGCCATGCAGGTTCCTTGGGCATCTTGGACACTTTATGTTGCCAGAAGCAATGGCGATAGGATAGCTTGATGCGTCGTTTTATCATGCAGTGTTTTTTCAGGAGTTAAGGATGTCGAATAGTCTGACCTATTGCGATCTCCCGGCTGAGATCTCTCAATGGCCGGGTCTTCCCCTTTCGCTGAGCGGTGACGAAGTGATGCCGCTGGATTATCGGGCGGGTCATACCGGTTGGCTATTATATGGCAGAGAACTGAACAAAACGCGCATTACCGATTTCCAGCGCAAGCTGGGCGCGGCGATGGTGATAGTCACTGCCTGGTGCGTAGAGGATTATCAGGTGGTGCGTCTGGCGGGCACGCTGACGGCACGCGCCAAAACGCTGGCGGCGGAGAGCGGGCTGGACGTGGCGCCGCTGGGCAAGATCCCTCATCTGCGCACCCCCGGGTTGCTGGTGATGGATATGGACTCCACCGCGATTGAAATTGAATGCATCGACGAGATTGCCAAACTGGCGGGCGTCGGTGAGCAGGTGTCGGAAGTGACCGAACGCGCGATGCGCGGCGAGCTGGACTTTACCGCCAGCCTGCGTCAGCGCGTCGGTACGCTGAAAGGCGCCGATGCCAATATCCTCAAGCAGGTGCGTGACGAGCTGCCGCTGATGTCCGGGCTGACCAACCTGGTGCGCAAGCTGCAGGCGATGGACTGGCACGTGGCGATTGCCTCCGGCGGCTTCACCTACTATGCCGAGTATCTGCGTGACAGACTGAAGCTGGTGGCGGTGGTGGCTAACGAGCTGGAGATCCGCGACGGCAAGCTGACCGGCGAGGTGCTGGGACCGGTGGTGGACGCGCAGTTCAAAGCCGATACGCTGGTAGCGCTGGCGGAAAAACTGGGTATTCCACCGCAGCAAACTGTCGCCATCGGCGACGGCGCCAACGATTTGAAAATGATGCAGGTTGCCGGGTTGGGCATTGCCTATCACGCCAAACCGAAAGTGTATGAGAAGGCGCAGGTGTCGATTCGCCATGCCGATCTTATGGGCGTGCTGTGCGTGTTGACCGGCAGCCTGAAACACGAAGTACGCTAAAGTAGGCCCCTGACCCGGCGATGACGCCCGTCAGCGGCAATGTGGTAATAAAGCAGAGGTAATACGTGGCAAAAGCAGCAAAACGGGCGTTTGTATGTAATGAGTGCGGCGCAGATTATCCGCGCTGGCAGGGGCAGTGCAGCGCTTGCCACGCCTGGAACAGCATTACAGAAGTGCGTCTGGCTGCCGTGTCTTCCTCTTCTCGCAACGAGCGTCTGAGCGGCTACGCCGGCGATGCCGGTATCAGCAAGGTACAAAAGCTGTCGGACATCAGCCTGGAAGAGCTGCCGCGTTTTTCCACCGGTTTCCTGGAGTTTGACCGCGTGCTGGGCGGCGGGGTGGTTCCGGGCAGTGCGATCCTGATCGGCGGTAACCCCGGCGCAGGTAAAAGTACTTTGCTGCTGCAGGTGCTGTGCAAACTGTCCGAGCAGATGAAAACCCTGTACGTCACCGGTGAGGAGTCACTGCAGCAGGTCGCGATGCGCGCCCATCGCCTCGGTTTGCCAACCGGCGGCCTGAATATGCTGTCGGAAACCAGCATCGAACAGATCTGCCTGATCGCCGAGCAGGAACAGCCGAAGCTGATGGTGATCGACTCCATTCAGGTGATGCACATGGCGGATATTCAATCTTCGCCGGGTAGCGTTGCGCAGGTACGTGAAACGGCGGCTTATCTGACGCGTTTCGCCAAGACGCGCGGCGTGGCGATTGTCATGGTCGGTCACGTCACCAAAGACGGTTCCCTGGCCGGGCCGAAAGTATTGGAACACTGCATCGACTGTTCGGTGCTGCTGGACGGCGACGCCGATTCACGTTTTCGTACCCTGCGCAGCCATAAAAACCGCTTTGGTGCGGTGAATGAGCTGGGCGTGTTCGCCATGACCGAGCAGGGCCTGCGTGAGGTCAGCAACCCGTCTGCCATCTTCCTCAGCCGTGGCGATGAGGTCACCTCCGGCAGTTCGGTGATGGTGGTTTGGGAAGGTACGCGGCCGTTGTTGGTGGAAATTCAGGCGCTGGTGGATCATTCCATGATGTCTAACCCGCGGCGAGTGGCGGTCGGCCTGGAGCAAAACCGATTGGCGATCCTGTTGGCGGTGCTGCATCGCCATGGCGGATTGCAGATGTCCGATCAGGACGTGTTCGTTAACGTGGTCGGTGGGGTGAAGGTCAGTGAAACCAGCGCCGATTTGGCGTTGCTGATGTCGCTGGTGTCCAGCCTGCGTGACCGCCCATTGCCGAACGATTTGGTGGTGTTTGGCGAAGTGGGGCTGGCGGGGGAGATCCGTCCGGTACCGAGCGGTCAGGAACGGATTTCCGAAGCGGCGAAACACGGCTTCAAGCGTGCCATCGTGCCGCACGCTAACGTGCCGAAAAAACCGCCGGCCAATATGCAGGTGTTTGGCGTGAAGAAACTGGCGGATGCGCTGGACGTGTTGGAACAGTTTTATTAATTGCCACGCGGTACGCAGATTATGCTATTTTGTTTAGCATACTAAACGGAGGGGCTATGCGGCAATTCGATTACCTGAAGGCGTCGATTAAGCAAAAGAACTGCACTCTGCAGCAGGTGGCGGATGCCAGTGGCATGACCAAAGGCTATCTTAGCCAGCTGTTAAACGACAAAATCAAAAGCCCTAGCGCCCAGAAGCTGGAGGCGCTGCACCGTTACCTTGGGCTTGAGTTCCCACGCCGTGAGAAAAAGGTCGGCGTGGTGTTTGGTAAATTTTACCCTCTGCACACCGGTCATATTTACCTGATCCAGCGAGCCTGTAGCCAGGTGGATGAGTTGCACGTGATCCTGTGTCACGATGAACCGCGCGATCGGGAGCTGTTCGACAACAGCTCGATGTCGCAACAGCCGACGGTCAGCGATCGTCTGCGCTGGCTGCTGCAAACCTTCAAGTATCAGAAAAACATTCATATTCACTCGTTTGACGAACAGGGTATCGAGCCCTATCCGCACGGCTGGAACGTGTGGAGTGACGGGGTGAAAGCTTTTCTGGAGCAAAAGGCCATAGTGCCGAGCTTTATCTATTCCAGTGAAGCACAGGATGCTCCGCGCTATCGCGAACATCTGGGCATTGAAACCATTCTGATCGATCCCGAACGTTCATTTATGAACATCAGCGGCCGCCAAATCCGCCAGGATCCGTTCCGCTATTGGGACTATATTCCGACCGAAGTGAAGCCGTTTTTTGTACGCACCGTGGCAATCCTCGGCGGCGAGTCGAGCGGGAAATCGACCCTGGTCAATAAGCTGGCGAACATCTTCAACACTACCAGCGCCTGGGAATATGGCCGCGACTACGTGTTCTCGCACCTCGGCGGGGATGAGATGGCGCTACAGTATTCCGACTATGACAAAATCGCCCTGGGCCAGGCGCAGTACGTCGATTTTGCGGTGAAATACGCCAATAAAGTGGCTTTTATCGATACCGACTTCGTGACCACTCAGGCGTTCTGCAAAAAGTACGAAGGACGCGAGCACCCCTTTGTACAGGCGTTGATCGACGAGTACCGCTTTGATCTGGTGATCCTGCTGGAGAACAACACCCCATGGGTGGCGGATGGGTTGCGCAGCCTGGGCAATCCCAACGATCGCAAGGCATTCCAGTATTTGCTGGAAGAGATGCTGCGGGCCAACAACATTGAATACGTACACGTAGAGTCCAGCGATTACGACGAGCGTTTCCTGCGCTGCGTAGAACTGGTCAAACAGCTGCTGGCGGCCGATGCCAGCCGCCTGGTTGGCGTTGCAGTCTAAGCCTGCGGGGCGCAGGCTGCGCCCCGTCGGTCATCAGTAAACAATCACCAGTTTTCCCTGCATATGTCCGTCGAGCAGTTTTTGATGCGCGGCGGTCAGCGTCGGCACCGTTAGCCCGTGCATCGTTTCGCTCAGGGTGGTGCTCAGCTTCCCTTCATCCAGCAGTTGCGCCACTTGCTTGAGGATCTCGCCCTGCTGAGCGATATCCGGCGTGTTGAACATACTGCGGGTAAACATCAATTCCCAGTGCAGCGCGGCGCTTTTCAGCTTCAGTGCGCTCTGGTCCAACGGCTGGGCGTTTTCCACGATGGTGCAGATATGGCCCATCGGCGCGATCAGATCGGAGATGGCTTGCCAGTGGCCGTCGGTATCGTTCAGGCACAGAATATAATCCACGTTCTCAATGCCCTGTTGCGCCAGGTTAGCTTTCAGATCGCGATAGTCCACCACCAGATCGGCACCCCGTTCCAGACACCAGGCCGCCGACTCGGGACGAGAGGCGGTCGCAATCACCTTCACCTGGCTGCGCTGTGCCGCAAACGGGATCGCCAGCGAACCAACACCACCGGCGCCGCCAATGATCAACAGAGTTTTCCCCGGTGCCGCATCCTGAATTTTCAGATGTTCGAACAGTGCTTCCCAGGCAGTCAGGGCAGTCAGCGGCATGGCGGCAGACTCGGCCCAGTTCAGGCTGCGAGGCTTGTTGGCAGTAATACGTGAATCGATCAATTGTAGGGTGCTGTTGCTGCCCGGGCGAGTGATATCACCGGCGTACCAAACCTCATCGCCGGGTTTGAAGCCGCTGACGCTGCTGCCCACTTCAACCACGACGCCGCTGGCGTCCCAACCGAGAATGCGTGGCTGCTGCAGGCCGCTTTTTTGCAGGCCGGCATGGACCTTGGTATCCACCGGGTTGACCGACACCGCTTTCACTTCCACCAACAGATCGTACTGACCCGGCGTGGGTTTTTCCGGGCTGATCTCTATGAAGGCGGCGGGATTTTTCGGGTCTACGGCAATGGCTTTAATCGGCATGACTGTGCTCCTTTCGAATGAATAACCTCAGTGTAGACCTCTTGAGAGGGAGTGATAAGATGGACAATAACTAACTAAGTGTTCGTATGAGGTGAACAATGAGGTTTAAGCAGCTGCAGGATATGGCGCTGTTTGCGCTGGTGGCCGAGTGCGGCAGTTTTACCGCCGCCGCCAAACGCGCCGCTTTGCCGAAGTCCAGCGTCAGCCAGCGCATCAGCCAGTTGGAACAGACGCTGGGCCTGCGCTTGCTGAACCGTACCACCCGCCAGCTCAACCTGACCTTTGCCGGCGAACGCTATCTGGAACACTGCCAGGAGATGCTGAATGCTGCCGAACGCGCCGATTTTGCGCTGCAACGGCTGCGTGACAACCCGAGTGGTCGGTTGCGCATCTCAACCCCTGCCGGGCTGGGGGCGACGTTGCTGGCGCGGCTGGCGGCGGATTTTCAGCGCCAATACCCGGACGTGTCACTGGAGGTGTCGGTATCCGATGCGATGGTGGATATGGTGCAGGAAGGATTTGACGCCGCATTACGCACCGGCAAACCGCAGGACTCCTCGCTGATTGGCCGGCGTTTGGGGCATGCGCCGCGCTATTTGCTGGCATCGTCGGCATATCTGGCGCAGTACCCGCCGATCCTGCATCCGCAACAGTTGCAGCAGCACCGCTGCATCGCGCATCGTTCCTGGCCCGCATGGAATCTGCGCCGGGGCGATGAGTATTTTCGCTGGCAACTGCCGACGCTGCATATCACCGATAATCTGCTGTACGCGCGCGAATGTGCGATTTACGGCGCGGGTATTACTTTGTTGCCGGCATTTCTCAGCCGCGAGGTAGTGGCGCAAAAACAGCTGGTGGAGGTGTTGCCGGAATGGCAGGCGGAAGGCAATGAACTCTATCTGGTTTATCCCAGTCGCAAGCTCAATTCCCCCGCGCTGGCCTGTTTTATTGATGTGGTGTTGCAACACCCGGTATTTGACGATTATGCCCGCGAGCTGGCGCGGGAATAAAAAAGGCGCCGCATGCGGCGCCTTTCGGATTACTTGGCGATTCTCTTGTACTTGATACGGTGCGGCTCAAGCGCTTCGGCGCCCAGCGTACGTTTCTTGTACTCTTCGTATTCGGTGAAGTTACCTTCGAAGAACTCGACGTTACCTTCATCCTGGTAATCCAGAATGTGGGTAGCAATACGGTCGAGGAACCAACGGTCGTGCGAGATAACCATCGCGCAGCCCGGGAACTCCAACAGGGCGTTTTCCAGCGCGCGCAGGGTTTCAATATCCAGGTCGTTGGTCGGTTCGTCGAGCAGCAGTACGTTGCCGCCAACCTGCAGCAGCTTGGCCAGGTGCAGACGACCGCGCTCACCGCCGGACAGTTCGCCCACGCGCTTGCCCTGATCGACGCCTTTGAAGTTAAAGCGACCGACGTAAGCACGGCTTGGCATTTCGGTGTTGCCGATACGCATGATGTCCTGGCCGCCGGAGACTTCTTCCCAAACGGTTTTTGAATTGTCCATGCTGTCACGGAACTGATCGACCGACGCCAGCTTGACGGTGTCGCCCAGCACGATGCTGCCGGAATCAGGCTGTTCCTGACCGGACATCATGCGGAACAGCGTGGATTTACCGGCGCCGTTCGGGCCGATAATGCCGACAATCGCGCCTTTCGGCACGGCGAAGGAGAGATCGTCAATCAGCACGCGGTCGCCGTAGGACTTGCGCAGGTTGCTGACTTCAACCACTTTATCGCCCAGGCGTGCGCCAGGTGGAATAAAGAGTTCGTTGGTTTCGTTACGCTTTTGGTATTCGGTGCTGTTCAGCTCTTCAAAGCGGGCCAAACGTGCCTTGCCTTTGGACTGACGGCCTTTAGCGCCTTGACGCACCCACTCCAGCTCTTTCTCGATGGATTTGCGGCGTGCGGCTTCGGAAGAGGCTTCCTGCGCCAGACGTGCATCTTTCTGCTCCAGCCAGGAAGAGTAGTTGCCTTCCCACGGGATGCCTTCGCCACGGTCCAGCTCGAGGATCCAGCCGGCCACGTTGTCGAGGAAGTAACGGTCGTGGGTGATCGCCACAACGGTTCCTTCGAAGTCGTGCAGGAAGCGTTCCAGCCAGGCCACGGATTCCGCATCCAGGTGGTTGGTCGGTTCGTCCAGCAACAGCATGTCCGGTTTTTCCAGCAGCAGGCGGCACAGCGCGACACGGCGACGTTCACCACCGGACAGGTTGGCGATTTTTGCGTCCCATTCCGGCAGGCGCAACGCATCGGCGGCGCGCTCAAGCTGGGTATTCAGGTTGTGGCCATCATGGGCCTGAATGATTTCTTCCAGACGGCCCTGTTCAGCGGCCAGCTTGTCGAAGTCCGCGCCTTCTTCGGCGTACAGCGCGTACACTTCATCAAGACGTTTCAGGGCACCGACCACTTCCGCCAGCGCTTCTTCGACCGACTCGCGGACGGTGTGCTCCAGATTCAGCTGCGGCTCCTGAGGCAGGTAGCCGATTTTGATCCCTTGCTGCGGGCGAGCTTCACCTTCGATATCGGTGTCGATGCCGGCCATGATGCGCAACAGAGTGGATTTACCCGAGCCGTTCAGACCCAGCACGCCGATTTTGGCGCCAGGGAAGAAGCTCAGTGAGATGTTTTTCAGAATATGACGCTTCGGCGGAACCACTTTGCCGACGCGGTGCATGGTATAGACGTATTGAGCCACGGCGTTCTAACCCTCTTGGTTACTGGTTTTTATGATGTCCCACTCTTGCTATGGGGCATGTATGGGGCATTTTTACTGAGCTTTGAATTCAACAGTGTTAACTGGTCACTATTGTGGTCTGGGATCCAGTCGCCGTACACGTTGAACAGCATCTGCGCCGAGGTATGCCCCATCTGCGTCGCAATAAACGCAGGGTTGGCCCCGGCGGACAGTGACCAGCACGCATAAGTATGGCGCGACTGGTACGCATTTCGATGCCGAAGTTTAGCCCGTTTTAACGTTTTATCCCAGCTATCACTGATTGAGGTGACCGTATAGCGATCGCCCACGGCGCCGTGACCATTCACACCAGGCTTGAAAACGAACGTGCACGGATCCTTCCTCGATTTCCCCACCTCCCTCAGTACCACGTTAACCAAAATTTGCGGCATCAATCGGGTGATGGCCTGTTGTCTTTTCAGGGCGTCGACCGCCGGCTGCATCAAAAAAATAACGCGGTCGGTACCGGCCTGCGTTTTTGGCAACGTGTACTGCTTCACTGAGGTCCAGTTGCGGCGCACCGTGAGTGTGCCTGCATCCAGATCGATATCTTCCCATGCCAGCGCGGCGATCTCCCCATGACGTAACCCGGTATAAACGGCCACAGTCCATAGGTTGATAGTTTGCTCATTCAGGCAAGCATTGATAAAACGTGAGAATTCATCCTGCGTCAGTGGATCAGGCCGGACCTTAGCCCGCTTTAACTTACTGACAGAAATTCCCGGATCGACATCGATGTAACCATTATCATAGCCAAACTTGATAGCTCCCTTGGTGCAGGTCATATAGTCGTTAACCGTGGCCACGCTTCTGCCTTTGGTGACGGTTTTCCGGTTACGCCGCGGTCGCTGCAGGCCGGTGAGCAGCTCGTTACGCAGTCGCAGTAAGTCTTCCTGCGTCAGCGTTCTGGCCAGCCGGCCTTTGCCGAGGATCTGGCTGCAGGTTTCCAGCTTCACTTCGTATCGACGGAGCGTGTTTAGTGACAGTTCCGGGGTCTTCAATGACAGGTAGCGCGACAACAGGTCCGCCACCGTCAGATCCTTGGATGCCCCTTTGTTTTCTGTAACAGCAGCAGATTGAGGAAACTGTTTCGCATAGTCAAAAGTGCCTGAGCGGATCGCAAAACATATCGCTTGACGCATTTCGCCGGCCGTTTTCCTGTTTCTGGGTGTATCGGGGATCCCCAGGGACTCCCGGTGGCGTTTGCCGTTAAAAATAAACCAGACGCGAAGGTAGCCACCGTGGCTTTCGACCCCGGTGGGATATGCTCTCTTCTTCTCCATGACATAGCCTTATTCAGTCCGTCGGCTGGCGACCGCGCTGGTTGGCGAACCAAGCGTTTATCGTGGGGAGGTGATACATGGTGTCGCTGTTAGGCTTGTTATCGCCATCAGTGGCAACCAATACCCACTCCTTCCCCTGGCGCCAGGCGCCCTTGCGACGGTAAGCACGGATCTTCCCTTCCGAAATGCCGGTGACCAGAATTAACCACTCTTTGGTCAACCATTCATTCGGTTGGATGATGAATACGCCCATGCTTTCTAAGGCTGGTATCTTGATACCTTGCAAAGCAGACAAATCAACAGTAGACATATTATTTCTCCACGTTTGGGGCCCGCTGCAACGGGCCGGAATTAATTACAGTTCGGTATGTTGCTGGTGGGGTTTCAGTAATCGCTGGTGGATTGCTGAAACGTATTGCGCCTGGTGAATGGCATCGGCCAGCGCGTTGTGGCGTTCTCCGTCGAAGGGCAGATCACGTTTTGGGTCAAACCCAATCCGCCGGCCGAGGCTCACCATGGTGCGTACGTCCAAATCGTTGAACCAGTTCCAGCATGGCGCCATGCCGCAACGCTCATATGCCCCACGCAGGATGACATTATCGAAGGCGGCACCGTTGCCCCAGACCTTCAGGTACTTCGGCTGCTTGCAGTTGAGAGCAACAAAACTGGAAAGGGCATTGAGGGCTTCAGCTATTGGCTTTACCTGGTCATTGGAGATCGCTGCCCGGGCTTCGCTGCTTTGCATCAACCACCAGATAATGGTATCGCCATCGGGAACTGCACCGGCGGCCAGCTCACTGGCAAGCTTCACCGCGGTATAGAACTGCGGGCCCAGCTCACCGGTGGCAGGGTCGAAGAACACAGCACCGATCGCCACGATTGGCGCGTTGGGCTTGTTGCCCATGGTTTCCAGGTCAATCATCAGGTCGTTCATTGTTTTTCACCTTGTGTCGGCGCTGTTGCCAGCATTGCTTTATAGACGAGCGTGACCTTATCCATTCCGGTATCCATAGCCTTGACGCCTGCGGCCCACTGCTTTGGTGTTGGTTCAACCGGTACCAACTTGTAACCCTGGCTTACATGTTCGCTGGTACCCTCACCAATGAGGGCACCATCCAGCATTGCGGCGCGGCGTTGCCAAACAATCCATGCCATCGCCATATCCCATGCCATGTATTCATTGTCGCCGTTCTTTGCTCTGCGGCGGTCGACAGTCTCGCCAAATTGTTGAACAACAAAAGACTCGAAGGCATGCCGTTCATCCGGTACGGGCGATAAGTTGCATTCACATTCGACAGTCCCGCAAGCACCTATGTCATGAAATGTTCCGCGCCCACTGCATTTGCTGCATTCTTGCCCTGGCGGGGTTAGGTGCGACAATAAAGCCTTAAGCGCCGCGTCTTGCTCTGCTCGTTGTTCTGGGGCCATTGCATCAATTTCAATCTCAAACTCTTCTCGTCTCATCAGAGCTTCAAGCATTGAACGGGTTGGCACTCCTTTACCAAACAGCAAACCTGGCATTAGTCGCACCGGACATGGCAGTCTTTCTGGGTATGCTGGCGCTGGCGGAGCGGTGAATAATGGCTGCGACCGCCAGAACTTAACTTCGCGCGCTAGAATTCTCGCTGCGTTCGCCATAGGTGAATTATCATCGTCTGCCAGCACATTACTGATTATCGGATCTTTCAGGTACGTGAGGTATTCTGGAACTGCCACAGGCTGCGCCTCCCGGTTAGCCAGGAGTTCTGCTGCAATTTTCTCAGCCTCACCCCATCGCAAGCTAGGCGATCGGCGCTCTGCTATTTCTCGCAGTCTTTCAAGCGGCAGAATCATGCATTCAATCTCCCATAGTCTTCGAGTTCTAAGTTTGTACGGCAGGTGAAGTTGATCCAACGCCAGACGGTGCTGGAATCCACCACGTCCATCTTTTCGGCGATTTCAGTAGCGATTAGGCCTTCGTCAGCCAACTTTCGGCACAGATCAACATCGTAGTCGCTGTATTTCGCATGGGGATGGTGTTCGCCACGCGGCTTTCCGGGGTTAATTCCGCGCTTGCGCATTGCTGTGCATACAGCTTCTCGTGTCCTACCCAAATGCCGTGCTATTTCTTCCTGGGTCAGCCGCTGCCGATTATCTTTCATGAACTTTATTTCCCAATCGGCGTAATCCCGAAAGCATCTGTACAGCTGGATTCCAAGGCTTTCAGCTTTCTGCCGAACGACCCTGGGTGAAACGCCGAACATTTTCGCGATCATTGGCGTCGGAATTACTGGGCCGAGGCGAAACAGCATTGCCACCCGCATTGGGTGCCAGCGCCTCTGCCGAACCTTCCCTTCGGCCCAATCACTCCAAACTACTCGCTTTATGTTGGGATATAGATTTCGTTCATTTGCTGGCATCACGCACCTCCACCTTGTCCAAGAACACCGCGCGAGATGGCGACCAGTCGCAATACGTATCAGTTTCAACATGACCGAAAATTGCCTTGCAGCGGCGTATGTGCCCGCAATTTCCGCACGCCTTGCCCGCCGGAAGTTTCATTTTGTCCGGGTCGGATGGGTCAAAGTTGAGCTCTTTCATTTTGCCTCCCGATTCTTAGCCAACCATTCGCGATTGGCTCGGCATATCTGGGCCAGAATATTTAGTTCGATGAGAAAACCGCACATACCCTTGGCAGTTCGACGAATGCCATTCCTGTTAGACTTGCCAACCGAACGTCGAGCCTTACGGATAGCCTTGCGGTTATGCGCGTTGCACACCTCAATCCAGCGGTCTTTATCCTTATTCTTGTAAGGTGCGCGGGCCTTGTTCTGACGTGAAATTTGCTCCGTGAGATGCGCTTTATTTAAAGCGTGAAGATAGGTTACTTTGCTCATTTTTCCTCCTGGCGCTGGGCCGGGATCACACCATCTACCGGCAGGCATTCATACTGAGGTGGTAACTGCTGCTGGTGGATATCCGCCAGGCAGTTGCTTTGATCTGGATACACCCAGCCTTGCGGCACGAATTCGCACGGCTGGTACGTGTAGCAGACGAGCAGGAACAGGCCGAACATCACGCAGCCCTCTCAGCGGTCAGCTGGTGGAAGCGCTGCAGGAACATGGTCCGTGCCTGCACCGGGTTTACCGGAGAGATAAGAAAGTCTTCAGAAGGGGCGATCCCTTCGAGCATTGGCCACGGTGTACCGTCGTCAATATCGAGGTCACGGCGCTCGGTGGCCAGCATCACCAGATCCGCATGTTTGACTGCTGGGCTATTCGTCGCCGGGAGATTAAATTTATAACGAATAACGAAATCAATATTGTTTTCAATGCCACGATAGTCAGGAATCAATTGCTTAAGCGGCGATGGAATATCTTTGCAATAAGCCTCATGAGCATCATGTAATAATGCTTCAAGTGCGTACTCAGGAGGCACCATCTGGCTTGCAATAACACAGTGCTGAGCCACGCTATAAAATTCAGGAATATGCCCGTTGAAACGGCATTCATGCGATAACGCTTGAGCGATATCTTCAATACAAATATCGTCCACGGATGGCGCGGCGTAATCAAACCGCTTGCCAGTAAAAGTTAGAATCCAAGACATAATTTCTCTCCACACAGTTTTTGGCAACACTTCACCAAATACCCCATTACTGGGGTATTTGAGGCTGTATTACTGAGGTTTAATTAAGCTTTAAATTTACCGATGAAGGATTCGACTTCAACGCCATCGAACTTGCTGATCAGCAGGTCGCGGAATTCGGCGGCAATTTCTTCTTCCACCGTTTCCAACTGAACAATTCTCAGAACCAAGATCGGTTTGTCGCTGGTGATAATGCTGTAGCGCAATTTGAAGGGGCGTTCGCCCAGGCCTTCATAAGGTACGCATTTGAATTCGAAGGCTGCCGGCATAACGTCTTTGCTCTTTGCTTCAACGCTTTCCATCAGCGAGCGTTTGCCACTGAAATCGTTCTCTTCATGATCGGAGGTTGAGATTGACTCAATGGTGATGCGACGAACGGCGCCAACAGCCTGCTTGATATCCAGCACAGTGCCGTCAGCATCAAAGGCCAGCAGGAAATCACGGTTATCTTCCAGCCATTCAGCCAGTTCTTTCTGGCCCTGTTTGCGGCCGTTGATCTCCAGCAGGCCAGTGAATGGCGCTGTTTTCTTCAGGGTAATGGCCGCTTTGTTGTCGGCATGGCCTGGGTAATCCAGAGTGCCCAGATTGAAGATGGTTTCGGCCTGCATACGATCTGCATCGATGAAGCAGCGGACGCCGGCGCCAGCGTAGTCTGAAGAGTATTTAACGAAGTCTTCAATACTGGTAGTGGTCATGTTTCCACGGAAGCGGAAGCGGTTTGCGTTGAACCCCTCCAGATTGTGGAGATCGACATCATTCGGTAATACAGCTACAGGACAATCGGTCAGTTCCAAATTCTTGAGTAATGATGCTGCAAGAGTGAGGTTTTTAATTTGTTCGATGGCGGAGCCGTCTAATTGAGACATAAATATAATCCTATATATTAAAAATAACTGCGTTGATGAATATGTCGCGGTATTACTGGGCGACGCGTAATTTACCGTCGGTCTTTCCGTCAACAGTAAATAGCTGACCTTGGTCTTCTTGCAGAATTGTCAGCTTGCCACCTTTGCCAACGTACATTGGTGTTTCGGTGGTATCTTCTTCTGAAACTTTCCCGCGCGGGGTAGGGGTAACAAATTTAAGCTGATGCTTAATACCGACACGTTTCTCTTCGACAGAATTGCTTAAGCGGTCAAGGTCAAGGGTAATAACGAGTTTTCCCTTGCCGCCATTATTAAGAACACCCAGCGCAGTAGCGTTTAAAGCTGCTGAGATTTTATTCATAAACACACCGGCATCCAGTTCGCCCAGAAAGTCCGGCACGTTGGTCTTGCGGTCATCACTCATTGAATACTCCTCACACGAAGCGGCGATCGCCGCGGTTTTCTCCACACACCAGGTAGCGCACCGGTACAGGGTTTTTATACTGTGCAAATAGAAAAAGTGATCTGCCCAGTGCGCTACCTGATGTGTAAAAAGGGCGGCCAGCCTACGAACATTATCTTCACCTCCGATGGGTTGAAGCTCGGCGTGGCCGCCAAAGACTACACACAGCACTAACATGGTTGTGGTGGCCGGCGGACAACGCCCCGAAGTCCACCAGCCAGATCCACAACGGTATGCTCACTCATGAGTTAGGATCCTCCACCGCTCCCAGAACTGAGGGAAATGGCGAGTGAGCATGCCGTTGTGTGCCGGGATTTTTAACCACGCCCGGCGCGTGGTATCTTGGAGGTGCTTAAACAACCAAGAAGGAAATCTAATGTCTAAGAAAGACGATATTCCAGTATTCCCTGTTGCAGGTTGGCAGGCTGGGCCTCTGCCTGGATACGATATGCTTGTTCTAAAATTTCAGTTTCTTTCAACCCCAATGCAGAAACTTGATGAAGCCCAAGAAAGTCAATTCTTTGCCATGCCGCCCGACATGGTCAGGAATTTGATTTCTGATCTAACAAGACATATTGAGAAACTGGAAAAGTCCGGCATTCAATCTCCAGCAGGTGAGAAGCACTAACGCTGAACACCGCTAAAACCTCAGATTTCTTGAAGCGCCTGACCTCAATGGCGCTTTTTTGTTGCGCGTTGGTCATCACCTAAACCCCTTACTGAGTATCACTGCTAAGCGAATCATCCCGATCTTCATGCGCCTCGGGCGGCTACTTCGTGGGCGTCCTGCCTGTTCGCTGTTGATGGGCTTAATGTAACTATAGTTACCTTTTTCGTCAATAGTGAAATGTACTTAAAGTTACATTGGTAGGCAAAAAGAAGCCCCGAAAGGGGCTGGGTGAGATTGTTAGAGGTCTTGTGTAACCTGGACTACGCGGCCAATAATCCGGCAATTTCCATCTATTTCTATAGGTTTAAAGTTTGGATTAAGTGGCATTAAGTACTTATTCGGTCCATCAATCACTAGTTTTTTTATTGTTGCTTCAGAACTACCTTCGACCATTGCAACGACGATTTTTCCAGACAGTTCCTCAACTGAACCATAGTGAGGCTCCACAATAACCGTTGATCCTTCAGGTATTGTTGGGCTGCCATTGGGGTTAGTCATCGACTCACCACGAACATCAAGGCCAAAAGCATCATCGGAAACATTCACTGTTGTACTACACCACCTAAGAACATCTGAAATGCGTGCTGCGGTGTAGGAATCTGTCCATGATCCGGCCTGCACGGAGGATATTACTGGAATATTATATGGGGTCGCAGCAATGGGTTTTAATTTCGTGTCATCTGAGCTTGTTTCGCCACCTTTGCCATAGAGAAGCCACTCAGGGTTAGACGATAAAACCCGAGCTAAAACGTGTAAGTTTTCCCCATCGGGTTGAGTGACACCCGTCTCCCATTTGGTGACGGATACCCGACTCACGCCAACGGCTTTTGCTAACTGGAGCTGGGTCATATCCAACTGCAGTCGCCGCATACGAATTCGATCGTTCATTGCTGTTTTCATGTAACCAATGTTACGCGATAAGAGTGTGAAAGGTGTTTGCTTTGTTATGTACCTTTTGTTACCTTTATCGTGTAAATCAATAAGGAGTTTCTATGTACAAAGAAACAGTAATTTCCCATTTTGGCGGTGTAGTTAATACCGCAATGGCGTTGGGAATAAAGCATCCGGCGGTGTGCCGATGGGGGAAAGTTATCCCCGAAAAACAGGCTATGAGAATCGAGCATTTAACTGGTGGAGAGCTTAAGTACCAACCAGATCTGTATGTGAAGTCTACCGCTCCGGCGGCATAACCGTAACTACCAAAGGAAAAACAACATGGTAGAGCCAAATTTGAAAGATGTAGTGAAAGGCATGTGTAAGGCAGTTGCTGGTGGCCGTTCGGCGATGGCCGGCGCAGTGGGCATGAGCAAAACAGAGTTCGATAACAACCTGTATGAGAAGAACGGCTGCCGCTTCTTTGAGGTGAGTGAACTTGAAGCGATGGAGGACATTTCCGGCACCAACCTGCTGACCGAGTATTTCGCCCGGCGCCGCGGGTTGCTGGTGGTAGAGCTCCCTGCTCTGGAAGAACTGGATCAGGTGGAGTTGTTCAGTAAAAGCATCCGCACTGCCGCACACCGTGGCTATGTAGATCAGATTATTCAGGAGTCGTTGGCTGATGGAGTTATTGATGAAAAAGAAGCTGCCGAGATCATGCGTCATCACCGTAAACACCTGCAGGCGCGTGATGCAGAGGTTAGGGCTGTGCTTGCGCTGTTTAGCAAAAAAGCCAAATGCCAGAAAGGTTGACGCCCAGTGGTTGCAGCCCCTGGGCGTCGGTGCGAGTAAATCAGTGTGTGGAGAAATAATCGCATGAGCAATTTAACCAGAAATTCAGTGGTGCCGCAAATTCGTTGCCGTGCAATGACTGGCGGTAAATCTGCGTCTCCGTTCCGGTATGAAGTAAATGTAATGGGTAGGTGGATTGCCAGCAACTACCAGTTTGCGCGCTGGGTGGTAGATAGCGGTCACTGGCTGGCCCGTGGTCAGGAGGGGATATGAACACTTTAACCAACTCCGTATTGCCAACCATGAGCAGCCGCGAGATAGCCGCTTTGGTTCAGAGCAACCATTCAGATGTGAAGCGTTCGGCTGAGCGCCTCCATGCAGCTCATCTTTTAACCCAGCCGTTGGCTGAGTTCGAATTTGTCCACAATGGCAACACCTACACCGAGTACCGTTTCAATAAGCGGGATTCTTTGGTGCTGGTTGCCCGCCTTTCCCCTCAGTTCACCGCCGCAGTGGTTGACCGTTGGCAGGAGCTGGAAGAAGAGCGCACCCCGTCGGTACCTCAGTCACTGCCTGAAGCATTGCGTCTGGCCGCCGATATGGCCGAACAGAAAGCTGCCCTGGAGCAGAAGGTGCAGGCTGACGCGCCGAAAGTGGCCTTTGTCGATCACTATGTCGACGCCAGCGGTGCCAAGAGCCTGCGTGAGACAGCCAAAATCCTGAACATGCCAGAGAAGGCGATGATTGAGGCGCTAATCCGCGATCGGGTGCTGTTCCGCCAGTCCAATAACCTCCTTCCGCATTCGCAACGTCAGCGAGAGGGGCTGCTTACTGTAAAAACGGGCACCTCCGACCATTCAGGCCATGTCTATACGCAAACACGCGTGACGCCGCGCGGCATCCAATGGATCGCTGAGCGCTACGCCTCTGAGCTGATGGTGGGCTGATATGGCGAACTTACCTATTCAGGCTGGCTACCATTACCGCGACCGCAATCACGCAGTGGTTCTGGTACACAGCACGGATCCGGAGCGTGAGACGGTTACATACAGCCCGGTCGGGCAGAAATGGGCGATCACCACGGCGATGATTATTTTCCGGTCACGATTTATCAGGTTTGAATTATGAGTACAAAACTAACCGCATACGTGTGGGATGGCTGCGCGGCGGCAGGTATGAAGCTGTCCATGGTTGCCATCATGGCGCGTCTGGCTGATTTCTCGTCTGACGAGGGCTTATGCTGGCCGTCCACCAAGACCATTGCCCGGCAGATAGGTGCGAGTGAAAGCACGGTCAGTGCAGCGCTGGCGAAACTTGTTGAGGATGGTTGGATTAGTCGCCAGCAGCGCCGCAAGGGAAACCGCAACACTTCCAGCATGACTCAGTTGAACGTTGAGAAGTTACGGGCTGCGGCTAACTTTCACCCTCCAGAATCTGACACGTCAAAATCTGATGCATCAAAATTTGATACCTCAAAATCTGACCCGTCAGAATCCAGCAAGAATGGGCGTTTTGACCCTCCAGAATCTGGATACGATCCGTCAGTAAATTCAAAACATGATCCGTCAGATAAAAACACTTTGGGTCAACCGCCGGCGGCGGCCGACCAGGGGGATGTTGTTTCTGAAGAAATTCACATCACTGACCAGGCCATTCTGGTGCTGAAACACCTGAACCAGCTGACGGGTGCCAAATACACCACGGCCAAATCCACCCTGCAGAACATCCGGGCCCGACTGGTGGACGGCCACACGCTGGAAGAACTCAAGCTGGTGGTGGAATACCTCGTTGATCGCTGGCTGGGCACTGAATGGGCCAAATACCTGAACCCGGAAACCATGTTCCGGCCGGGTAAATTCCCGGGAAACCTTCTGGCGGCTACTGCCTGGAATGACGGCGGACGGAAGCCCGAGCAAGCCCGTTCGGCGCCGGCGGCCTGCGCAGAGCGTGACGCGGCCTATCGTCGTTTCATCGGTAACAGTCTGCCGCTTCAAAACCCTGGCGAGCTGGAGACGTTGGCTAGAACTGAGGCCAGCAAAGCAGGCGTGCGCACCATGCAGCCGAGTTACGCAGTACCGGCATGGAACCGTATTTGGGCCGATTGCGCCCAGCGCCAGAATGGAGGTAAAGCAGCATGAAACCAGCAACACATCAGATTTTAGGCATCACCGTGTTTCCGCTGGTGGCCGTGCTGCGACAGGTTCGCCGCTGGTGGTCGCTTCGCTACTTGCGCGGGTATTGGGCTGATGATCAGGATCTGCGCCGTATCGCCCGGGAACGCAACTGGGTGCGCGTACTGACCCAATTCAACATCGAGGCGCGTTATCGCTTCATCAAGCTGCTGGCTACCGCTAAACAGCAAAGGGGGATCCTGTGACGGTTCATATTGTAAGTTTTTCCGGTGGCCGCACGTCTGCCTACCTTGTTCACCTCATGGAGCAACGCCGCTCAGTTGGCGAAGAGGTTCATTATCTTTTCATGGATACCGGTGCAGAACACCCCGCGACTTATGATTTCGTGCGGAACGTGGTCAAGCACTGGGGTATTAACCTGATCTGCCTGCGTGTTGTAGTAAGCCCGGAGTTAGGTGTTGGCAATAGTTACCGAGTTATCAGCCTTGATGAAATCGGACCTGATCTACAGCCTTGGCGTGGTAGTTGCGAAAAGTACGGCACACCGTATCTGGGGGGCCCATTTTGTACCAGGACGATGAAGTTGGAGCCGTTTGAAAGTTACTGCAAAGAAGTGTTCGGCAAAGGCAAATATCACACGTGGCTGGGGATCCGTTCCGATGAACCTAAGCGCCTGAAACAGCGTGATCGCGTCAGTTATCTGGCGAAAATCAGCGATTTCGACAAACAGGATGTACTGAACTGGTGGAAGGAACAGCCCTTCGACCTGGAATTACCTGAACATCTTGGCAATTGCGTTTTCTGCATTAAAAAGGGGATCAACAAAATCGCCTTAGCTACGCGCGATGAGCCGAAAATGTGTCAGGAATTCATGGAGGTTATTACCAGCGATAGCGTAAGAGTGGTAGACCGCCGCCAGCAAGAAAACAAGATCATGTACCGGGGCAATAATTCGCTAGAAAGCATTATCGCAATGTTCTCGGAACATACCCGGGAAGAAATTGCGGCAACTATTCGCGGTGGTGGTGGCTATGAGACCGGATCTTGTACTGAGTCCTGCGAGGTCTTCTCCTGCGATATTAGCGATGATGGGGAAGAAGGCGTTATCGAAGTGCCGACAATCAGCGCTTACTGCTCAAAACTCACCAGTTTACGTGAGAAACCGGCCCACCAGCTAAAAGAGGTTGGCGATCAGTGGCGCACCCCTGATGCGCTGTTCTGGGGTATCAATGCAATGTTTGGCCCGCTGGTGCTCGATTTGTTCACTGACGGCGAAAACAGTAAATGCCCGGCGTTTTATACGGCAGAGGACAACGCGCTTACGCATGACTGGTCTGAGAAGCTGGCGGATCTGCACGGTGCGGCGTTCGGTAACCCTCCATATTCACGGGCTCAACAGCATGACGGCCAATACATCACCGGTATGGTGCATATCATGGCCCACACTATGGCAATGCGGGAGCGCGGCGGGCGGTATGTTTTCCTGATTAAAGCTGCTACCTCCGAGACGTGGTGGCCTGAACAAGCCGATCACATCGCGTTTATCCGCGGGCGTGTAGGTTTCGATGTGCCGAAATGGTTTGTGCCTGCTGATGAAAAACAGGTACCCACCGGGGCATTCTTTGCCGGCGCTGTGGTGATCTTTGATAAAACGTGGCGTGGGCCTGCAATGAGCTATGTCAGCCGTGCACAGCTCGAATCTATGGGGGAGGCCTTTATTGCGCAGATCCGCCGGGAGGCTGAGCGCTTATTACCACATATCCAACCGCAAATTATTCCGGAAAATATTCCAGGGCGGGAGGTGGCTGCGTGAGGATGTTACTTACCCCTTACCTGCAGCGTGAACTGGGCGTGGTGTTACTGCGCCCAGGCAGTGACTTGCTGCATTATTTCAGTGGCCGTGCGCGGCTGCTGATCGCCAGTGAGCCGGACGAGTTAAAACCTCTGCCTTCCGGCCTGCTGCCAGCAGTAGAACAGAGCCTGGCGGCTGATCCGCGGTTGTCCTCTTTCTTCCAACATGAGCGGGTTATCGACGCTGCTGGTGGAGTTGATGTATTGAGTGCATGGTTGAAGCGTGGCACAGAATGCCAGTGGACCGCCGGCGACGATTATCACCACCATAATATGGACATCCTGAACTATGACGGTCGACCGATCCGCCTATGCTGGCACCATGAGCATCGCCTACGGGAACAAACGTTGCCGGAGTTGGATGCCATCGCCGCGCAGAACGTAGCGGACTGGGTAGTCTACCGCGCCCGCTCTCATTTCATGTTTGGTGAAGACCACCAGCTAAGTCTGCCGGAGTTGTGCTGGTGGGCGGTGCTGAAAGAAGTGTCGGATCTGTTGCCTGATGCGGTCGCTCGCTTTTCCTTGCGCCTTCCACCCGCAACCATACCTACTGGAACGCGGAAAGAAGCCGATATCGTGTGGGAGAAAGCCCCACAGGCGGTCATTAACGAATGCGTGGAGAAGGTTAAGCCGGCGCTGACCGTTGATGTTGACCCTGAGCCACCTGCAGGCCTTTTTCTGCTACCTAAACTGACCCGCTGGGAGTGTGAGAAATACACCCAATGGGTGAAGTCGCAGCCATGCTGCTGTGGCTGCAAACGCCCGGCAGACGACCCACACCACATTATCGATCACGGGCTCGGCGGCACCGGTACCAAACCACACGATATCTTCACCATCCCCCTGACCCGTGAATGCCATGACAAGCTGCATGATGATGTGGCCGCATGGGAGGCCAAGCACGGCAGCCAGTTATTCCACCTGGTGCGCACGTTGAACAAGGCTTTTGGTATTGGGGCGATCAGCACGGCAAATAAACGCGGGGCAAAACGATGAATCTCGAATCAGCACTGAAACACTTCAGCCCTAAAAGCCTGAATATTTCCGACTCGTCCAGAGCCACGGCGAGCGAAGCATTAACGGGTACTGACATCATGGCAGCACTCGGCATGGTAGAAGCCAAGGCAGTATTTGGCATGGCACTTTGTCTCGGCAAGTATGGTGTCAGTGAAGAGGATCGTCAGCGGTCGGTTGATATGCTGACTCAGTTTGCCAGCAAAAAAGCCCCAAGGGCGATAAAGCGAGCCGCAGGGGCTAAGTTTGGTCGTTGCCTGCGTATCATGGCCGCAATGGCTTACGGTGAGTTTTGTCGTTCGGCATTGTCAGCTGAGTCGTGTTCGTGCTGCCAGGGTAGAGGGTTGGTGCGTAAAACCCAGATTAACCGCAACGAACTGGCCATAGAGTGGGAAGAAAACAAATTCAGCATTAAGAATGGGTTGTGGATGCTAAAGGAATGCAGCCAGCCACCAGCAAAGACAGTTTGGGAAGACGTTATGATGGTGGCTTGCCCAGTATGTCAGGGGAAAGGCAATATCAGCGCACGTTGTCGCTGCCAGGGTACGGGGACCGTGCTGGACAAGAAGAATAGCGAGCTTCAAGGTGTGCCGGTAATGAAGGAATGCCCGAAATGCAAGGGGAGAGGATTTAAACGGGTTCAGCCGTCAGTGATCCACCATGCTGTTAAAAAGCTGCTCCCCGAGCTACCTGAACGGACATGGCGGTATAGCTGGAAACCATTCTATGAGTCTCTGCTGACAAAATGCTATCAGGAAGAAAGTGAGCTGGAGCGTATTTTCAGTAAGGTCACTCGCTGATGGAACGGGGGCACTTGCAATAGTTGCCGTTTTTTCCTAATATCAGCCCTAACGATGGGGTATATACGCCCGTTACCGAAAACCTGCCGATGTGCAGGTTTTTTTATGGACGCAGCAGAAGGGCGCATTTAGTTTTGATACGCACTATCGAACCCTTTGGTGGGGAGTTTCTAAGTGCGCCTCTCGATGTGAAGTGACAGCCGGGAAAGACCGGCACTCCTATATAGCCCTGGCCTAATCTCCGGGGCTTTTGCATTCTGGTGGTATGTAAGATAGGGGCATTCGGTTGTGAAAATTAAAAAAAAAATCGATAAAATCCACATTCTGCTGGACCTTTCCACCATCGCTTGTTATCCTTGATTCATTGTTTACAAGGAGTGAATCGTCATGCTCAAGAAGGCCGGCATAACCGTCGATATGCGTACAACATCCCTCTTCAATATGGATTGCTTAACCATGCTGAAGGTAATGGATGATTCGTCTGTTGACTTAGTGGTCACTTCGCCACCGTATGCTGATCAAAGAAAAAGTACATATGGTGGTATCAGTGCCGATAATTATGTCGATTGGTTCGCGCCTATAGCTAAAGAACTTTTCCGTGTTTTAAAGCCGTCTGGTTCCTTTGTTTTGAACATCAAGGAAAAGGCTGTGAATGGTGAGCGCCATACATATGTGCTTGAACTTATATTGAAAATGAGAGAGCTAGGTTGGTACTGGACAGAAGAATATATCTGGCATAAGAAGAACAGTTTCCCTGGCAAATGGCCAAACAGATTCAGAGACTCCTGGGAGCGATGCCTTCATTTCACGAAGAATAAGAAATTTTCCATGTACCAGGATGCCGTTATGGTACCAATGGGGGATTGGAAAAAATCTCGTTTGAAAAACCTCAGCACCACGGATAAAACACGTGATGAATCAAGTGTTGGTAGTGGTTTCGGGAAAAAAATAGAAAATTGGGTCGGTAAAGAAATGGCATACCCGACCAATGTTCTCCACATGGCTACGGAGTGCGGAAATAAAAGCCATAGCGCAGCCTTTCCTGAAGCACTACCGGAGTGGTTTATTAAGTTATTTACCAAAGAGGGTGATGTTGTTTTCGACCCATTCTCTGGCTCAGGTACAACAATAAAGGTTTCCGGCCAGCTTGGGCGCATAGGGCTTGGAGCTGAACTAATGAAACAGTATTGCCTGATAAGCGCCGAAAGAATGGGTCTGAAAGAGACTGTAGAAAATGGCGTATTCGTCTATAAAGCAGCCAAATAGACTTTGAACTGTAAGCACTGTTAAAGTTTTGTGGTTTTCTTCAACTGGATGCATTTCATTTTCTGTTACACTGTATTTCCCACAGATATCGTGGGGAATAGCTTATAAACAAGGAGTTAGAGCATGAAATGTATTGTAAATGGTTGTACAAGCCATGGTTCAAATAACTTTAGTGTGCGCCTGCGTAGGGATGACACAACAGCAATTTGGGCGCCAAATACGGAAGCCTACATTTGTGATGCCCATGCATCATCTGGTTTTACTGTTGAAGTTAATCTGACTACACGTACCGACGATACGCTTGAGACTTTTGTCAGTGCAAATGGCGGCCCAGCGGCCCGTCGGTTGACAACGATTAAGCATCAACCATAGAACTGACAATTCAACTAAACAAAGGTCGCCGATGGCGGCCTTTTTTGTATGAGATGACAATTACAACGTAAGCGTAAACCCAGCGCCGTATGTAGCCATCAAGCCAGTGCTGGTAACTTAGACGTCCACCTGTACAGACGGACATCTAAGTATGGAATCCCAATCCTGGCGAAAAAAAAACCGTAAAAATTATT